>BNJT01000680.1_pt1 | contig 659873 bp, 1030 predicted proteins | sample 8540491 | NCBI WGS metagenome assembly BNJT01 (sample SAMD00202455, study PRJDB9452) | human saliva metagenome | host: Homo sapiens | reverse complement strand
AGACTAATGATGAATTTTTAGGGAGTTGGGGGAGGAGTTTAAAAAAATAAGGTTAAAGGATTACCTATTGATATAGAAATATTGGGTGTGGATGAGTTTTTAAATGAGGCACTCTTCATGCACTATTTTTTTGTGAAAAAAATGTTTCAATGTCATAAAGCATACGATAAAAAAATGAACTTTTTAAATGAGCTTTTAGAATTGAAAGTTCTATGTCAAAACTAATTTCAATAATTTTTTTCAACAAAACTGTTGACACGATTACTTAAAGTCTGTATAATAGATTAAGTTATCTCAGGCAGCTATAAAATATATGCTTTTGAGATAAAGAAAATCCCAATGATAGTTCGAGTATCACTGGGAAGAAGATTTCTTATTTTTAGTTATCAGCCTTATAGTTAACCAACAAGAGAACGACAAGACTGATTTACATTAGCTTCACCACTATTAGTGGTGATTTTTTCTTTTACTTGGTGAAGCTTTATTCTTAGGTTTAGTATAGTTGTTACCCTTTCTAAGCCAAGTGGCCATCAGTTCTTTTGAATTTCTGGTTCTTTTATTAGAATTGATAATCAGGAATGCAAAGCAACAAATAGTTAGTAAAATAACGACTATCAGCACACTTATCGCAGTAAGATTTTCGAACGGTATTTTTAAGATATGACCAGAGACTATGCTACCAATACCACCAGCACCTGCTGCAGTTAACATTGATTTTATCTTTTTTTCTGTCCCATCCTCACTTTCGTTAAAATGATGTTGGTTGGACAAAATAAAAAACCTTCAGTGTTACTAATATAAACCATATTATTACACTTTTGTCAATAGTAGTATATTATTTGTAACAGATTTTTAATTTTTTTCTGATAGTTTTTTTGAAAGTTCTATTTTGGAATCCATAGACAGTATAGCCAAAAGAAACTGAAGAGCACTTTAAACAAACAGCTAACTTAGTTAATAAAAATGATGAAAAAATTAGAGAAATTTTCATAGAACATTCTCGTGAAGTGGATGAATTTAAACACAATCTTGAACAATGGCAAAATAACAAAGAGACGTCTATAAAGATTTTTAGAAGATACCTATGAGAAAAAAACTACAGCTTGAAGCTCCCGAAAGATTATGGAAAGAGCGATTGATAATTTTTTTAATGCTTTATTCAGTAAAAACAGAAACTGGCCTTGTTAAGACAGATAACTCTGGAGAATCTGAAGCATTAATGGCCTTACTTTCTAAGACTATAAAATAGAGATGGTTATTTTAGCCGTCTTTTAATGTTTAAAGGTATATAAACTCAGATTGTTTAGATTATTAGGCGCCACACTGTTTTTTCTTTTTTGCGATTCATGGCAACATCGTGCGCTAAATAATCTACTATCAATACGAACATTATATAACCCATCAGACTTGCGAAAAATCGCGAGTCTTTTTCTTTTAACTAAGTTTTTTTCTCTAAAAATATAGTCACCCTGCTACAATAGTAAAGAAAGGAGAAATCTTGAAAAATCATCACAAGAACAAATTAGAAAATATCAAAACAATAACTATCGGCTATGCTCGCGTTAGCTCAACAGATAATCGGCAAGAATTAGGTTTATCCGTTCAAAAAGAAGCACTCGGCTTTTTGCGACAAGCTCTATATAGAAAAAGATTCTGGTGGCAATCAAGACCGCCCCCAACTTGAAAAAGGCATTAAAATTGGCAAAAAAATTATGCTAAACAAGGGGTTAAAAACAAATTTTGTCGTGTATAAATTGGATAGGCTTACCAGAAAGATGTTTCACCTCTCCGCTATCATTGAAGATTTAACCAAGAATAACATTCGCCTACAGTCTATTCATGAAAATATTGAAACAGATTCTTTAACTGGAAAAATTTTTTTTGTTTGATGTTGGGCTATGTGGCAGAATGGGAGCTTCAAGCGATTTCTGAACGCACTAAAGACGGACTCCGTAAAGCTAAAGAAAAGGGTGTGAAACTTGGCAATAAAGGGTTGCCTAAAGATACCGAAAAAAACAAATAATCGAGCAATACCTACAAAAAGAAAAATTCTGTTCGAAATATAGCCAATCAACTGGAAATTTCCACCGCAACTATTTATAATGTGCTAAAAGCGCAATGGTATTCAAATAAATAGAAGAAATCACCTATAATTGATTGACAAATCCTTAGAAAAAAATAGTAAATTAAACCTATCAACAGTTTTTAGCAAACGGTCGTCGTTAAAAACAATCAAAATATCAATGAAAAATATTTTAAAATGCCAATTTCATAAGGTACTAAATACCTTGTTAAATCAGCATTTTAAAAATATTTTTTTCATTGATAACTTTTGATTGTTTGACAAACGACCGTTAACTAAAAACAAGCTCAACCCCTATTGTAGCAGGGATTTTTTGAGTGAAAAATAAAAAAAATGGAGGTTCTTTATGGGACTTAACGACTTAAAAAGCCGACTCAGTTGAGGTAACAACCAAACTTTCGGTTTCTGATATTGGCGTGATTCTTCAAGAAATTTGCGCCGAGTGGAAAACAACCCCAGAAGCTATTCAGAGTAGTTCGGGTGCATTAGCTAATTTTGACGATAGAGCTGATATAGAAATCGTCATTAAAGGTAAAGCTGGCTTACTCTCTCCGCAATTTTATGCAGTTCAGGTTTATGTTTACCAACTTGAGAATGAATGCGGGCTTCAACTCATTGCTTTAGGTGATTCTGGCTTTTCGAAGATGTGGTATGGTCTTAATGGTGCGATAAAAAAATGTCTGAAAGCATTAAACGCCGTGACGCCATTGTAGAACGAATTATGCAATATAGTTCGAGATAGAATAGAAAGAGGTTTAAAAATGAGCACTCGTTTAAATCAAAAAGTTGTTCGTGGTGAATTGGTTGAGATTATTGAAAGCTCAGGTGGTTTTCTTGGCGGAATTGAATATCAATTAGTCGTTGGTGGGAAGATTAAAGAACAATCCAAAGACCTAAGCTATATTCTTAGTGCCTTTGATAGATATTGGTAATTTATTAGGAAGAACGCCGATGAAAAGAAAGTTATTTTTCTCATTTATAATTTTACTGTCATGTTTTACGCTTTTAGGTTGTAGTTCCCCTAAGAACTTCACAGGCAAATGGAAGACCGATATCTTCGACCAAGGAAGTGTTAGAGAAGATGGAGCGAAAATCGCAGGTAAAAGCAACTGGACAAGCCGACCTTGCTTCAATTATCTCTAAATATATTCACTGGAATGCTACTATGGAGATAAAAAAAGACGGAACTTTAACAATGGACAACGGCGAAACTTTCTCCGCCAAATGGCATCAAAAAGGCGACAAAATTGTAATTGAAGGAAAAAATATTTCCGGAATTGCAACCCTGTCTGACGACCAAAAGACTTTATATTTTGAAAATAAGCCATTAAATGATAATTCTGATAACCAGAATGGATTTATGATTGGAGAAAAATTCGTTAAAGTTTGAATTTAAAAAGGTAGAATAATGATGAAAAAAATTAGGAATGGTGATTACATGTTTAGTGATGATTCTGTTACTTGTTTCTTGCGCAAATAAGAGAAACGATTTAGTTTTTATCGAATTTTCCAAGTGTTCAGAATGAACTAACCGAAAAAAGACTTGCTTAAGGCGGTTGGAGCACCACACGAGAAGTCCTCTTCTCTTAGTGATGTTACCCAGCTATATGAAAAAAATTACTAAAAATGGACTTATCCAGTGGTGAATCAATCCTGTCTCAAAAAAATCAAATTGGACTGTGGGAATAAATGGTATCATTACAGACTACTACGTTTACAAATTAAAAGACGGTAAATCAGTGATTGTTTTTTTCTTAGTAAAGGAAAGGTCATTGCAATTACAAGAAAAAGGTATCGATTATAAGTAACGTAAAAAGGTAGAGTAATATGAAAAAAATAGCATTAAAAATTCGATTGGCAATTATAACAATAGCTATTATTGGGTTTCTATTTTACGGATTCAGAGATAATGGTTCGGTGCTTTATTACGGGCAAAAGCTATACAGCAGGTTCCGTATTTAATCCTGATTCTTATATATCGGCTGGGCTATTTAAATCTGCAGGCAAAGAGATAAACGAACTAGTCTCGAAAAAAAGCGTGAAGGTAGCCTTACAGGCGTGATGGTCTCTGTTGTAGTTGGCGGAATTACTTTCTTCACACTTTGGCAAGATGACGATTTTAAAGATATTTTAGTGGAAGCAAGAAAACAAGGAGAAAATAATTAAAATGGCTAATTTGGATAATTACTTGATTTTTGGTTTTTATTGTAGTAACTGGAATTCTTATCGCTATTCAATTCGCAGGCGAGCGTTTTTGCGGATTGGCTGACGGATTTAGTCCAGCAATTCTTTTTCGAAAAAGCTTGGATAAGCACGAAGAAAAAAACGCAGAATGGAAAGAGAAGAAGATAAATAAGTTAAGAGGTTACAGTCTAGTTATATTACCAGATAAAACTAAGATTACCTTCTCTTATTCAAATCTAAGGTATCTAGTCATAAAGAACCAATATTTATATTCGACGAATAGAAAAAAAGACGGCTCATTTTGAACCGTCTTTTTAATTCACTCATAAGATGTGTGAACTCAGATTACTTTTTAGACTGCTGAACGTCAGACTGCCTAAATGCGGGGTTTTATTTTTTTGAAAAAAACTTTAAAAAAGTGTTGACATTGTGAAAAAAATTAGGTAAAAATAGTATAGCGTTAAACAAATGGAGTAAAAAAACGGAGTTTAGCGAACACTTTAACAATTTAATTGTGCAAATTTATCGTCAGTCTATTTTATAGATTATCAATTTGATAATTCTTTTTTTATGGAGAGTTTGATCCTGGCTCAGGATTAACGCTGGCGGCGTGCCTAACACATGCAAGTCGAGCGGCAGCGAGTTTTACACTGAATTCTGGAAGCTTCTGGTTGAAAGAGAAGATTTATTCAAGAATTTTGTGTAAAATGTCGGCGAGCGGCGGACGGCTGAGTAACGCGTGGGAACGTACCCCAAAGTGAGGGATAACGCATCGAAAGGTGTGCTAATACCGCATATGGTCTTCGGATTAAAGCCTTCGGGCGCTTTGGGAACGGCCTGCGTAAGATTAGATAGTTGGTGGGGTAATGGCCTACCAAGTCGACGATCTTTAACTGGTTTGAGAGGATGATCAGTCAGACTGGAACTGAGACACGGTCCAGACTCCTACGGGAGGCAGCAGTGAGGAATCTTCCACAATGGGCGAAAGCCTGATGGAGCAACGCCGCGTGCAGGATGAAGGCCTTCGGGTTGTAAACTGCTTTTATAAGTGAGGATTATGACAGTAACTTATGAATAAGGATCGGCTAACTACGTGCCAGCAGCCGCGGTCATACGTAGGATCCGAGCGTTATCCGGAGTGACTGGGCGTAAAGAGTTGCGTAGGTGGTTCAATAAGCGAATAGTGAAAGCTGGTGGCTCAACCATTCAGATTATTATTCGAACTGTTGAACTCGAGAGCAGAAGAGGTAGCTGGAATTTCTAGTGTAGGAGTGAAATCCGTAGATATTAGAAGGAACACCGATGGCGTAGGCAGGCTACTGGGCTGTTTCTGACACTGAGGCACGAAAGCGTGGGGAGCGAACCGGATTAGATACCCGGGTAGTCCACGCCGTAAACGATGGATACTAGCTGTTTGGGGTATCGACCCCCTGAGTAGCGAAGCTAACGCGTTAAGTATCCCGCCTGTGGAGTACGATCGCAAGATTAAAACATAAAGGAATTGACGGGGACCCGCACAAGCGGTGGATCATGTTCTTTAATTCGATGATAACCGATAAACCTTACCAGGTCTTGACATCCTTGGAATCTTTCAGAAATGAGAGAGTGCTTTTTAAGAGCCAAGTGACAGGTGATGCATGGCCGTCGTCAGCTCGTGTCGTGAGATGTTTGGTTAAGTCCATCAACGAGCGCAACCCTTGTCAGTAGTTGTATTTTTTTCTACTGAGACTGCCCCGGTAACGGGGAGGAAGGAGGGATGACGTCAGGTCAGTATTTCCCCTTACGTCCTGGGCTAGAAACGTGATACAATGGCTAGTACAATGCGCAGCGAAGCCGCGAGGTGAAAGCAAATCGCATCAAAGCTAGTCCCAGTTCGGATTGTAGGCTGAAACTCGCCTGCATGAAGTCGGAATCGCTAGTAATCGCAGATCAGCATGCTGCGGTGAATACGTTCCCGGGTCTTGTACACACCGCCCGTCAAACCATGAAAGTCACTAACACCCGAAGTCCGATTCGTCGGCCTAAGGTGGGAGGGATGATTGGGGTTAAGTCGTAACAAGGTATCCGTACCGGAAGGTGCGGATGGATTACCTCCTTTCTAGGGAGAGTTATGCCAAAGGTTCGAGAAATCAACCTTTGAAGCTAGAGTCGGTCTTTTCGAAAGTTTCTGTAAATTTTACTTTCGAATTTAGCCTGTAAAGGCAAGACTAAAGTTTACCGCAGATTGAGATAAATTGCACAATTAAATTGTTAAAAACTAAATAGCCTTTCGAAGAGATTGGCTATTTTTTTATTAATAAGAAAAAAACTCTTGCATTTTATCAATAAATAATATATAATATTATAGTATTCGTTAAAAAAATCTGGGGATATAGCTCAGTTGGCTAGAGCACCTGCTTTTGCAAGCAGGGGGTCCAGGGTTCGAGTCCCTGTATCTCCACCAAAGAAAGTTTTTGAATCTTTTTTTCGAAAAATTCTCTTTGGCAAAAAAGCCGAATATGGGCGATTAGCTCAGCTGGTTAGAGCGCGTCACTGATAATGACGAGGTCGGAGGTTCAAGTCCCTCATCGCCCACCATAGAACTCCCAAGTGGGAGTGTTTTTTTATTTTGTAAAAACTTTTTCAAAAACTCTTGCATTCAAATGTAAAATAATATATAATAGTATTTACTTAGCAAACGTTCATCCTGAACCTCTGGCGGAGATAATATTGATTAAATCAGTAGAAAAATGCATTTTTAATAGAAAATAAATAAAATTGCAAAAAAACTATTGACAAAAATATTCAAAAAAATATAATAGTAAAGCGTTTGAGATCAGGATGATAAGTTCGAATCTTTGAAAGATTGAATTTATAATTTTGCTCTTAAAATGGGAGCGAGAAATTTAACAATTTGGTGATGTAAAAGAAGATAAGAATTTAAGATTGACGGCAAGTATTGGTTGTTACCAATTACTAGTTAAGTCAATGCATAAAAAGGTACTCAAGGGCACACAATGGATGCCTAGACGTATATTACCGATGAAGGACGTGGAAGACTGCGATAAGCTTCGGGTAGCTGTCAACAAGCTTTGATCCGGAGATTTCCGAATGGGGAAACCCAGCACGAGTCATGTCGTGTTGCTCTCAACTGAATACATAGGTTGTGTAGTGGGAACCACCTGAACTGAAACATCTTAGTAGGGTGAGGAAGAGAAAATAAATAATGATTCTGGGAGTAGTGGCGAGCGAAACTGGAAGAGCCCAAACCTTTTAAGTTTCTACTTTTGTAGATAAGCTGATAGGCGAATACTTAATAAGGGGTTGTGAAATAACATAAGACCAAGTCAGAATACTTAATTTTATTGAGTAGTCTGACTTGCGATAAAAGGCTATCAACTTTTAGTAAGGTAAGAAAATTGCGTGGTTAGCAGAATAGTTTGAATGACTAGCCAAAGAGCGTGAAAGCCGTGTACGCGAAAACGACGCAGACCTTATATATGTTTTTTCGAGTAGGACGGGGCACGAGAAACCCTGTTTGAATCCGGCTGGACCACCAGCCAAGGCTAAATATAATATACGATCGATAGTGAACTAGTACAGCGATGGAAAGGTGAAAAGAACCCCGGGAGGGGAGTGAAATAGAACCTGAAATTGTGTGCCTACAAGGAGTCGGAGCAGTATTTATACTGTGACGGCGTGCTTTTTGTAGAACGATCCAGCGAGTTAATTTCATGCGCCAGGTTAAGTCAAGTGACGGAGCCACAGTGAAAGCGAGCCTGAATAGGGCGATAAGTGCATGGGATTAGACCCGAAACCGGGTGACCTAACCATGAGCAGGTTGAAGCTGCGGTAACACGCAGTGAAGGACCGAACCAGTTTGCGCAGTAAAGCATTTGGATGACTTGTGGTTAGCGGTGAAATGCCAATCGAACTCGGAGATAGCTGGTTCTCCTCGAAATAGCTTTTAGGGCTAGCGTCATGTAATATAGCCAACGGGGGTAGAGCTCTGTAAACGACTGGGGCGGGCAACTGTACCCACCGTTAACAAACTACGAATACCGTTGGTGGTACCATGGCAGTTAGAACATCGGGGGCTAAGCTCGGTGCTCAAAAGGGAAACAGCCCAGACCATCATCTAAGGTCCCTAAATTAACACTAAGTGGGAAACAAGGTGAAATTTCTTAAACAGCGAGGATGTTGGCTTAGAAGCAGCCATTCATTTTAAAGAGTGCGTAACAGCTCACTCGTCAAGAGATTTTGCGTGGAAAATGTAACGGGGCTAAAGTGTTATACCGAAGATATGGATTTCGTTATTCCTACGGGTTTAACGGGTGGTAGAGGAGCGTTCCTATCGGCAGTGAAGCTCAATCGTAAGGTTGGGTGGAGCGTTAGGAAGTGAGAATGCTGGAATGAGTAACCATAAGAAAGGTGAGAATCCTTTCGGCCGTAAGACGAGGTTTCCAGGGCTACTGTAATAATCCCTGGGTTAGTCGGGCCTAAGCCGAGGCGTAGCAGCGTAGGCGATGGACATCAGGTTAATATTCCTGAACCGGTTATAATTTGTATACTGTGTACGGTAAATTAGTCGAAGCGGATTATTGGTATATATCCGTCCAACTTAGCGGGAACGCAAAAAGGAGTGAAAGTTAATCTACGGATTAACGATTTTGATGAAAGTACTGGCTAGAAAAAGCAGATATACGCGTGGTTATAGCCGCCCGTACCGCAAACCAACACAGGTGCTCGAGTCGAGTAGACTCAGGCTTACGAAGACCCTTCGCTAAGGAACTCGGCAAAAACAGCGACCGTAACTTCGGGATAAGGTCTGCCTCCGCATCATTCGATGCGAGTCGTGTTTCAAGCAATTAGGGTTAAGATTAATGGTATATATGAGTATCTTAAACTTCTTTACCGAGATAGAACAAGTCAAATGGCTTAGCTTGGAACGTGGCAAACTCGTATCAAACGATGCGGAGGCCGCAGCAAAAAGAGCCCACGGAACTGTTTACCAAAAAACACAGGTCTCTGCGAACACGAAAGTGGATGTATAGGGGCTGACTCCTGCCCAGTGCTGGAAGGTTAAGGGGAGTGCTTTACGGTGCGAACTGAAGCCCCAGTGAACGGCGGCGGTAACTATAACCGTCCTAAGGTAGCGAAATTCCTTGTCAGGTAAGTTCTGACCCGCACGAATGGAGTAATCATGTGGGCACTGTCTCGGCGAAGGACTCGGTGAAAGTGCATTGGCGGTAAAGATGCCGTCTGTCCATGCCAGGACGAGAAGACCCCATGGAGCTTTACTACAGCTTTACATTGACACGGGTTACATCATGTGTAGCATAGGGTGGGAGGCTTTGAAGCAGATACGCCAGTATTTGTGGAGCCACAGGTGAAATACCACCCTTGATGTAGTCTTTGTCTTACCATTGCCGTTATCCGGTAATGGGACCGTGTATGGTGGGTAGTTTAACTGGGGCGGTTGCCTCCTAAAAGAGTAGCGGAGGCGTTCAAAGGTTGGCTAGCTTCGGATGGAAATCGAAGTGATAGTGCATGCGCAAAAAGCCAGCTTGACTGCGAGAATTACAATTCGACCAGAGTGGAAACACGGAGCAAGTGACCCGCTGTAAGAACATTGTTCATTGAATGTGGGATCGACAGCGCACACGGATAAAAAGTTACCCTGGGGATAACAGGCTTATCGCGCCCAATAGTTCACATAGACGGCGCGGTTTGGCACCCTCGATGTCGGCTCATCACATCCTGGAGGGGAGCACCTTCCAAGGGTTCGGCTGTTCGCCGATTAAAGTGGTACGCGAGCTGGGTTCAGAACGTCGTGAGACAGTTCGGTTTATATCCGGCATGGACGTAAGGATTCTTGAGGAGATTTGTCTCTAGTACGAGAGGACCGAGATGAACGAACCTCTGGTGTATCGATTGTGGCCACCTGCCGCAGTGTCGAGTAGCTATGTTCGGTTAAGATAAGCGCTGAAAGCATATTAAGCGCGAAACTGACTCCAAGATTAGGAATCCCATGAGGACACAGAAAGATGATCTGTTTGATAGGCGCAAGGTGTAAACCTGGTAACAGGCTAGCCAAAGCGTACTAATAGTCCAATCGCCTTTTTATGTCCATATTCACTAAAATAATCTTGTATTATTGGCGTGAATATGGTAGACTTAACTAGTGTTTGGTGATTATCAAAGATAATCGCTAGTCAATCTAAAAATCTTGGCATTACCAAATGATACCAAGGACATCGAAATGAGGTTTTGGCTCACCGCTTAGGAATTTGTGGCGAGTTGAAGCACAAAACCTTTTTTTCGGTGCCCATGGCGCTGGGGAAACACCTGTTCTCATTCCGAACACAGAAGTTAAGCCCAGTAGCGGCGAGCATACTACGAAAGTGGGAAAAATAGCACGGTGCCGAATTATAAAAAAACTCCTCCTAATCGGTGGAGTTTTTTTCGTATTGAGAGTTGTTGAAAAAAATAATTGAGAGTATGATATAATATAAATATATGGAATTGGAGGAGAAAATAAAAAAACAACAAAAAAACTTTTTGAAGAACTTGCTCCGAGTGATTTTTGTGCATTTACATACACATACTTATCACTCACTGCTTGATGGTTTAACTAAAAATTGACGATTTGGTTGACAATGTTAAAGCGAGTGGAATGGAAGCTGTGGCTATAACTGACCATGGGACAATGTCTGGTGCTATCGAATTCTTTAAAGAGGCAACTTCAAAAGGTATTAAGCCTATTTTTAGGAATTGAGGCTTATGTTGCAGCACGAACTCGCTTTTGACCGAGATCCATCCTACGATAAACCACGTTATCACTTAGTCTTATTGGCAAAAAACCAAATTGGTTGGCAGAATTTATGCTCACTTACAACTAAGGCTTGGGTTGAGGGGCAATACTATAAACCGCGAATAGATCATGATATTATGGCTGAGCATTCAGAAGGCATTATTTGCTTGAGTGGCTGTGCTGGTTCTGAAATTTCAGAATCAATTCGGGCTGGAGATTTCGAAAAAAAGCAAAAAACTCGCTAACTGGTACAAATCGGTTTACGGTGAAGATTTTTTTATCTTGAATTACAAGACCATGGTCACCCAGAATGCCCTAATCACTGGGAAGTTCAAAAAGAAATTAATGACGGTCTATTTAGGCTTCATGAAGAACTTGATATTCCAATGGTTGTAACTTGCGATTCACACTATTTAACCCATGAAAAATCAAGATGCGCATGAAATCCTTCTTTGTGTCGGAACGGGCTCATACTTAAATGACGAAAAGCGAATGAGCCTAAAAAGAATTTGACCTTTTTGTTACTGACCCGAGAGATATTATCGAGCGATGGGGGAAAGTTGACCCTGAAATCATTTTGAATACCAAAAGAATTGCAGAAAAAAAGTTAATTTTGAGTTTGAATTTGGTAAGATTTTAATTCCAAAATTTCCACTTCCAGAAGGTGAAGAAACTGAAAAAAAGGCTTTTTAGATAAGCTAGTTTTTCAAGGTTTAGGTGAAAGATATGCTGGAATTCCTGTTGATGAAGTGAAGAAGATGACGATTCCTGAAATTCGTAAGAAACTTTCGAAAGAAGTTATTGAGCGAGTTGATATGGAGCTTGGTGTCCTGGATGGAATGGGCTATAATGGTTATTTCTTGATTGTGCAAGATTTTATTAACTGGGGAAAGTCTCAAGGAATTGTTTTTTTGGGGCCAGGGCGAGGTTCGGCTGCTGGTTCGATTATTGCTTATGCTCTACATATTACTGACCTTGATCCACTTGAATATGACTTGCTTTTTGAAAGGTTTTTAAATCCTGATCGAATTTCGATGCCCGACATCGATGTTGACATTCAAGATACGCGTCGAAATGAGGTTATTCAATACTGTACTGATAAATATGGTATTGATCGTGTGGCGAATATTGCGACTTTTGGTAAAATGATGGCGAAAAAAACGCCGTGCGAGATGTAGCGCGAGTTTTGGAGGTTCCTTATTCTGAAGCCGACCGTATGGCTAAATTAGTTCCAGATCCAAACCAAGGTAGACATATACCACTTCGAGTCTCGCTCGAAAATGACCAAGATTTAAAGCATGAATATGAAACTAATCCAACTGCTAAAACTGTTTATGATTTTTGCAATGCAGCTTGAAGGTACGATTCGAAACCACGGTGTTCATGCTTGTGGTGTTGTGATTGCGCCAGACGATTTGGTGAAATATCTGCCTCTTGAAATGGCACAAAAAGGTGTTGTAGCAACTCAAGTTCCGATGGGCCAGGTTGAAGATTTAGGTCTTTTAAAAAATGGACTTTTTGGGTCTTAAAAAAACCTTTCAATTATTTCAACTGCACAAAAAAATTGTCAAAAAAACATATGGTATTGATCTTGACCTTTCGAAACTTAGCCTTGATGATAAAAAAAGGCTTATGAATTATTAGCTCGTGGTGATTCAACCGGTGTTTTTCAGCTTGAATCCGCTGGAATGAAGCGATATCTGCGGGAGCTTAAACCTTCAAAGTTTGAAGATATTATTGCGATGGTTGCACTTTATCGACCTGGTCCAATGAGTGAAATTCGAAGTTTATTGCTCGAAAAACACGGTGAAGAGCCAGTTACTTACTATGAAGATCATATGGAGAATGCTCTTAAAAATACTTATGGAATTTTGGTTTATCAGGAGCAGTTTATGCAGATTTCGAAGGAAGTTTGTGGATTTACTGGTGGTCAGGCGGATACGCTTCGAAAGGCCGTGGGTAAAAAGAAAATTGACTTGATGAAGAAAAATGAAGGGTGAGTTTATTGAAGGAGCGGTAAAACATTCTAACGCTGACCGAGGAAAAGTTGAGGCTTTCTGGGAGCATTTGGAAGAATTTTGCGAATTATTGTTTCAATAAGTCGCATGCGGCGTGTTATGCTTTAATTGCCTATTGGACAGCCTATATTAAGGCACATTACCCAGATGCTTTTATGGCGGCATTAATGACGGCTGACTCTGATGATACTGACCGTTTGGCAATTGAGATTGCTGAATGCCGTTCTATGGGGATTGAGGTTCTTGGTCCAGATGTGAATGAATCATTCAAGGATTTTGCGATTGTACCACACGAGAATAAAAATTCGCTTTGGCCTTTTTAGCAGTGAAGGCTGTTGGTAGTGGTGCAGTTGATGCAGTTTTGAATGCTCGAAAAGCTGATGGTAAATTTACTTCAATTTTAGATTTTGCAAAACGTGTTAACGCCCGCCAATTTAATAAAAAGGCCTGGGATTCATTAATTATGACTGGGGCTTTTGACCAATTTGGAACTCGCTCAGATTTGCTTTTTTTAATCTTGAAAGAATCCAGGAATATGGTTCGAAATCTCAAAAAAAGAGGCACTTTCAGGCCAGACTGATTTATTCGGCTTTGCGGGTGCTGAAGATATGCGAGTTGAATCATCAATTGAATTAATTAACGCGCCGAAACAACACACCGACAAGGAGCGTCTAACTTGGGAGCGTGAGCTTTTAGGGCTTTATGTTTCAGCACATCCACTCGACAGATATGTTAAATATTTCGAAGAGCAAACTCAGCCACTTTCACAGGTTCAACCGAATACTGACGGTCAAAAAGCAACTATTGGTGGAATTGTGATTGATGTCCGAACGATTATAACGAAATCTGGAACAAAAATGGCGTTTGTGAAGATGGAAGACAAAACTTCTGAGGAGAGGTGATTATCTTCCCGAATCTTTATTCTGAAATTAGCGAAAAGCTTAAAATTGATACGGTTTTAAAAATTGAAGGAAAAATTTCCGCTCGCGATAGGGAAGGTAATTTAAAATCTGATGCTCAGATTATAGCAGAAACAGTTTCGATAATAACAGATGAAGAGTTGGAAAATTATGAATCTACTGGCCGTAGAGCAGATGGCTTAAAGGCGAGAAAAAGTTCCTCAAACGAAAACAATTTCGCAAAATGTTTCAAACATGCAGAAAAAAAGCATTTACTCCTAAAAAAATAACAGTAGTGCAGTTTTAAATAAACCTTCAGAAAAAGTCAATAGCAAATCCGTCAAGATCAGCAGAAAACTATCAAGCTGAAAAAAATACAAAGAGTCTTCGTACATATTAAAAAAATCCAAGCGATCATGAATCATTGCTTTCAGTAAAGAAGATCTGTGGAAAAATTTCCAGGTATGAGTGAGATAATTTTGGTTCTCGGCGAGGTTGAGAAATCTGCAATTCGAATGCCATTTAAAGTTGACTCAAATTCAGATTTACCAAAAAGAGCTAGTGAGATTGCTAGGCGAAGACTGCGTTGTTCTTAAGGATTAGAAAAGTAAAATAAAAATCTCCAGTTAGATTCTGGAGATTTTTAATTATTCTAAATTATTATTTTTTTGAAAAGGTTTTGCAAGTTCAAGTTCTGGGTGAGCTTCTGCAATTCGCATTAATTCATTATATTTTTGCAACTCGATCAGTTCGTGAGAGTGAACCAGTCTTGATCTGCCCACAGCCCAATCCTACAGCTAAATGCGCAATTGTTACATCTTCGGTTTCACCTGAGCGGTGGCTCATAACAGTATTGTAGCCATTATTTTTGTGCTAATTTTTACAGCTTCGATTGTTTCCGTCAAAGAACCGATCTGGTTTGGCTTGATAAGGATTGCATTAGCAACACCCAAGTCAATTGATTTCTGGAGAAGTTTTTGAGTTTGTTACCATTAAGTCGTCACCAACAAGCTGAATTTTTGAACCAAGTTTTTCGGTAAGAATCTTCCATCCATCCCAGTCATTTTCAGCTAAGCCATCTTCGATTGAAACAAAAGGATATTTCGAAGTTAGATTTTCATAAAATTCAATCATCTCTTCACTCGAAAGGATTGCATCGTTAGCTTTTAGATCGTATTTTTTTCTTCTTTATAGAATTCACTTGAAGCTGGGTCTGAAGCAAAAGCAATATCTTTACCAAGTTCATATCCAGCATCTTTAATAGCTTCTGAAATCAATTGAAGTGGTTCTTCATTACCATTTTGAACTTTTTGGAGCATAACCACCTTCGTCACCAACAGTTGTTGGGTAATTTTTAGCTTTCAAAAACTTTTTGCTAAAGCATGGAAAGTTTCTGCACCCATTTGAACTGCTTCGAAAATAGTTTTTGCACCAACTGGCATAATCATGTATTCTTGAATATCAGTTGCCCAGCCAGCATGCGCACTCACCATTCATCACATTCATCATAGGAAGTGGAAGGTTTGGTGTTGAATTTGTTTTTTTCGGCGATATATTGCCAAAGTTCTACACCCTTTGCATTTGAAACAGCTTTTGCAGTAGCAAGTGAAACTGCTAGAATCGCGTTTGCTCCGAGGGAAGATTTATTTTTCTGTGCCGTCAAGTTCAATCATGATTTTATCAATCGCTTCTTGATCTTCAGCATTCTTGCCGATTAGGGCTTCACGAATTTGATTATTTACAGCTGAAACGGCTTTTTGTCACAGCTTTTCCGCCAAAAAGCTGAACCACCGTCACGAAGTTCAAGAGCTTCACCTGAACCTGTTGATGCTCCACTTGGAACCGCTGCTCGGCCAAAAAGCTCCGTTTTCTAAAAATTACATCCGCCTCAACTGTTGGGTTGCCGCGAGAGTCTAAAAATTTGTCGTCCTTTAATGTCTTTAATTGTATATTCCATATTTCCATTTTAGCACCAAAAAAAGCCTTTCGCAAGAGTTTTATTTCAAAAAAATATTATTTGCTAAAAAATGACCAAACTATGGTATAATTATTTTAATATGAAGATTTCTCGAAAGAAGGAAAAATGCATTCGTCTTCTTCAAAAACCTTGCGATGACGACAACTGTTTTTGGTATTGTTTTAATTTTTAGTTTTTAACACAAGGCTGGCGGCTTGATGAAAAAAATTTGAAGTTCAACAAACTGGTTTAGTTCAATTTAATTCTTCAGTTTTAAATTCGATTGCTGAAATTGACAAAAAATTGCCAGAAGGAACACCCACAAAAAAATACTCGCAAAAACCAGGAAATCACGAATTTTTCAATCTGGAAAGAGGGCTATAAAACTTGGTGGAGACGTGCTGAAGTTAAAGTTGGTGAAATCTTGTGGCTAAATTATGCAAGATTGATTCCAAAAACAACTTAATGAAAAGAGTTTTTTTGAATATTTTAAATTTAAAATCTGCTCAAGTTTCACCAGATAAAAAAAGAAGATCTTTGCAATTTCTGAAGATAGCAATGGCGAAGCTACTTTTTGGTTAATTGATATTTCTTTAAGTGAGCCAAAAAAATCTCGAGAATTAATTTTTAACTCGAATATTTTTGAGCGCGATTCGCAAAAATAATAAAAAGTATAAACCAAACCAATTTTTATAAAAATTGCAGAGAATTTGCAATTTTTGAAAGCTTCAAACGATAATAAAAAAAGCGCTCTTAAGTTTTAAAAAAATGGCAATAAACTTGAATGGCTTATTTTTGAATTTTGAAAAATCCAGATGAATCTATTAATTTAACTCAAAAAAATTCCATATTGATTTTTTTCGAAAATTATACCTTCGAATGATGAATTAACTAAACTCATTGGAATTTCTGGATCGGATTTGCGAGAAATCAATCTTTCGAATAATACAATTTCTGCAGCAATTTTAAGTGATGTTGTTGATTTTTGAACTTTATGATAAAGAGAATATTGTTTATATTGAGAAAAACAATGAGTAATGATTTTTTTCAGTCGGTCTTCGAAAAAAATGATAAAAAAATATTGAAATTGCAAAAAAATATAAAAAAATCAACCAAGGGTTGCGATTGGGCGATATTATCGAGAGAGTTACGTTTATGTTGGGCAAGACTCGAAAATTGATATTTATAAATCTGCTAGCTGGACAGAAAAATGCATTTAATTAAAAACTCTTAATTTGAAGTTCTCACCAGATTATTTAAAGCTAAATGGTGAGTCTCGGATTTTAGTTGCGAAAAAGGGCAAAGATGTTTATTCTTTTGATATTGAAACGCGGAATGAGTATCAGTTCTCGGTATCAAATGATAGTAAGATAAAAATGGCTTGATGATTTTTATCTTAGGTGATTTTGAGGGTGAAAGAATGGTAATTCATGATTTTGATGGGATGAATAAACAAGTTCTTTCGCGAGCAATTTCAAATCTTCCATTTACGCTTTCTAATGATAATAAATATATTTATAGTTTTATTCAGAATAATTCTGGCGGATATTCTTTGAACCGTTTAAAAATGACAATTGAAGAATAAAAAAATATTCTTTTTAGAATTTTATATAAAAAGCTGACGATAGTGATCATTTTTGGTATTTTTTTATTGATTTTTTTTGCCGATTCTAAGGTAAAATTTTTAAATATTATGAATAAAAAAATCATCTAGACTTTATTGCTTCTCACCAACGGTAATGCTAATTACTTTTTATTTTTCGAAAGTTTTTCAGCAGCATTTGCAATTTTTTTAAATATAAGCCAAGTAAAATTCGCACACTAATTATTTTTACTTTTTAATGAGTTTAGCAGGCTTTCAAGCTGCTGAATTCATGGTTTTGTGGAACAGAGCATTTTTTTCTGGAATGGATTGGGCTAGGTTTGGCTATCTTGCAATAACACTTTTACCACCACTTGGTTTACATTTAGCACATGAAATTTCTGGTAAAAAAAGCAGGTATTTTGGTAAAAACTTCTTATTTAACTTGTGTACTTTTTCGATTTATTTTGTATTTGTAAGTAGAAGCGTTTTTACTGGAGAAAAATACTTGTCGAGCTAATTATTCAGTTTTTTTAACACGCCAAATGGAGTTGCAACATTACTTTATACGCTTTATTATTATGGGTGGCTTTTTTTGTGGCGGTATTTTTTTCTGTTGGAGTCAGATTTCAAAAAAATATCAAGAGAAAATAATCGTGGAATTTTGCGAATATTTATTTCACGTTCTAAAAAAACTTAATGAAATTATAAATAGTGAAAAACCTTCGAAAAAAATATCAGCTTTAAAATGGCTAATCAGCGGGTATATCGCGTTTATTTTACCAACAACAATTGTGAATATTGTAAACCCATCTACGATTGAAGGAATTCCATCAATTATGTGCGGCTTTGCAGTTTTGATGGCGATTGTTTTGATTGGATTTGTCGCTCCGAGAACTCTTGAACTAAAAAAATAAATGATCTTATATTTGTTGAAAAAACAAAAAAATATGGTAAAATAATACCAATATGAAGAAAAAAATCTTACACTTGTTGTAAATCCTCGCTCAAGCGGTTTCGAACTGATTCGAAAAAGATTTTGCCTTTTTAGATGAAACTCATTTCGAAAAAAAGGCAGTTTTAAAACTTTTTGAAATTCAACCAACTTCACCTATGGAAAAACGCTCGTGAAATGGCGAAAAGGTTTGGAGGACGATGATATTATTCTAGTTGCTGGCGGCGATGGAACGGCGCATATTGCAGCAAATGCTGTGGCTATTTCTGGAAAAAGAACATAAAAATTAAATTTACAGGATTTGGGAACTTCAACGATTATGCTCACAGCTTTTCAAAAAAATAGTGGAAAAAGCAGCAATTAAGTCTTTCGAAACACTAAAGGTTCAAGCTAAAATTAGACCAATTGAATTGAGAATTAATGGTGAATTTTTTAGATATGCGCCACTTTATGCAACGGTTGGCTTGACTGCTGAAATGGCTGAAATTTTTCGAAGGGGAAGAATCCGAAAGGTTTTGAAAAAAGGTTTATAATCGAAATATACGCTTAATTCTTTTCGCTTTCTGCTGCAACGCGATTTTTATTTTTAAACATTGTCGTAATCATATTTTAAATCTTTCAAAAAAATTAAAATTAATGATGAAGATTTTTTTAAATATTCCACAAAAATCCAACTGATATTGTTTTTTTATGAATGGACCAAGGATGGCGAGGATTATGCGAAGCTCAATTAATAAAAAAAGATAGCGATAATTTTTGGGTTTGAAGTCTTAAATTCAGCGGGGCTTATACGGAATTCTCCGTTTTTAATGAAAGGTTTTTTTGGTAAAATTCCGCTTAAAAAGGGTTGATCGTGTAGAGATAGCTTTTCGAAAAACCGCAAAAATATTGTAATTCAAATTGAAGGCGAGGTTTGCAAAAATTAAAAAAAGTGCAAACTATTGAAGCGAAGATAGGCGATAAAATAATTGAGATTTTTATAGAGGTTGAAATGAACGAGATTGAGCTAACGAAAAAAACTTGTTGAAATCGAGAGTGTTTCTGGAAATGAGATGGAGATTTTAGAATTTTTGGCAGATTTTTTTGCGAGAGAATTCGGCCGAAGTTTGGCAAAATAAAGATTTTGCGGCTGGTGTTTTTAAGAATTAGAACAAATGGAAATGAGTTTTTCGAAAAAGCAGTCGAGCAATTATTTTGACAGGGCACATTGATACCGTTTCGGCTGGTGATTTGCGAGCTTGGAATAAATCACCTTGGGAAGCGACTGAAATAAACGGGAAAATTATTGGCTTTGGGGCGCAAGTGATATGAAAGGTGGATTGGCGGCTCAATTTATTGCTGGTCTTGAATTTGCCAAAGAAAATAATTTCGAAAGTAATTTTGACCTTTGGCTGGTTGCAGTTTCAAATGAAGAAATTGATGGCCGTGGAAGTCGAAATTTTGTGAAATGGTTGAATGAACAAAAAGAATTTGATTATAGCGATTTTTTTGGAGTAATTGCCGAGCCAACAAATTGTGAGAATATTGAAATTGGTCATCGTGGAAAATCGTTTTGTTCGATTAAAATTTAAAGGCGAAAGTGGCCATGCTTCGCAACAGATGAATTTTCAGAAATCTGCACTTTCGAAAAGCTTCGTTCTTTCTGTCACGAATTGATGATATTTTTTTGAAAATTGGCAAGAAAGTTTTTCGAACGATTTTTTAGGTTCGCCAAGTTTGGTTCCAACTTCATTAAAATCTGGTGAAGACAAAAGTCCAAACAAAACTGCACCTTCTGCCGAATTGATTCTGGATATTCGGACCACGCCTGAACTTGACTCTGATTTTAAAAATGCCTTCAATTCATTAGCTGAAAAAAATATGATTTTAAGTGGGAATATCATAGTGAGCCGGTTCCTTCAAGCCTTGTTTCAAAAAAATCAAGGGTTATTGAAAATATTTTGAAAGTTTCAAAAATTAAATGAAAAAAATCGATTATGATTAGTCCAGGAGCAACCGATCAAGGCGAATTCGTGAATGGGTTGAAAAAAATGCTCAAGTAGTTGTTTTTGGGCCGGGTGAATGGGATGAAGCTCATCACCAGAATGAATTTATATATATAGATAAGCTTTCGAAATATAAAACTTGGATTATTGATTTTTTTGAAAAGAATTTTAATGGAAAGTATTGACTTGAATGATGCTTTTTGGTAAAATTAAAAACATACGCGGGTTTAGCTCAGTTGTTAGAGCGCTTCCTTGCCATGGAAGAGGCCAGGAGTTAGAGTCTCCTAACCCGCACCAATATAGATATGAAAAATGACTGCTTAGGGCAGTCTTTATTTTATAATAGTATAGACTACTAAAGTTTTTTTAATATCCTTCGATTAGTTTATCTATATTTTTAAAGTTTCTCAATCTAATTGCTTTAGGTTCTAAATTATTACTAATTAGCTCACTTTCAAAAAGGGAAGACTTCTGTTAAATAATTGCCGTATTGTTAAGTTTTCGCATTTGAAGGTTTTTGCTAGTCTTCAGAGGTGATTTACATGGAATCGCCTCAATCAGAGCAACAAAATAGACCTACGGACATCTGATCTCGTAGGTTTAATCCTTCTATAAACTAAAAAGAAGCAGCTACTAATCAGTTAGCTGTTCCTTTTTGGTACCGCGAGCCGGACTTGAACCGGCACGAGCGTAATGCTCACCAGATTTTGAGTCTAGCGTGTCTACCAATTCCACCATCGCGGCTTATTATGGTTTTGACTATTTACATAGCTCATTATCTATTGTATACTAAGAGTAGGGAAAAATCAAGAGAAATGAATGATAATAATACAAAAAAATCAAAACAATGGATTGAATATACCTGAGAGGCAATTGCAGAGTACTTTTTCAAATGATAGAAATCGTGCTGCAATTGAATTTCGAAGGCAAAAAGTTCAACAGCTTTATCAAAAAGCTAATACTGAACAAATTTTTAGAAATTCAGCAAAAGCAAAAAGAAAAATCAGCCAGAGAAAATTAACTTGGCAGAATATTTAAAAAAATCAAAAATAACTCTAGAAAAGTTGATGGGCAGCGAGAAGAATTAATTAAAAACTCAATTGAGGAAGTTTCGAAACCATTTCAACCGCAACCAAAAAGCTAGTTTTAATTCTGGTGTTGGTCAAGAGACTGACGACTTTTAAGACTCGTCAAAAAGTTATTCAACTGCTCCAGAATAAGCAAGATATTGCAAAAGTTGATGAAAAACTCACATAATTTAGGAGCGATAAAATATAAGCCTCAGCAAGCTGTTCAAAAATTTGTATAATATCCAGCAAGAAAATCAGCCAAGTGAGCAATGGAAACGATACCACGCGGCTTTGGCAGAATTATTATCAAAAGTATTACGAAACCTATTATTCGGCGGCCTTGAGGCAGCAAAAAAAGCAAACGGCAAATATTCAACCAGAAGTTGCTGAAGACTTAACGGAAAGTCAGAAAAAAAGAGCGAGCTTTGGCGAAGCTTCGAAAAAGATATTTCAGAAAAAAAGCGCGTCAGAAAAACTGAGAAAAATTCGAAAAATCCCGTCATTTTTGTACCAATTTTTTTCGGCAATTATTGTGGTAGCTTTGTTTCTATTTTTTTGCAATATAATAGATTAATTTTTGCTTCAGTTGAAGCTTATGTTGCGCCGGGAAATTCGAATGCCACTCAAACAATTTATAGCCCGAATTCTTCTAACTCGGTTGGGCAAGAGCCAAAATTGATTATTCCGAAAAATTAATGTTGATGTTCCAGTTGTTTATGGCGTTGGGGAATGATAGCGCATCTCAATTGAAAGCAATGGAAAAAGGGTGTTGCACATTTTTTCAATTCCAGGCGCAAAATGCGGTTCCGGGGCAAAATGGAAATACTGTTTTGAGCGGGCATTCAAGCAATGATCTGTTTGACACAGGCGATTATAAATTTATTTTTGCTCAGCTTGATAAACTTAAACAAGGTGATGTAATTTATGCTAATTATAACGGCAAACGATATACTTATAATGTAACAAAAACAGAGGTTGTAATGCCAAATCAAGTAAATAGAGTTCAAATTGAGACAGATAAGCCAATGCTAACTTTGATTACTTGCGTGCCTCTTGGAACTGCTGAAAAGCGTTTGCTCGTTTTTGCCGAACAGGTTTCTCCAGATCCAACCAAAGCTGAAAAACCAGCCAGCCAGGAGAATTCTGAGAATAAAGAAGTAACGCTTCCTAGGAATTCTCTAACATTTTTTTGAAAGATTATTTAGTTGGAAATGGGATTAAGATAATAAATCGCTCAAATTTAAACTTGAGCGATTTATTTTTGAAAAACCCTTGAAAAATTTAGTAAAAAAATAAAGTAAAAATATACATAAGCTAAATAGGGAATAAAAATGAGAGACGAAATTATCATAAATGGAAAAATATGATGCAATTACGGGTGAACTTTTAAGTACTCAAAAAATAATTATGATATTAAAAAAACAAAGATATTTCGAAAAATTCATAACAATTTGCAGCGTTCAAGCACTTTAAACCGTAAATATGTTACAATTCCAAAAGAGACAAGGAGTTTCTCTTCACCAAGATGAAATGATTAGCCAGTTTAAGCGTCGCCACGATTATCAAGAGGCGATTTTACGCGACGTGAAGCAAAAGAGACTCAACAAGACCGAATTTTTAATTTCACGTTTTTTTCGAAAAAAATTCTAAAAATAATCTCACCAATTATAAAAAGAGCAAATTAAAGAAGCTGAGAAGATTGCGCCTTTTCGAAGAGCATCCACTTGCTAAAAAAAGCTAATGAAGAACTCCGAGCAAAAAGCTCAAAAAAACAAGAAATTTCAAATAAAGAAGTTAAAGAATTTGCAATTAGTCAAGCAATTGAAAAGTCTCGTGAAGAAAAGCAAGAAAAAGCCGTGGAATTCATCGAAAGAGTTTTTACACGCAAGAAGTTTATTAGTCTCTCGATGGGCTTTGCTGTTACAATTTTTTTGGCGTTGGGTATCTGACTTATGTCAACCTGCCAGATATTGCAAGCAGGATTACGGCTTTTTCAATCTGGGATGGCGGTTGAAACTCCTGCTTATATTGCAAGTGGATACTCTCCCAAAGGCCTAGCTTATTTTGATGGAAAAAACGTTAATTTCGAATATAAAAAAAGGTGATTCAAATTATAAGGTTCAACAATCGCAAAGTGGCTGGGATAGTTCAGCATTATTACAGAATTATGTTACAAAAAAATGGAGTGAAGACTATTCAACGACTTATAGTAATGGGCTAACGATTTATTCGAATCATCGTGGGGGAATCTGTTTGGGTGAATAATGGAAAAACTTTATAAAGTTGAGGTTTCTGGCAATAAAATTTCAGATGAAGAAATTCGAAAAAAATCGCAACCAGTCTTTAGTGCATAAAAAAAGTAGCTTTAGCTACTTTTTGTTTTAGGGTTGAGAAAAATAAAAAAATTAAAGTATAATAGGTAATTATGAAAGCAAGAACTCGTTTTGCGCCAAGTCCAACTGGTTATATTCATGTTGGAAATGTTCGAAGCGCACTTTACCCCTATTTGATCGCCAGGCAAACCGGCGGAGATTTTATTCTGCGAATTGAAGATACCGACCAAGCTCGATTTGTTGATGGTGCGGAGGATTTAATTCTTGATACTTTAAAAATGGCTCGGTCTAGATTGGGATGAAGGTCCAATTTATAGTAAAAAATGAAGAAAAAAAGGTGATTTTGGGCCATATCATCAAACTCAGCGCCGCAAAAAAATATCTTGAATGGGCGCAAAAAAATGATCGAAAAAAAGGCCTAGCTTATGCCGACCCATATTCACCAGAGGAAGTTGAGGAATTTCGAAAAAAGCTAAAAACTGAAAAAAACGTGCATTTTTATATCGCAACCATCGCCCGGAAAAATCCACCAGAATGGAAGCTTGGAATGCCACTCCGTTTTAAGACGCCAGAAATTAAACGTTATATTTGGTATGACGCTGTGATGGGTGAACTCTCAGCTGGCCCTGAGGCTTTAGATGATTTTATTTTAATTAAAAGCAGATGGCCTTCCAACTTATAATTTTGCACACATTGTTGATGATTTCGAAATGAAAGTTACGCATGTAATTCGTGGCTCAGAATATGTTGCTAGTACTCCAAAATATCTTTCGTTATATGAGGCGCTAGAAATTAAGCCACCAATTTTAGCTCATTTACCGCATATCTTGGCGCCGGAAGGCAATAAGAAGCTTGGTAAACGCGATGGTGCAAAAAAAGTGTTAGCGAATATCGAGTAGATGGAATTTTTGCCAGAGGCTATGCTGAACTTTCTGGCTCAACTTGGCTGGAACGATGGCACTGAACAAGAAATCTTTACTAAAGAAGAATTAATCGAAAAATTCTCTCTTGATCGTGTGCAAAAATCTGGTGCAAGGTTTGACGAACAGCGACTTTTGTGGCTTAATGGACAGTGGATCCGCAAAAATTTCTCTTGAAGATCTATTTGAGCGTGTGCAAGATTTTTGGGGAGAAAATGCTAAGAATGCTAGTGAAGAATACAAAAGAGAAGTTCTTGGTCTAGTTTTTGATCGCTTAAAAAAACACTTAAAGATCTCCCGCTTGCTAGCGAATACTTTTTTTGCTGAACAACAAGCTGATTTAGAGATGATTTCGAAAAATAAGCAGCTTAAAAAAACTTGAAAAAAATCGCAAATTGTGGAGCTTTTTGAGTTTGGTGATTTTTTTGAGTTAGAACAGCTTGAGGAGTGGAATGATGATAAAATCCAAGAGTTGCTGAATAGGTTGCTTGAAAAAGACGGGCCAGAAACCGGGGATTCTATTCCAGATTATTCGGATTTCATTAACTTGGGCGCCATTTTCACCAGCCTTGAATCAAACTCTACGAGTAATCGGTAAGGACGAAAGTGTAAAACGCCTTAAAAATTCACTACAAGAAATTGAGAAAATGTAAAAATAAGCTCCGAAACAAACGGAGTTTATTTAATATTTTCGAAAAATAATTTTAACAATTTCTCGTGGTTTTTCCATCGGTGACAAATGACCAGAATTCTCAAGAATATAAAAAAATCTGATTTAGGGAAGTTTTTGCGAAATTCCTCTTCATTGAAAGGCTGAACCGTTCCATCTTTATCGCCAATAATAGCAATTTTGATATAATTCTCGGTTTTGAACACTTTTTTATCAAGTGCGATTGGAATTGTTGATTTTTGTGCGAGTAAATTCCTTGCTGAGTTTTGACATAAAAAAACATATTTTGATAAATATTTTTTTATTTGCTTCAAGCGACCAAGTTTTTTTGGAGAGTAGCTGCTTTTAAAAGGTGAGAAAAACTGGTAGATTTGAAAAAAATCATTAAAAAAATCTAGATTTATTTAATAATTTCATTCCAGCTAAAAATGAATCGCTAGGCTTAAAAAACAGGATTTATAATAATGGTTGGAATTTTTCGAAATCTCATCATCGCTGACAAAAATAAGAACTAAAAAGAGTGGCCAATAATAAGATGAATTTTGCCAAAACTACTAAGTTTTTGAAATCATTTTTGGTAGAAAATTCGAAAAAAATATCGATATTTTGAAAGGTATTAAGTGAACTTTTACCGTGAGCGGGTAACTCGCAAATAATGATTGAATATTTTTTTGAAAGCTCAAATCCAAGTGGAGTTAGTCCAAAAATAGTTTCCACCAAAAACCATGAAAAAGAACGGCAATTGGTTTGCTTTCTTCTAAATTTTTTTATATTGAAATTTTATTACCGTCAATATTGATAAATTCATTTTTTTCAGCTTTCTTCCCTAAGATTTTTAGATTCATTGTATAATTATACCATTTTTTTGAGGCCTAATTACAAAAATGCGCTTTCGAAAAAGTATAAGCTGTGATATAATATATCTAAAAGCTTAAGAATTTTTTTAAATAAAAAGAAAGGAAAAAAATGGCAAATCCACTGCGACTAGTGATGATTCGTCATGGGCAAAGTGAGGCTAATATTGTTCAGCATGCGCAAAAAGCTCGGGCAAAAATTGATCTAGAAAAAAAGGTTGAGGTACGTGCAGACTGGCGGCAGCGTCTCGCCGAAAGGTAAAGAGACAGGCTGAAAGAGCAAGTAGAGAACTTTCGAAAATTTATGGAAGTTTGGATTTTTTTGATTCGAAATATACTTCACCTTTTATTCGAACAAGAGAAACTGCTGCAATTTTAAGTGGAGAAAATTGTCATTTTTGGAAGATTGATGATTTACTCTCAGAGCGAAACTGGGGGATTTTTGGTCGTGTAGATATGAATGAGCGAGTTGATAATTTTCCAATTACAATGAGATACCTCTATAATGATCCATTTTTTTATGCGGCTTGATGGCGGTGAGAGCATTTTTTTGATGTTTATTTGCGTTTTTCGAAGTTTTTTTGTGAGCGTCTAAAGAGAGATGAGTCAAACCAGAATGTTTTGATTGTTTCTCATAAACAGTTGATTCAGTCTGCTTGTTATTTAATTGAGGGGTTTTTGCCTGAACATTGGAATGATAATCGAATACGAGATATTTACGATGTACCAAATTTAGGAGCAATTGAGTATTCAAGAATCAATCCAATGAATGCGAGTGATATTCGTGAAAAATTTTGCTTGGCGGAGGGTTTTTGAATTTGAGTGAAGCTGACGGAAAAATATGGAGATTGGGAAGAATTTGATATTCGCCGAGAATTTTCGAATGATGAATTATTAGCTCAAATTAATGAAAAATAAACCTTTTTTTAAAAATAGTTATTGACAAAAGCTTAAACGTTTTGCTATAATTTCATTATAGTTGATGTGTTATCAAGGGCGATGTTTGTTTTCTCCCTAAATAACACTTATAAATAAAAAAATAAATAACAAAAACCGCCCAGGGGTGGGCACACATCAACAAATAAATCACTGCTTGAAAAAAAGTGGTGATTTTTATATTATAATGAATAAGATTATGTTTAAAAAAAGGAATTCAAAAGAAAACTTGAAAAAAATATGTTCGAAAAATATTTCGAAACTCATCCGGATATTAAATTAATTACGGTTGCTGGTTCAGTTGGAAAAAAACTAGTACAAAACTTGCAATTGCAACTATCTTGAGTCAAAAAAATATCGTGTACGATTACACGAGGGGAACCACAATACACATTTGAGTGCCCCTTTAGCGATTTTTGGGAATAAATTTTTCCTGGAAATCCTCGTAATTTTTTTGGAATGGCATAGAGTTTTTAAAAGCTGCAAGAAGGCGAATTAAATCACCGAGTGATCAAGAGCCGCAAATTATCATTCAAGAACTTGGAACTGACCACCCAGGTGATATTGAACGGTTTTAGCAAATATCTTGCTCCAAATATTGCAGTGATTACCTCTGTTACTCCCGAGCATATGGAGTTTTTGGGAATATCGATGCTGTTGCACAAGAAGAACTTGAAGCTGGGAATTTTGCTGAAATGGCAATTTTAAATCAAGATGATATCTCGCCAGATTTTTTTAAATATATTCGAAATTCGAATATTGCAACTTATAGCTCGGTTGGTGGAGCTAACTATAATTTTATAGCTAATAATTTCTCTTTACTTGATGGCTTTTAGCGGTAAAATTCAAACTCCAGAATATGGTGAAATTAATGTTCGAGTAAAAGTTTTTTTGGCGAGCATTCTCTCAGACCAATTACTGGTGCGGTAGCGGTCTCTATTAAGCTTGGTTTGAGTCCGCAAGAAATTATAGGTGGTTTGGCAAGTTTGAAACCAGTTCCTGGTAGAATGAATTTTATGCGAGGCGTTAAAGACTCTGTTTTAATTGATGATACTTATAACTCGAGTCCGGCCGCATTAGAAGCTGCAATCCAAACACTTTATTCTCTTTCTGCACCTTCGAAGATTGCAGTTATTGGAAATATGAATGAGCTTGGTGAAGATTCTGCTTTTGAACATCAAAAAAATAGGTAAAAATGCTTGATGGGATTTCTCTTTCCTGGGTAGTTACTGTTGGCGAGCATGCAAATAAGTTTCTTGCTTCGGCTGCAAGATTGCGAGGATGTCAGGTTTATGAAGCAAAAAAATGCAATTGATGCAGGAACTTTCGTCCATAAGATTATGGAGCGAGGTACTCTAGTTCTACTTAAAGGCTCTCAAGGTAAAAATTTACCTAGAGGAGGCTACAAAAATCCTACTCTTAAATAAAGATGATGAGAAATGGTTGGTTCGTCAGGACGAAAAAAATGGAAAAACCAAAGATAACTTTTTTTAGTAGTTTCACAGAAGTTGCTGAAGATGAGGTTTAGATGAAAGAAATTTTGCCAATTGTTGATGAAAAATGATAAAATCATTGACGCAATTAATAAGGATGAATTTAATAAAACTACGGGGCGAATTTATCGAACAGTTTCACTAATTTTATTTAATTTAGATGGTGATTTTTTTGATTCAACGGCGATCTTTTTCTAAAGCTACATTTGCTGGAAAATGGCAAAATTCGGCAGCGGCTGGCCATGTTCAGATTGGTGAAAGTTATCTGGACGCGATTCATCGTGAAACTATTGAAGAAATTGGCTTAAACTTGCGATTTCAAGATTTCATTAAAGTTGAAAAAGGTTTTTATTCATACCAAAGAAAAATAAGCGGCGTTTTATGCAAGTTTTTGCTGCAAAAAAACGAATTTTAATCTTGAAGAGCTAGCGATTGCGAGCGATGAAGTTGCCGAAATTAAGCTAGTAAATTTTTAAAAGAATTTCGAAAAAAATGATTAAAGAACATCCTGAAGATTTTACGGATTCGCCAGAAGTTACATTAAAAAAATTCTTGAAAAAAAGCCCGAGCAAAAAAATTGAAAAAAATAATTATTCGCAAGCAATTTTATAAAGGGCTATTCCAGTTGCAACTGAAACATTGAAACTTTCTTTTTGGCCAAACATTGAATTTCAAGAGTTCTATCGCATAAATTGAGCAATTCTTTTCGAAATTCCTTCAACTTCTTCTCCTAAAAAAAGCAGGGCAATTTTTGGCATTTTTATCGGCTACAAAAATCTTTTAAGAAAATTGATTTTTTTGCTTTTGTTCGAGCGCAAAGATTTCGAAACCTTGACTTTTTTTAGATTTTGAATCGTTTTAAAAAAATATCTTTAGAAATTTTAGCTGGAACAATTTTTCAGCCCTGAGCGCGGTTTTATGAATTTGTGAATTAATTTTTTTGTGCAATATGTGGCAAACGGCCAGTTTTTTTGAAAAAATCTTCGTCGTTTAAAAATTGGGAAGGGTGAATATCCGCTGAAGATAATTTTTGAAACTCCAAAGCCTTCACTAGTGCGTAAGATTGCGCCTAATGTTATGAGTTGAGCGAATATTGTGCGCTAAAACGACAATTTCACGATTTTGTGCACGGTTTTGATTTTTTTGAAAGAGTTAGGATTTTTTTCATTATTTTCTATTTTAACAGATTTTTTTTAAAAATAAAAAGAGCCCAAAAGGCTCGAATTTTAACGCTTTTTATTTATGGCGTTTAAGTTTTGATAATGTGCGACCGAGGATTTCATAGGGTGTATTTTTGTGAGCTCTAGTGAAACTCCATCGGTATTTATTATTTCGAAAGTATACTCTTCTTCGAGAGGTACTTTTTAAAAATTACCAACGATGAGTTTTTTTGTTGTCAGTTTCAGTTCTTCAACTTGAACAAAAGCAGAATATTCTGAAAGTATGCCAATTTCTGCGCTGAAAAAGAGTCTTTTGATTTTTAGAGAAATGTTCCATCGGTTTTTTTAATGGGATATTTGTCTCTTTTTCTACTTCTGGACAACTTTCGAAAAATAGCTTGCTCGATTGTTTCTTTTAAAGGCGCATTTTGCTCACCTCTATTCTAAAAAAATTTCGCTTGAAGCGATGAGAATATTTTAGCATTTTTGATTGAAAAAAATAAAGTGCTTGTGGTAAAATTAAGTTAATGGAAGAAAAATAAAGTTCAGCTAATGCGTAGGCAAAAAGGAAGAAGAGGCGACTGAGCAGCGGGCTAGAATCCTTGGACTAACATATCTTGATACGCGAGATTTCGAAGATATTTTTTTCCTCTCGCAAGAGATCTTTTTTTACAAATGAGCAGATGTATCGGGCGTTTTTGGCACCACTCCAAATTGGTGATATTGATGAAAATAAGCCTTGGCGAGTTTTGATAACCAGTTTAACTCCACGCTCAGTTATTCAAAAAATTGAGTAAAAAAATATCAAGATGAAGGCAAGACTCTTGAGCTTTTCTTGGTTTCTGAAAGTGCATGGAAGAATATTATGCGGCGTTATGACCCGCCAAAAAAAGGTTGTTTATGACGATATTGAAATTGCTGGTGAGGGTGATAGTGCTACTTTAGAAGGTTAGTCAAACTTTGGCAAATGTTGCTTCCGATCAGGTTTTTGATTATCTAATCGATCAAGCAGATAGGCTTAGCGCAAGTGACATCCATATCGAAAATCAACGCCAGACGATTCGAATCCGGATGCGTGTTGATGGTGCGCTTCACCCAGTTGCTGAGCTTGGGCGAGATCGATACCGTGTTATTATGGGTGAACTTTCTTCGCGAGCGGGAGTGTCGAGTGCTTCAAAAAAACTTCACAATCTGGGCATATGCAGAAGGATATTTATCGTGACGGAACTTCTCATCTTTTAAATTTGCGTGTCGAAACTGTGCCAACAATGTATGGAATGGATGCGGTGATGCGTTTGTTTAACTTTGATGAAAGTATGCTTCAGCTTGATTTACTTGGAATTGCACCAAAAGAGCGAGCTGAAATTGATGAGATTATTTCGCACCCGCGTGGAAATGGTTTTGATGGTTGGTCCAACTGGTTCTGGTAAGTCAACAACTCTTTATTCTATGCTTAATGCCTTAAACACGCTTGATCGTAAGATTATTACGCTTGAAGATCCAATTGAATATGGTATTGGTGGGATTTCACAAATCCCGATTGACACAACGCATGGCGCTAGTTTTGCTGACGGATTACGTTCTGTTTTACGTCTCGACCCAGATGTTGTGATGGTTGGTGAGATTCGTGACAATGACACGGCAAAAAACTGCAATTCAGGCTTCAATTACGGGCCACTTGGTGCTTTCAAGTTTTCATGCCAATTCAACGAGTGCGGCTTTTTCGCGTATGATTGATATGATTGGTATGAATCCAATTTTCTCGAGCGCGATTCGACTTTTTAATTGCTCAGCGACTTGTTCGAAAGCTCAACAAAAATGCTAAAGAATATATCCCAGATGAAGCAACTAAAAAATGGATTCGAAATGTTCTTGAAGGTGTCCCAGCCGAAAAACTTCCACAAGATATTTCTGGAGATTTTAAACTTTGGAAGCCAGTAGCTTCAGAAGATAGTCCGTTTGGTTATAAAGGGGCGAAAAGTGTGGTTATGGAAATGATGGTTGTGAACGATAATATCGCAGCATTTTTACGCGGTGAAAGAGGCGTGATTTCAACTGAAGCCATTGAGGCTCAAGCTCGCAAAGATGGCTTGTTAACCCTTTTACAGCAGGGCGTGATTTCGGCACTTCGTGGTGATACAACTATTGAAGAAGTAAATCGTGTAATTTAGCTCTTCACAAAAAAACTAAAAAAAGTATGATATAATGAATCTTGATTGTATATATTAAATTTAAAAAGTGAGTGGAAAAATATGAGTTTTGAGTTAATCAAAAAAAGTTAATGACGCACAGAAAAAAAGAAGCCGTTCTTGATGTTAAAAGTGGCGATACTGTTCGCGTTCACCAAAAAAATTAAAGAAGGTAATAAAGAGCGAATCCAGATTTTTCGAAGGTGTAGTTATTCGAACTGACCGCAAAAAAATCACATACTTCTCGAATTACTGTTCGGAAAAATTGCTAGCGGTGTTGGAGTTGAGAAATCTTTCCTTCTTCATAGCCCGTTAATTGAAAAAGATTGAAATTGTTCGCCGTTCGAAAGTTCGCCGAAATTACCTTTTCATTCTTAAGAAACCGAAGTGGTAAAAGTGCTCGTCTTAAACAAGTTTCTTTTGACCGTGAAGCTGTAAATACTTTGCCTGAAGCTCCAAAAAGCGGAAGAAAAAGTTGAAGCTAAATAAGAAAAAAACTGAAGAAGCCAAATAAACTTAATTGTTTTTATAAAATTAAAATCGCTCAAATTTTTGGGGCGATTTTTGATTGACTTCTTTAGAGAGTGTGCTATAATTGAAGAGTATGAAAAAGCTTAAGTTAAATAGTGGTTTTACAATTATTGAGGTTGTTTTAGTTCTTGCGATTGCTGGCCTGATATTTCTAATGGTATTTTTTTGGCTTTTACCGACATTGCAGCGTTCGCAGAGGGACACCCAAAAGAAAACAGGTTATTTTCGAAAATTGCGGCAATTTTTAGAGGAGTCGAGAACGAACAATAAAGGTCAATACGTGAGTGATTATAATACTAATAATGAGCTTGAAAAATTTTTATTAAAAACTATCTAAGGCCCCACGAGGTGAGTTTTTTTAGATCCGAGTACAGGGCAATTTTACACGTTTTTAAAGTGTGGAAGTAAGGTAAATTGTGGGACAGGGGTTGGCCAAGACAATCTTGAAATTGGTGAAATTTACTATAACTCAAATGCTGGTTGCGAGGCTGGGAGATTTGTTGATAAACCTTTTTAATGCAACGAACTTCATTTTTACTTACAAGACTTGAAACTGGCGGATTATATTGTTTTTTTCTTCTTCAAATTAAGATTTTTAAAAATTTAAAAAAACTCCTCTCATGAAGGAGTTTTTAATTATTTGATTTTATAGAAATCGCCGAGACTGTATTTATTTCCGCTTAAAATATCGTATTCAATCATTTCGAAATCTTTTTAAAATGTCGCTTTTTTTCGTCTGTTTTTACGAATTGTTTAGTTAAGGCGGGATATTTTTTTCTCGTAAGTCACTTAATAAATATTGAAATGGCGAAAGTTTTGAATTGAATGCATTTAGGGCTAAAAATCTGGTTATAGATTAAGCTTGAAGTTCCTAAATCTTGTTTTTTTCTTTTTAAAAATTCGAATAAACAAAAAAAGTGGTGTGCGGCGGATATCATTTTTTTATTTAATTCTTTTTTTCGAACATTTCGCCATAAATTCCTGGCCAGTGATCACCCCAGAAAAAACTACAATGGTTTTTCATTTAATTTTTTTCAATTTCAGAAAGAAAAATTCTTCATTGCTTTATCTGAATATGAAAATCCCTTCAAGATAAGCCTGAATAGTTTTTTTGCATTTTTCTGGATTTGCGCCATTTTTTTGCATTAACGCTAAAATTATGTTCTGAATAAGTATTTTTCTTCATACGGCATATGATTTTTGCATTGTCACGAGGGTGAATAAATTCAGGCTTTTTGGCTATTTTTTTAGTTCAGCCAAAAACTTCATTAAAAAGCGGATTCATCTGAGATATATTTTTGAGTTATCAATTTTTCGAATTATTTTTTTGAAACCATCGGCACTCTTATATTCTTGAAAAACCAAGGTTTGGATAAACAACTTCGCGGCGATACATATTACGATTATATGGATGCATTGCGATTGTTTTATAGCCGTTTTCATTAAAATTTTTCACGATTGAAGGCGTGTCTTTATTTGCGGGCACAATTGAAGTATAGGGAATCGAATTTAGAAAGAAATTACTTAATCCTGTTAAAGCTTCGAATTCAACATTTGCTGTTCCACCGCCATATTCGCTTGAAGCAGCCCAGCCTGAACTTTGTGATTTTTTTGAGCTTTTTTTAGTATACGGTATCGGTTCTTTGTTTCCATAATCGTAAAGATGCTTGCCAAGCTTTGGGTCGATAAAAACTCTCGCTCATCACATAAACGACATTTACTTTTTCATCACTTAATTTTTCGCGATTTTTTTATTTTTCTCCTCGGCAATTTTTTTTATATTTTTTTGGACAATTTTTTTGTACGGCTTCTTTCGAATAACCTTCTGGTTGTATTTGAGTTTTAGTTTGAAGGTTTGAGATCGTTGCCAAAATAAAGCCATTGGTTTGGTAGTTATAAGCTTGATCAGTAAAAATCAATAGAAGTCTCGAGATTTTCAACTTTAATGAAAGTGCCTTTTTCCGCTAAGGTTTCGAATTTCTAAAGTATATGAATTCAAAAAAATGCGCGCAGATTAGAACTAAGGCAGTTTGTGGAATAAAGATCGCTATTTTTTTGCTTTTTTTGAAAATTTAAAATGCCAGATTTTTTTGAAATTTTATTTTGCAATAATGGTTATTATTATAATTACTACAATCATAAAAAAAGCATGTTCGAAAATCGCCCAAAATTAATCATTGAAGCCAATCCACCAGCCTCGCCGGACATTGCTAAATCTTCAGGTAAAAAAATGGTGTATTGCGCTGAAGCCATTTTTTTCGGTATTGATATACATCACGATTGTGGCAAGGGAAAAACAGAACACCCATTGAGATTCGCCAATTTCGAAATATTCCAACAAATAGAAAACTGACTAAAATTGTTACAATTTTGGCTGCACTCGGCAATTTTTTTGGATTTTTTTCGAAAGAAATTCGTTAGCTTTTTTTCCCAGCCACCAAATTGAAGATTTAAAATATATTTTGTAAGAAAAAGTGCCTAATAAATAAACACAAATTGTTGAAAAATATCAAAAAAAGTGGCTTTTACTTTTGAATGATTTTTTTACCAATTTTTGCGTATTTTTATAGCGTTTTTCTTGTGATTTTTTTAGATAAATATTTTTTTAAAAAAATTTCTTTAAAGTATTTTTTTGAAATCAAGATTTTTTTAAAAATTTTTTTCATAATAATTTAATTATAACATTTTTTTAGAAAAGTTGGCGAGAGCTACTCTTTAAGTTTTTAGAATTTTTAATAGTTTTTTTACTATGAAAAAAACTCGGTGGCGGCTAAAAAAACGGTAGTAGATACAGTTGATAATCTGTTAGATTATTCTGCTTCTGGGTTTAGGGTAGCCCAATTTTATGCAGTAAAAAAAGGGCTACGCAAGAATAAGCGTAACCGTAATTAATAACAATTCTCACTGTGGAGATGTGATTCATTCCATAAACTAGGCCAATAGTTTATGGAGCTACTGGTTAAAGAACTGCCTCCTTTCTTAGGGAAGTTTTTTTATTCATTATTTATTGGATTGTAAATAAAAAGACTTTTTATATCTAATATGAACTTTTAATAATTGATAACTATTAAATTACAGTAAAAAAATATTCTAGCTTGTTAATAATAGAATTAGACATTTTTTTGCAATATTTTTTTGAGCTTAAAAACGCTTGAAATTTTAGTTTTTTTGTGATAAAATAAAAACAAGTTGCCAGAGACAGTAGCCGCCTCGCGTTAGCTAGGCTTAATCTGCTACCGAGGAATACTTTTTCTATCTGCCAACGAGTTTTGAGGGGAGGCTTTCAAAACGCCAGAATCTTAACAATCAGGTCGAAGAATATTAACCAAAAAAAGGAGTTTTTATGGCATTATCACGCGATAAAAAAGAACCAATTGGTTGCTGAATTAAGCGCCGCTCTAAAAAGACGCAAAAAAATGACAGCTTTTGCTGAATATAAAGGTTTGACAGTTGCCGACCTTCAAGAACTTCGAAAAAGAAGCTCGCGAAGCTGGCGTTCAAATCAAAGTTGTTAAAAAAACCGCCTTGTGCGAGTTGCGATGCAAGAAGTTGAAGCTTTGAAAGAATCTGATACTTCTGCGCTAAAAAGGCCAACTCGTTTATGCAATTTCAAGCGAAGATGAGATTGCTGCTGCGCAAGTTTTGGGTAAATTTGCAAAAAAATCACCCAGAAATGAAACTTGTTGGTGCGTTTGCTGACAACGGTGATGTAATGGATACTGCAACTGTTACGACACTTTCAGAACTTCCAAGCAAAGATCAACTTATTGGTCAAATTGTGGATACACTTCTTTCGCCAATCAATGCGATTGCTGGTGGTCTTACAAACGAAGATTTGGAATTTCGAAAAAGCAACCAATTAATTTATTTTAGAATATTAACCATTTAAATTTTTAAAGGAGTCAAAAATGGCTGACATTAAAAAAATTGGCTGAAGAATTGGTAAAATTGACTATTCTTGAAGCTAACGAATTGAAAGAACACCTCAAAGAGGAATACGGAATTGAACCAGCTGCTGTTGCTGTTGCCGCTACTGCCGGTGCTGCTGATGCTGCTGACGAAAAAAACAGAATTTTACAGTTACTTTGAAAGATGCTGGTGCACAAAAAAAGTTGCTGTTATTAAAAGCAGTTAAAGAAATCACAGGTCTTGGACTTGGTGAAGCTAAAGCTATCGTTGACGGTGCTCCAGCACCAGTTAAAGAAAAAGTTTCTAAAGATGAAGCTGAAGAAGCTAAAAAAAGAAACTTGAAGAAGCTGGCGCAACTGTTGAGCTTGCTTAATTTTAATATAAAAACTAATCGACCTAATTTAAGATTTTTCGAAAAATCGCTCAAAATATGGGCGATTTTTTTGTTTCTATAAAAAATGTATTACTGCTATTGACTTTTATTCTATTATTATGTTATTATACTATCCTAGAGTTTGAGATGACTTTAGGCGAAGGTTATAAAGTCTCATCAAAGGAATCTTATGGAAAAAAACTTAAACAAATCAAAAACTCAACAATATCTTTTAGATAACGCTTATGCTGAATGGGCTTTAAAACGCAAATAAGGGTTTTCGAAAAACAACCGTCTTATGACGAATATTATACATTGAAGTCATCGCCGGAAAAATGTTGAAAGAGCAATAAATGATCTAGATTTCTCAAATCTTGCTCTCATTGATGAAGGGCAGCTGAATGAAAGCTATAACCCAAATTTGGCGCATAACGGTGGAGGTTATGATCAGCCCTGGGAGTTATATTCCGATGGAAGATATGAAATTTTTAAGCCACGACCTTAATGTAGGTGATTTCGGAATAGGTAATCAACATCTAACGATTTATATCGACAATATTGAAGTAGCAAGTGTACATTATTTGGATTTTTGAAACGGAAGAGTGGTATGATAGCGAAGAGCTCGAAACTATTTTTTTGGGTACGAGATATCCTTAAAAAAACAACTAAAATGCAAAAAAATACTAAAAATAGAAGAATGATAGTTCTTCTATTTTTAATTACTTTCTGAATCTATGTAGTATCCCTAACCGCTATTAGTATGAATACTCTCGAGTTCTACCAATATAGCAATAGCCTTAGCTGGAGCAGATCCGCTATATTTTAAATAGTACCCGTCACTATCGCTTTTTTGCAAACCATGCCAAGAACGATACTCCAACTGTCCGGCCTACGCTAATCACTATAAAGTCTACTATATGTAGCAATTTGAGTTGTGGTAGAATTAAAGGAGCCGAAACCGTTGATATGATCATTAGGACGATCATTTAAGTATTGGCTTTTATTCCAATAAGGTTTAAGTTTTATCCATACATCGTTATTTTCATTAAAGGGAACCTTGCTGCCATTATTAGTCTTAAATTGAATAATTGCAGCTAAAAGATTACGGGCATCATTTTTCTTGCCGTATATCTTTGAGATCGCCCAAGAGTAGGGGCGGCAAGAAACATCGTTAAAAATATCAGCCCAGCCACTGCAATAACTGTAACAACTTCAATAATTGCAATTATACTTTTTTTCATAGTTTTAATTATATCACCTCCTAAAAAAATCAAGTTTATTGACTAAGGCATATTTTTTTGTTAGTATGTTTACATAGATATTCGTTAAAAATAGTTAAAAACTGATTCTTATTGTAATTTTTTTATGTATTTAGGAAATAAAATGATTCTCAGGATTGATGAAGTTGGTCGTGGAGCGTGGGCTGGGCCTTTGGTTGTGGGCGCTTGTGTTTTGAATGATGCTAAAAATTAAAGGACTAACAGATTCGAAAGCTCTTTCAGGAAAAGCAGAGAAAAAGCTATCGGCAGAGATTTCTAAAAGTTCTGCAATTATTGGCTTAGGTTGGGTTTCGAACGATGAGCTTGATAAAATTGGCTTGAGCGCTGCCTTAAAAACTTGCAACAAGGCGAGCTGTTAAGGAAGTACAGATAAAATGTAAAAACAAAATATCAAATTTAATGAAATTATAATTGATGGCACTGTAAATTTCTTGGCTGGCACGCCACTTGAAAAAAATATGCCTCCACTCTTAAAAAAAGGCTGATTTACTAATTTCAAGCGTTTCTGCGGCTGCAATTTGCGCAAAAAGTTGCGAGGGATAATTTTATGGCAGAACTTTCAAAAGAAACCTGAGTTTGCGCCTTTTTTTGCTTTGAAAAATCACGCAGGATATGGAACGCCAAAACATAGGGGCAGCTTTGTCTGAATTTGGAGTGAGTAAAATCCATCGCAAAAGTTTTAAAGCCAATAGCGGAATTCTTAGAAAAAAATCTAAAAAAATAAGAACATGAATACCTTTTAAGGTGAAGAAAGCTGAAAAAAATTACTACAAAAGAGCTTGGTGATAAAGCTGAGGATTTTTGTAGCGGAATTTCTAAAAGCAAGAGAAACACGAGATTCTGGCACGAAATTGGCGAACAAAAATTTTTGTGAAATTGATATTGTTTCGAAATACGGTGAAAATTACTATTTTACAGAGGTTAAATTTCGAAAAAAATAATGATTTTTGGTGGTGGAGAGGCTGCAATTTCAAAAGAATAAAGTGGATCAAATGCGATTTGCGGCAGAATTTTTTTTGCTTACAAAAAATAATATAAAAAAATAGCGAGATGCGGCTTGCTGCGGCAATAGTTGAGGGCGAGAATTTTAAAAAAGTTTGATTGGTTTTGAAATTACTGATTAGCAATTTTGCAAAATATTTTTTTCATTACTGATTTTTTTCAGAGGTAGTTACCCAAATTGAGTATTTTTTTCTTGATTGAAATTTGACGAGAAATATATTCACAGCGAAAATCTTTATTTGAAGGAAGCCAAGAGGCGGCATCAGAATCACCTTTTTGCTGATTAGCTGGGCCGTCTGAAGCTAAAAAGATTTAGTGGATCATTCGCAAATTCAATTCGTTTTTCTTTCGAAAAATTGTTGGGCGCCTTTTTGCCAAGCATCAGAAAGTGCAACGACGTGGTCTATTTGAACAGCAGAAGCATTTTTGCTTGCGTGAAAAAAATTAATTTCTTTGCCAGTGTAAGGGTCTTTTTAGGGTTCCGCTTAAAAATTTTTACAATCTGGACTCTCTACAATATTTATTAAATCACGTTTTAAAATACGATTTCGTGTATCGCAACCGCTAGAATCTTTTGCCCATCCTTTACCAAATTGCTCGCGAGAATAACCAGTTTTTTTGGTGAACGACCTTTAACTTCAAGTGAGTTTAAATCAGTTAAAGAAGTTTGAAAAATCTGATTTTTTTATTTGAATCTAGTTTTGAAGTTTGCCAAAAAAATCTGGATTTGCTAAAATTGATGCAATTGCAATTATGGCTATAAAAAAATAAACCAAAAATTCTCCTTCTTCGAAAAAAATACTTTGCTTTTTTTCTCATAAAAAAATATTATAATGGTTATGATATGATTTTTTTCAACAGAAAACTTTTTTTGGAAGGTAGCTCGAACTTTAGTCGTTATTGCTATTCTTGGTAGTGCAGCATTTTTTTGTGTTATCTAACCAACGCGGGATTCGTGATTATTTCGCAGCACAAAATTATAAGCCGGATCCTGAAATTTTAAAAAAATAGAAAAATAAAAATTAAACCAACCACTAATGCTAAGACAATTTTTTTACGCTTCTAATCCAAGGGTTGAAGATTCAGAGGAATTTAATAAAAATTGCAAAAAAACCGTGAAGAGGATTCAGCGATTTTGGGGTGTTATAAGTCAGGGTGAAATTCATCTTTATGATGTGAAAAAAACTCGAAACTTGATGGCATAAAAAGAAGTAACGGCGGCTCACGAGCTTTTTGCATGCAATTTGGGAGCGAATGAGCTTGAGTGAACGAGATAAGATTGGTAAACTGCTTAATGCTGAGTATGAGAGGGTTAAGGATGCAGATTTCGAAAAGTTGATGCAGTCTTACGATCGGACTGAGCCTGGTGAGCGAATCAATGAGCTTCATTCCTTAATTGGTACGGAGCAGCTGGAAATTTCGAAAGAGCTCGAAGAGCATTATGCTAAGTTTTTTTAAAAAAATCGTAGGGAAATCGCTCAGATCTATCAAAGTTATAATAAAAAAACTTTAAAGATTTAAAGAATCGAGCGGAAGTTTTGACTACGGAGCTTGAAAAAAATGAAGCCAGAGATTGAACAATCTACAAAAAAATACTCTGAAGATTCTAAAGAATTGGAGGAAGATATTGCTGAGTTTAATAATGATGCTAAAACTGGAAAGTATGAAACTCAAGCAGAATTTAATGCTGACCGTGCAAAGTTATTGCGAAGAATTCGAAATCTTGAAACTTCAAGGCTGAAAAATTAATGATTTAGTGAATAGTTATAATTCGAAAAATAAATGAACTTAATGAGGTTTCGGTTCAACAAAAACGAACTCTATAAAAGTATAAATTCAAATTTAAATTCACCAAGTTTATAGTTTTCAAAAAAGATTTATTGTGATAAAATATTAGTTGTGGCGAAGTTAAAAAACAAAAATTTGTATGTCAAAATTGTGGAGCCTCTTATCCTAAAATGGTCGGGAAAAATGTGAGAACTGTGGCCATTGGAATACCTTGGTTGAGCAAGTTGAAGAAGCATTAGGAAAAAATGCAATCAGTAAAAAGTGCGAAAACTGGTCGTATTTTTGAATGTGCAAGATTTGAATGAAGTTATTTCTGAAAAAAACAAGAAAGAATTTCGAGCGGTATAAGAGATCTTGATATTGTTTTTAGGCGGTGGAATTTTGCCAGCAGGAGTGCTTTTTGATTGCGGGACAGCCTGGAATCGGAAAGTCTACGCTTTTAATGCAGATTTCAGCTTTTTATTGCTGGTTCGAAAAAAATGTTTTTGTATGTTTCAGGTGAAGAATCGGCAGAGCAAGTAGCATTACGTGCAAAAAGGCTTGGTGCTTCTAAAAACCAAAAATCTTAAATTTGCTGCCTCAACTTCGGCTGATGATATCTCAGCAACAATTCGTGAGGGCGGCTTTGACCTAGTGATTATTGACTCAATTCAAACTTTGGCGATGGAAGAAATCTCGAGCGCACCGGGAACGGTTTCGCAAATTACGAATTCTTCTAATTTAATAATTCAAGCAGCAAAAAAAGTTCTGGAACGGCTGTTATTTTGGTTGGCCATATTACAAAAAGAAGGTTCAATCGCTGGACCAAAAAAACGCTTGAGCATCTAGTTGATGTAGTTTTTAAATTTTGAGGGTGACCGATATGGTGGCTTTAAAGTTGTGCGGGCGGTAAAAAAATCGTTATGGTTCAACTAGCGAGGCGGCGATTTTCGAAATGGTTGATAATGGTTTAAAAAATTGTTGAAAAATCCTTCGGCGGCACTTTTTAGCTGAGCGCCAAAAATACGGACGGTTCGATAATTATGGCAACTCTAGAGGGAACTCGCCCGATTTTGGTTGAGATTCAGGCTTTAGTAACAACCTCAAATTTTGGGTATCCAAAGCGAGCAGCGAGCGGATTTGATATAAATCGCCTTAATTTATTGATCGCAGTTCTTCAGAGACGAACTAAACTTGATCTAAGTGATAAAGATATTCATATAAATGTGGTTGGTGGGTTAAAACTTGACGACCGAGCAGCCGACTTGGCTGTTGCCATGGCGATCGCTTCGGCAGCTGCAAAGCGAAAAACTCTCTGATGATGTAGTAGTTTTTTTGGTGAAGTTGGCTTGGGTGGTGAAATTCGAACAGTGATTCAAGCTGAAAGAAGAATCTCTGAAGCAAAAGAAACTTGGATTTAACAATGTTCTTGCTCCAAAAAAATTCTTCGAAAGATAGTATTGTGACATCTGTTCGTGATTTGCGAGAAGCTTTTAATTAAATATTTACAATAAAGGAAAGTATGGAAACAATTTTACTATTTTTTTAATTTTATCTATCGTTTGTGGACTTTGGTTCGATCTAAAAAAATGATAAACCATTAATCTCAAAAAGCAAAAAAACAAGTATTAGTTGACACATCAATTTTAATTGATGGCCGATTTTTAGCAGTAGCGAGAACTGGATTTATTAATTTTAATATTCTGATTCCGCGGAGTGTAGTCGGTGAGCTTCAAATTTTGGCGGATGGTGGTGATGATGAAAAAAACGAGTTCGTGCAAGATATGGCTTGGATATTATTTCGGCTCTTCAAAATGAAGAAAAAATAACTGTAAGCATTTTGGTGGATGGAAATTCTGCAGAAGAAGGGGTAGATAATCGTTTGATTTCGCTAGCCAAAAAAATGAATGCTGATATCTTAACGGCAGACTACAACTTGAATAAAGTTGCAAAAAGTTGAGGGAATTGAAGTTTTAAATATTAATGAGTTGGTTCAGTCAGTTCGTGCAGACTATTTACCAGGCGAAAAAAATTATGCTTGAAATTACTCAAAAAGGTAATGAGAAAAAAACAAGGAATTGGGCATTTACCAGATGGTACGATGGTTGTAGTTGAGAACGGCGAAGGATTGATTGGCACGATTAGTGAAGTTGAATTTATTCGTTCGCTTCAAACTGCCGCAGGAAAGATGATGTTTGCACGACCTGCTAGTGTTAAGGTTTCGAAAGTTGAGATTCAAAAAAGTAAAGGGCGAGCGCCAGTTTTAAAAAATGTAACAGGCGGAAAAAAATCGAAAGAATCTTCTAAAAAAATCAAAAAAATATTAAGCAGAATTCGAAAGCTAAAACTAAAACTCAAACTCGCCATCGAACTCGAAAAAAACGGTGGAAGATAGTTTAGTCAAGCTTGCTAATCGTGATTAGCGGTTGAACTTTTTAAAGTTTTTTTGCTAAAAATTAAAGAATAAAAAGAAAGGAAAAATATGGCAGATTTTAATAAAATTTTAACTCCTGGTGATTATAAAAAATGGAATTATTAATGTTGTGGTGGAAATTCCAACTGGCTCAACTCATAAAATTGAATGGAACCGTGATTTGGCTGTAATGCAACTTGACCGCGTGGAGCCAAAAAGCTTTTGCGAAGCCAACTAATTATGGTTTTTATTCCGCAAACTTTGGATGAAGATGGCGATGAGCTTGATGTTTTACTTATTACAAATGATCCACTTACAACTGGAATTTTCCTAGAAGCACGAATCTTAGGTGTGATGAAGTTCGTTGATGATGGAGAAGTTGACGACAAAATTATTGCCGTTCCTGCTGACGACCGTGATACTGGAAACGCTTATAAAACTTTTGGCTGATTTACCAGAGCAACTTATTAAACAGATTGAATTTCACTTTAATCACTATAAAGATTTGAAAAAAAGCTGGTACAACAAAAAGTTGAGAAATTTGGCGACATAGAAGAAGCGAAAGAAGTTATTACTGAATCGATTGTTCGCTGGAATGAAAAAAATAGTTATAAATAAATTGGAAACTGAGTGAAAAATACTCAGTTTTTAGTTAGTGAAATTCTGCTAAAAAATGGAAAAAGCTTTATTTTTTTATCAAAAAAAGTGTATAATTAATATATGGAAAAAGGCAGAACTCTTGAGAATTGCAAAAAACCGTTTTATTCGGCGGAAGATATAAAAAGACTAGAAAAAAAGCTATTGAATTTGCTACCGAAAAAAACATAAAGGCCAAATGCGAAAAATCTGGTGAAGAATATATAACGCACCCATTAAAAGTGGCTAGCTTTTTAGTTGAATGGGGTATGGATATTGATACGGTTGTTGCTGGTGTTTTGCATGATGTTGTTGAAGATACTGAAACTCCCCTTGATGAAATTGCTGAAAATTTTTGATGACGATATCGCGTTTTTGGTTGATGGTGTGACTAAGGTTGGTAAAAGCACGTGCTGGAATGGGTGATCTTGAAACCTATCTACCTCAAACTAAAGACAACCTTTCGAAATTATTGATTGCTGTTGGGCAAGATGTGCGAGTGGTTATTATTAAGTTGGCTGATAGATTGCATAATGTTCAAACTTTGCAATATATGTCGCCTGAAAAAAACAGAAAAAAATCGCTCGTGAAACTTTGGATGTTTTTCGCAAGAATCGCCGATCGTTTAGGAATGGGGCGAGTTCGAATGCAAATGGAAGAGCAAGCTTTTTTTGTATTTAAACCCGAAAGAATATAAACGGCTTGAAAAATGAAATTCGAAAAGCGCCTTGGCAAAAAGCACACGAAAAACTAGGAAAAGTTCGAGAAGAGGTTGAGCAGGAATTGAAAAAAAGGCTGGTTTAGATTTTGAAATTTCTGGCCGCGTAAAAAGTGTTTATTCGCTTCATAAAAAAATTAAAAAAAGACAAAAAGGTGATATTGACCGAGTTTATGATTTGATGGCTCTGCGGATTATTGTTAATTCGAAAGATGATTGCTATCGTGTTCTGGGGATTTTGCACTCAATTTATAAACCAATGATTGAGCGAATTAAGGACTATATTTCAATGCCGAAGCCAAATGGCTATCAGTCACTTCACACAACAGTAATTACTCCTTCAAAAACTGATTGCAGAGTTTCAGATTCGAACTCGCGATATGCATGAATTTGCCGAGCGTGGTTTGGCGGCAAGTTTCCATTATCATGAGCAGAAATCGAGTAAAGATTACATTTCTGGGGCTACTTCGAAAAAGCGGAGTGAAGTTAAGGGTAATGGCGGGCTTTCGAATGAATTACAATGGATTGTTCAACTCCAAGATGTGGCGCAACGCTTAAGAGATGGTGAGGAAATTGACCCAGAGCAGCTTCAGATTGATATTTTTTTGGTGATAGAATTTTTGTTTATTCACCAAAAGGTGATATTTATAATCTACCAGAAGGCGCATTACCGCTTGATTTTGCCTATATGGTACATAGCGATATCGGTAAACATGCTTATGCTTTTCGGGTTAACGAGAAAATTCACGCTTTTGATAAGCCACTTGAAAAAAGGTGATGTTGTTGAGGTTTTGACGCGAAAAAAATTCTGAGCCAAAAAAATTGATTGGCTGGAATTAGTGAAAACTTCGCACGCAAGGATTAAGCTCCGTTCGCAACTTCGCCAAAGGGGTGATTTAGAGCCAATTAAAAAAATGCAGAGGCAATTAAAGCAAGAAAAATCCAACGAGAAATAGAAAAATAAAAAAAGACATTCAGGCGAATGTCTTTTTGCTAAAAGATTTTTACTTATTTTTCTTCAAGTTTTATTATTTTTATCTCTATTACTATGTACTTCAACCATTGTATTCCAATAATTTTTCTTCAGAGCCTTTGTAGTGCCAAATAAATAATCCAGTTAATATAGTTAACCATATAAAAGCTAACATTATTGATGAAATAATTACAATATCTTTTTTTACTTTGTGGCTTTTTCATATATTCTCCTTTATGTTAAAAAAATGAGTAATTTTAAGTCTTACTCAGGACTATCGTAGCTTCTAAAAATATTTTTTTGATTTTTTTATTCAAAAAAATTCTTTTTGAAATGTACTATTTGCTGATTTTTTTATATCGACACAACAATACTAGCATGAGCTTAATTAAAAGTCAACGATTTTAAATCTGGATTTTTGAAAGTGTTTATGCTAAAAATAGTTGTAGGAAATTTAATAAAAAAAGGAGACGAAATGTCTAAAAAAATTGCAATTAATGGATTTGGGCGAATTGGTCGCAATGCTTTTTAAATTAGCTTTCGAAAGAGATGATATTGAAGTTGTTGCTATCAACGATTTAACAGATACAAAAACCCTAGCTCATCTCTTAAAACATGACTCAACTTACGGAACTTATCATCATGATGTTTCTTATGATGACAATTCGATTTTTGTTGCTGGAAAAACAAATTCGTGTTTTAGCGGAAAAAGACCCAGCACTTTTTGCCTTGGGAAGAATTTGGTGTTGATGTTGTTATTGAAGCGACTGGATTATTTGTTCAACCAGAAAAAAAGCTCGAGCGCATATTAATGCCGGCGCTAAAAAAAGTTGTAATTTCAGCTCCTGCAAAAGGTGAAGGTGCAAAATTTATTGTGCTTGGTGTGAATGAACATGAGCTCACTCGTGAAGATGATATTATTTCGAATGCAAGCTGCACAACAAACTGTATTGCTCCTGTTATGGCAATTCTTGAACGAGAATTTGGAATTGAAAAAAATCTTTAATGACAACAGTTCATTCTTACACTGCAAGCCAGCGAATTCTAGATGCTCCTGCAAAAGATTTGCGAGAAGCCCGTTCTGCGGCCGAGAATATTGTTCCAACAACAACCGGTGCGGCAATTGCAACCACAAAAGTTATTCCTTCTTTAGTTGGTAAATTTGACGGTCTTTCTGTGCGTGTTCCTACTGCGGTAGTTTCGCTAAGCGATATTACTGCTGTTCTGAAAAAGAAATACCACGAAAGAAGAAATTAATGAAGTATTTAAGCGTGCTGCGGCTGATCCTTTTTATCAAGGTATTTTAACTGTAACTGAAGAGCCGCTTGTATCTACGGATTTTAAGGGTAATTCCCACAGCTCTATTGTCGACCTTGAATTGACTAATGTTGTTGGTGGAAATTTGGTTAAAATTGTTGCTTGGTATGATAACGAATGGGGATATTCTAACAGATTAGTAGAAATTGTTGCAGATGTTGCAGCTAATATTTAAGGAGTGAAATGAAGATTTTTTTCTTGGCGCAGATCACAGGGGTTTTTACTTAAAAGAGAAAGTTTTTTTAAATACTTAAAAGAGGGCGGATACGATGTCGAAGATATCGGTGGTTTTTGAGTATGACCCAAATGATGATTTTCCTGAATTCGCTCGCGTGGCAGTTTCGAAAAATACGAGCTAATGAAAAATATGACCCAAGAGCAATTTTTGATTTGTGGCGGCGCTCAAGGGATGGGAATGGCTGCAAATCGTTTTAAAAGGTATTCGTGCATCTGTTGTTTGGGGAACCAGAAGAAGCTAAATGGACCCGTAATGATAATGACAGTAATATAATTTGTTTACCAGCCCGCGTTTTCGATAAAGATGAAGCTGAAGCTAAGTGGAAAGAAACGGTTGATGTTTGGTTGAAAACTCCATTTGCAGCCGCTCCAAGATTTGTAAGAAGAAATAAACAGATTGATGAGGTATAGATGTCGATAATAACACCAGCAATTTTAGCAACCAATCCGGATGAATATAAAGCTCAAGTTGAGGCAATTTTTCCTTTTGCAGAAAGAGTTCATATTGATGTAACGGATGGTAAATTTGCTCCTAATTTAACATTGCCTGAAACGCAAATTTGGTGGCCTCAAGAATGGAAGGTTGATATTCATATGATGGTTGCTCGCCCAAGCGAACATATTGATACAATTATTCAGCTTAATCCAAATATGGTAATTTTTCATGCTGAAGTTGAGGAAGATTTGGTGCCAATTTTCGAAAGGCTTAAAAACGAAACGATGATTAAACCTGGTTTAGCTTTGCTTCGTTCAACTGTTCCAGAAACTGTCACGCCCGCAATTCAGGCGGCTGAGCATATTTTGATTTTTAGCGGAAATTTGGGCGAAATGGGTGGTCATGCAAGTATGATGCAGCTCGAGAAGATCCGCTTAATTAAAGAGATTAACAGTAATGTTGAGATTGGCTGGGATGGTGGAGCTAATCTTTCGAATATTTTTAATTTGACACAATCTGGTGTTGATGTCGTAAATGTTGGCTCAGCAATTATGAATTCACAAAAATCCTGAACAAAGCTACAAGCAGATGGAGGCTGAGATTAACCGAAAAGGGGCAATTTAAAAAGTGAATTTGCCAAAAATTCTTTCAATTGGAGCGGCTACTCAGGATGTTTTTGAGTAATTCACCTGAATTTCGTTTGATTTCAATGGCAGAGAACCAAGATGTAGTTGAATTCCAGCTCGGTTCGAAAATTGATATTCAAAAATATTTATATTTCGAGTGGTGGTGGTGCTACTAATGCTGCAACAACTTTTGCGAGACAAGGTCTGATCTCAAGTTTTATGGGTGTGGTTGGAGAGGATTCTTCGGGTGAACAAATTTTAAAAAATGCTCGATGAAGAATCTATTGATACTTCGCGTGTTGAATTTTCGAAAAGATTTAATACAGATTATTCAACTATTATTTTAGCGCCGAATGGTGAACGAACAATTCTAACTTATCGTGGCGCCTCGGAACATATCTACGCTGAAAATTTTGAATTAAAAATATGGTGAATTCGATTGGATTTATGTTTCGAACTTATCTGGTAGATTTGATGCACTCCTAAAAAAATTTTTAAAGAAGCTATAAAAAAAGGGTGCAAAAAAATAGCATGGAACCCTGGCAAGAAAAGAACTCCAAGAGCCTGAAAAAGTTCGAACTCTACTTCAAGATGTTGAAATTTTAATTGTAAATAAAGAGGAAGCAAGTTTAATTTTTGAGGGAGTTTCTGCTGAAGAGCTGGTTCGAAAATGCTTGTAATTTTGTGGAAGTTGCAATTTTAACAGATGGAGCGAATGGCGTTTGGGCAGCTTCTGACGGCAAAAATTATTCGTGCTGGAATGTATGAAGACGTACCGTCAATAGATAGGACTGGTGCTGGTGATGCGTTTGGTTCAGGGCTTTGTGAGTCAGTGGGCTCAGGGCGCTGATATTAAAGAAAGTATTTTTGTTCGCTAGTGCAAATTCAACATCAGTAATTCAATATATGGGCGCAAAAAAAGGGATTTTGTATAAAAAAATACCAAGCTTCATTCAATGTCAATGCAGGAGATTCGGCTATGAGAAGTTATAAACTCTCGGAATTACTCGGATTGAGCGGTGCTTATGCAAGAAAAATTTGATTTTTAGTGTTTCGAAAAATAGAAGCTAGAAAACCAGAATTAAAAGAGTGTTTCGGCTCAAATTATGGCGGAGTTATATCGAAAAATCACATAATATTGAGAAAAGGCTGGGGTTTTCTGGTGATAGTATTTTGATGGTTGAAGCTTTTTTTCGGCTTTTAGCTAATCATCTGAATAATGAAGAATTTTGGGCTGAATTTGGTAATGCGATATTTTTTTCGCAGAGGATGGTTTTGGTTTCAGCAAACAAAAAAAGATGTTGAAAAATAAAAAGAATAATGAATTTGGCTGAACATTCAAAAAACTTTTTTTCGAAAAAGAATTAAAACATCAAATTCTTGAAAAAAATATCAGCAGGAATTTTCGAATTATTCAATCAAGCAAATAGAAGAAAAAAATTATTTTTAAAAAGGAGAAAAATGAGATATCAAATTTGTGTTTCAGGGGGCGGCAACGGGTGATAGTGTTTTTAGCTTCACGAGATTTGGCTTTTAGACTTGGGCAAGAGATTGTTCGGCAGGGAAAAAAATTCTAACAACTGGCGCAACGGTTGGCCTACCACACCACGCAGCTTTGGGCGCAGTAAGCGTTAAGGGGAGAACAGGCTTGAGTATTGGTTTTTCGCCCGCTTCAAGTTTTTCGGCAACATGTAAATACTTATAAATTACCGTTTAAGCCTTTTTGATTATATTAATTTTACGGGGATGAGCTATGTTAGGGCGCGATACTCATTTAGTACTTTCAAGCGATGCGGTAATTACGGTTGGTGGTCGAATGGGCTCGCTTCACGAACTTGCAACTGCTTTTAGAATCTCGCAAAGTTTGTGGTGTTTTACTTGGAAAGTACTGCTTTAGCAGATTATGTTCCAACACTTCTTCAAAAATGTTGAAGCTCCAGGAACTAAAGATATCATTTATGATAACAATCCAGAACGACTCGTTCGAAAAGTGATTGCAAGACTAGATGAAAAATGCAGATTTCATTGCACCACGAGATGATGAACACCTTTCAGAAAAAGCGTGCTGGGAACGGATAAGACTAACCGCTCAATTTGGGCGGTTTTTGATTTTTGCAGGTAAAAGTGATTGACTTACATAAATTAAAAACAATATAATTGAAAATAAAAAAATAAGGTTAAATTATATTAGTAGATAGATTAAATATAGGAATAATATCAAGAAAGGTAAAGGGTTTAATGAAATATGGCAGATGTATCTGTTCAAGATGACGGAAGTTTATCTGTTGTTGGAGCTAATTCGCCGGAAGAATTTAATCAAGCTATTTGTGAGTATAATAAGGCACATGGTACAAATTATGGTTGGGTAAAACCAGCCGAAGGTGAAACGGACTTATCTTCAAAAAGGCCGCAAAGTTCGAGATGCTGATGTTGTGCAAAAATCCAGATGGTTCTTGTGGGATTGGTAAGGAGTATAATAAGGATCGGAATAATAATCAAACTTCTAAGGTGGTTCAGCCAAATATAAATAATACAAATCAGGAACCTGATCCTGGTTTGAGTATGTTTTTGGGTTTATTATGCTTTTTGTATTCTTGCCACTTGGAGCTATTTTACTGATAGGGGCCTTATTAAAATTAGTAAAAAAATAAAGAAAAAGGTTGCAGCTAAAGATAGAATTATTACTCATAGGTTAGGAGAAACTATACCTCTCAAAGAAGAAAAATTATCACAAAAAAATGATATTAGGGAAATTAAAAAAACTTTACGATGAGGGAATTTTAACCGAAGAAGAATTCAAAAAGTAAAAAAAGAAAAATTTTAGATATATAAACAGCTTAGCCGCTCAAAATGGGCGGTTTTGCTTTTTAATAAAATATATTATAAAATATAAATAATGAAATATCGCGAGTTTAAGTTAAAATCAAAAATATCAGCCCACAGGTGATCAACCGCAGGCAATTTTACAATTAGTCGAGGGTTTAAAGAAAGGTGAGCATGAACAAACTTTGTTGGGTGTAACTGGTTCGGGTAAAACTTTTACAATGGCAAATATTATTCAAGCCACTCAAAAACCAACTTTAATTCTGGCGATAATAAAAACTCTTGCGGCACAACTTTATAGCGAATTTAAAAAGTTTTTCCCTGAAAATGAAGTTCATTATTTTGTGAGCTATTTTTGACTATTACCAGCCAGAGGCTTATATTGCAAGTACGGATACTTATATTGAAAAAGATTCGCGAATAAACGAAGAGATTGAAAAAAACTTCGACATGCTGCAACCGAGGCATTATTAACTCGGAGTGATACGATTATTGTTTCGAGTGTTAGCTGTATTTACGGCATCGGTTCACCGGCAAGCTATATGCAAATGGCGCTACATATTAAACCCGGAATGCGATATAACCGAGATAAATTTTTGAGGCATTTGAAAGATATTCAATATGAACGAAACGATGTTGATTTTTCTCGCGGAACTTTTCGGGTTCGTGGCGATACGATAGATATTTTTTACTGCGGGGTCAGATTTAGCAGTGCGGGTAGAGTTTTTTTGGTGATGAAATTGATAGGGTTAACTATCACAAATCCACTCACGGGCGAAATTCTTGAAAAAAACCGCAGTTTTTGATATTTTCCCAAATTCACACTATGCAACACCGAAAGAAATTATTGAGCCGCAATTCCGCAAATCGAGAAGGAATTTTATGCACGATACGAATATTTCGAAAAAAATAAGAAGTTTTTGGAAGCGCAACGATTAGCTCAGCGTACAAAATATGATCTTGAAATGCTTCGAGAAACTGGATTTGTGAAAGGGATTGAAAAACTACACACGCTATCTGACTGAGCGTTCGGCTGGCGAGCAACCTGCAACTTTGTTGGATTATTTTTCCGGATGATTTTTGCTTTTAGTTGATGAATCGCATATGACTTTACCGCAAGTTCGTGGGATGTTTAATGGTGATCGTGCGCGTAAAACTGTTTTTGGTAGATAATGGCTTTCGTTTACCGTCAGCACTAGACAATCGGCCTCTAACTTTCGAAGAATTCTATAAACATATCAACCAAGCAATTTATGTTTCGGCAACTCCTGGCGATTTCGAACTCGAACATTCACCAAAGCCAGCTCAGCAGGTTATTCGCCCAACGGGCTTGCTTGACCCTAAAATTGAAGTTCGAAAAATTGAAGGTCAAGTTGATGATTTGATAGAGGAAATTCGAAAGCGAATCCAAAAGAACCAGCGTGTTTTAGTGACAACTTTAACTAAGCGAATGGCTGAAGATTTGAGCGGATTTTTAGAGGAAAATGGTGTGAAAACAGCGTATATTCATAGCGAAATTGACACGTTGGAGCGTGGTGATATTTTTGCGTGATTTGCGCAGTGGCGTTTATGATGTTTTGGTAGGAATTAACCTTTTGCGTGAAGGATTGGACTTGCCGGAAGTTTCATTGGTAGCAATTATGGATGCTGACAAAGAAGGTTTTTTTGCGTTCAGAAAGTGCATTAATTCAAACGATTGGGCGAGCGGCTAGGCACGAGGAAGGAAAAGTGATTATGTACGCTGATAAAAATTACATGCTCAATGAAGATCGCGATTGATGAAACAAATCGGCGGCGAGAAATTCAGCAAAAAAATATAATTTCGAAAACGGAATTACGCCAAAAAGTGTGGCTAGTGAGATTAGCGAAGGTTTGCGTGCGATTATTCCGCAAAAAGATAAAAAACCAAAAATTGGATTTGCGAAAAAATTCCGCGTGAAGATTGGGAATATTTAGTGCGAGATTTAACAAATCAAATGAATCTTTGCTAAGCTGAATTTGCTTTTTGAGGAGGCGGCAGATTTGCGAGATCAGATTGCAGAAATTCGAAGAAAGATGACAAAAATAGGAGATTCATGAAATTTATTAGTAAAAAAAGACAAGAGTTTCCTTAAGATGGTTTTTAGCTATTATGTTTTGTTGTTTGGAGTTTAGCTCTTTCAGTTGGAATAATTTTTTTCTTCACCAAAGAATTGATAACGATATTAAAAACTTCGGGTGAAATTAATGTAAATCAAATGAATTTAATAAACGAGCTAAATCAACGAATCGAAAAAAACTTGAGAAAAAAATAAACTTAGAGACTTCAATTTTTGGAAGTTTTTACTTTAAAAATCTTTTTGAAAAGTGGTATACTTAAGTGTATGGAAAAAAATATCAAAAGACGAAGTTAAACACTTGGCGGAGCTTTCAAGTATTTCGATAAGCGAAGAAGAAATTTCGAATCTTCAAAACTGATTTGGGGAATATTGTTGAATATATCGAGCAACTTAGCCAATTAAACACAGATGGCGTTAAACCAACTTATTCGGTTTCGAAAAATCAAAAATGTTTGGCGAGAAGATGAAATTGATGATTATGGTGTAAAAACGAGATGAGCTTTTTAAAAGTTGGCGGGTGAAAATGTTGAAGATAATCAGGTAAAAAGTCCCAAAAGGTTTTTGTAGGAGAATTATGACGAATATTTTTTTGAAATTAGAGAAGAAGTTCTATCTGGAAAGAAGACTGCAGTTGATTTTGTTAAAGAAGCTATTTTAAAAGGCGAAAAAAATGCTGAAAAAATTCAATGCTTTTACGAGCTTGACCGAAGAGCGAGCTTTAGCACGAGCGCAAGAAATTGATGATAAGATTTTTAAAAAGGTGAAGAAGTTGGTGAGCTTGCAGGTGTTCCTTTTGTGGCAAAGGACAATTTTTTTGGTATTTGGTTCGCCTTCAACAGCTTCAAGTAAAAATGTTGAAAGATTTCGAAACACCAATTCAAGCGACTGCGGTTGAAAAAAACTTGAAAAAAAGCTGGTGCAATTTGTATTGGAAAAATCAAACTTAGACGCTTTTTGCTCACGGTGGATCGACCGAGAACTCAGCTTTTGGCGTAACTAAAAAAACTCAATTGATGAAACGCGGGTTGCGGGTGGCTCATCTGGTGGTTCGGCGGTAATCACTGCTCTTGATATCGTACCTTTTGGCGCTTTGGAACTGATACTGGTGGTTCAATCCGTCAGCCGGCAAGCTTTTAATGGTGTATATGGTGTAAAGCCAACTTATGGTACGGTTTCACGATTTGGTGTAGTAGCAATGGCTTCTTCAACTGATACGGTTGGTGTTTTTGCAAAAACCGCTAAAGAAAGTGACCTCGTGATGCGCATCATGGCTGGTCTTGACACGCGTGATGCAATGACTTTGCCTGATTTTTGGCAAGAAGAGCAAGTTTCAAAAAAAGGCAAAAAAATTGGAGTAGTTAAAGAATTCCTTAGTGAAGGGGTTGACTCGGAAGTTCGAAAAAAATAACTGAAGACTATATTGAGAAAAATGCGAAAAGCTGGGCACGAGATTGTGGAGGTTTCTCTACCGATGAGTAAATATTCGCTTGCTATCTATTATATTATTGTTCCGGCTGAGGTATCTTCAAACTTAGCGCGATATGATGGAATTCGTTATGGATTACGTTCGAAAAAAATGCAAAAAAACTTGGGTGAGGTTTTCGGAAAAGTCTCGCGATGAAGGTTTTGAAGCGGAAAAATAAACGCCGAATCATGATTGGTTCATATGTACTTTCGAGTGGATTTTATGATGCGTATTATCTAAAAAGCTCAAAAAGCGCGAACTTTATTAATTGATGAGTTTAACAAACTTTTTCGAAGAAGTTGATTTTTTTGGTTGGCCCAGTTGCTCCAACTCCAGCTTTTTAAAAATTGGTGAAAATGCGCATGATCCAGTAAAAAAATGTATCTTGCGGATATTTTGAACGTGCCGGCATCGCTTGCGGGACTACCTGCGGTTTCAGTTCCAGCCGGAAAAAAACAAAGAGGGGTTACCTGTTGGTGTTCAAATTATTGGAAAAAAATGGAGTCGGACGCAAAAAAATTCTGGCTTTGGCTGACGAATTGGAGAAAAAACTAATGGATCTAGTCATTCTTTTCGGTTTCTATTTTGATTTGCGCTGGTCTTTTGTTTTTTTCTTTATCGGAATTACAAAAAAACTGAAAAAAATACAACTTGATAAATTAAAGTTTCAGGGTGATTGGCTAAAAAAATAGAAAAATTCGATTAAAAAAAGATGAACCTGCAACTTGGCACTTGGCTTTAATTAATGCCGATAAACTTGTTGATACGGCGATGCGGGAGCTTCAAATTTCTGGTCAAACGATGGGTGAGCGGCTGAAAAAAATTCGAAAGATAAATTTTCAAGCCCGAATTCAATTTAGCACGCCCACAAGCTTCGAAATGTAGTCGCTCATGAGAATGACGCACAAATTAATTTCGACCAAACTCGCCGAGCGATGAATAGTTTTAAACAAGCTTTGAAAGATTTAGGAGCAATTTAATGGAAGATATTTTTAAAAAAATATGAAATGACAATTGGGATTGAGTGTCATGTTCAGCTAAAAACTAAAACCAAGCTTTTTTTAGTGGAAGTGATAACGATTCACGAGAAAAAAATTACCAAATGAAGCAACTTCGCCGATTGATTTTGGTTTGCCTGGAATGTTGCCAGTTTTAAATAAAGAGGCGGTTCGCCTAGCTGTGCGAGCTGGAAAAGCGCTGAACGCAAAAATTGCCAATGTGAGTCGTTTTGATCGAAAACACTATTTTTATCCAGACCTACCAAAAAGGTTATCAAACTTCACAGCTTTATCAGCCGATTATTGGTGAGGGTGAGATTATTGCGCCACTTCCTAGTGGCGGTGAAAGTAAAAGTTCGAATTGAGCATGCTCATCTCGAAGAAGATGCTGGAAAAACTCACTCATTTTTGGTGATCATTCTTTGGTTGATTTAAATCGCGCCCGGAACTCCTCTAATCGAAATTGTATCAATGCCTGATATCCATTCTGCCGAAGAGGCGCGCGCTTATGCTGAAGAGCTTCATAAGCGAATGGTTTTTGCGGATGTTACAAATGGTGATTTATATCAAGGTAATATGCGTTTTGATGTAAATATCTCAGCGCGAAAAAAATTGGTGACGAAAAAGCTTGGAATGCGAACTGAAATTAAGAATCTAAATAGTTTTAGAAGTGTTGAGCGTGCAGCTCAATATGAATTTGAGCGTCAAGTGAGATTGCTTGAAAAAGGTGAGAAAAATCAAGCAGGAAACCCGCGGTTGGCTTGATGATGAGCAAAAAAACATTTTTCGCAACGAAGTAAAGAAGAGGCTCAAGATTACCGATATATGCCCGATCCAGATATTCCACCGATTATTTTGAGTGATGAAGAAATTTTCAAAAATGCAAGCGCAGTTCCCGATTATGCCAGATTATTTTTCGAGATAAATTTAGTATTTTTCGAGCTTGATAGCTCTGTGGTTGAGTACGCCTTGAGCGATTATCGAATTGCTGAACTACTTCTTGCAACTTGGGGCGATGGTCCTTGGGAGAAATCTCAAAGTGAACTTTATAATTCTGCAGAAATCGAGGGTTACACTCTTGAAGAACATAAAAAGAAAAACATGAAGCGAATTTTCAACTGGTTTGCTTCAACACCAAGCGAGGAGCTTGATCTAGAAAAAAACTCTATAAAGGTTATCTTGGTCCTCGTAGATTAACTCTTCTCGCTCATTTGGTTCATGAGAAAAAAAGTTAGCTCAAATGGCGGCCATCAAATTTTCTTAGCAATGCTTAACGATGAAAAATCTAGAGTTTATGCCAGAAAAAGATTGCTGAGAATATGAATCTTCTCAAGTTTCTGATGAAGGTGAAATCGCGAAAAATCGTTGATGGAGTAATGAGTGATGCGGCTTCGCAAAAAGCGATTGAGGATATTCGAAGTGGCAACGATAAAAGCAATTGGCTTTTTGGTTGGTCAGATTATGAAAAAAATCGCAAGGTAAGGCAAATCCGGCTTTGGCGCAAAAATTGATTCGCGAAAGGTTGTAAGTGGAAGAAAAATTTGAATTTCAAGCTAATTTTAACGGCGATAAAAATATTGCTGGTAGTTTGATTTTTTTCAGCTAGTGGGATAGAGTTTTATGAAGATTTTTGCTCTATCTCTCCCGCTTGAGATCTGTTTAAAAAACCGAATGAAATTCAAGAGATTAATTTTATTGATACTGCTGATGAAGTTTATCAGCCGGGAATTTTTTTCGAATTATGTTTTTAGGAATGTTAGCTTTTGGTCGCCCAAAAAATTGGCAGAAAAAAATCTTGTAGAATTGAGGTTGAAATGCTTGATGGAAATCTTTATTATTTTACTATAAATGGCTATTCTTCACTAGATATTCGAACTCAAGTAAACAAGATTGTGTCAGGGATATTTTTAGATTTTTTTCAAAAAAACTATTGACATAAGAATTATTTTATGGTAAAATACAAAATAGATTTGAATAAAAATCAGAAAAAAATAAAATAAAAAAATTAAAAAAAGGAGAAGAATGAGCTCAGCTGCAGAAATATTAGTTGTTTTTCTTTCTATAGCTCTTGCGGTTTTCATCACGCTTGGAATTATTACTTTTTATTCTAGTAATTCGTGTAACTCGCCAAATTGGTGATGTTGCAGAAAAAAATGCAAAATATAACAGCAAGTATCGATGGAATCGCACAGAACGTCGCTCAGGTGACTTCACCGATAATTATCGGAAAAAAACAATTTTTTTGACATTTTTAATAAATTTAAAAACTAAGAAGGAGAAAAAAATAATGAGTAAAAATTTGGACTAGGATTGGCGGTTGGCGCTTTAGTTGGTGCAGTTGCTGGAATTTTTAACTGCTCCTAAAAAGTGGCGAAGAAACTCGAAAAGATTTAAAAATTGAAAGCTAAAAAAGTTGCTGATGTAGCCACGCAAAAACTGGTGAAGTTGCTGAAAAACGCAGGCGAATTTGTTGAAGAAACTAAAGAAAAAAAGTTACTGAATTTGCCGAAAGGCGCTAAAAAAGTAAAACTGGTGAAGTTGTAGAAAATGCAAAAAAAGAAGCTGGTAAAATTCAAAAACGTGCCCTAAATACTTTCGAAGGTGCTAAAAAGGTTTTTGAAAAGAAAGTTTAATTATAGAAAAATCGCTCAATCAAATTTGAGCGATTTTTATTTTATTAATCAATGAGTATAAAACTATTTTTTTGCCTTTTTAAGTAGACCTTTTTCAGTTATTTGAATATCCTCTTGGAGTTTATTACTGTTAAATGAAATTGAATTTGCTGAGATCAACCTTTTTGGCCTCACCTTTACTTTTAGCAAAATTCGTTTCGATTAATATTTCGCTAACAGTTCTATCTTTTTGGAGCAACAGGAATCTCATATTTTAATACTTCGATTTCAGCTTTATTTAGATTTTTGAAAGCTTTTTCCACTAAAGAGAACTTCTGTCGCAGAAATTACATTTTTGCAACTTCTTCGCCATGAACAATTTCTACAACATTTTTGCCAATGCTTTTTGAGCAATTCGCAAGTGCTGATTTTTCCTGATGATTTTTTTCGATCGTTTCAATTTCTTCTTTTGAAAGCGTTGTTAGAATTTTTAGATATTCGAAAACGCTTTGATCGTCTGAGTTAAGAAGGAATTGATACATTTTTGAATGGTGATGTTTTTGAAGCATCAAGCCATAAAAGCTCCGCCTTCTGACTTACCAAATTTTTCGGCCAGTTGAACGATTGATGAGAAGCGGTGCTGTCATTGCAAAAAAACTTCAGCGCCTTCTTTCTTTCGAATTAAGTTTACACCAGAAAGTAAATTTCCCCACTGATCGCTTCCTCCGATTTGAAGTGAAACGCCGTTATTTTTTTGTATAAATACCAAAAAAATCATAACCTTGGAGAAGAGTATATGTAAATTCTGCGAAACTCAATCCACTACCGTTATTTATTCTACTTTTGAAAAAATCTCGGCTTATCAGTTCCGCCATATTAAAGTTTTTTTACCAATATTACGTAAAAAAAGGTATTAACTCTATTTTTTTGAAAGCCAATCCGCATTATTTACGACTTCAAAATCTTGCCCAGCAAAAAAGTTTCGAAACTTGAGATTTGAGAGCCTCGGTATTTTTAGCTACTATTTCAGGCGAGAGGAGTTGACGCTCTTCAGTATCGCGCATATCACCAATCATTCCAGTACCACCGCCAATTAGAAGAACTACTTTGTGACCATGATCAAGAAATCGCCTAACCATCATATAAACACTTAAATGACCAATATGAAGGCTGTCAGCGGAAGGGTCGGCGCCAAGATAGATAGTTCGCTTTTTCACCATCTAAAACTTTTGAATCTTGAAAAGTGGTTTGATTCCAGAAACCACGCCATTTTTAGCTCTTCTGATAACTTCATTTACTCTCCCGTTATTATATTTTATTATTAACTATATTAACACAAAAAAAGCTTTTTCCAGTATTATAAAAAAATTAAAAAAATCTTGAAAACCATAAGCAATTGCGGTATAATTGAGTATAATATGGATAGAAGAAGAGTATTCAATAAAGATGGGAAATCTGTTGAAAAAAACGAACTGCTTTTTAAAAAAAGTGAGTTCACTAAAAAAACAGAATAACCTAAGTTTATATACAAATTTAGCTCATCGAAGGAAAGAAAAAGAAAGATTCGAAAAGCTCGTGAGCGAGCAGAGTATCTTGCAAGTCTACCAAAAAGACCCAGTGAAGAGATTTTTTATCGTCTTCATCCAAAAACGAGTTTTAAAGTATTGGTTTAGCAAGCGCGGTTTATTTATGGCTTTAAAAAAATTTCTGCAGTATTTATTGTTGTCGCTGTGGTAGGAATCGCGGCAGCTTTCGCCTATGTTTCGAAAGATTTAAAATCAAATCAAACCAGAAGAATTAGCTAAGAGAGTCCAGACTACAGTTTCGAAATACTATGATAGAAATGGTGAGCTTTTGTGGGAGGATAAGGGTTCTGGTGATTATAAGCTAGTTGTTGATAATTCTGAGATTTCAGACTATGTTAAAAAAGCAACTGTTGCTATTGAAGACCGAGATTTTTATAAGCATAAGGGTGTTGATTTAACTGCGATTATTCGTGCTTTTGTAAATAACTTTAGAGGTGGAGCAACTCAAGGTGGCTCAACTTTGACACAACAGCTTATTAAACAGGTTTATTTCTCTAATGAATCTAGCGATCGTGGACTTAGTGGAATTCCACGAAAAATTAAAGAGATGATTCTTGCGGTTCAAGTTGAACAAATGTATAATAAAGACCAAATTCTTTCATTATATTTGAATGAATCTCCATATGGTGGCCGTCGAAACGGAGTTGAATCTGGTGCGTGAACTTATTTTTGGTAAAAGTTCAAAAGATCTAACTTTGGCTGAGGCTGCGTTATTGGCTTCTATCCCTAATAATCCAGCAGTTTATAATCCATATAATATAAGTTATAATAAGAGCTTGATTGAGCGACAGCATAAGGTTTTGAACGATATGGTTTCTTGTGGGTTTATTACTGAAAAAAAGAGGCTAAAGAAGCTAAAGAATTTGATATTCTTGCAACAATTAAGCCAGAAAAAGACCAATATGCAAATATTAAGGCACCACATTTTTGTTCAAGAGGTCAAAAAGAAACTTGAAGAAAAACTTGGTGTTAAGGTTGTTGGTGCTGGTGGTCTAACTGTTAAAACTACGGTTGATTTAAAGGCTCAGTCTATTGCTGAAAAATGCCGTTAACGCTGGTGCTAAAACTTTGTATGTTAGTGGTGCTGATAATATTGCTATGACATCTGTTGATGTTGCAACTGGGCAAGTTATTGCTCAAGTTGGATCGGTTGATTATAATAAAGCTGGCTATGGTCAAACTAATGCCTCAACTTCATCTCTTGACCCAGGCTCAAGTATCAAACCTATTGTCGATTACGCAGCTCTATTTAATAAGAAAGATACAGTTTATACACCAGGAACAATTTTAAAGGACGAAAATATCGATTCACAATATTGTAATGGAACTTATGGAGCTTGTCAGCTAAGGAATGCTTCAAAAGCAATTTTACGGTAGTGTACCGATTAGATTCAGTCTTGGAAACTCTTTGAATATTGCAGCGGTTAAAGCGTTAAGTATTGTTGGTGTTGATGAAGGTTTGAGTGTTGCGCAACAGCTTGGTGATAAATCTTATTGTAAAAATAGTAATGCTGGTCTTTCTGCTGCAATTGGTGGTGGATGTTCAGTTCATCAGGATGAACACACAAACGCTTTTGCATCTATTGCGCGGGGCGGTGTTTATAAAGAATTAACATATTTTACCGAAGTTAAAAAAATTCATCAAATCAAAAGATTTTTTTGAGTGGAAAGATGAATCGAAGCAGGTGATTGATTCGCAGGCCGCATATGAATTGACAGATATTCTTGCTGATCCAAGTTCTCGAACAACTACATTTGGTGGTCAAAGTCGAAGTTATGGATTTACGGTTCCTGGGGTTTGGACAGCTTCGAAAACTGGAACAACAGATAACGGAAAAGGTGCTGCCAAGGATTCCTGGATGATGAGTTATTCTCCTGTAGTTGCAACAGGTGTTTGGAGTGGAAACCATGATGGTCGGGCTTTGCGCTCTCCTGATAACAGCCCTGTGCGTAGAGTGATTAATGAATATATGCGCGATGTTCACTATCAAGTTTATGCTTCTAACGGTAGATGGAAATCTGGTGATAGAATTGAAAGACCATCTGGAATTCGAAACTGTACAATAAATGGTAAGAATGATATTTGCCCATCTTGGTGGGATAAAAAAATAAAAACTGGTTCAGTCTCAAGAGAAATTGAGTTTGATAGTATTTCGAAAAAAGAAAAGCAACTAAATGTACACCAGAATCTACTCGAGTTAAACTAACTGTTTTTTTGAAACAACTGACCCAGTTTCTAAAAAGAAGACAATAACTGCGCCAGAAGGTTATGACATAAACGAAGAAGATAATATCCATAACTGTTCAGATTCGCAGCCATCTATCTCAAGTGTTTCATACTCAAGACACGCAAATTCAAATACTTATCGAATAAATATAAATATTGCAAAGGGAAATTTCGATATAACTTCGGTCGTGGTTAAGGTTGATGGTATAACAATTAGTAATGCTCTTCCAACTGGAAACATACTCTCAACAGATTATACGTTTAATAAAAGCTAGTCAAAAATATTACAGTTGAAGTTACAGACTCCGGTGGTTATAAAGTTTCCAAAAGTTATACAGGGCCTTCCTCGATAAATACGGAAAAACACAGCAGGTTCTTCGTCTAAAAAAATAAAAACTACTCCTGATGGGGTAGTTTTTATTATCGCTCGATTTTGCATCGCATTTATAATAGATTGGATAAAGTCACCAATTCCGCCCGGAATGTTAACGAAAAAAAGTTAAGAATCCAAATTAACAAGAAGATTAGAACTGTTGCACCAATAGCGCTACCGAATCCAAAAAGCTATTCCGCGAAAGAAATTAACTTTATAAATCGCCCAGCGACTTGGATAAATATCGTTAAAAACTTCTTCAAGCAAAACCAATTTGAGCTCCGCGCGCATTGTCGTCGGCTAGTTTTTTTGCAGATTTTTTTAGAATTTTTATTCATCGGAATTATTTTTAACATAAATATTCTAAAAAACGCAAGCGCTTTGATTTTATTGAGAGATAGTGATAAAATAGATACAGAAGGAGTTGGATTAAATGAGCGAAGAATTAATAAAAAGCCAAATCTAATTTATCGAAGTTAGCTTTCGAAAAATTTACAAAAGTGGCTTTTAGATGAAAAAAATATCATGAATTTAAAGCGCAAATTTTGAATTTAATCAAAAAAACGAAAATTGGGATGAGCTTGAGGACTCATTTTTTTAAAAATTTTGGAATTTGGTACGGCTGGCCGACGTGGGAAAGTTGGTGCTGGCTCTAACCGCATTAATTTAGTTACAATTTCAGAAAAGTGCACAGGCTCTCGCAAATTATTTAAAAATCGCTCGATATTAATTCACCAAGTATTGCAATTGCTTTGGGATGTTCGAAATTCCTCTTGTGAGCTTTTCGAAAAAAATGTGCTGAAATTTTAGCCGCAAATAATATTGAAGTTTTTTTATTTCGATACTCCACGCTCGACACCAGAATTATCTTTTACAGTTCGAAATCTTAAAAACTTCGGCAGGAATTGTGATTTCGGCTAGTCATAATCCGCCAGAAGATAATGGAATCAAGATTTACTGGAATGATGGCGCACAAATTTCAGCTCCACACGATAAAAAAATTAATGAAAATTGCTAAAAAAATATTGAAGAATTTAAAAACTGGTGATTTTTGATGAATTTGTAAAAAAATGGTAAAAATTAAAAATTTTGGATGAAGAAAACGACTATTTTTATATCAAGGCTAATGCAAAATTATCTTTATCGAAAAAAATAGAAATGCAAAAATTGCTTTTTCACCTATTCACGGAACTGGAACAACGAATTTATTAAAAAAACTCTTCAGTTTGTAGGTTTTGAAAAATATCATTCTTGTTGATGAGCAGATGAATTTTGATGGTAATTTTTTTCAACACTTCAAGATAGAAAAACCAAATCCGGAAAATCTTTCTGCGAATAGAATGGCGATTTTTAAAAATTAAGAAAAAGAACGAGCAGATATTGCTCTAACTACCGACCCAGATGCTGACCGAATTTGTGTAATGAGTCTTGAAAAAATGGAGAGGTTCGAAGTTTTTTTCAGGCAATCAAACTGCAATTTTAGTAGCTGATTATATTCTTTCAAAAGAAGCAAAAGGATCAAAAATAAATATGCTGAACTTTATTTTTGGGAATCGTGACTTTATTTGTAAAAGTTTCGTAACTACTGATATGCTAAATGTTTTAGCTAAAAAAATATGGTGTAAAAAAATTTATGATGATTTACTGGTTGGGTTTAAATTTATTGGTAAAAAAATATCACAAAAAAAGAAACGCTTTGGGGAGAAATTTGTTGCTGGATTTGAAGAAAGCCTTGGCGGGCTTATTGGTTCACAGACTAGAGATAAAGATGCTGCAACAATTGGATTGATGATAGCCGAGCTTGCATCGGAATTAAAAGCTTAAAAATCAAACTTTGGGTGAGAAGCTTGATGAAATTTATGCTGAAAATGGATATTTTTGTTGAAAAAGACTGAATCTCTTGAATTTAGCGGCGCTGAAGGATTTGCAAAAAATGCAAGAAATTATGCAAAAAAATACGAATTGGAAATAAAAATTTTGGTGCATTAAAAATGCGAGATTTCGAAAAATTTAAGTGAGTTAGATTTTTTTCAACAAATAAAAAATAGTTTTAAAAATGCTGGAAAATGGAAATGCGGTAAGTTTTATTTTCGATTCAGAAGATAGAAGAATTACAATTCGACCAAGCGGAACTGAGCCGAAAATGAAAATTTATGCTCAATGGCGTTTCGAAAAATAAACAAGATTGTGCAAAGATTGAGAATATTTTAAGTGATTTTTAAGGAGAAGATTTTAGATGAGTGTTAATCGATTAGTAGAAAAAAATTTAAGCCCGAACATTATGAGTTAAAAGCTTGATTTATTGCAAGCAAAAAAATCGTGAATTTAATGGAATTGTTGATATTTTTTTGGTGAGATTAATAATGAAAAAGAAATTACGTTTCATTCGAAAGATTTAGAGATTAAAAAAATATTATTTCTGCTAACGACATAAAATTGAGCTTTTTCGAAAGCTGAAAATGATGAAATTTTGGTAAATATTGAAAAGCTTAATTTTAAAAAGGTGACAAAAATTCAACTTAAAAATTGAGTTTTCTGGTAAAATAACGGATGCAATGCACGGATTATATCCTTGTTACTATAAAGAAAAATGGTGAGAAAAAGAGCTTTTTGCAACTCAATTTGAAAGTCATCACGCTCGTGAGGTTTTTTCCGTGTATTGATGAGCCTGAAGCAAAGGCAACTTTTTTTCATTAGAGATTAGAGCTTTGAGTGATCTTGAAGTTTTGTCGAATACTGAAATTATTGAAAAAAATGTAAATGGCAATATTCAACAGGTCAGATTTGCTAAAAACGCCAAAAAAATGTCAACATATTTATTAGCCTTTGTATTGGGCGATTTTCAACGAGTTTCGAAAAAGACTAAAAAGTGGTGTTGAAGTTTCAGTTTTGGCAACAAAAGCTCAAAAAGTCTGAATTAATGGAATTTCCACTTAGTTTTGCGGTGCGGGTTTTAGAATTTTATGAAGATTTTTTTGGTCAAAAGTTCCCGCTTTCAAAAATGCGACCACATTGCTTTGCCAGATTTTTTTCTAGTGGTGCGATGGAGAACTGGGGTTTAATTACCTATCGTGAAACTGCATTGCTCGCTGGTAAAAAAATTCCTCAATATCTTCAAAAAAATATGTTGCGTTAGTAATTGCGACGAAACTTCACACCAATGGTTTGGAAACCTGTAACAATGAAATGGTGGGATGAGCTTTGGCTAAAATGAATCTTTCGCAACGATGATGGAATATTTAGCAACTGACACTTTGGAACCAAAATGGAAAAATTTGGGAAGAATTTGCAGTTAACGAAGCTGTTTTAAGTCTGCGCCGTGATGCGATTGACGGCGTTCAGGCGGTTCATGTTCCAGTTCATCATCCAGATGAAATTAGTACTATTTTTGACGGTGCAATTGTTTATGCAAAGGGTGCTCGCTTAATGAACATGCTTCGAAGATATGTTGGGAACGATGCATTTCAAAAAGGTTTGCAAAGATATTTTGATAAGTTTAAATATCAAAAATACAATTGGTGAGAATTTATGGGATTGTCTGAGCGAAGCTTCTGGTAAAAAAATGTCGCAGATTTTATGAATCCTTGGCTTTTTTAAAAAGTGGTTATCCGAGTGTTTTTGGCTAAAGAGGATGGTGAAGAATTAAAATTATCACAAAAAGCAATTTTTTTATCGGTGAAGGTAAGGATGGTGGGCGAATTTGGCCGATCCTACTTGGCTCAAATCAAAAATAATTTGCCTGAGATTATGGATTCGAAAAGATTTAACTTGTAAGAAAAGTTCAGATTTTGTTCAGCTAAATCAAGGGAATGTTGCTCATTTTATTACAAATTACAGCCAAAAATCTTTTCGAAAAATTTGCTTGAAAAGGTTAGAGATGGTGATTTAGATACAATTTCTCGCCTTCAAATTCTTCAGGAACGTTCTTTGCTTTCACGTGGTGGTGAAATTCCAAGTGTCGAGCTGATGCGAACTTTGGAGAGTTATGATAAAGAAACTTCTTTAACGGTTTGGGATATGATTAGTCTTTTAATCGGCGAATTGAAAAATTTTTTTATTGATGAAGATTCTGCGAGTTCGAAAAATGAAAAAAATTTGTTGGCAATTTAGCTCAAAATGAATTTGAAAAACTTGGATTTATTAAAAAAACTGGCGAAGATGAAGAGGATACGCAAAAAAACGTAGCTCAATTTTTGGCTCACATGATTTATGCTGAAAATGAAAAAAAGCTATCTCAGGCGCTTTAGATATTTTCGAAAAATTCGCCGAATATGGAAGATATTGATTCGGAAATTCGAAGTTTAATTTTAACTGCAAAGATTCGTTTTCGAAGAATCTCCAGAATTAGTGCAAAGAATGCTCGAAAATTATAAGAATACTTCAAATGTTGATTATCGAGATGATATTATGGTGGCTTTAACCTCAACTAAGAATATTCGAACTGGTAAATTACTTCTTGAAAAAAATGCTTGAGAATGATATAATACGAACGCAGGATATCTTAAGCTGGTATGTTCATTTGCTTCGAAATTTGAAGACTCGAGAGCTAGCATGGGAATGGCTACGTGAAAAATTGGAAATTAATTGAGGAAAAAAATTTGATGGCGATAAGAGTTATAATGATTTTCCGCGATATTCAGGTGTGATTTTTGCGAACCGAAAAACAACTCCAAGAATTTAAAGAGTTTTTGAGCCCTAAAAAACGACCCAAGTTTAACTAGGGCGATCGAGATGGGTGAGCGAGAAATCGCCGGGCGAGTTGATTTGATTAAACGAGACAAAACTGCTATTGACAATTTTTGCAAAATATTTAAACTTAAAAACCGACCATATTCAACGGTCGGTTTTACTTTATTTTGATAAAAAGAATCTTTCGAAATTTACCATATTTTGTGGTGTGATTTCATCTGGGTTTTTTTATCTTCTAGATCGCTTAACTTTGCAAGAATTTTAGCTTTATCAATTTTAGAGCCGATTAGAACGAGTTCAGTTTTTTTAGCGTTTCATCTTTCCACTCTTCACTGTAAATATCAATAGTTTTGCCAACCAGCTGAACTATATATTTCTGTTCGTACCCTTTCATCCCAAAGTAGCAAATTCCTTTCATTCGAAAAAAAGATTTTTTTAGGTAAATTATCAAGAAAACTTAGGAATTTTTTTGAGGATTTAGTGGTTTTACCGTTTCGAAAGCCAAAGATTGAAATTGGTTGTGGATGTGGTCTTTGTGATCATGCTTGTGTTCTTCATTTTTCTCTTTATTCTTTTGATCGGATTTTTGCCAAGAAAAAAATTAAATCAGGATTAATTTTTTTGAGTTTTGACTTTCAATAATTGGTGAATTTGGGTTTAATTTTTCTAATGAATTCACGGATTTCTTGAATTTTATTTTTTTGAAATTAAATCGGTTTTTATTTAAAACAATAATGTCGCTCGCTTTGAGACATTTTTTTAAAAATGTGTTGGAAAAATCTTTCTTGGAATTTTTCGAAATTTTTGAGCGTCGATTAAATAAATATTTCCACCGAAATAAGAATATTGATTTCAGAATATTGCAAAGTTTTAAGTAAATCGTAAGGTTCAGCAATTCCACTAGCTTCAATTATGATTGCATCAAGCAGTGAATCTTTATTTGCTAATTTCGAAAGTGGTTCGCTTAACCCGTTATCACCAATCATACAGCAAATACAGCCATTGCTAAGCTCAATTTTTTTGTTCATTGATCCCATTAGAAATTAATTTACTGTCAATATTTATTATGCCAAAATCATTCACAATTGCGCCAATTTTTTTAGATTTGGGCTTGATTTTAAAATGTGGTTTAAAAAGTGTGGTTTTTGCCTGAGCCTAAAAAGCCAGAAATCATTATAACTGGAATTTTTTTCGATTTTTTTTGTTTTTGCTTTTAATTTCTGTTTTTGAAAAAAATCATCAAAAAAATATCTTTCGAAAAGTTTGAAATGTCAAAATCTTCATTATTCATAGAACCAGTTTAACAGATTTTTAAAAAAGCCTGCAAGATTTGCATTTTTAGAGAATATATGGTATAATTTGAAAGTTGCATTTTGCAAAGAAATTTTAGAAAGATGAGGTGGAATCTTATGAAGATTTCAAAAAAATCGTGACGATGAAAAAAACTTGGATACTAGTGAAAATGAGGAAATTAAATTAGGCACGAAGGAAATTCGTGAATTTAATTTTCCGAAAAAGGACTATATTATCAATAAGGTATTTATTGATAATCTGTGGCTAAAAAAATTGCAGTTCTTGTGTGGGTTTTGGTCTTGAGTACTCTATTGGTGCTCGCAAAAAAATTAGTCAGAACTATGGATTTTTAGCAATATCGATATTTACAAGCTTAATAACCATAACGCTCGCTGTTAATTTTCCCATCGCTAGGCTATACTTCTTCGGTGAGGAAATTCTCGACATCAAGAAAAATGCTGATAATTAGATGGGTGTGGGTTTGTGTCGAAGAAGTTGAGTTGCCTAAGAGCTGCACGGAAATGGAGAAGAAAAACTAAGGACTTTTTAGAAAAAGCCATTAAAGAGATAAATAAAATTGCAATTAGATTTTATTTTTTTCTCATTTAGTTGTTGCTTTAGCCTTATTATTCCTGGCGACAATTTTAATGGTTGAAAACCAGTCAGGCGAAAAGAGTATATTTTTTTATCGCAGGGGTATGGTTTTTTTGCGGAGTTTTATCTCTGGAAGATCCGTTATTTTATTAGGGACAAGGCGAGGGTAAACTATGATATTACTGCAAGAGCCGATAACGGCGTAGAGGGATCTTTAATTAGCAGTTTTATATTGAGGCAAAATTTTTCACTCAATGGTAATTATGCCATTGAAGAAGAGGTGAGTTTTTCGAAATCCATCAGAGATTCTATTAGTTAAAGTTTTACACAATTCAGCTCCGCTAAATATGCGGGGTTTCTTTTTTTAAAAAATCTGGTATAATATTTATATTCTATACATTTTGGAGGTAATAAAAAAATGTTATTATATGAAGCTCTTTACAAAGAGGAAAGTGAAGGTTATTCCGAAGGTGAGATTTATCTTTATCCATTAATCTCAGATGCTAGGATAGCACTAAAAGGCAATTAGTGACTGTGATATTGAAGAGTTGCAGAATGTTTTATATATCGCAGAAAAATTTTCATAGCGATGAGGAGTATGATAAAGACTATGAAATTATGCGAGATAAGCTACAGAGAGTTTTGAAATTTATGAAAAAAACTTTAATAAGCAGTTCTCTGAATCGGTTGATAAAAAGTATCCTAAAAGGCTCCGGAGAAAATGGCGTCTGCTATTGCTGGAAATATCATCAATTTAATCGCGCAAGACGATCAGCTTGGGCTTGAAGAGGTTGTGGTAATTCTCCACTCCTTAAGACCTATCGTCGGTAGATTATCCACCGGTACTGATAGACTAATGTCTAATATCTATTTCGCAGGATTGGATGCCTGCGAGAAACATAACGCTTTCGGAAAGCAGTTTGCAATTATCATCAGTAGCAGGGACAATTGGTCTATTGACCAATTTATAAGAGGATATGGTCCTCGTCTTGACAAGATAATCTATAACGGTCTTTCTTCAATTTTTGCGTTCAAGGAATGAAATAAAAAACTTGACAATGATTTGAAGAAAAGACTTAAAAAGGGTTTATAAATCTTTCGCTAAAAAAAGGCTATAGGTTTAGTCCAGTTGAGAGATGCCGTGCTATACTCTTATAATTTAGGGCCCCTCGGGCTCTTTTTTTATTTGACTTTAAACTTGAAATTTGATAAAATAAAAAAATACTAAAAATATTACTTGTTCGAAAAAAATCCGACCTAAAAACAACTTTTCGAACGCTTTTAATTTAAGGAGAAAAAATGACTGATAATTTTTAATGAGAAGCAAGCTCGAAAGCGTGCTAACTTGCAGAAAAAAAGCTCAAGATTTGCAAAAAAATCGAGATAAATATGTTGGAAATACTAAAAAAATGAAAAGCAATGAGAAGAATGCAAAAAATCGCTCAAAAAGCTAAGAATATTTCAAAGCAAACTCGAGTTCAAAAAAATCTGACACTAAAAAGGTGAATTTGCCAACAACAACGCGTCGTGGTGCGGTTGTGCGAGCTCAACGAATGATTTCGAATGATATTAATATGCGCGCAACTCAGCACATTGTTAATATTCCTGTTAATAAATCACTTTTTAACGGTTTTTAATGGTGAGCAGCTAACAGCTTCAAAATTGAAAAAAACTTCGCCCAGAAAAGGATAGCGTGCGAGTAATTCCGCTCGGTGGCTTTGGGTGAATTTGGAATTGGTAAAAAAATATGTTCGCAATTGAATATATGGATGAAATTTTTAGTGATTGATATGGGTTCAATTTTTTTCCGAATGAGGACTACCCTGGTGTAAATTTCATGACGCCAGATATCACTTATCTAAAAGATAACATGCATAAAGTTAAGGCTGTTGCATTTACACACGCCCACCTTGACCATATTGGCGCAGTTCGTCAACTCTTGCCTGAATTTGGAAATAATATTCCAATTTATGCAACCGATTTCACGATTGGAATGATTAAGCGCCAAATGGAAGAGGCGGTTGTTGAAGTTTCACCAAATTATCAAATTGTTGACCCATTCAAGCACGAACAAATTCGAATTTCAGAGCATATGACGCTTGAATTTGTGCATGTTCTTCACTCAATCCCTGGTTGTGTGGCAATGGTTATTCGTACACCAAATGGGAATATTGTTCATATGGGTGACTGGCGTTTCGAAAAACGATCCGGTCGATACTCAATTCGATCTCCCACGGCTTGCTGAAATTGCGCGAACCGAAGGTGTTGATCTATTGATGAACGAAAGTACTAATATTGATACACCAGGAACACACCCACACAGTGAGTATTCTATCGGTGAAAGTGTTGGCGAAGTAATGACGGCGTATCCACATGCACGATTAATTTTTTTCTTGTTTTTTTCAAGCCAGATCTACCGCCTACAATTAATTTTTAGATGAAGCAGTAAAGCACAACCGCAAGGTTGCGTTTGCTGGATTTTTCAATGATTAATGCAATTGAAATTGCGCTAAGATCGCGAAAAAAATTAAAGTTCCGAAAGATGTTATTGTAAAAATGGAAGATATCGTGAAGCTTGATGATTCGAAAGTTACAATCGTTTGCACTGGTTCACAGGGTGAATTAAACGCTGTTTTTGAACAGAATGGCAACTGGCGCTCACCGATTTGTTAAAAATTAAAGCAACAGATGTTGTGGTATTTTTCTTCAAGTCCGATTCCAGGAAATGAGCCTCGTGTAGCTTCGACCGTTGATGGGCTCTTGCGGGAGGGTGCTGGCGTAATTCAGCACGGTCGCGGTCATTATCACGGTATTGGCCCACTCCATCTTTCAGGGCATGCTTATTACGACGATCACGTTCGATTGGTAGAAACTATTCGCCCAAGAAATTATCTCCCAGTTCATGGTGAATTTTATATGCTCCAACATAATGCTGAAATGGCGCAGAAAGTTCTTGGATTAAAACGAGAAGAAATTCTTGTTGCTGACAGTGGTGATATCATTGAGCTTACAAAAAGAAAAGAAAATTAAAAAAGGTGGTCGTGTTCATGTTGGTTCGATTCTTTATGATAATACGGGAAATACTGTTCACGACGCGGTTGTAAAAGATCGCCTACATATTTCGACTGAAGGAATCTTTATCATCGTATTAACTATAAGCAAGAAAAACTGGCCGACTTCTTAAAACGCCAGATGTAATTTCGCGTGGATTTGTTTATCTAAAAAGATAGTGAAGAGTTGATTGGTAAAATTCGTCATTATTTGCGAATTAAAAATCGATCGTGAAGTTGAACGAAAAAGTTGAAATTACTGACATGAAACAAGAAATTAAAGATGATATTTCACACCTATTGTTTGATTCAACTGGTCATACACCGATCGTTATTCCAGTGGTGAATAAAGTTTAATCTGTTTCGAAAATCGCTCAAAACGGGCGATTTTTTTATTATTAACTAATTTTATCCAGTATAACTATTATATAAATAAATCCACTTAAAAACAGGGGCAAATAATTAGATGTTCTTTTGAAAATTGAAAAACTCAAAAGATGCTAAAAATTTAGTAATGAATTTAGATTCCTCGTTAGGTTTGGTAAAGGGCGTTGGTGAAAAAAACGCTCGAGAAACTAGAAAGTGTTGATTTGCAAACCGTTGGTGATATTTTTGGAGTTTTTCCACGAAAATATGAGGGACTTCGCAAGCTTAACCAGTCTGAGCGAAATTAAGCCGGGGAAGGTTCTTTTTAAAAGCTTATGCCGAAAAAAAGTTTCGATGCGTCGAGTTCGGCGTGGAATGACAATAACCGAGGCAATTTTAACTGACGGTAAAGATAAAATTAAAAGCAATTTGGTTTAATCAGCCATATCGCGTAAAACAGCTTCAAGATGAAGAAGAATTTTTTTCTTTTCAGGAAAGTATGAATTTAACTATAATCGTTATCAAATTACGAATCCAAGTTTGATGAAGCGCGAAGAATTGCCAAAAATCAAAATTTTTTTCAGGTAAAGATGGAGAAATTGTACCGATTTACCCGCAAAAAGGTTTAAAAAAACCGAAACAATTCGAAAGATTTTAATAGAATTAAAAGCCAATGATGAAGATTCTGCCTGAAACTTTGCCTGAAATTATTGTTCAAAAAGAAAAAAACTGATTTCACGTGCACAAGCAATTGAATGGGTGCATTTTTCCTGGTTCGGCAGAAGAATTTAATCTAGCACTTGAGCGGCTTGCTTTTTGATGAAATTTTTGAGCTAATTTTGGCTGCGAAATTAAATAAAATTGAAAATGAGCAACTTCGTGGATACAATATCGAGCCAAAAAAATTCAAGATGTAAGGCAATTTGTTGAAAAAGCTACCTTTTGATTTGACGCAATCGCAAAGGCTTTCTTCTTGGGAGATTATGCAAAAATATGAGTCAGGATTTTTCCGATGAATCGGCTTTTTTGCAGGGAGATGTTGGCTCCGGAAAGACGACCGTGGCGGCAATTGCGGCATTAAATGCGGTAAAAAAATGGTTATCAAGTGGCGGTTTTTGCGCTAACTGAAATTCTTGCACAACAATTAGCTGAAAAATTTTTCAAAAAAACTTTTGACTTGGTGTGATATTTCGATTGGCTTTCTTTCAGGAAAGGTAAAAGGGAAGGTTCGTAAAAACACTTTTTGAAAATCTAAAAAAATGGCAATCTTGATATTTTAGTCGGTACAAGTGCGATTATTCAAGAAAAAAAGTGGAATTTTTCGAATCTCGGTTTGGTGATTATTGATGAACAGCACCGTTTTTGGTGTTGCTCAAAGGCAAAAAAATTCTTGAAAAATCTCACCAAAAAAATGCCACATCTACTTGCAATGACTGCTACGCCAATTCCAAGGTCGTTGCAATTAACACTTTTGGTGATTTAAGTATCTCGATATTGAAAGAAAAAGCCTAAGGGGAGAAAGCCGGTTCAAACTGAAATCATTTCACCAGCTTCTCGTGCGCCGATGAATGCAAGGATTAAAGCTGAAATTTCGAATGGACGGCAGGGTTTTTTTGCAATTGTTCCAGTAATTCAAGAAGGAAAAAAACGATGAAATTAAAAAGTGTTGAGGCGGAATTTAAACGATTAAAGCATGATTTTAAGGAATTTAGAATTTTACAGCTTCATGGTAAAATGAAGTCGGAAGAAAAAGAGCAAATAATGGCAGATTTTTGGCAAAAAAAGCTGATATTCTGCTTTCAACTACCGTTATTGAAGTTGGAATTGACGTTCCAAATGCTAGTGTAATTGTAATTGAAAAATGCTGATCGTTTTGGTTTAGCACAGCTTCATCAGCTTCGTGGGCGAGTTGGTCGTGGCGGTGGTGATGCTTTTTGTTATCTTGTAATGAGCTCAAATGCAAAAACCACCACAGAGGCTCCAAGAAATTTCTAAAAACTGATGATGGATTTATTTTTGGCGGAAAAAGGATTTAGAGCTTCGTGGTGCTGGTGAAATTTATGGCAAGTCTCAATCCGGTGAGATTAATTTAGAGTTTGCAAGTATTGGTGACACAAAAAAATGATCTCGCGAGCACAATCTGCGGTGAATTTTTTTGTTCGAAAAATCAAAAAAATATTGGCAAGAATATTTGAGAGAAAAAGCCAAAATCACTTGAAAAAAATACCAAAGATTAACTTTATTAAATTAGAAGCTTGACGAAAAATAAATTGTGCTAAAAATTGAAAGGTAGTCGGCCAGCAGGTCGGCATTTTTTTCATAAGAAATTATTTCGAAAGGATAAAATGGAAGATTTAAATATTAAACAAATGATGTTGGCGGCAAAAAAACAATTGCAGCTGAAAAAAATTTACCGGAAGAAAAAAAGTTTTAGAAGTTATTGAAATGGCAATTGCGGCTGCTTGGCGACGCGAAAAACGGAAATCGCGACCAAAAATGTTCGGGCAGAACTAAACACTCAAACTGGTGATGCTGAAGTTTTTGTTCAATATGAAGTTGTTGACGGCGAAGAAGCTTATAATATTAATAATGAGATTTCTCTTGAAGATGCAAAAAAACTTGATGCAAATGCTGAAATTGGCGAAATTGTTGAAGAGAAATTTCCGGTTGAAACTTTTGGTCGTGTGGCCGCCCAAACTGCTAAACAAGTTGTTTTTGCAGCGACTTCATGAAAGCTGAACGTGAGATTATTCTTGAAGAATTCGAAGATAAAGTTGGTACTATCGTAAGTGGTTCAGTTTCAAAAATTGACCAACGATTTGTGAGAATCGACCTAGGAAAAGCAAATGGAGTTATGCCACTCCGCGAACAAATTAATGGTGAATATTTTTAGTGTTGGTCAACGGATTAAAGTTCTTATTAAAGAAATTGAACGAGATGGTCGTGCGCCAGAATTGATTCTTTCACGTGCTGATGCGAAATTTGTTGAAATTCTTTTCGAACAAGAAGTGCCAGAACTAGAAACCGGAATGGTTGAAATTGTGGCTATTGCTCGTGAGGGCTGGTCGCCGAACTAAGATGGCAGTTCGTTCAATTATTAACGGTGTTGATCCAGTTGGAACTTTCGTTGGTAGTCGCGGTGTGCGAGTTCAATCTGTTATGAATGAAATTGGTGAACGTGAAAAAATTGATATTGTAACTTGGAGCGAAAACCCAAGCGAATTTATCCGTGAGGCGTTAAGTCCTGCAGAAGTTGTTGAAGTTCAAATTAAAGAAACTGGTGAAAACGAACGCAAGCGAGCAACTGTACTTGTGAGTGAAGATCAGCAAAGTATTGCAATTGGTCGCGCTGGACAGAATGTTCGCCTTGCGAGTCGACTAACGGGCTATGAGCTTGATATTGAACTTGCTAAATCTACCGAGAAAAAAACCACGAGGGAATGTTGAAGACGGCTTTGTTTAGCGCTTTAAATGAAGCGACTGAAAGTGAAGTTGTTGAAAACCTCGACGGAGATGAAAGCGACCGCGAGAAATTCGGCGGAGAAGAGCAATAAAATTTTAAAAGCTGGCGGAATTTGACCGCTGGCTTTTTATATGGTATAATCAAGATATTGGTTATATATAACTAAGTACTTAAAAAGGAGGACATTTTTATGTCAAATAAGATCGAAAAATATGAAGGTTATAATTCCCGCGGCCGGAAATGGAACTCGTGGGTATCCAGCAACTACGGCTTTTTCGAAAGAGTTAATTCCGCTCCCGTTTGATGGTTTTTGCAAAACATCATCTGCATTCAGATTGAAAAAGTTATTGGAGATTGGTATTTTTGGCGGAAAAATATCGCGATAGTGATTAGCTCTGAAAAAAACGATATCAGGCAGGTTTTTCGAAATTAAGCGAGAACTTGCAGATTCACTTCGAAAAAAAGGAAAAAGCTAAATTTGCTGAAAAAAATTGAGCGGGTCGAGCTTCTTTCTCCAAAAGAGCTTCATTTTACAAAAAATGCGTGGCTTATGGAAATCAAGCACCTCTTTCGACGCTAGAAGTTATTGAGTTTATCGGTAAAGATGACTTCTGGTATGTTTTGCCAGATGATATTTTCGCAATTGAAAACGGCAAGAAGAACGAATTTCTACAGATGTTTGAGACTTATCAAAAGTTTGATGGAAGTGTGATGGCAGCGAAGGAAGTTCTCAATGATGCTGAATTTGATAAATATGGCATTGTGGCAGGTTTGATTGTGTCACGCGAAAAAGGTTCTAGTGGGAATTTGGTCGTTGATGTTGAGCGGATTGATGAAAAACCAGGTGTTGAGAACGCGAAAAGTAATCTTGCAAGCGTTTGCGCGTGGATTTTCAAAAATAATTATCTCGAGTCATTAGCGTGGAATTTAGCTGAATGGCAGAAAAAAATCCCAATGGCGAACTGATGCTCCAATTAGCAATTCAGCACTCTATTGATAATGGTAAAAAAATTTTTACGCTGTCCAAATCAGAGATGGCTGGTATTGTGATAGCGGTAATAATTTTTGATTATTCATTATCTGTACCGGCGATGATGTTGGCGCAAGATGAATCTGGTGAATATCTTGAAGAACTTCGTCGGATTGTGAAGTTTTTTTGAAAAATAGCCTCCAAAAAAGCACTCGCGTGAGTGCTTTTAAATTTATTTAAATTCCCTCGTGCTGAAGTAGCCAGCTTTTTGCGATTTTGCCCTCCGTTATAACCACCAAAAATCCATATCTTTCGTAAGAACTCGATGGCACGGAATAATTATGGAAAGCTTATTCGCGTTTAAAGCGTTGCCAACCGCACGAACGGCGTTAGGATTTTCAATTTTTTTCGGCAATTTCAGAATATGTTGAGGTTGAGCCGGAGCGAATATTCTGAAGCTCCTCCCAAACCTGTTTTTGAAAAATCTGTTCCAATCATTTCGATTGGTGTTTTAAAAACCTGCAAAAGGGTGTTTAAAAATAATCTTCAAGTTCAATGCGTATCTGTTTAATTGGTAGATTTTCGCCTTCTTCAATTTTTTTCAACTTCAAAAAAACTCTTTAATTTGAGCTAAATCTTTTTCGAAATTTTCATTATCTTGAAATTCCAAAAAAACCAAAAGCATCATCGTGAGCGATTGCCGTCATTTCGCCAAGTGGCGTTTGAATTTTAGAAAGTTTTTAGTTCACGCATTTTTAATATGATAATTATATAAAAAAAGCCTAAAAAGTCAAATAAAAATAAGAAATTATTAGCACTCATATTGTAAGAGTGCTAAAAGTATGATAAAAATAGAGTTATGATACCTGAAGACTTTCAAGAGATTATTTCGCGAATGAGTGAAAATTCGCACAAAAGTTTGGAGCGAGCAGAATTTTTCTCTCGTAAATTTAAAAACTGGTTACATTGGAATTGAACATATTTTGTTAGGGAATTTTTAGCAAATCGCGAATCTTCGGCGGCAACTTTAGCATATGAATACGGCTTAAAAATTTGAAGATTTATATGATTTTTTTGTTGAAAAATCCGCCAATTTCGAAAAAGTATGCCAGATTTTGCAGATCCAAATGTGCGAGCTTTAACCGACCGTGCAGTTTTTGCATTAAAAAAATGGCGAGTTTAATTTCTGGTGACGATAATGAAATTGGCACAAAAAAACCTGCTTTTCTCAATTTTGAAGCAAAAAGATTTAAAAATTACAGGTTGTGCTTCGGCAAACCGGGGCTGATATTGAGGGGCTAGTGAATGCTTTTGATATTTTTATTTTCGAACGAAAATTCAGCCGAGGGAATTGATGAAATTGAACAAAAAAAGTTTTCAAAAGAATTCTAATAAACAACAACCGAGCCGTGAAATTACAATTTTGAAGAAATTCGGTGAAGATTTGACAGAAAAAAAGCTAAAAAAATGGCGAACTCGATCCAGTAATTGGGCGTGAAACTGAAGTCCAGAGATTAATTACGGTTCTGCTTCGTCGCACGAAATCTAATCCAGTTTTTGATTGGTGAAGCTGGAGTTGGAAAAAAACTGCTGTAGTTGAACTTCTTGCTCAAAAAAATTTCGAAAGAACAAGTTCCATCACAACTAATTGGAAAGCGAATTTTTTTGAAATTGATTTAGCTGGAATGTTGGCTGGTACGAAATTTCGTGGTCAATTTGAAGAGCGGCTAAAAAAATGTAATTAAAAGCTCTCGAAAAAAACATCAAGAAATTATTGCATTTATTGATGAAATTCATCTTTTAGCAGGAACTGGCTCAGCGGAGGGAGCAATGGATGCGGCAAATATTTTTGAAGCCAGCACTCGCTCGTGGAAAAAAATTAAACTAATCGGTGCTACAACTTTTGACGAATTTAAAAAAATCAATTGAAAAAAAGACTCTGCATTGAATCAGCGTTTTCAATCTGTTCAGGTTGAAGAACCAAGCTTGGGTGAAACGATTGATATTTTAAAAAGGTTTGCGAGAAAAAAATATGAAAAAAATATCATAATATTGAAGTTTCTGATGAAGTTTTGGGTGAAATAGTTGATATGAGTGCAGGGTATATTTTTTGACCGCCAAATGCCAGATAAAGCTATTGATATTTTTAGATGAAGCTGGTGCGTTAGCTGCGAGTGAGAAGGTGTCGAAACCGAATAAAATTTTAGAATTCTCACGTGAGATTGAAAAATTAAATGAAAAAGCAAATTCGAGCGGCAGAAAATGAAGATTTCGAAGGCGCAGCTCTCTATAAAACGCGAATTTCACAACTTAGAAAAAACTTAGTGAAGAAGAGCAAAAAAAGCAAAAAAAGTTCGAAAAAAATTATTTTAACGAGCGATTATGTGGCACGAGCGATTTCTTTAAAAACTAATATTCCGGTTCAAAAAAATTTCAAAAAAATCAGGCAAAAAATTCTACAAAAATCTTGAAAAAAACATCTTTCGAAAAAAAGGTGATTGGCCAAAGTGAGGCGATTGAGAAAATTTCGAAAAGCAATCCGCCGTAATAAATCTGGGATTTCAGATGAAAAATCGTCCAATTGGTTCGTTTATTTTTCTTGGTCCGACTGGAGTTGGAAAAAAACTGAACTTTCACGCCAGCTTGCAAGCGAGGTTTTTGGCGGTTCGAAATCTTTAATTAAAATTGATATGAGCGAATTTGGCGAAAAAAACATAAAAACTTCGCAACTTTTTGGGTGCGCCAGCTGGTTATGTTGGCTATGGTGAAGGCGGAACTTTAACAGAAAAAAATTCGCCGTCAGCCATATTCCGTGGTGCTTTTGATGAAATTGAAAAAAAGCCCACCCAGATACTTTACAATCTACTTTTGCAACTCTTAGAAGATGGTGAATTAACAGATTCGCAAGGAAGAAAAAGTTTCGTTCAAAAAAATACTGTTGTAATTTTAACAAGTAATCTTAGGCGCAGGCGAAATGATGAATGAAAAAAATCGCTCGGGTTTGAGGTGGAAAGTTCTTCAAAAAAAGAATCACTCAAAAAAACGAAAAAAATTTGCTCGAAGGGCTCTTGAAAAAAAGTTCTAAAAACCTGAGCTTTTAAAACCGATTCGACGGAATTATTACATTTCAATCACTTTCGAAAACTGAAATTGGCAAGATTTTTTTGATATTCTTTTAGCTGATTTGAATAATCGATTGCTTCGAAAAGGTTTGAATTTGAAAGTTCGAAAAATCAGCGAAAGATTTTATTATTGAAAAGGGCTATGATGCTAAAAAAATGGGGCAAGACCGCTTAGACAGCGCAATCGAGTTTACTTGAACATAAATTAGCCGAGGAAATTTTTGGCAAAAAAATCCGTCAAAAGGAACGCAATTTGTAGCGAGTGTGAAAAAAATGGTGAAATTATAATTGAAGTTTCGAAAGATTAAGGAGAGAAAATGCGAAAAAAACAGAGAATTATTTAGTTCCAACGGTTGTTGAAGAGACTAATAGAGGTGAGCGAGCGTTTGATATTTATTCGCGGCTTTTAAAAGAACGAGTTATTTTTTTGGGTGAAGATGTGAATTCACACACGGCAAATGTTGTGGTGGCACAACTTCTTCATTTGGCTTTCGAAAATCCAGATGAAGATATTAAGCTTTACATTAATAGTCCTGGCGGAAGTGTTTATGATGGTTTGGCGATTTATGACACGATTAAATTTATCAAACCGGACGTACAAACAATTGGAATCGGTTTGCAAGCTTCAATGGGGGCGTTTTTTTGCTGGCGGCTGGAACAAAAGGTAAGCGTGCAATTTTACCGAATTCTCGAGTAATGATCCATCAGCCATCAAGCGGTACGCGCGGAAAAAGTTACAGACCAAGAAATTGACCTAAAAGAAAGTTTATTGCTTAAAGAAAAAAACTTGCACAAATTTTTGGCTGAAAAATAGTGGTCAGGATTTGGAAAAAGCTCAAAAAAACGATATGGAGCGAGATTATTGGATGAGCGCTAAAGAAGCTGTTGAATATGGTTTGGCTGATAAAATAATAGAGTAAGAAAAAAATAGCCTTGCGAACAAGACTATTAGTAATTATATCCGTCTATTGGAGTTACCTTTTCTCCGATGGCGGATGTTTTTAATGATTTTTAGGCGTTTAAATTCGGTTTTTTTGAAACTGGAACTGGCCAAATTTCTTCCGATTTTTTTCTCGCCTTCCGGAACCCTTAAAAGCCAAAACATAATAATTATCGTTGGGCAACAATAAATTATCGCCAGAAGTGAAATTTGTTTTAGCGCGAGTAAAACCAATCGTATCTACAAAGAGGAATTGAGAATTTTTGCCATGAGCTTGCCAAGATGAAACTTTAATTTCCCTTTCATCTTCACCTGTGATTTTTTTATTACAGGATTGATCCGAAGCTTTGATGAGATTGAGAAAAAAAGCTTTCTTAACTTGATTGCCATTTTTATCGACAAAAGTTAATCCTTTTTACCTCAATCGGCTCTGCGAAATAATTATCTCGAGCAGTTTGAAAAATTGTTCCATTTTTCTTTCGAAAAAAATCCTTACCTTTTTCAAAAAAACTTTTTGAACGTGTCAGTAGTTTTTGAAATCTTTGCAGCTTCTGGTAGAAAATCTTGCGCAAAAAGCTCTACTTGCAGATTGTATTGAAAAACGAAAAATAGTGCTACGAAGAGCACTAATAAGAAATATTTTTTTCTTCATTTTAAGCTCCTTCTAACGCACTCAAAAAAACATTAAAAATAGTTTAAAAGGTGCGTAAATAATTTAATAGATTATATAATAGCATAAAAAAACATTAAAAAAATCAAAGGTGTTGACCTTTTTTACTGAAAAAGGCGTAAAATATATAAGCCTTGGGCGAAAAAGTACTTTTTGGAGGTATTAAGTTATGAGTGCAAAAGAAACAATCAAAAAAAGTTTTTTTCATATTCAGCATGATGAACGGTATTATCCTCAAGTCATTAGTGAGAAGGATAATAGGGCTATTCTAGCTGCTAGGGAGGCCGATTTGAGTATAAAATCATATGTATCGATAATGCACTACTAATTTCAACCGTCTTTTAGGGCGGTTTTTTATTGATTTTTTTTGAAAAATGTGTTAGAATGGGCTACAGAAGTAGTGTGTCTGTGGAGAATTTTTACTTCGAAATTGATGGCAAAATTTCGAAAGTCACAGGCGGAGAATCTTCGGGCCGATTCTAATAACACTTTAAATGCGAGGAGAAAAAAATGGCAAAAAAAGCACTTTAATGCTGCAGGACGAGCGTTCTTTTCGAAAGAAGACGCTATTCTTGAAACCCCAGATTTAATCGCTCACCAAAAAGAATCTTGGAAAGATTTTGTTGATAACGGTTTGAGTGAAATTTTCGAAGAGATTAATCCAATTGACGACTATACTGGTCAAAAAAATTGGCTCTTCGATTTAAGAGCTATGAATTTCAAGCTCCAAAAAACAACAAAAAGAATTTGCGAAAAGAAAAATAATTTAACTTTTGAAGCTCCGCTACATGTTCAAGTTGAGCTTACAAATAAAGTTACTGGCGAAGTTAAAGAACAAGAAATCTACCTTGGTGACTACCCTTGGATGACAAACCAAGGAACTTTCATTATTAACGGAACTGAACGTGTTATTGTTTCGCAGTTGATTCGTTCTGAAGGTGTTTATTTTTAATGCTGAAACCGGAAGTGATGGAAAAAAATATTATGGCGCAAAAATTGATTCCAGTTCGTGGCGCTTGGTTAGAGTTTGAAACCGATCCTAAAACTGGTGTGATTTACGTGAAAATTGACCGTCGCCGAAAAACTTCCAGTAACAACTTTCTTGCGTGCTCTTGGTCGAATGACTAACGCTGAAATGCGAGATATTTTTTTGCTGATATTGATAACGGAGATGTTAAGTTTATTCAATCAACTCTCGAAAAAAGATCAATCAGCTGGCCCAAATGAAGCTTTGATTGAGGTTTATCGCCGTCTTCGCTCAGGAGATTTGGCGACTATTGAAAATGCCGAAATATGATTGAACGAATGTTCTTCGACTTTAAGAGGTTTGACTATGGTCGTGTTGGTCGATATAAAAATTAACAAACGCTTGAAACTTGAAACACCAAACACAACTGAAAAATCGTTCTTTCCAAATGGAAGATCTTTTCGAAATTATTAAAGAAGTTATTCGTTTGAATAATTCGCAGGGTGAAGTTGATGATATCGATAGCCTTGATAATCGACGAGTTAAATTGGTTGGTGAGCTTGTTGCGCGACAATTCCGTGTTGGCATGCTCCGAATGCAACGAAATGCGATGGACCGAATGTCGATGACTGATATCGAAACTGTAACTCCTGGCCAATTAGTGAATGCTCGCCCAGTTGTTGCTGCAGTGCGTGAATTTTTTTGCTGGATCACAGCTTGCTCAGGTTATGGATGAAACTAACCCGCTCTCAGAACTTTCTCACAAGCGCCGTTTGAGTTCAATGGGTCCTGGGGGTGTGACTCGTGACCGTGCTGGCCTTTGAAGTTCGTGACAGCCACCCAACTCATTATGGCCGAATTTGTCTCGTTGAAACTCCAGAAGGTGGAAACGTTGGGCTTGTAACAAACCTCGCAACTTTTGCCCAAATTAACGAATATGGCTTTTATTGAAGCTCCATATCTTCGGGTTAAAGACGGAAAAGTTACCGATGAAGTTGTTTATCTTGATGCTGACCATGAGATGCGCTGAAATCATTGCTGATGCTGGTTCAAAAATTAAACGAAGATGGAAGCTTTGCTGAATCTCAAGTTTCTGCTCGAAAGAACTTAATTCCTTCGCAGGTGAGTTCAAGTGAAGTAACATTTATGGACGCCGTTCATAGGCAGGTTCTTGGTGCGGCAGCGTCGCTTATTCCTTTTGCCGAACGCGATCGAGATCGACCGTGCTTTTAACTGGTTCAGCCATGCAGAAGCAAGCTGTTCCACTTCTTTGGAATGAAGCTCCAACTGTTGGAACTGGTGTTGAAGCTGATATTGCGCGAAACTTAAGCCAAATTATTGTTGCCGAAGATGATGGTGAAGTTATTCGTGCTGATTCTGTTGCTGTTGAGGTTAAATATGTATCTGGTACAGCAAAAATACGAACTAAAAACATTTCGAAAAAAACTGCTGACGACCGATGCTATAATCAAAAAGTTGTGGTTTCTCGTGGCCAAAAAAAGTTAGAAAAAGGTGATATTTTGGCGGAAGGTGCAAGTATTAAGGATGGAGAAATTGCTCTTGGCCGTGACCTCCGTGTGGCATTTATGTCTTGGGGCGGATTCAACATGGACGACGCTGTGATTATTTCTGACCGTCTTGTTAAAAACCGATATGTTAACGAATATCAATATTAAAGATTATATGGTTGAAGTTCGTGAAACTAAGCTTGGGGCCAGAAGTTGTTACTCGTGATATTCCAAATGCTAGCGAATATAGTTTTGCGACATTTGGATGAAGATGGAATTGTCCAAATTGGTTCAGAGGTAAAAACCTGGTGATGTGCTTGTTGGAAAAATTACTCCAAAAGGTGAACAAGAACTTTCGAGTGAAGAACGACTTTTGCGTGCGATCTTTGGTGAAAAAGCGAAAGATGTTCGTGATACTTCTCAAAGAATGAAAAATACTGGTTCTGGAAAAGTTATTGGCGTGAAAATCTTTTTCGAAAAGAAAAATGGTCATGAAATGCGTGCTGGTGTTCTTAAACAGATTCAGATTTTTGTGGCTGAAGCTCGCAAAATTATGGTTGGAGACAAAAATGGCTGGACGACACGGAAATAAAGGTGTTGTCGCAAAAATTTTGCCAGAAGCTGATATGCCATTTATGGAAGATGGAACTCCGATTGATGTAATTCTTTCGCCGCTTGGTGTGCCTTCACGTATGAACCTTGGTCAGCTTTTTCGAAAGTCCACCTTGGAATGGCTGCAAAAAAACTCAAAGGCTACCGAGTTGCAACTCCTTCATATGACGGTGTTGATGCTAAAACTTTGAGTGATGAACTTGAAGCCGCAGGCGTTCCTCGAGATGGAAAAAGTTCAATTATTTGATGGTCAAACTGGTGAACCATTCGAGCAACGAACAACTGTTGGATTTATGCATATGATTAAGCTTCACCACTTGGTTGCCGATAAAAATCCACGCTCGTTCAACTGGCCCTTACACAATGGTTACTCAACAGCCTTTGGGCGGTAAAGCTCAAAATGGTGGTCAGCGATTTGGAGAAATGGAAGTTTGGGCTTTGGAAGCCTACGGTGCTGCTAACATGCTTCAAGAAATGCTTACAATTAAGTCTGACGACGTTGTTGGCCGCTCGAAAGCTTATGAAAGTATCATTAAAAATAATGAAATTGTTGGTCCAAAATTACCAGAATCATTCAATGTGCTTGTGAAAGAATTGCAAGGTCTTGGATTGCGCGTTGATTTGCTTGATCAACATGCTTCAAGCATTGACGCTGATGAACTTCTTGCGGAACGAAATAAAGATGCGGAGAGTTCAACAATCGAAGAAGATGAAAATTTCGAAACTGTTCGAGATGAATCTGACGGTGAATTTGAAGACAATATGAACATTCAAGATATTGATGAAATTGAAGAAATTAAGGAGGAAGCGTAAATGGCGAAAGTGGTGAATTCAAACCAGATTGCTGATTTCGATGCAGTTCGCCTCGCGGTTGCTAGCCCAGAAGATATTTTGAGCTGGTCTTACGGCGAAGTAACTAAGCCAGAAACTATCAACTATCGAACTCAAAAAAACCTGAGCGTGATGGTTTGTTTTGTGAAAAAATCTTTGGACCAACTAAAGATATTAACCCTTATGATAATAAACTAAAGGGTGTTCGTTCTCGTGAAGCTGCCGTTGATAAAAATGGTGAGTTAGTAACAAAATCAATCGTTCGCCGTGAACGAATGGGCCATATTTCTTTGGCAGCTCAATCGCGCATATTTGGTTTATGCGTGGAGCTCCAAGTGCAATGAGTCTTCTTCTTGGAATGACGGTTAAAAAAATATCGAACGTGTTGTTTATTTTTGCAAGTTATGTAATTCTTAATGTTGATGAAGAAAAACGTGATCAAATGATTGCCGACCTTGAAGCTGAAGACAAAGCTGCTCGAATGGCGATTAAAATTCGTTATGAAAAGGCTGCTGAAGAAGCTGGCGCTGACATTAAAGCATTGGCTGAAGCACAAACTAAAGAAATTGAAGAGCTTAACGCAAATTATGTTTCGAAAAAGAATCAACTTGACAGTTTTGTAAAAGGTTCGCTAATGAGCGAAACTGATTTTCGAAAATCTTCCTGAAGAGTATGAAGATATCATTGAAGTTGGCATGGGTGGTGGAGCAATTAAAACTTTGCTTGACGAAATTGATATTGATGAGCTTATCGAAAGTTTGAAAGAAGAATCTGAAAAAAAGCAAGAGGTCAGCGAGAGAAGAAAATTCTTAAACGACTAAAAAAACAATCGAAGGAATGAAAGCTGCCGGAATTAAGCCGGGGAGCTTATGCTTAACAGCTCTTCCTGTGATTCCTCCAGATTTGCGACCTATGGTGCAATTGACTGGTGGTCGATTTGCAACGTCAGATCTAAAATGATTTGTATCGTCGAGTAATTAACCGAAATAATCGCTTGAAGAAATTGATCGAACTTAATGCTCCAATGGTAATTAAGCGTAATGAAATGCGAATGCTTCAAGAAGCGGTTGATTCGCTAATTGACAATAACGCATCACGAAGCGGTCGCTCAGTTAATACAGCTGGTGGTCGCCGAAAAGCTTAAGTCTTTGAGTGATATGCTAAAAAGGTAAACAGGGTCGATTCCGTCAAAAACTTGCTCGGAAAAACGTGTTGACTACTCTGGCCGTTCAGTGATTGTGGTTGGTCCAACTTTGAAAGCTCACCAATGTGGTTTGCCGACACAAATGGCTCTCGAACTCTTTAAACCATTCGTAATTTCTTGGTTGATTGAAAAAGAATATGCACATAATATTCGTTCGGCAACTCGTTTGATTGATGCTCGTGAGGGCAGAAGTGTGGGATGCTTTGGACGCCGTAGTTGAAGGAAAAATATATTCTTTTGAACCGTGCTCCATCTTTACACCGACTTTCGATTCAGGCCTTCCAGCCAAAACTTGTTGAAGGTAAAGCTATTCAGCTTCACCCACTTGTAGCGAACGGATTTAACGCCGACTACGACGGTGACCAGATGGCGGTTCACCTACCACTTTCTGATGCTGCTCAGGCAGAAGCTCGTGATTTAATGAGTATTTCTCACAACTTACTAAAGCCAGCAGATGGTCAACCAGTGCTCTCTGTTGATCAGGATGTTGTTTACGGAAATTACTACATCACTTATGACAAGCATTCTGAAATGAATAAAAAACCGCGTCCTTTCGCTAATGTTTTTGAAGCTGAAATGGCTTATGATAAAGGAGAAATTGCACTCCAAACACCAATTCGTGTGTTCGTAAAAGGTGAAATTCGAAATACAACTCTTGGCCGTGTCCTATTTAACGAATTATTACCAGAAGATTATCCTTTCGATAACAACCCACAAACTAAGAAACAAATTAACAAAATTTTTGGCCGATATGTTTGCACATTATGGTGCTGAAATGACTGTGAAAAATTGCTGACAAAAATTAAAGGTTTGTCATTCCGATTTGTTACAAAAATCTGGTTTTGTCTATCGGTAAGGAAGATTACACTGTTTACGAAAGCGAAAAAAATTCCTCAAATTATTGCTAGTGGTGACGCTAAAAACAACTTTGATTCAGGAACAATATGACCAAGGTCTTTTGACTGATCAAGAGCGTTATAACTAATTATTGATAACTGGCACAAGGTTATTGATGAAGTTTCTGATGAGATTTCTGAGCGTGTAGCTCATGAAGGTGCAGATTCACCTGTTGGATTGATGGCTGTTTCTGGTTCACGTGGTAATGCGACAAATATTCGCCTTGCTTCAGGTTTGACTGGAATTATGGTGGATGCAACAAACCGTGAAATTGAGCTTCAATTCGCTCGAACTACACTCACGGAATGAGCTCGCTTGAAGCTTTCGTGGCAACTCGTGGTGCGCGTCAAGGTTTGATTTCAACTGCGCTAAAAACTGCTGACTCTGGTTATCTAACTCGCCGTCTTGTTGATGTGGCTCAAGATGTATTTTCTGTTGAAGATAGATCTGATGAAGTTGATCCAGGATTTTGCGATTTATCGCTCAGAAAGTGAAGATACAATGATCTCATTCGGTGATAGACTTTATGGTCGATTTACGGCTGAAGCTGTTCCTGGATATATTGATGCCGATCAGCTAATTACTCGAGAAATTGCCAATGCAATTGAAAAAGATGAAAACATTACAGAAGTTAAAATTCAAAGTGTTCTTTCAACTCCAGACCTTGCAGGAATTCCTCAAAAGTCTTACGGAATTGATATGGCGACAGGGGCTTCTTGTTGATCCAGCCGAACCAGTTGGTGTGATTGCTGCTCAATCTGTTGGTGAGCCTGGAACGCAGCTAACTTTGAATACATTCCACAGTTCGGGTGTTGCAGGTTCTGGTGCAATTTCACAAGGTTTGCCACGTGTTGAAGAACTTCTTGAAGCTCGTTCGCCAAAGGGACAGGCTTATATGACTGAAGTTTCTGGTGTGGTTGATATCTGGGAAGATGGCAATATGAATATTGTTCAAATTACACCACGACAAACTGAAGATGGCGAAAATGTAAACCCAGTTCGCTACGAAATTCCAAATGTTGCAGCTCTCGCTGTTTCAAAAAAACGATGTCGTGCAGGCTGGTGATCGGTTAACTGTTGGTTCGCTCAATCTTCGTGATTTAATGGAATTTAAGGGCGTTGAAGAAAACTCAACGCTACATTATGAACGAAATATTGCGAATTTATGCGGCTCAAGGTCAAGATATTGCTTCGAAACACCTTGAAATCATCGTTCGTCAAATGTTCAGCCGAGTTCAAATTGAAGATGCCGGAGACTCATCGTTTATCATTGGTGATGTAGTTTCGAAAGCTGCCGTTGTTGAAGAAAAATAAACTTCTTGAAGCAGAAGGCAAAAAAACCTGCTGAATTCAAACAACAACTTCTTGGAATTACAAAAAGTTTCAATTTTCAGCGACAGTTTCTTGTCTGCTGCATCATTCCAAAAATACAACAAGTGTTTTGATTAACGCAGCAACTTCTGGCCGAATTGATAAGCTTCGCGGATTAAAAAGAAAATGTGATTATCGGACGCAAAAATTCCTGTTGGAACTGGTGCTCAGGTTAATGCAAAAATCTGAACCTGTTGAAGATAAAGAAGAATTTGAAAACGAAACTAACGATTCTATAGTAGAAGAATAAAAAAACTTAAAAACACTGGCTTTGTTGCCGGTGTTTTTAATTTGCGATAAAGAACGAAAAATGATACAATATTAGCATAAACAAAAATAGGAGAATATATGAGTTCTAATGAAGTTAAAAAAAGTTGGCGTAAAAGCTTTTCGAAATCGTGGAATTATTTTTTTGCAATTTTAGCGATTGTTTTTAATTATTGCTGGCTCAATTTGGATTGCAAAAACCTTTTAATGATTTTTCTAAAAAAGACAAACTTGGAAACAGACTGAAGGGCAAATTTACGGTTTCGAAAAAGAAAAATTATAAATGAAAAAAACTGATGAACATAAATATACGGCGGTTATAGATTTTTTTAGTGAAAGAGAACGAAACAATTGAATTTCATTCGGAACTAAAGAATGAAAAAAACCGGTTATTAGTGAAAAAAAGTAAAAGTTTTTTTATGATGAAAAAAAGACCCAAATTCTTCCGTTGAGGGTGATTTTGAAATTACTAAAATGGTTGCTCCGAGCGTATTGTTAATTATTGGAATTATTAGTGCGGTTTTGGCAATGATTTCTTTCGAAAGAATGAAAAAAAGCTAAAAAGATGCAAAATCAAGCAAGTACTTCAGCCTTTGTGCAGAATTTTATTCCGCAAAATAATCAGGAAAAATAAGTAATGCGAACGATTTTTTTACGGACGGAAGTGCTTCACCAAATCCTGGACCTGGGGGTTTTTGCCGTGATTGAAAAACGGTAAACCAATTGCTTTAGGGAGCTGAAAATCCAAGCACAAATATTCGAATGGAAGGATTAGCTTTGAAAAAAAGCTTTCAAAATTTTAGATGGTGAAGAAGCTGAAATTTTTAACAGATAGCGAGTTTTGGGTTAATGTTTTAGTGAAATGGGCGCCAGCTTAGGGAGAAAAATGGCTGGAAGAAAAAAATGGTGAAATTAAGAATCTTGATATTGTGAAGCCACTTTTTGAGCTTTATAAAAATCAAATGTAGAGCTAAAAATGGCTAAAAAGGGCACGCTGGTCATGAGTTTAATGAAATGGCTGATGAATGGGCGAATCGGGCAAGAAATGGGGAGAAGCTTTAATCCCATTATTGACTTTCTTCGAAAGCTATGATAAAAATAGAAATTCCGCTCAAAAAGTGGAAAAATAAAAAATTTGGAGGAAGTTATCTTTATGAAAAAAAGCATTAAGCGAGGCTAAAGAGCCTCTCTTGGTTTCCTTGTACTTTATTATAGTTTACGGTATGTCACTATATTTAACGATTTTTGACGCACTGGAATTTTTGGCGTGTTCTTTTTGGAAGTATCATTATGACATTAATGATTGCTACCAAAAAGGTACAGTGAAAAGATACCTGAACGCGTTCAAAGATAATTTTTAAGCCAGAAGAACTGGCTTTTTCTTTTGATTATTTTTACTTTACAGATTTTTAAAAAAATATGATAAAATTGTTAGCGAAGCGCTGTTTTTTTGTGCTGGTTTCGAAAAAAACAACAAAACTAGCGTGAAACAGCAATAAAATAATAAATTTAAGAGGAATCAAATGAATAAAAATACTCCATTGGAAAAATTTCCGAAATGTTGGTATTATTGCGCACATTGATGCCGGTAAAACTACAACAACAGAAGGTATTCTTTACCGAACTGGTTTGACGCACAAAATTGGTGTTGTTCGTGGTGAAGGTGATGGTGCAACAACTGACTGGATGGCACAGGAGAAAGAGCGAGGTATTACAATTACTTCTGCTGCTGTGACATGTTTCTGGAAAGACCATAAAATTAATATTATCGATACCCCAGGACACATCGACTTTACTGCTGAAGTGGAGCGTTCGCTTCGCGTTCTTGACAGTGCTGTGACTGTTTTTGACGGTAAAATGGGTGTGGAAGCTCAGTCTGAAACTGTTTGGCGACAAGCCGACAAATATGGCGTGCCACGTGTTTGTTTTATCAACAAAATTAACCAAACTGGTGGTGACTTCTATAAATCTATTAAATCAATTCACGACCGTTTAAGTAAGCAAGCTTTCCCAATTCACTTGCCAATCGGTTTCGAACAAGAAATTAATGGTGTTGTCGACCTTATTGATATGAAAGCTTACACTTACGATAACTACGCTGACCATGAGTTGAAAGTTGGTGAAATTCCAGCAGATATGCTTGAAAAAGCTAAGAACGCGCGTTCACTACTTGTTGAAAATGCGGTTGAAGCTGATGATGAACTAATGATGCGATTTTTCGAAGAAGGTGAAGAATCAATCACTATCCCTGAACTTAAAGCTGCTCTTCGAAAAACGAGTTCTTGCTGGTGACTTCTTCTTGGTAACTGGTGGTGATGGTCGTGGTGTGATTGTGGAAAAGGTTCTTGATCTTATTAATGATTATCTTCCAAGCCCACTTGATATTGCTTCGATTAAAGGAACTGATGCGAAAAACCGGTGAAGCTATTGAGCGTAAACCATCAGTAGATGAACCAACTTCTGCACTTGCATTTAAGATTGCAACTGACCCATTTGTTGGAAAACTCGTATTTGTGCGTGTTTATAGTGGTAAAATTACTGCTGGATCGTATGTTCTTAACACAATGACTGGTAAAAAAAGAACGAATCGGACGAATCGTTCGAATGCATGCTGATAAGCGTGAAGAAATTTCAGAAGTTGCTGCCGGTGACATTGCCGCTGTTGTTGGTTTGAAAGATGTTACAACTGGTGCCACTCTTTGTGATTTGAGCCACGGCGTAATTCTTGAAGGTATCGAATTTGCTGAACCACCAGTTTCGATTGCGGTTGAGCCAAAAAACTAAAAGCCGACCAAGAAAAAAATGGGTATTGCTCTTCAACGACTTGCTGAAGAAGACCCAACTTTCCGAGTTCATACAGACGAAGAAACTGGTCAAACTATTATGTCAGGAATGGGTGAGCTTCACCTTGACATCTTGATCGACCGAATGAAGCGTGAATTTAACGTTGAAGCTAATGTTGGTGAGCCACAAGTTGCCTTCCGTGAAACTATTCGTGGAACTGCTGAAGCTCAAGGTAAACATGCAAAAACAGTCTGGTGGTCGTGGTCAATATGGTGATGTTTGGATTCGCTTTGAACCAAATGAACCAGGAAAAAGGTTTTTGAGTTCTTTGATGAAATTAAAGGCGGTGTTGTGCCACAAGAATATCGCAAAACCAGTTGAACAAGGTGTGCTTGAAACGCTTGAAGGCGGTGTGATTGCTGGCTACCCAGTAGTTGATGTTAAAGCTACACTTTATGACGGTTCTTACCACGATGTCGACTCGAGTGAATTGGCCTTTAAATTGGCTGGTGCACTTTCAACTCGCGAAGGTATTAAGAAAGCAAACCCAGTTCTTCTTGAGCCTGTGATGAAAGTTGAAATTACAACTCCTGAAGAATTCATGGGTGATGTAATCGGAGACTTGAACTCACGACGCGGTCGAATCGATGCTATGGAAGATCTAATGGGTGGAACAAAAGCTCGTTAAAGGTTTTGTGCCTCTTGCAAATATGTTTGGTTATACTTCAGACCTACGCTCAATGAGTAAAGGTCGTGCAGCTTCAACAATGGAACTTGCACAATACGAAGAAGTTCCACCTAACGTTGCACAAGAAATTATCGAAAAGCGAAACGCTAAATAATAATTTCGAAAACTTAAAAACTACCTCTTTCGGGAGGTAGTTTTTTTGTTTTGCAAAAAAATAGATAAATTTGATAAAAATAAGTATATCGTGACTAGTGCTAATAGTGTGGAGAAAAAAACTAAAAAAATCAGCAAAAAAACTCTTGCGGAAAAATGAGAGTTTGTTTAATAATATCTCAAATAAACAATTGAAAGACCTAGATCCTAAAAAGAACAAAAAGCTCTAATTAAAAAAACAAAAAAATAAGTGATAAAGAAAAAAATAGCTCTTTCTTCCATTAGAACTACTAAAGATGACAAAAAAACAAAAAAAGAAAGCCTGATTAAATCAAAAAAAGCGCGTTAAGAAGTTTGGTGAAGTTTTTTTACGCCCGAATTCATTGTTAAACAGATGTGTGATTTATGTGAGCCAACAATTTCTCAAGTAGATAAAAAAAGTCTTTGAGCCGACTTGTGGAAATGGTAATTTTCTTGTAGAAATTTTGAACCGAAAAACTTAATTCGGTTCCGGATTTTTTTATACGAAAAATAAAAAAAGCAAAAGAATGCTAGAAGCAAAAAAAGGCTCAGGTTGAGATTTATGAATTTTGTTTTAATTTTTGGCAATATCAAATGTTTATGCGGTGGATATTCAAGAGGATAATGTCGAAGAATCACGCGAACGCCTAAAAAGAAATCATTTATAAACATATTAAAAAAATATCAAAAACTCTTTCTTTTTTTCTTGAAATAATTGATGAAATCCTAAGCAGTAATATTATTGTTGGTAATACCTTAACGCAGAAAAAAATGAGCTTAAATTCTTCGATCTAAAGCCCTAATTTTGAAGATTTGACTTTCGAAATTTCAGAACATTCACTTCAAGATATTGAAAAAAATTATTCAAAAAAACAAAAATCAGCAAATCTTGAAAACTTAACAGATATAATGAGTCGAATGCGAGCATCGCCATTAAAAACCTACACCTAAGAAAAACACGGCTAAAAAGTAGTAAATAAGAAAGATTAATCGGAGAATTTAAGATGAGTGATGATAAAAAAACAGATTAAAACATTTAAAAAAGTTTATCCGCAAATTTATTCATATATTTTGCCAGATAGACACCAAAATGATGGCTGGCAAAAAAATTGGTTATACTGAGCGAAAAAGATGCTAAAAGTTCGAATTCGTGAACAAAACGAGACTGCTTCGCACAGAGAACCTTATGATATAAAATGGATTAGGCCTGCAAGAAAAAAATAATAATGAATGGTTTAAGGATCATGAGCTTCATCGTTATTATCAGCAAAATGCAATTCCGAAAGATGAAGGTCATGGAACTGAGTGGTTCTATTTTAACGGTACGCCAGAGAGGTCGATAGAGCTTTTTGAAGCTTTTTGCCAAAACCGTTTTATAGATAGTAATGGTAAGAAATTCTATATTTTACGACCAGAGCAAAAAGATGCGGTTGAGCAAACTTTAGAATATGCTGAGCGTAATCAAACTACTGATTTTAAAAAAATCCAAATGGAAAAAGCTGAATTCTTATGGAATGCTAAGCCACGTTTTGGTAAAAACACTAACAACTTATGATTTTATGAAACGCTTTAGAGCAACAAAAACTCTAATCGTGACCAATCGTCCAGCAATTGCTGATTCTTGGTATAATGACTATAAAAAATTTATTGATGGTTATCATTTTATTTCAACAGCAGACTCCATTAAAGAAAAAACCTTAACTCGTGAAGAATTTAACCAAATTGAAGGTTTTGGTAAAAAACAAATAACTTTTTTGAGTTTGCAAGATTTAAAAGGTGCAAAAGTTTTTGGTGGAAGTTTTAATAAATTGAAGTGGGTCGCAGATTTGGAGTGGGATTTATTAGTGATTGATGAAGCTCATGAAGCAGTTGATACTGATAAAACAGATAGGGCTTTTGAAAATATTAAACGCAAATTTACACTTCATCTTTCAGGGACGCCATTTAAAGCTTTAGCAGAAGGTAAATTTAGTAGTGAGCAGATTTATAATTGGACTTATCTTGACGAACAAAAAAGCAAAAACAAAGTGAGCTTGAAAAATAGTCAAGAATCAGGTGATCATACAGATATGCCAGATTTGAGGTTATTTAACTATAAAATTTCAGATATTACAGCTAAACAGATCGAAGAAGGTATTGATATAAATGGGGAAAAATGTTCCACCAGTTTTTGAGTTTAACGATTTTTGGCAACTAATTCAAAGGGCGAATTTAAGCGTGAAGATGATATTTGGCGATTTTTAAATACTCTTACCGAGAATGAAGGTTATCCGTTTTTCAACTCAGAGCTTCGCAATGAGTTAAAACATACTTTTTTTGGTTTGTAGGAAATCGCGTAAATTCAGCAAAAAGCAATGGAAAAAGCTGCTTAAGAAACACCCAGTATTTGAAAATTATAAAATTATTTTTGGCGGCTGGCGACGGGCGAAGTTTGGACGATGAAAGTTCCGAAGAAGAAGCTGAAGATTTTTAAAAAGAATGAAAAAAGCTTTAGCGCCGTAAAGAAGGCAATCAAAGAACATGATAAAAACTATTACGCTTTCAGTTGGCCAGCTCACAACGGGTGTAACAGTTAAAGAATGGTCGGCGGTGTTAATGATGAGCGATGTAAAAAAAGAAACTCTTTACACGCAGGCAATATTCCGTGCACAAAACCCATATAAATATGAAAAAAAGACAGCAAACTTTATCGTAAAAAGTCGGCTTATGTTTTTGACTTTTCACCTTATCGTGTGCTTGAAATTTATGACAAACTTGCAAATTCTTTAAGTGAAAAAGTGCAATTGGTAATATTACAGAAAGCGAGCGGCAAGAAAATGTGGCAGAACTTCTCAATTTCTTCCCAGTTCTTTCGCAAGATGAAAAATGGTAAAATGGTGGAGCTTGACGCTTCGCAAGTATTAACTTTGCCGGCAGCTAAAATGGCGAGCGATATTGTTAAGCGTAGGTTTATTACTAACTTATTATTTAAAGACATTGGTAATGTGTTTAATCTCCCAAGTGAAATTGTTAAAAACTTAATAAAGTGCAAAAATTCTAAAGAAGATGGTACGGCAAATAAAAAGAGAAACGTGATGTTTCTAGTAATCGTGAGCGAGATGAGCAAAAGCAAAAAAAGAATTTCTGCTAATCATAATATTATTTGAGGGGCAAAAGGGTTTATGGCGAACCAATTCGCGAGGCTTTTGAGCGTGCGCAAGAAGATATGGACAGCTTCGAAACTCAGCTAACCAATACAATCAATGAGGATATCTTAAGTACACCTATAGCTAAATATGTTGAAGTTTATGCTCCAAGTAAGAAGGAAATTAAAGAACTTGAAGAAAAAAATTGTAGAGAAAAATTAAAAACGGTGAGCGAAGAATTTAAAAAAATCGCCTCAAACAGAAAAAGAAAAACAAGGCGATTGCTGAGCTTGCAGATTTTGTTGAAAAAGAGCTACCACGTGATATGATTGATAATCGTGAAGAGCAAGCCTATCAAGATGATGCTAAAGACCGAGCTGGATATTATTCGTGAAAAGCTCCGAACATTCTCGCGAGCGATTCCAAGCTTTGTAATGGCGGCGAAAGATCCTAAGAATCTTACTATAGATAATCTACAAAAACGCGGTGAGTGATGAAGATTTTTGAAATGCTGTTCAATGAACGCGATAAGATCCATGCGCCAGATCGATTTTACGAAAGCTGATTTTATTGAACTACGCGATGGTGGCGATTATGAAGAAAAATGGCGAAATTATTCATTTCGATGGCTTTTTTTGAAAAATATCGCTTTAACGCGGCGATTCAAGAATTCGAAAAGAAACGCGAACAGCTTGCCGATTATCTGAATAATACAACAAAAGAAGATATTTTTTTAGCTACATTCCAGCGCAAAAAGCAATCAAATTTTTACGCCGCGAGAAGTCGTAAATAAAATGCTTAACACGCTCGAAACTGAAAACCTCGGGATTTTTCTCTAACCCAAACCTTACTTTTTGTGATTTACATACTAAGAGTGGCTTGTTTTTGACCGAAATAGCTAAAAAGGCTTAACTATGGTTTACTAAATATAATTCCAGATGAGCAGGCAAGATTAAAGCATATTTTTGAAAACCAGCTCTTTGGTTTTGCACCAACCCAGATCACTTATGATATTGTATCTAACTATATTTATGGCGGATTTCCTGAAATCTCTCGCCAGAACTTAAAAAAGAAAGATTTAACTGAGCAGTTCAAGAAAGGAGAGCCGCTAAATATGAAATTTGATGTAGTGATTGGTAATCCGCCATACCAAGAAAAACGACAACGGTAAACGTGATGATGGTTCTACTAACGCTAGTGCTAGCCCTGTATATCAATATTTTTATTGAGAATGCTGAAAAATAAGTAATATACAATGTTTCGTAATCCCATCGCGTTGGACTTCTGGAGCAGGCAAGGGACTAAAGAAATTTACTGAAAGTATGATTAAAAAGCAAAGATATTCAAGCGTTTAATTATTTTGCTAATCCAAAAAAATGGTTTTTCCAGATAATGATATTAAAAGGTGGTATTTGCTATTTTGTAAAGAAAAGAGGCTTTAATTCGCCAGCTAACATTACAGTTCATACCGATGAAGAAACTTTAACCTCGAAGCGCTTTTATGGATTCAGAAAACATTGGTATTTTTGTGCCTTTTTGCTGAGCTTTTGACTGTTCTTGGGAAGGTAAAGACTAAAACGATTGATTTAGAAAATAATAATATTCAAAAAATCGTTTCGGTGCGTAAGCCATATGGCTTGAGCACCGACTTCCTTAAAAATCAATCAAAATATGGTTTACCTTCTGTTCAAGACAGTAAGCAAAAAGATGATGACATTGAGGTTTTGGGATTAGGAGATAAAAAAATAAACGCATTAGCCGCTGGGTGTCAGCAAATTACCCGCTACCCGCAGGTCGCAGTAGCATACATTGCTGGAAAGTTTTTGTGCCTTATGCTTATGGTGCAGGTGCAATTGGTGAAGTTATTCCTACGCCGATTCTCGGCACGCCGATTCTCGGCACGCCGATTCAGATATCTACCGAAACTTATTTAAGAATTGGAAAATTTAAAACACAAGAAGAGGCTGAGGCGATGTTGAAATATCTCAAAAAGCAAGTTCTTTCGAGCATTGGTCGGCATTCTGAAAACAACCCAACATGCGACGACAACATTTAAGTTTGTTCCTCTTCAAAACTTCACTAACGACTCTGACATCGACTGGTCGCAGTCAATCGCTCAAATCGACCAACAACTTTATAAAAAAATACGATTTGAGCGAAAAAGAAATTGTGTTCATTGAAGAAAAAGTTAGAGAGATGGAATAAGAATGTATATCTCAAAAACTAAAAACTAAATAATTTTAAAGGTTTTTTTGGGGAAAGTATGAGTTTAGCTTTTTCTGAAGGTATAAACTTTTTAGTAGGGAATAATAATTGTGGTAAAACAACGATTTTTCAGCGCTATTGAGTTTTTGCAAAATGGTGGAAATGAAGAGAATTTTATAAACAATAAAAATAAGTAAGGAGGAATACGTATCTGTAGAAGTTGAGATTACAGGTAAAAGGGATTTAGAACTATTTATAAAAATCAGTTTGCCCGAGTGTTCAAAAAAACTTAAACCTTATGCTATAGATAATCATAATGGTACATTTAGTGTTAGAATACTTAGATCTTTAAGAGAAGGTATTGATAGTATAGAGATATATAATCCAAATGATTGCAAGTATGAAAAATATAGAAGATGGTGATGAAGCAATAAAAGAATTTTTTAGGTCTCAATTTGTGTATTCTGATTTGAATAATGATGAGTACCAAAAACTTTAGTGAAAAAGGGATCGTTGGCAAATTAATTAAAAGCGAGTGTGGGTAATTTTGAACGTTCTAAAGAATGGAAATATCTTAAACAGGCATATGAAGATTTTATCAGTGAAAACATAAAAACCGCCTAAATAATATGGAAGAAGAAATTAGCTCTTTACTACAAGTGCAATATGGGTATGGAAATCTTAAGTTAGATTTTAAAATTGCCTGACATAGATATTTTTTTAGAAACAGGCAGCTTAGAATTAGAAGAACATGGAATTGCAACAAAAAGTATCAGATAAGGGTGCGGGTATGCAGAGGGCATTAACATTAAGCTAATTCGATATATTTCATTAATTAGAAATGAATACGCTAAACAACAATTATTTTTTTCTTCATTGATGAGCCTGAAACTTTTCTCCATCCGAAGGCTCAAGAGAAATTATTAGATACTTTCGAAGAAGTATCAGAGAGATTTCAAGTGTTTATTACAACGCATTCACCGTATTTATTAAGAAAATTTAAAAAAGATAAACACAAGCTAATAATTTTTGAAAAAGACGAAAATGGAAACAATAAATTGCAAAATAATAATCAAACACTTAGCTTGTTTGGCGATAGTTCGCCAACATGGGGAGAAATTAACTATTTTGCTTTTGATGTATTAAGTGTAGAATTTCATAATGAACTTTATGGATTCTTGCAAGCAAAAGGCGATTGATGAATATCGAAATAATTACCATGAAGAAAAATTTGATCAATGGTTAGTAAATAAAGGTTTTGATGCAAACAAGGCATATAATAAGCAAACGAAGGATGGAACTACCAAAAGTGATAAGAGAACTTTGCCGACATATATTCGCAATCTTATCCATCATCCAGAGAATAAGTGTAATGAAAAATATACAGAAGAAGAGCTAAAAGAATTCTATAGAAAAAAATGGTTAAACTATTACAGCAATTAGCTTGATCTTAACCCGTTCAAAAGTGTTATAATTAAAGCAGGAAATCAAGTATTTTAATATTAACCGATAAGTTTTTTTAAAACTAGCTTTCAATAGCAAAAAGAGCTATCGGGCTGGTTTTAAAAATTGGTTTTTGTGTTAAAAATAGAGGATATATGAAAAAGCCTTGTAGAGATTTTTAAAAAGAAGAATACCAAAACTATTACCAAGATAAAAAAATATTGACTGGTTGCAAAGTGTAGAATTTGCCGAAATGTGCAAGAAGCGTAGCGCGGAATGCTATTTTGTGGCGTTAAAAAAATGATGAAAAATATTGAAGCTGCTGGGTTGATTTCTGGCAAAAAAATAAGCGTTTTGATTTGGTGATGGTTGAACAAAAATGGCGTTTCGCAAGCAGATTTTGTGGATTTTTGGTGAAGAGTGAAGAATTTGCACGCAGAACATGGCGCAATTTCGTACCGGATTTTACCAAAAAGTGGTGCGTGCACTTCGCAATGATAAACTTGAAATTATTGAAAGCACTAACTTGAAATGGCTAAGCGAGCCATTATTAAAAAGCTGGTTTTAAAATATTATTCTGGCTTTTAAACATGAGTTTGATATGGATGTAAACATGCATGTTTATTTGAAAGATCTAACAGAATTAAGCTGAAGACAGTGTGGCTTCAACTTATAACCAAACTACTCGCCGAAATTTGCGTGCAGCAATGAAAAAAAGATGTGAAAGTTCGCAAGGTTGAAGAGAGTGAATTTGCTGATTTTGTGGCAATCCTAAATAGTTCAAACCAGAAAAAAATGGGGTTGGTACGCGTGATGAAGAATATTACCATAATTTAAAAAACTTGTTTTGATGAACAAAGCTCATTTTATGGGTGTGGAATTTGAAGGAAAAACTAATTTCTGCTGGCGTATTTATCTTTTCGAAAAATGAAGTTGTTTATTTTTGAAGGTGGTTCTTTGCAGGAATATCGAAAAAAATTCCATCCTCAACATTTTTGCAAGATTATATGATTAAAGAAGCGATTCGTGCGGGGGCTTCGAAATATAATTTTTATGGTATTACGGCAGAACCAAAGGCGAGTTTGCTGCGTTTTTAAAGCTGGTTTTCGCGGTGTGGCGGTTGAATATACTGGTGAATATCGCAAACGTTATTTGGTGCGAGCAATTAAAAGCAAAAATTTTTCGAAAATAGTTTGACATTTTTGAATTTTTAGGCATTAGAATAAAGATACGAGGGATTATCCTTAGTAAATTTAAAGGCAGGTCTAAAATTATGGCTGGAAGACTTTTAAGAATGGAAGATATTGAACGAGATTATCATCGGGTTGTGAATCTTTCAGAAAAAAATATTGAGCTTAGTGAGTTGATGAATGATGTTTATCTTAAACGCAGCAATGCTTTAAACAAAGTTTTTAGTTGTTGGAGTAAGTTTGGTGAAGCGAAGACTAATCTTTCGAAAAGTCGAAAAAGCGGTTCAAAAAAAGGCGAAGTGGAGAATGCGAACATCAACAATGTGCCGATGAATTTTATTATCGCAAGCGTTGTGCGAAAAGAGCTTCGAAAAGATATAAAAGAAGCCAACAATGAGATTCGTAAATTGCGACAAGGAAAGGAAGAGATTAAGAGCTTACTGCGAGCAAGAATAAACTGACCTAAAATGCTCAAAAATTCAAATCGCTCAGAAATGGGCGATTTTCTATTGACTAAAAATACGATTATGTGTTAAAATATGATTTGTCTTAGCTTAGAACTTTGACTAAAAATATTCAAAGGAGGTTGCTCGTTATGATAGCAACAGAAGTTTTACAAAGAAGAAGTGATGGTGATATTTTAACTATTAGTCCTAAAGTTTTGCAATTACAGAAGAGAGTTAAATCTTTGCGAGTACCAGAAATTCCTAGGGATTTTTCAAAAGGTAAAACACGAAAAGGACTAAAAAGCGCTTCAAAGGAATTGAGAGTTGTTCTGTAAAAGAAGAGTTGGAATCTTATGAATATCAACTGGCTGACAGCTAAGCTGTAAACGTGAATTGATTGATGAAATTTTCGAAACTGAAAAATTATTTGGCGAATCTTTCATCTGGTCGATACGAGGAAATTTATAAGGAATTGAAGTATCTGGAAACAATTCAAGAAGTGCTAAATTATGCAGACAAGGAAGTAATTCCGGGAATCCAAAAAGTAATTAAAAGCCTTATCTATCGCTGAAAAATGACGATCATCGTCAGATTCGAAAAGGTTCAAAAACTAAGCATACAGACAAGAAGTATGGTCGTCGAATTAATACTCGACATGACCAACATTATAAAGCGCCTCGCGAGATTGAGGCGCTAAAAAAAGCGAGGCGACACGGATTGCCTTCGCATAAAAATTTAACCGCTCAGATTGGGCGGTTTTTCTTTACGCCTATGTTTTTTTATGTTAAAAATGGTAAAAAGTTAAAGAAGGAGATTTGAATTTTGGATGATTTTAAATATTTGACAGAAAATGCTCATTATTTTTGATTCGGCGTGTCAGTCTTTGCGTCCGAAACCAGTTTTAGATGCTTTAAACGATTACTATTTAAATTTTAACTCTTGTGGTGAGCGCGTAAAATACGCTTGGGGCAAGAAGGTTGATGAAAAAGTTGAAGAAACTCGCGAGGCGGTTTTTAGATTTATTAAAGCTAAAAGAAAAAAAGATTATTTTGTGAGTTTTACACTTAACACAACCTATGGCTTAAAATTTATTGCTTTTCGCAGCTTGAATTGCCAGTTTCGAAAGTGATGACTAGTGAGATTGAGCATAATTCGGTTTTTCTTTCAACGATTGAATTTGCCAAAAAAATATCAAATTGAACGAATCGTGCTTGAGCGTGAAGAAGATGGTTCGATTTCACTCGAGAATGATTTTTCGAAAGCCTTGGTTGTAGTTAATGCGGCTTCAAATATTGATGGAAGGCGACTTGAAAACATTAAAGATTTGGTAAAGAAAAATTTAAAAAACAAGGTGGATTTGTAATTATAGATGCAGCGCAAGCGCTAGGTTCAAACTATGAATTACTTCAAAAAAATTCCAGCTGATGCAATTATTTCAAGCGCGCACAAGATGTATTCGGCGAGTCTTGGAATTATGGTTGTTCGCAAGGATTTTGCAAAATTTATAAAAACCTCTTTTGTTGGTGGTGGAATGGTTTCAGCCGTTTCGAAAGAATCTTATGAAGTATTAGACAGCGAACATATTTATACGCTTTTCGAACCAGGGCTTCAGGCTTGGGGTGAAATTATTGCTTTAAAAACAGCAATTGATTGGCTAAAAAAGAAAAAGAAAACTTCACAAATTGATAAGTTTGCGGATGAAATTTTTGAGTTTTTGAATACGCAAAAAAAGGCGTGCATGTGATTAACGAAAAAAATCAGCACCGGTTATTAGCTTTTTATCACGATGAACTTGACGCGCACTTAATTGCACAAGCCTTGAGTGATGAGGGAATTATGGTGCGAAGTGGTTATTTTTTTGCGCATTACTATTTAAAAGAAGTTCGAAAACTGCCACACTTAGTACGAATTTCAATTGGCTTGCACAATACTGAAGCCGATGTTGCAAAAATTGAAAGAAGTTTTAGAAAGGATTTTTAGCTAATGGTTTGTATTGCTGCATTTATAATTTTGTTGATTATTTGGCTGTTTACGCCCGCTTTAAAGTTGTTGGGCTTTAAAAAAACAAGCAAAAATCAATCAATCAAATGTTTAAAAAATCGATGCATTGCTTTTCGCGAAGAGTAACTTTGCGTGCCTGTGACTCGAATTTTAAAGACGAAATTAAAAAAATTCAATTCTTCGAAAAAGTAATTGCGAAGCACAAAAAAATGGGTAAAAACCAGTTTCTTGGGCGATTGAGGCGGTGGCCGGCTTGATTGTTTTGATTACTATTTGGTCAGTTTTAACAGTGATTAAATCAGCTTTAGCGCTATTTGTTTTTGGAACTTGCGATATTCAACGTCCAGCTTCTTGTGCGCTAAATTCAACTGAGGCTTGCTCAATTGATGGCGGAAATACTGAAAATCCAATAGTTTCATGGTTTACGGATTGGGGACAAATCTTTAATGCGATGCCTGCAAAGTTTCGAAGTTGGAATGCTCAAGATTATGTTGTAAAAAAATTCAACTTATCGTGATGAATTTTCGAATGAAGTTTCGAAAGATGCGAGCGTGGCAATTGATATTTTTTTGACCCTGGATGTATTGTTTGTCGACGCTCATTTATAAATCAGAAAAATAGTGGCTTCTTTAAAAACCACAAAACTTATCTTTTACCATATCCGATTGATGGAAAGTTTAAAAATTCTGAGTTGATTTCGAAATACCTTGAAGCTGTTCGAGGAATCCAACCTGAAAATGGCAAGAAGATTTCACCCGAATGGATGATTGTTGAGAAGATTTTTTTACTGAAAAGGACGAAAAAGGAGTTTTATTCCAAGAGAAGTTTAATGGCGAAAATCAAACTTCAACAACGTCGGAGGAAACCGAAAAAGATTTTACAAAGCTGGCTGAAAGATGCAGGCTATTCGGATGCGCAAGTTGAGGAAATTTCGAAAAAGCTAAAAAGTGATGAAATCCAGAAGCATTAAAGAGAATATTCGAGTTGTAAATGAAGAAATTAAGACGAAGAGTATTCCAACTTTGATTTATGAAAAATCAGAGACATGAGGGTTTATATAAAGTTTCGAAATAATTTTTATAAAACCTCTTTACAAAAATATTGAAGATTAGGTATAATTATAGGTAGCGTCGCGTCGTGTGTTTTGCTAAAACAGTGACTCGTGCGACGCGATAATATTATTAATAAAAGGAGAAATTCTAAAAATGGCAGAATTTGACCGCTCAAAGCCACACGTAAACGTTGGTACTATGGGACACGTTGACCACGGTAAAACGACTCTTACTGCGGCTATCACAGCAGTTCTTGCAAAACGACTTCCATCAGAAGTTAACAAACCAATTGCGTACGACCAAATCGATAACGCACCAGAAGAAAAAGCTCGTGGTATTACGATTGCTTCTTCTCACCAAGAATATGAATCAAACAACCGACACTACGCTCACGTTGACATGCCTGGACACGCAGACTATGTTAAAAACATGATTACTGGTGCCGCTCAGGTTGATGGTGCTGTTCTTGTGATTGCAGCTACAGATGGTCCTATGCCACAAACTCGTGAACACGTTCTTTTGGCAAAAACAAGTTGGTGTGCCTAAGATTGTTGTTTTCTTGAACAAAATGGATATGGCTGATGAAGAACTTGTTGAATTGATTGAAATGGATGTTCGTGAACTCCTTTCAGCAAACGGATTTGATGGTGACAATGCCCCCAATCATCAAGGGTTCAGCTCTTAAAGCTCTTGAAGGCGATGAAAAAAATACGAAGACGCTATTATGGAATTGGTTGATGCTATGGATACATACATCGAAGAACCAGTTCGCGATATGGACAAACCATTCTTGATGCCTATCGAAGACGTTTTTCTCAATCAAAGGTCGTGGTACAGTTGCTACAGGACGAGATCGAACAAGGTGTTGTTAAACTTAACGACGAAGTTGAAATTGTTGGTTTGAAAGATTCACAAAAACTGTTGTTACAGGTATTGAAGCTTTCAAAAATCTCTTGATCAAGGTCAAGCAGGGTGATAACGCTGGTCTTCTTCTTCGAGGTATTGATCGAGATCAAATTGAACGTGGACAAGTTATTGCTGCTCCTGGCACAATTACTCCACACACAGAGTTTGAAGCTGAAGTTTACATCTTGAAGAAAGATGAAGGTGGACGACATACTCCATTCTCAAAGGGTTACAAACCACAATTCTACTTCCGAACAACTGACGTTACTGGTGAAGTTGAACTTCCAGCTGATAAAGAAATGGTTATGCCTGGTGACAATGTAACTTTCAAAGTTAAATTGCAAGCACCTATTGCCATGGAACAAGGTTTGAACTTTGCTATCCGTGAAGGTGGACGAACTGTTGGTGCTGGTGTTGTTACAAACATCATCAAATAATAGTTTATAATTCAAAGAACACTCCAATAGGGGTGTTCTTTTATTTTGTCTAAAAATAATCAAATTTGTTGTTATTTTTAATTTAACCAAAAGCATGATATAATATTAGAGTTATGGATATTTTGGAATTATTTAAAATTGTCATAGTTAGTATAATTGAAGGCGTTACTGAATGGCTGCCTATTTTCAAGCACTGGCCATATGCTACTATTTGATGAATTTTGCCAAACTTAATTTTTTTCGAGTGAGTTTAAATCTGTATTTATGGTTGTTATTCAGCTTGGAGCTATAATGGCAGTTATTTTTTTACTTATTGGTCTAAGCTAAATCCTTTTGATAAACACAAAAAAATCATCGTGAAAAAGAATACAATTGAATTATGGAAAAATATTAATTGGCGCAATTCCTGCAGGAGTTATGGGGATACTATTTAATAATTTTATAGAAAAAAATATTTCGAAAAATATGTGGGTTATTTCAGCGATGCTGATGTTTTTACGGTATTTTTATTTATTGTTATAGAACGATTTCGAAAAAAATAGAAATATAAAGCCAAAAATTGAAAGTTTTGGAGAAATGACTTATTTGGATGCGCTTAAAAATTGGTGGATACCAAATTTTAGCACTTATTCCTGGAACTTCTCGAAGTGGATCGACGATAATTGGTGGGCTATTGACGGGAGTTTCGAGAAAAATCGCAGTAGAATTTTTCATTTTTTTATGGGCATTCCTATTATGCTAGGTTCAAAGCGCGCTTAAGATCGTTAAACATGGCTTTAAAATATTCTAATATTGAGATTTTTCTACCTATCAGTTGCCTTAATTTTTAACATTTATCGTTTCAATGTTTGTTATAAAGTCTCTAGTTAACTATCTTAAGAATAATGATTTTTCAAATGTTTGGTTGGTATAGAATTTTATTAGCAATATTAATAGTTGGGTATTTTTTTAATTAAATAGGAATTGAATCTTTAAATAAGATTGAAAGTATGGTAAAAATAGTTATTATGAATTGGAAAAATAATAGTTAAATCAATGAAAAATAAAAGATATGCAAAAAGCGTATCTTTGGAGTGGATGGTCTTTTAATAATTTTTAGATTCTTGGCGCATGTGCCGATCCCTCTTGCCAATGCAGGAAACTTGAAAGAGGTTGTTGAATCTGCTATTAAGAGTACTGATTTAGGAGGATTTATTAATCTGCTAACTGGTGGTGCTTTGACAAGCTTTTTCAATTATGCTTGTTGGTCTAAGCCCATTTATTACTGCCTCAATTATTACTCAGTTAATGACAAAAAGCTGTTCCGTCACTCGAAGAACTAAATAATGATGGCGAGTCTGGTCGACGAAAAGATTAATCAATGGACACGAATTTTTAACTATTCCTTTGGCAATTATTCAATCTATTGCTTACATTTTCATATTGCAGACAACTGTTCTTCAATCTAACTCTGCGGGCTTCAAAGGTATGAGTTTATCTAACTGGATTGTTGCTGTTACTGCAATGGTTGCTGGTTCAGTTCTTTTGATGTGGATTGGTGAAATTATCACAGAAAAAGGCGTTGGAAATGGAATTTCCTTAGTTATTTTTGCTGGTATTATTTCACAGTTACCAACAACATTAGCAACCCTAATTTCTTCAATTACAGACACTAAAGATGGTGCTTTCGATATTTTTTTGGCTGGTTTACTTTTGCCTGTTAATCGTATTGCATTTATGGTTACATTGATACTTCTAGTAATAAAGCTTTAATTCTTCTTTATATTTTAGTTAAGATTAATGAAGCGCAAAGAGTTATCACTATTAATTATGCAAAAACGAGTTCATGGAAATTCATCTTATGGCGGAATAAAAAAAGTATATTGCCAGTAAAAACTTATTGTTGCCGGTGTTATCCCAGTAATTTTTTTGCTGTTTCGTTCTTAAGTCTTCCTGCGTTTATTGGTCAGGTGATGAAGAATGCTAAAGTTAATGTTTCATTGGCTGAAAAACTTAATTAAATGGTTTTCTGCCCCAAACCAAGGAACTTTTTACGGGATCTTCTCCTGAGTCGTTTATTTATCCGGCCGTATATTTTGTTTTTAATCGTGGTATTTACATATTTTTATACTTCGATTGTATTTAACTCGAATGAAATCGCTGACAATCTTCAAAAACAAGGTGGATTTATTGAGGGTATACGCCCCGGGATTTCGACAGCGAACTATTTAAATAAAGTGGTTAATCGCTTAAATTTGTTTGGTGCAGTAGCTCTTGGTTTGATTGCATTATTACCATTTGTTGCCGACTATCTCCTATATAATCTAGCCTCAATTCAAAAATAGTAATCTTTCAATTGGTGGAACTGGAATCTTGATTATTGTAACCGTTGCTCTCGAAAACTATTAGGCAGATAAATTCGCGAGCATTGATGGTTACTTACGACGATTACAAATAAAGAGATCTTTAAATGAAGATTAAAAAAATTCTCGAAAAAAGCTAAAAAAATATCGTATGCAGTTCTTATAATTTGTTGGTTTTTGTTTAATAGGCTATACTGGAATTTATATATACAATAATTTTCTACAGCCTAAAAATCAGCAGCAAATTCCAGGTGGCTCAACATTAACTCACCAAGTTGATGAAACTGAAGTTACTGAAGAGAAAAAGAGCTCTTATCAAGTTTCTAATCCACTTTTCCCAAGATTTTTTTATCAATCCCTAACTTAAAAATCTCAAATGCTCGTGTTGTTCAATTGGGATTAATAAAAATACCAACCAACTCGATTCGCTAATTTCAATTCATGATGCTGGTTGGTATATAAAAAGTGCCTTACCGGGAAACTCCAAAGGCGCACTTCTCATAGATGGTCATAATGGAGGTCCAACTAAAGGGGGTATTTTTGAAAATCTTGGTAACCTTTCGAAAGGCTCAGATATAATAGTTGAAAGGGTGATGGACAAAAAATAACTTATGAAGTTAAAGATGTCCGTGAAATGACTGTCGATGAGATTAATGATGAAAAATAATAAATTTGGAATGAGCACAATGCTTGACTCATTTGATCCTTCAAAAGAAGGATTGAACATCATAACATGTGTTGGTGATTGGGACTATTCGAAGAATACCTTCAATAAACGAGTTATGCTAAGGGCTGTTAGAAAGTCTTAAATCTATATAATAATAAAATATACTACCATCATTGGTATTATATTTTTAGATCGGTATATAAATATACTAAAGTGTAATATTACATTTTTAATATTGCTGAAATATTCGTTATAAATATATGATCTAGAGTATCTAAAATTTATGATTGTCTCCGAAAGAAAAAGAGGACTGATAACCCAATACTCTTTTTAGTTTTAAGAAAGTTATAAAAAGTGCTTGACTTTTTGAGTAGTTTAATGTAGAATGGTATAGATTTATGGCTCAAAAGGAAGTAATAAAAATTGGAAGGACGAATCGTGGAGGCTTTGCCAAACACGCAGTTTAAGGTTGAACTTCAAAATGGGCATACAATCATCGCTCATATCAGTGGAAAGATGCGAAAGCATTATATTCGATTGGTGCCGGGCGACAAGGTTGAAGTAGAGTTGACCCCTTATGACCCTTACTAAGGGAAGAATCAGCTTCCGCCTAAGAGATTAGCAAGTTCAAAAATAGAAAAAGCCAGCTTTCGAAATGGCTTATTATTTCTATGGGGATTTGCAGATAATATAAACCTAAAGGATAAGGAGTTTTTATACACTTATGAAAGTTCGTGCAAGTGTTAAAAAAATCAGTCCAGATGACATTTTAGTTCGCCGAAAAGGTCGACTTCGTGTTATCAATAAGAAAAAACCTAAGAATAAGCAAAGGCAGGGTTAAGTATGGCTCGAATCGCAGGGGTAACAATCCCAGCAGAAAAGCAAGTTTGGATTGCTCTTACCTACATTTATGGTATTGGTGAAACAACTTCGCGAACCATCCTTGCGGCGGCTAATATTGAGCCGACCACTCGGGTGAAAAATCTCACCGAGGCTGAAGAACAGAAACTACGTGAAATTATTGACAATAATTATACCGTAGAAGGTGATCTGCAACGCCTCGTGGCAAATAATATTAAACGTCTAAAAGACATTAACAACTATAAAGGTATGCGACACAAATCAGGGGTTGCCTGTAAACGGTCAGCGCACACGAACGAATGCACGAACTCGAAAGGGTCGCGCAATCGCCGTTGGTGGAGCACAGCCAAAAGCAGCAAGCAAGACTTGATTTAGGAAAGGGATAGAAAAAATGGCAGAAAAAAAGTTAGTCGTAAAAAAACAGCGCCGATCTGTTCCATCAGGTCAAATGCATATTCAAGCAACCTTTAACAACACAATCATTACTTTTACGGATAAAAAGGTAACACTTTAGCGGCAGCAAGTGCTGAGTGCTTGTGGCTTCCGAGGAAGCAAAAAGGTACAGCTTATGCAGCGCAGGTTGCAACTGAAAAAAAGCAGCCGAAAAATGTACAAAGCTCTTTATGGGCTAAAAATCAGTTGATGTTTTCGTCAAAGGTGTTGGACTTGGTCGTGATTCAGCGATTCGTTCACTTTCGAATGTAAACATTAATGTTGAAAGTATTAAAGATGTGACTGGCGTCCCACATGGTGGCGTTCGTCCTAAAAAGCAAGGAGGGCTTAATTATGGCGAGAGATAGATCTCCGATTGTTAAACAATCACGCCGAGAAGGCTATGCCCTTCATCGAAAAAGCTGCTAAAAATTATGGCACGTAAAAAGTGGAATTCCTGGTCAACATTCAGGTTCTCGACAAGGAAAGCCAAGTTTATACGCAGTTCAATTGCGCTGAAAAAGCAGAAAGTTCGACGACTTTACGGACTTCTTGAAAAAGCAATTCGCACGATTAATGAAAGAAGCATCACGTCGTGAAGGTTTGGCTGGTGAAAACTTATTACAGCTTTTTGGAACTTCGTTTAGATAATGCTATTTATCGAGCAGGTTTCGCAACTTCACGACGACAAGCTCGCCAGTTGGTGAGCCACGGACATTTCTTGTTGAATGGTCGACGAGTTGATATTCCTTCAATTCGACTAAAAAGCTGGCGACGAGATTGTTGTTCGACCAAAAAAAGCCAAAAAAATCTGGCTATTTCACAAATCTTGAAGATGTTGTTGCTGATGCAGCCCCAGCTCCACTCAGCTGGCTAAAAGCTGACAGTAAGAAAATGACAGTTTCTATTTCAGGTCTTCCTAAACGAGAAGAGGCAGAAGCTGGAATTAATGAACAGCTAATCGTTGAATATTACTCACGATAAAAAGGTAAGGAGCTAAAAGTTTATATGTCAAAAATTAATTCATAACCCAGCGCTTGCTGAAATTCAAGACTTAAGCGAAAAATGTTGCAACTTTTTGTTGTAAAAGCCGCTTGAGCCTGGATATGGTAATACGCTTGGAAACAGCTTGCGCCGAGTGCTCCTTTCGAGTATTAATGGTGCAGCAATAGTTGCTTTTAAGATTGACGGAGTTAGCCATGAATTTACATCGATTGAAGGTGTAAAAGAAGACGTGGTTGACATAATGTTAAATCTTAAGAATGTAAAATTTAAAGGCTCACACTGATTCGCCTGTTGAACTTCGATTGGAAAAACTGGTGCTGGCGTAATTACTGCTGGTGATATTCAAACAAATGCTGATATGGAAGTAGTAAATCCAGATCAAGTTATCGCTACTATTGACGATAAAAAGACTAAATTTGTAATGGATATTGTAGTTGAATCTGGTCATGGTTATAAAACTATTGAAGAATCTAGTGAGGACCGAATTCATAGTGATATGATTGCGGTTGATGCAATTTTTCACGCCAGTTTTGCGAGTTCGATACAAAGTTGATAATACTCGTGTTGGTCAGGCTTCGAACCTTGATAGATTAGATCTAACTATCGAGACCGATGGATCGCTTTCTCCACGGGAAGCTTTCGAACAAGCATCGGCGATTTTAGCAAAATCAATATACGGCACTTGCTGGTTCTACAACGATTGAAGCTGCTCCAGCTTTAGGTGAAGAATTTGAGGATGAAGCAAGTGAACTTCACACATCAATTGAAGATTTAAACTTGACAGCTCGAACAACAAATGCGCTTGTTAATAATGACATTCGCACTGTTCACGACTTAGTAAACCTTACCGAACAAGATTTGCGTGAACTTAAAAGGCTTTGGAAGCAAAGCTTTGGATGAAGTAAAAGATAAAATAGCGGAGTTAAATTTATAATATGCACCGACATGGATATAAAGGGCGAAAATTTGGTCGTGAACGCGACCAACGCCGTCTGCTCCTCAAAAGGCTTAGCGACTTCGTTAGTCATTCATGGCAAAATTGAAACAACTTTGCCAAAAGCCAAAGAGACTTTGCGCTACACAGAAAAGCTTATCACTAAAGCTAAAAAAGGTGATTTACATAACCGTCGTCAAGTTATGGCCAAACTTGGTAATATTGACGCAGCAAATAAATTAGTAGACATTATTGCTCCACAACTTTCGAAGCGAAATAGTGGTCATTTGCGAATTGAACGAACTCGAATTCGTCGCGGTGATGCTGCTCAAATGGCTACAATTGAGTTTGTTGATGAAATTAAACATGAAAGCGAGGATAAGTAAATGGCTGTTAATGCGAAAAACTTATTCACAAAAGCCAACTGAAGTTGAGCGAAAGTGGCTATTGATCGACGCTGCGGAATCGGCTACACTTGGTCGACTTAGTGCAAAAATTGCAACTTTACTAACAGGCAAAAAAATAAACCAACATACACCCCACACACAGATGGTGGAGATTATGTGATTGTTATTAATGCTGAAAAAAAGTTAAAGTTACTGGCAATAAGGAAGAAGCTAAGATGTATTACCGACACAGTGGTTTCCTGGTGGTTTGAGTGAAGCTTCACTAAAAAGAATTGCGTGAAAAAGAACGCTGCAATGATTATTGAAAAAAAGCTGTTTACGGAATGCTTCCAAAAAAATAAACTTCAAGCAGATCGAATGAAACGTTTGAAAGTTTATACTGGTGCTGAACATAATCACGCTGCTCAAAAACCAGAGAAAGTTGAGGTTAAATAATTATGGCTGAAGCTAAATATTTCTACGGTCTTGGCCGACGCAAGGCTGCAACAGCTCGCGCTCGACTATATGCTGGAAAAAGGTAATTTAACTATTAATGGCAAAACTGCAATTGAATACCTTGATGGTAATAAATCTATGCTTGCTGAGATCACAGATCCGCTCGCCTTAGTTGGTAAACAAGCTGATTTTGATATTACTGTAAAGGTTAACGGTGGTGGTTTGGCTGGTCAGGTTGACGCAATTAAGCTTGCTATTTCGAAAGCTCTAACTATTGCTCATGCTGACTTGCGACCAGTTCTTAAAAAGGCTGAATTCCTAAAACGTGATCCTCGCGAGAAAGAACGCAAAAAAATATGGTTTGCGATCTGCTCGAAAAACGAGACAATTCTCAAAGCGTTAATATACAAAAACAACCGCTCATTTTATGGGTGGTTGTTTTTGAATGAAAATGTAGTAATATCAAGGTATGAAAGATATGCGGAAGATAGTTGTGGTAAGTTCGATACTTGTAGTCTTATCTTTAATTGTGGGTGGTGGAGTATTTTATCACTTTAAAACTGTTGGAGGGCTTGAGAAAGAACTAAAGACGGTAAAAGACGAGAAAGCATTTCTTGAAAAGTTTAAGAGAGATGCCACTACATCGACACCGACACCTGAAGAAATTCTAACTGAAGTGAATAAACTTCGTGCAGAAGTTGGTGTTGCGCCGGTAGTTTTGGATGAAAAAAGCTAAACGCAAGTGCTTTGCTAAAAAGCTCAAGATATGGTCACTTACAACTATTACGCACATGCTAACCCTAAAACAGGGAAAAGGGGAGTTAATTATATTTTTGATATGAATAATAAATGTATTTCCGGTGCTGAAGATTTAGCGCGTGGCTCAGTTATACGCGATGCTAAGGGTAGAGTGCAAAGTTGGAAGGAATCGAAACCGCATTATGAAGCTATAATAGATCCGGAATATACAAAAAAATGGGGTTTGCAGAAATCTTTGATCATAGCGTTAAGGTTGAAGCACCAACAATGTCGGTTCTTCATTTATGTCAAACACGCTAAAAATAGTTTAACTGACATCATCTCCTTTAATTGAAGAAGGAGATTTTTTTATGGCATTAGAATTTGGAAGCCGGGGAGAAGATGGTAAAAAAAGGTGTTTACTGGATTGGACAGAACGGAAACTTGTATGTTAAAGGTAATGGTACTGACACTCAAGATTTTGGCAAATTTGAAGGTGAACAGGGGCGAAGGGTTATATGCTGAAAATGGTGGTATTGCGAAATCATACTATCGCCAAATTAACGACTGGAACCAAGCTGATAAAGAAAAGCAAGTCTACTCAGACCCACGCCAAGGTGGCTACTACAACCCCTCAAGCAGCAGCCGAAGCAAAAAGCAAGAGCAGATGAAATTGCGAAATACCGTGAACAAGAACGGGTGGCATCTGAAGGACTAGGGTAGATTGGATCGCCAACGAGATATCTGGCGTGGCAATGTTGAAAATAACTACGCCCACCAGCTAAACGACCTTGAAAAACAGCTACACCCAAAGCAAGGGCGCCTATGAGATGAATAAACGAGACTCAGAAGCACAAAAACCGTGCAGTGCGTTCGCAAATCATGGAAGACGCGAACAACCAAACGAACGCTTTGCGCCAAATGTTTGCAGCAGGTGGAGCTGGAGATTCAAGCGCAGCACAAATTGTGGCTCCTTGGGCAGTTGGCTTGGAAGCGAGCCGAAACGCCGGAAGTGCACAAGATGCTTTCGCTCGAGATCGCCGAAACCAAGATTTGGAGTTTGCCAGTGCGACTAACGCATACAACAAGAACAAGAAAGACTGGGAAACGAACCGCCAAGATGCGCTAAATAACGTGGATTCGCAAATTGAAAGTAGCCGAATTGACTTGAATAACCGCATTATGGATGCAAGGCAGAAACAAAAAGACTGCCAATGGCCAGGGGTTGCAGAGCGCGATTGACCAAACACGGGATCTATCTAACCAGATTAGCAACAGCCAGAACAAGATTTTGGATTTGAGCAAGGAAACACCAAAAAGCCCTTGAAAAAGTAGAATTTAAAGCGCCAAAGCTTAGCGATTATAGCGAAAATGTGCAAGGTGTGAAAGTGGACAGCGGAAATCCGGATCAGGCGGGGACTACAAGACCAACTTGACCCACGGCTTGCTGCGTTGCTTGATCCAAATAAGAAGAAAAAAAGGATTTACAGGCGTAGAGAAAAAGGGAGCTCGAAAGGGCTTTTCTTTTTAAAAAATATATTTAAAAACAATAAAATATGGTACAATTTAAATAAATAAGAGCTAAACAGGAATACTTTTTATGAGCAACAATGAAAGAATAGAAAAAGGCTGAAAAAAAGAATTAAAACAAAAAAATTGAAGAAAAACGAAAGGAAATAGAAAAAGAAACTAGATCTATGTCTGAAATTGAAAAGATTAACTTTCTTTTTCCGAGGCTAAAAAAAGATAGATGAAAAAGAACCTATTATTCTCGACAAATAATATAAAAATAAATAATAAATTTGTCTTTCTGGACACTAATATTTTTTTGTTTATGCTTCAGAAAATAATACATTCAAAAATGGCTAATAAACAATAAAGAGAAAAAATGGAGTCTCCTTTACTACTATTGATATAGTTTCTTTCGAGTATACGAGAAACTGTAAAGACAGTTTACAGATAGCTAAAAACGCGAACTAATAAACCTTCTAGCATCGGTACCTATACAATCTAACCAATTTTTTTGATATTGAATTTTCGATGATTATGTCCAAATTAGTCTCAGACAAGAATTGTCAATTCGCAGACTTTCTACTAGCCTCTGCATTAATGAAATATTCAAAGAACAGGGAAGATAATCAATGTTATTTATTAACTGCAGATATTAAGGCTTTCACCTCTAATCTTTTTAAAAATTGAAGGAATTCTAAACATTTCAGTAAAATCAAATATGGTAGCTATATATTTAATTTCCTTCAATAAGGAAGAATATATTAAAGAATTGGAAAAATATAGAGTAATTTATAAAATTAATCTTTTAGATTTGTATATTAGACAAATAGATAAAATGATATAATGTAAGTATGGAAGAAAAACAATATTAGCACGGTATCAAAGCGAATGTTATTTGCTATGTATCAAAAAAAGAATTATCTCAACCTGCGAGGCTATTCCGAATGTTGCAAATAAATTCTAAATATATAGGAGATGCCAAAAATAAAGATTTGGTAGATGATATACTAGAGATAGCGGGTGGAAATCCATTGCGCGTGCTTCAAAGTATAAATTATTTATTGGAATCTGGATATCTCACTGCTGAGAGCGTAAGTGCAGCGCCGTCTGGTGACTCTGCTATATTCCATGGTCTGCGGATGTCGGCTAATGGTATTGATTTTGTGGAGGGTGTTGCTAATGGAGATGAGGATAAAATGAAGCAAGTTGGGCTGGTCGTGAAAGGTGATATGAATTTTTTTCACTTGAACTTGATTCTATATTCAAGGCAGAAGCTTCAGATCTTCTTGGAATTAAGAAAAATAGCAGAATTTTTACGAATAAAAAAATAATTAGTCAATCTAGCAGATATATGCTATAATATTTATACTAAAAGTTTTTTTAATGAATGTTTTCTGTAAAAGAAGCCCTGCTCGGGTTTCTTTTTATTTTATAGAGAATTCTGTTATAATAAAACTATAAAATAATCCACTCAGAGCGCTGAGCGATTAGCAAAATATTAATATTTGCGTCGCTCAGTTTTTTATTTTGCAGCAACAAGATAAGGAGAAGAGATGGATATTTTCAAAGGTATTGGCGATTTTTTTTGATGGACTTTTTGGCCAAAAGAAAAAGCGAGAAGATGAACAACAGCAACAACAATCTGCAGTGAGTTTTAACAGTACGCCAAAAACTGGGGGATAATTTCGCGAATAATTTAAGCAACCCCACCCAGCCACAACAGCCAAAAAGAATTTGCGAAGAGTTCGGTGGACTTAAACCCCGTGAAACCAGTGCAGCCTGTTCAACCACAAATGAATCGGGAGCAAGAACGCCAGCAACTAGCGAACAAATATCGGCAAGAAGAAACAGACCGCTACAACCAAGGTTCAGACCATGCAGCAAACTTTTTGAATGATATTTTTAGTGGTGGTAAAACGGCCCAAATGCGAGAAAAATACCATTAACCAGAACATCCAAAACCGGGTGAACGCTGAAATGCTCCGAAAATATGGGCCAGATGACCAGCAAGTAAAAACAAAAACATTGCGCAAAACTAGCCAGAATATCAATAAAAATGCTACGGCAGTAAGTGATTTCACTAAAAATTACAATGATAATCTTCAGCAAACAGTTTCTACGCCAGTTTCAGCAGTGAAAGGTGCAGCTAATGGCGTGGTGGAATTTGTGCCGAGAGTTTCTGGAGCGATTACCGAACTCGGTGCTAATACAATTAAACTCTTTGATGAAGATAACCAATTTGCGAATAATTTGATTAAGCGGGTACGAGCAGACCGTAAAAAGAATATTGTGCGAAAAACACTCAATGATGCAACTGGTTTAACTGATCAAGATAACAAATTAGCTTATGGCTTAGGTAGTTCTGGGGCTAGAATGGCGATCGATGCCGCAATGACCCCTGTAACTGGTGGCCTTGCCCCAGCGGTAGTGCATGGCGTGGAAGCACATTCAGAGATGATGGACCACTTAGACAACATTGAAGCTCGCAAAAAGGCTGAAGCAGCAGCAAAAGGTGAAACATATACACCAAGTAGCTTTACTTCTCGCTATTTAGCTTCAACCGCAAACGCTGGAGCTCAAGCCGCAATTGAAAAGCTTGGAATTGATAACCTTACCGGTAAAATTGGTGGTAAATTTGCAAAAAAATATGGTTGGACGAGCTATTACAGGTGCATTGGGTGAAGCTGGTGAAGAAGGTGCACAGCAATATGTCGAAAACTTCACCAAAAAAGCTTTTTCGACAACAAACAAGATATCCATGAAGGTGTCGCTGAAAGTGCTTTAATGGGTGGAATTATGGGTGGAGCTGGTAAAATGGTCTTTGGTGGTATGGAATCTGTGAAGAATCCATATAAGAGAAATACCAGCTATGATCCAAAAAGCTCTAATTGAAGCAGAACGTAATGCAGTTCGAACAGGATTATTCAACAAGAATAATGCTAATTCAGACCTTTCGCTTGCGGATAAGGAGTTTAATATTGGTGCACCAGAAAGGCTCGCAAAAGCCTTACGAAACGGCGCAGATGGTGATGTTAGCTTTATGCGAATGCCAAATCGGCTTTTAGGTGAGGTTAATACTATTCGACAAGAAAAAAAGGTCTTTCGAATATAAATGATAATACGGTAGTAGCATACAAAAATGCTATAAATAATCATTTAGCGAAAAGAATTGGTGAGGGAATGAGCCCTGAAAGTTCAGCACATATAGCTGCGGATAGCATAATAAATCCGTATAGCAATGTTTATGCTGGAACAAAATCAAAAAACGGATACAACCGTGATCATATCCATCTTGTTGCAGCTCCTAATGGTGATAAATATAACTCTTCAACTGTTTCTGAATTTAATGGCGGCCTTAGTTTGAAGAATATAGCACCAAGAGATATTTCTGAAATTAAAAAAAGCCAAGCAATGCTTAGTGCGCCCTTTGTGGGGGCATAAACCAGAAGGTATTGGTATTTCTTCTGGACTAGGCGATATAGCCGCCCCACAAGGAGTTCGTACTAATAATATAGCACAAAACACCCAAAAAGTCAATGCTTTCAATCGAAAATATGATCCAGAAATTCAAGACCTTCAAAATGTATACCAAAAAAATATGGTGATGACTTTGAGTTTAATTTAACATCTGAACAGCAAGCAATTTATGAGCATCTTCTTCGCGAATCTCCACGTGACAGTGAAGGGCGATATATCGACCCTGTAACAGGTGAAATGACAATTGATCAGACTGCTCAAAATGCAGAAGGTGATTTAGCTGAAACAGACCAAAAACCCGCAAATTCGCTGAAACTGTATTAGATACAGATACACCACCAAAAAGACTTTGTGAAATTGATGCATGCTGGCGATGAATCTTTGAAATATACACCAAAAGAAGAATAGCGAGCTATGGAATAAGACGACTGAATCTGTGCAAGAAAGCCCAGAAAGAGTGTTTAATGAATTAGAAAATACCCGTGTAGCCAATGATGAAACTATGGCTAAAAGGTATTGCACTAGCCAAACACTACCAAGCAATGGGTGATGATCTAAAAGCAAGCGAACTCTATGTTGAACTTGCGAAAAAAAGCAACAGAAGCTGGGCGAACTGTGCAAGCTTTGAACTTAATGCGAAGAACAACACCAGAAGGTGTGTTGATGAGTACGATGCGTGAAGTTGAAAGCTATAACGACAAGATGAAGGGCAAGCCAAACAAGCAAATTAACATCACGCCAGAACAACGAGCAGAATTCTTAGGGAAAAACTACGAGAGGCTTATGCGATGCCAGAAGGTGATTTGAAAGAGATTCGAGCGCGAAGAATTGCGATTGGCGAGGCGATTCGGGAAGTGAGAGACCAGATTCCAAGCACAAAAATGGGACAAATTCACAACTCTTTGGAAAGCTGGACTTTTGACTGCACCAACCACACATATTCGAAACATTGCCGGAAATGTTATTAATGGTGGTAGTGAAAAAGTTGCTCAGACTGTTGGAAGTGCTTTTGACTGGATGATTAGTAAAGGAACTGGCAGGCATATAATTTTTTTACGCGATTTTATTAATCCGGAGGTAATTTATACTTATACATAAATTGCCTTGATCGGAACAATAAAAAGCCGCATCTTTTGTATATTAACAGAATGCGGTATTTGATTTTTCGTATACTGCCAAGAAATAAAGAATTTCTTGGAGCCACGATCGGGGCTTGAACCCGAGACCTCATCCTTACCATGGATGCGCTCTACCAACTGAGCTATCGCGGCGAATAAATGAATTATACCATATAAATTATATTAATGTCAATATGGTCAACTGGCGATTAAATCAAGGCTTCTATTGACAAATTAAGGGTTTTTAATATATAATAGTTAAGTATATTTTTGTCTAAAAAAATAATTTTTTTATGGAGGGCTATGAAGACAGTAACGATAATGAAGTATCGAATTGGAGATAAATATTTCTTTAAAGTTTTAGATAAGTTCGATATTGAAGATGAAGTTGAGCGTCTTGATGAAATGATTAGAATTTCGAACCAGCTCGGTTTAGAAAAATGAAGATTACGAACAACTTTGGATTAAAGAAACAGTTCTATTTTTAGTTGTAGAATAAAAGTTTATTATAACTATTTCTTATTATTTTTAGAAAGTTACTTTTTTTAAAAGCTTCGCCGATAGCCCATATTATTGCATTTATGAAAAATATGGAAATTGCAGCAGTAACCATCATCAAGATAATTTTACTAATCGAATTTTTCGAAAAATATTTAAAAAAACTTGCGATAACAAAGCCGAATAACGCTATGAATAAATAGAATCTTTGTAGTACAATACGTTCATTCGAATTGTTTAAAAGTTTTTGTATAAATTTTAAAAATTATTCATGATTAAAAATTATACCATAAAAAAATAAAAATAAGTCAACAAGAGATTAAAAAGTCTTGCTTTTTTGCGAAATCTTATGATAGAATAGAACAGAACGTAAATAATAAATTTAAGAGAGATTATGGCTAAAAAAGAATACGAAACGAAAGATTATTGGTCTTGTAAGCGAAATTACTGGCGACCGAATTTACTACACTCGCAAAAATACTCAGAATACACCTGAAAAACTTTCTTTGCGAAAATATAATCCAAAGACACGAAAACATGAAATCTTCACAGAAACTAAGAAGTCTCTTGGTCGAAATGAAGTTAAACCACGAAAAGGTTAATAAATTGCACCGTTTGGTGCTTTTTATTTTAATTGTTAAAAAAATTCCTCTTTAATTAAAGCTATTGGTTAAATGATGACTTTTCTATTGTAATTTAGATAACTTTATGTTAAAAATATTGAGGTAATATAAATTGCTTGAGAATTCGTTCGTAGTTATCTTAAAATTGCGAAAGAAGTTACAAGCCTAATATAAGGAGTAAAAAAATGGCAGAACAAGGCCTAACAATTCGTATTCGCCTAAAAGGCATACGACCACAAAGTTATCGACCAAAGTGCAAAAACAAATTGTTGATACAGCAATTCGAACTGGCGCAACAGTTGCAGGACCAGTACCTTTACCAACACGACGAAGCACTTTTACAGTAGTAAAAAGCCCACATGTTTACAAAATGGGTGGTGAAGCTTACGAAATGCGTGTTCATAAGCGCCTCATTGATATTAGTAACGCTACACCAAAAACAATTGATTCTTTGCAAAAATCTTAGCCTTCCAGCTGGGGTTGATGCAGAAATCAAAATGTAATTTTCAAAATCGCCTTCGGGCGGTTTTATTTTTAGCAAAAAAATGATATAATCATAAGTAATATGAACAAAAATAACAAACAAAGAACTTATGCACGAAATCGCACAAAAATTAAGCCGTCGTGGTTTTTGAAAAAAATCCTGAAAGTGATTCGGTTTTTTTGGTGAAACTTATTTTGTGTGCTTTATTTGCTTTTTAATCTGGCTAAAAACTAAAAACAAATATAAGTATTCCGATTGAGTTTTTAGTTCTTTTTGCTAATTTATTTTTGAAAAATCGGCAAGAAAAATCGGCGAGTATTTTATGCAATTTCTCTTATTTGTGGGATTATAAGTTTCTTTTTACCAATTGGTTTTTTTGATTTGACTTTTTTTAAAATAAAGTGATATAATGTAATTATCGCTTTTTAGGAGGTGAGTACATTGATACAAAAAAATTATTGTAATTCTGATTTGTGCAGTGATTATTTTGGCAAGGAGTATTAGAAAAAGAAAAATTAATAGAAAAAATGATGTTTTTCTGTCTTCGGTTATTGTTTTAAGCTCGATTTTTGTTAATAATCAAACAGCTGGCAAACCAAGAGGTTATATTTTTTTCTTTTTTTGGATATTGTTGGTGACGAATTTGCGGAGTTTAGAATTATCCTGTCGCTTTCGAAACTGATTTTTCGAAATAATTATTTCAGTGATTTTGCTGAATAAAAATTTCGGGCGAGGCAAAAAATTTAGACAAGATTTATCTATTTTCTTCGTTTCTATTATTTCTTCGCAAATAATTTTCACAGATTTTCCAAACCTTATTTCGCTTATTTCGCAGAAAATATCTACACCATTTTTTTGTCGAAATAATTTTTCAACTTTTTGTATCTTTTTAATTTTAGCAGTGTCTTGTCAAAAGTCCAAAAACAAGACACTGAATAGCCATCTCGAAAGAGGTGGTTTTATTTTGTTGTAAATATTACACGCTAAATATAGCGTTTTTTTATTGATTTCTATAAACAAAAAGCACTATAATTAAATAGTCGAGCAGAAGAACTTTAAAAAAATTTAAAAATACTTACAATTTTATAGAAAAAAACGGGGTGAATAAAAAATGGAAGAACAACTTGAACTATTTAGTGGCCAGGAACTAAAAATCTTTAGAGTTAGGAGGAATAAAGATTTCTTTTTAGAGACATCAAAGTGATGAAACGAGATGGCCGTGAAGTTTTATTTGATGTTGAACGGATTTTTAACGCGATCGAAAAAAAGCTTTTTCGATCAACATTCTCTGAAGGTGAAGACCCATCTAGGCCAATTATGGAATCTCTGAAAAATTAGTAGTTTCGTACTTGATGAGTTAAAAGAAAGTGTGAAGAACGGTAAAAAAAGTTTTTACCGTGGAAGAGATTCAAGATTTGGTTGAACGAAAGCTTTATGATTATGACATTGCAACTTATCATAATTTTCACAATTATCGAGAAGAACGAGCGCGTGAACGCGAAGATGCGCAATCAATCGATAAAACAATCAATCGATTGATTTCGAAAAGAGTCTTCAACAGTGAATGAAAAATGCAAACAAAGATAGCGGGGTTTTTGCAACGAGACGTGATTTGACGGCTGGTGTTACAGGTAAAGCTATTGGTTTACAAATGCTTCCCGCGCATATTTCAAATGCGCATCAAAAGGGTGAAATTCATTACCATGACCTGGATTATAACCCTTATGAACCAATGACTAACTGTTGTTTGATTGATTTTAAGGGTATGCTGGAAAATGGTTTTCGAATGGGTAATGCTGATATTGAGTCACCGAAATCAATTCAAACAGCAGCGGCTCAAATTGCACAAATCATCGCAAATGTTGCATCAAACCAATATGGCGGCTGTTCGGCTGACCGTATTGACGAGCTTCTCGCGCCTTATGCGAAAAAGAATTTCGAAAAACATCTTAAAGATGCTGAAGAGTGGATTGAAGACAGTAACAAATGGGAAGAGTATGCTTGGGAAAGAACACGTAAAGATATTTATGATGCAATGCAATCGCTTGAATACGAAGTTAATACGCTTTTTACCTCAAACGGTCAAACGCCGTTTGTGACTTTCGGTTTTGGGCTCGGTCAAACTGAGCTTGAACGTGAAATTCAAACAGCCATCTTAACCATTCGTATTAAAGGTTTGGGCGCGTCGCAACGCACGGCGATTTTTCCAAAGCTGGTATTTACACTTAAACGTGGCGTAAATCTTTATCGTGAAGATCCGAATTATGATATTAAGCAATTAGCTCTAGAGTGCGCAACTAAACGCATGTACCCAGATGTACTTTTCTTATGACAAGATTATTGAGCTAACGGGTTCATTTAAGGTTCCAATGGGCTGCCGTTCTTTCCTTCAAGGTTGGAAGGATGAGAATGGTGAAGAAGTAAATTCTGGCCGAATGAATTTGGGTGTAGTTACTCTAAACTTGCCGCGAATTGCAATTGAGTCCGACGGCAATTTCGAAAAAAATTCTGGCGTATTTTTTTTGATGAACGTGTTAAAACTGTTAAAAGATGCTCTAGTTTATCGGGTTAAACGGACCAGAGAAGCTGCTCCTGCTAACGCGCCAATTTTATATCAATATGGCGCTTTTGGCAAAAAGGCTTTAGTCCTGAAGATTCAGTTGACGAAGTTTTTAAAAATCGTCGTGCAACTGTTTCGTTTGGTTATATTGGGCTTTATGAAGTTGGGAAAGTTTTTTATGGCGCTGAATGGGAAGAAAATCCGGAAGCGAAGGATTTTACGCTTTCAATAATTCGAAAAATGAAAGAACTTTGTGAGAAATGGAGTGATGAGTTCGGGTATCATTTTTAGTGTTTACTCGACGCCAAGTGAAAAGCTTGACTGACCGTTTTTGCCGTTTGGATACAGAGAAGTTCGGCTCTATTCCTGATATTACGGATAAGGGTTATTACACGAATTCTTTCCATTATGACGTTCGAAAAAACCCAACTCCTTTCGAAAAACTAGATTTTGAAAAAGATTATGTTAAGGCTGGTGCAACCGGTGGTTTTATTCACTATTGCGAATATCCAGTCTTGCAACAAAATCCAAAAGCTCTTGAAGCAGTCTGGGACTATGCCTATTACCGAGTTGGTTATCTAGGAACCAATACTCCTATTGATCGTTGCTACAAGTGTGACTTTGAAGGGATTTTGAACCAACTGAAAGAGGATTCAAATGTCCAAATTGTGGTAATAATGACCCAAGAACTTGTGACGTCGTAAAAAGAACTTGTGGCTACCTAGGGCAACCCGCAGGCCCGTCCAATGGTTAAAGGGCGACATAAAGAAATTGCCGCTCGCGTGAAACATATGAACGGCTCGACAATGTAAAAAGTAGGTATTTTATTTTAGCGTCAGCGAAAGCTGGCGTTTTTTTAAAAATAAAAAAGCCTCAATTTTGAGGACTTGAACTAAAAAGCTAGGTTGATGTGAGTTGATGTTTACGGTATCTTTTTAAGAATTTGGCTTTTTAATCAAAAATATGATTTTCAAGCCCTTTTCGAACAAGAATGTTTTTAGGTTCTTGACATTTATTATTTTCCGCTAAAACTATTCAAAAAGATTTTTTTGTGTTTGAGATTTTTTTAAATTCTGATTTTGGCCTCTTGTGAGTTTTGCTAATTTTTTTGTATTAAATCGTACCAGCGCTTACTTTTTACTCTTAATAAAGAATCTCCAGAGATTAAAGTCTGGTTTTTCGAGTGCTTTTTCTCATTACTTCAAGATCTTTTTAGTAGAAACAGTTTTTTTAAAAATCTGGATATTTTTTTCTAATAATTCTAAAATAGACTTAAATTTTTCCAGTTTATCTTGAAATTAACTCTTTTTAACTATTTAAGAACCTCCTTTAATAAGAAATTTCGAAAAAAATAACCCAAAAAATAGTTCACCTAACTTTTTGAAAGAGCTATTATTCGATTGTGGTAAATTCTGCAATATTTTGATACCTAAGCCAAGAAAAAGCTGTAAGCTAAAGCTTGAAGGAATAGTTTGAAAGTGTTAAAATTAAAATAGATAAAAATGAATTTTTCGAAAGGAGAAAAATGGCTAAATTAGTTTTTGCAAGACATGGTGAAAGTGAGTGGAATAAAGCAAACCTTTTTACTGGTTGGGCTGATGTTGATTTGAGCGAAAAAAAGGCGTTCAGCAGGCAATTGACGCTGGAAAGTTAATTAAAAAAAGGCGGGAATCGAGTTTGATGTGGCTTTTTACATCAGTTCTAAAACGTGCGATTAAGACAACGAATTTGGCTTTGGAATTTTCTGATCAACTTTGGGTTCCAGTTCAAAAATCTTGGCGCTTGAATGAGAGGCACTATGGCGGCTTAACAGGTAAAAAAATAAGACTGAGGCGGCTGAAAAAAATTTGGCGAAGAGCAAGTTCATATTTGGCGTCGTTCTTATGATACGCTTCCACCAGAAATGCCACGAGATGATGAATATTCTGTGCACAATGATCGCCGTTATGCTTTGCTTGATGATTCAGTTGTGCCAGATGCTGAAAAATTTAAAAAGTTACTTTGGAACGAGCTTTACCGTTCTGGGAAGATCAAATTGCGCCAGCTCTAAAAAAGCGGAAAGAATGTATTCGTTGGTGCTCATGGAAAACTCAATTCGCGCGCTCGTGAAGCATATTAAAGGCTTGAGCGACGATGAGATTATGGGTGTTGAAATTCCTAATTTTCCACCATTAGTGTTTGAGTTTGATGAAAACTTGAAAGTCTTGAAAGAATATTCACTTGGTGAATAGCTGAAAAAGTAAAATAGAGCGTTAAGTCGCTCTATTTATTTTTGGTAGATAATCATTGAATCGCCGTAAGATAGAAACTTATAATCGCCGCTCTGAATTGCATGATTGTAAGCATTTTTTTAAGATTTTCCCAGCAGGCAAAAAGCACTCGCAAGCATTAAAAACTGTTGATTTTGGCGCGTGAAAAATTTGTAATTAAACCTTGAATTGTCTTAAACTTATATCCTGGAAAAAAATAAAAATATCTGCTTCACCCGATAAATCACCATTTTGAGATTTCGAAATCTTGCTTAAATCTTCACGATTGCCAGAATTTCCGTTAAGGTTTTTCGAAAAATTGCATTATGGGCATATTCGAGCGTTCTAGCGACTGTTGTGCCGAGTGCGAATACTCTACCGCCATTTTGTGTGGTTTTTTTGAATTTTCGCAACAGTTTCAGCTGGAATTTTCGAAATATTCCTGATGCATTCGGTGTTCTTCAATTTTTTTCGACCCGAATTGGCATAAAAAGTTCCAAGCCCAACATGAAGTGTTAAATGTGCGATTTTTTTACACCTTTTTTTCTTTTTAATGAATTTAAAAATTTCATCAGTCATATTTAAACTGGCAGTTGGTGCTGCGACTGATCCTTTTTTTCTTCTGCGAAAACAGTTTGATAGCGCTCAATATCGAGCGGCGTAGCATTTCTTCGCATATATGGTGGAAGAGGAACGGTGCCAAAGTTTTCGCAAAGGTCACGAAGGTCGATTTTTTTGAGCTCACGATCGCAAGCCCATCACCAAGAATTTCTTCAACTTTAATCTCTGCTTTTTTTCGAAATTATTTTGGGCGAAATCTTTTTAGTGAAGAGTCTTTTATGAAAAGCTTGTCACCGGATTTAATTTTTCCACGATACATAACTTTATGTTTGTGCCAATCGCTATCAAAAACTGTGTCGTTCTAAAACCACTAATTCGCGCTCAGCTCCGCTCTTTTTGTAGCAAAAAAAGCCGCGCTTTAATAACTTTCGTATCATTTAAGATGAGTAAATCGCCACTTTCAAAGAAATCTGCGATATTTTTTTATAAAAAGCTATCAGTAATTTCACCACTTTTTTTCGATCTAAAGCTAGTAATTTCGAACCGCCACGAACTTTTTGGCGGATGCGCTGCAATTTTATTTTCAGGTAATTCATAAGTGTAATCTTTCAGTTCCATTTTTTTATATTTTTAGCACTTTTTCGAAATAGCTTTCAACTCAAGAGGATAACTGTGGTTTTTGTAAAATTACTAAAAACTATTGACAAATATACAGAAATATGATAGACTATTGCTTAGTTGATAGATAAACTTATATAAGGCTTCTATCAAGAACATTAAAAAGTTGAAGACGAGAGTTTAAGATTACTCATGTTTTTCCTTTTTATGGTCTTGATGGGAGCCTTTTTGTCGTACTTATGTGCCTAAAAAAAGGCAAAAATCACACTCATATGGAGGAAAAAAATCATGAAAAAAATTAATTAAGTTAGGTGTTTCTTTGTTCTCTATGGCTATTCTTGGGTTGTTGCTCCAGCTTTTACTGACGCTCCTATTTTTTTGGAGCTAGTGTTGTAAAAGCTGAAGAAACAAGGCCGTTAGAATACCGTATCGTATATTATGATAAAGATACCAGGGAGGAAATAGCTCCACCAAAAATTGGAACTATAAATCCTGGTGAAACTGTCAATATTTATAAAGATATTGATGGCTATCAGGTGGTCTCAAATTTTGATGAGTGGATGCCCGGTTTTAATGCAAGCTATCGCATAATGAGTAAATACTTTGGGTTTTCGAATGGGCGTCTATTTATGTATCTAGACTATAAGAGATTGACTCCAACTCCGACACCAGATCCAGCACCAACGCCAGATCCAGTGCCAACTCCGACACCAGATCCAGTGCCAACTCCAGACCCAGTGCCAACTCCAGACACCAGATCCAGTGCCAACTCCAGACAAACCTGTAGTGCCAACTCCAGACAAACCTGTAGTGCCAACTCCAGACAAACCTGTAGTGCCAACTCCAGACAAACCTGTAGTGCCAACTCCAGACAAACCTGTAGTGCCAACTCCAGACAAAACCTGTAGTGCCAACTCCAGACAAACCTGTAGTGCCAACTCCAGACAAACCTGTAGTGCCAACTCCAGACAAACCTGTAGTGCCAACTCCAGACAAACCTGTAGTGCCAACTCCAGACAAAACCTAGTAAAAGCCAACTCCAGACAAACCTGTAGTGCCAACTCCAGACAAACCTGTAGTGCCAACTCCAGACAAACCTGTAGTGCCAACTCCAGACAAACCTGTAGTGCCAACTCCAGACAAACCTGTAGTGCCAACTCCAGACAAACCTGTAGTGCCAACTCCAGACAAACCTGAAAAGCTAACTCCAGACAAACCTGTAGTGCCAACTCCAGACAAACCTGTAGTGCCAACTCCAGACAAAACCCTGTAGTGCCAACTCCAGACAAACCTGTAGTGCCAACTCCAGACAAACCTGTAGTGCCAACTCCAGACAAACCTGATAAACCTCAATTGCCAGAAACTGGTGAAAAAGATTCAGCTGCAGCAACCTTGCTAGGACTACTAACAGCGGCTCTAGCATGGTTCACACTTCGTAAGAAGTCTTAAAACAAGCTCATAGTCTATCAACTATAGCCCCTCATTTGAGGGGCTTTTTAAATTGTTTAATATTTATACATGTAGGGACTAAAAATTAGCATTTATTATAAAAAAATAGCTTAGCTTTATTTTTTTCGTGTATTTTATGGTATACTATTTTTAATGTTAGATTCATTTTTTGCATAAAACTTTACGCATTCCATATAAATTAAATATTACAAAAATGCGAAAGTCTCAAAAACCCAAAAAGCTGTGGTGGTTTTTTTATTCATGGAATTGCCAGTGATGCTGGAATGTGGCAAAAAAAGCCGAAAGCGAAATCCAAGGGGAATTTGATATTTATGCGGTTGATCTAATTGGGCACGGAAAAATCGCCAAAACCAAAATGGATAGGTGCTCAACAGCTTTCAGTTCAGGCCAGAGCAGTTAGAAGAATGGCTTTTTGATGAAAAAGTATAAAAAAACCACTTTTTCTTAGTTGGGCATTCAATGGGATCTTTGGTGGCGGCAGAATTTTTCGAAAAAAAGTATTCGAATGTAGTAGATGGAATTTTTCTACTTTCACCACCAATCTATTCGCCAGAAGAAACGCACGACACAATCCAAGAATCTATTTTGAAAAAAAGGTTATGAAAAAAATCGTTAAGAAGCCCGAAAAAAATCAATTAAATTTGTGAATGCAGTTATTGATACTGGTGCGGTCGATGTTGATAAATTTGAATCTCAAGAACAATTTAGGCCGATTCGAAGATCTTTAAAAGAAGCAATAATTGAACAGGATACTTTCGCGGTACTTTCAAAAACCAAAACGCCAACTAAAATTATTTATGGAGTTTTTGACCCTGTTGTAATTGGGCGAAATATTCGAAAACTTGGTAGGATCAATAAAAAAATATCACAACTTCAAGAGTTTTTGAGTTCTCACGATCCAACAAAATCGATGATTGAGCAGGTTTCGAAAAGGTATTGATAAGATTTTTAAAAGGAGAAATATGAATAAAAAAAGTTATTTTTAACGGGCGACCGACCAACTGGGAAATTGCATATTGGCCATTATGTTGGCTCACTAAAAACGCGTGGAGTTGCAGAATTCGGGCGAATATGAAACTTTTATTATGATCGCCGACACGCAAGCTTTAACTGATAATGCAAAAAAATCCTGAAAAAGTTCGAAATAATGTTTTGCAAGTTGCTTTAGATTACTTAGCGGCAGGAATCGACCCTTCGAAAAACTACAATTTTTGTACAAAGTCAAATTCCGCAACTACCAGAACTTGCAATGTATTATGCGAACTTAGTTTCGATTTCTCGCCTTGAGCGGAATCCAACCGTTAAAACTGAAATTAAGCAAAAAAACTTCGGTGAAGGTGTACCGAGCGGTTTTGTATTTTACCCAATTTCACAGGCGGCAGATATCACAGCTTTTAAAGCAACTCATGTGCCAGTTGGTGAAGATCAGATGCCAATGATTGAGCTAACTCGTGAAATTTCTCGATCATTCAATCAAACATATAAAAACAGATACGCTTGTTGAACCAGAAGTTATTCTTTCGAAAGAAGGCATTGAACGACGATTGCCAGGAATTAACGGAATGGATGATAAAATGAGCAAAAGCTTAAATAACGGTATTTATCTGGCGGATTCTTTCGAAGAAATGCGTGCAAAGGTGATGAAAATGTATACCGACCCTGAACATATTCGGGTTGAAGATCCTGGAAAGATTGAAGGAAATGTAGTTTTTTTGCTTATCTTGATGTTTTTTTGCTGAAGATAAGAACAAAGTCGCTGAAATGAAAGCTCACTACCAAAAAGGTGGTTTGGGTGATGTTGCGGTTAAAAAAATACTTGATCGAAGAGATGGATAAAAGTTTTGAAGCCTATTCGTGAAAAAAACGAGCTGAACTAGAAAAAGATCCTGAGATTATTTATGAAATTCTTAGAAAAAGGAAGCTTAAAGGCTGAAAAAAATAGCAGCGCAAACCCTTAAAGAAGTTAAACAAGCAATGAAGATTGATTATTTTGGAGATGAAAATGGCAAAGTTTAATTCTGGTGATATTTTTAAAAAATTTTTGCGAAAGTTTCAAATTGCAGGTGAAGAAAAATGTTCCGCGAAATATTGAAGAGCTAAAGAAGATTACTGCTGATGAATTTTCAGAAATTTTCACTTTTAAATTTAACAAACATAAGTTTTTTTATCGTGGTTGATGGAATGGCTGAAGATGATGAATTTTACATCCAAGATCTTCTTCGAAAGCATTTTGGTGATATTGAAGGTGAATTAATTAAGAATCCACTCGATTTAATGATGAGTTTTGCTTTGCCATTTGAAGGTAAAGATATTTATCTCTTCCGAAAATATTGCCTCAAAAAAACAAGGCTTGATGTTTATTTGACTGAAGATTACCCAGAATTTTCGCGAGCAACGATTCAAAAATATATTAAAAATGGCTTTGTAAAAGTGAATGGAAAAATTGCGAAAAAACCAAAAGATGCAATTGAAAAAGGTGATAAGGTTGAGCTCGAAATTCCAGAAAAAACTACTGAGAAAATTGATTTTCCAGTGCTTTTTGAAGATGAAAATGTTATCGTAATAAATAAGCCTCGTGGAATTTTAACGCATAGCAAAGGTGCTTTAAATGATGAATTTACTGTTGCGGATTTTTTTGAAAGTTGTGGTGCAAAAATTTAGTAAAGGGACAAATCGTGTCGGTATCATTCATAGGCTTGACCGTGAAACTTCTGGTGTAATAATTGGCGCAAAAAAATGATGAAGCTGCTAAAAAGCTACAAAAGCAATTTTCAGAACGGACTGCGAAAAAAACCTATGTGGCAATCGTTAAAGGTGTTTTAAATCCAAAAAAAGCCTTAATTGATCTACCTATTGCGAGAAACGGCTCAGCTCCGAGCACTTTCATGATTCATGCAAAAGGAAAAGCCAGCCCAAACTAAATATGAAGTTCTTAAGGAAAATGAAAAATTTTTTTCGTTAGTAAAACTTATGCCAAAAACTGGTCGAACACATCAATTGCGTGTTCATTTAAGCTATCTAAACCATCCAATTTTAGGCGATAGAGTTTATGATAAAAAAATATTTCGAAATCTGAAAGTGAAGATAGGATGTTTTTACATGCGTAAAGTTTAGAGATTACAATTCCACCAAAAAAAGGGTGAAAAAGAATCGCAAAGAATGATTTTCGAAGCAGAAACTCCTGAAAAATTTTGAGTTATAAAAATGAAAGATTTCTTTTGAAAATACAATTTTAAGTTCACATGCAACGATCGTGGAGATCCCTCGTGGGTTCGGTTTTTGATTTTGCTCTAAAAAAAGTTAAAAATTTTTCGAAAGATATTCAAATAATTAAATTTAAGCCAACAATCCACGGTGCACAGAAAACTGAAATTATTAATGTTGAAGATATTGAGGTTTTGCAGAAAAAGCGAATGTTAAAAAGTGCTAAGAGGCGTTGTTTTGTACTGATGGACGCAGAAAAAAATGAACGAATCTGCGTAAAAATAAATTCTTGAAGCTTTTTGAAGAACCAAATACTAATACTTCTTTTTGTACTTTTTGACTGAAAATAAGAATGCCTTCGAAAAAGACTATACTTTCACGAGCGCAGATTTTACGAATTCCGCCAATATCGGAAATTGATTCGATTAAGATGTTGCAAAAAAATCAAAAATTGAGTGAAGATGATAAGAAAAAAATTCTATTTATGGCGAACGGTTTGCCTGGTGAAATTGATAAACTTTCGAACAGTAAAAAAATATTTCAATGAACAAATGGAGATTGCTGAATTTGCAAAAAGGTGGTTTTTGGGTTCGAAATTTGAAAAAAATATTAATCGTGAAAGATTTAAAAACCGGAAAGAAATGATATTCTAAAGTTTTTTTAGAAATTTTGCTTAAAAATGGTTGACCAAACTTTTTGCTCAAAATCCAAAAGGAGCAACAACGGTAAAGAAAAATACTTAGAGCTTATGATAGGATCTCTAAAAAAATGGAAATATCAAGTTGGCTCTGCTTGATTTAATTATCGGCTAAAAATTTGCTAAAATGCTGATTTCTATGCTATAATATATTGGTATGTTAGTTTTTGATTTTTAATTATTGTTCTTAGTGTTTATGTTTTTTTCTAAAAAAATCCTGAAAAATTAACAAAAAAACGCCCTACCAGATAATTTTGCGAATAAAATTGATAAGCTATGGCGTGTAGCACAAGAGGCAATTATTGATAAAAAAATATTTTGCGAGCAGAGAAAGTTTTATTAACAATTTTGCGATTTGATGAAAGAAATGCTACGGCATATAACCGTTTAGGGATAATATATGCGGGCCAAAAAGAAGTTTGACGATGCTATTGAATGTTTCGAAATTGCTCAAAAGCTTAGAAAGCAGCGCATCGAGTCTTCATAACGTTGGTTTAATCTATCTCGAAACCAATAATTATCAAAAAAAGCCGCCCTAGCATTTGAACAAGCTATAGAAATTGAAGATTCTGTACCGACTCGATATATCGCCTATGCTCGAGCTCTTGAAAAAAATGGGAAAAGATAAATTGGCAATTTCGGCACTAGAAAAAAAGCAATAGAACTTGATGAAAGACCTCAAACTTTACGAACTCTCGGTGCGCTCTATCTTAAAGTTGAAAAATATAGAAAAAGCAAAAAGAAATTAAAGATAGATTGGAGTTATTAAAAAGATAACAGAAGGGCTATAAAACAAAAACCGAATCTCTAATGAATCAATTTCAACCAAAAAAATTTGCAATGTAAAAATCAGGCTTAAAGCCTGATTTTTTTATTTATTAGTATGTAGTAAGGTTAGATGAATATATTAATCATCTTTAAGCTTAAAGATTCTATATATCAATAAAAAAAGAATGAGCACCAATTCGATGCTCATTCTTTATATTAGTTTAATTTTTTTTCGAGTTTTGAAGTTTTTTTGCTGTAAGGAATGTTAGAATTGCGCCAGAAATTAGAGCAATAATTGAACTTACATTTCTTACAAAACCGGTATTTGGTGCAGCAATCTTTGTAATATCTTCAAAGATATATGAAATTATTGTTTCATTTTCTACAACAAAGCCCTTTTTGAGCGCCTTCAATCCTCTTGAGCTGGTAGATTCGACCGTTGATCTCAATTCGGTTAGTTCCTATACTTTCGAAAGGTGTTCCAACTTGAGTACCTATTTTATGTAAAATATTCTCGTTCTGAATTGGGTTGCCTTTTTTTGATCTAGGAACCTTTCGATAACTGTACCACCTTTCTTTTGGCACATATATATAAGTTACCGTTTGGTCGATATCTTTAGCTTTTTCCAGATTCTGGGGCAGAATCTTTTGCAATTTTCTCAAAAAAATATAAGATAATCCATCTTTTGTGATTTCTTTTTGGTGCTTTTTGAGAAGTAAGGTGTTCCAACTTGAGTTTTTAGCTTTTAGAATTTCTACCGTGCCTTTAATCTCTTTACCTTTTTGGTCGATAAATTTAGCTTCGACTTTTTCCACCTTCCTTTGGTTTGTAATAAAAAAATCAAAGGATTGAGATTCGGACGAAATTTTACCGTTAACCGCTTTAGACTTATCTTCAAGAGTGTAAACTAGTCCTTTTTTTATCAGTAACTTCTTTTTGGTGGGTTATAGCTAAATGATGTTCCAATTTGCTTGCCATCTTCTTCAACTCTTGTTTTTTTCTAGAACTGAACTATCTTTAGAGTTTAATAGACGAGCAACTACGCCTTTTTCCGAGTTTTTGGTGTGTATTGATAAACTACTTCTTTTGTTTTAGCTTCAACACGGCCAGTCTTTTGAACCAGATTTTTATCTTTTTCGAAGGTGTAAACTAATCCTGTATCGCTTGTAATTTCAAGATCTGGCTCATCGGAATATTCAGTTCCAACAGGTGTGTTGGTAGCTTTAACTACCTTTTGTATTTTTTTGATAGTTTTTGCCGTTTTGGTCAACATATTGAGCCAAAACTTGACCACCTTTTTTTAGCAACATATCCGTAAATTATAGTTTGTTCTTGTTCTGAAACTTTGCCATTTTGAGGTGCTGAATTTTTCAATCAAAGAGCTAAACACATAAGTTATTCCTTCATGAGTAATCTCTGGTTGAGGTGTACTTGAGTATGGGGTTCCAACTTGAGTTCCATCTGGCGAAACAGTCTCAGTTTTAATTATCTTGTTTAAACCAATAATTTTCGAAACAGCATTTACACCTTTTCCAGCTTTTGGAGAATATTCAAAGATAATAGTTTGCGAGTCAGCTTTGACGCGTCCGTTTTCCGGTGCGGAATTTGCTGAAATCTTATTATAAACATACTTCAGTCCATTTTGATTAATTTCTGGTTTTTGAAGTTGCTGAATATTCAGTTCCAACCTGAGTTCCTGCTGGTTTTACGATTTCAACAGGGGAAATTTCTTGGTTTTGTGCCGGCTTTCACAAATTTAGCTTCAACTTTTCCGCCTTCCTTTGGCTTATATTGGAAGATAACGGTTTGTGTTTTTTTCTTTAACTGTGCCATTTTCTGGATCTGAACCATCTTTGAGTTTTTCGAAAACGTAAACCAAATTATCTTTGGTGATCTCGGCTGGTTTTGTAGTGGTGTAGTTCTCATTTATCAAAGCATTTTCTTTGATAACTTTTTTCGCTTCTATTTCATCACCATTTTTGGTTAATGAACTTAGCTTCAACAGATCCACGAGGCCTAAATACTCCAATATTTACAAAGAAGTGCTTGCTTTGAGCATTATTGGTGAAAGTTGAACTTCGTACTGTTGCATCTACTGAATTTTCATCTACATGGCTCGCTTTACTATAATTTGCATTATTAGCAGCGGAACTCTTTTTTACAGTTTCTAAAGTTTCTTTTCGCGTAAATCTCACATGATAATTTGCGAAATCTTTAGTCTTGAAACTATAATGACCCTTACTGTCGGTTTTGGCTGATTGAACGGGAGTGTTGTCGGTGTTTTTGAATAGCTCAACAGTGTATTCTGGAAGAAGGGTATCAATATTTTCGTCAAAAAAATATTATTCTTGTTGTTATCTTCGAAAGCGATACCTTCGATTACTGTAGGATATTCAACTTTCGCCTCAACTGGGTCGGATTCAACCAAGTTTCCACTTGCGCTAATTGTTACAGCAACACTGTTGTTCGCAATAGTATTATCGGCAGCTTTTTGGATCAATTTGAGCAGTGAAATCAAAATTTACAACAGTCTGAGCAGGCACAGAATAATTTGCTTTTTGCTCGATTTTAATCATTCGAACTTTAGACCAATCAGTGATCGCAGTTTTGTCAACAAAGTTTTTTTATTCCAAGATTCGTTTTGGGTTGAACCTGGATTATCTGTTGAATAGCTAATTTTAAAGCCTTCTTTTTCAGCGATTGCACCAGTTAGTTTAGTAGGAATCTGGCTTCCTCTATCTTCTTGAGTGCCTTGGTTATTTTTCAACAATTTTCTTATCGTTTGCAGTTGGTAAAACTTCAAGTACGCGTGAAGTTAGCAGCGGACGATCAGAAATGTTAATAACTGAAATTCGATAGTCAATTAAATCTGCTGGGTCAAGATTTGAAACGTTTTTTTCTGAAACTTCCAGTATTGTGCTTGCGAACATATTTTTAATAGCAACTTGTTCTGGCTTTAAAAACATTGAAAGTGGTTGAAGATCTAGCAATATTGGTTGAGTTTGTGCTTCCATCTTCGCCGAAGTCAAGATCATCATTTCCATCTCCATAACGGAACTTATCGTTAGCGTCCCACATAGTAATGAAGTCTCACCTCATATTGGCCGTTTGGTGTGAATTCTGAAACATTGATACTTTTTTTGATATAAATCTATTAAATTCACCATAGGATAAGGAGTCTTTTCCTGTAATTTTAGAAGTTTTTTTCCACTGTTTTTTTATAGTTTTTCAGTCAAAGAGCAATTGCCGCTATCTATACATTCTAGAGCCTCATTACCAACGTCAAGATTATTCGAGAAAAAGTAGAGCATATATCGGCTTATTGATACTTATATTATTGCTTCTATTTGCTGTGAGCGAAGGACTTGATCCTGCAGTGGTTATAGGGTTACGATCGGAATTTATCAGCGTGTTGCTAACTTTTTGTCGTTGTCTTTCTAATAATGAGACGCTTTTAGACTCTTTTTCTGTATTGTTTTCTATTTTTAGAAATGCACTATTTTCGGTTGCATACTCTTGTTCGGGTCGAATAGAGTCTCTAATCTTATCTATGTCGAAAAAAATTTAGTATATGCTGCGAATCTGAAAGTTGATTTTTACCAACTTCTCCGACGTTTGAGGGGAGAGAACTACCTTCAGGGAATTTAATCTTAAAGCCTTTAGTGCTATATGGGAGCTTAACTTTTCTATCCGTTTCAGTAATTTCACCCACTTTCGTTTCTATATTTTTAGAATCTATAGCGTAAACGTCCACCTTTTGAATTTTCAAGTCTTTGAAAAGAGAATATCCCGAAGAGCTAGCTTCATAAGAAACCTCATCAATATATTGATCGTCATTATCCAAGGAGTCTCTAATATAATCTATTGAGTGGGTACTATTACTGCCATCGTTCAGAACGTTGACTGAGATACCCCAAACATAATTTTTTTGTTTTCTTTGTTATAGTCTATGTCTGATATATCCATTACATTGAGATATTGTCCTTTGTATTTGTCTATTTTTCGTTTTTTTCCGTATCGGAACGACACTCCCCGAGGATTATAGTACTTGTAAATTTCTATGTTACCATCTTTCGGGTAGCTAAGAACTCTTGGCGTAAATGAATCAATTGCTGTTGCACTAAGGGAAGTTCCATCCGTATAGTCTACGGTTGTTTCAAGCTTAATTTCCGCTCTCTTATGCAATATAGAAAGCGGAGTATTGGTTGCATACCTTGTCTCTAGGTTCTTTTTGGGGTAAATATTGCTACCTGAAATTCCACTCTGCTTAAAGGTTGCGATTCTAGTATTTTCATCAAAACTCCAACCATTCTTAATTGACTCTGGCGAAGGTGACATATATTCAGGAAGAGTAACTTTGTAGGTCATTGACTCCGCCTGCTTAATACCAGTACTATAGACTTCATTTGTACCATTAACACCTCTAATAAGAGCGTAGGCGTAATTAATAACTGAAATATTTTTATTATTAAAATAAAGTGGTTCAATGTCTGTATTTTCTTTATTGGTGTATCTCGCAATATAAACATTATCTCGAATGTTTAACTGAGCAGAAATCAGAGATGGATATTTAAGAGTGTTAAGATTCTTACTCTGCCTGCTCAAAAGGACACCGTCTTTATCATAAAGCTCATGAATAATTTCTGGCTTATAGTTTTCTGGAGTTTCGACATTTTTAAATCTAAAAAAATATAGTTAATTGAGTTAATTGAACCAGCTTGTAAGTTTGCGTAATTTCCGCGATAAATATAGTAATCATCATCTGAGGTAACCCTATCTGAAGTAATCGCAGAGGTTGCTGTTACTTTTGGATATCCGTAAAGGTATTTCTTTTGGAATTTTAAGCAGAAAATAAGCATTATTATATGATTTTGCTGAACCTTCGCTCGAAACCTCAACGCGTGAGTTCATAACGATTTCTTCGCCAGAGTAAAACTCAGTCTTCTCGGACTTATCTTCTTTCTTTGAAATCATTTCCATAAATGTTTTTAACATTATCAGCAAAGTTGCCGTTTTGAGCATTAGCAAGGTGCTTTTAATGCACCGTATCCGCCCAAAGTAGTAGCAACTAAAAATAGCCACTAAAACAGTGAGTTTCTTGAATTTTGCATTGCGAAAAATCCAAGAAAGCTCGTCTAGCATTTCTTCCACTTATTCTCATTTTCCTCCTTAAATAAGTTTTTATCAAAACAATTATATCATAAACACAAGCACAATAAAAAGGCCAATTTTTTTGCATTTTTCGAATTGAGATTTTTACTTGTAATTATTGCATTCAATGCTTCAATTTCGTATTTTAAGAGTTCTTAACCGAGAGAGTTTGGGAGGACTTCGAAAAACTAGCTAGTAAGTTGCGGAAGTTTCAGGGGATGTCAAAGTTTTAAGAGTGAATAAGAGTGAGATAGTTCCTAGAGATACTATTCAATTTTCGGAGAGGCTATTTATTTTTAGATCTGCTTGATGCAATAAACAACTGAACCACCGATATGAGAATGATCACTGCGCAAAACAAACCAAAAATTGACTAATATTTGGCAAGTTAAATTCGAAAAATTCACGTAAGATCGGAGCACTAAAAAAATTACACCAGTGAAAAATTAAAGTTCCAATGATATATATTGTTCTACGAATTTTGTTGTTTTTTTGAGGGCTTTGAGCCAAGGAATATCTCGCTCAAAATTGTCGCAAAAAACACCAAACCAAGCAGTAGCAATCACGACGGTTGCTAAAATTCCGTGCATTATAGGCCTGCTCGCAAAATCACCGCCGACTTTAATATATAGGCTAACATAAATGAATGAAATTGCTAAACCACTTAAAATTGCCACCGGCATGATTGAATAAAGCGTATCTCGCCAGAAGTTTTTTTGGATTGATTTTAGCTTTAGGTATTGGTGGAAATAGTGTAGTTAGAACTGTTGGCATTGTTACTAAAAATGAAATTCATATAGGTTATATGACGAGGTAAAAAAGGATAGTTAACACCAGCTATCATTGTTGTAAAAAGAATAGTTACGCCAAGAATAATTTTATGGAAGAATAGAATTGCAATCATTTCAATTGAAAGCATGATTCGATTTCCAATCTTCACGCCGCTAGGTAAGGAAGTGAATGAATTGTCCATTAAAAACTAAATCTGCAACACGGCGAGTTGCAGGTGCGCCATCAAACATAGAAATACCCAAATCTGATTTTTTAATTGCAAGAGCATCATTTACGCCATCGCCAATCATTCCTGTATATAGGTTGTTTTTCTGAAAAACACCAATAATTTTCTCTTTTGTTCAGGTAAGACTCGTGCGAAAATTGTATTTTTCAAGAATAGCCTTTTTCGAAGTCTTTTTTTCGAAAGATTAGCAAGTTCTGCGCCAGTTATATATTTTTCAGCATTTTTAATTCCGGCTTCAAGGGCAATAAAACTCACAGTTCGTGGATTATCTCCGGAAATTACACGAATTGAAACGCCACGATTTTGCAAAAAACTAACAGTTTCTTGAACATTTGGTCTCAGGGTATTTTTAAGTGTAATTATTGCAATTGGCTCAAGTTTTTCACTTTCGAGAAGTTTTGAAATTTTACCAGATTTTTTAAATTTTGCTAGAAGTAAAACTCGCAAACCTTGAGATGCTAAATCGTTGATTTCTTTCGAAATACTTTCAGATTTACTATCTTTTGAAAGGTTTTTTAGAATAAATTCAGGAGCACCGAAAACGATAGATTCTTCTTTTATTATTGTCAATGAAAGTCATTCCAGACAGTTTTCGCGAACTCGAAAAAAGCCATATAGTCCGTAATTTTAAGATTTGCGTTATCTTTGAACTCATTTAAAAATAGCTTGAGCTGTGGCATTTTTTTCTCAGCAGACTCTGAGTTTAAAGTATTTAGAATTTGTGCAATTTCTTCTTTCGAAAAGTCTTTACTAATAACTTCACAAGAATTAAACTCAATTTCAGGGGAAGTTAATGTTCCGGTTTTATCTGTTGCAAGAACTTCGAGCAAAGCCATATCTTCTATTGCAGAAATTTTTGCGGCAGAACTTTAGCTTGGAGCAACTTTAATGAACCGTAAGCGAAGAATAGTGAGCTTGCAAGTAATAGACCTTCCGGAACGACAACGACCGCAGCAGAAGTTATGGTTTTTAAAATTGTAGTCGGGTCTTCTTTAAAAATAAAGAAATAAACCAGGCAAATTACTATAGCTAGAGCGAGCGCAAACCAGCTTAATCTTGAAATTAATTTCGAAATTTTTTGTTGAATTGGTGTAAGTTTTGGCTTGTAGTTTTTTTGAGTTTTGCTGCCATTTGGCCGGCTTCGGTATTTTCACCAACAGCTAAAACCTCAGCTTCAGCTTCACCCGAAACTACGATTGAACTCGAAAGAATTTTATCGCCAACATTTTTCGAAATAGCATCGCTTTCTCCTGTCAGAATTGATTCGTTAACTTCAAAAAGAATTTGACTTTGTTATTTTTTTGCATCTGCGGGGATTTCGTCGCCAGTTTTTAGAAAAAAATCTTGTTGCCTTGTTGAAGCTCGGTGAATAAAAATTTCTTCAAGCTTTCCATCACGAAAAAACCATTGCTCTGGGTGCACTCATTAATTCAATTTTTTTCGAAGGGTTAAATATGCACGAACCTCCTGAATTGTTCCGATAAAGGAATTTACTAGAATTACAAAAAGAAATAAACCATGCATCACGAACCTCACCAACAAGCAAAAGCCCGCCTGCAAGAATAAAAAAATCGCAATTGAAATTGGGGAAATAAAGTTTCGAAAAATAATTGTTTGAATGTGTTTTCATAGTTTATATTATATCAGTTTTTTTAAACAAGAAAAAAACCCTCAAAATGAGGGGGATAAAAATTATTTTTTTAACATTAAGACCGGCGATTAAACCATAGTATGCATGCGAGTCTTTATGTTTTTTTCAATAAATTTCCTATTTTTCATGAATGATTCGAAGTTCTCTAGCTAAAGATTTTTGGCGTTTTTCTTGAAGAGCATCCTGCGAGATTGCTCTTCTGAGCGAATCTTGGTAAGGATTTCGCTTTTTAGAAAGTTTTTTTCTTCTGAATTAAGAATGATATGGTTCGACAATTCATTTATAAGACCCGAAGAATAAAAATGACTCTTTTTGAAAAGTTTAGCATTGAAGCCAGCTCTTGCGAGTGGCCTAGCGTTTATTTTTTTGTGGAATCGCGCAAACTAAATAGTCAATCTGTGGATCTTTTTTTACGTATTTAACAACTTCCGAAAAATAACTCAGTTAATTCATTGCTGTTAGCTTTAGGCACAGCAGTGGCAGTATTCACGAAATCAGATATTGCGTAAACATTTATAGTTTTTTTGCCGACTTTAATTTCTTTTAAGAAATTTAAGTCCAACCGCTGTGGTCGCTTCGTCGTTCTTTCGAATAAAAACCACTCTTTCTTATTATCAAATTCTTCTTGCGAATATGACCCACGCGTGAGAATTTGCAAATTCATGATTTGCTCTGCGATTTTCTTTTTGAGCTCGTCGCTTTTTAGAATCATAGAGAACTTCGATATTATTAGTCTTAAATAATTTAAGCATATAAAATGTACCTCGATATGGACTAAATAGAATAACATTGTAACATTTTTTTAAAAACGGGAAGCAAGAATAAGCTTTTATTTTTTTATCATTAAATATGGTAAAAATTTGAAAAATAATTATTATGAGATTATTAAAAAAACTTCAAACAATCTTGGGATTTTTTTCTATAAAAAAATAAATATGGTCTTTTGATCGGCGCTTCAGTTTTGCATTTTGCGATGTCAGTGATTGGGGTTAATTTACTTTTTTTGGGTTTTTAAACTAATTTTTATTGTTTTTCGAATCAAGAAAAATATAACCAAAGATAACTTTTTATTTGATTTTTTTCAAATCCATTGAGCTTATTTTTTTATGCGCAATTTATATTTTATTAGTTGCATTTTTAACTTTTGCGGAATTCTTTTATTTTGATCAATTTTATTAACTCCAGAAGAGAAGGTTCAGCTTTTTCGATAAAAACCACTTTAGCAAGATCTTTCATGAAATTAAAAAGGTTTAATAGGTTTTCAAGTCTTCTTTTTTTATAATTTATTTTATTTCGATGGTACCTCTTGAAAATCTTGGGCTTTCGAGCACAATCACTGAACGACTTCGAATTCCTACATTTATTACGGGTGAAATTTCTAAAACACTAACAGGAACTTTGCTGTATTTTTATTTTAATTTTCACGATTTTTTTATAAATTATCGCTTAATTTTTCACTTTACCACGCACAATTTTAAAAGATGAGCCGCTTTCGAAAAGTATTAAAGAAAGCTGGAAGGCCACTAAAAAGAAGATTCCGCAAATTTTAATTCCAATTGGCATTTTTCGAAATTATTTTTTTATGTTTGCGGGATTGCTGCTTATAATTATTACTGCTGGGATTTTTGGGAATTCTTAAACCTTTTTCTGGGATTTTTTTACTTTCGAAGACAATTCTTCAAACAATATTTGATGTAGTGTTTTTTTGCTTTTTCGGTTTTTACGAAAATTTCAATTGTAATTATTTTTGCTAGATAATATTGAGCCTCAAAAATCGAAAAACTATTGAAAGTAAAAAGAAAAAGAAAGCGCTCAAGTGTTCTTATGCTTTTTGATGATTTTACTCTTGAGCGGCTCCATAGCTATCAATGGAATCCAAATTTATTACCGAAAAAAATCGACACAAAAATCCTCAAAATTGCTCATCGCGGCGATATTCGGGGTGGGGTTGAGAATTCGCTTGAAGCGCTTGAATCAGCCAAGAAAAAAAGGTGCAGATTATGCCGAAATGGACATTCAATTAACGCGAGATAATCATTTTGTGGTTGTTCATGACTACAATTTACGTCGATTAACGGGTCGAGATGCGTGTTAGAGATTTGGATTTAAGTGAGATTCAAAAATTTAACAATTTTTCGAAAACGGTTTCAAAAAGCCGAATCCCAACTTTTGAAGAATATGTAAGAAGAGCAGATGAGCTAAAAAAATTAAACTTTTAGTTGAACTAAAACCAAGTGGCGACGAACCTGAAAAATTTTGCAGAAATGTTCGTGAAAGATTTTCGAAAACTCGGTGTTTCGCGAAAGTTCAAAACAATGTCGCTGGATTTAAATTTAATGCGAAAAATCGAGAAAATTGCGCCTGAAATCGAAACAGGCTTCGTGATTCCGCTTCAATTTGGTGATTTTGATGATTCGAAAATTGATTTTTATGTGATTGAAGATTTTTCATATCGTAAAAAAATTAGCACTGGAAGCCCACAAAAAAACAACGCAAAAATTTTTTTATCTGGACACTAAATACTCGCAGTGACATTTCAAAAATACCTCCAAGAGCCGATTGATGGAATAATTTCCGACGAAGTTGACCTAATTACCGATATCGAAAAAGAAGACCGTTCGAAAGAATCAATTTTTAAGAGTTTTGTGCGATTGATTCGGCTAAAATTTTAATACTAAAAAACCGCAAAACTAAGTTTGCGGAAAAATCTATCGAATAGTTTTTTGAGTAATGTACTTATGTTGAAGGTTAAACAAATCATAAAAACCGAGCAGCTAGCATAAAAAGTTTTTTTGAGACCCTGTTTTCTTGAATTTCATCCTCAGAAGGTTCAAAAAGCCAAACATATTTCACAAAAATGCTTGCATTAATGCTAAAAAAATTAAGATATTCATCTTGATATGGTCGGCGATATGAACGTAAAAAACAGATAAAAAAATCATTTGTTAAAATTGGAATTCCATATTTTTCGGCGAATTCGAAAAATTTCTTTATTCATTTCCTCATGAGCGCTGTTTTAAAAATTCTAATTTGGTTAATTTTGCGATTGCGATATTCGTGAATCGGAAACGGAAAAATCATACATTCCAGAAGGAAAAAAACATATGGTGATTATTACTTTCACCTTGTTTTAATCTCTGGAATCTCTTCGGAAAAATCAAAAAAATTTCGTTGTTTAGTTTTTTTCGAATTCTTCGCTCCAATCATAAAGTTGCGAAATTTTCACAAAAATCACCATTAGAATCTTTCACAAAAAGCCATCATCTGACGCCGACGCCGACGAACCTCATTCAAAAACATGTGTTCTCGGATCGTTTTTCACGAATATTTTTCGAAATAAGCTTTTTTGTTTCGAAAAAATCTCGCAGTCGGATTTTTGACGATTTTCTTTTCTTTTTAGCGAAATCCATTTCCAAAAACTCTAATTTATACGCAGAATTCATTAAACCATACAAATTATAATAGTAAAGTGAAATATCGTAAAAGCATAAATTCAATGAAATCTTCATCAATTTTAGTAATTTTTATGATTCGAAATATCACTAAAAAGCTTCAAACTTTTTGAGATGATTTTTTTCGCAAGTAAAAACTTGAATGGAATTATCAAGCAAATCTTCCGGAAGGCAATCCGTGAGAAGCAAATTGATGATTTCGTAAAAAAACTTGGTTTTGAAGCATTTTGAATAAACAGCGGTTGGAGCAGAATTTCGAAAGTTTCTGGTGACAGCGAGTGGATTTTTTTCATCCGAACGCCAGCCGAGTTTTCGAGTTGGATTTTTCTGGATCAAGCTGAAGCATTAACGACAAAAATCGTTTCAAAGTTTTGGGCAAATTTTTTGCGAAATTTTTGAAGGGAGAATTATTCCTTCCAAAAATTTTGTAGTTTTCATCGGAAATTTCGGTTTCGAAAAAACTCATCTTCGTTAAATTTCGAAGACATCATTTTTCCGCGTTTCAAAAATTGCGTTTGCAAAAAATTTCGAAATTACCATAAAAAAGCAGCGTCTTTAAGCTTCATAATTATTCCTCCTTTTTAAAGTGCGCTGAAATGAAAATTAAACAGTTGATATTATCATATAATTTTTTTCGAAGATATTTCAAGCGTAAAATAGTTACGAAAAAGCTTGAAAAACACGTTTTTGTGTGATAGAATAGTAGAGTTAATATTAATTGCGAGTGAAATTTGGGAGATTTTTAGCCTCATTTCGAAAGAAATGACCAGCACGAAAGCAAACAAACACTCTTTTAAAATGAAAGGAAAAGTTCAATGAGTCGAATCGGAAAAACTACCTATTGAGGTTCCGGCTGGTGTGACAATCACGATTGACGAGAACGAGATTTCAGTTAAAGGCGCTAAAAGGCGAACTAACTGTGCCTCATTTGTCTGATGTAACTGTCGAACTTGACGGCACAACTTTAAAGGTTGTTCGAAACAATGACGAACGAGTAGCCCGTCAGCAACACGGTTTACAACGAGCTCTTTTTGAATAATGCCGTTATTGGTGTTACAAAAGGTTTCGAAAAAGAAATTGGAAGTTAACGGAGTTGGTTTCCGTGTTCAAACTAACAATCCACAAGAGCTTGAAATGCAACTTGGTTTCTCACACCCTGTAATCTATAAGGCGAAAAGAAGGAATCACCTCTCTAACGACAAAATGGTTATTACAGTTGCAGGAATCGACAAGCAAGCTGTTGGTCAAGCTGCGGCAGAAATCCGCGCTTTGAAGAAACCTGAACCATACAAAGGTAAAAGGTATTAAATATGTTGATGAAGTTATCTTGCGAAAAGCAGGAAAGGCAGGTAAATAATGTCTAAAAGCATTAGCACTTAAGAAACAAAATTTGGCTTTACGAAAAGGTCGTGTTCGAGCAAAAAAATTTCAGGAACTTCTGAACGCCCACGTCTAACTGTATCTATAAGCAATTTGCATGTTTCAGCTCAAATCATCGATGACATCGCTCAGAAAAACTATTGTTTCGGCAACAACCGTTGGTTCAAAAAGCAAAAAGGTTCAAAAACAGAACTTGCTGCAAAAAAATTGGTGCAGAAATCGCTAAAAAAAGCTAAAAAAAGCTAAAATTAATACAGTAGTATTTGACCGAAATGGTCGCCAATATGCAGGTCGCTTGCACGCTTTGGCGGATGCTGCTCGTAAGGAAGGATTGGAGTTCTAATTATGGCTGAAGCTCAAAAAAACTCAGGCTCCACGCCGAAACAACGACCGAAACAACGGTCGAAATGGTCGAAAAAAATGACCGCCGAAATAATAATCGACGCCAAGAACGCGAAGAAAAAAACAATTCGAAGAATTAGTAATTAACATTGATCGTGTTTCTCGTGTTGTTAAAGGTGGACGACGCTTCCGCTTTAAAGCTCTTGTTGTTGTGGGTGACCGCAAAAACAAAGTTGGTGTTGGTGTAGCTAAAGGTCAAGATGTGACTGCAGCTATCGCTAAAGCAACAAATGTTGCAAAGAAAAACATGATTGAAATCGCGCTTGAAGGCGACACAATTCCACACGAAGCTGAGAAAAAAGTAACTGGTGCTCACGTTCTTTTGAAGCCTGCAGCTCCTGGTACTGGTATTATTGCTGGTGGTGTGGTTCGACAAATTATTGGTGTAACTGGCATTCGAAACATGCTTTCTAAATCACTTGGCTCAACAAATAAAGTTAATATTGCTTACGCAACTATAGATGCTTTGAAGAGCCTTGTTCCTAAAGAACAGTGGTTAAATGCATCAAAAAGCTAAAAAAGGAGACTAAGTAATGAAATACAATGAACTCCAAGTTTCTGCAAATAAAGATAAAAATTCGTGTTGGTCGCGGTATCTCAGCTGGTCGTGGTAAAACTGCTGGTCGTGGTACTAAAGGTCAAGGAGCTCGAACAGGAAAGAAACTTCGTGCAACTTTCCAAGGTGGTCAAAAATCCACTTGTTCAGGCGACTCCAAAAAGCTCGAGGATTCAAATCTTTGCGAAAACCAGCTCAAGTTGTGTATCTTGACCACTTGAACGATTTGGCTGGTGAAGTTGATAACTTCCGACTTTTTGAAGAAGGATACATTTCAACACCTTTCCATAAAGTTAAGGTTATCTCACGAGGTGAATTGAACGAAAAAGTTACTTTAAAAGTTCAAGCTGCTTCGAAATCTGCCATTGAAGCTATTGAAAAAAAGCTGGCGGAAAATTCGAAAAAGTTGCAACACCTTTGAAGAAGTCTGCAAAAAGAAGAAAAAAATAATTCTTCTTGAAGTATTTAAAAACAGCTCAAAAACGAGCTGTTTTAGTTTTTAGATAAAAAAATATTTAAAACTGTTGATTTTTGTGCTAAACTATATATATGACGGATAAAGATATAATTTCAATAAAAAAACTTTTAAGCTGTCGTTTGGTAATAAAGAAATTATTCGCGGACTAAGTTTTAATGTTAAAAAAGGGCGAAATTTTTGGTTTTTTTAGGATCAAACGGAAGCGGAAAAAAACAACAACAATTCGAGCTTTGCTAGGAATTTATCAGGCAGATTCGGGTGAACTTTTTAATTAATGGTGAAGAATTTTTCCCCGAAAAGAGTTGGCGCAATTGGATATTTACCAGAGGAACGTGGTCTTTATAAAAAAAGAAAAAAGTTATTGATGTGATGCAATATTTTGGGCGACTTAAAGGTCTTTCGAAAAAAAGAAGCTCAAGAGTTCTCAAAAAAATATTTGAAGCGTGTTGGCTTGGAAGATAAGGCGAACTTAAATATCGATAAGCTTTCAGGGCGGCCAGCAGCAAAAAAATCCAGTTAGGAATTACCATTATGGGTAAACCCGAAATACTTATTTTTGGACGAGCCAACAAAAAGGTTTCGATCCTGTTAATCGCCAACTTCTTATGGATATTATTGAGGAAGAAAATGCTCGTGGCGCCACAATTATGATGGTAACTCACCAAATGGAAGAAGTTGAAAAAAATCTGCAACCGTGCATTACTTTTTAAAAAAATGGTAAAATGGAAGCTTATGGAACAGTTGATGAAATTCGAAATAAATTTGGCGAACAACGAATTATTCTTGAATTTGTGGGTGATCTGCCAAAGAGCGATAAGTTTCAGGTTATAAAAAAAGAAGCAAACTATGCAGAACTCTCATTAAAAAGCCGATTCGCAAGAAATTCTGGAAGAATTGGTCTCAAAAAAATCTGCAAATTATAAACTTTAAGGTTCAAAAAAATCAACTTTAAATGAGATTTTTTGAATATTTATGGCGAAGAAAAATGAAGTGGAGAATGAGGTAAAAAAATGTATAATCTAGGAACAGTTTTAAAGTTCGAAATCTTCCGTGCATTGAAAAAAAGCCAACTTTTTGGATTGCGATTTTTGCAATTCCTGTAATTTATGGCGCAATGTTTATGTTTGGTGCAATTTCAGGCTCACAAGCAAAGGAGAATCAAGAAAAAAATTAGCAAAAGAGTTTTTTTCATTCCAGGTTCAAGATGAAAGTGGCTTAATTTCTAAGGAGCTTGTTCTACAATTAAAGGGTAGTTTTTCTAATGATAAGCAAAAAAAGCGATCGAATCCGTAAAAAAATGGAAAAACTTAGTGCATTTTATTTTATACCAAAAGATTTAACCGGTGAAAAAGGTTGAAATTTATGGAAAAAAATACTAATATCAATGAAAACGGCAAATATTCAGCAGTTTTAAAAAAACTATTTTAAAGAATTCTGGCGTGCAAGCTACGAATAAAAAAATCAGTTAGCGTTGATTAATGAAACTTATAAAACTGAGCAAAACATTTTTCAAAAATGGCGAAAAAGTATAACCAATTCCCAGAAATGATTGTGCCGGGAATTTTTCTTAGCGATATTCTATTTTATTACTGTTTTTCTTTCAAACCGAATGCTTACAAGCACAACTGAAGAAAAAGAAAACCGTGTTACAGAGATGATTTTAACCAGCATTTCAGCTAAAACTTTAATTTTAGGTAAAATTATTTCAATCATGGTTTTAGGACTCGTTCAAATTTTAACAATAATTCTACCAATCGTCATTGGGCTTGTGGTAATTTCTAGTATTGGAACGCTTGCGAAAGATTTAAATTTACCAGATTTGATGCCAATTATCTCGGCTATTAAATGGGATTTTGGTACAATCGCAATTTCTGCCGTGATTTTAATTGCTGGATTTATGATGACAACAGGGTTTATTGTTGCACTCGGTTCAGCAATGCCAACCGCACAAGAAGCTTCGAATTATTTTGCAGCAATTATTATGCCTCTAATGATGCCGCTTTTTGTGCTTCCTTCATTTCTTTCGAGCGAGCCAAGTGCTCTGACTGTCTTCTTGAGCTATTTCCCGCTAACTTCACCAATTTCTTTGCTTCTTCGAAATATGCTGGGAACTTTGAGCTTAGCAGAAGCCCTTATTGGAATTTCGCTTCTTGTCATTTTTGCGATTTTTGCTGTGTGGCTTGCTGTGCGAATCTTCCGCTTTGGAACAATTTCTTATGGTTCAAAAAGTAAATCTCAAAAAGTATTTTTCGAAAAAAGAAAAATTGCTTAAATTGGCTTAAAAACTAACAAGAGCTGTTCGAAAAGGACGGCTCTTGACTTTTTATTATAAAAAGTTGTATAATTAAAAAGATTTTCAAAATCAAAAATTTTTGGAGGTTGCACCTTATGCTTAGAATTAGCAATGATGTTTTTGATTACAATTTTTGAAGAATCTTTTGATGATGAAGTTTGTGATGTTCAAAACAGAATATTGTCAACATCTCTTAACGGTTATGAATATTCTATAGACTATAGTTTTCTAGACGGATGTATAACTTTTTCATCACGAAGCTAACAATTGTAAAAAAGAATTGGGACTATCTTTTTGGATGAATGTAATATCTTTTCTGAAGTTGACCCATCAAGTCCTTTCGGATATTATGTTGGATTTTTGAGCTTAAGCTTAAGAAATTTATAAAAATCAAATCAGAAAAAAATCTCGTCGAAAATTTCTTATGAGATAACTTGTTATTTTGCTTAGCCTCATTTTGAGGCTTTTCTTTTTCGAAAAAAATAAATTTTTCAGGATTTTTTTAAGTAAAGCGTGATAAAAATAAAAAAATATGAGAATTTTGATTGTTGAAGATGAACGAAAGATTGCGCGGGCGCTTGGGCGAGCTTTGAAAAAAACGAAAAAAATATGCCGTGGATATTTCGCACGACGGGACGGATGCTTACGCAATGGCGGGAATGATTGATTATGATTTATTGATTCTTGATCGAATGGTCCCGGGAGATTATGACGGTTTAGAGCTAACTAAAAAACTCCGCGAAGAAGGTAAAAAAAGTACCAATTTTACTTTTTGACTGCATTGGGTGAAATTAAAAGATAAAAACCGAGGGTTTAGACAGCGGTGCGGATGATTATTTAACGAAGCCTTTCGCCCTAGATGAGCTTTTTAGCGCGCATTCGGGCGTTGCTTCGAAAGGCCACAAACCCAAGTTGAAACTATTTTAAAAAAATCGCAGATCTATCATTAGATTTAAACATGCACGAAGTTTTTCGAAACAATCAAAAAGATTGAACTTACAAATAAAAGAATTTTCGCTTCTTGAGTATTTAGTGCGAAATGCTGGCCAGCCAGTTTCGAAAGAGCAAATTATTGCGCATGTCTGGGATTATGATGCAGATATTTTGCCAAATAATATTGAAGTTTATATCAGTTATTTGCGCGAGAAAAGTTGATAAGCCTTTTGAGAAAAAAACTAATTAAAAACCGTTCGAGGAATAGGGTATAAAATTGATGAACAGTAAAGAGCAAAAATTATTTAAATTCGGTGGCGATATTTTTTTAAAAGCGCTCATTTTAGCCTTTCGATGCTATATTTTTTTGATTTTTGCTGGCGATTGTTGGAATTTTTTTAATATCGTAATTTTTTTATTCGATCAATACGAATACTATGGAAATTTCTACACCACCTATCGAAACAAGTTTTTTTCGAAAGATAAGAATAACTATGGAACGGATGAACTTCGTGAAAAAATCATCACGGCAAGGAATAAGCGGGCTAGCGAACAAATCACTGAATCAATTCTAATTTTGGATTTTTAATTTTATTAGCTGGCGGTATTGGTAGTTTTTGGTTGGCGCATCGTGCTTTTAGAGCCTCTCGAAAAAGCTCATAAATTGCAGTCCGAATTTGTTTCAAATGCGAGCCACGAAATTCGAACACCACTTGCGGCGATCCAACTTGAAACTGAAATAATTCTAAAAGATAAAACAGCTTCAAAAGATGAACTCCGTGAAGTTCTGGAGAGCAATTTAGAAGAAGCAAAAAGCTTAACCGCAATGGTGAAAAATGCTGCTCAGTCTTTCGAAAATTAATGAAGAAATTCAACTTTCAGCTGTGAATTTGAACGAAATTATTAAGGCCAGAATTTCAAAATTTCCAGATGCGGAAAAAGAAAAATTAAGTTCGAAGATGGTAAGGAATTTATTGTTCAAAATAACGAAAACGGCAATTGATGAAATTGCTATGATTCTGATTGATAATGCGCTGAAATATAATATTTCGAAAGAGCCGATTGAAGTGAAGATTTTTAGGCAAAAATCGACAAGCTGTTCTATCTATTTCAAATTTTTCGAATGAAATTCCGCAAGATGAGTTAAATAAGTTTTTTTGATCGATTTTATAGATGTGATAAAGTTCGAAGTTGTAATAACCACACGGAAGGCTATGGTTTAGGGCTTGCAATTGCAAAAAAAGCTGGCGGAAGAAACTCATAGTGTAATTTTTAGCCAAAAAAATGAGAGAATTCCGAAAAACTAAAAATTCAAAACTACATTTTCAGTCTTAATGCGATTTTCGAGATAGTTTTTGATTAAAAACTCTTGATTTTTTTAAAAGATATTTGTGCTAGAATAATTGGTGAACTTTATTTACGTAAATATAAAACTTGGCCATGCGAGGGTCGTAACAGGGAAAACCCGCTTTCGAAACCACGCGAATGCCAAGCTTTAATCGTGGAAAGTTTAACTAATATTAAATTAATTGGGAGCATAAGTGAAATGAAAAACACTTCTCGGTACCAAAATTGGTATGACCCAAATCATCGGTGAAGACGGCGTTGTTACACCAATTACGCTCGTTCAAGCCGGCCCTGTAACTGTGACTCAGGTTAAAAACCGTTGAAACAGACGGATACAACGCAGTTCAAGTGGCATTTGGTGAGGGTAAGAACCTGAGCAAGGCCGTGGCTGGACATGTAAAAACCAGCAGAGGTAACTCCGAAGCATCTTCGTGAGTTCCGCGTTGACGAAATTCCTGCGGATATAAAAAGTTGGCGCTAAAATTAATGTTGAAGCTTTCGAGCTTGGAGACATTGTTGATGTAACTGGAACAAGCAAAGGTAAAGGTTTTGCTGGAACAGTTAAGCGACATAACTTTAACACAAGCAAGAGTTCGCACGGTGGAAACGGAAACGTGCGTCGTGTTGGGTCTATCGGCTCAATGTATCCACAAAAAAAGTCTTCAAAGGTAAAAAGAATGCCTGGACGAATGGGTCACGACAAAGTTACTGTTAAAAAAATCTAACAGTTGCTTACATCGATGCAGAAAAATAACTTAATTGGGCTAAAAAGGTGCTGTGCCAGGACCAAAGAAGGGTCTTATCAGCATTGGAGGTAAAGCATAATGGCTGAAAAAAACAACTCTTCCAAAAAGCGTTTTTTTGCAGTTGAAGTTCGAAATCATGAACTATTAAAGCTTGCCTATGACGCTTATCTTGCTAACAACCGTTTGGCAAGTGCTACAACAAAAACAACGCGGTGAAGTTCGTGGTGGTGGTAAAAAGCCATGGCGACAAAAAGGAACTGGTCGCGCACGATTTGGATCAATTCGAAACCCAATCTGGCGAGGCGGTGGTATTGTTTTTGGACCACGTGGTAATGAAAAACTACACTAAAAAAGATTTCGAAAAACTTCAAAACGAGTTGCTCTTCGACAAGCTTTTGACAGTTAAAGCTGATAAAGTTCTTGTTGCAGATATCAAAAACAACTGGTAAAAACTGCTGAAGTTGCAAAAATTCTTGAAAGAGAATAATTTGAATCGACGAGTTCTTATCGTTGCTGAAAAAAACAGACGAATTAATTCGTGCAACAAATAATATTAGTGAAGCTTTGCTTGTTTCACCAATGTATCTAAATGTGTTCGACATTTTGAACGCTGATCACATTGTTATTGCGCCAAAAGCAATCGAAACAATCGAAAATTGGTTAGGAGGAGAAAAAATAATGGCGATCAAACCTATCACTCCACGAGCAACCGAGAAAGCTTATGCTCTTTCTACAACAAAAAAATGTTTACGTATTTAATGTACCGCTAACTTTGAATAAAAAAATCAAATCAAAGAAGCGATTGAAAAAAAGAGTTTGAGGTAACTGTAACTGGCGTTCGAACTGTTGTTCAAGCTGGTAAAACTAAACGAATCAACAAATCTCGAAATCCAAAAACGATATGTTGCTGGTTCAACAACTCAAAAAGATATCAAGAAAAGCTTACGTGACTGTAAAAGAAGGTGATAGAATTGCAATCTTTGAAAGTTCAGAAGCTGAAACTGCTGAGGAGAAGAAGTAATGGCTATTAAAAAAATACAACCCTACGACTCCTGCTCGACGCGGTATGACGACTGAAGACTATAGCGAAATTACAACTCGAAAAACCGCTAAAAAGTCTTTTGAAAGCGAAAAAGCAAAAATGCTGGACGCAACAACTCTGGTCGAATTACAGTTCGACACCGAGGTGGTGGTGTTAAGCGACATTACCGAATCTTAACTCACAAATTGCCAACAGGTTTGACTTTAACGGTTCGAGAAATCGAATATGATCCAAAACCGAAGTGCACGAATTGCTCGAGTTCAAGATCAAAATGGTAAATTCTACTATATATTGGCTGACACATCAATGTTCCAAGGAAAAGTTTTCCAAACTGGTAAAAAAGATATTGAAATTGAAGCTTCAAACCGAATGCCACTTTCAGAAATTCCTGTTGGTTCATTGATCTATGCGATCGAAATCACACCAGGAAAAAGGTGCGCAAATGGTGCGATCGGCTGGTGCTAAAAGCTCAGTTGATGGCTAAAGAAGGTGATTACGCACAAGTTAAATTGCCTTCAGGTGAAGTTCGAAAGTTCCGATTGGAAGCTGAGGCAACTCTCGGAACAGTTGGAAATATTCAGCATCAGAACGTAAAAATTGGTTCTGCTGGTCGAAATCGCCGTAAAGGTATTCGCCCAACAGTTCGTGGTGTTGTTATGAATGCTGTAGATCACCCACACGGTGGTGGTGACGGTGGACGACACGGAATTGGTCGCTCAACTCCACGTACACCTTTAGGGTCAACCAACTCTCGGCTACAAAACTCGCCGACGCAAGAGTACTAATAAATTTATCGTGAAGAGTCGTCACGAAGCTAAGAGGAGAAAAATAAATGAGTCGTTCATTGAAAAAAAGGTCCGTTTATCGACTTCAAGCTTGCTAAAAAAAGTAGCGGCTCTTGGAGCAGATGACCGAACAGTGATTAAAACTTGGGCTCGCTCAAGCACAATTACACCAGAAATGGTTGGTCGAACTATCGCTGTTCACAATGGTCGTTTACATATTCCTGTATATATTTCAGAGAATATGGTTGGACACAAACTTGGTGAATTTGCGCCAACACGTAAATTCCGAAAACACGGCGGAAAGGATAAGAAATAATGGCTAATGTAACAACTCGTGCCTACATTAAAGGTATTGGTCAGACTCCACGAAAAGTTTCAATCGTGGCAAGTCTTGTTCGTGGTCGAACTGTTGCTGATGCATTAGTAATTCTTGATCACACTCCACGCCGAAGTGCTTTGGCTGTGAAAAAAGCTATCCAATCAGCTGCAGCTAATGCTAAAAAAATAACGATAACGCTGATCCAAAAAAACTCTTGTAATCACAACTTTGTCGGTTACTGCTGGATCACGATTGAAGCGATTTAAACCTCATATGCGAGGAATGGCGCTTCCTTTCCAGAAGAAAACTTCAAATATTTTTGGTCGAAGTTTCTGGCGTTGTTAAAGAGAAGAAAGCTCCAGCTAAAAAGCTGAAGTTAAGAAAACTACTGCAAAAAGCAGAGAAAGAGAGCAAATAATGGGTCAAAAAGTTAATCCGATTAGCTTCCGTTTGCAAGCTCATAAAAAACTGGGATTCACGATGGTTTGCCCAGAAAAAGATTTTTGCGAAATTCTTAATTGAAGACGACAAAAATTCGAAAAACTATCGAAAAACGATTCGAAAGTCGACCAACAATCGACCGAATCGAAATTGAACGAACAGAAAACCTTATCACTGTTTCAATTCATACAGCAAAAAGCTGGTGTTGTAATTGGCCGTGGTGGTGCTGGTGTTCAAGAACTTAAAAACTCAACTTGAAAAAAATGGTGAGTTTACCGGTTCGAATCAATATTGAAGAAGTTCGCCGACCAGAGCTTTCAGCTAAATTGGTTGCTGAAAATATTGCTAGACAATTAGAGCGACGAATTAACTTCCGCCGAGCCGTTAAAATGGCATTACAAAATACAATGCAAGCCGGTGCAAAAGGTGTTCGTATTGAGGTTGCTGGACGATTGAATGGAGCTGAAATGAGCCGCCGTGAGAAATTCTCTGAAGGATCTGTTCCTCTTCATACAATTCGTGCAGATATCAACTATCACGGAGCACGTTCACAAACTCCCTGCCGGTATTATCGGCGTAAAAGTTTGGATTAATAAAGGTGAAAGGAACGATAAGTAATGGCTATTTTATTACCAAAGAAAACCGCTCACCGAAAAAGTTCGAAAAAGGTAAAAACCCAGGCCGAGCAACTCGTGGAAACACTGTTGCCTTCGGTGACTATGGATTGGTTAGCCTTGAGAACGAGCGAATCAACTCGCGACAAATTGAATCAGCCCGAACTGCAATGACTCGTTATATTAAACGTGGCGGTCAAGTTTGGATTCGAATATTCCCTCATACACCAGTTACTCGAAAAACCACAAGATGTGAAAATGGGTAGCGGTAAGGGAAACCCAGAATTCTTTGTGGCTAAGGTTAAAGCTGGAACAGTTATGTTCGAAAATGAACGGTGTTTCAGAAGAAGTTGCACGCGAAGCTATGCGACTTGCTGGCCACAAACTTCCAGTAAAAGTTAAATTCGTAAAGAAAGGTGAAATCTAATATGGCGACTACATTGACAGGTGTTGTTTCGAGCGCTAAAGCCGACAAAACTATCACCGTAACAGTTCATAGCCGTGAAACACACCCAATTTACGGCAAGCAATATACTGTAACTCGAAAAATATACTGCTCATGATGAAAACAATGAAGCTGGTGAAGGTGACAAAGTTATCATCAAGGAAGTTCGACCAATTTCGAAAACTAAGAGCTTTGCTTTAGTTGAAATCGTTGAGAAAGCTAGAGGTTCAGTAGAATTGAAAGAGGAGGCATAATGATTCAGCAAGAAAGCCGACTTAAAGTAACAGATAACAGTGGTGCAAAAGAGATCCTTTGTATTCGTGTACTAGGTGGTTCAAAAACGCCGATACGCACGAGTTGGTGATATTATTGTTGCTACCGTTAAAGATGCCAACCCAACTGGCAATATTAAGAAAAAATCAGTTGTAAAGGCTGTTGTTGTGCGAACTCGCGACCAAATTCGTCGAAAAGATGGCTCGACTATTTGTTTCGATGATAATGCGGCCGTAATTATTGCTGACGACAAAACACCAAAAAGCGACTCGTGTATTTGGTCCTGTGCCACGCGAACTTCGCGATTTGGGATATAGTAAAATTATCAGCTTAGCTCCGGAGGTGCTATAATATGGCGTTAAATGGAATTGTTAAGGGTGATAATGTTGTAATTATCAGCGGAAAAGATAAAGGTGTTACTGGTGAAGTTGTAAAAGTTTTTACCAAAGAAAAATGCTGTTTTGGTTGAAGGAGTTGGTAAAAACATCGCCACATCAAACCAAATCAATTCAATCCAGCTGGTGGAGTAAAAGACATTCATGTTCCAACTCCAGTTCATAAAGTTAAAAAAAGTAGAAGCTAAAAAGCGCTAAATCAAGCAAAAAAAGGAGATAAATAATGGCTAAAACTACTGTTTATGTTCCTCGCTTGAAAACTCTTTACAAAGATAAAATTGCTAAAGAACTCCAAAGCGAACTAGAGCTAACAAATATCCACCAAGTTCCAAAGCTTGAAAAAAATCGTTGTTAGCGTAGGAACAGGTAAGAAAAAAAGGAAGACAAACGTTTCCAAGAAGTTGTAAAAAAATACAATTACAAAAATCACTGGTCAAGTTCCAGTAGAACGTTTGCCTAAAAATCAATTGCGACCTTTAAAAATTCGTGGTGGAATGGGCGCCCAATTGGTCATAGTGTAACTTTGCGTGGTGATCGAATGTATGAATTTCTTGATCGTCTTGTAAATGTAGCTTTGCCTCGCGTGCGTGACTTCCATGGTGTGGGAGCAAAAGGTTTCGATAAAGGCGGAAATTACAATTTGGGAATTTTAGAACAATCTGTTTTCCCAGAGCTAACTTTTGAAGAAACTCAAATTCTTCACGGTTTACAGGTAACTTTCGTTATTAAAAACGAAGGCGAAGCTCACAGTCGGGCATTGCTTGAAAAATTCGGAATTCCGTTTGAGAAGAAAGGAAAAGCGTAAATGGCTAAGAAATCAATGATTGCAAAAAGACTTGAAACGCAAAAAATGATTGAAAAATATGCTGCAAAACGCGCCGAATTGAAAGCCGCTGGCGACCAAGAAGGTCTTCAAAAGCTTCCACGCAATTCAAGTCCTACACGACTTAAGAACCGCGACAACTTTGATGGTCGACCACGCGGTTATATGCGACGATTTGGTATGAGCCGAATCACTTTCCGCGTTAAAGCCTCAAAGGGTGAAATCCCAGGCGTAACAAAAAGTAGTTGGTAGAAGGAAGGAGAGACTATGTCATTACAATCAACTGACCCAATCGCCGACCTTCTAACTCGCATTCGAAATGCGGCATTGGTTGGCAAGAATGAAATTCGTGTTCCTTCAAGTAAATTGAAAGAAGTTGTAGCGAAAGAGCTTGCAAAAGCTAATTATATTGAATCTGTTAAAAATCGAATCAGCAAAAACCACGTGATATTTTGGTAGTAAAAATTGCCAAAGATGGTGAAGCTGCGCGCTTTAACGAACTTACTCGAATGAGTAAACCAGGTCGCCGAATGTATGTTGGCGTAGAAGAAATTCCACGCATTAAAAGTGGTCGTGGAATGGTACTACTTTCAACATCAAAAGGTGTTATGAATGGTTTTCGAAGCCAAGAAACAACGACTCGGCGGTGAACTATTACTGAAAGTTTGGTAATCTGAACTTTAGAAAAACAATAAAAAAATAAGCTTTTTACCGAGAGCTTATTTTTTTATTGTAGATTATCTTATTTTTATTATAGACAGATTATTTTTAGAAAAACAACCTTTAACAAAAATTAAGTAGTTTTTAAGGAGTTAATTAGACATTTATAAATTATCGCCAGTGAGGCCCTTAATACTAATAATTATGGGTCTTTTTTTATTCCTCTTCAAAAGCGACCAAATCCAATAAAGCTGAAACATACTCTGTTTGGGACCAACTTAGCGGTGCAACTGAAAGATGTTTTTAAATCGCGTGGATCAATTTGTTCAGGTAAAATTCCTGTTGAAGTTTGCCGCTTTAGCACCCATTCAATAATTTCCTCCGCTTTCGAAATTTCACCAAGAGCAATATAGAATTCCGCACGCCAAAGTGTTGTTATTGGCCAAATATTTGCTTCGTAGTCATCACTAAATCTATAATAAATATCGTTTTCAAATCTTGAAGTCCAATATTATCATTAGCTTTAAAACGATTTTTCAAGAGTTTTAAAAGCAGTCTGTAATTTTTTTCACCTTTAAATTCAAAAAGGTTAAACATAAATGCACCGTAAAAAAACTTGACGAATCAATTTTTGGATCTTTATTGCCATCAGCCCAAATTCCACGATAGAAATAATTGCTTTCTTCATTAAAAAAAGCTCATTTTTGTGCGGTAGAACGAATTTTTAAAAGCTCGCTCGCGCCATTTTTGCATCATGCACGCGATTCTCAGCTTGAGCTAATTTTGAAGCAGAATATAATGCTGCAAAAACAACCGAAGTCGAATAAGTTGTTGAAAGAAAATCCATTTCCCAAAGCTCATAATTTGGTTTTGGCAAGTCATTTTCATCGCAAAAATCTACCAAGAAATTAGCAATTGGTTTTACCAGATCATCATAAAATTCATTCAAAATTGAGTTTTTCACGAAATTTTTTTATAATATTGAGCAAACAAGAAAAAGGATTCCTGCAGTTTCATCAATTTGAATAGGTAAATTTCGAGTATCGCCACCTTGTGAATATGGGTGCCAGCTCGGACCAATTTCACCGTTCGGTAAATATTTATGCATCATAAATCCTCCCGAAGTTAACGATCTTTTACAAAAATTCAAAAAAACTTTTGAGGTTCATCACGATAGCCAATACGAATTAATGGCCAAATTGCGAAAAAGAGCATCGCGAGGCCAACAATAAGAATAATCGTCTCGCGATAATTCAACATTTCACTATCATTACTAGCAATCGGTGCGCCAGTTTTTCGCAAGATGAGATTTAACTAGCATTAAACTTTGAATAAAACTTTTTGATATTTTTGAATCAAGTTTTTTCGAAACTCGTAAAGCAGGCGAGAGCCATTTTTTTGCCAATATTTTTTTAGTATCATTTAAAGCTTTCGAAAAGCCATTATTTCTAACCTTTTTGAAGATTTGTACGAGCAAGCTCGTGACCATCGGCACAAGAAATTGAGTATTGAAAAATCTGCATTCTCAAAAACGCCAAGAGAAAAATCAAACCCAACAACTGAATCAGTCTGTCCATGCTCAACATTTGAGCCCGAAAGAATGCCATCTTCCGCATCCACCCAAGAACCAAGCTTATTCTCAATTCCAAACAAGCCAACAGTATGCTGGTCAAAAATCTTCAAAAAAATATTCTGAAGAGGTTTTTTTCAAAAACTCTTTGAGCAGAAATAATGAAAGCACGTTTTCCGCGATAGTGTAAAATTGCCTTTTTCATTATTTTCGAAAAGGCAAGAATTGAACGGTATCGGCCAAGTGGAAACTACTGTTAATTGCAAAAATTTTGATGCAGAAAAAGCTGAACTTCACGCGGATAATTTGCAAGATTTTGAACTTGGATTTTTCGCCCAAAAACATCAAAAATCACTCGCTACAAAAATCAGTAAAAAGTTATTTTTAATTTGAAGTTCTTGATTAATAGCTTCAGTTTTTTTGAGATTAAAGCATTTTTCAAAATATTCAACTGAGAATCGCCACTCACCAGAATGAAGCCAAGAAAAAATTATTGCCAATTTTAATTCCGACGCGATGAAAAAGGTCGCGGCCAAGTGTATGATTTTCATAGCCATTATCTGGAAAAATAAAAAAATCACTCACCAGACCAAATTCATTCAACCCGACGTTTAAATTACCATTGCTTAAAAATTGCTGTTTTTTTGCCATTCTAACCTCGCTTTAGTTTTGTAAACATTAAGTTTCTATGAAAACATTCGCGCAAAAAATCTTCTTTGCGTTTTGTATTTTTGGAGTTTTAAAAAGTGATTTTTTTGAAGATTTTTTTGCGTTTTTTTCGAATATTTTTCTGCTTAAGTGGAGGAATATCTTTTAGCCGAAATTCCATATCTCGTAATGTATCCATAAAGTATAAAAATGCATCATAAGGAGATTTATATGGTGAAAAATACGCATGGACGTCGCCATCATTGAAATATTTCGTGCACATATAATAAGGGTGGTCACTTGTAGTTAATCGCCGCCAATCTTCAACCAAATTTCCATTTTGTGAATTATAAACCCGCGATTTTAAAGCATAGAGGTACTTCATTGCTTCTTGTTGCATTGAATTACCCTAGCCAAGCAGTCAAGTCGCGTTCGGTATCTGCCCAAGTTACTGTATTTGGCATAGAAATTTCTGCAACGGGTCTCGCTTTTGAGCTGCCTCAGTAACAGTTTTGAATCCATGCTCTGGTTTTTTTAGCCAATACGAAACTAAGCTTTCGAAAAAAATCAAATATTCCAGATTCCGCCCACTGATGCTCACCAAATGTTTCATAATCCATAAAAAGATTTATCGCATCACCATGATAGCTTGAGGATTCTAACCAACTGATATATTTTTTTGAGTTGTAAGCGGATATTCTTGCCAATTTCGATTCGAAAAACGAAAAGCAAGATCGTCAGAAAGCTTGTAGTTTTTTTAAGAAGTAGGCGAATATTTTTCAGTACCTTTTTGGCTTATAAATATGATTTGGTGTGCGCCATTGAAGAATTGGATCCCATCCCTCGGCCAAAATTGCTTTAAAAACCAAAAATCGTCTGCCCATTTAGCAAGTTCATTATTATATGAAAGCTCGGTATTTCGAAAAGCGGTAGTTTCGACATTAAAAACTTCACAAATTTTTGCCTGGTGCGCACGAACTTGAGCTTCAAATTCTTCACGATCAAAAAAGAAGGCGAGGCTGTGATAATATGTCTCGGCAACAATTTCTACTCGCCCAGTTTGAATAAGACGCTTAAAGCTTTCGAGAACTTCTGGCGCAAATTCTTGCGCTTGATCAATAAAAGTTCCCGTAATCGAAAAAGAAAATTTAAATTCCGGGTGAGTTTTTAATAGTTTTTCAAGCAGATTATTCATTGGTATGTAAGATTTTTCAGCAACTTTTTGAAAAAAATCTCGCCATTACTTTGCCGCTTTAGGCCTTTTTTTCTTCGCTAAAAATAATTTTTATTTGCACCAACATCAAAAAGTGTTTGATCATCACGAATGCGCCAGGGCTGGTGGACATGAAGGTAGAGAACAATTGATTTATTGACCATTATTAACCTCTGTTAAATGTACGAATTCTTCCATAATTTGCTCGGCAATATCACTCCAAGATATCCGACCATACTCATTTTCGAACTCCTTTTTTTAAGCTCTGCAAAAAGATTCTTATTGGTTGAGACCTCATAAATTTGGTTTGCCAGTTTTTTTCGTATCCCAAAAATCATAACGTAAAAATATTCTGAAGAACCTCACCTACGCCAGATTGTCTGAAATTATTAATGCATTATTAAAATGAGCCGCCTCTAAAGCTGTTAGACCAAAAGGCTCATTTACTGAGCTCATCACAAAAACATCAGCCACACCGTAAGCATCACGCCATTTATCGCCCCGCAAAAATCCCGTGAAGAAAAATCTTGTTTGAAATCCCAAAAATCACTCGCCATTTTAATAAGTTCATTGCGCTTGTTCACCATCCCCAACAAGAAGTAGGGCAATTTTTGGATTTTTTTCGAAATAGCCTCGGCAACCGCTTGCATCAAAAAAAGTTAAACCCTTCTGAACAGTAAAAGCGAGTTAGAGTCATTATCACAGTATATCCCTGTGATTTTAGATATTCAAGATAGCGGTAAGTTCGATTATCGTAATCTTGCGGATTAGCAAGAGCTGAAGTTTCGATCGCATTATAAACCACCTCAACCTTTTCGGGCTTAATTTTATATTTCTTGATAATTACATTTCGAGTATTTTTTTCGAAACTGCAAAAAAACCCTGTCGGATGCGCAAATTCCAGCATATTCAATATCATGGATTTCTTGATTGCCAGAAATTCCACCAGAACGATCAAATTCAGTAGCGTGAATATGAGTAATCAACGGCGCACTCAGTAAGTTTTTTTAGCAAGAATTCCAGCTTCCACAGTTAACCAATCATGCGCATGAATAACATCTGGTTTATTTTCTGGATTACTTAAATATTCACGAATAAATTCACAATATTCTTTCTGAATCGAACGAATATCTGGTAGAAAAATTACTAGCGTTATGACTTGAACGTATCCAATACGAAGAATCATAGGCTCCAGCACCAAATTTATGAATTTTAGAGAAATTCGTAGCATTCAATACTTTCATGAAATCAATTTCGGTATGTTTATCTTTATACGGAACGACAAATTCAATACTCGCGCCCACTTTTTGCAAGCGCCTTTGGCCATATAAAAACAAGCTACACCTAAACCACCACTGTTATGGGGAGGAAGCTCCCATCCGAGCATTAGAATTTTCATTTTTTTGCCTTTTACGATTAGAATTTACATTCCTATTTTAGCAAATTTAAGAGAAAAAGCGCAAGCGGTTTAACCAATTATCCGCCTTTAAACTAAATGCTTGGCGAAAACTGTTTTATTTCTTGAACACATTTCTTATAATCTGGGCAATATTTTTTTCAACTTCTTGCCAAAATTTAGATGAATGGTTCATTTGCCGAGTATGACAAAGTTCATGAATAATCACATAATCAATCAAATGATGTGGCAAATTCATCAATGCAATATTTAAAGAAATTGTTCCACTAGAAGAGCATGAACCCCACCGTGTACCAGTGTGTGAAAAACGCAATTTCTTAAAGTTAAAAACCATATTTTTTTCTGCCAAAAAAATCAATTCGGCGGGGTAAATACGCCTTAGCTTGCTTTCGAAGAATTTTTGATACAGTTTTGCGGATTTCTGATTGGATAAGTTGATTTTCGAAAGATAAATCTTGTGGGATTTGCACTAAAAATCTGATTTCCTTCATTTGAAATTTTAATTTCTTCACCCAAAAAAATTTTCGGAAAAAAAGTGTGTGCGTTTTACCAATTAAATCACCATTTTTTTATAAAGATTTTTAGCATTATGCAAAGCAAGCATTTTCGCGAATTTGCGTGCGATTATGATTAATTAAACGCTGAACAGAGAACTCCGGTGAATAATAGGGAATTGATGCGCATAAAATTCCATTAACACCGACAGAAAGTTTTACAGAGCGAGCGAGTTTGTTTTTCGAATTTTAATTTCACCAAACTCCTTATCAACAATAGCCATAAGTATATTATAGCATTTTTTTGAAAAAGGTTAGCGAGAATTATTCTTAAATTTTTGAAATTTTTATTTTTTTGTAAAATTCTAAATATTAGAACAGTAGTGAAATTAATTTGGCAAAAACTAAAAATAAAAATCTATAAAAATAAAATTTACTTTTTGATGCCACTAAAACTAAAAAAACACCAATTTTGGTGTATATAATTCATAATGGAATAATTTTGGCACGGGCAGAGAGACTCGAACTCCCGACACCAGGTTTTGGAGACCTGTGCTCTACCAACTGAGCTATGCCCGTATGAAACTATTTTAACATAAAAATTTTCGAAAAAGTGAAGAGTTTTTTTGAAAAATTTCCACTAAGTATTGACAAAAAGCTTTTTTTATGATAGAATAATAACAAGTTAAAAGCTTACTTTTCAAAAATTGAGCTTTTAGCTCGTAATTTATAAAAGTTGGCTTTTTGCAAATATTTTTTTCAGAAAAGGAGGCCAAAAAAATATGGCCAATGTAATTACTTGGGTTCAAACCCAAAACCAAGAAAAACTTGCTGAAATTCAAGATAAAAAAGGCGACACCAAAAACACATCCGTTAAAAAGTTCTAGATAAGATTGAAAAAGCTTATCATAAAAACGATGTTAAAGAGTTAGTCTTTTGGCTAGCTTACGCTAAGTTTTACGGTTTTACCGTAAAAGAAGTTCGAAAGTTCTTCAAAAAGATCGAAGAATTATGGCCTTCAGGTCATCATTGTAAGTTAGCGAACGCGTTTCATTTTTAAACGCATCTTATGCGCAAGGTTATACTGAGCGCAATAATAGCGATCAAATTTGTAATTACTGCGCTTTTAGCTGCAGAATTTTCGCAAGTATAAAGCCGACGCATTAAGCCCGAATAATCGGGCTTTTTCTTTTTCGAATTTTATTCAGCAAATTGTGAATTGTAAAGTTTCGCATAGGTTCCATTTTTTTCGAAAGTAACTCTTTATGAGAGCCTTGTTCAACAATATTTCCGTGTTCCAGCACTAGAATTAAACCGGCATTTCTAATCGTTGAAAGGCGGTGTGCAATCACAAAGCTTGTGCGGCCATGCGTTAAATTATCCATTGCAGATTGAATGGCGGCCTCCGTTCGCGTATCAACAGAGCTGGTCGCTTCATCAAGAATCAACATTGGTGAATCTGCCAAAAATCGCCCGCGCAATTGTGAGAAGCTGTTTTTTTCGCCAGCCGAGACATTATCGACATCTTCAGAAATTACCGTATCATAACCTTTTGGCAAGGTTCGAATAAAATGGTCGGCATGAGCGGCTTTTTGCGGCTTCAATAATTTCTTCACGAGTGGCATCAGGTTTTCCATAAGCCAAGTTTTTCAGCAATCGTGCCATTAAACAGCCACGTATCTTGAAGAACCATTCCAAAAAAGGGAACGAACATCATGACGCGACATTTTCGAAGTATCAATTCCGTCGATTGTGATTTTTTTCCACTATCAATATCATAAAAATCGCATCAATAGATTCATGAGTGTAGTTTTTTTCCAGCTCCAGTTGGGCCAACAATCGCCACATTTGAGTGTGGTGCAATTTTTGTGCTGAAATTCGTAATAATTGGCTTATTTTTTTGAATATGAAAAATTAACTTTCGAAAAATTCCACAGAGCCTTTAATTTCTTTTTGGCAAAGTTTTTGAAATTTCAACAAAAAGTCTCTTCTTCAGCGTCAAGAAAGCCAAAAAAATTCGCTCGCAGGCTGCAACTGTTGTTTGAACACTTGTCATTGAATTTGCGATATTTGAAATTGGTTGTGTGAATCGGCTCATATATTGCATAAAAGCAGTAATCTCACCAATTGTCATCTGGCCGCTTAATGCACGAACTCCGCCAACAACCACAACAGTTAAAGTTGAAAGATTATTAATGAAACCCATAATCGGATAGAGAAGACCACCAAAAAAACTGAGATTTCCAAGATGAAATATACATTTTATTATTGATTTTTTTCAAAAATCTTCAACCGATGATTTTTTTCGCCATTATAAACCTTAATAACTTCGTGCGAAGAAAGCATTTCCTCGGTATAAGCAGTTAAACTCGATGTAAATTTTTTTGCAAATCCGTAAAAATAGACTTGGCTAAACTTCGAAATAATCATAATAATTCCAACCGAAATTATTCCAGTCGTAAGAGCAATCAAACTCATTTGCCAGCTAATTGAAATCATCATAATAGTTACACCAACAATCGTAATTATTGAATACGAAAGCTGATTTAAGCTCTCGCTCAAACTGTTGCTGAGCGTCTCGATGTCGTTCGTGATAATTGAGACTATATCACCAGTTTTATGCTTATCAAAAATACGAAAGCGGTAATCGTGCAATCTTTTTCGAAGAATCATCGCGTAATTTAAAAAAACAATTTTTTTGTACCATCTGCCCCATAATCCAGTTTTGTACATAACCAAAAACTCCTGATCCAACATAGATAGCAATCAAAAATAAAAGCCAAGTTCGGTAATTTTTCGAAAAAAATCAGGGTTAAATCTAACTACGCCAGATTGAATTTCAAAATTTTTTTGTGATTAAATTAATCATTCCGCCAATAATTTGCGGCCCAACAATCGCTGAAACCGAGCTCAAAAATTACCATAATCGCAAAAACACAATCAGGAATTTAAACGGCGCAAAAATATAGCAAGAGTCGCCAAATTGTTTTTTTAGCGAAAGTTTGTTTTTGATTTTTTTCGCCATTATTTTTCCTCCTTTCTTAGATTTTTTTTCGAAATTACCTTTTTTTAAGCTTTTTCTTGGCTATCTTTTTCGAAACCGAAACTGCTTTTTTTAGTATTTTTTTGAGTTTTCGAAATAGTTTTTTTGCTTTTTCAAAAATCCTTAATTTGCATTTCAATTTCTTCATCAGAAAGCTGCGAAGATGCAATTTCGCGGTAAATTTCATTATTTTTTTAAGAAGTTCGCCGTGCGTGCCAATTCCAACAATCTTTCCACCGTCTAAAAACAATAATTTTATCGGCTTGCATAACTGAAGTTACTCGTTGAGCAACAATAAATTTGGTTTGCGTTTTAGTTTGCGTAGCAAGTTCGGCACGAAGCTTAGCGTCGGTTTTATAATCAAGCGCAGAAAAGCTATCGTCGAAAAATTAAAAATTGAGCTTTTTGAGGCGATTGCCCGAGCAATTGAAAGTCGCTGTTTTTTTGCCCACCAGAGAAATTTTTTTACCACCTTGCGAAACTTTTCTCGTTTAAATCTTCGGGCAATTTCTGCACAAAAATCCCAAAGCTTGAGCAATTTTTTTAAAGCTTCAATAATTTCTTCATCACTCAAGTTTTTTTCGAAGAACCATAATTAATATTTTCACGAATATTCCCAGAAAAAAAGGTTTGCTTTTTTTGTGGAACATAGCCGATTAAATTGTGTAATTCGCTTTGTTTTTAAATTACGAATATCCACTCCGCCTAGTTTAATTTTTTTCCTTTCGAAACATCATAAAAATCGTGGAATTAATTTTTGCAATAGTAGATTTTCCTGAACCAGTTCCACCAATTACAGCAATAGTTTCACCTTGCTTTACTGAAAAATTGATATTTTCAAGAACGGCTTCTTCAGAATCTGGATAGACAAAACTAACATTTTCGAAAGTTAAATCGAAAGTTTTTGGCATTTTTTGCGTTTTAGTTTTATCTTTCACCGAAATTTCTTCATCAAGAATTTCACCCAAACGTTTAATCGCAACATTCATTCGTGGAATTGATATAAAAAAATCATCGAAAGCATCACGAAAAGCAAAAAGTAACTTGAGCAAGATATTGGGTAAGGGAAGTTACATCGCCAATTGAAATTTCACCAGATTTTTACAAAAATATGAACCAATCCAAGCAATTGCTACAAACCCAAGTCCAGAAACCATCGTCATATACGGCGAAATTAAGCCAAAAATCCTTTCGAAAAAAAGATATTCATTTTGAGCATTTCATTATTGATTTCGCCAAATTTTTTTCTTCTTCAACTTTTTTTCTTTTCTATAAGCTCGAATTACACGCAAACCAGTAATTGTTTGGCGAGTTTGCATATTTAATTTATCTAGTTTTCGTTTGAAAAAAATCTTTAATTTTTGGAACGGCAAAAAAATACCAATAACCGTAGTCAAAGCAATGATAGAAAAAAATCGTCACAACCATAATCCAGCTCATCGAACCAGAAATAGCTAAAGTGTTAATAATCGCACCAACACCAACAATTGGGGCATAAATCCCCATTCGCATAATCATTGTAAAAAGTTTGTTGAAATTGCCGTGCGTCGTTCGTAATTCGTGTTGTAAGGCTCGAAACCGAGAATTTACCAAACTCATTCATCGAAAAAGTTTTCAATTTTTTTCGAAAGTTGCATTGCGAATATCTCGCGCCATCGCCCCAACTGAACGGCTTGCGAAGAAAAATTCCTGCCAGCATTAAAAACACCACTCAAAAGAGAAAGCCCAATCATATGAAAGCCGTTCGAATAAATAGCTTCCATATTTTTTTCATGGATACTCCTTCAGTAATAATTTTTTTGCGGTATATTGTGGCAAATCAAGATTAATTTTTCGCCGAAAGAACCGTAAAAAGCAAGCATCAAAAATCAAACTTAGCTAATATTTTTTTAGCAAATTTAAAAATAAATTTTTAGCATAATTCCTTTCGTTTTTTTATAGTTTATAGATTTTAATAGGTTCTAATATATTAACATAATTTTTTTCAAAAATTAAAAGAGCCGCAACTTGCGGCTTAACAAAAAAATATTACAAATTATTTTATTGATTTTATTGGAGTTTTGATATTGAATTATACTGTTTGTAATATTTTTTTCTTAATAGCTTCTCCTTTCCAAAAAAACGCAGAAACAGGAGGAAGTATTTATTTATCTTCGACCACACCAGTTCTGTTACAGACTTTACATGGGAATTTAGATGAACCCACAATTCCTGGAACTTTGTCCCAACCATCACCCCCACAGTTTGGGCATTTTTTTGTTGGCACATACGGTTTAGGAAAAACCATTTTTTCTCCTTTTCGAAAAAGATCCAAGCTTAGAGTTGTTTCCGCAACTTTTAAATTTAAGCTTCTATAAATACTATACTACATTTTTTTGCGTTTTTAGTCAAGCATATTATTATTTCGAAAAAAATATATTGACTTTAGTTTTTTTATATGCGATAATATTTATAATCGCGATATGAAAAATTCAGTAACAATTAAATTAGATATAAACCCTGCGAAACTTAAAAAGAAATTATCATGGACTTTAAAATTAGATTTTATTCATTTTTTTGCCTTTTTAACTAATAGAAGAAAGCATTTATGGCTGAGTTTTTACCCAAAAATTAGCAACAAAAATTTGGCTTGCAATTTTTTTAAATTATTCTTTTCGAAAAAAATATGATTATAGCTTTGAAAGAAAAATAAATCTAAAACTAAAGTTAGAACTGACATCTTTCTGTTTCGAAACTCTAAAAAAATGCCGAGAAATTCAAGCAAGCACAAAAAAATGTCTTGGAAAAGAAAAACGAAGACGAAAAAATCGGTTATATGGCGAAGCTCTTGAATATCCAGAATTTTGCAATTTTAGATTTTTTTCAGAATTATTAAAAAGAACGCAAAAAGATAATGACGGAAAAAAACTAAGGTTGGCGATATGCTAAGTTTTAGCTGTATTGAGTATGGATATGAAGGTTTTTGTTTTTTAAACCAGAAAAATCTTTCAAAAAAATTTTAGATTGGTATAAAGGACAAAAAGCTACCACAGAGAAAATGTTAAAATCAAAATATATAATCACCGAATTAAAAAAATGGCAAAACCTTTTCGAAAAAAAGAAATTAACGAAATTTTTGAAATCAAAAATCCATTAAAAAAATTTCTGAAAAAAATAGCAAAAAAATAGAGAATAAATTTTTGTTAAGTTTTTAAAAATGTGTTATACTATTAAAGATGAACGAGGAAATTATTTATCTTGACCACGCCGCCACAACACCGGTGAGTGAAAAAGTTTTGGCTGCGATGCTACCATATTTTTAGTGAAAAAAATTCTACAATCCAAGCGCCTTTATGTTCAAGCTTTGGAGGTTCGAAGAGACTATGAAGACGCAAAACATCAAATTGCACAAAAATATTGGCGCAAAAAGCGACGAAATTGTGATTACAGCTGGAGCAACTGAGAGTATCAATTTAGCATTTTTCAGCAGCTTCGAAAGAAAAATGACGATGAAAATCCTTTGTTGGCGAATTTGAACATCATGCAGTTTTTAAATTCAGCCCAAAAAAATACGGTATCCAAAAAAACTTGTAAAAATTAAAAAAAGATAGCATAATTGACCTTGAAGATTTACGTGCAAAAATTTCGCCAAAAAACAAAAGATTGTTTCAGTAATGCTTGCAAATAATGAAACAGGTGTAATTCAGCCAATTTCGAAAAATTGCCGAAATTGTACGAGAAGAACGAATGCGACGGCTTTCAAATGGTGAAAAAAACGCCGATTTATCTCCATTCTGATGCTAGTCAAGGTGTTGGTCAACTGGATATTTCAGTTGCAAGACTTGGCGTAGATATGCTAACTTTAAACGCTGGCAAGATTTATGGGCCAAAACAAACTGGTCTTTTGTGGGCTAATCGCGAAATTGAATTTAATGCACAAATTGTGGGCGGCGGACAAGAGCGAAATCTGCGAAGCGGAACTGAAAAATGTACCAAGTGTAATTGGTTTTGCGAAAGCTATTCAATTGGCAGAAAAAGCATCGCAAAAAAGAAAATGAACGCCTTCGAAAAATTAAAGGAATTATTCAAAAAAACTTTAAGCGAAAAACTTTTCGAATGAAGAAATATTTTTTTGGAAATCCAAAAAAACAGCTTGCAAAGCCACATTTCAGTATCTTTTCCTGGAATTGACGCCGAGCGGATGGTTTTTGCACTCGAAACGCAAGGGGTTTTTAGTGGCAACAGGTTCAGCTTGTGCAGCAAATAAAGGTACACGTTCGCGCACTTTAACCGCAATGGGCTTGAGCGATTCTGAGGCCGATGGAAGCTTGCGAATCTCGCTAGGAAAAACTTTCGAATGAAGAAAACATAAAGCGTGCAGCTGAAATAATTTCGAAAAACTGTGCAAGCTGAATTTAAGAGGATTCAAAAAAATAAATGGTAAAATTTATTGCCTGGATTTTTAGCCTTTGTGGGTTTAGTTGCGGTTTTTATTATTAGCACAACTTTAATTATTAGCGATAAAAAATCGGCTCGCCGAAATTTGCCCAAACTACAAAAAGGCGAATGTTCTCAAAAAAATTGATGCAGTTATAGCGATTTCTGGCGGAAATACTGCTTTAAGAACTCGCGAGGCAATTGAAATTTTTTTAAATCGGTTGAAGCTAAAAAGTTGATTTTTTTCAGGCGCAAATTCTAACCCTAAAGTTTTAAGTGACGCACACCAAAATGGCAAATTTAGCCCGAAAACAAGGAGTTTTAAAAAGAAGAAATTTTACTCGAAGAAAAAGCTCAAAACACTCACCAAAAATGCACAATTTACTGCAAAAAAATAATTAAGCAGAATGGATATAAGCGCGTAACTCTAACCACCTCAAAAATATCATCAAACTCGAGCAAGACTCGAATTCGAAAAAGCTTTAGAAGGTTCAGGTGTAGAGGTGATTTCGGCACCAGTTTTGAATGATCCAGATTGGAATCGATTTTTGGTGGACAAATTCACGCGGTTGGTATCTCTCGATGAGCGAGCTTTTTGGAATTTTTTTAGATTTTATATAGGAGAATAAATGGATAATTCAAAAATTAAAGTACATGTTGGAATGAGCGGCGGCGTAGACTCATCTTTAACCGCAGCGCTTTTAAAAGAGCAAGGATATAACGTTGTGGGCGTTTATATGAAAAACTGGACGCAAGATTTGCCAGGAATGAAATGCCCTTGGGCAGAAGATTTAGCCGACGCAAAAAGAGTCGCGGTTCAACTGGGCATTGATTTTAAAGTTTTTGATTTCGAAAAACACTACCGCGAAAAAGTTGTACAATATATGCTTGATGAATACGAAATTGGCCGCACGCCAAACCCCGATATCATGTGTAATCAAGAAGTAAAATTTAAGCTTTTCTTAGAGGCCGCACTTGAAGATGGAGCCGATCTAATTGCAACAGGCCATTACGCTGGTGTTCGGAATGCTTTTTACTGAAAATTCTGACGAAAAATTTCAATCTTTCAAAAAAAGCGGAAAAAGGCGAGCTACTTTGCGCAAAAAGATGAAAAATAAAGACCAAACTTATTTTTTTGTATCGTGTGCGAGGTGAGGCTTTGGGGCGAACTTTGTTTCCACTTGGTAAATTTACTAAACCTGAAGTGCGCGAGATGGCGAAAGAGCGCGGGCTTTTTACTGCTCGAAAAAAAGATTCACAAGGAATTTGCTTTTGTTGGAAAAATTGGAATTCGTGACTTTTTAAAAACAATTCATCCCTGAACAAAAAAACCAGGAAAAATCATTAACAAAAAAATACAGGCGAAGTTCTCGGTTGGCATGACGGTGCGATTTTTTTACACTTTAGGTCAGCGCCACGGATTAAATATTGGCGGCGGACTGCCATTTTATGTTTGTGGTAAAAATATGGGAACTAACGAAGTTTTCGTAACAACCGATATTAATAACGGCGAACTTTGGTCTAATAAAAATCGAAGTTTCAGCACTTCACTGGATCAACCAAGAAGTTGAAAATGGGGCAGAAATTCAAGTTCGAATCCGCCATCGTGCGCCACTCGTGAATGCAAAAAAATATTTTTTTCGAAAGTGATAATTTGGCGAAAAATTGAATTGCAAGATGAACAACGCGCAATTACTAGCGGCCAAAGTGTTGTATTTTATTCTGGTGAAGTTTGTTTGGGTGGCGGAATCGTCATTTAACATTGACATCTTTATATTTTTTTATGGTAGAATACTACAAGCTAAACTTAAATTTTATAGTTTAAGTTTAAGTATTTTTCCAAAAGAGGTAAAAAATGTCAATTCTAAATTGGTTTAAATCGGCTCTCGTTATATATAAAGCAAATCAAAAGCTCTATCGCGAGAATTACTTCTCAGAAGAATTTTTTTGATGGATGCGCTCTGGGTGTAGGTTTTCAATCAGTTGAAGTTTTAGCACCAACTGAAGAAGGAGCGATAAATTTAGAGCGAAACTTTTTGATGAACGGGGAAATTCATTCATAATCTCAGTTCATCATCTAGGGCAATGAGTTAAAATTCTCAGCGCTGGCCTAATACGCAGGTTCCTAAAAAAATGTAAACTATATTTTTTTGTAAAAGATGTTTATCTGCCGAAATATATCGAAAAGCGAAGTATCTGAAGGCCTAGTTTTTGGCAATGAAACTCAGACAAGCCTCCTGCGAGAGTGCAAGCGTAAGGTTAACTCATTTTTTTCGATGAACTCGAAAATGAGTTCAAACGCCGTGGAAAAAGATTCGCAAAATAATTATTAACCCGGCAAAAAGCTGGGTTTTTCTTGTTTTTTTCACTCTTTAAGTATATAATTAAAATCTAGTTCTTTTTCACGGAGGTTTTTATAATACGATGGCGGATTTAGTTTTTACAAAAAGAAAACATAGAAAAGCTACTATTGGAGGCTGGATTTTCGGATATTGAAAGTACACCATTTGTATCTTTCGAGGAGCCAAATGCTTTTTCGAACAGAAGCTTTTCTATATAAAAAAATCTTCACGAGAAATCTATATTCTAATCGAATGTTTAGGTGATGAGCTTGCGATCTATATGCGAAACAATATTAATTTAAAAAAATCTTAAAAAAACCGGCGCTATACCATCTTGACAATTGAAAATGGCAAGATAGATGAGCGGAATGATTTTTGAGTTAAATAATTTCAAATCAAAAAAAGCATATTCCATGAAGCAAACAGAAAAACTTACTAATTTTATTAGTAATCTTAAAAATAACCCTCCAGTAATTTTTCTCCCGAGTTTTGCTCGGGTTTTTATTTTTAGAAAAAAATCTTAAAATAACCACAGATGATATTCTCTGCTTATAATATTCTTTAATTATATAAAGCGATCTATTAGCCTAAAAACGCTTGCATTTCGTTTAAAAATCTGCTAAAATGTTTAGTGAGTTTCCTCTTTCTGGTGAATAAACCTGTGTGTTGGTGATTTCAGCTAGAAAGGTAAAGACATTTTTTTCGAAAAATGCTGTTTCGAAAAAAATATGAGGCGCTTTTTTTGAAAAACTTTATCAACTTTCGAAAAAGTGAAAATATTAAAATAATTTAAGGGAGAATTGATGCCAACTATCAATCAATTAGTGCGAAAACCTCGAAAAAAACTGCTGCGAAAAAAATCAAAATCGCCAGCACTTGGTCGAATTCATAATGCACTAAAAACTAAATATTATGCACAAAATGCACCGCTAAAACGTGGAGTTTGTGTTAAAGTTACAACAAAAAAACACCTAAAAAGCCTAACTCAGCTCTTCGAAAAAGTTGCTCGTGTTCGCTTAACAAATGGCCACGAAGTTTGGGCTTATATTGGTGGTGAAGGCCACAACCTTCAAGAACACGCCGTAGTTTTTGGTTCGTGGTGGACGCGTGCCTGACCTTCCAGGTGTGCGATATCATATCGTTCGTGGTGCGCTTGACCTTCAAAGGTGTTGCAGATCGTAAACAAGGCCGTTCAAAAATACGGTGCGAAGAAGGAGAAATAAAGATGCCACGAAAAGTTACTAAAAAACTACAACGAGAATTAAAGCCAGATCGAAAAATATCAATCAATTTTAGTTCAACGTTTAATTAACAAATCTATGCTTGACGGCAAGAAACTTACTGCCGAAAAAAAGCTGTTTATAAAAGCTCTTGAAACTGCAGCAAAAACTTGATAGCGAAAACCCTCTTGAAGTTTTTGAAAAAGCACTAAAAAATATTTCACCAGCTTTTGAAGTCAAATCTCGACGTGTTGGTGGTGCAAACTATCAAATTCCATTCCCAGTTCAAGGACACCGACAACTCCACTTTGCGTTTAGCTGGTTGGTTCAATCAGCGCGAGCACGAAGCGGAATGCCTTATAGTCAACGCTTAGCACTTGAAATTGTTGATGCTTACAATGAAACTGGTGCAGCTTTCAAAAAGAAAGAAGATACTCATAAAATGGCAGAAGCCAACCGAGCTTTTTGCACACTTTTGCACGAGGTTAATCTAAATAAAATCACTCTTTTTCAAAAGGGTGATTTTATTTCTATAAAAATACATAAGCTACTTGGAATTTTTCGAAAAATATGTGGTAAAATCGTATGGAAAGGGAAAAAAATGGATAGAACGAGAAGTGCATATAGACGACTTGGTCGAATACATAAAATTTATCACGGAGGAAGAATTTCGAAAGATCGTCTTGTTGGTTTAATTGATGGCGCCACCGCGATTATTATTACGCTTATGGTACTTGAAATTCAATTACCAAAATCAGTTAGAGATTTAGCTCAGCTGGAAAGTTTTGGATTTGCGATTTTGATTTACTTTGCAAGTTTTGTGATCGTTGGAATCCAGTGGAATCGTCATCATCACATTTTAGATAGAGTTGAAAAGGTTACGAATAGCTTTATCTGGAAAAAAATATGATTTATGTTTTCTTTTTGTCGCTTATTCCACTATTTATGCGTTGGGTACTCTCCTCGCCAACAGAGGTTTTACCTGCTTTCTGTTATGCAATGGTTTACCTTTTTACAGATTTAGGCATGCGATGGATCACTGCGAGTGCATTAGGGTGAAAAATACAGGGGTTCTTTCACGGCGAAAATCGTAAAGCTCAAAGAAATTACCATTTAATTCGCACAGGAATGATGATTTTATGGATTGCGGTTATTGCGTTGATATCGATTTTTCTGCCGCAGGTTGAAATTTTTCTTTTTGATTATTTTGCCAGTGGTAATTTCATTATTTACAGTTTTTTTGAAGATGAAAAGGAGGAATTAGAAAATGGTAAATAACATGATTGGTGGAATGCTTCTAATGGGAGTCTTCCTAATGATTTTAGGAATTGCGCAGATCGCATTTTTTTGTCTGGGCTATTGTTGAAATTATTCTTTTCAATAAAAAAAGTTAAAGAACAAACTTTAAAAAAATTGGTGACGTTAAACGAGCTTCAATGGCACTGCCACTCGGCTTAAAATATACTGGGATTAATTTTTATTCTTCGTAATAGTTAAGCCAGCTATTAAAAATGACCCTGTCGCAAATAAAAAAATCAAATCTTTTTGCTGGCTATCGTATATAATTTTTACCGTATTATCCGTTATAATTTACAGTTTAGCAACAATAAATACATTAAATACAGTAAATATAACTAATGAGACTAAGCCTTATAAAACAACAGACTTAGCAGAAGACAACGAACTGTTTGATAAGGATAAGATTAAAGAACGAACCAGAAAAAGCTAAAAAAATGCAGGTAAGTTCATACCTGAGGGAAGGCGTTTTTGCAATTAAAGCAAAAAGGATGCGATAATTTTACAAAAACAAAAATAATAGCGATAATTCAGTTGGTTATATTTGTACATCGTCAGACTCCACAAATAATACAATAAACAACTACATCATTGGTTATACAGATGCAGATGAAAAATTATGAAGATACTCAAAAACTCAGCAATGAGGAATTAATCCACTCTGCAATCAATGGTGTCGACGGTAATTTTTCAAAGTATGTTTCAGAAGAAGATTTCAAGGTAATTGATTTCAAAGGAGCTCGAGCAGTTGAAGGAAATATCTTAAACAACAGTCAATATATAATAAAAATATTAGCTCTACCTGCTAAAAAAAGATAAATCTGGTAAGACTAGAACATTCTTTATCGCAATAGTTTCAAATACTGGCGGATATATTTTTGATAATAATTTTTGCGAATTTCGCCAATTCTTTTGAAAGATTGTAATTTAACCCAATAAAATAACCCTTCTCCTGAGGGTTATTTTATTATTTTGCACGAAAAAAATAAGATTTTTTGCGCAGAATATAGCTTTTCACTAATCAAAATTAAATTTTCTGCTTTAAAATTTTCAATCTCTTTGGGTTGCGATAGAACTAATATTCCACCAGATCTTAACCTTTTCGAAAGCCTTTCGATAGATGGAAATTGAGGGTCGTAGTATGGCGGATCGGCAAAAATTATATCAAAAGTTGGAATTTCTAAAATTTCACCAATTTCAAATTGAGATTGGCTCGACCCAATCCAGCCCGAAACACTACTTCGAATTATTTTAGCTTCTCCAGCATTTTCATTCTTCTCAATAATTTTTAAATTTTCGGCTAATATTTTTTTGTGCTAATCTATTCTTTTCGATAAAAACTACTTTTTTTAGCACCACGAGAAATCGCTTCAAGACCCAAAGATCCAGTTCCAGCGAAGGCATCAAGAACTTCAGCATTTGAATTTCCACCTGAATTGTATTAAAAATTGCATTTCTCGCTCGTTCGCTCATTGGGTGAGTTTGGCGAGAATTCGGAGCTGTAATTTTATGATTTTTTTAAAGATCCCTGAAAATCAACCGAATGTTCATTTTTTTCATCCTCAGATTTATTTTTTTACATTTTCGAAATCTTCTTCAAGAGCTCGACGGATACCTTCAAACCATCCGAGTGCCACAATTTTTGAGATTTCAGGCAAAAGATCATGTTTAGTTTCTCGCGCCCAAAGCAGTTGTCCAGCCTTTCTCTAAGTATCTTTCGTAATATTTTTGGTCGGCGACCCACTTAATTTTTTCTTCAAAAATTTGCATAAATTCACCCTTTAAAACTCGCAAAATTTCTTCATCTGTTGGGTTCTTTATAATTTTCTTTGCAGCAACTGAAGTTATCATTGTAGCGACACCCATTTCATAAAGCATATGTGAGCTCATTACACCTTTTGGCCCAATATATTCCCAGTTCTTTATAATCCGCTCGCGCCAATTTTCTCCAGAAAGAAACATCTTTTTAATCAACTTATCGCGTTCTTCAGGTTTTTTTCCAGAAATTTCAATAATTTTATCAGTCATTGGGAACTGATGAGCTGGCGTTAAAGCATCAGTTATTGCATGCGCCATCCAACCAGCTTCAAAACTTGCTCGTACAAAATTTTCTTCGCTTAAGGCTTTCGAAATATTAAAAAGATGATTTTCAACGTAGCTTCGAATTAGCGCTAAATCACCATAAGGCTCAACAAAATGCCAAGGTTCATCTTTTTCCTGGTGATTTTGTTTTAATCCCATCAGGACCACCATCCCCTCAAAAACTAAAAATTTCATCAATTTTAGGGAAGTGAATTTTTGAAAATTTTGGATTTTTTTGAAATAATTTCTCGCAAAATTAAGCGAGCTGCACGATCAATTTTTTTGATGCGTTCCAGCAATTTTTGTCTGCTTTTTTTGAAAAAGGAGTTGCTCTTGAATACATATAAACTATTTTACCATTCTTCGTAATAAAAAAATCAAAAGTTGAAATTTAATTGTGCTTGTGCTAAAATGGAACAAATGAGTAAAATTGCGAAATATCTAAATGGACACATTATTGGCGAAGTTTCAGCGCATGAAACTCGATTGAAGCAGTTTTCAACCGACCGAAGTTTTCTTAAAATTCAACCGGAATTAGTAGTTTACCCGCGTTTTTAGTGAAGATATTCAAAAAAATTATGCGGTTTTTCTTGGCAGTTAGCTGAAAAAGGGTCATATTTTTTTGGCGTTACGGCGAGAGGCTACGGCGGAAGCACCGATGGCTCTTCAATTGGAAGAGGAATTATATTAGATATTTCACGACATCTTGATAAAGTTAAAGAGCTTGATTTGCGAGCTAAAACCGTTCAGGTTCAAGCTGGGGCAAATTTCCAAAAATTGAATCTTGCAATTGCGTCACAAGCGATGGAAATTCCACAAAGTCCAGCCGGCGAAAGACTCACAGTTGGTGGAGCAATCGCAATGAATTTGCCGAGTGAAAAGTTTAATTATGGTGACTTAGTGAATTCTGTTAGCAAAGTTGAGGTCGTCTTAAGTAATGGTGATATCATTAATATTGGAAAAAAATTTCTCGCAAGGAATTAAGCGAAAAAAATTGCACTTTCTAATTTTGAAGGAGAGATTTATCGTAAAATTGACACTTTAATTGAAGATAATTACAGTTTAATTCAGCAAATCGACGGCGATTCTAGCTTCGGCTATTCTGGAATTGCAAATGTAAAAAGTGAAGATGGAACGTTTAATTTAATTCCGTTATTTTTTTGGCTCGCTCGGAACGCTAGGAATTACTACCGAGGCAAAAAAATTCAAACAAATTACATAATTAATGAGACTAATTTTTATGGTTGTAAGTTTTTCAAATCGCGATGATGCCGTGATTTTAACGATGAAATCACTAAATTCACACCAGATATTGTTGAATTATTTGATGGCAAAATGTTTGAAGCTGCTGTCGCTTCTGGTAAAAAAATACCAATTCTATCTTGATAGGAATTCACAAAAAAATTAGCCACAAAATTAGTTTTGGTTGTTGGAATCTCAGACAAAAAAACGCAAAGAAAAATTGCATCAAAAAAATACATAAAATTGAAAAAAATTGCCAAGAAATTTGAAGGCGCAACTGTTTGGGTTCCAGAAGACAATGAACGTTCGAAAGCTGAACTTGAAGCGATTCGTGATGTTCGTGAAATTTTTGCGAGCGAGGAGCGGTGTAATTAAGCAAGAAATCTACCCAATTCAAGGTGTTTATGTACCAATGGAACGTTTCGAAACTTTCTATTTAGGGCTTCAAAAAACTCGCCTTACAACACAGTATTCCCGCACCAATTCAAGGTTCAGCACTAACCTCTATTTTTTTGAAATTTTTAGCTGAATTCGACTTTTTCGAAAAATTAGCGACCGTCAAAAATCGCTAAAATTCATCGCCGACCTTGGTGCTTTACTTGCAAAAAGTTGATGGTGAATTTGCGTATGGTGCGGGTGAAGGGCGAATTTATGGTCATTTTATTGCGAGAAATATCAGTGAAGAAATTGAAGAATTGTATTCACAAATTAAAGATATTTTCGACCCAATGCATATTTTAAATCCTGGTGTAAAAGGTCGCCCAAACACTAAAGAATTAGTGAAATCGGTTCGAAATGGAAAATAAACCAAATTTCGAAACTGGCGAAGGTTTAACCGTTCAAAAACGATACCCGAAATGTGATTGATAAATACAAGGGCGTATCGGTTGAAGAAATTAAAAAGATCTTGAAACTTCGCGGCATGATTTTCATATTGCTATTGAGAACTTTCAGCACGATTTTAATATTGGGACAATCGCTCGGAACGCCAATGCTTTTAACGCTGCAGGAATTCATATTATTGGCAAAAAACACTGGAATCGGCGCGGCGCAATGAAGACCGAGGCTTATATGAATGTTTTTCATCATAAAACCGTGCAAGATTTCATAGATTGGGCAAAAGAGAACGAATCTAAACTTATTGCAATCGACAACCAGAAAGGTGCAAAAAATCTAAACAATGCACAACTTTCAAAAGGCTCTATTTTCGTTTTTGGAAATGAGAGCGATGGTCTTTCAGAAGAAATGATCGAAGCCTGCGAAGAGATGATCGCAATTGAACAATTCGGCTCAACGAGAAGTGTTAATGTTGGAGTAGCTAGTGGCATTTTGACGTACGAATTTGTGCGGCGAAATTATTTGACAGAATAATTATTCATTAGATAAAAATAGTTTATTTTTACATTTTTTTAATTTTCATGAATGAGCTTGCATATACATAAAATATTATAGAAGAAAAATAGCCAACACTGCAAGAGCTTATTAGTACTCTTTTTGCGTAAAAAAATAGGGTGTGTTATAATTATATATATGAAGACAAAGTTAAAAATATTTCAGATGTAAAAGTTGAGCTCACAATTTCTCTTGGAGCTGAGGAATTAAAAAGCCGCTGAGCAAGTTGCGCTAACAAAAGCTCGCTAAAGAAGTTAAAATTGAAGGCTTTTCGAAAAGGAAAAGCACCACTCGAAATGGTCGCTGCGCAAGTTGATCCAAATTTGCTTAGTCAAGAAACGCTTGAAAAACGCACTTTCGAAATCTGTTGCTGAAGCATTTCTAAAAAGAAAAAGTTCAAGCAATTAATCGACCAGAAGTTGATGTTAAAAATTTATTCCTGGAACTGAGCTAGAATTTACCGCAACTACCGAAATTATGCCAAAAAGTTGAACTTGGCGACTATAAAAATTAGGCGTAAAAAGAAGCTGTAAAAAGTTTCGAAAAAAAGAAGTTAAAGAAACAATCGATCGAATTTTGAAGAATTTTGCCGAAAAAGAAAAAGTTGAGCGTGGGGCAAAAAAATGGTGATGAGGTTATCATTGACTTTTTGGGTAAAAAGACGGCGTAGCTTTTGATGGTGGAAAAAGCTGAAAAAAATTTCCTCTTGAACTTGGCTCGGAATCTTTCATTCCTGGGTTTGAAGAAGGTTTGATTGGCAAAAAGCTGGTGATGAACTTTCACTTGATTTGGAATTTCCAAAAGATTACCACGCAAAAGACTTGGCTGGCGCAAAAAGTTGTTTTCGAAGTAAAAAAATTCACGAAGTTCGAGAAAATGTTGAGCCAGAAATCAACGAAGAATTCCTTTCGAAATTAGGTGATTTCAAAACTAAAGAAGAATTCGAAAAACAGATTGAAGAAGATTTGAAAAACTCAAAAACAAGCCGAAGCAGATGAAAAAAATTCAAAGACGAGCTTGTTAAAAAAATTGGCAGAAGTTTCGAAAGTTCCCGTACCAGAGATCTTGCTTGAAGATCAAAAAGCGCAGCATTGAAATGGATATGCAACAAAAATTTGATGTATTCTGGACTTTCACTTGAAGATTATCTTGAACGAATGGGCAAAACTCGTGAAGAATGGCTCGAAAAAGATGTTGAAGAAGTAGCTAAAATGCGAGTAAAATCTGGATTAGCTTTGGCAGAACTTTCGAAAGTTGGAAAAAGTTAAGTCAGACATTAAAGAGCTTGACGACCGAATTGCGCAACTAAAAGAACAATACGGAAATAGTAAGGAAGTTCAGAAACAACTTTCATCAGATGATGTTCGCCGAAACTTAGCAAATCAAATTCTAACCGAAAAAAACAATTGATTTATTGGTAAAATTTAATTCATAGTTTTAAAAATTTTATATAAAACAAGCTCGAAAGGGCTTGTTTTTTTGCTTATGTTTTATTTTTACAATAGTTATAAATAGTACATTTGGAGGTGATTTTTATGATTTCTTTTAGAAGAAACTGCAAAGGATGCAACGCTTGATTCAAAAAAACTTGACACTTGTTCATAAGCAAATTATTTTTGTCAATTCGAGCGATTGATTGGGAAGGTTTATTTTCTTATACTCTGCGAGATAGTTTTAAGGCTAAGAATTTAGAGCTTGATTATTCGGGATTGTTAATTCCTGAAAAGGGAGTTTCTCCTGACAAACCATTGATTTCTTTTTAGCTTTTTAGTTAATGGCAATAATTTTAAGATAACAGAATGCTCGAAATTAGAAATCAGTAAGATTATCGAAAAATCCTTCACGATTGTTTGGGCTACAACCCTTTTAAGCCTATCAAAGAAATTAAAATTGGTGGAAAGTATAGGCACTATAAGGGTGGAGAATACGAAATTCTAAGTATTTCTCATCACACAGAACAAGATGAAGAACTCGTAAATTACTGCGAAATTGGGAATAGTGAAATCTGGTCGCGGCCAAAAAGAGATGTTTATGGACGGCAGATTTCAACCAATAGATTAAAAATTTTAGCTCGCATTGCGGGCTTTTTTTCGTTTTCTAAATATTGTTTTTTTCATTAAACTTATGCTTTAATTAATATAAAAATTACGAGAAAGGAATTTATGAAATTTTTTTCGAAAAAAAGAGATTTATCAATTTTACATATTATTTTTAACTATTATTCTTCTTATTGGGCTGGTTGTAAATAGTATCATTCTTGGGATTTTTTTATAGTGATTATCTTAAAAAAATTCTGATGGACAGCAAAAAAATTGAAAAAATTATCAAGATCGAATTGAATCACTCGAGAAAAAGCTCGACCTCAAATATTCGCCAAACGAAAACGGAGAATATTCACATAAATCACAAAGCGAACTCTAAACAAGGTTCGCTTTTTATGATAAAAATAGGAGAATGAACGACTTTCAAAAAGATTTTCGAAAAATTATAAAAATGTTAAACGCAGAACAGAAAGAGGCAGTCGACACAATCGATGGGCCAGTTTTAGTGATTGCTGGGCCGGGGGACAGGAAAAAAACTCAACTGCTCTCAACACGAATTGCCAATATTTTGCAAAAACCGACATAGCACCAGAGAATATCCTTGCAATGACATTTACTGAAGCTGGAGCCTCGAATATGCGCTGAGCGACTTTCGCGTTTTATTGGTACGGATTCTTTTAAAGTTGGAATTTTTCACTTATCACGGTTTTGCAAATGAAATTATTCAAAAATTATCGTGAATATTTCACAGATAAAAAAACCTTAACGAGGCTGCCGATGAATTAATTACAAAAGAAATTATAACAAAAATATCAAACGAATTACCGAGTTTTTCAAAAACTTAAAAAAATCCCTATTTCGAATATTGCTTCCACGATAAAAGAAATGAAAAAAATGCTTATATTTCGCCAGATGATTTGCGAAAAAGTTGCAAAAGGCAAATATTTCTGAGCAAGAAATTTTTAACGAGAGCATTAAAGGACTACGCGTTGACGGGCGGACTTTTTGCGAAGGTTCAGCCGTTTTATTCAGCAATTAGTGATAATTTAAAAAATCAATTTCAAAAAGATTTAAACGATACAAAGTTTAAAAAGTAATTTATATTTTTATTTTCGAAAAAAATTGAATGAAGCCTATCTTGAGGCAGAAGAAACTGGAAAAATCAAACCCATTAACAGATTGGAAAAAAATACTTTTCTTAATTTAAAAAGATTTCGAAAAATAATTTTTCAAATCAGTGACACTTATGCGAATAAAAAAACTACTCGAATTTGCTGATTTTTTTATGAAAAATTCAATAATGAGATGAAATCTCGCGGACTTTATGATTTTAATGATATGATTTTTGGAAGTTATCGAAACACTTGAAAACAACGATGATTTTCGGTTTACACTTCAAGAAAAAAATATCAATATTTACTATTAGATGAGTATCAAGACACCAATGATTCGCAGGCGAAAATTATTGAACTACTCACAAATAATCCTGTTATGGAAGGCAAGCCAAATGTATTGGCGGTGGGCGACGATGACCAAGCAATTATGGCTTTTCAAGGTGCAAGTAAGTCAAATATGATTGATTTTTTTACAATCGTTTTTGGTGAAAAATACAAAAAGTCATAAACTTAACTAAAAAAATTACCGCTCACACAGCGATATTTTTGACTGCTTCGAAAAAAATATTGCAAATATGATTTCAGGGAGATTAACTAAAAACTTGCCCATTAAAAATTGAGAAAGATATTTCAGCGGAAGGGAACTTCATTAACCGAGAAACTCAGCTTAAACGAACGAATTTTGAAAGTCAAATCGCAGAATTTTCTTGGGTTGCAGAAAAAATTTTCGAATTTAATTCAAAAACGGAGTTACACCAAAAAGAAATTGCCGTAATTAGCCTAAAAACACAAAAATTCTGCAAGCTTTTGTGCCATATTTAAAAACCAAAATATACCAATTTATTATGAGAAGCGCGAAAAATATTCTAAAAAAATGAAATAATTTCACAGCTAATTAAGATTTTCGAAGCTAATTTTGGCAATTCGCGATAAAGACGAAGATAAAAATGGCGAATCTTTTCCCTGAAGTTTTGAGTTTTGATTTTTGGCAAATTCCAGCAGTTGAAATCTGGAAAAATGAGCTGGGCAGCCAAAGATAATCGCGATTTTTGGATTGAAGCTATATTGAAAAAGCGGAGTTGAGCAAATTCGAAATTTGGGTGAAATTTTAGTTACGCTAGCTGAATTTTCACACGAGAAGACTTTTGAAGAGCTTTTTGATTATATTTTGGGTTCAAGAGAAATTCGCGAAGGTTTAAAAATCACCAATTAGAGATTTTTATTTCACAAAAATCTGATGAAGAATTTTATGATACAATCTTAAACTTAACTATTTTGCGAGACAAACTGCGAGATTTTTTTCAAATGAAGAAAGTAATAAACTTGATATTCTAATAAATTATGTTGAATTATGCGAAGAATTTGAAATTCAAATTTTAAGTACAAATCCGCATAATACAAGCGAAAATGCAGTTCAAGTTATGACACCCTTTGTAGCAAAAAGGCTTGGAGTTTGAATATACTTTTCTAATTTCACTAAATCAAGATAGCTGGAATTCTGAGAGAAAAAGGTGGCGGTGGCGAAAATATCACGATGCCCGCAAACCTTAAATTTACAAATATCGAAGATGAGGGTGAAGACACGCGTAAGCGCTGATGTTTGTAGCAATGACGCGCAAAAAAAATTCAACTTTATCTTACAAACTACAACAGCGATTTAACTGGAAAAAAACCAAAAAAACGCTATCATTTTTAGATGAGCGAGAAGAAGACGGAGTTTTAAAATCAAAAATTCTACCTGAAAAAATGGCAGGAAGTTTTAAGAATCCAAAGAGAATCGCTTGAAGCTGATGAAATCGAAACAAACTGGCACGAATTTTATACTATCAAAAATGAAGAAATGCGAGAGCTTTTTGAAAGCCAAGAGTTAAAAAAACTACAAATTAAGCCCAACAGATCTAAACTCCTATACAAATCTTCAATACAAAGGTCCTCAAACCTTTTTTTCGAAAAATAAAATTTTATGTTTCCCCGGAACTTATGGTCCAGCTCTAACTCTTGGAGACATCGTTCATGAAGGCTTTAACTATATTCAAGATGAAATTAATTCTGGTAATACGCCAAATATTGATAATATTAAAAAAATATACCAACGAAAGATTTTCGAAATACCCACCTCGGAAAAAAAGATAAAGAAGAAATTTTTAGAAAGATTTAATCAAATTTTTGAAAACTTTTTCAAGAATAACTTAGGAGAGTTTAAACCTGGAAATATAGCCGAAAAAACTTTAGTAGTATTGGTGTAATGGTTGGAGATGCGATTCTAACCGGAAAAAAATTGATCTGATTCGAGTAGACCGCGAAAAATAAAAAAATCACAGTCGTTGATTATAAGACCGGTTCAATTCCTTTTTAATATCAAAACTAATAAATTCGATACAAATTCAACAAAAAAATTCACGAATATACACAGCAGCTATATTTTTTTATAAAATTTTGATCGAAAATGCACCAGAATTTTTCAGGGCTACACGGTTGAAAAAGGGTGTTTTTGGAATTCATTGAGCCAGACAAACACACTGAAAAAACTTATAATTTTGAAGTCGTATTTAAACCTGAAGAAGAGGAACGGTTAAAAACTCTGATTCAAGCTGTTTGGGTAAAAAATTAAATCATTTGATTTTTGAATTAGATGAAGAAAAAAATATTCAAAAGATATAAAAAGGAACGCGAGCTTTTGAGGCAGATTTAATTGCGAATTTTTAAGGATTTAAATAACTAATGAATAAGGATTTTTTTGAAAAAGACTACCTTTTTAACCCGTGTCGATTTCGATAGAAATCAAAAAACCACGTTGGAGGTTGGCAGATTTGGGTTCTGGTGAGATTTTTAAGCTTCTCGCCAGATTTTTGAAGAACCGATTTCAATAGAAATTGACCTTTCAAAAACGATTCTGTATTGGTTGGCATAGTTTGGAGACGGGTGAAGATTTTGTCTGCCCAGAGAATTATGAACTTGACAAAAAAATATGAACAATGTCAGAATTGTCAAAAGAGAACCGGCTTCAATCCAGCATTTTACAACGTAAAAAGATGGAGAAATTTCAAAAGCAACAGATTGAGCGAAATTTGCAGCCACATTTTGTTTATTTTGGCATATTTTTTTCAGATAGAACCATCAAGGTTGGAATTAGTTTTGCAGGGCGAGGAATTACAAGATTGCTTGAACAAGGGGCGAGAGCTGCGTTGATTTTTAGGTGAATTTTTCGAGTGCAAATATTGCTCGAAATTATGAAGAGAAAAATATCCAAAATGCCAGATTTTTTTGCGAAAAATGTCAAGGCGAATATAAAATTAAAATTGCTTGAACAAGATTTTTGTTTTTTCGAAAGCAAAAAAAGCGCTTCTTGATGCTCGCAAAAAAATAGAAACTGCTCAAAAAAAGTAGTTTTTGAAAAAGCAAGATCCAATAGATTTAAATAAATTTTATGCAAAAAAATGGCGAAATTCCAAGAGGAGAAATGCTTGAAATACAAAAATTGTCAGCAAAAATCAAAACGGTGAAACTTTTGATTTTTTTCAGGTATTTTAAAAAGCTCAAGTTGGCTATATTTTACTCGCCGATCAACAAGGTGAAATTATCTCAATACCACTTAAAAAAATTTACGGGTCGAAAAAAATTCGGATTTCACCAAAAAATTATTGAACTTAATTTACCAGAACGACAGGCTAGCTTTGTTTGATTTTTAAATAAAAAAACTGATAAAATAGAACTAATGAGTAAAAGCATTATATCGCAAATACCGGAGTAAGAAATTAAGTGAAGTTGTGGGTCAAAAAAACACATCACAACGGTGCTTGAAAAATGCTTTTAAAAACAAGGGAAAATTGCCCATGCTTACCTTTTTACTGGCCCGCGTGGTGTTGGTAAAACTTCTATTGCGCTGAATTTTAGCCCACGAAATTAATAATCTGCCGTATTCCGAAGAAGATAATCACCCAGATATTATTGAAATTGATGCCGCTAGCAATAACGGAGTAGATGACATTCGCCAGCTTCGAGATAATGTGCAAGTTGCACCATTTTCCGCTAAATATCGTGTTTATATTATAGATGAAGTTCATATGCTTTCGAAGGCCGCTTTTAATGCGCTTCTCAAAACTCTTGAAGAACCACCAGAGCACGCCGTTTTTATTCTTGCCACAACTGATGCTCACAAATTACCAGCAACGATTATTAGTCGAACTCAGCGGTTTGTTTTTTTCGATTTATTTCAAAAAGAAGACGTTTGCGCCCATTTGGAATTTATTGCAAAAAAATGAAAAAAATTAACATTTCGAAAGAAGCAATTGAAATTATTGCTGAACGCGGTGAAGGAAGTTTTCGCGACAGCATTTCACTACTTGATCAAATTTCAAGTATTGCAGAAAAAAAGCGAAAAAATTACAGTAAATTTGCTCGAAGAAACCCTTGGATTGGCGCCAAAAATGCAAATTAATGATTTAATTTCAGCTTTCGAAAACCAAAAATTCAAAACGAAATTTTGCAAATCGTGCGAGATGTTCACAATTCTGGTGTAGATTTAAAAAAATTTTTGCTAGCCAGCTTTTTAAGTTTTATTACTGAAAATGTTGGCGAAAAACCATATCTTTCGCAATTTTTTTAATGCCACTAGCACGAGCAGAAAAAGTCAAATTTTATTGAAATGGAGCTGCTTTCGATTTTTTTATTCAGCCAAGTTTTTGCGCCGCATTTTCCAATAAATCAAAAATATTTTCACCACAAGTTCAGCAAAAAAACAATTTCGAAGCCAAAAAGCTAAAAAAATAAAAAAATGGCAGAAATTTCAAAAAAAGTGAATCAGAAAATCAGCCAAATTTACAAAAAAAGAAACTTTCAAAAAATTCGCAAAAAAATAAAAAAATCATGAAGATAAGATAGAAATTCCGCAAAAAAATGAAGAAAATAAATCTTTAAAAAGTGAAATTCCAGAAAGTTTGAATGAAATTCCACTAAAAAAATGAAAAATAAAAATCAAGATCTGGGAGAGAAGAAAGAATTTAAATGGGCAGACTTCTGGGGCGCAATCGATGAGGGGCGACAAAGGAGTTCAAACGATTCTAAAAACAATCTGGCCATATTTTTCGAAAAACGGTAAAATTAAAATTTATACGGGCAGACCTTTTAACCAAAAAAACAGCTCGAAAAAGCAAAAAGCTCAAGCTTCAATGGGAAAAAGCTTTAAAAGAAAATTAGGCGCAGATGGCTGGGTAATTGAAGTTTTTGGAACGGCAAAACCTGCGAGCGACCCAGCAATTGCGAGTGTTCAGGATTTAATGGGGGGTGGAGAAATGGTAAAAATTGATGAATAGCGAGAAAAACTGGTGGTAAAATTCCGCCACAAAATTTAGATGCCGAGATGAGCTTGATTGGCGCTATTTTTGATCGACGAGGAAGTTTTTAATTGATATTGTAGAAATTATTAAAGCGGCAGATTTTTTTATGACAAACGCCACGCCGCAATCTTTGCGTCGATTATTCGACTTTATGAACATCACCAGCCGGTCGATCTTCTAACACTTACAAACGAACTAAAAAACGAGAAGAACTCGATGCAGTTGGTGGCTCAAGCTATTTAGCAGAATTGACAAACTATGTTCCAACAGCTTCGCATGCAGCAAGTTATGCTGAAATTGTTACTCAGGCAGCAGTTCGAAGGCGACTAATCAAGGCTGGCGGTGATATTACTGAATTGGCTTTTAATGAAGAATTAACTGTTCCGCAGCTTTTAGGCCAAAGTGAAGCCGAACTTTTTAGCGTTTCAGACGCAAGTTTAAAACAAGATCTGTCTTCGATGGAAGATATTCTGAACGACTCTTTCGAAAGATTAGATGAGCTTTATAAGAACAAAGGGGCGATTCGTGGAATTAGAACAGGCTATCGTGATCTCGACAACAAAACAGCAGGATTACAGCGTTCAGACCTAATTATTCTTGCCGCTCGGCCAGCGATGGGAAAAACAACTTTCGTAACAAATTTAGCTTACAATATTGCTACGATTGAAAAAAAATCAGTGCTTTTCTTTAGCCTTGAGATGAGTAAAGAACAGCTTGTCGACCGTATGCTTGCAGATGCCGCCGGAGTTGATTCGTGGAATATTCGAACGGGAAATTTGAGTGATGAAGACTTCGCAAAACTAGCTGATGCGATGGGAGAAATGGCTGAAGCTCCGATTTTTATTGATGATACACCGGGCGTAAGTGTTCTCGAAATGCGAACAAAAGCACGGCGCGCAGCACATGATGGCGAACTTGGCTTAATTGTTATCGACTACCTTCAACTAATGCAGGGAAGCGGCTCAGCAAAATCTTCAGCAAACCGTGTTCAAGAAGTTTCAGAAATTTCGCGTGGCTTGAAGTTGCTTCGCGCGAATTAAATGTGCCCGTGATTGCACTTTCACAGCTTAGCCGCTCCGTTGAAAGCCGTGATCCCAAAATACCGCAACTTGCCGATCTCCGTGAGTCTGGTTCTATTGAGCAAGATGCAGATATCGTGATGTTTCTTTATCGTGAAGCTTATTATAATCCTGAAACTGAGCGAGAGAATATCACCGATCTCATTCTTGCCAAGCATCGCCACGGCCCAGTTGGTACAATTGAACTCTATTTCCATCCAGAACGCCTCCGCTTTATGTCGCTCGACCGCAAGCATGGTGAATAAATTTTAAAACCGCAATTTTCCCCTTGTTCTTGCGGTTTTTTTAAAAATTGATTTTCCACTTTCTTTAGCGTATAATTATGGTTATGGATAAATTTCATAATCGCAAAAATGAGCTTTTAATAAGATTCATGCTCGGCACAATGATTTTTTTCTGTCTGAAATTGCAATTATTTTTTTATTACTAATCCGCCAACTTTTTAATAATTTTATAGTGATATTTTTTTGCACTTTTTTTACTTTAAATTTAGCTTTTTATAATCTTTGGAGTTCGTCAAAGACAAACTCGCCAAAAAAATGTTTGAAGCCCGCAAAAATGCTGAAGATTCGCGAAATAGAATCTTAACGATTATCAACAGCTTAACTGATGCAGTTTTAGGTATTGACTCAGCTGGAAAAATTGAATTATACAATTCTGCAGCACTTGAAATTTTAGGCGAAAAATAGTGAAATTTTTAAATAAGAACCTTTCGAAAAATTTGTAAGCTTGCGAAAATCAATACACAAAAAATTCGAAATTCAAGAAATTCTTAAAAGCAGGAAAGCCATATTTCTCAACCAATGATTTAATCCTTCAAAAAGAAGATGAAATACTACGAATTGAAATTGAAATTATTGAAATTAAAAGAATCTTTTTCGAAAAAAATCAAGATCTAATTTAAAAAATTCGTGGTAATTCTACGCGATATCACCAAACAAAAAACGCTCGATGAAGAGCGTGATGAATTTATTAGTGTTGTAAGCCATGAACTTCGCACACCAGTAGCAATTTTAGAAGGTTCTTTGAGTAATCTAAAACTGCTAATTGATAAAAAAAGCACCTTTTAAGATGCTTGAAAAATCTGCTAAAAACTGCCTATAGCCAAAAATAATTTTCTCTCAACAATGGTGAATGATCTCTCAATACTCTCACGAACAGAAAGAGGAATTGGCGAAAGAGTAGAAGAAATTGACCCAAAAGAGCTTGCCGAAACACTTTTCAAAAAATATCACAAAACAGCTTTCGAAAGAGGTCTAAGTCTCAATTTAAATATTGACAATAATCTTAATCATGTTGAAGCTAGCAAACTTTATTTAGAAGAATTATTGCAAAAATTTTATCACAAATGCCTTAAAAATATACACGCGAGGGCTCGATTGAAATTTGTTTTAAAAATTCACAAAAAAGGTGTAATTTTTGAGATTAAAGATACCGGGATAGGAATTAGCTCAAGCGATCAAAAAACGGATTTTCGAAAAAGTTTTACAGGAGTGAAGATTGGCGAACGCGAGAAACTGGCGGCACGGGCTTAGGGGCTTTTATATTTCTTCAAAATTGGCGGCAAAAATTGGTACAAAAAAATTCAACTCGAAAGCAAATTAAACCACGGTTCGAAATTCTTTTTGAGCTCACCAAAAAAATTAAAGAATAGATTTTTTTGCATATTTTTTTGCTTTTTTTAAAAAAATTTTTATGGTATACTTGACATATCAAGCCTAATAGGCTTTTTAATTTTGGAATAGGAGAAAGATGGCGAAGAAAGAAACCAAAAATAACTCGCGTTAAAGCAAAAAAACGCAAAATCGAAGCCCGAAAAAAAGAAGTTTCGAAAGAGCTAAAAAAATAGTAAATATGCCGCAAAAAGTTGCCGGCATTAAAACAGAGAAAAAAAGCCAAAAAAACCGGCACCAAAATTTTGTGCGATTTTTTTAACAAAAACCGTTTAAATTTATTGTGACTCCATTTGTTGCGCTTTTGGTAAATATTTAGTGGCTTCTTGAAAGAACTAAAACTCGTTCGCTGGCCAACTCGCAAAAGAAACTTGGAAAATGACTAGTGCCGTAATTGCATTTTCTGTAGGGTTTGCGACATTAATTTTATTGCTAGACGGATTGTTTAACTGGATTTTTTTAAAAACACTAATTAAGTAATTTTGAAAGGTATTTATGGCAAATAAACGATATGACGATTCCCGAAACTGGTATGCGGTTACAACTTTAGCGGGATATGAAGACAAAGTTGCGGAAAATCTTCGTCAACGAATTGAAGGCGTAGATATGGCCGACAAAAATCTTCGACACGCTTGTTCCGAAAGAGAAGCAGATTGAAGTTAGAAATGGAAAACGCAAAAATTGTTGAACGAAAAAAATTCTACAAAGCTATGTTTTGGTTGAAATGAAATTAACCGAGGAGACTTGGTTTGTTGTTCGAAACACGCCGGGTGTGACTGGATTTATTGGCTCAGATTCACCAACACCAGTTTCCGAAAAAGAAATGCGCGATATTCGCCGCCGAATGGGTGCCGAAGAGCCAATGTTTGAAATTAACTTTTCTGAAGGCGAAATTATCAATATTATTGATGGACCGTTCAAAGGTTTCGAAGGTGCAGTTTCTGAGATTGACGCCGTGAAAGGCAAAAATCAAAGTGATGGTTTCAATGTTTGGCCGCGAAACACCAGTTGAGCTTGATATTCTTCAAATTGAAAAAAATCTAGTTTTAAATTTTCAGCTAAAAACGCTCAGGATTGAGCGTTTTAATTTGGTTTAGAAATTAAAGCCTCGGTGCGAAACCGAGGTAAATTGAGGTTTTATAGCTACACCATAGCTTTTACGCTGGCGAATAACATTAACGATTTCTTGAGCTCTTTGCGAGTCCTCTTCCGATATATTCATTTTTTTAAAAATCTGATTTCCAAGTTTTCCATAAAAATCAACTCGGTGGAAGTTTTCTCCACTGAATGAAAAGAAATCTGCTTGAAAAATCGCCGGAAACATTAAAAAAGATTGCTGCAATCGTGCGTTCAATTGCCGATTTAATCCGTAAAAATTCCACACTTTCAGCGCAAGGACTTATTCGAAAAATATCCACGATGAGGATGAAGTTCTTCAACACCTCGAACTAATAAGTTCTCCGATTTATCATTAAAAGATATTTTCAAAATCTTTAGCTCAAGCTTTTTCGAAAAACTCATGCGGAGCTCCGCCAAGACTTGGTAATGTCTTAATTGCTTTCAATCGGTAAGAAAAATTACAGTCTGACTTGAATTTAATAGCTCTTCTTCTTTCCAAACTTCAACAATAGAAAAAAATTAACGCTTTGAATAATTTTAAGCATATCTATACCCCCAATAATAAAATGTACTCTTTCGAAAAATTCGAAAGATATTTTTGCGAAGAATCGCAATAAATATAATACAATATTTCTTTAAATAAGTCAATAGATCATATTAAAAAAATAGCTATTGAAATTTTTCGAAAGTTTATGCTAAAATTAATTTGTTACGCACTTGAATTATCAAGTATAAAAATTATTTAAAGGGAAATTATGGCAAAAAAAGTTATTGGAAATTTGAAACTTCGAATCCCAGCTGGCCGTGCAACAGCAGGTCCTCCAGTTGGTTCAACACTTGGTCAATGGGGTCTAAATATGATGGACTTCATCAACCCATTTAATGAAAAAAACTAAAGATATGATGGGTAAAGATGTAATTGTTCACCTTCAAGTTTTCGAAGACCGAACTTTCACTTGGAAATCACTTGGTCAACCAGTTGATGATATGATTCGAGACCGAGCAGGAATCCAAAAAAAGGTGCAGGAAATTCAAAAAACTGACAAAGTTGGTAAAATTACAAAAGCTCAATTGCAAGAAATTGCTGAAGCTAAAATGGAACACTTGAACGCAGTCTCACTTGAAGGCGCTATGAAAACTATCGCCGGAACAGCTCGTTCAATGGGTGTTGAAATTACTGAATAATATTCTTAAAAAAATCGCTCTTCTGGGCGGTTTTTAAATTGCAAAAAAACATTTCTATGTTATACTTTAACAGATGAAAAAAAGCTTTTAAGTTTCGAAATTAAAACTCGCCTTAATGGTACTTTGGCAAGAACTGGCGTAATTCAAACTCCACACGGTGAAATTAAAACCCCAGCCTACATTGCAGGCGGTACTAATGCCACAGTGAAAGCAATGACGCCCGAGCAAATCCGCTCAACTGGTGCGCAAGCCGTACTGGCAAACACCTACCATCTAATGCTTCGGCCTGGTGCAGATATTCTAGCAAAAAGCTGGTGGAATCCATAAGTTCATGAATTGGAACGCACCAACCTTTACTGATTCAGGCGGTTTTCAAGTTTTTTTCACTTGGAATGGCTTACAAAAAGGGAATTGACGCAACTTCACACATTTTGAAGGGTGATTCAAATTTAGCACGCCATAATTCAAATCAGCTCGCAAAAGTTGGTGAAGCTGGAGTCTGGTTTAAATCTCACATTTCGGGCGAAAAGATTTTTATGAGCCCCGAAATTTCAATGGAGCTTCAGCATAAAATTGGCGCCGATATTCACATGGCTTTCGATGAATTAACTTCGCCACTAGCTGGCCGAGCGCAAATTAAATCCGCATTAGATAAAACTCATTTTTGGGCCGAAAAGTGTTTGAAACGCCACAACGAATTAAATGCTGAGCATATCGCAAAAGGCGAAAATCTGCAGGCACTTTTTGCGGTGGTTCAAGGTGCGCGTGAAGAAGATTTTCGAAAAGAAAGTGCGAGTTTTTTGGGGTCGAAAACCTTTGACGGATTTGGGATTGGTGGAATTTTTTTCAGCCAGAAGAAATCCCCGAAGTTCTAACTTGGGTGAACACAACCTTACCAGAAGAAAAGCCGCGACATTTATTAGGAATGGGTGCACAGCCGGCCGATCTCTTTTTAGGCGTGGAATTTGGCATCGACACATTTGATTGCGTGGCGCCAACTCGTCAAGCTCGAAACGGTGCAATCTTTACTTATTCTGGGCGAATTAATATTAAAAAAACGCCAAGTTTAAAGAAGACTTCACGCCGATTGACAGCGATTGCAATTGCTACACTTGCCAAAAATTTCACAAAAGCCTACGTTAATCATCTTTTTCCGTGCGGACGAAATTCTCGCCAGCACACTTGCTTCAATTCATAATGAATTTTTTTCGTAATTAATACCGTTGATAAAATCCACGAAAGCCTTGAAAATGGTACGTTTTTTTGAATATAAACGCCAATTTTTTTAAATGAATATTATGGTGAAGAACGAGCAAAAAGACTTCGAAACTAAGCAAAATGAAGATTCGTTGCAAAAATTAAGCCAAATTCGAAAAAAGGAAATCTCATTCAAAAAAATCACAAGATGAAAAATGGTGAGTTTTTTGAGATTTTTTTATTCGTGAGCCAGCAATTGAAGGCAAAGCAAATCTAGCAGTGATTGAATTATTAAGCAAAAAAATTTGACGTTTCGAAAAGCCGAGTCTCCCTAAAGACTGGTGCAAAAATCACGATTTAAGATTTTCGAAATTGATGTTTAATATATAATTATATAGTTGAAAGTTGAGTATTTTAAGAGTATACTAAGTATGTATAGAAACTAATCGGGAGTTAAATAAAATGGGGTCTATTCATACTATTATTAACATTTCATACAATATTATTACATTTATTTATTTTGTATTTTTTTCTGTTACTCAGCATACTTAAAAATTGCAAAAAAAGATATTATTAAACCTTTAGAAGCAATTAACCATCGCAAAAAAACTATCTTTAGTAATTGGTTTAATTTTATGTTTTATACTAGCTTTCGCAGAAGCTTGGTCACGAGGAGCTCTTAAATAATGTATAATTTCTTAATGTTTATATATTCAGTCAGTATTATTCTAGGATTTATCCTATTACCTTATTTTTATTTATTTAAAAAAATTAGCAAGAAACAATCAAAAAAATTAAACTATTAAATTATAAACAACGAGTTGGCTTTTGGCTTAATTGCGATAGTTTTATTTTCTGCATTTTTCATGTCGATGCTGCCTGAAGGAAAACCGCTATTTGTTCGAGATGATGACCAGAAAAAAATTCAGCTCAGAAAAAAAGAAAGGGAGACAAAAACCCTAGAAGAAAAAAACCAAAAATTGAAAGTGGTGTTGTTGGCGAAAGTTTATTGGCAAATGAAGAAATTCGGAAAAAGTCCAACTTATAAAGTATTAAGAGTTGTTGATGGTGATACAATTCGTATAGACTACAACGGTAAAGATGAAAAGGTGCGTTTTATTGGCCTAGATACACCTGAAACTAAAGATCCACGCAAACCAATTCAATGTTTTTGGGCGTGAAGCTACAGCAAAAATGACTGAATTCGCTGAAAATAAAAATATTCGACTTGAATTTGATAAAACGCAAGGTGAACGCGATAAATATGGGCGACTTTTTAGCTTTTTGTTTATAGTGAAGATAATAAAAAAACTTGGCTTATGAGATGATCCGGCAGGGGCTATGGAAATGAATATACCTACAATTCAAATCCTTACAAATATCAGAATGAGTTTAAGGAAGCAGCACGCAAAGCTCGTGAAGAGAATAAAGGTTTATGGGCAGAAAATACTTGTGCGGGTAATGCTACAAAGCCAGCAGATACTCCAGCACCTAAACCACAACCCGCTCCAGCTTATAACCCTGCACCAGCACCTAGGCCACGAACAGCACCAGCACCTCAACCGCAACAATCTCAAGGAGCTTGTGTAATTAAAGGCAATGTTGGCAGAAATGGCAAGATTTATCATATGCCTGGTCAAAAATATTACAACAAGACTAACCCTGAAGCGATATTTTGTTCAGAGGCTGAAGCTCAAAGTGCCGGCTTTCGAAGGTCGAAGGTTTAACACCTAATTTTCTAAATCTAGACAAATACATTATCTAAATAAAAACTAGTTCAAAATATTCAAATTAAAAGTAAAAAAACATGAGCGCATTAACTCATGTTTTTTTACTTTGGCTGAGATGGAGGGATTCGAACTCCCCGAATGGCGGGACCAGAACCCGCTGCCTTACCACTTGGCGACATCCCAATACTTTTCAATTATATCAAAAAATAATGCTTTTTCAAGAGCCTTTCGAACACATTTTATTGACAAAAACTTATATTTTCTGCTATAATTTAATTGTCTAAGCTTTTGCCTAGAACTTTTTATTCAGGAGGATTCAAGAAATGAATCAACAATTTTTTTCTTACAGGAAGAACTACTTCGAGCAATAACAACTGGAACACCAGTGAGGCTCGAAGCTGATGGAAATAAAGCGATTTATATTTCACCAAAAAGCAGTCTACGATCTAGATAAAGAGATTGTTGAAATTCACGGATCAGCGGAAATTGTTTATCTTGGAGGTATTGCACCAAATAGACACATAACGCGGCGAGAAATTAAAAAAATTGTTGTGCGGGTTGATGAGAATTTCAAAGTTGTAAAAATGCTGAACGATAAAGAAATTCCACATCGGATTGAAGAAACTCTAAAAAAATACTGCGTGATTCCCAAGAAGAACTTGAAATACCACCTTTTTGCGGAACTAGTTCTTTACCTAAAGTCGCATTCGCGGCTTTTTTTATTTCGCTCAAGCTTGCATTTTAAAAAATCTTGTTATAAAATCTAAACAATAAGCTCATCGGTCCGCCGAAATTTGTAGCTTATGGAGGCACATTATGAATATTTTCATTAAATTAGTCGATGAAGCCGTAAGCGAAAAAAACAGCTTTCGGCAGAAATCGCAAAAAGCTAAATCTATTGAGATTAAGGGTAAATCTGCGGAGCAAATCGTGAAAAAAATCTCAAAACGCTCCTTAATGGAAAAAGATTCCCTTAAAAATAACGGCCGGAGCTGGAATTTTTAGTAACGAAGTAGTGCTGATGGAAGAAATCTTTGATATTTTTGAAGAGAAAGAAATTAACGATTCAGCTTATTACTATCAAATTCATCAAAGCTCACCAAAGCAAAAAGATTTCGAAATTTATTGCCGAAGTGGCACTAGTATCGAAATTAAAAAGAATTTAATTCAGAACCTCGCAATTTTGCGGGGATTTTTTTAGTCTTGATTTTTTTCTTTAAAAAAAGTTGTATAATATTAAAAAGCGCTCGTTTGAGTAGCACATTAGAAAGAGGAATTAATTATGGCTTTTTATAATTTTGTTTTTTTCGTACTTCTGCTGGCGATGAACTCTTTATGATGACGACAGCGATAAACTTATGCGAGACTTAAACGCAATCAATGAGTCGAATCACACAGGAACGGTTTTGGTTGAGGACGAAAAATTACCAATTCGAAAAAGAAGTTTTCGAAGAATTATCACGAATTCGTAGCTTATTCAAACAAAAATGAAAATGTTACTGGGTTCGAAATATATGATAGCTTTCAATATTCGAAAGAAAGAAAATTCAGTATTGAGTTTTTGGAAAAACGGCATAATTGAAGTTACAAAAAAATAGAGGAGGAAGAAGATGGCTTATAGTATTAGTGGAAGAGCTTTGAAAAGAACTGAGAAAGCTAACAAAAAGAAAAACCCTTCAGGAATCTTTTGATAAAGGAGAAGCCCCAAACCTCTGGGCCTATATTCAAAAAAATACTGCCGAATTGGAGCTAATCAAAACAAGACTCTCTTCTGCTTTAAAAAGTGCAGGAGAAATTTATGATGTAGGTATAATAGGGCCATCACTCACAATCTACAAACACAATTGGAAGCCTTATTAATCAAAAAAACCCTCATTGGAGGGTTTTATTAATTTTTTTCAAGAAAAATATTAGTTAAGTAGATCTAAGCAATAAACCTCACCAGATTCAAGCCAAATCCTTTGCAGTTTGACCATTTCCACTAACAATTCTTTGGTTGATTGGCTTATTAGAACTATAATCGCAAACATGGCCATCTTTAATAGTAATAACACCTGTTCCAGCCCCTCCAGCTCGAGCATAATCCCACAACCCCTCCTGAACGAAATAATCTTTACCAAGAGGATCGCGAAAAGTGTCATTATCTTTTTCGAAGATATTCATTAATGAAATTATCCCAATTTGGAAGTTTACTCATAGACTCACCCTTGAATACTCCGCCAATTTTTTTAAACCTTTATTGTTTGCACGATATTGATGATAAGCGGCCTTAAACCGTGACGTATCGTTTTTTTACGTTGCGTATCTCGTTGATTGTGTTGAAGAGCTGGAAGGGCTAAAAAAACAGCAAGAAAAAAATTAATCCCGCAATCGCAAGGATCAAAACAACTTCAATGATCGTAAAAACCTTTATTTAGTTTATGCTTATTCATATTTTCATATTATAACTATTGCCTTGAAAAAGTCAATGCGATATCGATAAACGTTATTAAAAAAATAAACATAAGAATTTTTGTAAAAAAATTACATCGTTCAATATTAAACAGATTAAAAATTGTGGAAAAACTTAAAAATTAGCTTAAAAATTATAAAAAAATATTGACTTTTAGGTTAATTCGTGATAGAATTTAAAAAGATAATATCAAAAGAAAAACAGACAAGGAAAAATGCGAGGAATATGTCTGAATTACCAGAAAAAAACAAGTAAAACGGCTAAAAAAAGCTTGATTCAAGAAGCGGAAACGAATCTTGCGGCAGCCAAAGAATTACTAATAAGTATTAGTGGTGAAGATAACACCGTGACAGCTCCAAGTAATTCCATCATTGAAAGCCCTCATGGCAAAGTTATTGAAGGTGTTTTTTTGATGGTCAAACTATGATTGGTCCAGATGGCAAAAATTACCCAGTTCCAGCAAACTACGCTTCAAAAATCAAAGCTTGTGGAGGGCGATATTTTTGAAGCTTACAATTAATGAAGATGGTGGGTTTATTTATAAGCAAATCGGTCCGGTTCCGCGAAAACAAATTATTGGAACGCTCATCAACCACGATGGTTCGTTCTTCGTTGAAGCGGGCGGAAATGAATATAAAATTCTGCTTGCAAGCGTGACTTATTTCCGCCTTCAAGTTGGCGACCAGGTCACAATCATCATTCCAGAAGACAACACCGACACCACTTGGGCGGCGGTAGAGGCTTCATTCTAAAAAAATTTGAGAGATTTATATTAGTTAAAAAAATCGTGCGAAACTATTGCGAGGTCGCACGATTTTTAATTTATTTACTTTTTCGAAAACTTGTTAAATATAATCGCTTATGTTAAAATAGGTGTGTTAATTATTAACCTCAAGCACATTGACAAAAGTAATAAATACTTTAATATTATAACATAAAAAAACCGCCTAAGCACGGGTGGGCATCGCTTAGACGGTTTTTTTATCTCTTCGACGCACCCGCTAAGGCTCGAAAAATTCGAAGCTGAAAACCCACCAAAATTCAACAAAGGGCTCGCCGGTCAAAGAGGTTACCATGTGCAATATTTATAATTCTTATAGTATATAAAGGAGGGATAAAGAATTATTAAGATTATATTGCACACTATAACAATAGATTTAAGTTTCATTGACAAATTTTTTTAAATTATTTTATCAATATTTATATATTATCATAAACTTACAATAATGTCAACAATATTTTAGAATTTTATGGAAATTATTAAAAATTAAACCTACATCATTAGATTATTTAAAAGATTTACAACATATCCCAGACTCACCAAAGCAGCTTTTTATAAGAGGGCAGCTACCTCCAAAAAGGATTAAAACCGTAGCGATCGTAGGAACTCGCAAGCCGAGCGCTTATGGTAAAGAAGTTGCAACTAAAATTGCCAGCGAATGTGCGAAAAAAACGGCATTGTGGTTGTGAGCGGTTTAGCTTTAGGGATTGACTCGGTTGCGCATCGGGCGGCTCTTGACAGCGGCGGAATTACTCTGGCAGTTCTTGCAAATGGTGTTGATAAAATTTATCCGCGTTCGCATGAAGCCTTAGGGCATAGGATTCTTGAAAACAATGGAGTCATTTTAAGTGAATATCCAAACGGAACGCCAGCCCAACCTTGGCAGTTTTTTTGGCACGCAACAGAATTGTTTCAGGTCTTGCTGACGCCGTAGTTATTATTGAAGCTGCCTCACGTAGCGGAACTCTCTCAACTGCAAATCATGCTCTCGACCAAGGAAAAAGAAGTTTTTGCCGTACCAGGAAATATCACCTCACCACTTTCAGCGGGCTGCAATCAGCTTATTAAAAAAATGGTGCAAATCCTTTAACTTCAATAGAAGATCTGCTCGATTTTTTTAATTCCAGACCGTTCAGAAAAAAACAAACCAAGCTCTTCCAAGGTGACACACCGGCCGAAAAACGTAATTCTCGAAAATTCTTTTCAAAAAAATGGTACAACAGCTAGCGATTCTATAATTAAGCAATCTGGTCTTTCTGTGAGCAACTTTAATCAAGCTGCAACAATGCTCGAAATTAAAGGGCTAATCTCAAACAATGGCGGAAATATTTGGAGCTTGAAGTAGATTTTTTTAAAAAAGAAATGTGATATACTAAAAAAAGAATGAAAAACTTAAAAATTAGCGATTTTTTTGGATTTATAAATTTCGTTACCAAATTGGAGTTGGGATTTTATCACTCAGCTATCTTGCAATAATTATTTATACTTTATTTTTTTACGCCAAATGGACTAACCGCCGGTGAAATTGAGAGCGCTAAAAAGTTCAATGAGCTTAAACTTTTCAAATATTTTTTTCGAAGAACATTCTAGATTTTCCATTTAGATTTTTTTGCAAAAAAACTAGCATTGATATTTTTTTGGTTTAAGTAATTTTGCAAATTAAATTGCCATCAGTTTTTATTTCTCTATGTTCGATATTTTTTTCATAACAAAAAAATATCAGGAATGTGGTTTTCGAAACGCGCCTCTATTTTAGCTTCTATTATCGCAATCACATCAAGCCAGTTTTTTTCTTTATTGCTCAAAAACGGAACGAGCGAAATTCTTTATATTTTTTTACCCAATTTTGCTAATTTGGAGCGGAATGGAGTTTATAAAAGAGCCAAAAAAACACCAAATTTTTACTTTTAATTTTCAATTTTAGGGCTTAGTTTTTTTACACGCCACTCAGCCCTTACATCACATTAGCATTTTTTTAATTACAATTTTAGCACATCCACATTTACGGTTTATTATTAAAAAAATTGCCAAATTACCAAAAAAATCGCGGCACTAATATTATTTTTTTAATAATAACTGCACCACTTTTTAGTTTCGATCTTTTTCGATTTTTTTCAATCTTGAAGATAATTTTTTTGGAATTCCAAACTCGTTAAAACTTTTTGAAAAATCTCAAAAGCTTAATTTTTAGCACTTTTTTTGGCTTTTTCAAACCCAATCAGTAACGGAATGATTTCGCCAATAATCAACCCAGCAACTTCAATTTTAATCGCAATCGGGCTATATTTTACATTTATCGCAAAAACATTCCGCAAAAAGCTATTTAATCAATATATGGACGACAATTCTAATTTTAGTTTGTATTATTAACCCCACAACAATCACAATTCTTTTTACACCAATTTTAATTTTAACGATTACAGGACTCAAGGTTTAATTAATACTTGGTATGCACTTTTTTTCCAAAAAAACCCTTATGCTCGAATTTTTTTGGCTTGATTCCAATTTCAATTTTTTTGTTTTCAATCTATTAATTACCAATCTTTCAGTTTTTTTGCTTTTAAGTTATCGGTATTCGCCACAACCACTCGCCGCTTTTAGTCAAGATTTAAATATTTTACTTGAAAAAAACAGATTCAAACCGCATTTTAATGGTTTCAAAAAAATGAAGAAAAATTTCTATAAAAACACTTGAGCGTCAAGGAAGGGCAAAAGTAAAAAAATAAATTCGAAGATTCTGAAGTAATTCTTTTCGAAAGAAGCCTACCAAAATGTAAAAAAATTCCAGTAAATTATAGCGTAAAAAAGAATTTTAGTTTCAAACCGTAAATATAATGCTGATAGATTTTATATTTTGCAGCGAGGTTGATTTTTAAGTGTTTTTTTGATAAAATTAGAAGAGTAAATTATTTTTTTAAATGGAGGAATTATGGCAGGAATTAAAGACCAAATGAAAAATGGTGCGTGAACTACAGAAAGCGCAAAAAGAACTTAAAAAAAGAAATTATTGAAGTTGAAGCTGGTGATGGTGCAGTCGTAATTCAGTTTACCGGTGAGTTAAAAAGTGAAAAAGTGTAAAAACTTGATCCAGAATTGATCGATTTTGAAGATACTGAAGAGCTTGAGCATTGGATTCAAATTGCGATTCGTGACGGTTTAGAAGAAGCTCAAAAAAAGTTGCAGCTGAAAAAAATGCAACCTTTAATGGGCGGTTTGGGAAACTTGGGGCTTTAATCTTTTCGAAAGAGAAAAAATGTCACAAATTCTACCTCAAGCATTAACCGAAACTATTGAAAATCTCGGCAAGCTTTCCCTGGCGTCGGCTCGCGAACAGCCGAACGCTATGCTTACTATTTACTAAAAAAATAATGCTACTATAAGTGAAAAAAATTGCCGATAGTCTTTTAAATTTACATAAAAAAATGTTAAAAAGCTGCCCTATAACTTTTGCATTGATTTCAAAAAGATGAAGAAATTTCACCACTTTATACTGATGAAACTCGCAATAAAAAAACTAATTGCGGTTGTTGAGGAGCCACTAGACATTATCGCCCTTGAAAAAAACAAAGCATTTTAACGGAACCTACCATGTTTTAGGCGGGGTTATTTCACCAATTAACGGAATCACGCCTGATCAATTACACATTCGCGAGCTTGCTGAAAGAATTTTTGAAAGATGGAGTTCAAGAGATAATTATTGCAACAAATGCTAGTGTTGAAGGCGAAAGTACAGCACTTTATATTCAGAACTATTTACGCGAAAAAGGCTTCGAAAAATTTAATAATTTCACGACTCGCGCTGTGGTCTCACCAGTAGGCGTTGATCTGGAATATGCCGACCAGATCACTTTAAGTCATGCCTTAGAAGGACGAAAGGCAATTTAATGAATTTCGAAAATGCCAAAAAAATTAGTCGAAAAATGCAGAAAAAAATTTTGCGTTATTCAGGCTGAAAACCCTGATGGCGATAGTTTAGGATCAGCTTTTAGGATTAGAAGAAATTTTTAAGCGAGTTAGGCAAAGAAGTTAAACTTTTCTGTCCAGTTGATATCCCTAAATATTTTGCGATATTTTTAAGGGCTGGGATAGGGTGGAAAGTTCAATTTATGAAAAAAATTTGACCTTTTTTTATTATTGTTGATACAACTAGCAGTATTCTACTATCAAAAAAATAATTGAGGACCCGCTTTATAAAAACTTGCTCGAAAAAAACACCAGTTTTAGTTATTGATCACCATACAGACGCGACACCAGATTTATTTTTTTAAACACGAATTAATTTTAGAAGAGGCTAGCTCAGCAGGTGAATTAATTTTCGAAATCGCAAAAAGCGAATCGCTGGGAAATTAATAAAAAAACGCCGCGCAAAAATTTACTTGGAGCGATTTTTAGCGACACGTTTGGGCTTTTCAACGAACAATACTTCAGCCAGAACTTTTTGAAGTTGCGGGCGAATTAACAAAACTTAGCGCAAATTCAGCTAAGCTTGAAGAGGATCGCCGCGAACTTTCGAAAAAAAGCACCTGAAATTTTTAAAAATATAAGGGAGAACTAATTCAGCGAATTGAATATTTTTTTAGATGGAAAATTAGCAGTTGTACATATTCCATGGAGCGAGATTAAAGAATATTCTGATAAGTATAACCCAAGTATTTTTGGTGATTGATGAAATGCGAATGGTTGAAGGTGTAGAGGCCTGCGTGGCTATAAAAACCTACCCAGACGGTAAATTGACGGGGAAAGTTCGTACAAATTCACCGGTCGCGGCCGATATCGCTGGCTATTTTGGTGGTGGCGGTCACGCTTATGCTGCAGGCTTTCGAATTTATGAGAATTATGATGAAACTTTACAAGAATTAATTAGCTGCTGTTGGAAAAATTCTGGGCTAAAAAAATATATAAAAGCTTAACTAAGATTATTGATAAATAAATTTCTAATCTATTGATTGAGCTTTTTTTATTCTAAATAAGATTTCTTATTTTGAAAAATCTTCATAAAGAATTATTTAAAATTAACGAAATAATCACAGTAGTATTCACTGAGTTTAAAACTAATCTTTAAGGGGGATCTAAAAAAATAATAGTTAAGTTGTTTTATCACGTCCAAATAAAGATTTTTTGCGCCACTATTTCTCGAAGTGGTTTGACTAAACATACTAAAATGCTAACTTATTTCATCAAAGGAATGAAAAAGACTAGAATTAAGTTTCCTAAATCGTTTAAGAATCTACCAGTTGTAGCGGTCCAAATACTGAACGTGAGGGATAAATCCATTAGCTGTGTTTAGCACGGTGGTGGCTACAACCTATGTGGAGTTTAAGATGGTATCTGTAGCAAAAAAATCAATCAGGAGCTTAATATTACTGTTTCGGTGATTGCAACAGGGGAATTAGCTTAGGAGCGAACAGCGGAAGTTGGATTAATAAAAAAAGAACCCGTTTTGGGTTCTTTTTATTTCGCATTTTCTGGTATAATAAAAAGAAAAAAAGAGGTGGTTGCTATGGAAATAGGACTATTAATGCGTTATGATAAAGTCTACGGATTTTTTCACGAAGATAACGAAGCTAAACCGGTCGTACTGATTTATTCAGGAGAGCGGACAGCAGAGTTTAGTTCTTTCAGTTATTTAGTTGATGGAGTAAAGGGAGCAGAAAAAAACACTACAAGTTCCTTTCAAATGACATTCAACTAAGCCCTTATAAAGACGGTTGGATTAAAACCGTAGAATAAACCGCTCATCACGAGTGGTTTTCTATTGTGCTTTTGTTAAATAAAAGAACTCAAACGGGTTCTTTTTAGTAAAATGAACATCAAACGCTTCTTCTCATGTCATCGATTATCACCACTACCATGAATCTTATCTCGCCGTTGCCGACTAGCCAACTTCTCAAGATTGGTTTGTGCAATATCTTCAAGCTCAATATCATTATAAAAAGGCTAGGGCAGAAAGGTACCATAAAAACATCACCAAGCTCTTTTTTTAAGTTTCTCACGATCTTCCTGTACAGTTTCGAAAAACTCCGCCCTTGTCTCGAATCATTTTTCTTGATTATCTCTAAAACTTCACCCGTTTCTCCAGCCAACCCAAGAGCTTTTTTTCCATATAACCGTTGTAGCGAGCAGATTTGGTAGTGGCGCTATGTGCGACATCTGTTTGGATTGCTTGGTTTTGGTATTCATTAAAAATTCATTATCGCTCCTTATTTTATCTTAATTTCTTTACCTTTATAATAACATTTACCGTCAATAAAATCTATATCGTTCTTCATCTTCTTACTTTTTTTAAAAATTTCATTTTCTGCCTTACATATATATCTATAGCTACCCCTCCGTATCTTTTTAAATCGTAGATAATTTACCTCAATCGAAGCAATAAAAAAATATCCCCTGCAGAATCGTACTACTGCAGGGATATTAAAAAGACTGCTTCATTTGCATAAAAGCAGTCAGTTCTCATGTCAGTACTGGTGACCTCACGGGGAATCGAACCCCGATTGCAAGGATGAGAACCTTGTGTCCTAACCGTTAGACGATGAGGCCAATGTTATAATTTTACCAAATTCAACCAAAAAAAGTCAATTATAGTTTTTTTAAAAACGAAGTCTATTGTATTTTAGGGTTACTTTTCGTTTGCCTTATTCGAAATAATCTCAATCGCTTCGGTTAATAGATTAATCTCTTTTTAAAGAAATATCACCAAAGATTTCTTCACACCATTTAACTAGAATTTGCTGCCGAATGTTCAGTTTTTCTTTACCCAGTTTTGTAATTTCAATTTCACGAATTCGCTTATCTTTCTGCGAGCTTTTTCTTTAAAAATTAAATTTTTTTCTCTTCCATTTTAACTAAAAACTCGCGAAATATAGGCCTTATCAACACCAATTTCTTTAGAGATTTCATCTTGCGGAGCAGAAGAATTATAAATCTTGGTTAAAAATTGCTGCCTCAATAGCCGAAATATCATTCTTCGAAAGCTCGCGTGTTGCATATTTTTTTGCGCCGAGCGATAAATTGTATTAATTTTTTTGCAGCAAATCAAGAATATTTTTCTTCCATAAAATAATTATACCAAATATTGTTGACTTTTACAACAATATTTTATACAATAGAGTAATCGTTGATAAATACAACTATTTTTTTATTAGGAGGAAGATGAAGAAATATTTTAGAAAAAAATAAAAGCAAAAACCGTGTGCTTCTAGCCACTTTATTTATAGTAAGTTTTATTCCTGTTATCTATGCTGGAACTTTTTGGCATCAATCTGGGATCCTTATTCAAAAAAATTGAAAAATCTAAAGATATCAGTAGTAAACGAAGATGAACCTGCCATTTTTTTAATGGTCAAAAATATTGAACTTGGTAACAAAATTAGCAACGACCTTAAGCAATCAAAAAAACTTTAAACTGGCAGTTTACGGATTTAAAAAAACAGCTGAAAAAAGATTTGACCGATGGCGACACTTTCATGATTGTATATATTCCAAAAAGATTTTTTTCGAAAAAAATTCAGTTAGTTTTTTTGGGAGAAAAATCCACAAAAAAAGTAAATATTTCATTTAAGACGAATGTTTCAAAAAGTAAATCTGGCGAAGTGATTTCAACCAATGCCGCACAAAAAACTGAGCGAACAAGTTCGAGCACAAATTAGTGAAAAACTACAGTAAGATTTTTGCTTTCTCAACTTTCGAATGTTCAAAATGGTTTTTCGAAAGCAGCGAGCGGTTCAGAACAAATTTCAAATGGGATTGGTAGTTTAGGCAATGGTTTAAATTCAGCAAATTCTGGAGTTATAAAACTAAAAAAATGGCGCGGAAAAAAATTAAATTCAGCAAATCAGAAAATGGCCGAAGCGAGCAATAAACTTGCTTTTTAGTGCAACTGAAATTTCAAACAAAACCAATCTTTTTAAGCCAAAATAGCAAAAACTTACAGAAAGGATTGCAAAATTTTTTTCAGATAAAAGTGAAGAATTTTCAAACGGTTTAAGCACGCTAAATTCTGCAATAAAATGATAGTTCTGATGCAAAAAAATCAAAGCGAACATTTATTGGAACTAAATCAAAAAAGTAGCAAAAAAATGCGCGTTTTAGCTGAACAAACCAATGATCAGAATATTAAAAAAATCTTGCCGATGAGCTGGTGGTTTCGGCAAAAGAATATTACCGCTGACGCCCAAAAAAATGCTAAAAAAATCACAAAACTTACAAACGCAATTTTTCGCAAAAAAATTGTTCCAGCTGCACAAAGCTTAGCGCAAAAATTCACGCAAAAATACAAAATTCGCATAATTTAATTCTAGCGGGCGAAAAAAACAGCTTTCAACTGGAGTTGCAGCTTTATCAACAAAAAAATGAATGAATTTAACACTAATGAGCAAAAAATCCTGAAAAACACAACTCAACTTTTTGGGCGGAATCAATACTTTAAATTCAGGAATAAGCACACTAAATTCCGGCACTGCAAAACTACAAGATGGCTCAAATCTATTAACTTCGCAACTTTCATCTGGTGCAGAAAAAAACTTTCAAAAAAATCAATTTCTCAGATGAGTCTGCTAAAAATATTGCAACACCTGTTAAAAGTGAAATTTCAAATAATTCTGGAGATGCAACATATGGAAAAAGCAATGGCTCCATATTTCATCGCATTAGGTTTTGTTTGTTGGGGCGATTTCGTTTAATATTACGTTTCCAATCCAAAAATAAACCAAAAAAAGAACCGTTCAGCGTTTAGATGGTGGCTTTCAAGGGTAGGGATTATGGCTGGCTTTGCTGGAGCTGAAACTTTAGTTCTCACAATTATTTTTAGTGGGATATTCAACATTTCGCCTGTGGAGATAAATTCTTTTGTTTTGAATTCTTATGTTTCGGCATTTTCATTCCTTTTTTGATTGTTCATGCATTAATGTTTGCTTTCGGTAGAGTTGGTCAGTTTACTTCAATCGTTTTTCATGATTTTGCAGCTTGCAAGTAGCGGAGGAATGTTTCCAATTGCAACAACACCTCAAATTTTTCCAAAAACATGGTGCCATTTATGCCACTTTACTATTCGCTAACAGCTTTCAGGCAAGCAATATTAGGCGGATTATCTCAACCAATTTTTCAAAAAGCTCCATCCTTAGTTTAATTATTTTTGGTTTAATTTTTTTGGCATTATAAGCTTTATTGGCATATTACATTAAAATGAGCTCTAACAAAAAAACAAAACTCTTTCTAGTAATAAAATTTAGTTTTGACTTTTTCTCAAAAAAATTGTTATAATTAAAAGGTTAATAATCAATGTTGGGAGGCGCAAGCCGTTATTACCACAGAAAGGATAAGAAAATGGCAAAGAAAAAAAGCCGATCTTATAGAAGAAGCTAAAAGCTCTTGGGCTTGAAGTTTCTGAAAAATGACAATCGCTCAAATTAACGAAGCAATCAAAGGTGCTAAAGCTGCCGAGATTGCAGAAGAAATTGTTGAGGCGGTTGAAACTGCAGAAGCATTAGAAGAAGTTGTCGAAGAAATTGCTGAAGAAAAAAATTCGCAAAAAAAGTGGAAAAACGAAGCAAAAAAACACGCCGAGGAAGTTGCTGAAAAAAAGAAGCAAAAAGAAGCTCGAAAAGCTGCTGGCGATACAACTCCACTTGATGGTTCTGAAGCAGTTGTTAAAAAGGTCCAAAACCAATTACACGACCACGAATTGAACGACGAGGTAAAAAAATACCAAGAAGTTGCAAAAAAAGTTGAAAAAGATACTATTTATAACCCTATCTGACGCCCTTAAGCTTGCAACAGAAACTAACCCAGCTAAATTTGACGCTTCAGTTGAGATTCATGCTCGACTTGGTGTTGACCCACGACAAGCTGACCAAAATATTCGTTCAACAGTTATTCTACCAAACGGAACCGGTAAAGATGAAAAAGTTGCTGTTTTTTTGCTCCAGAAAAATGAGCACAAAACCGCAAAAAGATGCTGGCGCAAACATTGTTGGTGATGAAGAATTCCTAAAACAACTCGATAAAGAAGAATTGAATTTCGACGTTCTTATTGCAACTCCAGCTTATATGCCAAAACTTGGTAAATATGCACGACTTCTTGGCCCACGCGGATTAATGCCAAATCCAAAAGCTGGAACTGTTGCTGCTGATGTTGCTAAAGCCGTTTCTGAAGCTAAAGCTGGTAAAGTTGAATACCGCGTAGACAAACAAGCAATTGTTCACCTTTCAATTGGTAAAGTTTCATTCGGAGCAGAAAAACTCGAAGAAAACGCAAAAGCATTCTTTGATAGCCTTGCTTCACAAAAACCATCTTCAATTAAAGGTGCTTATGTGAAAAGCGTTTCAATTGCAACCTCACAAGGTCCAAGCATTAAAAACCGAAAAATCCAATTGCTTAATTTTAAATCTTTCGAAAAGCTCGCCCAGCCGGCGGGTTTTTTTCTTTTTGATTTCGAAAGCTAAATCTGATATAATAGTTTCAATATGTTAAAAATTCTACAATACGCCAAATCGAGAACTTGAAGAATTTCACCCAATAAACCCAAAAAAATGTTAAAAATTTACACTTGTGGGCCAACAGTTTACGCCAGCCCACACATTGGCAACTGGGTAGCATTTATCTATTGGGATATTTTAGTTCGAACTTTGCGTTTGAACGGCTATAATGTTACTCGCACGATGAATATTACTGATGTTGGGCATTTAGTGAGTGATGAAGATGACGGCGAAGATAAACTAGAAAAAAAGGCGCAAGGCGAGAAGGGAAAAACAGCTTTGGGAAGTTGCTGAATTTTATACGGCAGAATTTTTTTGAATGGAATGCGAGAACTTAATTTAGTTAAACCCGAGAATCTTTCGAAAGCTACCGATTTTATTCCCGAACAAATTAAAATTATTGAAGAACTTTCGAAAAAAAGGTTTTACTTATGAGACCAGTGATGGAATTTATTTCGATACAGCAAAAATTCCCTCGTTATGCCAATTTTGCACATCTCGACTTAGATAATTTAAAAGCTGGCGCACGCATAAATTTCAACCCTGAAAAGCGAAATTTAAGCGATTTTTGCACTTTGGAAATGGTCGCCAGAAGGCCAAAAAAACGCGACATGGAATGGGAATTTCGTGGAAGAATGGGTTTTTCCTGGTTGGCATTTGGAATGCTCAGCGATTGCGATTAATACTTTAGGTGAAACGATCGATATTCACACCGGTGGAATTGACCATATCCCAGTTCATCACACAGATGAGATTGCTCAAAGTGAAACTTTCACGGGCAAGACTTTTTCGAATTATTGGCTGCATTGCAATCATATGAAAAGTGAAGGGCAAAAAAATTTCGAAATCACTTGGTAATGGCTTTAACCTTGAAGAACTGAAAGCTCGCGGATTTTCGCCAATAGATTTTTAAAATGTTTGTTTTGCAGAGCCAATATCAAACCGAAAGTAACTTTAATTTTGAAAGCTTGCAGGCAGCTAAGAATCGGCTCAAAAATTGGCAGAATATTGCAAATATGCGTTGGCAAATTAAAGGAAGCGAAGGAGATTCCAAGTCTTGCTGCTAAAAAAATGCAATCCTTGAAGAGATTAATGAAAAATCTCGACACACCAAAAAGCTTTAGCGAAAATTGATGAGGTTTTTTTAGTGAAATAATTAAAGCGAACCCCGAAAAACTAAATTGCCAAAACCTAATTGAACTTTTAGAATTTATAGACGACCTTCTAGGACTAAATCTGCTTGGTTCAACGCCAGACATCTCAGACGATATTAAACAGAAGATTATCGAAAGAAATGCCGCTCGTGCTGAAAAAAAGATTGGGCGAAAAAGTGACAAAATTCGCGATGAATTGCTTTCGAAAAAAATATTGTTTTACGAGATACGCCGAAAAAAAGAGTTTTTGGGAATATAAATAATAAAAATCAGCCTCGAATTTGGGGCTGATTTTATTAGTTGTTTCTAATTACCGATTTTCTTAAGAAGTTCAACAAATTTTTCAGAGTTTTCTTCACGAGTGCGGCGTTTTCGAGATTTTAATTGCTCTTGAACGAGAATTTTTATGCAAGCTGCTAAAGGAATTGCAAGAAGCGCTCCAAGTAGACCAAAAGCATAAACACCAATTGTAAGGGCCACAAAAATTATTAATGCCGAGAGCTGATTATTTCGAGCTTGAATCATTGGCGAGATTACATTATTTTCAACTTGTTGGTAAATTAAGAAATAAATTAGGAAAAAAACAATCCAGCAGTTGGAGCATTTAATCCTAAAAATCACGGCAGAAAGCAACCCAGCAATTGTAGCGCCAACCATAGGAATCATTCCGAAAATGAAAAGCAAAACTGCAATTGGTGGAACTAAAGCGATTGGTAATCCAAAAAAATTAACGCTAAAATTGCCGTCGCAATCGAACCGCAAGTTGCACTAATTGAACAAATTGTAACAATGCTTGAAACATAGCCTGAAACTGTTCCATACATTCGCGAAAAGAATCCTGCGGTGATCTTTTTTTCGAGCGTTTTATCGGTATAAAAAAACTTTAAAGATTTTATCTATTAAGTCTGGACCTTCAACAAGCATTAGAAATGCCATCGCGAGAATCATAAACAGAGAAATTAGCCAACCAACGATTGATGCGATACTTCCGAAGAAGAAGTCGCCTAGCTTTGAAACTGAAGAATTAATTGATCGAGTGATTGAATCAACTGCTTGCGAAATCATTCCTTCAAGATGGTTTTCAACAATAAATTTGCGTATTCCAGATTCCTCACCAGTATAATTTTTTTCACAATTTGCGGTAAATCTTTCGAAAAAAATGTTTAACTTGGTCAGCAATAATCGGCGTAAGAAGTGAGATTAAAGCACCCAAAAATTAGAACAATCGTAAGATATGCAACTGCGGTCGACGCTACGCGGTTTTTTTATTTGAACCGGGTAAAATTTTTTTGTGATTCTCGCCACTGGATCATTTAGAGCAAGAGCTAAAAAAAGGCCGCAATTATTATCATAATCAGAACGTCTTTTGCAACCCAAATTAATCCTGCAAAAATAATAAAAACCAAAAATCACCAGCCAAAAAGCGAATTAGTGTTTTTGTATCGATTTCAATTTTAACTTTCATAAAAAAATAATTATATCATATTTTTTTAAGTTTTCGAAAGTTAGTTTTTGTGTTATACTATTATCTATGAAAAGTGAATTTTGGAATAAAAATTATTGAATCAACTGGCAAAGAAAAATGGTAAAAAAATACCATTTTTTTCTCGTTAGCACCAATGGAAGCTGTGACTGATGTAGTTTTTTTCGACACGTAGTTTCAAAAAGCGGCACGACCTGATATTTTTACACCGAATTCACTAATTCTTCAAGTTTCGCCAGCCCAAAAGGAATCCATAGTACACGCGGGCGATTAACCTTCACAGCAGATGAGCAACCAATTATTGCTCAAATTTGGGGCTCGCGACCAGACGATATAAAAAATTTATGTGTGAAAAACTGCCAGAGCTTGGTTACCAAGCGATTGATATCAATATGGGTTGCCCAGATAAAGCCGTAATCAAAAAGTGGTGGTGGAAGTGATTTAATTCGAAACCCTGAGCTTGCCGCAAAAAATCATCAAAAACGCAAAAAGCTAGCGGTTTGCCAATTTCGGTAAAAACGCGACTTGGTTTTTTTCTAAAGTGGAGGAGTGGCGAGATTGGCTCAAATTTTTACTTGAACAAGAAATTTCAGTTTTAACGATTCATCTTCGAACGAAGAAAGAAATGAGTAAAGTTCCAGCGCATTTCGAATTAATTCCTGAAATATTAGTACTACGCGATGAAATTGCGCCAGAAACCCTAATTCAAATTAATGGTGACATTAAAACTCGCGAGCAAGGCTTGGAACTTTGGCGAAAATTTCCAAAAATTGATGGAATTATGATCGGCCGTGGCGTTTTTGAAAACCCATTTTGTTTTGAAAAAAATCCGCCGGAAACCGCTCGAACTTCAAGTGATTATTTAGATTTGCTAGAATTTCAACTTGATTTGTTCGAAAAAAATATTCTCGTGAACTTGAAAAAAACGCCGTTTTGAGCCGTTAAAACGTTTCTTTAAAAATTTATGTTCGTGAATTTGCTGGCGCTAGTGATTTGCGTGCTAAATTGATGGAAACTAAAACTGTTGATGAAGTTCGCAAAATTTTGAAGGACTTTCGAAATGCCACGCAAAAATAATAAACAGAAAGTGAAGTTTGAACGTTTCGAAATGCAGCTTTCAAGTTCAAAAAGAAGAGATATACTTCAAGGATTGAGGCTGAAAAAAAGCTGCGGATTATTTGATGGCGATGGATTTTTCACTTGAACTTAAAGTTTATCAAGATTTAGATGGCGGATGGTATTTGACTAAGAAAAATTTAATATTTTGTAAATTTTAATGATTTTTTTAAGCTTTTTATGCTAAACTATATTTATGGATAAAAAAAGTTATTGTTTACTCAACAAGCTGGTGCGGATTTTGCTCAGCTGAAAAAGACTGGCTCGAACATAACGGTGTAAAAATTCGAAGCTAAAGATATTGAAGAAGATACTGAAGCTCGAGATGAGCTCCTCGCAAAAATGGGTGGAGAATTCCGTGGTGTGCCAGTAACAGATATAAATGGCGAAATTGTACTCGGTTTTGATCGTGTAAAGCTTTCTAAATTACTTGATATTAAACGATTTTAACTGAAAAAAATGTAGCGAAGGATTGAACTTTCGCTACTTTTTTTATTTTTAATACTCACTGAAAAAAACTCATATCATTATAAAGTAAAAATTCGGAAGATTTTTTTTAGAAAGCATAAACTAAAGTAAGAACTACTTCTACTTTTTAGTTCCCGCGAATTTCTACGGTCTGAAAAATCCTTTTTCGGTAGATTTCATTACTTTTCGGAAATAATCATCGTGGCTCACAAAAAAATAATTGCGCCCTGAATAATTCTTCAAAGCCCGTTCGAGCTCTTCAATGCTTGGTAGATCCAAATGCGAAGTTGGCTCATCTAAAAATCAAAAATTTGTGGTTCATTCGAAAGCATTTTAATCAGCTGAAAACGCGCCTTTTGTCCGCCAGAAAGCTCGCGAATAGGTGTTTCGAAATCTTCAGTAGAAAAAGAGATATTGGTGCAAAAATTCGGTAAATTTTTTTCCTCCGTGATTGAAATATTTTTGGTCAAGGTAGATTTTCTCAATTGCATCTTTTAGATTCATTTCGAAAAAAATCAGAACTAATTTCTTGACTATAAATTCCAACTCTCGCGGTTTCATCAAGAAAAAGTCTTACCGTCGTAAATTTCCGCTTTTTTTCGTTTTCCGCGCCAAAAATTGTTTTTAATTAAGCTAGTTTTTTTCCAACACCATTTCGGCCAAAAAATTTCCACAATTCCACCAACTTTTTAAATTAAAATTTACATTTTCAAAAAAAGAATTTTTTGCGCCATTTTTTTATTTTCAAGAGCATCTTCAAGCGAACCATAGCCGAGCGCAAGATTTTCTGCCCTGCACCAAACTTCGCACCGAGCGCTGTTTCTTCATTTTTTTAATACCGATTTGAACATTTTTTTGGCCTTAAATTTTTTTGATAAGATTTTTGCCGCCTTAAAAACCTAGATTTTCAACATTCGATTGATCAATCCAAAAAAACTTGGTTTTTTTCAATCTCTTCAAGATTCGCAAGTTCTTCGCGTGATTTATTTTCGAGCCGCTTAAACCGTTGAATCGTGCTCGGATCGCGAGCTTTCTCCTTCATTCGCTGATATTCACGAACTTTATCTTTCAGATTTGTGATTCGGCGCTGAATACTTTCAAAAATCTTGAATTTGATTAGTTGTTGAAAACATATTCGCCTGCAAATAATCGTCATAATTTCCTTTAAAAATATAAGTTTTGCCGTCACGAATTTCAATAATTCTATCAACTTTCGAAAGTACATCACGGTCGTGTGTAATCACTAAAACCGCCTCATTAGAATTCTTCATCCAGTTTAAAAAAACGATTTTTAGCGTGCGAATCCATAAAGTTAGTCGGCTCATCAACGAGCGCCAAATCAGCTTTTAGAATGGATAATTTTAATCGTATCGACTAAACGTTTCTGGCCGCCCGAAAGTGTTTTCATCTGGCGATTTTTCAAAGCTGCTGAGACCAAAATCGCGAAGTTCAGCCTTAATTTTATCTTCAATAAAAATGGAAATTTTTTTCTCTTGAAAGCGATTTAGAGCATCAGTGTATTTTTTTCGATCAGCTCCATATTTTTCGCCCATTTTTTTCAGGAAGTTCACGCAAAAGTTTTTGAAAGACGAGCGTATTCCGGCAGATCATTCAAGATGAAATCAAGTACAGTTTGCTCACCAACACCGGAATATTCCTGTTGTGTACTGGCAATAACTGAACCTTTTTCGAAAAAAATCACTTCGCCCTGAAAAAAATCTTGGTCACGACCAAGCAAAAATACCAAAAAGTGTGGATTTTCCAATCCCTGTTTCTCCCAATTAAACCAACTTTTTTTCGCCTTCATCAATGCTAAATTTTACGTTCTGAAGAAGTTGCTTGTTACCAAAAAGATTTTTTTCAGTAATTTCTACACTAAGAATCATATTATTTCTTTAATTTTCGCGAGAGTTTTTTTCGAACCAATTTCGCGGTTCTTGCTTTTTCTTTTCGATCACAAAAATTATAGATTTCTTCAAATTTCGAAATTGTAAAGTTTAAGTCGTGCTTTTTTTAATGATTTCAAGACCATTTTTTTCGAAAAACTCTTTTAGCGAGTTTTTTTATCATTAAGAATTTTTCGAAAATACTTTCAGCAATTTGATTAACATTGTCAGTTTCGCACAAAAAAATCCGTTCACGCCATCTTGACAGATTTCTTTAACCGCACCAACATCAACACCAATCACAGGCTTGCCGCAAGCGGCCGCTTCAAGGAAAAACGATTCCTTGAGTTTCGGTTGGGCTCGCAGAAACAAACACAGTTGCCGCACGGTGAAAAATTCACCAAATCTTCACCGAGTTGCGTCCCCATAAAATGAACGTTTTTTTCGAAATGCCAAGCTTTATAAACCAAGTTTTCGAGATTTTTGACGGTCGGTTCCATCGCCAACAATCACAAGCTGAGCTTTTTTTATTACTTTTCAAAAAACTTCATTAAACGCTAAAAACTAAAGTTGAAATATGCTTTTCAGCATCAACTCGACCAATATTCATAACGATTGGCAAATTGTGCGGCAAATTAAACCGCTTAAAGAATTCTTTTTGGTGGTTTTGTGGGGGTAAATCGACTCAAATCAATCCCGTTCGAAACAGCTTCGATCGGCATTTTAGCTTTTTCAGGATTTTTTTAAAATGGCGCTCAATCGCTTGGCGAGTTGGCATTGTGGCGTAATCCGCCTGAAGCGCAAAACCGTTTAGTGTAAAGTAAAACCGTGCGGTTAATAATTGGCGAAAGTGGAGCAAGCATTTTCAAATTATCGAAAAAGGTTTTTCGGGGCTAGAATGGTTAGTAATTACCACTGGAATATTGTGTCTTCGTGCGTAATCGATCATCGCTTGACCAACAAAGAGTTGCAACTGAATATGTGCGACATCTGGAGTGAAGTCGTTTTCTTTACAAAATTTGCGGATTTCACGGATTGGCAAAAGTGAAAGTCGATAACCATTATGAAGATAAATTCGCGGAATAGTAATTCGGCCACCAGCAATTTTGCGTGGCTCAGGAAGAGTTTCAGTTTGATTCGGGTAAAAAGGGAAGTTGGTCGAGCTCAAACGAACTACGCGGTAACCGTCGATTTCTTCAACATAATATTCACCAGTTTGGCTTGGTGCAAAAACCACAACTTTGTGGCCACGAGCTGTCATTTGTTCGGCTAAATTTTTCGAAAAGACCGAAATTCCGTTAATCATCGGCCAGAATAAATCAGATGCAATTGCAATTTTCATAAGCTTGATTATACCAGATTTCACCAGAGAAATCAATTTTTTTGAAAACCTTAAATCTACTCACGACCGAGCTTTATCAAGCATTAGAATAAATTATACAATAAGCATGAAATTTAGTTTTTTTCACTAGTCCGTATGTTATAATATCAACATACGGATTTTATTATGCCAGAGAAAAAGATTTTTGAAAAACACTCTAGGAAAAACTTATTGAAGATTGGAATAACACTAACGGTGCTAATTTTTTTCGAAAGTTGCAGAATATGGACTTCATTCTTATACTTACGCAAATGATATTTTTTTAAGGAAATACGAACAGTTTCGAAAAAAAGAAAAAAATAACACAAAGTGATTTTTGAACATCTTAAAAAAATCTTTTAGAAAAAGCAAATTGAGCTTTATTCGAGCCTAGAATTTAAAGATGAAATTTATCGCCAAGCTGCTACAAAAAAATTGATAGAATTAAAGATAGATTCGAGAGTGATGAGGATTTTGACTTGGAGGATGTAGGAACGGCCTTACTCTACAATCTAGAAATTGGCTTCGATGGGACTATTTTTTTAAAGAGGACCCGCTTTTAATTGAAATTGGTGAAATTGGCGCAAATATGGAGTGGGGAAACGCTAACCTAGAAGACTGGAACAGGATTCTTAAGGAACTTAAGCCCAGATTAACGACTGAAATAAATTCTAAAGACTAGTTACTAAAGCTAGTCTTTTTACGATCAACCATAAAACCCCAACTACCCTTGACTTATATTGAAAAAAATATGGTATTATGCATGCTGGTGATAGGTAACTCTATAGAACGTTAAAAATTTATTTCTTTTTAGTGTTCTATTTTTTTATTTTATTTTTTTGTAGAGGTTTTATTATGAAAATTAAAAAAATTCACTTTTAGCATCAGCAGCACTCTTAGCATCTTTCGCACTTGGCGGAGTAGCATTTGCAGATCAGGAAGCTCCAGCTCCAGCACCTGCAACTCCTGCAGTAACTGCGCCCGAAGCAACGACTACTACGGCAGCTCCCACAACAGAAACTGCGACTCCTGTGGCTGAAACTCCAAAAAGTCGAAAACAAAGCGACTGAAATCACAAAAATCTGGTACTGAAATTACAGTGAAAAAAACCCTGAAGTTGTGATTGACCAATCTAATGGCACAGGAAAAGTATCAGGAATTTACAGTTGAATATAAGAATATTCAATTTCCAGATGATATGCCTATCAACTCAGGTGATAAGGTTACAATGACTTTCCCTGAAGAACTTAACTTCCAAACTCAATATGAATTTGATGTTAGGAATCCTGAAGATGCTGTAGTTGGTAAGGCTTCCACTAATCCTGAAAATCGTACAGTCACTACTGTGTTTAATGACTACTTTACAACTCATCCACTTAATAAAACAAATGTCACTTAAACTTGATGCTAAGTGGACTGATAAGGTAGAGTCAGGTAAGCCTGTATCAGTTAACTTTGATGGTACTGTGGTTACTGTGAATATTGGTAAAGAACAAGAAATTGGCAAGGATGAACTGATTGCTAAGTGGGGATCACAAGATGAAAATGATCCAACAGTTATTAACTGGACTGCACGGATTAACTATGCTAAACGTGTATTGAATTATGTAACAATCATTGACGAAATGTCAGAGAATCAGAAATTAGTTGATAACTACTTTGAAATCAAGAGTATCGAAAGTCTTGATCCCTGGATTGACAAGGGTTCTGCTATGGATCTCGTGAAATCTATTAGCAAGTCAGATCATGGATTTACTATCAAGATGGATCGCTTGGATCATATGATCTACATCAACTATAAGACTAAATTGACTAATGCAGTTAAGGATAGTGTTAATCCAACTAACAAAATTGAGCTTAAAGCTGAAACAGATGGAGCTACTTCATATAGCTATGTACAGCTTGTTGGAGGAAAAGGTAATGCCTCAGGTGAAAATAAACCTGAACCAACTTGGGAAATTCCTAATGATGCTCCTAAGTATGAGAAGCCTGAGTTGAACATTAATGACATTCCATTAATGCCACCAGCACCGATCTTAGAGAAGCCTTATCTTCCAATTGAAGATATTCCTTTGCTTCCTCCTGCTCCAATCTTGAAAAAACCTGAGTATCCAATTCCAGCAGAACCAGAAAAACCTAATACACCGGAGAAACCAAAGACTCCAGAGAAGTCTAAAACTCCGGAACCTAAGAAAGTTCAAAAACAAGAAACTGTCAAGGTTCCAGTTAAATATTCTACCGTGGCTCAAAAAAACCAGCAGCAAAAACATTACCACATACTGGCGAATCTAGCTCTAGTTTCGCAGCCTTCGTTGGTGGAGTGTTAGCTGCTATTGCAGTATCTTTTGGCTTAAAAGCTAAAAACACTAAAAAAAGAAACTGAGTAAACATTCAGTTTAAGCACATTTTTTTCTATCACCAAATTATCGCCCTGAAAAAGGGTGATTTTTTTATTTCTTAATTTCGAAAAAAACCCTTTTAAGCAAATTTTAAGCTAATTCAAGCCAAAAATTAAGACTGTTTCGCTATAATAAATTTTTGAAAGTTAAGAAAAAGAAAGGAATTTATGAATTTTATCAAACGAGCATGGCTTCATTTGAAAGCCAAAAAAAGGTAAAAACTGGCTTGCTAATTCTGATAAACTCGGCGATTTTTAGTCTTCGTGATGAGCGGACTCACCATTAAATCGGCGGCGGATGCGGCAATTCAGAACGCCAAAAAAACGAAGCAGGCGCGAGCGTCACGCTTCAAGTCAATCGCGAATCGATGATGAAGAAAAAAATCAATCGAGTAGCAGTTCAAATTCGAACGAACCACCAAAAAATGGAAATGACACCAATTTCACTTTCGGTAGCGCAAAAATTGCTAAAATGAACGGTGTAAAAAGTTATTCGTTCATTTCAACCACAACAGCAAGCGCGGGAAGCGGAATTAAAGCAATTTCTTCAAGCGAAAGCTCGAGCAGTTCAAATTCGAACGATTCAAAAACAATTTGGTGGCTGCGGCCCAGAAATTCAAGGAGATTTCACAGTTGCTGGCGTAAATGCAACTTCAACTTATAGCGAATTCACCAAAGGCACAAACACGATAACTTCGGGCGCAGGAATTACAAGTTCAACTAGCGATAACGAAGCCGTAATCGAAGAAAAGCCTTGCGAGTGCAAATAATCTTAAAGTTGGTTCGACTTTCGAAATCACCACAACAGTGAATAGCGAAACGAAAACCTTCAAGCTAAAAAGTTGTAGGAATTTACAAATCGAACGCAAGCATTGATTCGGAACAAGTTCGAAATACCGCAATGAACCCTTCGAATAAAATCTTTGTAAATCTTGCAACCGCAAACACGATGAAAGGAACAAGTGACACGGTTGACTCAGCAGTATTTAATATTTCGAACCCTGAAAATCTCTCAAACTTCGCGAGTGAAGCTAAGGGCGGAATCGACACCTCAAAATATCAAATCGTAACCAGTGACGAAATCTACAAACAAATGCTTCAACCGCTAAATAATGTTTCAGCATTTGCACAAAATATTGTAATTCTCGTGGCGATTGCCGGTGCAGTAATTCTAACTCTAATTGTAATTTTAAACATTCGTGAAAGGCGTTATGAAATTGGCGTTTTGATGAGCCTTGGTGAATCGCGGTTGAAAAATTATCGGTCAGTTCTTTATTGAGCTTCTCGCCGTGAGTGGAGTTTCGATTATTATCGCAAGTGTTGCTGGAAACCTTGTTGGAAACGCTATCGGTAGCCAGCTATTAGCTCAACAGAGCTCTTCAAGCTCTTCACAAATGGAACGGGGCGAACCTGGTGGTGCAGGTGGTCCTGGCGGCGCTGGTGGTCCTGGTGAAATGGATTCTTCAAGCTCGAGCGAAAGCAAATCGAGCGACGGTGAAAATTCGAACGATTCAAACAGCTCAACAAGCAAATCTGGCGGAAGTTCGAAACGACGCAAGCCACAAGGAATGGGTGGCCCAATGGGTGAAATGATGGGAGCTATGGGCGGTTCAGCCGAAATCGACAAACTCAATATCAAACAAAGCCCAGCCGACATCGCAAAACTTGGCGGAATTGCAATTCTCATCACGTTTATTTCAACAATTTTGGCAAGTATTAGTATCGTTAAACTTAAACCAAAAAGAAATTTTAACAAATTAGGAGGCGAATGTTAGAAGTAGAAAATTTAAGTTATTGGTACCAAAATCAAGACGATTTCCTTTTTCGAAAACGAGAATTTGCAGTTCGAAAAGGGTAAGGTTTATACAATTTTGGGTCAATCGGGGAGCGGGAAGACCACTTTTCTCTCGCTTTCCTGGCGGGGCTAGATACCCCAAAAGAAGGTAAAATTAAACTAAACGGTAAAACGATTGAAAAAGATCGGCTTAACAAACTTTCGAAAAAAAGCAAAGTCTCTACAATTTTTCAAGCGTATAACCTTTTGCCTTATATGACCGCACGACAAAATGTGCAAACTGCGCTGGAAATTTCAGGCAAAAAAATTCAGCAAAAAAATATCGAAAGACTTTTTGAAGAAGCGGAATTTCAAAAGATTTGATCGACAAACCTGTTTCGCGACTTTCGGGCGGACAGCAACAGCGTGTTGCGATTGTGCGCGCGCTAGCAACCGGCAACGAGATTATTATCGCCGATGAACCAACCGGAAATCTTGACGAAAAAAACTACTGGCGAAATTGTAAAAATCTTTAAAAAAATCGCGCACCAAAAATGATAAAATTGTAATTATCGTGACACATGAACGCGAAGTTGCGGCAGAATCAGATGTGGTTTTTGAACTCAAAAACGCAAATTCAACAAAGTTGAGGCTATTGCATAAAAACACTTTCGAAATCTTCAGCCACCCCTCAATAAAGATTTCGAAAGTAAAAAAACTAAACAAAAACTCATTTTTCTCCTCAAAAGCTCGAATCCAAAAAGGTTCGAGCTTTTATTTGCACAAAATTGTTTAAAGTGGTAAAAATAAATTAAAGCTTATGAAGAATTTAGTAATCGTAGAGAGCCCTGCCAAGGCTAAAAACTATTGAAAAAATATCTCGGCAAAGATTTTTACAGTGATGTCCAGTGTTGGTCATATTCGCCAGATTGCCAAAAATAAAGATGGTGGGCGACCAATAGAAACAAACAATAAATATAAAATTACTTTTTGAAGTTGACCCAAGCAAGAAAAAAAGTGGTTAGCGAGCTTCGAAAAAGCAGTAAAAGAAGCTAACGACGTCTGGCTTGCAACCGATGAAGACCGCGAAGGGGAAGCGATTGCTTGGCACCTTTGCGAAGTTTTGAAATTAGACCCAAAAAAACTACTAAGCGAATTGTTTTTTTCACGAAATTACTAAAAAATGCAATTGAAGAAGCAATTAAAAATCCGCGAAAAAAATTGACATGAAAATGGTTGAAGCTCAACAAACTCGCCAAACTTTAGACTGGCTGGTTGGTTTTGATTTAAGCCCTGTTGTGTGGAGAAAAGTTCCTGGCGGTAAAAGTGCTGGCCGCGTGCAGAGCCCAGCAGTTAAATTGCTCGTGGAACGAGAGCGTGAAATTGAAAAGTTCGGCGCAAAAAGTTCGTTTAAAATTACTGGGGAGTTTTTTTCATTCCAAGCTCAGGTGAAATCTTAAAAAATCTGAACTTAATAAAAAAATTCGAAAGCGAAAAAAAGCTGCTACTGATTTTCTTGAAAGCTTAAAAAAATGTAAATTTTAAAGTGGTAGATATTTCAAAAACTCCTGGAACTCGCAACCCAAGCGCGCCTTTTTACCACTTCAACCCTTCAGCAAGAAGCTAACGCACGGCTTGGATTTTTCAGCCAAAAGTACAATGGCTGCCGCACAAAAAGCTCTATCAATCTGGTAAAATTACTTACATGCGAACCGACAGCGTAAATTTGAGTGGATTCGCAATTAAATCTAGTGAAGAATTTATCAAGAAAACTTTTGGCGAAAAATATCACAAAGCACGCAATTTTGCCACGAAATCGGCCGCGGCGCAAGAAGCGCACGAAGCAATTCGACCAACTGTAATAGCGAATGAAAAAAAGTTTCAACCAGCCAAGATTTACAAAAGATTTATACGCTGATTCGAAACCGAACACTCGCTAGCCAAATGGCGCCTGCAAAAAAATCGAAAAAAACCACTATCAAAAATTGAAATTTCTGGTCAAGAAAAATTATTTTTGAAGCTAAAGGCGAAGTGGTTGTTTTTGACGGATTTTTAAAAGTTTATTCAAACGGAAAGAAAGATGAATTCTTGCCAGAGCTCACAAGTGGTGATAGTTTGAATTTTAATGAAATCATTGCAAAAGAAGTTTTTTCACGACCGCCAGCGCGCTACACAGAAGGTTCGCTCGTTAAAAAAACTCGAAGATCTCGGAATTGGCCGCCCATCAACTTATGCTACGATTTTGGATACAATTCAAGCTCGTGGTTACGCTATGAAAGGTGAAGGCGAAGGAGATCCACGCGATGTGATTCAAATTTCACTTTCGAAAAAACAAAATTAACCGCGAAGTTGTTCAAGAAAAAAACCGGTTCAACCAAAGGAAAAACTGCTTCCAACTGCTAGCGGCGAAGTTTTGAGTGATTTCTGAACGATTATTTTAATCAAGTTGTTGATTATGGCTGGACAGCAAACCTCGAAAATGACTTCGACAAAATTGCTTTTAGGCGAGGAAGATCGTCTTGAAGTGCTTGACGATTTCTATAAACCATTTCATAAATTAATTATGGATTCAGGCGAAATTGATCGTAACGCTGTAGCGCCCACTCGTGAAATTGGAGTTGATCCAAAAAAACTGGGCGAAAAGTTTTTTTGCACGATTCGGTCGTTTTGGTCCGATGATTCAGCTTGGCGACAATAAAGTTGAGGGCGAAGAAGTCAAATTCGCACCAATGCCAGCTGGTGAAAAAAATCGAGACAGTTTCACTTGAGAATGCCTTAAAAAATGTTCCTTTTACCACGAAAAGTTGGTAAAACTACCAACGGTAAAGAAATTACAGCCAATATTGGCCAATATGGCCCATATATTAAAAATTGAAAAATACTTTTGTGAGTATTAAGCCAATGTCTCCTTTCGAAATTACCGAAACTGAAGCACAGATGCTTTATGAAGAAAAAAACTAAAGGCTGATGAAAAGCGAATTTTTAAAGAAATTCGAAAAACGGAATTACAATTTCTCGCGGCGGATTCGGAAGAAAAATATATTTCCGATAACAAAAATTAAAAGCAATTCTGCCAAAAAGATTTAGACATTGAGAAAAATTACTGAGAAACAAGCTAGTGAATTAATTGAAGTTGCAAAAATATCGAAAAATCTGGTAAAAAAATCAACAATCAAAAAAAGACAGCGAAGCAAAAAAACAGCTTCAAAAAAACAACCAAGAAAGCTGTTTCAAAAACTACAAAATAAAAAAATAGCATTTAATATTTCGCTATAAACACTAGCATAATGACATAAAAATTTTAAAAAAATAAATTTTTTTATGTCATTTTTTTTGTTGTTTTTACAATTTTGTGGTATAATATAAATAAAGAAGAGATAAATGGTATTGACAATACTCGAGTGTTATTGAAAAAAATAATACTTGGTTTTTTTATAAAGTATTAATTTTAATCAAGGAAATTATGGAACAAGAAACTCAGATTCAGAATGAAAAAAATCCAGTTGATTCAAACGGTTATTTCGAATGCTTTACAAGTTATCGACCAACCGCGAGAACGCGAAATTATCAACCGCCGCTTTGGGCTCGGCGAGAAAAAAAGAAACTCTCGAACAAATTGGCGAAAGGCTTGATATTACTCGTGAGCGAGTTCGTCAACTCGAAAAAGCTGCACTCATTAGATTAAAAATCGCTGCTGAAAAGGGAAATATCGAACATCTTGCTGAAATTGAAAAAAACTATAATTCGAAATCTTGCTGAAGTTGGGAGAATTTCGAAAAACTAAAAAAATCTTGTTGAAAAAAACTATTGAATCTGAGTCGAGTGATCAGCAAATTTTTAACTTTTTTTATTTATTGCCGAAATTAGTTCGAAATTAGTTTTAGTCCAGGAAAACGATAAATACAACAGCGCAATCGCCAACGCAGAATATGGCGACGAACGAAAGATTAAAAAAATCAATCGATGAAATTGTCAATATCATCAAAAAGAATAAAAAGTCCAGTAACCTTGGAGCAGCTAGATGAGCAACTGAGCTATGAACATCCAAGCCAAATTAGTGCGATCGCCAGCGTTTCAAAATTACTCGCAACTCTAAACGGGCTTTGGGGTCTTGAAAAGTGGCCAGCAGTGAATCCGAAAAATATTCGCGACAAAAATTTTTTTGTGATTTTAGAAAGCCAAAAAAGCCAATGCATTTTTTTCAGAAATTGCTGAAGAAATTAGAAAGAGCGACTTTAGTCGAAAAGCTGTTACAACTCAAGCAATTCATAATGAACTAATTAAAGACAAACGTTTCGTTTTGATTGGCCGCGGAATTTATGCACTCGATACCTGGGGTTTCAAGCGCGGAACTGTGGCCGATATAATTACGGCGGTTCTTAAGGAAGCGGGCGAACCACTTTACCGAGATGAAATTGTAAAACGCGTACTTGAAAAAAACGCAAAGTTAAAGAAACGACCGTTTTATTAAATCTTCAAAGCAAAAAGAATTCAAGCGTGTAGCAAAAAGCAACTTATACTTTAGCTGAACTCGCTTAAAAACTAAAATTCGCTCAAAAAAATTTGGGCGGATTTTATTTTCGAAAAAGCCAAAAAAAGCATAACCGACATCTTGATTTTTTTGCAGTTTTATGCTATTATTTAAACACTATGACGGCATTTTTTCAATCTTATTTAACCCTTTAGTTTGGCTAACAATCGTGGCGATTTTTAGCTTTTCTAACTTGGCAAAATTACAAAAAAATCGATAAATTAACCGTAATGAATACCGACAGCGTTCTTTTAGCGTTGGAAATTCCAAAAAACTAATGATAAATCTGAGCTTGCCGCCGAGCAACTCCTTGCCAGTTTGCACGGAATTTTGCGAGACCCAACCGAACTTAAAAACAACAATGGTGTTCAGGAACATTTAAGTTTCGAAATTGTATCTGTTAATGGCGCAATTCGGTTTTATGTTTGGATGCCGAGAACTTTACAAAGTTTTTGTGGAAGGGCAAATTTATTCACAATATCCAACAGTTCAAATTTATGAAGCAAAAAGAAGATTACGCAGAAAAATCTCGAAAAATAAACACGTAATTTATTCAACTGAAATCGACTTGATTGAAAAACGAAGCCTTGCCAATTAAAAACTTTTTGACGGTTTCGAAGTTGATCCACTTGCGGGAATTACTGGAACACTCGCAAAAATTAGACGGAACAAATGATCAACTTTGGATTCAAGTTTTAGCACGACCTGTTGCAGATGATTGGCATAAAAAAATCAGATGAATGGGTGAAGAAAGTTAAGTCTGGCAAAAAAGCTTTCAAAAATTGATTGGAAATATATTTTGCGAATTCTAGAAGCGCTTTGGACACCACCAGAGGGTTCAGAAAATGCTAAAAAGAACCGTCTGACCGCGATAAAAACTCGTATTTCAAAAAGCTGAAGAAAAAGGCCACAAAACTTGGTTATCAAGTTAAAAATTCGCTTAGCGTATTTAGGGTGAAGATGAAGATACTGCACGGCTTCAAATTCAAGCTCTAACTGGAACTTTCAAACAGTTTAATAGTACAAATTTAAATGGTTTTTAAGGCTTCGAATTCTTCACTCGATAAAGATAAAAATTCGAGATTTTCAATCGCGAATATTCTTTTGATGACGGCTTTATTTTTAAATATTCAAGAGCTCGCCAGCATTTGGCATTTACCACACACAAACGTAGAAACTCCAAACATTGTTTGGGCTTCAAAGCAAAACTGCCGAACCGCCTTCGAAATTACCAATAATTACTGGCGACCGCGCATACGATGAAAAATATTTCAGCTTTTGGTTTAACAAACTTTCGTGGAATTAACCACCAATTTGAATGCTTCGCCGCGACCGTTCGCGACACCTTTATATTATTGGTCAAACAGGAACCGGGAAATCTGGATCGCTTGAGCTTTTGGCACTTTCGGATATTTTTTTCATGGTGAAGGATACGCAATTATCGACCCACACGGCGATTTTTGCGAAAACAATATGCGATTTATTCCCGAGCATCGTCTTAATGATGTAATTTACTTTAATCCTGCTGACACAGAATTTCCACTTGGTTTCAATCCGCTCGAAGTAACTGACCCAAGTCGAAAATCGAATATTTCTTCCGAGGTTATCGGTGTTTTTGAAGCGTATGTTTGGTGATTCTTGGGGTCCTCGCCTTGAATATATCTTGCGTTTTACACTTCTGGCACTTCTTGACCGCCCAGAAACTACAATGCTTGATATTTCAAGAATGCTAACAGATGGCGATTTTCGAAAAGAGACTTTGACTTATTGTAAAGACGATTCTGTACTACAATTCTGGAAAAAAAGAATTTGGCCAATGGAGTGAAAAAGCAGGTGAATGAAGCTATCGCACCGATCTTAAATAAGGTCGGAGCTTTCACAGCAAACCCAATTATTCGAAATATCATCGGTCAGCCAAAAATCAACATTTAATATTCGCCAAATTATGGATGAGGGGAAGATCTTGGTTGTTAATCTTTCGAAAGGTTTAATTGGTGAAGATAACGCCTCAGTTCTTGGTTCTTTTTTTTGGTAACTAAAATCCAGCTTGCTGCCCAATCACGCGCAGATATTGAACGACTTGAAGATCGCCGGCCATTTCATCTTTATGTTGATGAATTTCAAAAACTTTGCCACTGATTCTTTTTGCGGTAATTCTTTTCAGAAATTAGAAAAATATGGCTTAACTTTAACCGTTGCTAATCAATATGTTTCACAAATGACCGACAGTGTTAAAAATGCGGTTTTTGGAAATGTTGGATCAATCATTTCGTTCCGCGTTTCGGTTGAAGACGCACCAATTTTAGCTGAACAATTTAAACCACAGTTCGATGCTTCAGACTTAATGAACTTGAACAACCGCCACTTTGTGATGACGATGATCATTAACGGTGAAAAAAATCAACGCCATTTAGTGCGACAACTTTAACTTTACCAAAAACCTTTCAATGATTTAAGTGCAAAAAAATTATCGAAAACACTCGCCGAAATTACAGCACGCCACGGGCCGTCATTGAACAACGAATCCGTGATATTCTTGTGCCGCCAAAAGAACTAATGACAAAAAGCTTTGGGCGGAACGAAACGGGGTAGAATTTTTCAAAAAAAGGTTGAGGAAAAATGTTTTTTTGCACCAGTTAAAAAAATCAAGGAATTTCGAACCAGAAACCCCAAAGCATAAAAACCAACAGCAAAACCACAAAAATTTTACGCCAATTCAACCAATGTTTGAAGCAAAAAATTGATTTTTTTCGAAAACACCGATTGATCCAAGAAAAAAATCAGTCCAAATTCTGCCGAGCAAAAAGAACCAAGTTTAGGCCTTAAGGATCTTTCGAAAGCTTTCGCCGAAAAAAAGGAATTGAAATCCCACAAGTAAAAACGCCGCAAACCACGTTCGCGAAATTTAAAACCACAAACTCGAGAAGCTCAAAATACAAATAATCTTAAAATTGAACATTAGAATCTGACAGCAAAGATTATGATTGGTAGAATTAAATAGTTACAGGAAAGGAATTTAATGAACAAAAAGTAATTTAATAGAGGTTAAGAATCTCGTCAAAGTTTATCGCGACGGCAATACCTATTTCAAAGCACTAAATAGCGTTTTCGTTTAGCATTCAAAAAGGTGAGAGTGTTGCAATTATCGGTAAATCTGGTAGCGGAAAAATCAACACTTATGCACCTTTTAGCAGCGCTCGACAAACCAAATGAGGGTGAAATTTTGATTAATGGCCAAAATATTGCTAAAAATGAAAAAAACGCGAATTAAATAAACTTCGAAACCAAACTTTTGGCTTTGTTTTTTTCAGCAATTCTTTATGAATCCAAAAAGACACAGTTTTTACAAAATGTGATTCTACCGCTTAAAAATTGCCGGAGTTGCTTCTAGAAAGCGCAAAGAAATTGCCCTAAAAGCTCTCGAAGCTGTTGAACTAACCGACAAAGCTAAAAATAAAGCTTCTAATCTTTCTGGTGGTCAAAAAAACAACGTGTCTGCGTGGCTCGCGCAATTGCAAATTCACCAGAAATTATTTTCGCGGATGAACCAACAGGAAATCTTGACTCAAAAAAACAAGTAAAAAAATTGAGGATTTACTTTTTTTGATTTAAATAAGGAAAGTGGAATTACGCTGATTATTGTAACACACGATGAATCTTTGGCCGCAAAATGCGACCGCCAGATTCGAATTCAAGATGGACAAATTGTTTCAAAAGGAGAAAAATAATGAAATTTTTAGATATGGTCAAAACTTCAGCATCAAATTTATGGCGAAATAAAGGCCGAACCTTCTTAACAATTATTGCGGTTTGTATCGGCTCTTTTACCATAGCATTAACCTCTGCCGTGAATATTGGCGTGAACGATTATATCCAAAAAAACAGCTTTCAGTTTTTTTGGTGACGACTCTATAATCTATTTTCAGCCGAAGCAGGATAATGGTGTAGCTTTTGGGCCTCAAGAATATAAAGAAGGTGATTCGAAAAAACCCGATTCGCGGTATACACAACAAACCTTGAATTCTAAAGATCTTGAAAAGATTAACGAAATTTCAAATGTTAAAAATGCCCGCTTCTATAAAATGGCGACACCAGATTATATTCAATACAAAGACGGCAAGAAACTTACAATCACATCTGTTATAGTAGAAGTTGAAGGACAAAAAAATTTGACTTTGATTTTCTAGCTGGGGGTAAACCAAAAAAATAAAGACGAGGTAACAATTTCTCAGGATTATCTTGAACCTCTAGGCTTTTAAAAAATGCCCAAGCTGCGATTGGTGAAAAAAGTAACCTTTCAAGTTTCAGATTCTTTAACTGGCGAAACTAAAGCCTTTACTCAAAAAAATTTCAGGCGTAACAGCTAAGAGCTTGATTCAATCAGCAATGGTGGTAATTAACGAACCAGCCTTTAATGAAATTTATGACTTTCAAACAAAAAAAGCTTACCAAAAAGAGTCTAAAGAAAAAGTATTTCTGCTCTAGCTCAAATTGAAGGAAAAAGTAACCGAGGATAAGTTGAACCAAATCAAGGAAGACGCTAAAAAAAGCGGGCTATTCAGCAAACACAGCTAAAGATCAAGTCGAGACTATCATGAATGTCGTAAATGGAATTACTGGCTCTTTGATTGTTTTTGGAGCTATTGCACTTCTTGCAGCTAGCTTCGGAATCATTAACACACTTTACATGAGCGTGCGTGAACGGACTCGTGAAATTGGTTTGATGAAAGCAATGGGGCTTTCAAACCGAAAGATTTTCCAACTTTTCAGCATTGAAGCAATTCTGATTGGTTTAATTGGTTCAATTTTAGAATTATACTCGCATCTTTAGCGGGAGATGCTTTAAATAGTTTTTGCCTCAAAAAGATTTCTTAAAAAGGGCTTGAAGGATTTAATTTAACAAAGTTCACCATCAAAAAAATAACATAACTATAACTTTAATTATTGCGGTTGTAGCATTTTTGGCCGGAGCTTTGCCAGCACGAAGTGCCAGCAAAAAGACCCAATAGAAGCTTTGAGATACGAATAGATGTCACGAAAACACCGCATTTCGCAAAAATTTCTTGCGTTCGCCACGAATTGCACTAATGCTTGTTGGGCACAGCAATATTCGAAAGCGAGATTTTACGCTAGACATAGGTGCTGGAAGCGGTGTTTTTACTTATGCTCTTAGCAAAAAAATCTGCACAAGTTTTAGCAATTGAATTTGACCATGAAACTTTCAAAAAAACTTCAAAATAACACTAAAAAAATTAGAGAATGTTGAAGTTTTATGTGTAGATTTTTATGCGCTTCAATCTTTCAAAATTACCAAAAAAATTACAAAGTTTACGCAAACATTCCTTTTTCATTTAAGTTCGCCGATTATCCAAAAAGCTTACAAATGCTCAAAAATTCACCAAAAAGTATTTATTTAATTTTACAAAAACAATTCGCCCGTAAACTAATTGTGAGTGATAAAAAAATTTCACCTCTGCGCTTGGTGTAAAAATATTTCCATTTTTTTGAAAGTAAAATTAAAAAAACCTCTTCAAAAATCTGATTTTACACCACCGCCGGCTGTCGAAACCGTATTTTTTTCGAAATGAAACGACGAGAAACTCCACTAATTTCGAAGGAAGAACAGCCAATTTTTAATGATTTTATTGAAAAAAATGTTTGCCGTGCCAGAATTTTATAAAAAAATTGCCAACCAAAAATTTAAAAACTAAAAAGCCAAGCGAATTGAAAGGTGAAGAGTGGTTAGAGATATGGCGTTTTTGGCAAAAATTCTGATAAAAATAGAATAATTATGGCACGGAAAAATTAAGTTCGAAATAGCTAAATTTGATAAAATTACACCTGGCGGGCAAGCCTTAGGTACGCTTGAAAAATGGAAAAAAATCTTTGCTTTGGGGAGTCTTGCCAAATGAAACCGCAAAAATTCAAATTACAAAAAAAGTAAATCGAGTTTTATAGAGGGTTTTGCGGTTGAAATTTTCGAAAATTCACCCGAGAGAATTGAGCCGAAAGATAAGGATAGTTTTCTTTCAACCAGCCCATGGCAGATTTTTTTGACTTTGATTTCGAACAAAAAAATCAAACAAGAACTAATTTTCGAAAGCTCGCCAAGAAAAAAATTAAACTCAAAAAAACCAAGAAGATTTTTATTCTGATGGTAAAATTTTTGAATATCGCAATAAAGTGGAGTTTTTCATTTTGGTGGGAAAAAAATCTGAAGAAAAATGAAAATGAGGGCGAGCTAAGTTTAGCATTTTTTTAAGCGTGGAGGAAAAGGAAAAATCCCAGTTCTCGGCACAAGTTTAGCTACATCAGAAATTAACCAAGCAGGCTACAAAAAGTGCTTGCAATTTTACGAGATAGAAAAAAACTGCAAGTCGAGATTTGAAGACTTTATTAATTCGCGCTGAACCAAAAAAAGGTGGAATTTCAGCTCAACTTTATGTAAAAAGATGAGAGGTTTAAGCCATTTTCGAAAGAAGAAATAACTAGCCTTGGATTTAAAAAAATTTTGAGATTATTTTTTTCAAACCCAAAAATCGCCAGCCAGCGTAATAACTAAAAAAAGATAAAAAAAGTCAAAACCAAGAAAAATTTACAGGATTCAGTTCTTGGCGTGAATTTTAATTATGCAACCGAGAGCTTTTTCCAGATAAACTTACCAGTTTATGAACAGGCTTTTGCGCGATATGAAGAAATTCATCGACAAATCAAAACCGACTGTTGATCTATATTCTGGCGTAGGCTCAATTGGTCTCACAATTGGTGCGGGCGATTTAACTTTAGTTGAAATTAACGAGCCAGCAGTTAAAGAAATGCAAAGAAATATTACAAAGCTTTAGGGCGAGAAAAAAACCGCAAAAGCTATCTTGTCACCAAGTGAAAAAAAGCTTTTAGACTTCATTAAAAAAAGGCGCAAATTTAATTGTTGATCCACCACGAGCTGGAATGAATCGTGAAGTTTGTGAAAAGATTCTTGAGATAGAGCCAGAAAGAGTGATTTATTTGAGCTGCAACCCAACAACACAAGCACGCGATATAGCAATTCTGAGTAAAAAGTATGAGATAATTTACGCTCGTGGCTATAATTTCTTTCCACGAACGCCACATATTGAAAAACTTAATTATTCTAGAAATTAAAAAAATCAATAAAAATATTTAAAGATATTGATTTTTTTATCTTGCTTATGTTTTAATGGTTGCATATGGACAGACCGTAAATAAAAAAATAACAATAATATAGCTATTGAATGGTCGGCAAATGGAATATGTGATCCATCACAGCCAAATGGGGTAAGAAGTGAAGAAGGAAGCAATGGTAAAGTAGCCCTTCGAATAGTTCTAGAAGCTGGTGGATTCTACTGCGTAAATAACTGGATATAATCTTAATAAAAAACAGCTTTTCTTTCGTTAAGGAAGCCGTTTTTTTATTGTGGCGTAAAAATGCATCTTAGCATCCAATAGTTCTAAAAATAAACTTACTATTAAGCCAATAGAATAGAATAAACTTTCGCAAAAATTAAATAACTCCCCGGAAGAGAGTTATTTAATTAAGTTTCATAGATTAAATACTAACCTTCAACGCAGTTTGCAACGCCGTTTTTCAGTTTTAACAGAAACAGTGATTCCATTACCAGCTACGATAGCTCCGTCTGTGCCACATTTAGCGTTGTTAGAAACCTTCATTTGTCCAAGTGCAGTTGGCGCAGTTGTAGCTCCAGTGGCAGGTGTAACTGTATATTGAGAGTTTGTTGAAGGATCATTAAATGTTGTTGTCTCATTTGTTGTGATATATTTGCTAATGAAATCGCTCTTTAGAGTTGTTCCATCCCAAGGTAATTTTCCTCGGTTGTTTGAGCTAAAGTCTGTAACTGCAGCACGGAATCGTGAAGCATCGTTCTTTCGTTGTGTATCACGTTGTGATCGTTGTAGGGCAGGAAGTGCCAAGAACACCATCAAGAAGATAAGACCCGCAATAGCAAGCACAAGCACAACTTCGATGATTGTGAAACCTTTTTATTATTTTTTTGTTGATTGAGTTCATATTGAAAAATCCACCTTTCTATGAACATTATTATTTATATTTTTTTATTTACGGTCTGTCCGTATGCAACCATTAAAGCACAAGTACAATCATTTTGCAAGCATTTTTTTGAGGATTTTTTTCAGTTTTCCACAATTTTTAATTTATTTCATTAAAAATTTTTTTGTAAGAATACCTTTGAGCTGTTCGCCACGAACCAATAGAATCAGCATTAAAACAGCGAATTTCCCCATCACGGATTTCAGAAATTTCAACAAGGGCAGGGGTTATAAAGCACGCGTTTTTTTATAATATCGCAATTCTTCATCTTTCACATCATGACGCCCTGGGAATACCTCTAAAAAATTGCACCTTAGCACGGTCATAAAAAAATAGTTTTCGAAACCGCTTGGCGGAAAGAAATAAGCTGGTTTTTAAATTCATTTTTGAAAGAATATATTGAATATCACCCAAAGTTGCACGAGCTTCAAGCGATATAAAAAGCATAAACACGACCTTTTTTTGCTTTTTTTGAAAATTGTAGCTTCGGCTGAATATCCAACCGAAAGATTGCGCAAAATAACTTCTTCAATTCCAAAATTAACACCAAAATGTTTTTGCAAAAATTCTTCAAGATTTTTTTATCAGAATAAGCGTGATTTTCCATAAAAAAATATTTTAGCACATTTTCGAAAAAAATGGAAATTTAAAAAGAAAATTTGCTATAATCAAAAAAATGGACATTACGGCAGGATTAAATAAAAAAACCAGAAAGAGGCGGTCGAAACATTAAGCGGGCCAATGCTAATTTTTGGCAGGTGCGGGAAGTGGAAAAACCAAAACCTTAACGCACCGAATTGCGAATATAATTGCGCACGGAACACCGAGCGAGGCAATTTTGGCGGTAACTTTTACCAACAAAAGCTGCAAGAGAAATGCGAGAGCGCCTAGCTGAATTACTCGAACGTGATGCGAATGACCGTTTTTTTATGCCCTGGATGGGAACTTTTCATGGAATTTGTGTGAAGATTTTTACGACTCAAAGGTGAGGGTGATCGGTATTGCGAATAATTTCGTAATTTATGACGAAGATGATCGCCGAAGTTTAATTAAAAAAATAATGAAAGATCTAAAAATCGACGAAAAAAGCTTAAAGCCACAAAGTGTTTCAAGCGCAATTTCGAACGCTAAAAACCAGCTTTTAACGGCCGAGGAATTCTTGAACGGTGCAAATTGGGGTTTTGAACAAAAAGTGGCTGAAATTTTCTTGCGTTATGAAGAAGAACGAAACAAAAGCCAACGCTTTAGATTTCGACGATTTACTTTTCGAAACGGTAAAATTACTTCAACAAAATCCAGAAGTGCGAAAAATTTTGGCGCGATAAATTCGAACATATTTTTAATTGATGAGTATCAGGACACGAACGCCGCACAATATGCGATTGTAAAAATGTTAGTAAATTCAAAACAAAAATATTTGTGTTGTTGGTGATGACTGGCAGAGTATTTATTCTTGGCGTGGTGCGGATTTTACAAACATTTTAAATTTCGAAAGAGATTATAAAAGGCGCAAAAGTAATTAAATTGGAACAAAAATTATCGCTCAACTGAAAAATATTTTGAATGCCGCGCATAATGTAATTACAAAAAAACCACAATCGAACCGATAAAAAAACTCTTCACTGAGCTTGGCAAAGGTGAGCCGGTTTTAGTGCAAAGTGCGCGAGATGAAAGTGAAGAAGCAGCAAAAATCGCAGGCCAGATTTTCAGTTTTAAAACTGTGGGTGCGCGAAAATTTAGCGATTTCGCAATTCTTTATCGCACAAATGCACAAAGTTATAACTTTGAAAAAGCAATGATTCGGTATCAAATTCCGTATAAAAATTTTTCGGCGGAACACGTTTTTTTATGACCGCAAGGAAATTAAAGATATTTTAGCTTATTTGCGAGTAATCTATAATCCACTTGACCGTATAGCTTTTGAGCGAATTGTGAACGTACCAGCACGCGGTTTGGGCGCGGTGAGCCTTTCAAAATTCTTGGATTGGCAAAGTTCGAATGGTCTGGATTTAATTTCAAGCCTACTTCAAACAAGCGAACTTTCAACTTTAGCAACGCGGGCGCTGAAAAATCTTTAGAAAATTTAGGTGAAATTTTTTTAGAGAGTGTCAAATTCTAAGTGAAAATTCAAGTAATCCAAGTGAAATTATCGAACGAATTTTTAGAGCGCACAAATTATGGCAAAAACGAAAAACTAACCGAAAAACGAAGCAAACCGAACGCAATGAATATCTTTCCACATTAGTGAGCGAGGCAAAAAACTACGCAGATTTAGCAAGTTTTTTTGGAGGATGCAGCGCTGATGAGTTCGAGTGATACACAAAGTAGCGATGAAGTAAACTTAATGACGCTTCATTCAGCAAAAGGTTTGGAATTTCCAGTCGTATTTCTTGCCGGAATGGAAGAAGGCATCTTTCCACACAGCCGAGTTTTTTTGATGCGAGCGAAGATGATCTAGAAGAGGAACGCCGGCTTTGCTACGTGGGAATGACACGAGCGCGAGAAGAATTAATTTTTAAGCTACGCCGAATCGCGAGCGGTTTTTGGGCAGAAGAATTATTCAAGCCCGAGCCGATTCATTACAGACGCCGAACTGGAATTACCGAAAAAAAGATTTTGACGAATGGAATAATTTTTTTCAGATGATTACGAAGATGATTTTTAGCCAAGAAGTTTCTTTTTGATGATTTTTTTATTATGATGAAGCAGGATTACAAATTGGCGACCGCGTAAAAAAGTCCAGCTTTCGGTGTAGGGAAAGTGCTCGAAATCGATGGAATGGCAATTGAGATTCAGTTCGAAAATGGCAAAAATTCGCAAATTAAATGCTGAATTTGCACGCCTTGAAAAGCTCTAAAAATTTGACCTTTCGGATTTTATTTGCTAAAAATAGATTTAATAATGCGAGTTTTACAACCAATTTATTTTTACAAAAAAACAGCTTACAATTGCGGGATTTATCTCGCTTGGATTTTTGCTTTTTATTAAACATTTTTTGCAGTTGCTGGACGAAATTCCGCCAAAGCTAGCGGCGAGGGAAACAAAATTTTAACTGTTTTCGAAAAATGGCCAAAAAAATTTTTCTTTTTAAAACTAATGCAAAAACAGTTCGAGAAGCATTAAATGCGCAAAAATTAGTTTTTTTCGAAAGATGATACAGTTGAGCCAAGCCTTGATGGCGAACTAACAGGCGCGGAATATAGCGTAAATATTTATCGCGCAAAAACCAGTAATCATTGAAGATGGTGATTCAAAAAAATAAAAAGTAATGACCGCCGCACAAACCTCACGGCAGATCGTTCAAAAAAATCTGGAATTAAAATTCATAATGAAGATAAAGTTGCTTTCGAACAATCTGGCAACATTCTTGAAGATGGAACAACAAACTTATTAAAAAAATTACACGAGCAAAAGAGATTTCGGTTGAACTTTTTGGTAAAACCGAAAGTTTTTCGAACACAAAAGCAAAACCGTAGAAGATTTCTTGAAAGAAAAAGAATATATCGCTCACAAAAAGATGATGGAATTTCAATTGATAAAAAAACCGCAATTTCGAATGGTTTGAGTTTTCGAATTTGGCGAAACGGTAAGCAAACAATTACAACCGAAGAAGAAGTTGCTTTCTCAACCGAAATAATTAAAGATGCGAATAAAGATTCTAGCTATAAAGAAATAAAAGAAGCTGGAGAAAAAGGCTCGAAAAAGCGTAACTTATGAAATTGAAATGCAAAATGGAAAAAGAAGTTTCACGCAAAAAATTAATGAGACAGAAATTAAACCGGCTAAAAACAAGTTGAGATTATCGGCACAAAAGTGAATTTACCGGCTGGCTCGCATAGTGATTGGTTGAATGCCGCAGGAATTTCTTCAGGCGACCACGGAATCGCAAATGCAATTATTGGTCAAGAATCCGGCTGGCGAGTTAACGCAACAAACAGATCGAGTGGAGCTTATGGTATTCCACAAGCTTTACCTGGTTCGAAAAATGGCTTCAGCCGGAGCTGACTGGCAAACAAACCCAATTACGCAGCTTAAGTGGATGAATTCTTATGTACTTGGTCGCTATGGAAGCTGGCAAAACGCTTACGCCCATAAAAAAAGCAAAGGGTTGGTATTAGTGGCAAATTTGAAATTTAATCAAAAATCTGGTAAAAAAATTTTCGAAAAAAAGCTAAAAAAATAGAGAAAAATTCGAACTTAAAGAATAATAAATCACTTGGTCAACACTGGTTGCGAGATAGGAATGTTCTAGATGGAATTGCAGAAGAAGCTGAAATCAAAAAAATGGTGATTTTGTACTTGAAATTGGCCCTGGGCTCGGAACTTTAACTTCTTCACTTTTTAAAAATTTGCAGGTAAAGATGGTGAAGTTCTCTCAATCGAGTTTGATGAAAAATTTGGCAAAAAAACTGCCAGCGCAATTCCCAGGGAAAAATTTAACCGTAAAAATACGGATTTTTGGATTTCGATCTTTCGAAATTGCCAAAAAAATTATAAAGTTGCCGCAAACGTACCGTATTATATTACTTCAAAAAAATTATTGAAAAAAATTACTCACTAGCGATAATAAACCAAGTATTGCCACACTTTTTGGTACAAAAAAGAAGTTGCCGAGAGAATTTGTGCGAGATCTGGCAATTTAAGTGTTTTATCGATCGCCTCACAGATCTATGCAGATTGCAAACTTGGCCAATTTGTACCACGAGAGTTTTTTTACGCCACCGCCAAAAAGTTGATTCTCAAGTGGTTATTTTAAAAAAACTAGAGAACAAAAATCTAATTGAAAAAAATTTAACCTCGAAAAACAACTGCCAAGTTTCTGAAAAAAGAATTCTTTCGAATCGTTAAAAGCTGGTTTTGCAGCAAAACGCAAAAAAATTGCCAAAAGTTTGAGCGCTAATCTTGCGATTTCGAAAGAGCGAACAGCTGAAATTTTAGAAAAATGTGAGATTTCACCAGATTTGCGAGCACAAGACCTTAAAAATAGAGAAATGGTTCAAGATTGCGAAAAATATTTTATAGCAAATAAAACGCTATTGCTTTTTTTACAATATTAGCAGTATACTTGAGTTATGAGAGCAGTCAAAAATCAACAAAAAATCAAAATTTAACTAAAAAGGGCTTTACGATCATTGAAGTTGTTTTAGTATTGGCTATAGCTGGACTAATCTTTTTAATGGTTTTTGGCTTTACCAGCACTTCAACGATCACAAAGAGATACACAACGAAAAACAAGATGTTGCAATGGTTGTGACAGCCCTGCACAACTGGAAAGCTAATAATAAAGGGCGAGGTTATGCGGCTTTGGGTAATAGTAAAACTAAAAAATTCACTCCAGATGATGACTATAGTAAAGAAAATAAACTGATCATACGTATCTCTTCCGTCGAAAAATAACCCTCTCAACAATTATGTAGGTTTTAAGACAGATGATAATTCAAATAAAAAAACGATAGCTCTTCATCATTAAGTCTAAATACATCCTTTATAAAAAAACATACGCCTCTAATAATGCTCCTACCGTGCTTTTTCCTAGTGCATTCTTTGAAGAAAAAAAGATCAATTGCAGTCGTAATTGATCAGGGTTGTAACAATATAGAAACCCTCAAGAATGGCGATGTGGTCTTAAAAGACGGTAAGCCTGGAGCGGCTGCAGTTATACATTCTTTGGAATCTGGTGGAGCTTATTGTCAGGAAGCCTAAAACTTTTCGAAAGCCCAAAAATCTTGGGCTTTTTGTTTTTTTATTTGAGTTTTATGATATAATTATAAGCAGTATGACGAAGAAAAAAACTTTATATAACAACTGCAATTCCTTATGCAAATGGAGCGCCACATATTGGAAACGCTCTTGATTACTTAATTGCCGATATTTGGGCAAGATACCAGCGCCAGCAAAGGAAATGAAGTGCGTTTTCAGGTTGGAACAGACGAACACGGTAATAAAAATCGCTGAAAAAGCCACCGAAAAACGGTTTAACTCCGCAAGAATATGTTGACGGAACTGTTCAGAATTTCAAAAAATTTGATGGATAAAATGAAAACAGCTTATACCGATTTTTGTTCGAACAACAGATTCACACCATGTCGGAGCATCACAATATATTTGGATGAAACTTCAGCCGTATATTTATAAAAAATACTTATGAAGGATGGTATTGTACAGGTTGTGAGAGTTTTTTTACACTGAAAAAGAAGTAACTGAATTTCATGGCGTTTGCCCAAACCATCAAAAAAACCTTTTTGAAAGGCTTTCAGAAGAGAATTATTACTTGCGAATTTCAGAATTTACGCCAAAAAAATTATCGAAGCCATTGAGACTGACCGAATGAAAATCGTACCAGAATATCGCAAGAAAGAATTTTTAAACTTCTTGAAAGGCGGGCTTGAAGATGTTTCGATTTCACGGCCAAAAAAAGAATTTAACTTAGGGGTGTACCCGTTCCTGGTGATCCAGAACAAGTAATGTATGTTTGGATTGATGCGCTGCAAACTATTTAACCGTGATCGGATACCCAGATGGTGTAGAATGGCAAGAATTTTGGCCAGCAAATGTGCAAATTATTGGAAAAAGATATTTTTGCGTTTTTCATGCGGGAATCTGGCCAGCAATGTTGCTTGGGCTTGATCTAGCTTTTACCAAAAAAACTCTTCTTGTTCATGGCCACATTTCAAGCAACGGTGTGAAAAATGAGTAAATCGATTGGCAATGTGGTTGATCCGAACGAAATTATCAATAATTACGGGCTAGATGCTTTTTAGGTATTATTTCTCACGGCACATTGCAACTCAAGATGATGGAGATTTTACCTGGGAGAAGTTCGAAAACGCCTATAATAACGAACTTGGTAACGACCTCGGCAATTTGGCTTCACGCGTAGCTAATATGGTTAAGCGTTATCAATCTGGCGTGGTTGGTGAAATTCCTAGCGATGAACATGACCGCCATACTTACAATGAATATATGAAATCTCTGGAATTCAATAAAGCGATTGATGAAATTTGAGGGATTGGTTCGCGCCCACAATCAATATATTGAAGGCGTAAAACCTTGGGAAATTGCCAAAAAAAGCAAAAAGAAAAATAAAGATGAAGAAAAATCATCTAGCAGAAGTTCTTGCACACTCTGTTTCAGGTTTATTGCAAATCAGCAAAATGCTTGAACCGTTTATGCCAGATACGGCCGAAAAACTTCAAACGATTTTTTTGGTAGTGGCGTAATTCGCGACGAAGAAATCGGCTTGCTTTTCCCAAAAAAATCTATCTTAAAACTGAAGATCCGCGTGCCGCAAAAAAATCGCAGCCGCAAAAAAATAATCAAGCTAAAAAAATAACCAGAACCTCGGCTTTAATGCTGAGGTTTCAACTTTCGAAAGGATAAAATGAAAAATCATTGATTCACATTGCCACATTCACGATACGAATTTTCCAATTCCTCAAGAAGAAGTTTTTGAGAATATGCAAAACTCTAAAATCTCGAAAGCAATTTGTATTGGCGAAAATCTTGAAAATTCTAAAAATTGGCGTTAAATTTGCTGAAGAAAATTCTAGCAAAATTGAACTTTTTGCAGCAATTGGCGTTCATCCACATGAAGCCGAAAAAAATATGACCCAGAAGAATTAGTTCGTGAACTTGAGCAGCTTTCGAAAGCTACAAAAAGTGGTAGCCATTGGTGAAATTGGTCTTGATTATTTTTTATGAAAAATTCCAACCGCGAGGTGCAGAAGCAAATTCTAAAAAGCTCAGCTCAAACTTGCTCAAAAACTAAATCTACCCGTAAGCTTTCATGTTCGAAATGCTTTTTGAAGATTTTTGGCCAATTTTTGATGAAATTTCAAAATTCGGTAAAAATTAGTGGAGTTTTGCATTCTTTCACAGATTCGAAAGAGAATTTAAATAAAGCTTTTAAAAGCGCAATCTATTTATTGGTGTAAATGGAATTTCAACTTTTACAAAAAGCCCGAAGATATTGAAATGTTTGCAAGCATTCCACTTTCAAAAAAATATTAATCGAAACAGATTCACCATTTTTAGCGCCAAAAAGGTAAGCGCGGAAAGCCAAACCAGCCATCTTTTTCGAAGTTAGTTGTTGAAGATTTAGCAGAAAAAAACGGCAAATTTCAGCTGAAGAAGTTGCTAAAATCACAACCGAAAATTGTGAAAAAAACTATTTAAAAATTTAATTTACCAAATATTGACAAAAAAATATTAAAAATATGATACAATTTAATCATATTTAAGGTTTAAAAATGAACAATTCTGACAAAAGTTTATATCAAATTCCATATTTTCCAGAAGCTCAAAAAGAGCCAGATTTTTAAAAAACCAAAAACCCAGATTGCTTACGACACGCCAAAAACAAATGCCTTTCAAACCTATTCAACAGGTTAAAAAGCCGGTATTCCAGCCAATATTAAAAATAATCAAATTGATATTTTTTTGGTGAAATGGTCGCAAAGAGTGCTCAAATTTTTACAATTTCGAAATATTGCTGAAGAAGAAATCCGCCTTTCGCACTTAAAAATATACTAGAAAATCTTTTTGAAAAATTCAAAAAAACACGAGAGTAATCAACTATATTATAAATATCTTTTTGCAAAATTCAAGAAAAAAATCCGCAAGATATTTCATGAGCACTAATTAATCTTGAAAGCAAAGTTGGTGCACAAATTTTTGGACCAACAACGAACGAGTGTTCGGCGAGAATTTTTCGTGCTTGACCATAATTCTTGGATTTATCATGAAGAATGGATTGACGGCAAGCGAAAAAAATTCACCAAAAATACAACCAGATATGAGCTTCGAAAAGACCAAGTGATTAAAAATTGAAACTGGGCCGCACTATTTTGATTTAAAAAGGAACAGAACTTCAAAATTTTCACCATGCGGTGCAAGTTTATTACCAGAATGTCTCACGATTGGTTTATGGCAGATAGTTTGAAATTCTCAAAAAAAGTGTGCTATAATTGTTCAGAATTGTTTTATTTTTAACGAAAGGAAAGAAATGGCTAAACATAAAAAGTTGGCATGGAGCAGACCGCAAACGAGCTTTTGCGTGCAAAACTAAAAATTGAAAAAAACGCCGCGAAGCAAAAACGCCGGGAACGAATCGCAGCTGCTTTGGCCGCAAAATAATTTTCGAAAAATCGCTTTTCTTAAAGAAAGGCGATTTTTTTATTTTAGTATTTTTTTAGATTATTGCTTTTTTTATAAATTTTATGGTATAATTATAAAAATCTATCGAATTTTCGAAAGAAAAAAACGCTTTGGAGGTGGAAGAAATGGAAATTAAGGATAGAGGTATTTTTAAATGTTATGCATAAAATTGAAAAATGACGAATGGTCATTTTGTTTTCTGCATGAGCTCGGGATGGATCAGCAAGGTGAGATTTCGGTTTTGGCTTTCAAATCTAACTTATCAAGATGATACGGTCTTGAATATGTCGCCAGATGACATTATGGAGAAATCCTGTGTTGCATTGCTTTTCGACGAAGAAACAGGCACAGTGATTGCATCGGCTTCAATGATGCAGCCACAACTAAACTCTTTCGGTCAACGTTTGGGTGAAATTGGTTCAATGTTTACCATTGAGAAATATCAGAACCAAGGTTGTGCAAGTTTTTTTAGTCTACAAAATTGATGAATGGGCTAAAAAACAGCCCAGTATCGATGGTGCTTATGCTTTTTTTAAACTCGAAATCTCCGCGAAGTTTTTGCAGTGAATGGTTATAAGGGTGAACTTCAAAAAGAAGGAGTTATTTATAACGCGGCAGACATTACGCCTGCTTATGCATTCAATCTTTGCCGCACAATTTGCCGAAATGAACATGCAATCCATCTAATGGATCTTGAACTTCGAAAAAAAGAGCTTCAAGACTCAGAATCAAACATTAAAGAGCTCGACAAAATTAATGAAGAGCTTCGTAGTGCAAGAATTAAACGACAAGTTCGTTTCGAAAGTTTAATTCGTGCAAATGAGTCTAAAATTTGTAATTGCGGTATTACATATCAAAAATTAAGCGCAGAGCAAATCAAGCAAGATGTAGAAATCCATTACAAAAATCATCGATTTCTACATCGATAATTTCAAGAATAACTTGCACTGCTGTGATGTAGTAGTTGCAAAATTATTCTAAAACAGAGTGAGCTAAATGCTCGCTTTTTCTTGCTTTTTCAAAACTGATTATGGTAAAAATATTTACATCAAGGAAGTGGGCAATGTTTAACTTAAAAAAATATTTTTAGCGAAAACTCAGAAAATAAAAATTCGAAAAAAATAGTTCGAGAAACTTTTTAGGCGATGGGAAAGCAATTTTAGATGCCGTTGACGATGGAGTTTTAGCAGTTGATTCGAAAGGGAATATCCTAACAATCAACCCAGCCGCAGAACAAATTACAGGCTGGAATGGTAGCGATGCAGTTGGATTAATTTTTTTGATTCAGTTTTGAAAAATTACGAATAATGAAGGCGGTGAGATGATTGAAATATCTAACCCTGTAAATCGCGTTCTAAAAACTGGCGAAAAACTTCACAACACGAGATTTATTTATTAAAACCCAAAGCGGTAAAATTATTCCGATCTTCTTGGCAGTAAATTCAATTGATGGGCAAAATTCTGGCGTAGTTGTAGTTTTTAGAGATATTTCGAAAGAGTTAAAAGACAACCGCGAACAGGCGGAATTTATATCAACTGCAAGCCACGAAATGAGAACACCAGTTGCTAGTATTGAAGGATATATTGGTTTAGCTTTTAAACCCAGCCACGGCAACGATTGATGCACGTGCAAAATCTTACCTTCAAAAAAAGCTCACGAAAATACTAAGCATTTAGGTCAGCTTTTTCAAGATTTACTCGATATTACAAAAAGCAGAAGATGGACGACTTAAAAAATGAGCCTGTTGTTTTAGATGCAATTGAATTTTCGCGAAATATTTGGGAAGGGCTAAAGCCAAAAGCTGAAGCAAAGGGCTTAAGCTATACTTTCGAGCCAGATAACCACAAAACGGGTGAAAAAACCTTAACACCAGTTTTTTTCATTCATGCCGACCGCGATCACTTACATGAAATTTTAAATAACCTTTTCGAAAATGCCATAAAAATATACGCCAAGCGGAATGGTTTCTGTGAATATTACGGGCGACAACAATAATGTTCAAATTTCTGTTAAAGATAGTGGAATTGGAATTCCAGCCGAAGATATTCCACATTTGTTTCAAAAATTTTATCGTGTAGATAATTCTGAAACACGAGAAATTAACGGTACAGGGCTTGGGCTGTTTTTTTGTCAGCGTAAAACTTACCGAGTCGATTGGCGGCTTCTTAGATGTTGAAAGTGAATATAAAAAAAGGTAGCACTTTCACTGTAAAATTGCTAAGAATTACGCGCGAAAACGCCGAGAAATTAAAAAGCTATTGAAGATGCTAAAAAGCTGAGGAACACCAAAAAATTGAACAAAAGAATAATCAACGCGAAATCGACGAGGGCCGACCGCGATATTGCGGCAATTCTTGAAGATCCTAAAATAGAAAATCCGAGTGAAGAAGTTTTCGAAATTACCCAAGAAATTCAGCCTGAAACTTCAACTAATACTCCTGAAACTATTCCACAAAAATACGCAGCAAGAAGTTTCACAAGTTCAACAAACTCCGTATATACAAAATACGGCTAAAGCTGCTCAACAACAAGAACAGCAAATTTATGATAAATCTGCGAAAAATATAGCTCCAATTCCGCAATCAAATATCGTAAATGCCGAAACAAAAACCAACCGGCGCAAAAAGGTAGCTCAAACACAGCAAGAATTTTTCTAAATATGGCGCAATTCAAGGGTTTAGCCCTCTAGCGGGAGCGCAAAAATCAGGATAGCCAAAATTCTGTGCCAAATCCTCAAGCAGTACAAAATTATAATGCTCAAATAGCGGATAAAAATTTACAACAAAATACACAAGTTGTTCAAAAATAATTACTCGCCTCAAAGTTCAATAGATATAAAAAAATCAACAATTTCAACCGCCCCAGATAATGGAAACTACGCAGAATATAGCGCCTCAGCCGAGCCAGTATCCATCAAGTCAGCCAACTCTAAATGATATCGAAAGAATAAAAAAATTGAATACGCTCAAAAAAATGATGAATCAGCGTAAAAAAATTAAGCATAAATAGTATAGATTTTTTTCGAAAAAAATAATAGTATAATAGGAGCAATATGACAAAGATTTTATTAGTAGAAGATGATAAAAAGTTTGCGCGAGATTTATGGCGTTCGATTATTGGCGGAAGGATACGATATCGTTTCAGCTGGCGATGGAGAAGAAGCGCTAGCAATGGCGATTAAAGAGCGCCCAAACTTAATTGTAAGCGATGTAATGATGCCAAAAATTTCTGGCTTTGATATGCTTGATATTTTGCGCTCAACAACTGAAACGCGTGGTATTAAAGTTATTATGATGACAGCCCTCTCAAGTGAAGAGCAGCGCCGTCGCGGTGAAGCACTTGGCGCCGACCGCTATCTAGTGAAATCTCAAGTAGGAATTGAAGATGTCGTGCGAACAGTTCACGAGGTTCTTGAAGATGGCGATTTAACAGTAGAACAGCGAACCGCACAAAAACAAGCACCAATACCTATGCCCGCCGAAGAAACTTCTACAATTCAATCGCAAGAAATTAAAGCACCAGCTGAATTATATTCTACCAGCGCAAACGCAGGCAGCTCAAGCGCCAATTCAAAATTTCGAAAAAAACCAGCGCCAGCACCAGTTCGGCCAATTCAACCTATTCAATCTCCAGAACGTGCTGCAGCACCAGGGTTTAGTTCAATTCGAAAGAGAACAACCGATATCTTTTTCTACAAACCAGCCAATTCAGTCAGCACCTCAATCTATGCAGTTTGAACAGCCCTACACTAAAGTAGCACCAGCTCAAAATTTCAGAGCACCAGAATCACCAACAATTGAAGCTCCAGCTCATCCAATTAGTGATTTTTGTAAATCAGCCTCAAGCAGCCGTTCAAAAATAATAATCAGCCAACCACACCGACTGTTTCTGGCGAACGAGTAGTTCAGCCGATCGAAAAATAGTCGAAGCGATGAAGAAATATTATCTTTTTCAAATTAACGATATCCTAAAAAGGCGGAACAGGCGAAAATCCTTTGAATAATAATCCTCAACCTCCTTTTGGAGCTCAATAAGTTGTGGAGCAAAAACAGAACAGCTTAAATAAATTCCTGGCATTGCAGCTAGGAATTTCGCGTAGACAAGCAGATGAACTTATCGAAAAAGGGCGAATTTCTATCAATGGGAAAAACTGCTCAACTCGGCGAACGATTCAAAGCAGGCGATGAAATAAAGCTCGGCGAAAAAAATAATCTCAAAAACTCGTGAAGAAAAATATGTAATTTTCAATAAGCCTCGTGGCTATGTTTGCTCGCGTAAAAAAACAGGGAGAAAAATGAAACAATTTATGCTATTCTTCCAAAAGAATTTAGCGCACTAAAAACCAGTCGGTCGGCTTGATAAAGATTCAAGTGGAATTTTATTCTTAACAAATGATGGCGATTTTGCTTTTTCAAATGACCCACCCAAAATTTCGAAAGGTAAAAGAATATCTAGTTTCTCTCGATATGCCACTTCAGCCAATTCATCAACAAATGATTGCCGATTTTGGAATTAACCTACCAGACGGAAAAATCACAACTTGGACTTGAACGACTTGATGATTCACGAAAAAAACTGGAAAGTTATCATGAGCGAAGGGCGAAACAGGCAGATACGCCGAACATTTTCAGCTATAGGCTATGAAGTCAAAGAGCTACACAGAACAGTTTTTTTGGTTCATACATTTTACCGAAAGATTTAAATTTTTGGTGATTTTAGAAAAAAATTGAAAAAGCGATAATTTAAAAGAAGAAAAAGACCTCAATTGAGGTCTTTTTGTTAATTACTGTAATTCAGCAAGATCAGCAAGGTTAATCAATAAACTCATTACATAACCACTCGAAATTTCAACTCCTTCATCAAGCATAATTTGACAAAAAAATATCCAAAAATCTTTTCGAAATATTCTCTAATTTCAATCGGAATTTTTATCTTCATTGCCAGAATTAGACTCGAACTCACAAGCTCGAGCAATTTTTTTCAGTCAAACTTTTTTTCCAGGAAAAATTAAAAATAGTGAATTTCTGTAGCATAAGTTCGTACAAGTTGTCCTGCTGTAACTGAATTTCCGAATTTTTTTCAATATTAATCTTAAAGATGAATTTATTTTTGAATATCCAAGATTTCTTCAACATCAAAAAGATTTCGAAAAAAATCTCAAAAATTAGCATAAGGCTCACCACTCGCAAAAAGCCTGCTCGATAATTTTTCGAGTATCCTTTGCAACTATTCGACGAGTTTTCATTGATGCTAAAGGAATAGTCGCTGTTTCAGTTTTAAAATGTTCTTGCATTTCTGCACCTCCAAAAAATTTTTCTTGGATTTTTTTATTATATCATTTTTTTAAGTTTTTTTGAGCAAGTTTCTCAACATTGATTTTTTTATTTCAAAAAAATTATACAATAATTAAATATGCTAAAAAAACTAAAAAAAGAACTCCGAAAAAAATGTTCTTCGATAATTTTCTCGGCACGATTGCCGATAATCTTGTCGAAGCAAACTGAGCACTAGTAATGGCCTGGTATCCAAATGTGGCTTATGCTCAAGAATCACTAACAATGTTTGCAGTATCAGATACACTGTGGGTGGTACTTTCATGCGCTTATTATGCCGTTCGAACAGCTCTAGTCGCAAATTTGCCGGCTTACATGGTGGGTAAAAACGCCGAGAAAGCTTCGAAACCTTTAAAAAAATGCATTTTATTTGGTTTATTTAATTTTAACACCAGCCGCTCTTATTTCTTTTTATTTTTTTGCGGGCGAAATTCTTGGTAGCCTTGGAGTTTCGAAAGAACTGCTTTCAATGTATGTGCCTTATTGGCGAATTTGCGTAGCAACAATTTTTCTTAGTTTGTCCAAGCCAGATGTTAATAACTTCTTATCTGAAAGCAACTTTTCGAACACGAGAAGCGATGATTCTTGATCACGCCACAACTTGGTTTATGGCGATCGGTTCTTTTATAGCACTTTGGGTTTTTAAATTGGGGAGCGAATGGAATGATGATTGCTTGTTTTTTTGGCTAACGCAATTCCATTGATTTATTTTTAATTGCTAAACCTTGCCCGAACTTTTTTTAAAAAAATGGTTTTGAATTTGATCAGAGATGGATTAAAAAAACTTTGGCTTAATACAAAATGGGAAATCATCCGTAAAATTAGCTCCACGAATTGTTGCTATTTTTCACAACATCATCGTTATTATATCTTTCACCGTCATTCGTTTCAGCCCGATACTGGATTTATACAATCGGTGCTTTTTCTTGAAGGAGTAGGTTCTGCAGCAGGCGAACTTGCAAACGTTGACGTTTCTTACAACTCAAAATTAGGCTTTAAAAACACAAAAAAAGAAGTTTATCAAAATAATAAATTTATTTGGCGGTTAGCTTTTAAAATTTTTCTTTATTCTCACAGTTTCGATTGGATTTTTCGGCGCCAATTTGGGTGAATATTATTTCAAATGATTCAGCGGTAAAAACGCAATCCTGAATCCAATGATTTTGATTCTATTCGCAATCGAAGTTGGCTCAAAAAAATTCGCTATTATATTTTGCTTTCAATTACGCGTTCATTTTTGAAAAAAATACAATGGCACCATGCAAGTTATTTATGCAGCGGCAACCAGTATTCTAACCCCCAATTGGAATTTTTAATTTTTTTCTAAAAGCTTTAAACCTTGGCTTGACTGGCGTATTTTTAACCACTGCAATTGTTGGATTTTTGCAATTCTTTTTATCTGAAATTTATCTTCGAAAAACAAAAAAATTAAAGTTGGATTTTTAATTTCGAAAAAGTTTGAATTTTTAGGCATATTGTGTTATAATTAAGAAACTATGTCTAAAAATCTCCCTAAAGTTGCAATTATTGGTCAGGCGAATGTCGGAAAATCTTCGCTTTTTAACCGAATGATTCGTGCCCAGCAAGCTGTTGTTGCACGAGAAGCTGGAACGACAGCGCGACAGCGTTCTTGGTAAAGTTAATTACAAAAAAACAAGCTTTTTTTGGCTGATTGATACTGCTGGTTTAAAAGACCCGAACGATGAGTTTGAGGCTACAATTCAAGAACAAATTCAAGATGCAGTTGACGCCAGTGAATTAATTTTTAGTAGTTCTTGATAGCACTAAACCTTTTTCGAATGAAGATCGCTTGATTGCAAAAAAGGCTTTGAAATCTCGAAAGCCAGTAATTTTTAGTTTTGAACAAAACTGACTTAAAAGGGAATTTACCAAATGAAGAATTTCTACGACTTGGCATTAAACCAATTATTCGAACTTCCGCCGAGCACAATGCTGGCGTTGATGAACTCTTGACCGAAATTGCTGAAAAAATTCCAAAAGTTAAAGAAGAAAAAAACGCGATGAAGATATAATTCGTGTGGCTTTGGTTGGCCGCCCAAATGCTGGAAAATCCTATCTTTTTCAATACTATGGCAGGCAAACAGCAGGCGATTGTTGCAAATGTTGCTGGAACAACGCGCGATACTAACAAAACACAAATTCGCTTTAATGAAAAAAACTATCGAAATTATCGATACGGCCGGAATGCGAAAAACCCGGCAAGCAAGAAGTTGGAATTGAGAAATTTAGCGTGCTTCGAACTTTGAGTGCGATTGATGAAGCTGATATTTGTTTGCTTTTTAATGGACGCCAACGAACTTAACACTCAGCTTGATCAACGAATTGCCGGCCCAATTAATGACGCCGGAAAAGGGATGATTATCGTAGTTTCAAAATGGGATAGCGTTGAAGGGAAAGACGCCTTCACTCGCGATGCTTTGGCGCCACGAATTGCATATTACTTCAAATTTACGCCTTGGGCACCGTTAATTTTTACGAGCTCTAAAACCGGCCAAAATGTGACCAAAATTTATGATTTAATTTTAAAAGTTCACCGTAATCGCGCAAGGCAAGCAAAAACTTCCATCTTGAATCAGCTTCTTCAAAAAAAGCAACGCAAGCTCATCCGCCAGCAGGTTTGAAAAAAATACGCATCCAAAATTACGCTATATTTCGCAAAGCGACAGTAATCCACCTTGGTTTATTATTCACGGCTCGAATTTAAAAATTTGTTCATTGGAGCTATAAACGATATTTGGAGCGCTTTAATTCGTGAAAAATTTTGATTATTCCGGAACGCCAATTAAGTTTTCTTTCCGTGACGAAAAAAACAAATTAAAGAAAACCGCGCAAGGATTTCATCTGGTAAAAAAAGTTATCAATAAAGCTTCGGGCGCTCTTAAAAAGGCAACTGATACACAAAACAAACGCGAACGCAAACGCGACGAAAAAAACTTGCTCGAATTCAAAAAAATCAATAATTTTCGCCCCGCGCTAGGGGCGATTTTTCGAAAAGGATAAAATGAAAATTATACTTTTTCAAGGCAATTTTCCAGAAAAATATAATGGAACGCGCCATAATATTGGCTTTGAATTTGCAGATTTTTTTAGCGAAAAAGTTTAACGCAAAAATTCCAAGAAAAAGCCAAAAATTTAAAGCTTTCATTGCTGAGATTTCGCTTTTTAGTGAAAAAAAGTTTTGCTTGTTAAACCGACAACTTTTTATAACGAAACGGGTTTTTTTCGGCGTGAGCAATTTGTGATTTTTATAAAGTGGATTTTCGAAAAAGATTTTTTTAGCAATTCACGATGATCTTGATTTGGATTTTGGCGTGGTTCGCGTTCGAAAAAAAGCGGTAGCTCTGCCGGAAATAACGGTTTAAAATCTTTAATTTCAGTTTTTGCGAAGATTTTTCCAAGAATTAAAATTGGCATCGCTAATGATTTTTTTGCCAACAATCGGCGCGATGAATTTTTGTTCTTGCAAAATTTTCGAAAAGTGAAAGCGAAAAAAACTACTCCAGATTTTTTTGAAATTTGTGAAGATTTTGTTGAAGAATTTGCGAAAGATTCACTTAAAAAAATAATAAGTACTCAATCTAAAAAAATATTCTTATTTACTTTTATATAAATAATAAAAAAAGCCCTAGGGAGTTCTGATGTCTCTTAGCTTCTTAACCTCATTAAACACCATTTCAAATTTAGAAGATTTTTTTACTTATTGAAATTTCTGCAGAAAATCTAACAAATTTCATACTCACTTCATAAAACTATCATAAAATGTAGTTAAGTATGAAACTAAAGTGAGAGGAGATAGATTGAGAATTATACAAAAAGTCACTGGCTTATGTTACACGAAAAGAAAAAAAGAACTACGATTGTTTTTTTAATTCTTACTGCGGTGCTTTCAAGCCTATATGCATGTTTGAGCGTAGTTAATTCTAGCAGTAATCTAGAAAAATTCGCTATATAAAGCGTCGAATTCATCTTTCTCGATAGTTAAGAAAGATTCTCAGGGCTATTTTAGCTACAAAGATATTAAGAATATTCGAAATATTAAAGAAATTAAAGAGTCATTGCTTGAATATGAAAGCTTAGCCAAACCTATAAACGCTAAAAGCCATATCTGCCGACCAGCAAGTCCAGCGCGATGACATCGGTGAAGATTTAAAAAAATACAGTCGCAATTCACAGCACTAACAATACTACCAGAAATACACTCTTTAGCAGCGGCGTATTCAAGCTCAAACAAGGTCGCCATTTGAAGCAAAATGATAGAGGAAAAAGCCTTAGTCCACGAAGCTTTCGCTCAAAAAAATAATCTAAAAAAATTGGTAATGAGGTTGAACTTAATTTAATAAATACGAGCGGTAAAAAACTGAAACTCAAAAAAACTAAATTCGAAATCATAGGGATTTTTTTGATGGCAAAAAGCAAGAAAAAAATACACCGGTTTATCTTCTGATTTTAGCGAAAATACAATATTTTCAGATTTCGAAACAACTATGCAAGCACTTAATTTGTCAGAAAAACGAACGCCTTTTTAAGCAAGATAACTCTATACACTGAGACGGCAGATCAGCTAGATAAAGCCATTGCAAAAAACTGAAAAAAACTTAATATTGATTGGTCTAAATATAAGATTGAAAAAAATAATGCCGCCTTCAAGGACACTTTAGAGTCAATAGCTGGAATTAAAAAAATATTATCAATTTAATGACTTATTTAATAATAATTGGCGGAAGCGTAGTTCTTAGCTTAATTCTAATACTTTGGTTGCGTGAGAGGATTTATGAGATAGGAATTTTGCTTTCGATTGGCGCAAGCAAGCTTCAAATAGTATTACAATTTATAATAGAGCTAGTTTTTAATTTCAATCCCAACAATATTCAGCTCTTTTCATTCTTGGAAATTTAGTTTTTCAGTTTAATCACAAAAGGGCTAAGTGAAACCGAAGAAACCTCATCTATATCATCAAGTTTCACAAACAATATTTTTTTTGGGTTAGACAGCTTAGCGGTTTTTATGCAAAGCTATAGCATATTAATCACAATAATTATTTTTGTCTGTAATTATTGCATCAACGATGATTTTAGTTAAAAAACCAAAGGAAATTTTATCAAAAATTAGTTAGGAGAATATTATGAAAATATTAGAGATTAAAAATTTAACTTATAGCTATAAAGATTCAAAAGAGAAAGTTCTAGCAAACATTAATGAAAGTTTCGAAGAAGGAAAAATTCTATGCGATTATCGGTAAATCTGGCTCCGGAAAATCCACACTACTCTCATTGCTAGCCGGCCTAGATGAGCCAGACAGCGGAAAAAAATACTTTTTCAATGGAGAGAATATCCAAGAAACTGGCTACACAAATCACCGCAAAAAACAACATCTCTCTGGTTTTTCAAAAATTATAATCTCATCGATTACCTTTCACCGCTCGAAAATATCCGCCTAGTGAATAATCAAGCTCAGCAGGATATTTTGTTAGAACTTGGTCTTAGTGAACATCAAATTAAGCGAAACGTAATGAAACTTTCAGGAGGTCAGCAGCAAAGGGTGGCAATCGCCCGCGCATTAGTCTCAAAGCGCACCCGTTATTTTTAGCAGATGAGCCAACTGGAAATTTGGACGAAAAATACAGCTAGCGAGATTATCGAAATTCTCAAAAAAACTAGCTAAAGAAAGGAACAAATGCGTAATTGTCGTAACTCACAGTAAAGAAGTTGCGCGTGCTGCCGATATCGTGCTCGAACTTAAAAATAAAAAATTAATCAATAAACGTGGGTAGAAAGGAGTAAAAATAATGTTAAAAAAATGCTTTTTGCGTATGTAACGAGAAAAGGCTTAAAAATCACTAGTGATTTTACTGGTCATCTTGACAATGTCGGCATTAAGTTTAATTAGTTTATCTATTAAAGAAGCCACCAACAAAGCTTCAACTAAAAACTTTTAGCAATATCACAAATAGCTTTTCGATGGAAATAAACCGCCGAGTTAATCCTGGTACGCCAAGAGGCGGAGGAAATGTCAAAGGCCAAGATATTAAAAAAATCGCAAATTCTGAAAAATATAGAAAGCTATGTAAAAAGAATCAATAGCGTTGCTGACTTAGACGGACATGACATCATCGAAACAGCCGAAACCGCAGCCAACCAATCGCCTGAGCGAGCTAAGAATTTCAAAAGAGCTGTCATGCTTACTGGTGTTAATGATTCTTCTAAAGAAACTAAATTCGTTTCAGGCGCATATAAATTAGTTGAAGGCAAACATTTAACCACTCAAGACAAAAATAAGGTTTTAATTCACAAAGATTTAGCTAAAAAGAACAATCTTAAAGTTGGTGATAAAAATTAAGCTAAAATCAAATCTATTTGACGTAGATAACGAAAAAGGCGTTAATGAAACGGTAGAAGTTGAGATAAAAGGCCTCTTTGACGGGCACAACAAAGGTGGCGTCACTGCCGCACAGGAACTTTACGAAAATACCTTAGTTACAGACATTCACACCGCAGCAAAGGTTTATGGAAACACCGAAGACACGGCAACTTACCAAGATGCAACTTTTTACGTTAAAGGAAATAAAAAAATCTTGACCAAGTTATAAAAGATCTTGGAAAATTAGATATAAATTGGCAAGAATACAGTCTAATTAAAAGCTCTTCAAACTATCCTGCGCTTCAACAATCAATTTCAGGAGTTTATTCTATAGCCAACCAGTTATTCATTGGGTCATTATTATTCGCTGGAATTATAGTTTCACTACTATTATTTTTTTATGGATCAATGCTCGTAAAAAAAGAAATCGCAGTATTGCTTTCATTGGGAATTTCGAAAAGGCCAAATTTTAGCTCAGTTTGCAGTAGAACTAGCCTTCGTAACAATTCCAGCTTTTATTGGTTCATATTTCTTAGCTAGTTACGCTGGAAAAACACATTGGAAACAATATTTTTGCAAAGTGTTACAGGAAATATTGCTAAAGCAAATTGCCAAGCAATCAGCTTCAACAGGCCTAGGCGGTGGCGCTGAGGGTAGATGGATTTAATAAAACTCTCAGCAGTCTTGATATGACAATCAATCCAAATATGCTAGTCTGGGTAATTATATTCATGACTATCGTGCTCGCAATTTCGCTGTACATCGCTTCATCTGGCATTCTAAAGAAAAAAATCCTAAAGATTTATTATCAGATACAGAATAAAAAAACAATATCAGTGCTGCAATAGTGCTGATATTCTCTTTGAAGTAGATGCTATAAAGTGATATAATATCAAAAAGATGACAATGAAATTACTTATTACCGAAGACGATGCAACAATACGAGAGGGTATTTTAGCATATCTATCTGAATTTAATTATGAAACAATCGAGGCGTGCGATGGGCGAGAGGCTTTGTCTAAATTCGAATCAAATAAAAATCGACCTAGTGATTTTAGATATTCAAAATTCCATTCATAAATGGCCTGGATGTCCTTCGAAAAAAATCAGAGAAAAAGCAATCTACCAGTCCTCATTTTAACCGCTTTTTAGCGATGAAGAATTTAAAATCACTGCCTTTTTCGAATCTGGCGGATGGCTATATTGAAAAAAACCGTTTTTCACTCCCAGTTTTAAAAAGCTCGAATTGACGCGCTAATTACAAAAAAATTATGAAAAAAATTCGAAGTTTTCAGTTATAAAAAAATCTAGAAGTTAATTTTTAGTAATTTTTTTCTGCAAAAATAAACAACACCGAAGCGGAAATCAGTGCAAAAAGAAATTGAGGTTTTTAAAATACTTATTACTCAACGAAGGCAGAGCTTTAACTAGAAAGCAGATTTTTAGAAAATGTCTGGAAGGAAAGTGAGAACATACCATTCGACCGAGTAATTGACGTTTATATAAAAGACCTGCGTAAAAAAATTTGGGCTTGATTGCATTAAAACCATCCGCAATGTCGGATATAAACTGGAGAGAAAAATGAGAAATTTGAAAATTTTTTTCCAAAAAAATGTTTTTTTATACGTTTTCTACGTTAAGTATTTTAGCAATTTTAATTCATGCGTTGATTTACTTCATTTTTCCCAAAAATCTACCTTGAAAAATCGCAAAGCAAGAAATCACTCAAAAAGCAGACCAAATCACCAAAAAAATATCCACAGCAAAAGTATCGAAAACATCAAACAGATACTTGAGCTATATTCTAAAAAGTAGTAAAGTTAAAGCTTTCGTGAAAGATAACGACCATTTAAATGAAATTAAAATCGATAATCAGATTGAGGCGGATTTAACCAGCAATAATAACTCTTTAGTCATCGAAGATAGAGAAGTGCAGACTGACTCTAACAAAAAAATATTGGTTAAATTCATCTCAACAACAGATATGAATAAAGACGCAAAAGAGCTAACTTTTCAATTTTTTTACCAATTTCAATTTTATTTTCTTTCTTTTTTCGTTTATCGTTTCATTAGTTTATGCCAAAAATTATCACCAAGAATATCAACGAAATCAAAACCACAACTGCTAAAATGATGAAACTTAACCGAGATGCTAAGCTGAAAGTTAATTCCACAAATGAAGTTGGTGCTCTAAAAAGTCAAATAAATGATTTATATTTAACACTCCTAAAAATCAATTGATGACCTAGAAATCAAAAAATCAAGAAATTACTAAACTCGAAAAAAACTAAAAAAGCGAGTTTTTTTAGAGGCGCCTCCATGAGCTAAAAAAACCCCGTTAGCTAGCCTTAAAAATAATTCTTGAAAAATATGAAATATGGCATTGGCAGATATAAAAAAACAAAGAGGAATCTATTGAAGATTGTCTTGATATCGTTGACCAACTAACTCAAAAATATCGCTCAAATACTATCAACCTCTTCATTCGAAAGTCTAAAAAATGACGAGAAGCTTATCAATATCAATAAAGTATTGCAAAAAGGTTTTTAGATAGTTATAAATTATTAGCCGAGCAAAGAAATATTTCAATAAATAATCAGCTGAGGCAAGAAGAAATTTATATCGGTGAAAACAGCACTAGAAATCATTCTTTCAAATTTAGTGAGCAATGCCGTAAAAGTATTCCGACCAAAACGGTCAAATAAATATAAGCGTCAAAAAAATAACTGGTTTTATATTGAAAAATTCAAATCAGAAAATTAAAGATAGTAGAAATGCTAAAATTTTCGAAACAAATTTCGACCTAAATAAAAGAAAAAAAGGTAGCGGATTTGGACTTTATATCGTTAAAAAAATATTCTAACAAATTACAAAAATTAAATATAAAAATAGAAAAAGAGCGAAATTGGTGCAAAAATTTTTTTAATTGATTTGTCGAAAAAAATAGCTTACGATATTCTTCTTAAAATTTCAATACTTAAGTTTGTTTTAACACGCTCGGTTGAAAAAAATAGCTAAAAAAATGGTATAATTTTTTTAAGATGAAAAAAAGCCAAAAAAACTTCTGCTAAAAAAATATTATTAATCGTCGAGCACGGTTCGATTATGAACTCGGCGACGAGCTTGTTGCCGGAATGAGCTTGCGTGGTGTTGAAGTTCGTGCAGTGCGTGATGGACGCGTTAGTTTAAAGGGCGCTTTCGTAACTCTTCGAAACGGGCGAAAAAGGTGAAGAGCTTTGGCTCAACAACGCAAGCTTTTTCGCTCAAAAAAATCAGGGCGAGGGAATTTCAAAAAGCCGATACTATTGATACTTCGCCAAAAAGCTCCTCGCAACTCGCAAACAGATTGAGAATTTTTTTCGAGCCAAAAGAAGGCAGGCTTCACGATTGTACCAGTTAAAAATTTTAGCCGAAGGTCGCTTTTATTAAAAATTGTTATTGCGCTCGGAAAAGGTAAAAAAACAATACGACAAGCGCGAAACTTTGAAACGTCGGCAATCTGAACGCGAAAAATGCAAGAATGTTAAAGAGGTATTAAATGAAAATTTTTTTCTTGGAATATTAATGGAATTCGTGCGGTTGAAAAAAGGGGGAATTTAGAGGAATTTTTAAGCGTAAAAAAATCCCGATATTGCATGTTTTCAAGAGATAAAAATCGACGAAACGCAAATTTCGAAAGAAAAATTTTTGACAAAAAAATATCCTGAATATTTTAAGTTTTATTCTCATGCCGAACGAAAAGGGTTACGCCGGAACAGCAATTTGGTCAAAACAAAAACCTCAAGCAATTTTGCGAAATTTTCCAAAAAATTTTTAGAAAACTTTTGAACTTAGTGATAATTTTTGGTGACGCCACAACCGAAGGACGAATTTGTGCCGCAAAAATTTAATAATTTCTGGCTGATTACAGTTTATACTCCAAATACTAAAAACGATTTGGGCCGATTGAAATTAAGAGAAAATTGGGATGCAGCCTTTTTGGCTTTTTCGAAAGGTCTAGAAAATGGCAATTTTTCAAAAAGAAGATTTTTGTAGAAAAATTTAGAAATTATTGAAGAAAAATCCGCAAGATATTTTTTTAAGCCAAGTTCGGTTATCTTTTGTGGTGACTTAAATGTTGCACACGAGGAAATTGACCTTTCAAACCCAAAAAGCCAATCGCGGAAAAACACGGTTTTACAGATGAAGAGCGACTTGGATTTTCTAATTTCTTAGAATCCGATTTATTCGATATTTTTCGAAATCAAAACCCAGAAAAAGGCCGAAATCTACACTTGGTGGAGTCATTTTTGCAAAAATCTCGCGAACGAAATGTTGGCTGGCGGATTGACTATTTTGTTGTTTCAAAATCATTAAATTCAGAAAAAAATAAAGCCAAAAATTCACAACGAAATTATAGGGAGCGATCATTGTCCAATTTCGCTGGAGCTTAAAAGATGTTTGATTTTTTTGGCAAGTTCAATCTTCGAAATTACTTTTTTTCCTGAAATTGCCTGGAATAAACCCGAGCAAAAAAGCACATGCGGGCAAACTTTTTGATTATCGGTGGTGGAGCAGGGGCTTTTTCGTGGACTTGCAACCTCCCACCAAACTGCTTTAAAGACTGGCGTTGGGGAGGTTCGAATTTTATTGCCAGATAGTTTAAAAAAAGATATTAAAAATTAATTCAAGTGAGCTAATCTTCGCAAAAAGTAATCTTTCTGGTGGATTTTCGAATGAAGCTTTGGGCAGATTTTTAAAAGCTGGTGAAAAGTGGGCGGATTCTATTTTATTTATCGGCGACACGAACAAAAAAACTCCGAAACGGCAATTCTTTTCGAAAAAAATTTATTCTTGAAAGCGAGAAGCCTGTTTTTTTATTGCTCGCGATGCAGTCGACATTTTACTTGATTCTTTTTAGTGAAATTTTATTAAAAAGAAAAATATAAGTATCTTGGCAAGCTTTGCACAACTTCAAAAGATTTTTTTCGAAAGTTTTTTTATCCAAAAAGTTCTAACTTTCTCGATGAATCTTTTCGAATATTATTGAAGTTCTGCATAAATTTACACTTTCTTATCCTGCTCAAATTTTAACTTTAAATAACGAAAATTTTATTATTTCTGAAAGTGGCAAAGTTTTTCATCTCCACTAAATTCTACTTTTAAACTTAGGCAAACTTTCACCTATCCAAATTTGGTCGGGTGAAATTCCAACAAAAATTATAGTTTGGCAAATCTGGAATAAAAAAACCAGAGGTCAAAAAGCCGCAATTACAGCAATCTCATCTTGATTTTTTTAAAAAAACATAAGTATTATAATTGACTTTATAATACGAGATTTTTTTATGATTGAAATGAAGAGAACTCGCCAAGATAAAAGCCGAGAAAAATATTGAAAAAAATAAAGAAAAAAATCCTCAAAAAGAGAAAGCTTTATTAGAGAATCCTAAAAAAATCACGTTTTTTTACTTTCGAAATTATCAAAAACAAAAAAATTAGTTTAATTATTGGTATAATATTTTTTTAGTTTTTGGTTATTATTTTTTTAGTTTTTTTGTTCTTTTTTTAAAAACCAGAAAGCACACCTGTGAAAAAAATCCAGACCCAAAAAGCCAAAAAAACCGAACTAAAAAGAAAGCTAAACCAGAAAAAAATTTTTATTCAAAAATTATCTGGAGTTGAGGTTTCTGAAAAAAATCGCTCGAAAAATGCACCAGTCTTTTGGTGTTATGATTGAAAAACTCAATTCCAGCAAGACCACAATCTGGACTAAACCAAGCTGAAGTCGTTTTCGAAGCAATTGCTGAAGGTGGAATTACACGTTTTTTTGGCTCTATATCAGCAAAATAAGCCCTAAAGCTATTAGGGCCCGTTAGGAGTGTTCGCGGTTATTATATTGATTGGGCTTCAGGATTTGATGCCTCGATTGCTCATGTTGGTGGCCCAGGAGATGCTTTTAGTGAGAATGCGAGACGGCAAACATAAAGATATGGATGAATTCTTAAATACGCAAACCTTTTTGGCGTTCAAAAAAATCGCTATGCACCTCATAATGTCTATACGAATTTTACAAATTTATCAGCATTAGGCTCTTCGAAGGGTTGGAATTCTTCGAATTTTGAAGGTTTTAGTCGAAAAGAAGATTCACCAGCAAAAGAGAAAAAAATGCAACCCAAATTCAGGTTAATATTTCAGGTTTTTTTCTTATAATTCAACCTATGTTTACCAAGAAAACTGTAATTGTTATTTGCGAAGTCAGGCCGGAGTCACCCATACAGATGCGAATGGAACTCAAATATCAACGAAAACCCTAATTGTTTTTAAAAAATGGAAAACAAGCTAGCTGCAGACCGATATCATAATACCTACAGAAATATTGGTAGTGGAGAAGCGATTGTATTTCAAGATGGAGTAGCTCAAGAGGTAAAATGGGTAAAATCAAGCGAAGGATCCCCATTGATTTTACAAAATAATGATGGTTCAAATTTTAAAAATAAATCGAGGCCAATCTTGGATTGTTGCGGTCGGAAATTCAACAGGTTCAATAGGCTGGCAGTAAACAAGTATTTTATTTTTTTGTTCGCTTTTTTTGTTTGCTAGTTTGGGCTAGCAGTTTAAGTTTCACATATATACTGTTAGTCCTCGTTTAGAAAGTTGTCAATTCTATCTGATGGAGATATTCGAGAAACAACATCTTTAAGACCAAATTTATCTTTAGGATCTACGAAATAACGGATTTCAAGACCGTTTTTTTAAAAATGCAGAGTCATAGTAGTATAGACATTGCCAGTTTTTTTGGTGATTCTTGAGTTTTAAGAGATACACGAGAGAGAGTTGAAATAATATTATCTTCATTTAATTGATTCTTGTTCATAAAATTTTTCCTTATATTTTTATTAAAAATTATTTTTATATTTACAAGGACATTGTATCAAAAAAAGAGAATTTATGTCAAGGGTCGCACAATATATCTTTTTACGACATCATATGTAAAAAAATAGCTCTTAAGAATAAATTAAATATTACTATTTGTATTTCGTAGGGCTTATTTTATTATATTCCATAAAAAGAATTTACATAAAATAACAGATCTATATAGATTATAATCAAGTAAATTATTAACAAGGAAAAGAGCGGGAATTACAAAAAAATATTTTCCTTATATAATTAAAAAAATTCTTTTGAGCTTAATTTCTCAAATATTCATCTTTTCTAACAGATAAAAAAATAATTTTTTTCCACGCCCCTACCTTATTTATTTTTGACAATTTGACTTTTTTTATTTTTTTAATATTATAATATGTTTTTTTATATTTTTTTCCCTACTCTTCCTATTCTTAATAGTAGCATAGAACAAAAAAACGAACAAACCCCTTCTCCTTTTTTTGTTTTTTTATTTATAATAGCCTCTTCCTTCAATCCTTAGATCTATGTAATTTGGTGAAATTTTATGAGTTATAAAATATTCAATAGCTTTTTTTGAAGTTAATAATTTGCCCTTCTGCAGAATCGGCTGTCGACATCCTCGCAAAATAACTCACACCTTTTACAGAAACTTCAACCTGTCGTAAACTAAGGGGTGGAATACGAATTTTTCGAAACCTCTAGTCCCTGTTTGTTTGCAGCAGAAACTAGTTTTTCCAATAAAGCTAAAAAAACTACTGCTTGCAACATTTTTTTACCGTTAGAAACTATAGCACCGCTATCATCAATTATATTTAGTGACGGTTTTTCAAAAATTATTAACGTTAAAAAGATACACCTTCAGAATCGACGAAAAGTTCTTTACCATCAACCAACCAAGAAGCAACAGGTTTTCGAAAAATCAAGATAAATTTTATATGAGGTTAAACCATTAAATTTGATATCCGAAATAGATAATACCTCTGGATAATCTTTTTGAAGGCTTTCAAGTAAAAGCGTTTTTTTATTTAAATTTGATAAAATTCGTTCACTTGGATTTATATTTAGATATTCTTCAACTGATTTTTTTCATATTTACTTAAATTTTGGCTTTTTTTGACTCATTTGAAACTACTGAAACCTTAGAAATAAACTGAAATAAAAAAATATAGAAATTAAACTTATAAAAAATAGCTAAAATCATGAAAAAAAGCACCTAGTTTTCTTCGGCGAATAACTAATTTTTGATTTTCTGAACGCTCAGAATGCTCTTTTTTTGATGCCGTGAAATTGTTTTTTTCCACGCCGAAAAATCGCCCTTCTCTCTTGAGCGCTCTTCTAGAATCTTTTCGCGCATTTCGCGTCGAGTTAAGCTTTTTTTCTTCTTTCATCTAACTATAATTATATCATAAGCTCAATATTTTTTTATAGCTTTTACGGCTTCAAAAAAATCATTTCTGTAACATCTTTAGCAGCATTAGGCTTAGCAAATTTACTAAATTCTTTACCAAGCTTAAGCATTTCTTCTGGATTCTCTAAAGTTATCAAAATTTCATCTGAAAGAATTTCTGGATTTTTCAATTTCATCGTCAGAAACAATCTTAACAGCATTAGATTTTTGATAAACCTGCGCATTTTTTTAATTGATGTCCACCCGTTAATCTTGCATTTGGAACAAGGATTGTTGGCTTGTGAAGCGCAGCAAGTTCAAGGTTGGAAGTTGCACCAGCCCGAGCAACAACCAAATCTGCAGCAGCTAAAAACTTCCACATATCTTTTTGATACAAAACTTAACAAGTAAAAAAATCCTTCGAAAATCCCTCAGTTTTTTTCTATTAAGTTCGTCAAATTGGGATACGCCAGAGATTAGAACAATTTGAGCAGATTTTGAAAGTTCCCCACCCTTCGAAACTACCGCATTATTAAGCCGAGCTGCGCCAAGACCACCGCCAGTAACTAAAAACAAGAGGCTTATCTTTCGAAAAACCCGAGCTCAACCTTAAAATTATCTTGTTCTTTTTTTGCTATATTTTTTTAAAAATTTTTCAAGTACTGGGATTCCAACGTATTTTTGAAATTTCTTTTTGGATAATTATAAAAATTCGAGTGAGTGCGCCTGTTGCAATCCTTTTTAGCAAATTTTTGAAATAATACGATTAGCTAAACCTGGATGGGCATCAGAATCATGAATCACAATTGGAATTCTCAAAAATCCAAGCGCTTATTCCAACAGGAACACAAACAAAACCCACCTTTGCAGAAAAATAACATCTGGTCGCCAAAAAAATCAGTTTGAAAAAAAGACTGAAAAAAATACCAGCAATATTTCGAAAAAAATATCTATAAGATTGCCAAAAACAACACTTGGAATTGTAAGATGTTGCCAAAAAAAGTTAAGTGATTATAGCGGCGAAATTTTCCACTTGAAATTTTCGAAATTTTAACCCTTTCACCAAAAAGAATCAGTCATTATTTTTTTAGCCTGTGGTGCAAATTTTTTTATCACACCAAAAAAATGTAATTCTACTTTTGGATTTTTTTCTTTAAAATTTCTTTAAAAACTGCCACGATTGGAACTACGTGACCGCCCGACCCGCCGCCGACTGCCAATATTTTCATTGCCTTCCTCCTTAAAAATCTTCAACTTGAGTAAATGACGTGTAATTCGAAATATTAAACACAACACCAAGAACTGTCAAAAATAACAACCAAACTCGTTCCACCATAAGAAATTAACGGAATTGTAATACCTTTAAGCGGAAATAGTCCAACCATCGCTGCAATATTGATAATTGTTTGCGAAGCTAGCCACCCAGCAACACCAGCCACAAAAAAAGCCGACTTGCGGGATTTTTCCATTTTCGAAACAATCATAAGAAGCTGATAAATCAGACCAAAATAAACCGCAAGAATAAATATCAGACCAATAAAAACCAAACATTTCACCCATCACGGCAAAAAAATTGAGTCATTAATGGTTTCAGGTAAATACCCCGCAGATTGAACTGAATTTCCAATCCCTAAACCCAAAACTCCGCCTGAGCCAATTGCGAGCTTTGCATTACAAATATGATATTGATCCTTGCCACTTTCAGTTAAAAATATTACTACAATCACCACTCGAAAAAGTTAAAATTCGCGAAATTCGATGGGGCTCGAAAAACAATCAAAAAGAACAACCCCGGCCAAAAACTAATGCACCAATTGGAATTAATTTTCTAGATTTCATTCCCGCAATAATAAACTGGAATGCGATTGCGATAATAATTGTCGTTGCTGTTCCAAGATCTTTTTGAAAACCAGCAATCACCAAAAGCACCGCAATAATCACAACTGAAGCTGGTAGAATCGTTTCTTTATAACTGTTGATTTTTTTCCCTTCGAAGCTTGAGCGCCAAGGAAAGTTGAAAGAAGTAAAAATCACGCCAATCTTTAAAAAAACTCAGCTTGTTGAAAACTGAAACCAGAAAAAGCCAAACCAGCGACAAGCTCCATTTTCACAAATTACAGGAGGAAGATTAAACAACGCTAAGCCTGCAAGAGCTACACATAAAAATTAGAGAAAAAGATAAAGAATTGTAATGATTTCGAAAAAATCCAGTTGAGTGGAATTACCTTCATTCCAAAAAAAGAAAACCAAACCAATCACAATATAAATTAAATGTCGCCAGAAGAAATAATAATCATCATAGTTTGCACCTTTAGCAATATTCAATGAATTTGCCCGCTGCGGACTTAATGAAAAAACATTACAACCAAAACCGATTAGCAATAACAGACAGATAAAAAAAGGAATAACATATAATTTGCACGATGCTTGCGGATTTTTTTCAAAACCTTCAAGATTGAGGCGTTTTTTTATTGTCAGCTTTAACACTTTTTGTAAATTCTCACGCAAGGATTTACGATAAAAAAATTAAAAACATTGAACGAATTAAAAAATATAACTCGCTCCAAAAAAACCTGCAAAATCACCGTTTAAAAAAATTGCTGAAAAAAATTACAGAAAAAAATTATCATTCTTTAAATCGCTTTTCAAAAAGCTTTGGCTATGTGATTTTCGAAAAAGATGAATTTCGAACTTGTGGCGCTCGAGCTTGACGACGAGATGAATAATTTTCGAAAACTCCGTCGTTCACTCAAATTCCTATTCCTTCTTTCCATTTTAAAGAATTTTATGCTCTGCCAGCGCCAAAAATTACACCAATAAAGGCCATAACCATTCCGATAATCCAAAAAAACGCATCGTGATTTTAGTTTCTTCCCAGCCGGTAGCTTCAAGATGATGATGAATCGGTGCAGAAATAAAGATTTTTCGTTTAAATACTTTTTTTGAAAAAAATTTGAATCAGCGCTTGAACCAGCTTCGATTACAAAAAAATTAAGCCAATTACAGGAAGGAGAAGGAGCGAATTTGTAAGCATTGCAACCACCCCAAGAGTCGTTCCCCAAGCGAAAGAACCAACATCACCCATAAAGAAACGCGCAGGGATAAACATTAAACCATAAATAAGCAAGAAGTGCGCCAAGAACAGTAAAACAAAATACTGCTAAATTATGCTGATTTTTGAACAAGAGCAATAATCCCAAAAAGCACCGAAAAGCAGCACTCAATAATCCACCCGCCAAACCATCGAGCCCATCAGAAATATTTACAGCATTACTTGTTGCAACAATCGCAAAAAAATAAATAGTGGAACCATCCAGTATCCGATTTCAAGATTACCAATAAAAGGAATCATAACACTTGTAAAGTGAAGTTTAAAAAGTAAAAAACCACGCTAAGAAGCCAGCAAGAGAGATAATCATTGCAAATTTAACAGGCGCACGGAGTCCAGCATCTTTACGATTTGAGCCCCAAATATTTAAGATATCATCAATTAAGCCAATAAATGCACCACCAGCAAGTCCAGCAAGAGGCAACCAAGTTTGTTCACGCTTCAAATTTAATAAAACAGAAATAATAATAACTGCAATTACGCCAATAATTCCTGCCATAGTAGGAATATTACGTGCAATTTTTTTAGCATGTAGTTTATTTACAACAGTTAAAGCTTCACCTGTAACAGATGCTGTTTTTTTGCTTCTTCCAGAATTTATATTTATAAGCAACAAAAAGTATAAAGTGGCGTTAAAGCCATTGCCAGAACAAACCCAGCAAGACTAAATAGTACAGAAACGATTAATTGATTTGTGACATTTAACATATTACCTCTTTAATTCTTTGGTTTAATCTCTAAATAATTTAATAGCCAGTTTGAAATTTCGGTGAAAATCGGCGCGGCGTCTTTCGAACCTTGCAAATTCTGATTTTCACCCCAAACCGCTACCATTATAACATACTCAGCTTCATCTCCGCCACCAAAAACCAACATAACTACCAATCGTTTGATAATCAACATATTTTCCACCAACAATTGTCTGGCTTGTTCCAGTTTTTCCACCAATTTGATAGCCCGCCGGATCTTTTACGCCACCAACTTTTCGAACACCCTCCAGAACTTGTTTCATCTGTTCACTGGTTTCTTTCGAAATTACCGCTTGTTTATTGATTTCAGGCTCTTTATTCGAAAGTTTCCCATTTTCATCAACTATTCCTTGAATTACACTTGGCTTATATAAAGTTCCACCGTTCACTAACGAAGAAAAAAAGCATTTGCCGTTTGAAGCATCGTCGTGGTCATACCTTGGCCGAAAGTCATATTCGAATAGCGAACCGCATTTCCTTCAGCTTGTTTTGGCGAAACTAGCAAACCTTTGCTTTCAAGAATCTCAATTCCAGTCTCTTGCCCAAGCCCAAAACGATTATGAAAGTAATCATAAATCTTGTCCCGAGCAGTTAAATTAAGACTTCCACCACCAAGAAGCTTTCCAATAGTTACCATTCCAGTATTAAGCGAGTAGTTCATAGCTGTTTGAAGCGTAATTGATCCCGTATGCCCTAAAAACCGCGTTTTGAATTACGATATCTTCAATCCTAATTGAATCTGTATTGTTATATCGAGTTGAAGGACTTTGCAACACCTTCATTTATTCCTGTCGCCATTGTGAAAGATTTTTATCACAGAACCGTTCTCATAAGCCATTGTCGCGGTATTATTATTATAGACTGAGCTCTTTTCAACCTTGCTATAATTTGCTGGGCTATAAGTTGGGTAGTTCGCCATTGCCATAATTTTTACCGTTTTTTTTGGATTCATAACTAAAACTGAGCCGTTCTTCATGCCCTTTGACTCCATTTGTGATTTTAAAAACCTTTTTCAACGCGAGCCTGAATATTGCGATCAATTGATAATGCAATATTTTTTTACCATTTACGGCTGGTTTTTTTCAATATTTTCACTTCCAACTTCAATGACCTGATTAAACGCATCAGTAGTAATCTTTTTATAGCCATCAGTCCCTGTTAATTCTTTATTCATTGCCTGTTCGATACCATAATTTCCACCGTTGTCATTTACGAAACCAAGAACTTGTGCAGCCAAATTTCCCTCAGGATAAACTCGGCGAGTTTCCGCAGTAAAAGCCAACCCCATGAAATTTCTTTTTCACGAATTGCATTTGCCTGTTTTAACGAAAGCTTAGTTCCAATAACTTGGTATCGCGTGCTAGTTTTTTTCGAAGAGCTTTTCAAAATCATCTCTTAAATTTCCACCAGCAATTTTTTTCTAAATTCTGAAATAATTTCATTTTTTTGACTTTTTTTCGAATTAGCAACTTCTTGTGGGTCAATCCAAAGTGTATAAACAGTTTCATTCAAAAACCATTTTAGTTAGTTTTTTTGCCATCCATTGCGTAAATTAAACCGCGTTGAGCTTTAATTTCAAATTGTTTTCTCTGACCTTTATCAGCACGGGCGCGATAATCTGCACCTTCAATAACTTGCAAGAAAAAAAGCCGAACCACAATTACCGCAAAAAAACTCCTAAAAATTGAGACTGCGAGATAACCTGTTCGACTTTTTATCCTTAAAACCTAAAAATCATATAATTCTATTTTATCACACTTTTTTTGTGATTTTTTTCGAAAAAAAGCTTAACCTTATTTTTGCGTAAGAAACTGATGCTGGAGTTGTCATTTTCTTTTGCAACTTCGCTATTTTCAATATTTGAAAGCGCTGTAAGCCGTGCATTTTTCCACTTCTAAATCAGCTTTTTAGTTTCTAAATCTGAAATTTTTCGAATCAATTTGCTGAATTTCGTTTCCGTAAAAGCGCCGGTTTAGAAGAATTCATTAAGAAGATAATTCCAAGAACCGCAATCAAAACACCAAGCATCAAAAAAATTGCGTTACCGCACCAAGTTTTGCTGTTGGCTGAAAAAAATAGCGATATTGTTATTTCTTCCATATGACCGCGACGAAACTTGTGTTTGGCGACGGCGACTAACATAATTTGTGTTTGTTTTTATACATTGGTTTTTTTGTTGCGTTAAATTTAATATTCAATAAAAATAAAGCACCAGACCAGTTTTTTTGGCTGGTGCTTTAAAGTTTAGTTTCTGTTTTAAATTTTTTTGTTTTTTTGTTTTTTTCGAAAGCGTCAAATACTATCGAAAATTAACTTTTACGCGAGCTTGTTCGTTAGCGTAGCTTACTTTTGATTGTTTTTGGCATCTCGCCTCCTTTTTGTTTTTTTATTTTCTAATGCTCACTCGCAATTTTGCACTGCGGGCTCGCGGATTATTAACATCTTCTTTCGCGCCATCAAGCGGTTTTTTTGATAATTGTCTGAAATTTAGACTCTAAACCTTTTTTTCGAATCATCTTTGAAATAATTCTTCACTATTTTATCTTCAAGACTGTGAAAAGTTATAATTCCAACTCTTCCACCTGAATTTAACAGTTTCGGAAGCAATTTTAAAACCTCCTCAACTTGTTGAAGTTCATTATTTACCGCGATTCGAATCGCCTGAAAAGTGCGCGTTGCGGGGGTGCGTTTTTGCCAACCGCCTTTATGCACGCTTAAAATTAAATCAGCCAGCTGCGTTGTGGTCTCAATTCTCTGCTTTTTTTCGAACTTCTAAAATTTTCGAAACGATTCTTTCAGCAAAACCACGCTTTTCTTCGCCAAATTCAATTAAAAATTTGCAAAAGTTCATTCTTGCTTGCGAAATTCACAATATCTGCCGCTTTTTTTCTGCGCAGGGATTCATTCGCATATCAAGTGGACCATCTTTTCGAAAAGAAAAATCCTCTTTCTGCAATATCTAACTGAGGGTGAAGAAACACCCAAATCTGCCAAAATTATATCAAATTTTTGACCTCTTTTTACCAATTCTTTTGCGGCCGAAAGAAAAATCTTTGTGCAAAAATCTCTACACCTTCATTTTTTTAAACCGTTGAAGCGTGCAAATCGCATTTTCATCTCTATCAACTAAAAACCGAGTTTTTCGAAATTCTCGGTTATACGCAAAAAATTCGCCAGCGTGTCCTCCATATCCTGCCGTAAGATCAAGATAACTTTCACCTCTCTTTGGCTGGATTTGTTGTAGACTCGCTTGCAATAAAAACTGGTATGTGAACTGATTCTTTTGTGTAATTCATAAATTTAAAGCCACCTAACTGATGATTAAACTTTTTGTTTTTTTGTTATATTTTTTTGTTTTTAAGATTCATTATAAGTTTAGCTTTTTTTGCTTGGCGTATAGCCAACCATATTGCTGTTTGAGAGACTTATATATGAGGTGGAGTTTTATTTTGGGAGGTTTTAAAATGTGCTCCAGCTATTATTTTTAACCTGGTTACTGGAATTTGTCCAGCTGTTTAATCACCAGATAGTTGACCTTAAACTAAAAACTACATCTATTTTAACGTGCTTTTATTTTTTTGTTTAGTGGTTTTTTTCTGTTTGTTTCTGTCGTTGCCACTGATTTAAGTTTACCGCGAATTATTTTTTTCGCAAGACCTATTTTTGACAAACACGCAAATTTAGAAATAATTTTTTTATATTTTTTTCCACAACTATGTGGAAAAGCAAGCCTTTAACAGATATTCCCTACTTTTCCACAATGCTTGTGTTTAATTGTTGAAAACTAATTTATCGTGGCAATAATGCACTAATTAATGCAGTATCATATTTTGTTGTAGACATTAGAATCAAGTATGTCACAAACACAACAAGATTGATTGCAAGCGAAAGAACCAAAAACCGCACTTCGAAAAATCTTGCGTAACTTGGTCAACCACTACTGTTCCATCTTCAGCAATAATGATTCCATTATTTGTAAGCAAAGTTTTAGCTTTTTTTAATATCTTGCTCTTTTTTTTGAAACTTTTTGTAGTTTTTTTCAGCAACTTTTTTTAGCCGTAGTTTTTAGCAACTTTTGTTTCTGTTTGTTTTTGTCATTTTTTTTTCCTTTTTTTGTTTATTTGACTTATTTGATCTTAATTGTTTTTTTATGTTTATATAATAGCATAAGTTTTTTTAAAAAGTCAATAGCTTTTTATGCTAAATTATTTTTAAAAATATTTTAAAACTCCCTACCAGCAATTTGTTCTCTTGACATTATATAGTTTTATTTTATTTTATTTTTTTGACATTTTAGCATTTTATTGTTTTTTTATATTTTTTTAAAACTTTAGTCTCATTATTCCATAAAAAAATAACTAAAGTTAAAAAGACTTTCGAGTAATTTTTCGAAAGCCTTTTTAGCTGTTTAGTTTAATTATATTAAAATATTTTTGTCTAAGCCTACCTTTTATATGGCATCTTCACCAAAGAGTTTTTTTATACGAGCTACAATCGAGCCTTTGTGACGTCCTAGCTCTTTACTCAATTTAGCAATTAAATCTGCATCAATTTTGCCATTTTCGAAAACCATTTCTTGCAATTTCGAATCATCGACAAGCCCCCATGCACGATATGCATTTGGATATTCTTGTCGCATTTTTTCAAGCTTTTCAGCCCAAATTGTTTTTGATGGTTTTTGTTTCAATAATTTCACCCGCTTCACGCTTTTTTTAGCAACTTCTTTTAAGTACGAAAAAAACGCTTTTTCGGCTTTTTAAACTTTCATTTTTAAGTATAAAATCAATCTTTTGCGCCTCTTCACTAACCATCAAAGCGGTGCGATTTATTCCAAGTAAATAAAGTCTATCAAGAGAGCGAACACGAGAAAGCGCAACGTAGCCCATTCCTTCAGAAAAAGCTTTTCGAAGGTTGATTCGAGCGGCATCGAGTGTCATTCCTTGACTTTTATGAACCGTAATTGCATATGCAAGCCGGAGTGGAATCTGCATAATACTTGCCCGCTTTTTTTCGCCATCACGCATCTCCCAAGTTTCTGGCACCATTGTAATAATTTTTACCATTTCGAAATTGAACAATCGGGTAATCTGTTAATCTTTCAAAATCAATAACTTCACCAATTGAACCATTCACATATTGGCGGTTATGGGCATTTTTTTACCGCCATCACTAAAGCACCTTTTTGAGTCGCAAGAGCTCTGGGCGCAAGAACAGATTTCTGCAAAGTTTCAACGTAGTTTTTCGCACCAGTTGTAGTTTGCGCAAAAATGAAACTCCTCACCTTCGAGTTCGGTAAGTTTTTTTGTTCATTGATTTTATCGACATCTATATTAGTAGTGTGGAGTTCAGTTAAGTTTTTCGAAAAAAATCATCACTTTCAAAAACTAAGCTCAACATCAATGCGATCAAGCAAACTTTGAGCGTGTTTTCGACGTAAATCATCCGCTCTAAGTGCGTTTAAAAATTTCAGATAGTTCATCATTTTTTTGGCGATGATTTTCCTCAAGATAGCAGATTGTAAATTCGGCAAGCTTCCAGGCGTTCGAATGAATTGCAAAGCCACCAGTTCGCCCGCCAGCTCGGTTAATTGGCGGTAGCTGAAAAAAATCGCCACATAAAATTACTTGAATCCCTCCAAAAAGGTTTATCATTTTGGCGAATTGTGCGACAAATTTCTTCAACCATATCTAGTCGAAAAATCATGCAGCATAGAGATTTCATCAATCACCAGGATATCTGTATTTTTAATAATTTCGGCTCGTGTTTTTCGGGAATTTTTTTCGAAAAAAATTTTCTCGAAAGATAATCGTAAATTCCAATTCCGCTCCAAGCGTGAATAGTGTTTCCTCCAAGATGAGTTGCCGCTAAACCAGTGGTGGCAGTAACACTAACCCTTTTTTTCCAGAATTTTTTTGCAAGTTTAATAAACTGGTTAAGTGTGAAAGTTTTTTTCCACTTCCCGCTGCACCAGTTAAAAAAACATTTTCACCTGAGAGCATAATCTCCAAAGCTAACGCTTGCTTCATTTTTTTAAAACTACTCGCTTCCAATCATTCGTGGTGGTTCACCTTCTGGCTCATCAAGTAATTTTTTTACTTTTTAATTTCATAACGGCGCTCAGTGATTTCGCTCAAGATATAATCTTCATTAATTAAATTCACGAACATATCTAAATCGTTGCTATCCATAATAATAATTGCACCACTGTCGTCCGTCATTAATTCAAGCTGCATTTCATCGGCGTATTCAACCACTTTTTTTCTTGCGAAATTTCACCAATTTCATCCATTTTTTTGTAATTTCGTAGCAGCCTTTTTTTATGCTCGCGAACCAAAGTTTGCAAATCTAAAACCATCAGGAAAAACTCAATTTATACGTTCTTTCGATTTCCGAAACTTTTTTTATCAGCTAAAACTTGTTTTTTTATAATCGTAATTAAAGAGTTTTTCAAATTTTCCTTGATTGAAAAATAAAAATATCATTATTTACGATCAAAACTTGATTATCCGGCTGGATTTTTTTAAACCAAATTCAGGCTCGAAAGCACCAAATTTACCGTTTCGAAATTCCCAAAGCTGTCGCACCACGCAAAACCTGGCCTTGCATAATTTGTTTAGCAACATAGAATTTTTTTCACCTTTCGAATTTGTAAAACGCGCTAAAATCCCTTTAATTCGCTTAAAATCATGCTCGTTTTTCGTTAAATTCAGGAATGTCAGAATATTGCGTTTCAATTATATTTAATAGCGTATCAGCATGTTGAACTTTTTTTAGCTCAGTTTTTTTAAAAAGCACATCTTTACTTGTGCCACCATCAGTTTTCGTAATTACGCACGCTCAAGCCAGTGCCTGCCCCCATATTTACAAAGTTTATCATATCAAACAAAAAAACAACGGCTTAATTTGTGAGTTCAATTCGCTCGAAAAAAACTAGTTGTAAAAAGGCACAAAAATTTTTTTATTAAATAAGAAAAAAATTCTACATCAAGCTCATTTTTTTAATTCCATCAGTTAAATTTGCCCATTGAAAAAAATATCGGTTGATTCATCTTTTTTTCTGAAGAAGGTTCAACTTCATGGTTTATCCCTTCTGCTTCGTATTGTTTTGTTTTCGGTATTTTTCTGAATGTCCAGTTCTAATTTCGTCTTCCATGTAATATATTATAGCATAAACGCAAAATAAAAAAATAACACCTTTTTGGTGCTATTTTTTTAATAGTTATTAAGATTATAAATAATCTATAGTGGTGGCTGAAATGGAGAAACAGGTGAAAGTGTAAAATTGACATCAACCTGATATATCTGCTTTTCCTCGTCTTGTTTTGGAGATTTAGAAATGTGCTGCTTAATTTCTCCGTTAAAGTTTTCAACAGCAATACCAGATACAGGATTGCTTTCTTTAAAATTTTTTTACAACACTCTTAAGCAATTCCTTATCATCTTTTTAGCTTGTCAATCTCTGCGGCTAGAGCTGCTTTGTCTTTTTCTGGATCGCCAGTTCCTTTAACTTTTTATGAAAAAGCTGTGGTTTGTTGAAAGATACATCAACATCAACATCAACATTAACACCAACAGTAACATTCGCCCCAACCTCATAGTCAGTGTAGCCAGTAGTTTGGCAGGGTTTGCCGTCAACTAGGGTTTCGGCGTAAGAAAGTTTCGAGAAAGCATTAATTCCACCAAATGTAGCTGTAGCTAGTATGAAGATTGAAAGAATAATCTTTTTAGATTTCTTGCTTAGCTTTGAAGCAATGAGAGTTGTTAGTCCAAGGATTAGAGCTAGAACAAGGATTGTTGTAATAATTCCTGTTATGTTTTGTACTCCAGTGTTTGGAGCTTGAATGTTTTTTTGGAGCTGGTTGAACAGCTACAGTTTCTGTTTTTTTCTATCTGTTGGAGATGGAGCTGCAGAAACCAAATTGTTTTTCTGCAGGCTTATCTAGACAGATAAGCTTTTTGAGTTTTAGATCTTGCATTTATTTATTCTCCTTTACTTATTTCCATTACTCTTATGTCTATTTGATTTTTATCATTAATCGATCAACATGTTTTTTTCTTTGATATTAAGCTTATTTTTATGTTATAATTTTAAAATGAAAATTGCAATTTTTAGGGCGTCAGCCAAGTATTGGGATCGCCGAACTCGAAAGCGTTTTTTTGGCGGTGATAAAAATTCGTGTACTAGGTGATCATGCCTGTCTTATTGAAACTGAAAAAAACTCAATGTTTCACATTTTGGATCAATCTTAAAAAAACCGGCCAAGTTGTTTTTGAAGTCAATTCAACAGATTGGCGGGATGTTTCAAAAATAACCAAAATTTTTTTGAACACGATTTTTGCGGATTTTAGCGGAAAAAATCACACTAGGAATTTCAACATATAGCTTAAAAACTCGGGCAAACGAAGTTTTCGAAAAACTGGAGCAATTATTAAACAAAAGCTTAAAAAAATCACGGCGTTTCAGTGCGAATAATCCTTCAAAAAACTACTGAGCTTTCAACCGCAATTTCGCACAATAATAAAGCTTGGCCTAAGCGAGAAAAAAATCGAAATTTTTAGTAGTTCGTGGTGGCAAAAACAATTATTGCTTTAAGTGAAGGTGCGCAAAAAATATCACAAGCTACGCTAGACGCGATCAAAACAGGCCGAAGCGTGATGCTTTTTGTTGGAATGCTACCGCCGAAACTCGCTCAAACAATGATCAATCTCGGTGTTGGCGAAAAATCAGCCACAGATTCAAGCACTTTTTGGTAAAAAAACTTTCGAAAAGCCAGAAATCCTCGATCCTTTTTGCGGAACTGGCACAGTTATTCAAGAAGCACTTCTAAAAGGTTTTTAAAAGCAAACGGGACAGATTTGAGCGAAAAAAATGGTGGAGTTTTCGAAAGAAAATAGTGATTGGTTTGTGCGAGAGTTTAAACCACATGGTGAACTTGGAGAAATTTACGAAGCTGATGCTACAATTAAAAAAATGGAGTTTTGCAAAAAAACTTTCAAGCGTAGTTTGCGAGACTTACTTAGGGCAACCATTCTCTGCTCCACCTTCGCCCAAAAAAATTAGCAGAAGTTCGCGAAAAATTGCAACCGTATAATTTCGAACTTTTTAAAGAATTTATCGCAGCAAATTCCAGAAGGTACACAGATTTGTATTGCCGTTCCTGCCTGGAAAAACACAAAATGGTGATTTTTCTCACCTTCCACTTATTGACTTTTTTTAAATGAGCTGGGTTATAATAGAAAGGAATTTATGCGCGTTAAACCACAAGATTTAATATATTATCGCGAAAAATCAAGTTGTGGCGCGTGAATTATTAGTACTAATAAGGAGTAAAAAATGTCAAAAGTTAAAGCTGGTGGTACAAGTAAGAATATCCACAATAACGCTGGCCAACGCTTAGGGCGTAAAAACGATTTGGCGGTCAAAAAAAGTCAATGAGGGCGAAGTTCTTGTTCGACAAACTGGCGCAAACCAAATTAGCCGGTGAAGGAACTTACATGAGCCGAAACTTTACAATCCATGCTAAGCAAAAACGGCATTGTGAAGTTCAAACAAATTCAAAAAGCGAAAAATTTACTGGCAAAACAGAACGACGCACAGTTGTAGAAGTTGTCGCTGCGTAATTGCAATAAAAAAATGAGCCTTTCGAAAGATTGACTCATTTTTTTATTTTTACTCATTTTGGATATGCTAGTAATCTTCACCAATACCCAAATGTTCACGAACCTTCTCAATCACATCTGAAATCATCACCTGAGACTTAACAAGATATTCATCAACGCCAAGTTTTTCAGCTCGCTCACGATCACTTTCTTGGCTTAAAGCGGTAAGCATAATAATTTGCAGATTCATTGTTTCAGGAGTATTTCGAAGAATATCCAACACATCAAAGCCCGAGATTTTTGGCATCATTGCATCAAGAATCATTAAATCTGGACGATATTTTTAAAGCTGCAGTCAACGCCTGTTCGCCGTCATGAACTTCCATAACCTCAAAATCTTCCATCTCAAGCCTTGCACGATATACGCTAGCTAAAACCTCATCATCTTCAACTAATAAGATCTTTTTTTCTTGCTTCCATTTTCCCTCCTAAATAGCTCTGCAATTATTTTAAAAATTTCTAACGCCTTGTTTTTTTGAATATCATTCAACAAATAACTTTCGCCCTTTAGGCGACTCACTTTAACGTCTGGTGAAATCCCATTATTCGAAAATATTTTTTTCCACCTGGCGTAAACCATTTTTGCAATCGTAACTTTCAATAAAAGCTCCATTTGGCATATCAATAGTAGTTTGAACGCTTCCTTTACCGTAAGATTTTTTTCACCAACAATTTGAGCAGCTTTATGTTCTTTTAAAGCGCCTGCAACGATTTCACTTGCACTAGCCGAGGAGCCGTCAAGCAGAATTACAGTTTTAATACCCTTCAAAGGATTGTCACCAGTCGCTCGAATCTCCTCAACCGTTTTTTTGAACCAGTTTTTTTCACTAACGATCAAAGCATTTTTTTCAAGCCACAAGCTCGCAACAGTTTTTGCAGCTTGAACATATCCGCCGCCATTTCCGCGCAAATCTAAAAATAACTTTCGAAATTCCCTCATTTTTAATTTCTTCGGCATATTTTTTTCGCCAAAACACCAGTTTCACTATCAAATCGATAAATTGAAAGTGTTGCAACGCCGTCTTTCTTCGTGAGTTCTACGCTTGGATTTTTCGATTTTTGCACGCGTTACTGAGAATTCTTTCTTTTTCATTGCCACGAACCACGCCAATCTTAACAGTTGTTCCAGCATCTCCACGAATTTTTTTGCTAATTTCAGAAGTATTTTCTTTCGAAACATCTTCACCATTAACTTTCGAAATTACATCACCAGCTAAAATTCCTGCACTTTCAGCCGGATTTTTTTAGCTAAAACTCGCACAACTTTAACAGAATCACCGTCTTTTTGCGAGTTCAACACCAATTCCCGTTCCAACGTCCCCGCTTAAGCTTTTTATTAAATTCTTCAGCTTCTTTAGAAGTCATATACTCTGTGTATTTGTCTCCCACCGCTTCAACTAAACCTTTCGAAGCGCCATCAATAATTTTTTGCTTATCAATTTCACCATCAAAATTTGAAGCTAAAGCTTGATAAGTTTTTTCGACATTCGAAAAATCTATTCTTTCAACCTTTTTAGCCCAAAAACTGGCGCAATTAAATTTCTAATATCGTCTATTCTTGAGCCACCCGCAAAGCCTAAAACCAGCATAAAAAACTGAAACCAAAACCAGCGTTGAGCGTTCAACTTTTTACCTCTATCCATAAATTCCATTATATCACAAAAGCACAAGCATAACAAAAAAATCCGAAAGATAAGTTTAATATTTAGCACTCTAAAAATAATACAAATTTGCACTGTTTTTGTGCTTTATATTATTTTTATCTCTTCAAAAAGATTCCGCAATATAAGCTCAGGATTTTCTAAAGTAAGCTTCGTAATTTGATAGCTTTCAGAATCGTGATAATCAATTTCTTGAATAGATTCATTAAAAATTGTATATTTTTTTGAATTTGGTAAAGCTGTAATAATAGGGGAATGAGTAGCTATGATAAATTGAGCTCCGCTTTGTGTTAGTTCATATATTTTTCGCCATAAAGGCTAATTGATTTTTGTGGCGAAAAGAGCAGCTTCTGGTTCGTCTAAAAATATATAATCCATTAGGTTTAAATTTATTTAAAACTAGACCTAAGAATGCCTGACCGTGCGAGCGTTCGTGTGGTATTCCGCCATAAGAATCTAATTTATACCCCATAGCAATCTCTCTACTGTATATATCTTCCAGATAAGTAGCTACATTATAAAAAAACTTTCAGCCCTCAAGAAAAAAATCCATCCCGTGGTCGCTTAGCCCCTCTAACAATCTGAATATATTCACTAAGGTTTGAATGCGTTTCTTTAGTTGCGAAATTAAAATTACCAGTTCCCCCTCAGGATTAAATCCTAAAGAAACCGCAATACCTTCAAGTAATGTTGATTTACCACTCCCATTTTCGCCCATAAAAAAAGGTAATAGGAGAAGACAAATTTAAAGAATCAATGGAATTTATTGATGGAATTTCAGAGTAGTATTTCCCTTTAGGTATAGGTTTTATCCTTATTTCTTTTGACAAAAACATCCATTGTATCCCCTTTCATTTTTTTATTATATCATTTTTAATAGATGAAGCGAAACTTTTTAATAATAAAAAAATTTTTATCGATAGCTTCTTTTGGTGAAAAATCTATCTAAAAACTTTATAAAGATATCCTACTTTGTGAAATTTTTTTAAATGAACACTTTTTAGTTAATCGCTAAAATAGCAAATAATAAAAAAAGCGAGTCAGATAAACTGGCTCGCTAAATATTAATCGAAATATACATATGTATCATAAGTGCTTGCAGGTACGGTCATTGTTGAGAATTGTCCCCAACGTCCGTTCACAAAATAGTTATATTGCGAAATCGTAACCATATTACCATTCACAGCCTCAACCCAAACAATGTGACCATATTGACCGCCGCTCATCACGCCGAATGATCCAACTTTTTGGAGTGCTTCCAGTTCGAAAACCTGCTCGCCGTGCACTAGCCGGCACATCTTTAGCATTACCCCAATACGCAGCATTGATACCTCTTGTTGCACGCAATTTCCATGCAACATAACTTACACATTGGCGACAACCATAGCCATAACCATCTGTTCCATTCCCATCTGCACCGCCATAACTTACCGCATTCGCATCGACAAAACAGTTTGCATCATTCCAAGGGTAACTGCTTGTTCCAGCAATAGCTTGCGGAAGTGATCCACTACCGGCCGCCCGAGCCGCACGCAAAATTTGAGCCTGAATCATATCTTGCTGCTGCTTTTGGAGAGCTGCTTTTTGCGAATTTCGCTCGTTCGCATATTTCGTGTATTCTGCCTCATCATTTTTTTAGTTTGAGCAATCAACTCATTCTGCTGGCGAATTTTTTTCCTGAAGTGCGGATTCAGCTTGTTGCTGGTTAGTTAAAGCAACTTTAACTTCATCTCGTTGTTTTTCAAGTTCAGCTTTTTGCTCGCTTGATACTATCAACCTTTTTCAACTAACTGGCTCTTAACTGCACTTTGATATTCAAAGTTATCAAGCGCTTTCGAAAGATTGTTGCTTCCTGCGATCCGCTCGATTGGTGTTATGTCATCTTCAAGTGACATTGCCGCTAAAATAGAGCCTAACGCGCTTCGATTCCGTTCAATACTTTCTTCATTATTTTTTTAATTTCAATCTGTAGCTTTTCATATTGTTTTTTTGATATATTGCAATTTGCGATTGAATTGTAGCTTTTTCATTTTTCAATACCACTAAGCTCATTTTGAAGTGTTTGTGCCTTATTTCTAAGATCACTCGCGCGAGATTCCGCACCACTAATTTGAGATTCCAGTGCTTTTAATCTCTTTATCGAGCTGTTCAACACTCTTCTCAGCTTCAGCACTTTTTGGTAAAGCTGCAATAATACCAGCAGCAACAACTCCAAGAGAAATTGCACCATTTATCACTAAATTCTTCTTCTTAATCTTTTTTTCATAGTTGTTTTTTTCTTTTTATTTTAAATTTATTCTTAATTAGATTATACCACAATATTTTTTTCGAAAAACAAGCCCCTTTCTATATTTTTTTAGATATTTTCTTGTTGCCGTAAATGCTGAGACAACACCAATAAACGAACCAACAACTATCAGTCCCAGAACAACTAAAAAAATCCATAAATTTGCAAGAATGAAATTACAGGCGAAATAATAATTCCATAAGCCTCGAGCCGAGATTTCGAAAGAAAAAAATTATAGTATAACCAATTATTGAAGATAAAATTGCCGCAATTGTTCCACAAATTACCGCTTCAACCAAAAAAATGGCCCAGCGATAAAACTTTTATTTGCGCCGATTAATTTCATCATATAAATCTCTTCTCTACGGTTAAAAAATGGCCATTCGAATTGTGTTAAAAAAATAATCAAACTAGCAATGATCACAAAAATTGAGCCAGCCAAGATTCCGACTTTCTCAGCAAAATTAATTGTATTTGAAATATTTTTAATAATCTCGTTTCGATCGCTTGCGTATGTTGGTGGGTGGTCTGGATCGAGATTCGATTTAATCAACTTATTATTCTCAACAAGATTTTTTTTAGCTCTGTTGAATTCGAGATATCTACAAGCTTAACATTAAAAATTCCAAAAAATTCATTGTTCGACTCAATCAAGGCTTTTCGAATATCCGCGTCGGCAGAATTTTTTTCAGCGCAAATTTATCTCGCGCCTCTTGTGGTGAGGTGTAAGTTATATTTGTCACTGTCTTAAGATCACCGATTAACTTTTTTTCATCTTTTTCAATATCAGAATTTGAAACACCTTTTTTTCAGATAAATCGACATATCAACTTTATTTTTTTAATATCATCAACGGTATCCATCAAAACTGAACGCGCAAGGAGTGATCCAAAAAATAATCACCAAAGTAACAGTCATCACAGCAGTTGCAGCAACCGAAAGCCAAGCATTTCGAACAAAGCTATTTGCGCCGTATTTTTGTAATTCGCCAAAGAGTTAAGGTTTTGCGGCGACGCTGTTTTTTTGCTGCATAATAACTTTTGAATTTTGTTTTTTGCTTTGCTGCATTTGAGAGCTTTTTACTTTTTATGGTGTTTTAAATTTTCTTCTCTCATTATTGCCTATACTCCCCTTTGCGATTGGTCGTGAGTAATTTTTTTCCACCATTTAAGGTGATTACACGACGTTTAAGTTTATTTACAATTTCTACATTGTGCGTAGTTAAGACAACTGTTGTTCCGTAATCATTAATTTTTTTCAAGTAGTCTAATAATGTCCCAACTATGCTTTGGGTCAAGATTCCCTGTTGGCTCATCCGCAATTAGAATTTTTTTGGTTGGCGAGCAATTGCACGGGCGATCGCTACACGTTGCCTTTCACCACCACTTAACTGGTGCGGAAAAATTTCCCTCTTTTCCTTCAAGACCAACAAGTTTAATAACTTTCGGAACAGTTGCTTTAATTTCATGATTAGTCATTCCGGCAATTTCAAGAGCAAAAGCTACATTTTCGAAAAACGGTTCGATTTGGTAAAAGCTTAAAAATCTTGAAAAAAATAACACCAATTCGGCGACGTAAAAGTGGAATATCCTTGTCTCGCAATTTATCATAGTCAATTCCACCAACAACAATTTTACCGCTGGTTTGTTTTTCTTCACGAGTGAGCATTTTTAAAAAGTGAGGATTTCCCCGCGCCACTCGTTCCAACCAAAAATAACAAACTCTTTTGGCTTAATATGAAGACTAACCCTGTTAATTGCAGGAGTTTTTGAATTACCATAAACTTTTTGTCACGCGATCTAATAATATCATCACTTCTTATTATACCAGCTTTTTTTTCAAAGTGTTCAAGCTTATTTTAAAAATTTAACTAAAAAAATCACCCTTTCGAGTGATTTTTGAGTTATTTTTAGCTTTTTCTTTCGAAGAAGTTGCGCTGTATAGTTTTTCTGGTGAATCTGCAGTTCTATCGATTCCTAGAACTTCTAGAACATCCCACAATTCTTGGCGAATTACATCTGCATTATCACCTTTTTTTCACTTCTCGTTCAAGTTTAATGAAAGTTCCCAAAGCCTTCAACATCGTCTAAAAAAAGAAAGTAGTGTCTTCAACCTGAAGTTTTTGGCGGTTTCGAAGCACTTCAACTTTCATTTCAAAAGCCAAGTTGCTGAACAATATGCGCCGTTTCAGAATAATTTAAAACCGGCGTTTCATGAATTAAATCAACATTTTCAGCATCAATATGGCGCTTTTTGAATCAGCTGATACCAAGGTTTTGCGCTTTGGATCGATAATCTCTGTTCGAATCATCAACTTTGGTAAATTTCTACTTGGCTGAAAAACCTCGTGGTAAAAAAATACACGATCATTCTGAAAAAAACAACTCGCCCAAAAATCATGCCCCGTATCCGTTATTCTTTTGATAAAATCAACCTTATTTTTTTAATTTTTGCCTTTACGATAACTTTCTTCATGATTCGATTATACCATATTATTTAGATTTCGCCAAGATGCTCATGCTTCAACCTTTGTCTAGATTGTTCTGCCAAACAGACCGTAGCGGCCATTGCTACATTTAAGCTTTCAATTTCGCCAACCTGTGGAATCATTACTTGATTTTTCAATTTTTCGAAAGTAGCTCACTAGAAACGCCAGAACCTTCATTTCCAAAAAAATCCAAGCCGTTTTTTTGTTGTAAAAATCCTCATCGTAAATTGATTTTCTAGCTCTCAAACTTGTAGCAAAAACTGGAACTTGCATTTTATTAATTAATAAATTTAAATCTTGATTCTCGAAAAATTTTTAGCTTAAAATGTGCTCCCATTCCAGATCGCAACACTTTCGGTGACCAGGCCGAAACAGTCCCTTTTCGAGCAAATAATTTGTTCAACGCCAAAAACCAACTGCACTACGCAAAATTGTGCCAAGATTACCCGGATCTTGAATCTTTTCAAGAAAAAAATCGTATCTTTTTGAAAGTCAACATCTTGAAAAAGTTGATATTTTTTTACAACAAAAAAAGTATTCCAACACCTTCAATTACGGGGCTAATTTTAGTATAAATATTTGGTTCAATCACAACAATCTCAACGCCAAGCTCTTCGCACTCCTTAATCACTTGTTCAACCTCAAAGCTTTTAGAAGAACTTGAAACAACGCAAATCTCCGGTGATCCAAAAAGTTTTAAGCCATTCTCTAACTAAATGAACGCCCTCAATAATAGTTAACCCTTGTTTATTTCGAAAGCTTTGCTTATTCGAAAGTTGAACAAGTTTTTTTAACCAAAGGGTTTTTGTGATGAACTAATTTTTTTCATTAAATCTCACTCGATTTTTATACGAATTTGCGAGGCATCATCTCGATTTCGAACGCTTACCAAACCATCACCTTCAATTGTATCAAAATCAATCACAACAACTTTTGGCACACCTATCTCATCGGCCTTGGCATAAACTTTTCCAACTTTTTCCACTTAAATCAAATTCAATATTTTTTTATATTTTTTTGGCGAAGTTCAAGATAAATTTCTCGCGCTTTTTTTCAACCAAAGCTTCTTTATTTTTTTCAAAAAGCGGAGCCACGATAATTTTAGTTGGCGCCAAGATTTTTCAGGCAATGCCAAAAAATGCGAGTTTTGCCATCGGTTTCAACCTCGCGATAAGCATTCGAAAGAATCGCCATCAAAAAGCCGTTCAACGCCAAAAACTTGGCTCAATCACATGAGGAATGAACTTTTTACGCGTTTGCTTATCAGTATATTCCATATTCTTACCACTCGCTCGCTGGATATTCGCAAGATCAAAATCAGTGCGATAAGCAATCCCCATCAGCTCTTCTTTACCAATTGGATAATTAAATTCAAAAATCAACAGTGCGTTTTTGAATAATGCGGCTGGTCTTCTTCTGGAACTTCAAGCTCATATAGTGAACTTTGCGGCAAGCCCATTTTTTTTCAGTTAAGAATTTTTCGAACTAAATCAAGCAATTTTTTTCAAATTCAGTCTCCCAATTCTCAGGATCTACAAAAATATTCAATCTCCATTTGTTCAAACTCACGAGAACGAAAAAAACAAAAATCTCGGGGCGAAATCTCGTTTCGAAAGGCTTTTCCTTGTTGTGCAAGCCCAAACGGTAAGCTTGGATAAAAAGCATCTACCACATTTTTTTATAATTCGTAAAAAAATTCCCTGAGCAGTTTCTGGACGAAGATAAGCTATAGAGTTTCCATTAACAACTGCACCAACATTGGTTTGAAACATCATATTAAAGCTACGAACATCGCTCAAATCATTACCTTTCGGCGATTTCAAACCTTTTTCACGAATAATTTCAGTAATTTTCTCGTTCGAGAGTCCTTCGGCCTCAATTCCAGCATCTTTTTAAAAAGATGGTCAGCACGATATCGCTCACCCGTTTTTTTAAATCTTCCACCAAAGGGTCGGCGAAAGTTGCAGCATGTCCACTCGCTTGCCAAACTTTTGGATTCATGATAATTGCAGCATCAACACCAAACATGTCTTCACGATTTTCAACAAAAAAATCCCACCATTCGTTCATGATTCTGCGTTTCAAAAGCTAGCCCGAGTGGGCCGTAGTCCCAAGTTCCAGCGCATTCCGCCATAAACTTCGCTACCCTGCCAAATAAAAACCACGCCGTTTAGCAAGGCTAACAATTTTATCCATCAAATCTTCGTTCTTCATTTTTCCTCCGTATAATCTTTTAACCATTATATCAAAAAGCTCCCATTTTTCGAGAGCTTTTTGTTCAAATTACTACAAAATTACATTTTTTTATTTTTTTGCCAATTTCTTGCGAAAAAAACTACTGTAGTAGTTACACCCAAAAATAGCAAAAGCTAGAATAATGAAATTTTGAGATTTTTCAAAACCAGTGTTTGGAGCTTGAACTTTTTGATGATGAAGGCTTTTCATCTTTTTGAAACCTCAACAGCCGGTTGTGGCTGAGCTGGAGTTGATGTAGGATTTTGTGGCTTTGCTTCCGGCTTGCGGATTTTTGGCATAGGTTTCTATGTTGCTGCCAAAAATTGGAGCTGTAGCAGTAAAAATTCCGTCTATTAATAATTTTTCCATCTGGAGCAATTAACTCACTAGTATATTTAATATTACCAATCATCTCATTTTTTTAATACTCGAACCATCCACAATTTTCATAGATGAAACCCAATTTCTGTAAATGCCATCATCAGCAGATATATCCTTAGTTGCTTCAAAAAAATCAACTCAGTATCAGAGCGAGAAACAATCTTTAGCTCCATATACAGCCTACCAACGAAATATACACCATATTTATTTACTGGAGTAGATGCTGTAATACTTTCACGCATTTTTTTCAAACCGCACAATTGAACCAGTAGGAAAAATGTTTGCTGTCAAACAAGACTGAAGAATCATCGTGCATAGTAATTTTTAAGTTTGGAACCAGCCTTAATAGGGTCGTTTTTTTAGAATATATAATAGTTGGACCAAATATAGAGTCTCCAGTATTAGAGTAGAACTGTATCGTACTGTCAGCAACAACGGTCTTATTGATATTAACTAGGGGTTGTTTAGTTAATTTAACATCTTCGCCTTTTTAAAGTAGTACTACCAATAATTTTAGTCTCTACAGTAACATCACGATTTACATAAGAAAAATAGTTAGTGTCGTAATTTAGAAATTCCGTTTTAAAGCTAGAGTATTTTTTTCAATATTTTTTTATTAAAAGTAATCTTTCCCTGCCAAACAGTAGAACCTGGTTTTGCATCCTCGTCATTACGGACAACACTTGAAATATTTAATACGTGTCCGTCGCTATAGATCTTATCAACCGAAATCTTACCGATTTCCTCATTGTTATATTTTAAACTAACACTATTATTAGAGATTTTAGAAACATTCTCAGCGCGAAAAAGTTGCCCAATCGCCTTCTTTAACATTCTGCCCAGAAATATCAATCGACCACTCGCGCCCACTACTTTTTAATACTCTTAGGCTCAATCTTCAACCGGCTTGTAATATCCTCAGCAGCAAAAGTCGAAGAGCTAAAGCTCACTGCCGAGAACAATGCTGCAAGAATAAAAAAATTAATATTTTATTTTTTTAAATTTCATTTTATTTCTCCCTTTTTAATAATATAAAACGCTTACGTTTAAATCAATTGTATCATGAGTCAACTATAAACTTTTACAAATTAAAAAAAGCTTTTTATATATACAAAAAAATAACACTGATATTTTATTTCATCAGTGTCTCTATTGTAATGATGCAATAATATCCGTAACTTTGTTCAAAAATATCACAACCTTTGATTTTTCGAAATAATTTTTTTGGTTCACTCGAAAACCATTAATCGCAAAAAAATTTAATATCATTTTGCACCAAACTCACCATTAGCGTCTTCTAAAAAAGACCCTATCATAAAAAATCAAAACTATAATTCAAGTCTGCTTGTAAGGGCTTGCCATTTTTATCGCTTTTCGAGATTAATTTCATCACCAGAAAAATTCAGCTACCTTAAGATTAAACCATTTTTTTATTAAGTTTAAGTCGATATCAGAATTATTTAAACTTCGAAAAAAACTGTTAATAGAATTTCGAAAAAAATCACCGCTCTCAATCTGTTCACAAAGTCCTGAAATCTTTTTAATTGCATGATAAGCAAATTCGGTTCTTTCAAAAATCCTTCAAAAATTTCGCCAAAAATTCGCACATTCGAGCCGAAGAAAGCGTTTTCATCTCACTCTTCCCCTCAATTAAAACTACCTCATTTAACGAAAAAAACTCAATTCCACCAGCTAATTTAGATTTTTGGCTTTCGAACACCACAGCGCAATTGCAGCCTGTTTACCATGTAATGTTAAAAAAATTCACAATTCGGTCGGCCTCACCAAAATCAGTTCGCCGCAAAAACTATAGCTAGAGTTTTTTTCGTGAATTATTCATCTAAAAATCTCCTTGATTTTTGTACGAATTTCTTTTGGTGAAACCTGAGATTTTATCAAAAATATGGCAAACATTGAACAATTTTAAACTTTCAAAAATCTATTTCGCTTGCCAAATCTGAACAAATCACCACTGGAATTTTTGCTGTATCAGTATAGCTCTGCAATTCATTTAAAAGAGCAAAAAGCCGAGTGGCCTTCAAGCAAAAATATCAAGAAAAAAATTAAGTCCGGAAAAATTTCTATCAATCTCTAAGATTGCTTTTTGCATAGAATTAACTTTCGAAATTAAAAAAATTTGAACGCAAAAATTATTTCAAAATTATCTGCCAATATTGTATTATCTTCAATAATTAAAAATTTTTTTCACAATAAACTCAACTGACCAGAACGGTTTAAATCAACATAAAAAAAGTGCTTCCATCACGATGGCGGATCACACCGATTTTTGCTCCCATTACCGCCGCAAAACTTTGAGCAATAAAAAAATACCCAAACCAGAACTCTGTGGCCGAGAATTTGCTCGAACTGGCTGATGATTCTGCTTTTTAACTGAACGCCAAATTGAAAGCGGCAATTCTTCACCGTAATCTCGAACTGAAATTCGAACCTTTTCACCAATATTTTGCAATTTTAATTTCAACTTCACTCTTTTCGCTCGAAGAATAAAAGCGCATTATCTGAGAAGTTCATCAAAAATTGAACGAAGTAATTCATAATTCGCCATGATTAACTCATTTTTTTCGAACATTTTTAAACCTAATAACTCTACCGTGAAGTTTAAAAAAACATCGGCAATTTCTGCAACTACATCATTGCAGATTTTTTTCGAATTTATAGGTTCAAGCTCGAACATTGCATCTTCAAGCTTTTGAAATTTTAGTTAAATCTTGAACCAGTCGCAAAAGCCCTTTCACTAGTGATGTCAATTTGGCGCAAAAATTCGGCTTTTTCAGAATTAGAAAGCTCAATTTCATCATCATTCAAAGTTAAAGAAAGCTGGCGAATAATTGAAAGCAGGGGTTTTTCATTTCGTGAGCAGCAATAAAGAAAAACTACTTTCTTTTTGCTACCAGATTTAAAAACTCCCGCTCATCCATATTTTTTTATTATAGCAAATTTTTTTGCTATTTTTAAAAAAAGCTAATCCATTTTTTTAAAAGTGCTTAAAAACATTTTCGTTCAAGACATTATTATAAGTATCGGCATCAGTTCGAATCATCAAAAGTTTTTACTATTCAATTTAAAAATAATAAGCTGTTCCACGAATTCTATTATTCTTCTCTGGTCCAGGGAATAATCCTGCAATTTTTGTAGCCGGATATCCATTAACCGTTACGGCTTCAGAAGAAAGTTCGCCCTTTTTGATAGCTTCGTTAAATTCTTTAAGAACTTCATCCACGCTCTTCTCGTAAATAGCCACTCGCAAACCGAAACGTTGAGTGTCTTTACCATCTTTTGGAACTGGTGGCACTGTATCTGGATAAAAAAATAAGAGAAGAATCCCTTTCGATCAGAACCGTTAGATTCAATATACTGATTCCAGAATGTTGGATAACTAAAAGTTACCTTTCCTAAATCTTCTGGAGCACGAAATTCTTTAACGGTTTTTCCGTCGCTCTTCGTTATATTTCTTTTTCATCATCTTCTTGCTGTTTTCGTTTTCCTTCAGCAACTTGTAAGTCAATTTTTTTCCTTCAACATCTGTTTTTACATTGTTGTATTCAATGTAAGCCCAAATTCCAAATGAACCAGCACCAGCAAAACCGATGCTCAACAGAATAATTGCGATTGTTGAACCTTTAACTGCACCTTTTTTTGAATCTATTCATATCTACCATTATACTTATGTTTTTAAATTTTTTTCAAGTGCTTTTTCGAAACTTTATTTTTATAAAAATAAAAAAACCGCCAAAGCGGAATTTATCAAAAATTGGTGGCTCCTCCCAGACTTGAACTGGGGACACAAGGCTCTTCAGGCCTCTGCTCTACCAACTGAGCTAAAGAGCCAACCTTTATTAATTATACAGTATAAGATTTTTATTGCAAGAGTTTTTTTAAAATTTTATTAGAAAAATAAGCGTGTCGCAAAAATTGAAGTTTTTGTTATATGCTTATGCTTTTTTTATTCTTTTCGAACTTTCTAAGAATGCATAGATAAATCCATCAATTTCGCCATTCAAGACCTTTTTCAACATCTTTTTTTCTTCATACTTAGTTCGTGTATCTTTTAACTATTTTTATAAGGGTTTAGAACATAATTTCGAATTTGCGAGCCCCAATCGGCAGATTTTTCCAGCTTGAAGTTCACTTAAATTCTGTGCATGCTGTTCCATTTTTCATTTGCACAAGCTTTCCACGCAAAAATATTCATTGCGGTTTCTTTATTCTGCGTTTGTGAGCGTTCATTCTGAATTGCCACAACAGTACAAGTTGGAATGTGTGTAATTCGTACAGCCGAATCAGTTGTATTTACACCTTGCCCACCCTTTCCGCCAGAGCGATAAACATCAATTCGAAGGTCTTTTTCAGCAATTTCAACATGTTCTGGCGTATCAATTTTTTTGGCAAAACTTCAACTAAAGCAAAAGAAGTTTCGCGAGTTCCGCCACTATTAAATGGTGAAATCCGCACCAAACGATGCACACCATTTTCACTTCTCATTTTACCATAAGTATAAAGGCCTTGAATTTTCGAAAACACTAGTTTTAATTCCAGCTTCTTCACCAATGCTACGCTCAATTTGCTCAGTTTTTTTAGCTTATTTTTTTCAGCCCAACGCAAATACATTCGCTCCAACATTTCGGCAAAATCTTGCGCATCAGTTCCACCAACACCAGCCGTAATTCGAACGATTGCATCACCGCTGTCAAATTCTCCGTCAAATAAAAAGCTGTTTTTTTAGCTCTTCAAAATCATTTTCGAACTGCAAAATTTGAGCTTCAAATTCTTCAAGAAGCTCATCGTCGCTAAGATTTACTAATTCTAGAATGTCTTTAACTTGCGTTTTTAAAAACCAGCCAAGGGTGAATCTCCTTGTTTAAATCAGCAAGTTTTTTTAACTTTTTCTTGTGCAGTTTTAGGGGTTTAGCCAAATTTCTGGATTCGAAATTTCAACCTCTAAATCTGAGATTTGATTTTTTTGCTTTCAAGATTAAGCTTCAAGCTCGCTTTTTTTCAAGCTCATTTAAAATTTCGCCAACGCGAGCTTTCAGCTTATCCATAATTTATTTCTTTGCCGCCTCTTCAGCTTCTGCTTCAATATTATCTTCCGTGAAAAGTTTTTCAACAAACAAAAGTACGAAATATACAACGAACGCAATTACTAAAAAGTTAATAATATCATTCAAAAATGCACCGTAAGAAAGAACCGCTTCTTTACCTGCTGGTGTTTTTTTCCCATATTCCAAACAACACCTTTCAAACCTTCGGCCGACCCAAGAATGAAGCCAAGTGGTGGCATAATAATATTATTGATCAAAGATTTAACAAGATCGCCAGAAGCCGTTCCAATAATTAAACCAATCGCCATTCCGATCAATCCCTGATCTTTAATAAATTTTTTTAAAACCCGCAAATTGCGCTTTTTGGGTCTACTGCTTTTATCTTTAAAAGCAGGTTTCTTTGTAGATTTAGCTTGTTTTTACTCATAGTATAAATTTTTATCATAAAAAGGTTTACATTTTTCAACAAATTGTTCGCCGCGATCAACATAACTCTTAAACATATCAAAACTGGCATGAGCTGGACTTAAAAATAACCACATCGCCACTTTTCGCGTTTTTTTGAAAAGCAGTCTTTACAACTTCTTGCATATTTGTTTCTGTACCTAAATTTATAAACCGTTTGAATCCGCCTGATATCAATTTCTGAGTTAGTTTTTCAGATTCTGCCCCCATTAAAAATTACCTTTCGAAGTTCTTGCTCTGGCATTTTTGCAATTTTTTTCAGTCAACTCACTTAAATCAGCACCTTTATTACTTCCGCCAAGAATTAGAATTTTTGGCTTTTTCGAAAAGAATTTAGTGCAGCAATCGCACTACCCGGTGTGGTCGCAATTGAATCATCATAAAAATCGCACGCCTTCAAACTCGCGAACAAATTTTTAACCGATGTGGTAAACCTGTAAATTTCGAAAGCCCTTCTCGCCAAAAAAATCGAAGATCTCCTCAATTTCAAAACCCTTTTTACGCAAAAAAATCGAAAGTTGCAATCATTGCAGCACAAGCATTTTTTTGATTATGTTCGCCTGGAATTTTCAAAATATCAGTTTCGAAGAGAGCTTCATCTCCCCATAAAAAAATAGTTTTTCTTGAATATGAGCTAAATTGTAATTCTGAAAAGGCTGGAGCTCTGCCTTGAGCTGACTTTTTAAGTTTTTCAACATTTTTTTAAAAACTATTGGATTTTCAGCATTAAAAAAATAAAAATCATTCTCAGTTTGATTTTTTTAGCAATATTCATTTTTGCCGCCACATAATCTTCAAAGCCATTATGAACATCAAGGTGATCAACTTCAAGATTATTTAAAAATTGCAATATGCGGCGATTTTTGAGCGTCCCAAAGCTGAAAACTGCTGAGCTCATAAATCACGGCATCATCTTTTTAATTTTCGAAAGCTCATTAAGTGCTGGTAAGCTCAATATTACCAACAAGATGAACCCTTAAACCAGCTGCACGCAAAATTTCAACGATAAAACTCGATACCGTTCCCTTGCCTTTTTGAGCCGGTTACACCAATAATTGGTGCTGGGCATTTTTCGAAAAAAATAAATTTGTAACAGATGTAATTTTAGTATTTTTTTGGCAAACAGCTAGGGATTAACTGCGGGCGTTCGCACAATCAAATCTGCTTGAATTTTTGAAAAAAATCATGAAAATCACCAAAAGAATTTAACGCCATTTGGTAGCTCAATTTTTACTTTTTGAGTTTTTCGTCATAAATTTCAAAAAGTAATATTTTGATCAATACTTTTAAAAATAATCATAAGCACTTTTTGCCTCGAGCCCAAAAACCAATTAATGCAATTTTCATATTTCTCCTTTTTAGTTTAGATTATCTTTATTTTATTTTTAGCATAGTTTAAGCAAAAAAACACCCCTTCTATTTTCGAAAAGAGTGTTTTTTTACATTAGTTAACACCAAATTTTTCTGTTTGATTTAGTTGGGTCGCTCGCAGTTTGCCGAGGTTGGATATTTTTGATTACTATTATTTATCGGCTGTGAGGCTTTGGCCAACTTGTGCTGCAGGCGCACCATATGTAACAGAACTGGAAGCAGAAGCATCAGAAGAGCCAGCCTGAGCTTGTTGCGGAGCCGATGTTTGCCAATTCTGTCCAGCAGTTACTTCTACCTTTTTGACTTGGAGAGGATTGATTATTCATAGAACTATTATTGCTTGCTGCAGTCTCAACCGTAGCTGTTTGTGGAGTGTGGGATTGAGCCAGCTTTTTGCATTGCCATAAAGTTAGATTGCTGGTCTGGCGTTAGGGGACATTGTTCCATTTGCATTAGCAGTAAGAGCTTGCTCGGCAATCTTACCCATATTCTGTGCTTGCGAAATCTTGCTTTGGTCACCGCTATTAAATGCACTTTGCATTGCTTTAAACGCTTTGTTATCATTAACATTTGCGCTAGACATGTCAGACCAATCAGCCATTTGCTTAGCACTTGCACCTGAGTATGTTGAAATATCGTTTTCGAAATCTTGAACAGATTTAATATTTCCTGAAGAGAAATCTTGCATAACTGCTTTTTGCTGCGGCAGGATTAACTTTCTTGATATCACTACCTGCTTTTGATGCAATTTGAGCAGCAACAGATTTTCTTTGTTCAGCATCACCAATATTTAAAAGCACTATTAGCAATACTGCTCATTGCAGCAGCTTAGCCCGCACCATTAAGACCCGATTTTGTTACTGCTTGCGAAAGAGCACTATACATTAAACCTTGTTGGACAGGATCGGAAACATTCGAAATTCTTGCAAGCTCAGAATTGACATTCGATACATTATTACCAATCCCATCTGCCATAGCAGCAATCATTCCATCTGTCTGGCCCTTTTCAAAACTACTAATTTCAGCACCAAGTTGTGCCCTTCTTCGATAATCTGAGGGTGTAAGGTTCTTCTTTGCTTGAAGTTTTTCGAAGTTCCTTGCAGTTTCTTCCGTATCGCTTTTTCTTCATATTTTTGCTGCACGAGCTTTTTTTCACCTATGGCAATTCCACCAATGCTTCTTTTTGCTTCTTTCTCTCTTAGAGCTTTAGCCCAGTTCGAATTCTGACCAACAGAATTAATTTTACCAGACATTCTATCAATAGCGCCACGCAAATTTCCGCCAGTTAAGCCATCAATAAATGAAAGCACAGTTTTAATAACTGCAATAATTGCAAATAGTGATAGTATAGGTAAAACGCCATAAATAGTTTTAAGCAATTCATCATCAGATACGCTATATAATAGATTAGAAACAAATAAGGCTCCACCCACCATTAATGAACAAATTGGGTAAATCATTAGCATATTTTTTTCATAAGCTTAGTCCACTTCTTGAAAATTCCCTCTGTATTTGGCAATAACCCTGCAACAAAAAGCTAAAGGAGAAGTTACAACAAGAATAATAACAGCTGCTTCCCTTACCATTAATATAAATACTGTCATAACAACAGCAAATGCTGCAGATACAAGAAAAAGAAGAATTGTACTGCCCGCAACAAGAGTAGCTGTTACTCCGGCTGCAATAAGTGCACCTATTTTTTTGCATGACCTGTTAGAATACCTTCAACAGGGAGACTGCCCCTGTTTGAGCATCGCTCGAAAAAAATCCCATCTACCATTATCTGATAGCCACTTAAATAAGGTACTACCAACGATATTTGAAATATCAATAGCAATTACAACAATATACCAAGAAATATTAACTAAAAATTGCATAAATAATAATTTTTTTGGTAGCATCTTCTTAATGCCGTAGTTAGAAATCCCTGCACTAGTTACTTGTGAAAAAATTATTATTGCAATCATAATTACAAAAAAATATGTTTGCAATATCCCTAAATGTTACCCAGTGCTTAAATGCTTTTTGCCCCTTTCCAGAATTTGAAAAAAAGTTGATCGGATTTAATATTTAAGAAATTTGTTTGCATGAAATTATATAAACTAACAACAACACCAGTTGAAGCACGAACAATCGGGCAAACTATCCAACCGACCCATTCAAGATCGCAGGAATTTTTTTATCTTTATTGGATTCCTTAGTTTCTTTATCCATTTCTTCAATTGCAGCTTTGGCTTCATCGTTCTTTTTTTAGTCCAATCGCCATCATTTGTTGCGGGAGAATAATTACATTTTTTTCTTGAGCTCATTAAGTTTCTTCTCGTCAACACCAGCCGCTTTTAGCCTTTTTTTATATGCCTCTTCACATTTGATTCTATCGTTATTAGCTGTATTATTTCTTACATCCTGTTGAGTTTTATCAGTTGTCGGCTGCGAAGATCTACCAGTTGGGGTTGTAGGAACAACCTGATTATCTTTTTCTTTTTTTCTTCTATTTCTCTATTCTTCTTCTCTTGCTCTGCTTTTTTTCTTAACTTCATCAGGCGTAACAAAAATTGCTGTTAGGATTAGTCAAATCAATAGCATTTGCAAAATTATTACTAAAAAAAGAAAAAAATACTAGAAAAAAATAACTATTAAAAACTTTTTTTATTTTTTTCAACCCAACCCAAAATCTTTTCATAATGCTTATATTTAATCACAAAAAAGTAAAAAAATCAATATAGTTATGCTTTTTTTGCTGCAAAAAAAGTAGCTTACATTTTTACAAGCTACTTTTTTTGAAAATCTGCTTTATAGAAAGGTGCGGTTTTACCAACCGCCGCCTCCACCGCCGCCAGCGCCACCACCAGAGAATCCGCCACCTCCACCAGAGCTGCTCGAACTTGGCGCAGAATAACTGTTCATTGCACTATTAAAGCTATTCAAGCTATTCGAAAACACCATAGCATTAAATGCTGTTGAGCCGACATACCAATCTGGCAAGTAACCTTCATCTTGAAATTGCAATTCAAGCACCTTTGCCCAAAGACTTCTCTAGCCCAAACAACGCTGCCCAAAGGTAAAAGTTTTTTTCATAAAGTTTTTACGCGAGAGCCACCAAATTCAGTTTGGAATCTTTCAGAATTCTGCAAGCTTTGCGAGAACATTAACCGTTCGCTTTCTGCCACCGAAATGTAAAGTTTCAAACCTTCAAGATAATTCTTTTGCTTCAAAAACCTTTTCGAGATGGAATTTTTTTATATTCGAAATAGTAAATATTAAAAATTGAAAGCATAACGGCTACAATGAAAGAACATATAGCTACCGTAAACCAAGGCGAAATAGTTGAAATAAAAATTAACTACTATTCCGCTCGCGAAAAAAACAATACCGCAGATAAAAATAATCACTCCGCCGGCAAAAATTGAGAATTGTTGAAAACTGCTGGCTTTTTCTTGAACATAGTAAGAAGTTCCGCTAAATGCTGAATTTAAAACTTTCGAAGAGATATCAGAGGCTTGCGTACTACTCATTTGTTTAGATAAATCAATCTCAGTTTTACTTCTGAAAAAAATGAATTTAATAACGAAAGCATATCTCGATTCAAATTATCTCGATTTAATAGCTGAATTGTATAGCTCTTTTTTTCTCGCCGCCCAAAAAAGCCCTTCGAAGTTTTTTTCAACAATCTGAATATTGCCATTCACCGCAAAAAAATAGCATTGCAGCAGTAAGTTTTTTTATTTGATTTTACTAAATTCCCCGCATCCAAAAATATCTAATTCTTCAATTTTTGGCGGCAAATATTGCGGAACAACCGCTTTCGAAACCTCGTTCTCTCTCTTAACTGAATTATATTTTAAAAATAACCCGAATAGCAAAGAATAGTGTAATTACTGCTAAAATTAATGCCAAAATTCCAAAAATTATTGTATTTACGTCAATACCACTCACTTCTGGTTGAGCAAATTTACTATTAAAGTCAATTTCAAATGTTAAATTCTCGCCAGCTTGAACATATTTTTTTGAGAGAACTTAAAAACTCCCTCTTCCGGCTTGCGTTCAAAAAGTATTACATTTTTCAGTTAATCCTTGCATTCCAGCGAAACATCTCACTGTGCCATTAAATTCTTTCAAAACCGATAAATCTAAATTAACTGTTGCAATAACTTCATTAAAAGGTCGTTTCCACTGAGTACCATTAGTGTTCATAATCAATTTCTGTACACCACTATCTGTTAAGAGTAGATTTTTAAACTGATATTTTTAGCTGATATTTATGTCTTCCGTAAACGAAACTTCCACTTTCACCAATTCGGAATACGATATTTCCGTCACTTTCATAAGTTGAATATGAAACTTTTTTTACCATCCATTTCAATTTCAGCTTTGCCATCAAAAATAGCTTTACCATTAAAAAAACCGTGGAATTGCACGCTCGATTCCGTGATTTATACCATCACGGATAAAATATGTCGAAATATTTTCAGTAATTTCAAGATTCGTATTTCCTTTTTGGTCGGCGCTAAAAATTATATTTTTGCATCAAACTTCGAAAAAAATAATATTATTATTTTTTTATTCGCAGCTCAGCTTCTTCAGCATCACGATTCCGCCGTCTTCTGGCAAAAGCTTGATTTGAAAAAAACTACTAAAAAGTAAAGCTAAAAGCCAAAAACCGCCACTAAAAAAATAGTGGCATAATTTTTTAGTGATTTTTTTCGAATAAAAATTATTTTGTAATTTCATTGTCAGTTGTTCCTGCATTTTTTTAAAATTAATTAAATTCTCAGTTGACATTTTTACCATATTTTGTACAGCAACATCCGTATTAAACGCAACGTGTGGAGTAATAATAACATTCGGAAAGTTTGCTAAATCGCGATAAATAGCATCCCTAATAATTTTTCCACTCAAATCTTTTCGAATTAGATTCTTTTCATGCTCAAAAAAACATCAAGGCCAGCCGCTGAAACTTTTTCCGCTCACTAAAGCATCTCTTAAATCTTTGGAGTTAATATGTCCGCCACGCGCAGTGTTAACAATAACTACTCCATCTTTCATTTTCGAAATACTTTCTGCATTAATAATGTGGCGATTTTCTGGTGTTAGAGGAATATGAAGTGAGATCAAATCACTTTCTGCAAAAACTTCATCTAAGCTTTTTATATTCCAAAAATTTCACGAGCGGCATCATTTTTTTGAAAGTATCATAAGCAATTATTTTTGCACCAAAAAGCTTTAAAAGCCTTTGCGGTTGTTAAGCCAATATGGCCCACACCAATAATTCCAATGGTCATTGTATTAAGTTCGCGACCCATCAAATTATCTACCGAAAAGTTCTGATTTTTGGCGCGTGAAAGACAAAGTGGGATTTTTTTCGAATTGTTGCTAAGCGTCAATGCAACAGCAAATTCAGCAATTGCGCTTGGTGAATATTGCGGTACATTCGAAATTTTTAATACCGAAACTTTTAGCTTTTTCAATATCAATTCCATCAAACCCGGCCGTCCGAACAGTAAAAATAAGAAATTCCCATTTTCGAAAGAGTTTCCCAAACATCATTGAGTTCTTCGCTTGAAGTATAAGATGAAACCGCATCGAAACCTTCAGCCAATTTTACAGTTTCAGAGTTTAAATCTTTTGGAGTTGTAGCATATTCAATACCAAACTGCTCCGCGAATTTTTTTCAAAATATTGGAGCTCATCTTTTTCGCACACTATAAGCAATAATTTTTCATACATCAATTATAATGCTTATACTTGTTTTTTTCAAGAGCTGAGATTATTTTACAAATTTTTTTCAAAAAGTTCTTCTCTTGAAAGCAATTCAACTTCGCCATTTGCACGTTCTGCAACTTCAAATTTTTCCGCTTTCAATCAAACGATCAGAAATTGTCAACCGATATGGAATACCCATTAATTCAGCATCAGCAAATTTTTTTGGCCTGGGCGAAGATTGCGGTCATCAAACAGAACCTCAATTCCTTTTTTTCGAAAATTCATTATAAATTTCTTCTGCTAATTCTTGCGATTTTTTTCACCAATTTGCACAAGGTAAATTTTTTTGCTGGAGCAATATTTTCTGGCCAAATTAAACCTTTTTCATCACTAAATTTTTTTCAGCAATAACTCCCATCACACGAGTAATTCCAATTCCGTAAGATCCCATCCAGGCTGATTTTTCGTTCGCCATTTTTGTCAGTAAAATAAAGCCCCATTTCATCAGTTTTTTTGCGTGCCAAAGTTGAAGATATTTCCGACTTCTGCAGTTTTAACCTTTTTCTAATCCTTCTTTTTGAACTAATTTCGCCAGCTTCAATCGCTTGGTCTAATATTTCTTCATTAAAAGCAAGAGTTTTTTTCGCCGTCACGCTTCAAATAAACATAATCTTCGCCGGCATCGCAAATTGTTTGAAATTCGTGGCTGAATTTTGTAAATGCCCCGCCACTAGCAAATGTCACAAAGGTATCTTTTTCCCAAACCGAGGCGTTCGAAAAATTCGCTCATAAGCTTTTTGAAACTTTATCGTAATATGCTTCTAAATCTTCTTTAGTTTCGTGAATTGAATACAGGTCTTTCATCAAAAAAATTCGCGACCGCGCATAATTCCACTTTTTGCACGGAGCTCATTTCGCATTTTTATTTTGAAATTGAAAAAAACCGAAACTGGCAAATCTTTATAAGATTGAATATGATTCTTAAGCATTTCAACAATCGGCTCTTCATGACTCCAACCTAATCCAACCTCTGTCTTATCTTTCAGATTAGTTTTAAACCAAACATCCACAACATCATCGTTCCAGCGAGTTGTGCGTTCCCAAATTTCACGGCGCTGAAGCGTTGTCATTAAAATCTCATTTGCGTCGATTTTTTTCAAGCTCTTCTCGAACTATTTTTTTAATGTTTTCTAGCACCTTAAAAACCAAGCGGTAAATAATCATAAGCACCCGCCATTTCTTTATGAACAAATCCAGCTTTAATCAAAAAGTTGCGCGTTCTTAGCTTCTTCACCAGATGGAACTGTTTTGCTTGTTTTTGTATATAATTTTTGATAATCGCATAAAATCTCCTTTTTCAAAAAAATAAAACTCGGCTGAATTGGCCAACCGAGCTTTTAAAAAAATTAGTTAATTTCTGTAATTTCGTATTTGATTACACCTTTTTGGTGTCGTAATATCTACTTCTTCGCCGAGCTTTTTTTGCCCATGATCTGTTGGCCGATTGGTGATTCATTCGAAATCTTACCCTCAAGGGGGTTTGCCTCAACCGCACCAACCATTGTATATTTTACCTCTTTACCATTTTCTAGGTTTTTAAGCTAACTTGATTACCAAGAGATACAACGCCCTTTTCACCACCACCAATAATCACAGCATTTTTGCAAAATATTTTTCAATTTCCATAATTCGAGATTCTGCTAAAAGCTTGTTTTTTTGCGAGCGGCATCATATTCTGAATTTTCACGCAAATCACCAAAAATCACGCGCAGTAGCAACTTCTTCTGAAATTTCTTTACGCTGCGAAATCAAAAAGCTCTAGTTCAGCTTCGAGTTCCTTTTTTTCCTATTTTTTTGTAATATTAAATTCTTGTTTCATAAAATAAAAATCCTCTAAATAAGTCTTATAATTATATCAAAGTTTTTCAATTCAAGTCAACGCTAAGCTTGAAAGAATTGAATGGTCTGCAAAAACATAAAGTAGGAAGAAAGCGATACCATTTTTAATCATATGAATCACAATCCCCGCTCAAATTGTTTGCGTCCATTTTTTTCGCGAATAAAGCACATCACAACGCTCATCACAAATACCGTTACGCCAACATTCATTTGAAAAATGCACAAATCCAAAAAAAGTAAACTCGTTATAAAAATTGCTAGCGGAACATTCACTTTTCGAAGTTGGCCATAAATTATTCCGCGAAAAAAATCAATTCTTCAAAAAAACGGCGCAATCACAACAACTGAAATAAAAGCTAACAAAAATTGCCAAGAATGAATCATTCCGCTGCGTTGAAAAAAACTAAATCTTGAACTTGCAATTTATCGAAATGAATAATAATATTCGGCAAAAATTCTAATAAAAACGCCAGAAATAATCATCGATACTAAAAAAGCCCAAAATTGCCAAACCTAAATCTTGCCAAGTAATCACACCCTTTTAAAGCAATATCATCTTTTGAGATCTTCTGCTTGAAAAGTTTGGTCGGAATAAAATATACCATCACAAGCATTAATCCAAGAAATAATGCTGAATAAATAGTAGTAGCAATCGTGTTTTGAAGCCGCACTTTGATAGCCTACATCATTATTCCAAAAAAATCAAAAGCGAGTGAAAGCCGAATTATTACAGCTGCAAAATAACTTGCCGCAAAATATGACAAAAATTGGCAGAATTATCCAAAAACAATTTTTAAAGGCTTTTTTTGAAAGCATTTCCTCATTCTTTTTTTGAAGTTTTAAAAAAATATTTTTTTAAATTTATTCTTCATTTTTAACCTCTAAAAAAATCTTTGTAAAATCTAGAAAAAAATAATTAAAAGCGAAAAGCCCCATCAAAAAAATATAAAACTCCAGCCGTTGATATTTTCTTCAGCCTCTTTCGAAAGTGGCTTTTTGAGTAAAAATTCGAAAGATAAAAAGTCATTAGCCAACGGCCACCATCAAAGCGCAGGAATTGGTAAAACGTTCATACATGCCAAACTAATTGAGATAATCGCGGTCAGCATTAAGATCATATCAGGACCCATTGAAATAATGTTTGGAAAGATCCCACCAATCACTAAAAATCGGCCCAGAAACGCTTTCACCCGCTTTCGAAAGTTGAGAATTTGCTTTCTGCTGTGATTGTGGATTTGGAACTATCTTTTTCAAAAACCCCGCCAAAAAGTTCATAAAGAGTTCACCAACACCTTTAAAGGTCTCACCCGTAAATTGAATTGTTGTGCCGAGCCCAACAATCGGTGCACTCAAGTTGCATGAATTTTTTTGTATTCCATCAGTTAAAAAAATGCGCCCAAAAAAACCATTCTTATTATTTTTTTGTTTAATTTAATATCTTTTTGAAAAAAATTGATTGCCACGCTGAATTTTTTTAAATTCACACTTTTTGCCAGCATTGCTACGCAAATCTTCTTTAACGGTGGCTGAACTATCAACTTTTTACCATTAAACTCCAAAAATTATGTCTTTTTTTGCAAACCAGCTTTTTGTGCAGGCGAACCACTCGAAATCTGCGAAACCTGCACGCCACCACCAGAAATTCGAGCATCAGAGCTCAAATAAAATTGATTCGAAATTAATTTTTGGCATCCCAAAAAAATTGATAGAACTGTAAAAAAATAACAAAAGCAACCAACCAATTCATTGCAACGCCGGCAAATAAAATTTGAGTTTTTGCCCAAAAAAACTTGCAGCACCATAATCGCCCTTTTTTTAGAATCCGAATCGTGCTCACCTTTCAACCGAACAAAAACCACCTAGCGGAATCGCACCGATCGAAATTTTTTTGTGCTTTTTTTGGTAGAATTTTGTTAGTTTTTACTCTAAAAATTTTTAATTCTTGGCGGAAAACCGATTGCGTACTCTTTAAGTTTTACACCGTTTTTTTCTTAGCCGCAAGCGCGTGACCAAGTTCATGTATTGCAACCAAAAAAAGTTAGCGAAATTAGACCAATAATTATACCAAAAAAATTAAATTCAAAATCTCCATTCTGCCCTTTTCGAAATTCCTTAAATTACCTTTTGCCGGCACAACTTTGTGTGCTAGCAAAAAAACAATTTAAATTGTGAGAATTTCTTTCTCTTTTTCTTTAAAAAAATCGTATCAATTTGTGTACTAAAAATCTTTAATTTCAGCATCAATTTCTTTTTTTCAATTCGCTTCAAATCGTCTTCAGTTAAAGCTTTTTCATCTTTAAGTTTCTTGGCATGTTTTAAAAGCATCTTGGCGAATATTTCGAAGTGTAATTTTTTTGCGCCTTCAACTTTTTTTCTGAAGTTTGTTTTACGATTTGCTTACGACGTTCCTCTGTTAATGGCGGAACTGGCACGCGAACAACGCGACCATCGTCACTCGGATTGAACCCAAGGCTTTGATCGTTGCGAATTGCAGCCGAAATTGCCGAAAATATTATTTGCATCAAATGGCGTAATTAGAATCATCCCTGCTTCTGGTGCGGTCATATTCGAAACTTGATTTAATGGCATTTTTGTGCCATAAACTTCAACCATAACACTATCAAGCATTGAAGGATGCGCTCGACCCGTTCGAACCTTCTTCATTTCGCCCTTAAAAATGCTCAACGGCTTCAGTCATTTTTAATTTAAATTCATCTGTATCAAACATAACACTATTATATCATACATCACCATTATTATTCAAATTGACTTTTAAGAGTTTTTTTATGCTATAATATTGGTTATAGCTTTTAGAAAGCTAAAAAATTCAAAAAGGAGGTGCCAAAAAAATGGCACTAGTATCAATTAAGCTCACAAAAATCAGCACTAGATCATACTCACCTAGATATTGAAGAATCTATCATTCAATATAATCCATCTCAAGAGAAAACAACTCGTAAAAATCATTCGAAAATTTGTCGAAAAAAACACGAAGGAGATAAAATTATTGTTTTTGCAGACCAAGCAAAGGATAAACTCGGGAATTTAGTTATTTTACAACAAGAGTGTGATAGAGCAAATATTGAGCTAACTATATCACTCTATTGTAAAGATGAAAATCATTACAGTGAGCACTTCAGGGGAATATTATTTCCGCGAAGTCGATCTAAGTTTGAGCGAAGAACTCAAAAATATGGCTATTTGGTAGAGCAGTACATTTCTCTCCCCCGCAACAAACTGCGGGGCTTTTTCTTGACTAAAAATTATAAAAAAATGTTAAAAATATTAAGACTAAAAAAATGGAGGTGGCAAATGAGCCAAGAACTTTTATCTAAGTAAACTGATTTAATTGATAGATTTGGCGTGTTGCAAATTAAACTTTCAAACCGCGGTCGAAGGAATCGAGAATTTATTCATATTTTTTTGATAAAAATTCTCGCTTTTCGAAAAGTTAAAAGATGCTGAGATTTTTTTCAAAGAAAATGCACAAAAATAAATTTTAACTCAAAGAATACCATCCGTGATGTTGAGTGCTATAGTGAGTCTAAAGACTCAAACTATCAGCGTAAAATTTTTGATTGACTTTTGTGAACGACACAAGATAGACCTTCTCCTTCATATTGCAGAAGGAAATTCTCGTGGTAGATATAAAACACAAGTTTTCATTTTTTTCGGTTTAGCTTCAATCTCGCTACGGCGAGATTTTTATTCTTCTTGTGCAAAAATTTTTTTACTCAAAAATTTGGATTTCATTTTTAAGTGAATCAAGTTCTTCCTCGAGTTTTTCGGCTTTCGAAATTGCTTCTTTATATTTTTTTCAAAAAAACCTCTTCAAGAGGAATTTCACCACTTTCAATTTTTATTAAAAATCTCATCAATTTCAGCCATTTTTTTACTAATTTCGTTCGACATTTTTTTACCTCCGCCGTTATTTTTTTATCAATTGTTTGAATCATAATTTCTTCACCAGCCGCCAATTTTCCACTTACTAAAGCATAACCTTTTTGAAAGTATATTTTGCGGATTATAGCTTTCAAAAATTCGCTTTTTTTGGCTTGAATTTCTCTTTGCTGTTCAAAAAAATATTATTCAAAATTAAATCTTTCATTTTATAAATCTTTTTGATGGTTTTCAATTTTTTTAATTCATCGATCTTCGAAAGAATAAAAATCGTTTGTGTGCAAAATTTTTGAACATAAAAAAATCTCATTTCGTCAAATTTATTCGGTGTCAAAAATTGCGCAACATTGCTCGGTGTTGAAGCCGCAAAATCTGCCGCTAAATCGCACAGACTTTCATCAATTTCGTGGCCAATTCCTGTAATAACTGGTACGCGAGAAGCAGCGATCGCACGAACTAATTTTTTTCGTCATTAAAAACCGCTAAATCATCATTACTTCCACCACCACGAATAATAGTAATAACATCCGGTAATTCACTTTGCGAATTAAAAAAATCAATTGCTCGAATAATCTGGTCGCTTGCAGAAATTCCCTGCACCTGCGTATGCGCAACAGTAATCCCCAACCCGCCCCAACGCTCGTTAACAATCTTAATAAAGTCAGCATAGCCCGCTGCCTGAACGCTTGAAATAACAGCAATTTTTTTGAGGATTTCGTGGAATTTCACGCTTACGGCTTTCATCAAATAAGCCCTCTTTCATTAACTTTTCCTTTAAAATTTCGAAAGATTTTTTTGAGACTTCCTTCACCTTTTGGTATGATTTTTCTCAATTGTTAGGCTGAATTTTTCCCCAATTTGTGAGTTTTGGCTTTGCTTGTACGATAACCTTCATTCCATCTTCGAGCGGAAATCGCATTTGCCAAACCGTCATAAAAGCAACCAAGAACCGAATCTTCATCTTTCAAATCAAAAAACAAACTTATTGTGGTTCACCTTAAAAGCTTGAAATTTCACCTTCAATCAGAACGCTCGGAAAACTCTTTTTCGAAAAATATCATTGCTAGTTGCAATAAAAATCTGAGACGCTATAAATTACCTCGTTCGGTTGAGGTTTTTTTATTTCAAAATTCAACAACTCTTCGAATTCATCAAAATCCATATAAAACTATTATAGCACATTTTAAGTATAAAAAAATAACCGCCGCGAAGCAGTATTTTTTTCGAATATTTTAGAAAAATTCTTGATTCAACTCTTCAATTTGCGATTTTTTTCACCACCAGAGACTGCACCAAAAAAATCCAAGTATTTGCGTCTATAAATTCTTTCGCAACTTTAAAAATTTGCTCGCGAGAAATCTGCTTAATAAATTTTTGGCTGAGATTTATAATCTCGAAGATGTCCATCCCAAAAAAATATCGAGAAGCATAAAATCCTGCCGTTGAAGCTACCGTTTGCCCACCCATTTGAAACGAACCAAGAGAATAGCTCTTCATAGCGTCAAGCTCCTCTTCGGTAATTTCTTCGTTTAGAACCTTTTTGAGCTCTAAAAACAATTAATTCAAAAAAAGCTCTTTAGCGGTTCCATAATTAGTTTGCCCTTCAAAATCCCAAGAAGAGTCTTTTTGGGCCACGTGAAGCACCAGAATAAATACCATAAGTTAAACCGCGTTTGCGAGCTTGACCAAGAATTCGAGCATGCATTGTGCCAGTTAAAAATATGGTTCAAAGCGTGCATTGCGTCCATTTCAGATGTTGTAAGTTTTCGTGGAAGCAAAAGCGAAATACCAAAACTTATATTTTTTTAAATCTGGGCGATAAATAAAAAAATTGGCTCTTTCGGTTTTTCATTTCATCAGTAATGATTTCGAAACGTTCACCTCTTTCAAGCGGTAAATTTTCAAAGCCTTCAAGAATTTTATTTTTTTGCGAGTTGGTGTGATTTTTTTCCGGCAATCACAAAACGCAGATTATCGGTTGTGTGCGTACGTTTATGATGCTCGCAAATATCTTCAAGAGTGATATTATCAATCGTTTTAAGTCGCTCTTCATAAGTTAGAACTTCTTCACCAAATTCCTGCTGAATCTTTGGCCAAAGAAGACGTGCATTGTTATTTAAATAGCCTGTAAGTTCATTTCGAACGTTTCCCTTTTCAGCCTTAAACTCAAATTCATTAAATTTAGGCTGACTAATCGATAGGAGTTGAAGTTCAAAAATCCTATCCCATTCAAAATCGGCACAATCCGCCACATAGTTCATACTCATATCTGAAGTTGAAGCATTATGATAGGCGCCATTCTTAGTAAATTCAGCTTCAAATTCATGTTCGCTGGCAAATTTTGCATTTTGCGCCAAAAAGCCATATGTTCCATAATATGAGCAGTTTCATAAATTTTTTTGGACTTTTCGTATAACGCGAACCAGCCCGAAACTGAAATTGAAAAACTCATCACCGTTGCATCTGGAACATTTACAAGAAGGCCGCGTACGCCATTTTTTTAGGCGTACTTCTTCAACGGTGTGCCGCATTTATTTACGACCCTTCTTCTTGTTTTTGACGTTGAGCTTTTTTTAGCTTTCCGTGCGTTATTTTTTTCTTAGCATTTTCGCTATTTTTTTCGAAGACGCTTTTTAGCTTTCGAAAAGTCTTCATCTCGGTTTTTCACCAGATTGAATTTCATTAACACCTTTCTCAACCGAATTTTCAGCAAGGCGAGTGAGCTCGGTATCATGATCTTCTTCTTGATGAACGGCAGCATCATTAGGGTGTAATTCTAGTTAAAAATTCGAATAGTCTCATCACGCAAAAGTATTTTTGCAAACCATCAAACAATTTTTGTGATTCAGCACGATATTCAACTAATGGATCACGCTGGCCAACGCTTCGCCAATGAATTCCTTCACGCAAGAAATTCATATTTTCAAGATGGTTCATCCAAAAGTGTATCAAGAATTTGCATATAAACTTCACGTTCAACTTTTTTTGGAACGCTTCTTTACCAATTTCGTATTCTTTATCTTGGTAAAGCTCTTCGGCAATATGTTTTTGCTAATTTGATACGTTTTTTTATCATTCGAAATTCGACCAAGTGCTTCAACTTTTTTTCCTCCTCAATTGGGAAAAATTTCAATAAAAATCTGAAACAAATTTTTTTCATTATTTTTTTGAAGGAATTTCAGCAAGTTCTGCTGCTTTTGAAACAAACAAAGCCTTAATTTCATCTGTAATATCTTCGCCTTCAAGAATTTTTTTCGGCGCATCGTGTGAACAACTTTTCGGTGACGGTTAATTACGTTGTCATATTGAACAACATTTTTTTACGCGTGTCAAAATTGAAGCCTTCAACACGTTTTTTTGAGCGTTCTCGAGAGTTTTCGAAACAGATTTATGCTGGATTGGCATATCTTCTGGCACACCAAGTCGATCCATCAACATTGCAATTCGCTCACCTTGGAAAATTCGCATCAAATCATCTTCGGTTGAAACATAGAATTGTGTCTCGCCCGGGTCACCCTGACGGCCACCACGCCCACGGAACTGGTTATCGATTCGGCGAGATTCATGGCGCTCTGAGCCAATCACAACTAAGCCGCCAAGCTCCTTAACGCCTTTGCCAAGCTTAATATCGGTTCCACGACCAGCAATATTAGTTGCGAGCGTAATTGCACCTTTTTCTCCAGCACGCGCTACAATCGCAGCTTCGTGTTCGTTATTTTTAGCATTCAAAAGGTTATATTTAATTCCTTCTTGATCAAGATATTTAGCAATTTGTTCATTCTTTTCAATTGAACCTGAGCCAACCAAAACTGGGCGACCCTGTGCGTGATATTCTTTAATTGCTTCTGCAACAGCTTTAAGTTTTGCCTTTTCAGTTTTAAAGATTAAGTCTTCTTTATCATCACGGATAACTGGTTTATTCGAAGGAATTTGCACAACTTCTAAAGAATAAATTTGCTGGAATTCTTCGGCCTCAGTAAAAGCAGTTCCAGTCATACCAGAAAGTTTATTATAAAGGCGGAAGAAATTTTGGAATGAAATTGTAGCAAGTGTCATTGATTCTTGAAGAACTGGCACTTTTTCTTTCGCCTCAATAGCTTGGTGGAGGCCTTCATTATATCGACGACCGTTCATTAAACGACCAGTGTGTTCATCAACAATAATCACCTCACCATCATTTGTTACAACATAATCTTTGTCACGTTTGAAGAGGGTTTCAGCACGCAAAGCTTGCTCAACGTGATAAACCGCACGAGAATGTTCTGGCGTGTAAAGATTCTTCATATTGAGAAGTTTTTTTCGATTTTATCAATTCCAGATTCAGTCAATGCTACACTTCGGCGTTTTTCATCAACTTCGTAGTCTTCTTTCGAAAGTTGCGAAATAACTGCGCAAATTGAATATAGCTTTCTGGGTTTTTCAGCCGCAGGAGCAGAGATAATTAATGGAGTTCGAGCTTCATCGATTAAGATAGAGTCAACCTCATCGACAATTGCAAAAATTAAGCTCACGCTGGCGTAGCAAATCAACTTCATTCACCATGTTATCACGCAAATAATCAAAGCCAAATTCATTATTTGTTCCATAGGTAATATCTGCCGCATAAGCCTCTTTTTCGAGTTGCCGGGCGAAGCTTTTCGCATATTTTCATCTTCGTGTTCTTCGTTGTCGTATTCTGGGTCAAAAATAAAGCTTGCTTCATTAATAATTACACCAACCGAAAGACCAAGAAAGTCATATAACTTTCCCATCCAAGAAGCGTCGCGCTGCGCAAGATAATCATTCACAGTCACAACGTGTACGCCTTTTTCCTTCCATAGCATTCAAAGAAACCGGCAAAGTTGCCACCAAAGTTTTACCTTCACCAGTTTTCATTTCTGCGACTTTTTCCTTCATGTAAAAACCATTCCACCAATCAATTGAACATCAAAGTGTCGCATTCCAAGCACACGAGTTGAAGCTTCGCGTACAAGTGCAAAAAAACATCTGGTAAGATATCATCTAAATCTTTTTTTGAAAGGCTTTTTGAGTTTTCCAAAAGCTTCTTTGAGCTTTTCATCACTCATTTTTTTCTGTATTTTTTTCGCTTAGATTATTAATTTCATCAACTTTTTCGTTGCAATCGGCGCAAAAACTTTCTTTTGCGGGTCACCAAAAAAACAGTAGTTAAAAGTTTATCAACTTTGTTTTCTTCCACCATTACATTTTTTTTCTTCGCAGTTTTTTTAGACATTTCCCTCTCCATTAAAAAAACAGTATAAAATCTATCTTATATTTTACCATAATTTGAATATTAAAAAAAGCCCTTTAGTGGACTTTTTTTATTTAAAAAAACTTCATCGATCACGCCAGAAAACACCTCAATTAGCTCTTTTCGCAAGCTTTCAGATTTTTTTATTAAAAAGCTTCTAGATCGTCAAGAAGCTTTTTCGTATTCCGAAACTTTCAAACTCAATTTTTCGAAGCCCGGCAAGAGTTAGCTTAGTTTTTTTACTTGATTTCCCTGAAATTCTCGAAAGCGGAAAGAAAATCCCTTCATCAATAGAATCAGCTAGTTCAAAAGGTTCGAGCCAGTTTTTCCTCATCTCGATCATCGGAAACGTAAAGCTGTTTCGAAAACTCATTAAATTCGATAATTTTTTTAATTTGACGATTGGTGGTTCATTTTTTTGATTGTTTTTAATCTCATAAATCACCACTGTCGATATCCCATCATTACTTTTTCGAAATCTCAGCAAATCGCCGACCATATTTTTGCGAAAAGCTTTTTGGCATAAAAACTACCATTCATAGTTGTAACCCCCATCTTTATTAATATCGCGACAAAAATACGGAACAATTTCACGAACTTGATATCCGAGATAAGTCAAATCTTCACCCACAACTTCTTTGGTTTCGCCGCTTAAAAATTCATTCACAATAACCTCTGCAATATCTTGAATTTCGAAAAGCCAATCCGTCCATTCTTGAGAATCATACCAAACAAAATGTCGATAATTTTGAATACATTTTTTTAATACTTAGCGTTTTAAGTATTTCCCGCCCAAAAAAATCTCAACCTTGCATGGCCGATATTCCAAACCTTGATCTTGCTCAAAAAACAATCCAAAAACCGTAAAAACCGGATCATCTTTTGAAATCTTTAGGGCTCTTTCATAAACTGAACACGAACGCCAATTTCTGGAACAATTTTTTTCGCCCAGATTTTTCGAAAGAAAACAAGCCCATAAGTAATCGAATTATCTGCTTCTTTTTTTACGATGAAGGCAAGCCAGCATTTCGCTTGACTTACGATGTAGCACCTCATATAAAAAGTTCTTGCTGTTTATTCATTTTTTTCCACCCCTTAAAAATAATTTTTAAATAACAATAGCTTAATTATATCATCTTTTATTTAAAAAAGCAAAAATCTCCGCGATATTGCAGAGATTTTTTTGAGTTTTTCGAAAGTTTTAGCCGCGTTTGAGTGAGCGTTTGAATTTTGCCATAATTCCAGATTTTTCCAAGTCGAGGATTTTTCTCAGTCTTATAGCGGCGAATTTGTCCATCAAGTTTTGCTTCAACAATATCGATTGCCGCTAAAAACATTTGAGCTTTGGTCTTTTTGCAACAAGAGTTTTTGTCCGGCACATCAATAATTGCTTCAACTTCATATTTATTATCGTGAGTACCATTTATTTGCGAAATTACCACGCGAGCTGAAGCTGATTTTTTTAGCGTGTCGTGGCAAATATTTGTCTAATTTACCGATGTGTTTTTCTGCGTATTTTTTTGGTTGTTTCGTCAATTTCGTATTTATTTCCTGTAATTTCAATCTGTGAGATCATATATAATCCTTTTTTTGTTAGTTTATAGCTCTATATTAGCATAAACATTTTATTTTGTCAAGAAAAAAAGCCCGCGAATGCGAGCTATTATTCTTTGAGCGCCATAATCTTATCAGGCCGAAAGCCAAACCAGGCGTCCGTATCTGTTTCAATAACTGGTGCAGCCATAAAGCCAAGTTCATTCTTGACATACTCGCGAGATTCCGGACTTTCATCGAGATTAATTTCCCGATATGCAATCCCCTCTGAATTAAGAACGCGTTTGGTCATCATGCATTGCATGCAGTTATTCATAGAGTAAAGAACTACTTTTTTTGAGCCATTTTAATCACCTCTTTCTATTTTTGGCTATATTTACATTATAACATAAGTAAATTAAAAAAAGCACTACATTTAGTGTTGTAAAATTTACAAAACGCTACATTTAGTGCTTATTTTATTTTTTAGATTCGTTCGCGATTATTCATATATGGTTGAAGAACTTTCGGTAAAACAAGATCTTCCCCATCTTGAAAATTCTCAATTGCCGCCACCAAACATCGCGCAAGTGAAACAGCTGTACCATTCAAAGTATGAACAACTTGCAGTTCACCATTTTCACGACGCACGCGAATATTCAAATTTCGCGCTTGATAGTCGGTGCAGTTTGAGCAGCTCGTAATCTCACGATAACTGCCATCAACCGGACTCCAATACTCAATGTCATACTTCTTCGAAGCTGGCGCACCCAAATCACCACTGGCAATATTGATCACACGATAAGGAATACCTAGCTCTTGATAAATTTCTTCTTCGATGGCCAAAATTTTTTCATGAACTTCAGCACTCTGCTCTGGCAAAGTATAAGCATACATTTCAAGCTTATTGAATTGATGAACACGGAAAAAGCCCAGCGCGTGTGTTTACCGTAAGTTCCCGCCTCTTTTCGATAACAAGGAGAATATCCAGCGTAAAAAAATTGGCAAATCTTTTTTTCGTTCAAAAATTTCAGTAGCGTGAAAACCAGTTAATGACATTTCAGCAGTTGCAATCAAACTTAAATCCTCACCTTCAATGAAATATTCATCACTTTGTTCGCTTGAACGAGGCGCGAATCCAGTTCCCGTGGCAACTTCACCATTAACCATATGCGGAACAGTCATAAAATTAAAGCCTTTGGCAATCAATTTATTCAGAGCAAACTGATAAATAGCATTTTCAAGAAGCGCTAAATCGCCTTTCAAGAAATAGAATTTAGTTCCCGCAACCTTTGAGCCACGTTCAAAAATCAACCCAACCTTTTTTTGTTTGCAAAATCTAAGTGGTCTTCAGCACCTTTACGGCTTTCAAAAAGTTCTTCGCCCCAAGTTTTTTTACCAAATCATCTTCGCCTTCCTCACCAATCGGTACATCAGCTTGAAGAATATTTGGAATGCCATTTAAAAGCATCCGAAAGTTTTTCATCAAGTTCGCGATAATTTTTTTCAAGCTCGGCAAGCTCCTCTTTGATTTTCTTACCTTCTGCAATTTGTTCATCACTTGGCTTTCCACCAGAGTTTTTTTCATTGAGGCCGCAATTTGGTTACGGCGAGTTCGAAGTTCGTCAATTTGAGCTGTAAGAGCTTTTCTTTCGTCGTCGAGCGAAATAACAGCTTGAACATCAGCATTTTTATAACCTTTATTCAACGCATCTTTTTGCACACGCTCGGCATTTTTCACGAATAAATCTAATATCTAACATATAATAATTATACTACAGTTTCGGCAAAAATAACCCCTTTTTTTAACTTGACTTTATTAATATAAAATTATATAATATGTAAGTATTAGTTCTTTTCAAAAACTGTGCAGAAAAAATCTAGGAGGAAGTTTTCATGGAAAGAAGTAAACTCGTTGGGCCTCTACAAAGCGAAGAAAAGCTGAAAAAAAGCTTGAAGAAGAATATACAATAATCCTATATAAAATTATTAGGTATATTATAGAAGAACTCGGTCAATCGATTGAACGGCAAACAATTCCATTTAATTACTATGATTATTGGAGGAAGTATTCTACAAGAATTAGTATTCCAAAAAAAGAAGCAATCGAAATGGGTTATGGAAATGATAAATTTATAGAGGTTCGAAGAGCTGTTAATAGTAAGTTTCATATTTTTTTGAAGAATATGAAGCCGAAAAAAATGGCGTAGAACAAATCATATTTCTAATAGAACCAAAAATTGATTTTTGGAATCTGATAAGCCAAGCCGAAATGGTAAAGTTAATCTTTATTATGAAGCAATATCGGAAGAAGTTAAGAAATATATTCGAAAAACTTTCAAAAGATCAATATGAGGATCTTTTGCGAACAAATTCGTATTAATGAGATAATAGAGATCCCTATTACTTTACCAGAGCATATACATATGACACATTTACACAAATACTTAAAGCAACATCCAAAAAGTATTTAAAAATATCGCTGGTTTTAGAAGGCCTCATCTTAAAAGTGAGGCTAGAAAGAAAGGTTACAATTTATATGTCAAAGTAACTGGACTGGATTTTTAATCTTAAAGCTCCAATTTAAATTTGGGGCTTTTTGTTTGACTTTTATTTTTAAAAGTGGTATAATCTATATTATAACACTTCCCTTTCGGGGATGCACTTTAAGGAGGAAACCGACCATGACTACAACAGTCTTAACAAATGCCGAATTGATCGAAAATGCTCGCACAATTGATGCGAAAGATTATCACGATAAACTTTCGCCGAAGATTCGTGAAGTTTTTGCAGGATTAAGCGATCAAGAGATTAAAAATGCGATCAGCTCTTGTTCTGCAGGAAAAATGTTATCTTATTGAAATTCCCGCTAGCAATATTTTCGAAGAGAAATATCTCTATTATATCAATAATACCATTCGAATGAGCCCCCTATTCCAAACAGTGAAAAAGAGTTGCATTCTTTGATAAAAAAATGGTGAAAAAGTATGTTAGGGGTTTGGCTCCGTGGCGACATTAGGAAGTTCCTTCCTAAGGGCCGCAAGCATTATAAATCCTGAGCGGTCAACACGCCTCGCCAAAATGGCGGGGTTTTTTTCTATTGACTTTTTTTATTTTTTTATGTTATTATAATTATGTTTTAAAGCAAAAAAACAAAAAAAGGAATCAAATGAAACAAAAAAACTACAAAAAAAGATACTTAATTATTTTTGACCCAATTTTTTTAAGAAAAAAATTTCAAATTGAAAAATTGAAAAAAAGGAATTTCGAAAGACGCAGAACTTAAAAATTACCCTTCCCGAAGAAAAACTTCTTTCGCGGTGTTAGTTTTAGCGAAAATGTTAGCTTGAAAAAAAGCTCGCAAATGGCAACTGGATCAAAAACTTTGCATGCAAAAATTTGGTGAAGGTGCTGAAGAATTATTTGGTGTAAATGAAATTAATGAAGAAAGCGAACTAGAATCTCGCGACGTGCGAATCATCGCCTTTATCGAAAAGAGTTTAGCTTAATATAACTATATCAACAATAATAAAAAAACCTCTTAAATCTTAGTGAAAGAGGTCTTTTATCTTACTCATTCTATTTAATAGTTTTTTTCTAATAACAATTATAGAAATCACAGAAAGTATAGCACCACCCATGAAAAAGTAAATTTTTTTAATAAAATTATTTTTCGAAACCTGTGTTTGGTGCACTAATATTTTCTTTTAGCTTCTTCTCTTCTTTTACTGGGTTCAAAGGTTTTTCAGGTGCAGGAATGCTTTTTCTTTTTATAAACAAATGTTACAATCTTTACACCTTCTTCAACTTTTTCCAGTTTTAGGTGATGAGTCTTTAAGCAATTCCGCTTTTTTTCGAATCCTTCGAATTGCTTTTCTTCGGCAGCATAGTCTGTGCCCACTTGAACTTTATTCTCTAGCAAAACTTCAGGAGCAAGGCTTGTACCATTCTCATCTTGATAGCGTACAATCACAGATCCACGCTTTTTGATATCTGCATAAGATTTCATTTTTGCACCGTTTATAGCACCTGCAGCCGTTTTATCTAGAGAAAAATATTTATCATCACCTCGGTAAATTTCTGTAGTTGCAGAAATTGGGTTCAGTTATTCTCGTTATAGTTAATTGTTTTTTTCGCTAGTATCCAAAAATAGTTAATCTTGGTAAGAATTGATAAAAGGCTTTATCGTCAGCAATTTCTACAATCTGATATACAAGCTCGTGGCTTGAATTTTTTTATAACTTTATATTTTAAGTTTATACCAGTCTTGAGCAAGACGCCTTTTGAAGTAGCGTTATCGCCAAAGTTAGCATATAATTCTTGGATATTTATAGTACTGACTACCCCTTCTTTCGGATTCAATTTCGTATCAAATGCAATACCAGAAGATTGTGGTAGTTTCATTTTAACAATATCACCCGGTTTAATGTGCTTTGGATTATTCTTGTCAGATTGCTTCAATCCAAAAATCAAAAAAATACTGCCATTTAAATTTTCACCATCCTGGCTAGAAGCATGAAAAAAATATTAAACCTAAAATCAACCTCTGGTAATGTTTTACCAATACCGGTAATTGTACCAGTTTTACGCACAACATCTTTATCGTTAACTTTTACAGCTTGTTCAACATTATATTTATGATTAACCCAAGCAGCATAATTATAGTCAACAACACTTACTAACAACTCCATATCCGAGAATTGTTTAGCCTGATTATTAAATATTAGCTTATATTCTGAATTTGTAGTAACACTCTTTTCCGGAATAATATTTTCTGCTTCAGCATTCCCCTTAACTGCCCTCCGAACAAAACTGCCGAGATTATCTTCAGTTTTAATAAGCTTCATCTTACCGATAATTATATCTTTATAACGGATATCTCTGTCTTTTTAGCCCGCCAGCATAAAGGCTTTCAAACCTAAGATCAATATAATCGCCAGCATTAATATTCTGACCATTCTTAACATTTATGTTAATCTTAGTATTAGTCCGATTAAATGAACCGGCCGATTGAAGTTCTTTAATTTCACCCGTTGTGTCGACATCAATTCTCTTTGCTGTGTCAGCAAACGCAGGTTGAGTCAAAAAAACATAGCACAAACAGTACCTATAAAAGCATAAACTGCTATTTTATTCTTAAACATTTTTTTCTTCCCTTTATTTTTTTATTACTTATGCTTAAAATTATAACTGGTTATGTATAAAAAGTCAAGGCTTAAATAATCACAAAAATAAAACTCCACCATTATTAGTGGAGATTTATTGCGAATTGCGCTATTTATTATTCATTAACACCGAGTTCAATTCGTGAGAATTGTCGCACAACGATATTTTCACCAAGTTTTGCAACAGTTTCTTTTTAAGAACTGCTCAACTGTTTTACTGTCGTCCATGATGTAAGCCTGTGAAAGAAGAACTTTTTCAGCAAAATATTTTTTTACTTGGCCATCAACAATTTTGGCAGCAATTTCAGCTGGCTTTCCTTCTTTCGAAACTCGCTCTTCAGCTTCAGCTTTAACACGAGCAATTTCTTCAGCTGGAATATCAGCTTCAGTAGCATAAACTGGCGCCATAGCAGCAATTTGCATAGCAATTTGGTGGGCAAAATTCTTGAAATCTTCTGTTCGAGCAACAAAGTCAGTTTCACAGTTAACTTCAACAATTACACCAATTCGACCACCGTGAACGTAAGCTTCAACCAAACCTTCACGAGCTTCGCGGTCACCTTTTTTTCTCAGCTTTTTGTTAGACCTTTTTACGAAGAGCTTCAAGCGCTTTATCAAAAATCACCTTCAGCTTCAATAAGGGCTTTTTTTGGCATCGGTCAAGCCAAGACCTGTCAATTCTTTAAGTTTCTTAATTTCTTCAATAGAAACAGCCATTTTTTTATCCTTTCGAATTTAAGAATTATTTATCAGTTTTAGCTTCTTTAATAGCTTCAATCACATAGTCCAAAAAGCAATTTAACACCTTTAATAGCGTCGTCATTGGCTGGAATTACATAATCGATTCCTTCTGGGTTAACATTTGTATCAACAATTGCAACAACTGGAATATTTAAAGTTTTAGCCTCTCGAATTGCGTTTGCATCAGCAATAGCATCAGTTACAAATAAAAATTCCTGGGCGGCCCATTAGATCTTTGATTCCACCATATTTTGTATTTAAAGCTTCAATTTCTTCAGCGTATCGTTGAACTTCAAGTTTCGAATATCGTTTTGAAAGTTCACCACTTTCCATTCGTTTTTCAAGAGTTTTCATTTTCTTGATTTGTTGGTTCACAGTTGCTGAGTTTGTAAGCATTCCGCCAACCCATCGTTCAACAACGTATGGTTGATTTACGCTTTGAGCAGCTTCACGAACAGCTTCTTTAACTTGTTTTTTAGTTCCAACAAAAAGAACTTTTCGGCCAGATTCAACAGCTTTAGTAATAGCTGGAAGAGCTTTTTCAAGACCTTCAACAGTTTTAGTTAGATCAATAATGTGGCTATCTTGACGCTTGCTGTGAATGTATGGCGCCATTTTTGGATGCCAGCGTGAAGTTTTGTGACCAAAATGAACGCCAGCCTCAAGCAATTGCTTGATATCTACTTTTACAGACATTTTAACTCCTTTGTCTTCATTTTTTTAGGGATAATTTCGAAAAAAACTCTCGAAAGGAATTCTCCCAAAAAAATTGTTTCATTAAATTTATATACTTTTCAATTCTATCACACTTTATAAAAAAAGAAAAGAGGCAAATTGCCTCTCTTCTCTAATTTTATTGTCGTTTGATAACAACCACAGAAATTGCCGCAAGAATTATTGAAACAACACTAACCAAAAACAGTTTCAAAGCCCTGTTTTCGGTTTTCACCAGTATTCGGAGCTTGAAGTTTTTGAATCTGTTTATTATCTTTTTTTCGAAATTTTATTTTCAGGTAATTCGAAAGCTTTTACTTCGCCCAAATTCTGCCCTTGTTTTTCATCAAGCTTTTTCGTCTTGCTTTTTTTATTCTCATTTTTTTCTTACTTTCTTCGTTTGCTATTTTCTCCCCAAAGCGTCAGAATTATTTTCTTCGTCTTTCTTCAAACGATCAGCTTCTTCTTGTGCGGCCTTTTTTTAAGCTCTTCCTCAGCAGCCTTCATCTTTTCTTCTTCAATTTTCTTATTAATTTGATCAATAACGTTGTCAATTCCAGCAATCAAGCTAGATTTGAAACGATCAGCAAGAAGAAACTCGTTTCCATATTGAGCTCGCAATTTATTAAAAATATCTATTAATGTTACCTTTAAGCATTTTTTTGCATTTCGCTCAGCTTTGTTTAAATCTTTTTTTCACCCAAAAAGTTCTTTTTGACGATTTTTCGATATGTGCGATAAAATTTCCTTCATCTGTTAGAGCTAAAATTGCATTTGCAATTCGCTCTTGCAATTCTTTTTAATTCCGGAAGTTGCTCATAAACACCTTGTTTTTTTCTCAGCCGATTTGTTAATATGCTCAATTTCTTTCATAACAGCTTCTCGATATTCAAGAACATAAAAAAATCGTCTTTATTCAATTTTTTTCTAAATATCTTTGAGCTTGATTTGATGGCGAAATTGAACTTTCATTTTTAATATATTTATCTGCCTTGATTGCTAAATTCTTAAGAAAAAGCTATTTGGTTTTCAAGTTTAGCTTTATTACTTGCGATTTCTTCTTTCAAACTTTGCATGTCACCAGATTCAACGGCGGATACATTTTTTTGCCAGTCAATAAACTCACAAAAACCAGAGAAAGTAAGAATTCCCACAACCATTAGAATGGTTAGTTTTTTTCATTTGTAACTCCTCAAATTAACTATTTATAATACCAAAATACACTATTTTAAAATTATTTTTCAAGCACGAACATAATGTTTTCATACATATCTTTTTTTAGAAAAATTAAATTTGCTTTTTTTGAAATAATCTGCTAAAATGAAAAAAAGTTATGAAAAAGAATTTACATCCAACCGAGTATCGCCCTGTCGTATTTAGCGACGAGGTGGCTGGATTTGCTTTCTTGACTCGCTCAACAGCAGATTCAAAAGAAACAATCAAATGGGAAGACGGCAACGAATATCCATTGGTAAAAAAATGCACATCTCGAGTGCTTCTCACCCATTCTTTACTGGTGAAGAAAAAAATCATCGACACCGAAGGCCGTGTTGATCGATTCAAACGAGCACAAGAAATGGCTGCTGCTCGTAAAGAAGCTTTGGCAAACAAAGCTAAAAAAACAAGCTGCTGAAGCCGCTAAAAAAAGCTGAACGATAATTCGTTTAATGGAAAAAAATCTCGCATTTAATTGCGAGATTTTTTTCTTAAAAATTAAATTGCGTAATTTTACCAGTCAGCAATATAACCTTCCATCAACATATAAGATCCAAGAAAACCGACAACAAACGAAATTATAGTAATAACTTTATACCCGCTATCAGTAGTCAAATGGATATTAAAAAAATAGATGCTAGAATCCAGTAAGTAATGAAGAAAAAAACACCATAAAAAGACCCAAAGAGCTATTAAATATTTCAAACAAAGCTTCCAAAATGGACAATTAGGGTTGTTATTTACTGGTATAGATGCCATATTTATCCTTTCGACGTTAAAATATTATATCTATATATTACCCCCCTTACCATTAAGTCAAGTTTATTTTGGGATTTTCCAGTAGATTTCTTGAATTTTATTTTTTTCGAAGAAATTCATTAGCTTTTCGAAAATGGTTTTGAGCCGAAAAAAATCCCTTATGTGCCGAAAAATGGTGACGGGTGAGCGCTTTTAATTTTAAGATGTTTTTGGATTTGTTATTCGAGCACCAACTTTTTTTGCATGCGCTCCCCATAAAAATAAAAAAACTAACGGCTTTTTCGAAATCATTTTAAAAAAATCTAAAAACATGTTCTGAAAACTCCATCCAGCCAAAATTTGCATGACTTGCTGGCTTACCTTTTTCAACACTAAAAGAAGTATTCAGCAGTAAAACACCTTGCTCCGCCCTAAGATTCCAAAAAAACCATCGCTTGCCGGCTCAATTCCTATATCACTTTGAAGTTCTTTATAAATATTTTTGCAAACTTGGCGGAATTTTAACACCTTTTTAACCGAAAAACTCATTCCATGTGCCTGCCCTTCTCCATGATAAGGATCTTGTCCAATAATCACAACCTTAGTTTTTTTCAAATGGGCATTTTTTTCAAAACAAGAAAAAAATCTCTTCTCTTGCGGGAAAAAAATATCTTTCGAAATGCGTTCGCGTTCAACTTTTTGCCACAACTTTTTTTAAAAATATGGCTTTTCGGCTTCGTTTTCAATAAATTCACGCCAAGAGGTCATTTTCATATCAAAATCTTATCATAACCACAATCAAATTTCAATACTTCAAATTTATACGAATTTCTGGTATAATATTTTATATGCCAAAAAAATTGATCTAAATCTTGATAAACTTAAAAACTGAGCGCTGAAGAAATTCAGGCTTTTTGAGCGAACCAAACGCTTATTCTTCGCCTGATTTTTTTCTACTAAAAAAATAAGCGATTTACTGAACTCGAAAAAAATTATCGAGCGTGGTGAATTGCGCGAAAAATCTTGAAAAAAATATCGAAGAAGCGCGCGAACTTGTTAGCCTTGAAACTGGTGAACTTGCCGAACTTGCTAAAATGGAAATAGTTGAAAGCGAAGAAAAAAACTTGCCGATCTTGAACAGGAGCTTTTCGAAATGCTTCTCCCTAAAAGATCCGAACGACGAAAAAAATGTGATTGTTGAAATTCGTGCAGGAGCGGGTGGCGATGAAGCTTCCCTTTTTGCGAGCGAACTTTACCGCATGTATTTACGATATTGTGAACAAAATGGCCTAAAAAACCGAACTTTTTGAGCGAATCTGCCAACGATGCTGGCGGCTATAAAGAAGTTGTTTTTTTGGAGTAAAAGGCGATGCTCCTTACTCAAAATTAAAAATTCGAAAGTGGTGTTCATCGAGTTCAACGCATTCCGGCTACTGAATCGCAAGGGCGAATTCACACTTCAACCGTAACGGTAGCAGTCTTACCTGAAGCCGAAGAAGCTGATATTGAAATCAATCCGAATGATTTGCGAATTGACGTTTATCGTTCAGGTGGTCATGGTGGTCAAAGTGTGAACACAACTGATTCTGCCGTGCGAATCACTCACATTCCAACTGGTATGGTGGTTACAAACCAAGATGAAAAAAATCACAAATTAAGAACAAAGAGAAAGCCCTTGGGATTTTGCGTGCACGCCTACTTCAAGCTAAAATTGATGAGGAAAAACGCCAAACTTACCGCCGAACGCCGCAGTCTAATTGGTTCTGGCGACCGTTCCGAAAAAGATTCGAACATACAACTTCCCTCAAGATCGCATCACCGACCACCGGATTGGCTTTTCAAGAAGTAATATTCCAGCCGCAATGAATGGGCAAATTTCAGATATTGTTGAACACTTACAAGCTGCCGAGCTTGAATTCTTGGCCGCAAACGCTTCAGAAAACAACTAATTTATGCGAGAAACTATTGAATCTTGGTTGAAAAAAATCAGCGCAAAAAAACTTAGAAATGCTAAAAATCGAAAGTTCACAACTTGATGCTGAGCTAATTTTGGCAAATGTTTTAAAAAGTTGAACGAACTTTTTACATGCAAATCCTCAAAAAAAGCTTTCAAAAAAATATTATTTTTTTCACGCTAATAACTTTTTTTAAATAAGCGCCTAAAGAGGATTCCCTCGCTTATATCTTTCGAGAAAAAGGAATTTTTTTGGAAGAACTTTTTTTGTAAACGAAAATGTACTAGTTCCTCGCCCAGAAACTGAAACATTGATTGAAATTACTAAAAATTACCAAAAAATGGTGATAAAATTTTTAGATGTTGGTACAGGTTCTGGAATAATTCCAATCACTCTAAAAGCTGAGCTTGGCAAAAAAATATAGATCTTTTTGCGAGCGACATTTCGCTTCAAGCGCTTTCTGTGGCAAATCTAAACGCTATAAAAAAATCCTTAAAAAGTGAAATTGAGCTTTTCGAAAGTGATCTTTTAAGCAAAATACCGTCAGAAATTCTTTTCGAAAATAACAATAATTACAGCAAATCTACCTTATGTCAATAAAGATTGGGTAAATTTCGAAAAGAATAATGAGCTACACCATGAACCACAAATTGCACTTTATGCTCAGAAAAAAACGGATTAGAGGCAATCTTTAATTTAATTTATCAAGCTCAAGATTTACCAAAATTGCAAAAAAATTATTCTTGAAGCCGACCCATCTCAATTTAAGGAAATTGAAAAATTACGCCAAAAAAATGTGGTTTTATCAAAAACTTATTCAGAAAAATTACACAATTGTTTTTCGAAAAATAACCCAACGAGGGGGTTATTTTTATTTATGATATTCTTCAAGAGTTGCGCTGAGTATATCTTTCTCTACCGTCTCGAATATAAGAAATTTCAACAGTATCGCCAACGGACTTTTCACCGATTAAAGAACTAATGCTGGAATTTTTAGAAACCTCAACACCATCAATTTTTGTGATTATGTCTCCGTCCTTTAAACCAGCTTTTTTTGCGCAGGGGCTACCATATATAATAGCATTGCCTTTTTTTCGACTTAACTAAAGCACCTTTCGAAACATCAAGATTATATTTTTTTCTAATTTGCTGATTAATTGATATATAACTCGCTCCAAGATAAGCTCGTTTCGGTTCCTTGCCTTTACTAATAGATTTTAAGATACCTTTTACTGAAGAGATTGGTATTGCGAAGCCAATACTTTGAGCTTTAGAGGCGACTGCAGTATTAATTCCAATTACCTGCCCTTGTGCATTCACTAAAGGACCGCCAGAATTTCCACTATTGATTGCCGCGTCTGTTTGAATCATATCGGTCAAAACTTCTCTTGAAGAACCGTCTTCACTAGAAGCCTCAACCGTACGACCAATTCCAGAAATAATGCCACTCGTGACAGTACCGTCATATTCACCCAAAGCATTTCCGATCGCAATCACTTGCTGTCCGATATTTATTTTTTTCGAATCTCCAAGCTCGGCAGCTTTCAATCCTTTTGCGTTCGAAATCTTTAAAATTGCAATATCACTCATTGGGTCAACCATAACCACTCTAACGTTTTTCATAAGAATCGCCATTATTAGTAACAACCAAAAATTTCAGAAGATTTTTCAATAACATGCTTATTTGTTAAAAATATATCCATCTTGACTAATAATGATTCCCGTTCCTGCACTTGCAGAATCTTCTGTTGAATAAAAAGAATCTTGAACTTTTTTTGATTTTTTTGCTAACAATAGAAACAACACTTTTGCGAAACTCTATTCGCAACTGATTCAATCGAATTAGAATCCATTTGATTCGCAAAATTTGAAGCTTTATCGCTCGCCGAAAAAAATTGAAGTTTGCAGACCCAGTTTTATTCTTATTAAAAATTACTTTTTTTGATATGATTTGAGCTAAAATAATTACACAAAAATACAACCGCCACCATAATTATGGCTATTAAAAAAATTGACTTTTTTTGGCTTTTTTTAAAATATTTTCGAAAAATTCATATTTTTAACCTTTCGCAACTGGAATCGAAGAAAAGAATAGTAATAAAGTTAAGATGAGAATTGTTGCAAAAATCACCTCTGGTAGAAATTCTTTTCGTTCCCTTTCTTTATTTTTTTATCTAAAATAATCATATTAAAACCAATAAAAACTTAAAACTGTTAAAAATAATTGCAGCCTGAGGAATTATAAAAATTAAAAATATGGTGCAAAAGTTAATGCGATAACCAATCACCAAAAAGTTGAATATCCAAGCAAATTCAGCAATAATTAGACCCCAAAAAAAGACTGAAAAATCTCAATATTTAAATCTGCATAAGATGAAATAATATGCCGAATTGTTGAATATCCGAGCAAAAATGCCAAGATAAAAAAATTAAAAGCTTCGTTCCAACCATAGGTAATCGAATATAAAGCCGAAAAACCCAAAGAATACGGTGAAAAGAGCTTGAACTTGCACGAATAATTCTTTTTGAGCTTGGCTTAATGATTGTTAACCAAAAATATATAAAAGCCAAGAGTAGCCCTTGCGAAAAAGATGTAGTTTATACCTGTTGAGAACATTAAAAATAACTATACTTAGCGAAAAAGATTAAATCAACAAGATTTGATTTTACATTTGCAAGCCAAAATCTTGGCCGAACAGCAAAAGTTCGCCATTTGCTTACAAAAACCAAGAGAACTGCAATCCAAGGAGTTTTAGTAATATAAATAGAGAGCCAAACGATAACCGCCAAAACAATATTTAAAAAATATGTGCAACGTTTCCCCAAAAAGAATGTTTTTTTCGAAATTCTAATAAAATCCATACTCTCTCCATTATATCACACAATTTTAAAAAAATAACCATAATTGAAAAATCTTTAAAAAAATCATGCTAAAAATATAAAAAAATGAAGAGTAATTTTTTTGGCAACGGCATCCTCGAATAGCCGACACTTTCGGGATTTTTGTTTTCTTTTTTTGTGTAACTTTAGGAACAATCTTTATTAATACTTTTTATTTTTCAAAGCTTTACAATTGTTGGCTCGAGTATGGAACCAACTTTTAAAGACGGCGATAAAGCCATTATAAATCGATTGCCCTTAACTTGGGGCAAATTTTTACGAACACAAAAATTTGTACCAAAAACGTGGTGAGATTATTGTTTTCGAAAACCCACAGTTTATCAACGGGATGAAAGATCAATATATTATTAAACGCGTGATCGCCTTTGCTGGTGAAAAAAAGTGAAAGTTGAAAAAGGAAAAATTAACAGTTTACAACGATAAACATCCTAACGGTTTTTAGCCCAGATAATAATTTTAATAACGAACCAAAAAAAGTATACAAGTCATGATGGAGAATGGACCGTTCCAGAAAAATGAAATATTCGTTTCGGGTGATAATCGCGAGGGAAATAATTCGTATGACTCCCGAAGTGGTCTCGGTACCGTTCCGCTGTATAAAAATTGTTGGCCCTGTTGCCTTTCGAATCTTTCCTTTTAACAAAAATTCGCAATTTTGAATATTCACAGAACTATTAAAATATAAAAAAACAACCCTTTTTAACGGGGTTATTTTTATTTTGAAAGAATTTCCTCAAGTCGCTTTTAATTCTTCTTCACTTTTTAAATTTTATAACGATCTTTCCTGAACCTCTTGCAGAAGTTTTAATATCTACATCTGCACTCAGCTTTTTTTCGAAATATGCTTAACTGTTTTTCGAAAGGATTGTTCACTTTTTAGGTTCAACTTTTTTTAGACTCTTCAATCTGCTTTTTTTATAATTCACTAAGAATTGTTCAATTTTACGTGAGCTCCAATTTTCTTCAATAATTTTTGGGAGAATTTTTCTTGATAGTTTCCTCATCAATCTTTAAAAGTGGACGCGCTTTGGCCTTCTTTTTAGTTCGCCAGAAATGATATAGTCTTTAACAATTTGTGGAAGTTTTAATAAGCGCAAGGTATTCAAAAACTGCACTTTCACTCCTTCCGCCAACGCGTTCGCCAATTTCCTTTGCCGTTAAATTAAATTGTTCACGAAGTTTTAAATAAGCTTCAGCCATTTCAAGAACATTTAAATTATCGCGCTGAATATTTTCAATCAAACTTAATTCGAGGCGGTTTTTGGTCAGAAAGCTCACGAACAACTGCAGGAACCCTTTCTAGCCCCGCGAGCTTTGAGGCGCGATAACGCCTCTCACCAGCAACAATTAAAAAAACTTAGAGTTTTTTTCGAACGACCACAATCGGTTGTAAAACACCGTGAATTCTAATTGAGTTCGCGAGTTCTTCAAGCTTTTCCTTATTGAAGTGTCGGCGAGGTTGCTCTGGATCAGGCGAAATATCACTAATTTTTTTAGTTCTTTTAGTTGGCTTTTTGTCATATTCTAAACCTAACTCTGAATCAATTTTTTTCATCAATAATCATCTCAGTTGGAATCAAAGAAGAGAATCCACGACCAAGTCCTTTTTTTCGTCATTATTTGCCCCCTTCTATACGCTGAATAATCTCTTTCGAAACTGCTTTATAAGCACGAGCGCCCTTGCTGAACCTATCATAAACACCGATAGGAACACCATGACTTGGCGCTTCCGCAAGACGAATATTCCGCGGAATCGCATTCGAAAAAAATCTTATCTGGAAAGAATTTTTTTAATTTCTTCAAGGACTTGCCCACCCAAAGTTGTGCGAGAATCCACCATTGTTGGAAGAACACCAAGAAGCTCAAGGTTTGGATTCATCCCTTTTTTTCACAAGCTTCATGCTTTCAAGAAGCTGGCCAAGTCCTTCCATCGCGTAAAAATTCAGCCTGAACTGGTAGGATTAAATAATCGCTAGCAATAAAACCATTCACAGTCAATAGACTCAAACTTGGTGGAGAGTCTAAAAATAACATAGTCAAAAATCGGCTTCAACAGATTTTTAAAGCATCTTTCAATCGAGTAAATCGACCTTTTGCTGACGCGAGCTCAACTTCAGTATTAGCTAAAAATCGGCGTACTTGGTGCAATTTTTTTAATTTCGAAAAATTCTGTTTCAATAATAATTTCACCTAATTGTTTTTTTCGCCAGAAATCACATCTGCCATTGTAAATTCAAGCTCGTTCTTATTAATTCCAAGGCCACTAGTCGCATTTCCTTGAGGGTCAAAAATCTACAAGAAGCGTTCGAAAAACCCTTTTTGCGATAAAATAAGCAATATTAATAGCGCTGGTTGTTTTGCCGACTCCTCCCTTTTGATTGGTTATCGAAATTACCTTCATAATAATTACATTATATCATATTTTTTTAAAAAAACCATAACCTTTAAAAAGAACGCCTTTTTAGACGCTCTTTTTTTATATTATTTTATAGGATCAACCATTACTGGAATATTATCAACATATCGCCTATTTGGTGAAAGACCTTGAATCTGTACATTTTTAGCACCCTGGCACAATCCAAAGCGCTACCACCATCGAACAGCTGGACTTCAGAAAGTTCTTTTGGTGTAGGAGCATTGGCTGGTAGGCTTAGAATTTGCTTATGATTAGAAACCGAACTCGCCCAGAAATCAACGTGAATAAAGCCTTGACCTGTTGCGTTATTGATTATCATGTAGTTTCGAAAAGTGTCAAATTCTCGTGCAAGTCTTCCGGAAGCGAAAAACATTTGAAGTATCAGCAGAAGTCATTCGAAATACAGAGTAAGCACCAAGATTATTATTTGGCAACGCTATACTTCCACCCCCATGAGAAAGCGAAAAGAATACCATTATTTAAGCTTAGGGTTTGAGGTATACCAACTCCAGCATTACCCTGAATACCTTGAATTCCTTGTTCGCCCTTAGCTCCGGTGTCACCTTTTTTCACCTTTTGATGCCTTGAGCGCCCTGGATTCCTTGTGCGCCTTTGTTCACCCTTAGGACCGGTGTCACCCTTATCACCTTTTTTTCACCCTTCAAATCAGAATATGCAATAAGATTATTCCAGCTAGCTTCACCTTTGTATCGCCACTGAATATATAGTGCATCTTTGCGAATTTCAATTTCGCGACCATCTTGACCGTTATTTCCTTGTTCACCTTTTTCACCTTTTTCACCTTTTTCACCTCGGTCACCTTTTTGGCCTTGGATTCCTTGTGCGCCGTTTAACCCGTTTTTCCCGTCAATACCATTAACTCCGTTAGTACCATTCGAACCATCTAAACCATTAACGCCATTTTTTTCCATCAACACCATTCTTGCCATCTTGCCCATCTTTTTCCGTCGGCTCCTTTTTCACCTTTAAGGTTATCAACAGATGTAATATCTTGCCATTCGCCGTCCAAGAACTGATATTGAATTTTTCCATCTTGCTGACGAATACTAATTTGTCCAGGATTTACACCTTTAAATTGAAAAATTCGAAGATCCGCGCCACCAAAAATAGCAACACAATGATCAATAAAATAATCAAAGCAACGTTTGTAACCCTTAACGCCCATTTAGAAGCATATTTACCTCTCTCCATAAAGTTCCTCTCTTTAATTTATTCCTACAATATTAATTACAACCATTTTTAACACAAAGCACTACCTTTTTCAACTTATTTTTACCCTTGATTTAAACTTAAAACTATGATAAAATAATAAGGATATTAAATTTAATGAGGATTTTTATGAAAAAAAGCAGTCATAAAAGTTGGCGGTAAACAATTTATCGTTAGCGAAAAAGAGACCCTTCTGGTGGACCTCCTCCCGCAAGGAACAAAAAGAGCTCGAACTTGATGCTTTGATGCTTATTAATGGCGACAAAGTGGAAGTTGGAACTCCTGTTGTGAAAGGCGTGAAAGTTTCCGCTAAAGTTGTTGACGAACTTGTTAAGGGCGAAAAATCCGCGTGATCCGTTACAAAGCTAAAAAAACGTGTTCACAAAGAAAACGGACATCGTCAAAAATACACTAAAATTGAAATTGCTTCAATTAAATAATTAAAAAGGCGGTTAGCCATTCAAAAAACTAGCTCTCTACTCAAGGGCTAGTTTTTTTATTTTTCATTCATAGATTTAACTATATATATTTTTAGGGTTGATATATTCGACAAAAAAAGCTTAATATTTAAATTGTGCGACATAATCATTTTTACTAACTTTTTTTAAAACCATTAATCCAGTATAAACAAAAAATAAACCCCGCTTATACGAGGTTTATTCAGTTTTCGAAAACTATTTTTTTCTCTACTTTTTCAGATTTTTTTAGCTTCGTGAGTTTTTGTCGCTTCAGATTCAACAACATCATTTACTTTTTTTCGTAAATTCAGCAGTTGCTTTTTCATTTCTTCACGACTTCGGTACCAGTAGGCTACAGCACCAGTAATCGCCATAATCGCAATCACCATCATTGCAGCCTCAGCAGGACCAGTATGTGGTAGTTCACTTGGAACTTCAGCACATTTTTGGATCATTAGCTGCAAGATTTTCAAGACCCGTAATTTTACATTTATCGTTACAATTTGGGTCATTCTTCTTTAAGTTTCCTTTTTCCAGGAATTTCACAAAAATTCTTTGCGTTCTTGCGGTGTACAATTTTTGCACAGTTACAGTTGCTTTATCAGACTTTCCGCCGTTTTTCAGTTAAAACTTGAGCCGTATTTGTGATTGTATTGTTTCCACAAACTAATTTCGAAGCATCAATTTTTGCACGGAAGATTAGTGTTGCAGAACCACCAAACGAGTAATTACCAATGTTAACTCCAGACTTCACAACGTTATCACTCAAGATTTTACCAGCAGCATCTGATGGAGTTGTAATTCGAGTTGTTCCAGGAATAAGAACTAATCCGGCAGGAAGTAAATCTTTAATATTCACATTATTTTTGTGAAATCGTTCCAGTGTTCTTATAAGTGATTTTAAACTCAACTTCATCGTTTAAACCGACATTTTGGTTTTTGCAAAATTATTCGCACCAGCTTTCGAAACCGTTTTAGTTGTTTCGAAATCTGCAAAATCTGCTTTAAATCGATAAGTTATAACACCTGAATATTGGTCACAGCCAGGAAGCATTCCATTTAAGCTATCATAACCAAGATTCGTACCAGAACCGAATAGATTTCCCCCATTCAAGATTTGACCATTTACTGCACCTTTTGTTGTAATTTTTAGCTGAGCCTTGAATATACCTCAAAGCAACATCTCGCGAAGGAGAACGCAAAACAGCTTGGTCCCAAACTTTCTGTGGTCGTGCGTTTCGAGCGGTAATTTCTGCCCGCACAAGACCCTCTTTACCTTTCGCAATAGTTGAAGGAACAATTGTATTAAGTTTTGCGTCTAAAGCAATTCCACGATAGCTATTCTCTTTTGAATTTAAAGAGCTTTTTTTGCATTATTGTGATAATAGATATAAACTTCGTATTCTCGACCAGGTACAATATCAATACTATCAACAAAAATTTCCCACACCAGCTTGACGAACTCGAACGAAATTTCGTTCATCTCCAACGGTTGGATTATTTGTAATAGAGTTAAATGTTACATAGTCGGCAGGGTTTTCGGCAGTGAAGGTTTGCCTTTCTGGACCATAAGCGAAAAGCGCTTCCACCTAAAGCTACCGCCCTCGATGAGGGCTGCGAATGCCGCAACCCCCAAAAGTTTGTAATTTATTTTTACTAACATTTCTTACCTTTTTATTTTATTGTTGTGTATTATTTTGATTTGTAGCAGCTGAAGAGCCATATGTTTGGTTATAATTTTGTTGAGCTGCCCAAACATCGTTATAATTCACAGTTTCACCACCAATATTTACAGTTTTGTTCTGTGCTTGTTCAGCCTCACGAGCCTTAGCTTCAGCTTCAGCCTGTGCTTGTCTAGCTTGTTCCGCAGCTTGCGCTTGAGCTTCTGCAGTAGTTTCGCCAGTATATTCAGCTGGTTTTTTTCACCTATTTTTTTGAGACATCTATAGATTCATCAACACCTTCAGCTTTTTATTCTACCAGTTGCTGTTCCAGGAGTAACTTCAGGATTTATATTATTGTTTCTTTCCTCTTGAGAAGCTTCACCTATTAATTCACCTTTATCCATTCTAGTGACCGCATTATCTATATTATAGATAGACTGATCAGTCTTAAATTTGGTATCATCATGTTTTTTTCAGGTGGAGTTTCTGGAGGTGTCTCAGGTGGAGTTTCTGGAGGTGTCTCAGGTGGAGTTTCTGGAGGTGTCTCAGGTGGAGTTTCTGGAGTAGGTGCTGGTGGTTTTTCAGTATCTGGAGTTGGTGGAGTATAAGTTTCTTCGAATGGAATTTTTTTGGAGTTGTCCAAGTGTTTGGAACTTCCGCAATTTTTCTTCATAACCATTTGCTTACACTGATCCCGAATCAAAATTTGTTGCCCATTCTTCAATTCAACCACACGAGCTGTTCCGCCAAATGCACCTTCAGCATGAGCATAATCTTTATTAGTATTTATAAATAGAGAGTAATAATCACCATCCAAAGTTTGATTTCCAACAACTTTAGCACCTTCCATATATTTCGAATATGCATCATTCAATTTCTTGAAAGCTGTCTGATCGCCATCTCGAGCAGCATCAACCAAAAGCATCAACCTCATTATTCGAAATTCCAAGTAGACTCTGAGCAGATTCGGCATCGTTAATGAAGAATTGTCCCATATATTCAATATCGTCTTCGTTGTGAGATTCGATCATTTTCTTTTGATATTCTTCATTCGAAAGTTTTGAGGTGTCCGTTCCAATGGAATATTTATTCTCTTTTTGATCGATCTTATTATAATCGTCATTTTCAGAATCATATTTGCCGTTGTTAAAGTTCTTTTCGCTTTCAATTGCAGAACCATCACTATTGAAGTTTGCGGCTTCATTTAAACTATCTGCATGAACAGTACCAGAAAAAGTTTGCTCAGTTTGAGGAGAATTATCATTCGACTTAAATCCCTCAGAAGCCTGTCTTCCGACTCCAAAAAAATCGTCATACCAAGCATTCCTAACGCGCCCCATTTCATAACTTTACTTCCAATGAACTTTTTAATTCTCTGGAATCTACCTGCTTTTTGCTTCAATGTCTGAATCAGTATCAATTGAAGAATTATCTTTATTGAGTGCTCGCTCTTGGTTGCCAACTGCAAGGCTAGTTTCTAGCATTCGTTCAAGCATTGCTTCATTCTCGGGAGTTAATTCATTTTTTTGAATCAACTCTGAACGAACTTGTCGGCGAAATCGAGCCAATTCTTCAGCGCTAGCGCCTTTCGAAGATAACTCATTGAATTTCTTCTCAGCATCTGAAAGTTCAGCTACTTCTGGTTTTTGCTTTTCCGCATCATCACCATTATTTAACGCTTCGTTTTTTTGCGCCATCATCTGGGTTCGATTTTTTAGCATCAGGCTCTGCCATCGCATTTTCCCAAATTGTATCAAGAACCTTTTGTCGATATTCTGGTTTTTTCGAATATTCCCAGATAAATCGATCTTCAAGCTTATTTTTTAAACCGTCAAAATTTACACCATTTTTTTGAAAAAAATCATTAGAAGCTTCGATCAATTGCTGACGATATTTATTTTTTTAGCTTCTTCACTTTCCGCATTTTGAATCATTTTTAGCCAACGAATTCATTCTTTGAATTTCCGAACTCGCTCCTACAGCTTGATCCATTTCTTCTTTTTGAAAGAGTAGAAATTTCATAAGGTTGTTCGCTTTCAACTCGATTTTCACCATTTTCCATTTGGCGGTAGTGTTCGTCGCGCTCCATCATTTCATCAAAAGCAATTTTATCACCTTTATGAATTGCATCGCGAACAGATTTATCGAATTTTTTTGCACCTTTCGCAAGTTCTTCTTCGCGCTTTTTATGGCTTCAGCTTCAGCTTTAGCTTGTTTCTGATGGGCTAACTCTTCTTGTAGAGTATCCCAAGAGCCGTAAGCATCTTCGAAAGACTTGCCAGTATCTGGGCGCGGAATTAAAAAGTATTCCTGTTTTTTTCATTTCTGTCCTTGTTTATTTTTTTAATTTATTTTACTACCGTATTTTTACCACAAGCATGATAAAAAGTCAACATTTTTTTAAAAAGAAAATCGATATTTCTACCGACTTTCTTTTTTTACTAAATATCAAGCTGCAATTTTTTTCCAGAAATTGCTCGAATAATGTTCGAAAAAAACGTTTCCCTGCTGAGATTTCTCGAGGAATAGATTTTATTGTGCTAATTTCTTGAACAAGTTGCTCTTGCGTTTTAAATTGATTTTTCCCGCAAACTAAATTCGTTTTCGCGACCTTCATAAGTTTCAAAGTTTGCGTCATAATCTTCGAAATGCACAATATTCAAGTTTTGAATTTCATCATCTCGCAAGAAAAAAACTACTGTTTTTCACGATCGGCGTTTCGTTCAGCGCCAGCATAAATATCGTTCAAGTTCTCAAGAGCTTCATTTTTTTTGAACTCTCTTGTGTTTTTTTCGATTTCTTTTTGTTGCTCAGGATTCAAACTTTCGAAAGAATCGAATTTAAAAATCTTGAAATTCTTCAAAGCTATTCTCTCGCTCGAGAGATTTTTATCTTGCTCGTTCGTGTTATAATCGTTTATCTTAAAAATTTTTCCATTTTTTTGCCTTTTTGATTTTTTTCATGTTTTTTTATTTAAAAAAATAACTTATGCTTGTATTATAGCATAAGTTATTTTAATTGTCAATATCTTGGTTAAGCTTTTTTTGAGTGAAATTTTTACTTCTGAACCTTCAACTTTTTACAACCTGAACAAAATCAAGTTCATTTTTCTGAAATTTCAGCCTTTGAAGCCAAAAACTTCTTTCGAAATTTCTTGTTCAAATTTTTTTGAACGAATTAAGAACTTCAGTATTTTCAGATATAAAGTTAAGCTCAATTCGATCATCAACGTTTAGGCCAGCTTTTTGCGTGCAGTCTGAATGTGGCGAATAATCTCACGCATTAAGCCTTCGGCACGGAGTTCAGGAGTTAATTCGAAGTCGAAACCAACTTCTTCGCCACCATATTCAACAGCTTTAACGTTCAACTCTTCCATTAGAATTGGTGTAAAATCGAAAGTATCGGCATTTTTGGAACTTTCACGCTAGCGAGTGGTTGGCGAATTTTTACACCATTCTTTTGCTCGAAGCGCGAGAGCTTCATTCACATAACCGCGAACTTCAGCCATTTTAGCAATTAAATCTTTATCAATTTCACCAGCTTCTGGCCAATCTTTCAAGTGAACCGAACCATCGTTAACTATTTTGCTCCAAAGCTCTTCTGCCAAGAAAGGCACAAATGGCGCAAGAATCAACGCAAGATAGCTCAAAACGTAATGAAGCGTTTGGTAAGCTTGAAGTTTATCGGCACCGTTTTCACTCTTCCAGAAACGACGTCGTGAACGGCGAACAAACCAGTTTGAAGCGTCATCAAGGAACGGTAAAAACACCTTCAAGTGCACGTGGAATGTTATAAACATCCATGTTTTCTGTAATTTCGTTTCGAAGTTCGTGAACACGACTCACAATCCATTTATCAAGTGGGTTTTCTAGATCTTTTGAAGGATCTTTGAGTTCGCCGTTAAATTCCCAACCGTCAACACTTGCATACATTGTGAAGAAATCATACATGTTCCAAATCATTGAAAAGCTTACGCGCAACATCTGAAACATCCTTGTCGTGAAGCGCAAAAATCTTCACCATTCAAAAAGTGGGCTAGTAAGCAACAAGAATCGCAAACTGTCGGCAGAATATTGATCCATTAGTTCGTTTGGATCGGTGTAGTTTCCAAGCGATTTACTCATTTTTTTCGGCCATCATTTCCTGCAACAACACCGGTTGTAATAACGTTTTTTTGAAGGCATTCTTACCAAACAAAGCAGTATTTACAGCGTGAACATAATAGAACCACGCACGAACCTGACCGATATATTCAACAATAAAGTCGCCAGGGAAATTCTTTTCGAATTTTTCTTTATTTTCGAAAGGATAATGGAATTGCGCAAATGGCATTGAGCCACTTTCGAACCAACAGTCAAGCACTTTATCAATTCGAGTGTATTTTTCGCCATCAATTTCGAAAGTAATTTCATCAACCCAAGGTCGGTGATAATCTTCAAGCTCCACGCCACTCAATTCTTTAAGTTCTGCATAAGATCCAATAACACGAATCTTACCGCTTTCAGACTTCCAAACTGGCATTGCTGTCGCCCAGAAACGATCGCGCGACAAATTCCAATCTGGTGCAGCTTCAAGATTTTTTTCTCAAAACGGCCGTGCTTCAAGTGCGCTGGGAACCAATTAATGTTTTCATTCTGTTCAAGCATTAGTTCTTTTTGACCTTGAATATCAAAGAACCAACTCAGGTGCGCTCGATACATCAAGCGCTGGCCAGTACGTGGATTGTGCGGATACTCGTGGCGAATGTAATCGATTTTCCAAACAACACCACGTTCTTTCAAGATTTTTGCTAATGGCTTATTAAATTCCCACACATCTTCACCTGCAAATTCACCATTAATATATTTGCCATATTCATCTAAAACGTGAAAAAAACTGGGATTCCGTATTTTTTTACCAAAGTTGAAGTCTTCTTCACCATAAGCTGGAGCCGAGTGAACAATTCCCGTTCCGCTTTCAAGAGAAACATAATCTGCACCCCAGACTTTATAAGCATTTTCTTCACCTTCGCCCGAATATTTCGAATCTTCGAAAAAGTGGCTCATAGCTCAAACCAACCAATTCTGAACCATCAATCAAATTAATGAGCTCAAAAGGAATTGGCTGTTTTTTCTCATCAACAAAAACTTTTTCGAGCAAATCTTTTGCTAAAATATAGAATTCATCACCAACTTTAACTTTTGCATAGGTGAAATCTGGGTTAACAAACAGACCCATATTTGCCGGCAAAGTCCAAGGAGTTGTTGTCCAGGCGAGCATTGCAGTTTTATCTTTTGAGCCTTCTGCATCTTCGAGATCTTTCAGCCAAAACTTCACAAAAAAACACTTGGGTCGGTTACGGTTTTATAGGCGTCGTTATCCATTGTAACTTCACTTTTCGAAAGTGGAGTTGCCCACGCCGTATCATACATTAGAACGCGTTCACCTTCGTAAATTTTACCCTTTTCATAAAGAGTTTTGAACGCCCACCAAACAGATTCCATAAAATCTTTATCCATCGTTTTGTAAGCATTTTTTTAAATTCAACCCAACGACCAATACGATCAATCGTATTTTTCCCCAAAGCGCCGCATTCGAAACCATACTTTCGCGCCGCAGTTGTGATATATTCGGCGAGCGAAATTTTTTTCACCAACTTCATGACGAGAAGTGATACCGAGCTTTTTCTCAACAAAGTTTTCGGCTGGCAAACCATGTGTATCCCAACCCCAACGGCGTTCAACTCGCTTTCCTTTCATTGTTTGGTAGCGCGGCACGGCATCTTTTACAATTGAACTAAGAAGGGTTCCATGGTGCGGCACACCAGTAATGAATGGAGGGCCATCATAAAAACACGAAAGCGTTATCTTCGCTACGGTTTTCAACTGATTGCTCAAAAAGTTTTTTTCTGCTTTCCACCGCGCTAAAAACATCAGCTTCGTATTCTTTTTGCTCTTCTTCTTGAATTTGCTTTGAAATTTCATTATTTCTCCTATGAATTTACTTTTATAACTTAGTCTCATCATTTCTTTTTGCAGTCTCTAAATGATTGATATTATTTATTTTCATTTGATAACAACCAGTAGCCCAATGACCTTTTTGCTGAGACATCTTCAATATCGGAATATTTTTTTGGATCAAAAGTCAGAATGTTCAATATTAAGATTTAAATCTAAAGAGTTTTTTTCTTAACAACAATACTAAAAAAATATTTTTCTTTTCTCATTTTTGAAAAGCCAAATACATCTTCTTTACCTCTGGTTGAATTTCTGGGCTAATATTCTCAGCAAAAATCTTTTAGCTCCCAGTAAAATTCTTGAATAAAATCTGAACCTTTTGATACCAATTCATCTTCACTGTAGTGAATAATTTCCTTAAGTACAGTTCTTTCATCTTTACTACTATTCGTTATATTCACTTGGCTTTTTTTGGGTTCTTCCCTTTTTTTCATACCCTTTTTGCAAGTACTCTACTATATCACCATATTTTTCTAAATTCATATAGTTCAACTGGAAAATTTTCTGTAGTATATTCGCTTGCCCTAAGCTGATATTCAGTAAATTTCGGAGATATAAGAATTACACGCGATTGAGACCAATCGATTTCTGGAATTCCTCCTCCATTTTTTTCTCAATAAATTTTTAAAATAAAAGCTTCTTTATTTTTCAGCATTAATGATAAGTACGCCAAACCTTGATCTGCAACAGAATCACTTTTTAATCTTTTTTATATTCAATGATCACAAAAGCTGTTACTTTCATCATCAAACGCCAAAGTATCTATCCGTAGATTATCGACAGCAAACTCTGTTTCTATAAATCTTAACCCAAAAAAATCTCTTCAAGATTATCCTCAGTCATTTTCTGAATATCTTTCTCAAGATATTTTTTTGAGAAACATTCTCCTGTTTGATAGCTGTTAATTTTTTTATTATTCAATCTATAAAGCATGCTCTTATCCTTCCCTAAATTAAAAAAATCACCTCTTTTTAGATTCGAGAACCAAGCAAGCTCGGCGATACCATCTCGATTCCAAAAAGAAGTGATTCTTTAGCTCTTAATTTTAGCTTTCACGGAGCTTTCCGCCCAGTTCTAATCAGTTTTCAAAAACCTTTCTTCTGGGAGCTTCGCGGTTGATAGCCGCTCATTTATCAAAAATAAAACGCTTTTTATGATTTTTATTTTTATCAAAAATTTAAAGATATTTTTCAAGCTTTTTAGATGTTTTATTTATTACTATCCTTCGGACAGCCAAATAAAACCATCATGGCACTATTATTTACCGTTTTTAGAAATTTCTAACCATTTTATCTGCAACTTTTTAATGTCTTAGTTTTTCCAAATAAATATCTAGCCTATCGTTAGCTGTATGTTAGTTACTTTCTCGCTAGTTTTAGAGCGCATTAACCTCCCTATCACTCGTTAGCTTGCGTTTGTCACCTATAAACCTTCCGAGTATCTTGTCTTCAGTAAAGCTTAATTAGTTGCCATGTTCCCTAACAATTTAGAATATGATATAATTATTTTTAATAATATATAATGCTAAAATCGAGTATATATCCAAATAAAAATTATTGTCAATACAAAAAAACACGCTAATTTTTAGCTTAGCGTGCATAGTATGCGACTTCATCAAATAATGGCAAAGGTCGCCCGTGCCACATCTGCAAAAAGTCGACCATCATCGGCAATTGCTAAGATTGTCGGATATTCAACAATATCATAAGCTTGTAAGAAAAAAATTGATTCCTACTGTCATCAGGGTTCTTTTGCTCAATTTCGAGCCCAGTTTGCTTTTTCGAAATCGTCAACATATTCTCGAACTTCACGGCCATGATCGCTAGCATCTTTATAAACTACTACAATTCTCATTTTCACCTCTAACTTTTTGCTAAAAATATCTTCGAAATCTTCAACCGTTTCAAAAGCCATTAAAAAAACACTCGCAAAACGAATATACGCAACCTTGTTCATCTCAAACAATACCGAAAGAACCGTCTCACCAATCTGGTGTGAAGAAACTTTACTTGATTTTTTTGAAGAAGTTCATTCTCGACACGATTAATAATTTCTTCAACTTGAAGGTCAGAAATGAACTTACCAATTGAACGAATAATTGAACTTTTAAGCTTTTCACGACTAAAAATCCTCGCGACCACCGTGCGATTTCATCACAACAATTCGTGGTTTTTCGATACGCTCATAGGTGGTAAAACGAGTGCCATCTGGCGCAACTCGGCGGCGGCGCACAGATTGGCCGTCAACTGACATTCTACTTTCCAAAACTTTTTGTTTCGTCAAGCTTAAATTCCATTAATCTTCCTTTTTATTACGTTTTCGGCGTCGCAAAAATGCAGGAATATCGCTTTCGTCCTTTTCTTCTTCATCTTGAGCCCAAATATTTTTAGTTTCGATATCACTAGCAAAATCTTCGGCTGAAGTTTTTTTCTTCATTATTTAATTCCATATCAATTGCGTTCGAAATTGTATGGTTGATTTCTTGCGCTTCAGTATGTTCATCTTCAAGATTAAAAAGTTTTCGAAACAGCACTTTCGAGCGAATTTCTTATAGGCTCATTATAATCACGATCAAAACCAGTTGCAACAACTGTGATAATCAATTCATCTTCAAGCTCAGGTTTAAGTGTTGCACCAAAAATAATATTCGCATCCGGAGCAACGGCACCAGTAATAATTTCGGCCGCCTCCTGAATCTCGCTCATACTCATATCATAACCACCAGCAACATTAAATAGAACACCGCGTGCGCCATCAATAGAAACCTCAATCATTGGGCTTTCGATAGCTTGTTCGGCAGCTTTTTGAGCACGATTATCGCCACTCGCACGGCCAATTCCCATCAAAGCAGAACCGGCATTGCTCATAATTGACTTAACATCTGCGAAGTCAAGGTTGATCAAGCCATGTTCGGTGATAAGTTCGGAAACACCCTGAACACCTTGTCGAAGAACATCGTCAGCAATTTTAAAAGTTTCAAGAAGTGGCAAATTCCTATCAACAGTTTGAAGAAGACGATCATTTGGGATTGTTATTAAAGTATCAACCGCAGAGGCAAGCTTTTCAATTGCCCAATCAGCATTAGTTTTGCGTTTTTGCGCTTCGAAAGTAAATGGACGTGTTGCAACACCGATAACTAAAAATTCCCATTTCACGAGCAATTTCAGCCACAACGTGACCAGCGCCAGAACCAGTTCCACCACCAGCACCAATGGCGATAAACACCATATCGGCACCATCAAGAGCCTCGCGAATTTCTTCTCGAGATTCAAGAGCGGCGCTCTCACCAACAATAGGATCAGCACCAGCGCCTAAACCATTTGTAGTTTCACGACCAAGGTGGATTTTCTTGTCAGCCTTTGATTTATATAAAGCTTGAGCATCAGTATTCATCGCAATAAACTCGATATTACTCAAACCAACATCTTTCATTCGATTAACGGCGCTTCCACCGGCACCACCGATACCTACAACTTTAATTTTAGCAAAAGTTTGAACTTCATTTGGCATAATTTCTGGCATTTTTTTCTCCTTAATCTACTCCCATTATATCACTTTATTGTTTTTTTCTTGAATAATTTTGCAAAAAAATCCGATTTTTGCTGGTTCTTCATCTCTATAACTATTATATCTCGAAGTATTATCGCGCATTTCGATTAATAAACCGACTACAGCAGAATATTCTAGTGTTTTAACCTTTTTCAGAAACCGTATTGTCAATTCCATTTTTACTAATCTGTACTGCAAGCTGAAGATATTTTTTTCGCAAATATATCAATTCCTTTAAGAGCTGCTCCACCCCCGTTAGTATAATACCGCCTGGTAATTGATTCTCAAAGCCAGACTTTCGAAGAACCTTTTCGAACTTCCTCAAAAAAATTTCTTCAATCCTTGCCTCAATAATTTCATCAATTTCTTGCGTATTAAAGCTGTAATGCTCGCGACCATGTTTTACGACAATATCGCTATTGTCTTCTCTTTCGAAAAGCAAAACCGTGCTTAATTTTAATTTCTTCAGCAACTTCTGGAGAAACTTTTAGCCCAATTGCAAGGTCGTTGGTAATATTTATTCCTCCTAGCGGAATATTTTCAATGAATTGTAAATTACCATCTTCGAAAAATCACAACACCAGTAGTTGAAGCTCCCAAATCAACAACAATAACGCCATTTTCTTTTTTTGGTTTTCGGTTAGCACAGCCCGAGCTGAAGCTACTACACTTGGAATGTATAAATTCGAAGAAATATCAAACCGCTCCAAAAATATTTTCAGCATTTTCAACTTGTATTCTTGGTGCAGAAATTGCGTTTCCATAAACCTCAAGTCGCGTTCCAACCATTTCGAAAGGATCAGCAATCCCTTCTTGATTATCAACGTTATAATAATAAGGCATAAACTTCAAGATTTCTCGATTTTTCTGGGATTTTTGCCGATCAATGCAACATCTTCAACTCGGTCAATATCTTCATCACTAACCAAGCCCTTTTCTGATTTCACTGCAACCATTCCGTCTACTTTTGTGCTCAAAATTTGCACGCCATTAACACTCACAGCTGCTCTTTCCGTTTTATAGCCGCTCATGCGTTCAGCTTCAGTAAGAGCTTTATCAATTGCACGATAAACATTTTCTGGATGCGTAATAACACCTTTTTTTAAGTCCAGAGTTTTCAGCCGATCCAAGCCCTAAAAATATTTGGCGAACCATCTCTATCAAAAGTTCGCAATAAGCACGCGAACTTTGCTTGTTCCAATATCTATTCCTACCGCATATCGAGAATTCTCATTCATAGTTCTATTATACCGTTAATGCTAATTTTTTTAGCAAGAGTAAAAAATAATAAAACCAACAAAAATTTATATTTTTTTGTTTCGAAGCAGAATATAAAAAAATAAAAAAACACCCTCGCAGTAGGTGGGTGTTTTTATAATTTCTGGTGCTGGGAGAAAGATTCGAACTTTCGAAGGCATCTGCCGACAGATTTACAGTCTGTTGTGTTTGACCGCTTCACTATCCCAGCATTCAACTCTTGTATTAAAAAAATACTTGGAGCCACCTTTCGGATTCGAACCGAAGGCCTGCTGTTTACAAAACAGCTGCTCTAACCAGCTGAGCTAAGGTGGCACAACCAAGTACATTAATAATTATACACGAGCCTTTTTCAAAATTGCAAGTACTTTTTTTGATTATTTTTTTCTAAAAATCTCAATTGTTGAATCTACAATTTGAAAAATCTGGTAAAAAAATGGGAGATTTCTTTTTCGAATCTTAGTAGCTCTTGAAATATCGCTCACAAAAAAACTCTTGCCGTAAAAAAATATGTTCTGCTCCGTCAAGGCTCCAAAAAAATGAATATTTTTCAATTTTTAAAACACCTTCAACCGCTAAAAATTTGCTTTTTAATTTTATTCAAATTTTTTTATACTTGGCGCACGCTGAGTTAAGATCTTTAAAAACTCCCCAAAGCATTCAGAAATTGCTCCCCAAGAAATAAATAATAAAATACATAAACTTACCACGCGATCAAGCATATGAAGACCCGAAAAATGAAATTAAAATAGAGGTGATAAATGTTAAAATCCAACCAAGTAAATCTTCAATTAAGTGAAGTGAAACCGTTCGGTCAAGAATATTTTTTTCGAACCATATAAGCGTGTTGCGGCAAATAAATTCACTAAAATTCCCGCAATTGAAACAATCATCAGCCCTGGAACATTAACATACGGATGAACATGCGGAAAAAGTAAATTCATAATATACAGAAATTGCCATTGTGTATGAAAAGCCATAAAATCACACCAGCATTTAAAAGAGCCCCGAGCGCTGCAAAAACGTTTATAACCATAGCTCATCACAGAAGTTGGTTTTTTTCTTGCTTAGTTTACTTAAAAATTAATGTAATCGTAAGCAGGATTGCATCACCCAAATCGTGAACAGCATCAGCCGAAATTGCTGCCGAACTAAAAAGTGCACCAAAGAAAAAAACTCCGCAATCGAAAAACCTAAATTTAAACCAATTGCTAGTGGAAGATTACTTGATTTTTTTATGGTGATGTACTACTCCAAAATGAGCATGCGCTTGTTTGCAAGCTTTTTCTCTTTTCGAAATTTTTATCTTTCCCTCCCATTTTTTTCGAAATTTTTATTCTAAAGTAAGAATTTCTGCTCCATCTTTTGTGACCAAAAATGGTGTGTTCAAAATGTGCCGAAAGCGAACCATCTCTCATTAAAACATCCCATTCGCTATCTGTTCCATTAAAAAATTACATCACCTCTACCCAATGAAGTCATTGGCTCAATACAAAAAAAGTGTCACCCTCTTGAAAAACTACGCCTGTACCAGCTTTTGCCATAATTTGGAACTTCTGGTGCCATATGCATTTTTAAGCCAACACCATGGCCAACTAATTCCCGAACATTACCAAGTTTTGATTTTTTTGAGCGATTTTTTTCAACTGCCGCACCAATATCACCAGTTTTTACACCAGGTTTAACAACAGCAATTCCAGCTGAAAGCGCTTTTTTTAGTATCGTTCAAGAGATGCTTAACTGCTCCTTTTTGGCTCTTCACCAATTACGATTGTTGTGGCAGAATCTGCCATCATTCCCTTAAATTCAATTACCATATCAAATTTCACTACATCGCCTTTTTTTCAAAAGGAATATCATTTGGTGCACCATGAACAACACAATCATTCACCGAAATGCAAACCACACCCGGAAAAATTCACATCTGGTGTTAAATATGCAGATTTTTGCGCCATATTCTTTAATTTTTCTTGCGTGCAAAAGAATCAACTTCAAGACCAGTCGTACCAACTTTCGAAAATTCTGTAAGTTCACGCAAAATTCAGCGCAAGGACTTTTTCCGCCTTCACGCATTGCTTGAATTTGTGCTTCAGTTTTATTGCCAGTAATTAAATTCCGCACGATTCAATTTCCTCCATGATTCGGTCATGAACTTGTCCAACTGTACCAGTTCCATCAATGTGAGCAATTTTTACGCCATTTTCATTAAAATAATTCAAAACTGGATACATTTCTTGCCGATAAATTCGAAGGCGCTCGTCGATAACTTCTGAGTATCATCAAGTCGGCCACGAATTTCGAGCCGACGCATCAATTCACTTCGTGGAACTTCCAGAACAATCACTAAATCAACATTTTCGACCATGATTTTGCTTATTTTCAATCAGCCATTTCGCCTGGGCAAGCTGGCGTGGATATCCATCAAGAATAACCTGTTTAACATTTTTTTACTGTTTGCACGATCAAGAGCCTCACCCATAACGCGATTAACAATTTCTGGGTCGACTAGTTTTCCCGTACTCATTCAGCGCAAGAAGCTCAGGATCTTTACTATCACGCAAAAGCTGCCCTGCACCAAGCCAGCGCCTAATCATTCCGCGCCGCTAATAAATTTCCTTGAACGCTTTTACCAGCACCTGCTGGACCAAAAAAATACAATCATTAAATTCCTTTTTGTTTTTAAAATTATATTCCTTTATATTATAGCATAAAAAAATTAAAAATTAGAAATCTTGGCTAAAAAAAGTAATATTTTTGACTACTCTATCGTAGAGCTGATATTTTAAGAAGCTAAACCTATGTTTTTATAACATTATTATAGAATGGAATCATATTGCGATCGCAATAATTACTTACGAAAGTTCCTCTTTCACAATTTTTTTGCCAGAACCGCACCATCAGTAGAATTACCAAATTTTGCTTTCATTTTACCGATAATTGCGCCCATTTGTTTAATTGAAACTTCACCCATTGTTGAAATTTCGTCTTTCACGGCTGCACGAATTTCTTCCTCACTCGCCATTTCCGGCAAATATTTCGAAAGAATTTCAGCTTCTTTTCAATTCATTTTCAGCACGTTCGGCATCTAGTAAATTCGCAGCTTCTTTTGCGCTTTTTTTACTTCTCGCGCAACCAGAGTTTCAATTTCAGTATCATTTAAGCCTTCTTCACGCTTACCAAGTTTTACTTCTTCGTCCAAAAATTGAAGCCTTCAAGCCTCGTAAAACTGTAGTTTCGAAAGAGTTGCGGGCAAGCATTGCGGTTTTTAAATCTGCGTTAATTTGTTCTTTTAACATTCTTACTCCTTTTTAAAAATAAAAACTAATCTCTGGGGTGGGATTTAGGGTTTTTGTTCTCCATAAAACAAATCTCCTTTTCCCCTATTTAAGTTCCAGACACCTTTGCGTTCAGGCTTCGACCCCCAATATTTCAAGTTATCGATATAGAAATATTTTCCTTTATGCCCATAAAAAAATATTCGGTTTCTCCATACTTCTCGATTATTTCTGCAAGCCTTTCTAATTCCTTATCTTCTCCGTTGTTTTTGCTCAGTGCGTATTCATGAGGTGCTGTTTTGGCATATGTTTTAGCAAAAATCCACTCATACTTTTCTACAATGCTGCGAGCTTCTGCCACTATTTGTTCTTTTAGCATTTTCATCATTTTAAAAATAAATCCAGCCTTTCGACTGGAATTTATATTTTTAGCGAATACCAAGTCGCATTTTTGTGCTTTTTTTCAGCACGGCGTTGATTTCGAACGATTGCTTTTTTTGCGTCGTTCAACCTTGCTTAGAGGCTTTTGAAAAATCGCATTGACGCTTTAGCTTCGCTCAAAACTCCACTTTGTAGAACTTTTTCGATTAAAAGCGACGAATGATGTTTTTCGTTAGCTTCTTTCTGGTCTTTCCTTGTTACACTAATACTCATACTGATTACTATTTTTACCAAAGTTTTTTTAAAAAAAGCAAGAAAAAAATAAAATCGCCCGATTTTGAGCGATTTTTGAGAATTTTTACTGTTCATTATTTAATTTTTAGCCTGTTCACGATAAAAAGTCAATCCAGATTTTCAATAATCGATCTTCAGAGTAAAATTCCGAAATTTCTTTCGATTTTTGCTTTGTATTTTTTTCAAGAATTTCTGGCTTTTTTTCGAAATTTCTTTAATAACTTTATCCATTTCAGCAAAAATCTTTACCTGCCAAATATTTTTCCTTCAAGAATATTTTTTTATAAGTATAAATCAGCGAACATTATTGGTGCACCACAACTGGCTGCTTCTAGAATAGACATCGGGAAAAGCTCCGCATAACTTGGTAGAAGAAACAAATCACAACTTGCATAAAACTTTCGAATTTCTTCGCGTGGAACAATTCCTAAAAAAATTTCAAATTTTTTTGGTGGGTTTTCAACTATTTTTTTATAACGCTCGTAGCCACTAGTAATTTTTTTCCAAACGAAAAACCGCCGGCCCAAATAAATTTAACATTGGGATTATTTTCTGCTAATTTTACGAAATCATCAATGCCTTTCCGCTGCTGAACTTGACCAACTCCAAAAACTACAATATCGCTTTTTTTCCAGCCTTGTGATTTTCGAAATTCCTCTCGTTCTTCTTCACTCAAAGGCGACCATTTATCTTTTGCAACAAAGTTTGGAATATAAGTTATTTTTTTCTCGGTCAATGCCAATTTTAACTAATTCCTCTTTAAAAATCAGGATTCACAACCACTAAATGATCCATTTTATCATAAAAATTTGATCAGATATTTTTTTACAATTTTTTTCAGCAATTGCTGGCATATCTAAACTACCGTCAAGAGTATCGGGAATTAAATGAACATAGCCAATTCTGCGGCCAGTATATTTTTTTAAACTGTGCAGCTAGATAGAAATGTGGATCAATAGTGTGAAAATGTGTAATGTCTGGATTTTTTTCGCACGAAGTGTTTTTAGTAATTTTCAGCTCACTCTTTGCTCGATTTTCAAGAAGATTCATTAACTCAACATAAGCGCCGCCAACACCTTGGCCAGCAACCTTATCCGCTGAACTCATCATATTCACATGGATTTTTATTCATAAGCCAATTATACACGCTTTCTCTCTAAATGTAAAATCTGCCCTTCAACATTTTTTTGCCCTTGCCATTCATTCAGGCTGAGTGAAAAAAACTACATCAATTTCTTCACCAATTTCAGCAAAAAAATTCTTCCGGCGCATTAAATTTTAACATTTTTAATTTCATTCTCGCCATCTGTTAAAGTTAGCTTTTAAATGCTGTTTTTTTATCGCCCATTTCTTGCCGAGCCATAACTCGCACCTTCTTAATTTCGAAAGTTGGCTCTTCATTTCCCTTTCCAAAAAGGCTCAAGCGCTGTAATCTTTTCGAAAAGCCCCAACGAAATTGACGAAAAGTCTTCAAGCTGAATATCCACTTTTGGCAAAAGATATTCAAGCTGATTTTTTTGAGATTAAGCGAATCATAAAAAAATCGTTCACGCTTTTTCGAAAAATCATCAATTTTTGAAGTTGGAAGAGTTACACCTGCGGCTGCATCATGGCCGCCACCTTTGATGATGATTTCACTTGCATTTTTGTACCGCTTGGCTCGCCGAGAATCCACCAAAACTTCGCGCCGAACCTTTTGCAATTTCACCCTCAATTGAAATTACAAAAACTGGTTTTTAAAGCGTTCAAGCAAACCACTTGCCACAATTCCAATAATCCCGTCATTAAAACTTTCATCCGCCAAAACTAAAACTTTATCATTTTCAAAAATCCTTAGCTTTTTTTGGATTGCAATTTCGAGCGCTTCGTGTTGAATTTTTACGGCGTTTTTTTATTTAAATCATCAAGATTTTTTTAGCTTTTTTTCGAAAGCCATGAAAGCGTCGTTCTCAAGCATTAAATCCAGAGCCTTTTTCAGCCGTTTCGAGCCGACCAGCTGAATTGATCCGTGGGCCAATAATAAAACCGAGCGTTGAACTTTTTGGCTCTTTCACGCCAGCTAGTGCAAGCATCGATTTCAAGCCAGCTCGGCGAGTTTTCGAAAAGGACTTTTAGCCCCCAAAAAATATTTTTGGCGATTTTTCGATAGTTTGCTCCATAATATCGCAAACTGTGCCAAGTGCTACCATATCAAGAAACCATTTTTTTCTTGACCAAGAGGCAAACCATCAAGTTTAGTTTGTAAAGCTTGAACCAATTTAAAAAGCCACACCAACACCCGCGAATTTATCAGCCTGCGGATATTTATTTTCTTTTCGGCGGGGATTCACAACAGCCACTGCATTCGGCTGAACTTCGGCAATATTATGATGATCGGTAACAATCGTATCAATTCCAAAGCCTTTCGCAAAATCAATTTCAGCATGATTTAAGCTTCCACAGTCAACCGTTAAAAATTAAATTTGTTCCGCGTTCTGCTAAAATTTTAACACCACGTTCGTTCATTCCATAGCCATCTTTAAAACGATCTGGCAAAAATAATCTACATTTTTGAATCCAAAACTTTCGAAAGCAGTCAAAAATCACAGTTGAGGCAGAAACACCATCAACATCATAGTCGCCATAAACAGTAATTTTTTTCTTGATTTTTTTATGAGCAACAAGCAATCGCTCGACTGCTTTTTCCATATCTGGCAATAAAAAAAGGATCGTGCTGATTATCATAATCTGGGTTCAGAAAAAGCCTCACGATTCTCTTTCGAAATTCCACGATTCTCTAAAAATCTGTTTAAAAAAATTTGCTCCACCACTTTTTTTAAAAAAGCCTACCTTCTTACAGATTTTTTTCAATATAATTTCTAGAACGCGAAACACTATTTTGCTCGCGAACCTTCACTACAATTGATTGAAGCTCAGAAAAAAATAAAAAAATTCGTATTTGCAAAAATAAGTGTATGTGTTCTTTTTCTTTTCTCTATACAAAAAACCAACCTTCTCAAGCTTTAGCGAGCTCACGCTGAATATTTCCCGGGTCTTCTTTTAAAAAGTTTCGCAAGACCACGAGAATGCATTTTAATTACAGGATACGTCACGAAAAAAATACAACAATTTTTTTCGCTTTACTCGTGATGTAATAAAAATGTCTAAATCTACCATATACTCGCCTTTTTCGTATTTCTATTTTACAAAATTTTCGATATTTTCGCAAGGCTTATTTTTAGCATAAAAAATATTTTTATTTTTTTCGCTATTTTTTTGATGTAAAAATAAAAATATATGGAATTTTACTTTGAAATTGCCCCAACAAAAAAATTGTTCGCTCAAATAGCGAAGTTTTTTTACTTATGCTTCAAAAAAGATAAACTTAAAAATTGGCCAGATCGTCGAAGTTCCTGTTGGTAATAAAAAAATATGACTGGTATAGTTTGGTGTGAAGTTCAAAAGCCGGATTTTTGAGACGCGTGAAATTACAAAAATTATAGAAAAAAATAGCAATCCCTAAGCATTTAATTCAGCTTTCAAAAATGGTTGAAAGAATATTATGGTACTCCACTCTCACAAGTTTTGAGTGGAATTTTACCAAATGGTGTTAATAAAAAAATCGGCGTTTTTTTCGAAAACTGAAAAATAAAATAACAGATGAAAAAAACAAACTAGTTGTTCAAATTTTTTTATACACAGCTCAACAAGAAAAAAAGCTATTAATAAACTTGATAAAAATAAATTCAGGAACAATCCTTTTTGCACGGAATTACGGGCTCTGGAAAAAAACTTCAATTTATATTGACCAAGCAAAAAAACTTTACAAAAATCAAAAAAATCGGTAATAATTTTAGTGCCGGAAATCGCCTTAACTTCACAATTAGTTTCTAATTTTGAAAAAGCATTTTTGAAAATATTAAGATTATTCATTCACACCAAAACCGAATCAGAACGCCATAAAAACTTGGTTAAAAAAATTTTTGTACGACGAGAACCCGCAAATTATTATTGGGGCTCGCTCTGCACTTTTTGCGCCAGTTCGAAATTTAGGTTTAATTGTAATTGATGAATGTCATGAGCCAAGTTTTTAAGCAAGATCAAACACCAAAAATATTCCGCATTACGAGCGAGCAGTTTTTGGCTTCAAAATTTAATTTTAAAGCAATTTTTGGTTCAGCAACGCCGCTTGTTGAAGATTATTTTCTAGCAGAAATTTCAGCAAAAAAACGGCGGAAATGAAATCATAAAACTAACTGAACTTGCCAAAAAAAGAAGCCAAACCGCCAAAAAAATCGAGCTAATAGATTTAACCAAAAAAAGATTCAAAAATCACACCGATTCTTTTTCAAAAAAATGCTTGCCGAAATGAATCAAACTTTAAAATGAAAAATAAACAAGTTTTTAATTTATCACAACCGCCGTGGTTCAGCGAGTATAACACTTTGTCACAACTGTGGCTGGACGGCGCTTTGCCCGAACTGCCTCATCCCACTCACTTTGCATACAGATAAATTTCAACTAGTTTGCCATATTTGTGGGCACAAAGAAAGGCCGCCAACTTCTTGCCCAGATTGCGGAGAGCCAGAAATTATTCATAAAGGTATTGGCACAAAAAGCAATCGAAGAAGAGATTCGCAAGCTTTTTTTCCAAACAAAAATTGCACGATTTGATGCCGACAGCGACAAAAATGAAACTGTCGAGAAGCTTTTTACCATCAAATTCGAAAAAGGTGAAATTAATATTATTATCGGTACACAAGTTATTGCCAAGGGTTTGGATTTGCCAAATTTAAAAAAACCGTCTGTATAGTTCAGGCAGATGCCGGTTTGGCTTTTGCCAGATTTCACTTCAAGCGAGCGAAATTTCCAGCTTATTTCACAAGTTGTTGGGCGAGTTGGACGACATTCAAATGAGTCAAATGTGATTATTCAAACTTATCAGCCTGAAGCTCCGTCGGTTCAATTTGGTTTAAAAACAAGATTACGCCGGCTTTTATGATTTCGAAATTAAAAATCGCCAAAAACAAAATTATCCACCATTTGTTTATCTACTAAAAATTAACTTGTGTTTATAAAACTGAAATTTCAGCCGATGCGAAATTCACAAAAAGAAGCACGCGAAATTCGTAAAAAAAGTTTTTCGAAAGATATTCAAATTTTTTTGGTCCAACGCCAGCTTTTTTTATGAACGAATCGGCGAAACTTATCGCTGGCAAATTGTTATAGAAAAGTAAAAAAACGCGCACAACTTATAACAATTGCGCGCGAATTTCGAGGTAAAGCCACAGTGGCGAGTTGATTTAGACCCGCCAGGATTGATCTAATTATCTTTTTTTCGAAATGTTAAAAAAACATAATTATTTAGATAGTGTAAATTATCTTTTTCTTGCTTCATCTTTCGTTATTTTGCCAGATTTTATCTTTTCAATATCTTCAATCATAAAGCCAGTTAGCTCACCAAACTCCACTACGCTTGGCGAGAATTTTTTTATCAGGGCTAGAGAATCCTCGCCCTTCAGAAATCATTTGTCCATAATAATTTTTTTGCAAGATATTCTATACCTTCATAATTATCCGTTTCGAAAAAAATATCAACACAAGACAGGTTAGCGCGATGAATAATTCCCTGTCATTTTTTTGGTTTTACTAATTTTAAGAAAAATTATTAATATTCTCTTTCATACTATATCCTTTATAAATTAAAAAAAGGCGAGATATACACTTGCTGAAAAAAACTACTGAGTATAGCATCCACGGTTTCCATTAGAATGTGCACAGTATGCAGTGCCGCCGGTAACTTTCGCCGTTCCTTAAAATTATCAGGACTGTCAGCATTATCATTCTCCCCGAGGCATAATAATCACATCTATATAAAGTGCAGAGTATTCTTAGCTTGTTTGAAATATTTGCCATTTCAAATATCTGGTTTTGATTCTATTATAATCAAACCTAAAAAAATCAATGATTCTGTAGCTTTTTACCCCAAAAAAATGTTATAATAGAACTTAATGAAAAAAGAAGATATCATAACCTTACCTAACCAAAAATCTGCGTAAAAAATGCGAACGTGTGCATGTTATTACAGATGAAGTTCGCCAAATTGTGCAAGATATGATTGATGCCAGCCTTGATTGGGAAAATGCCCACCCGCACGAAATTTCAGCTGCAATTGCTGCGCCACAAATTAACAAACTTTGCAAAATCATTATTGTTCGAAGTGATTTAGATGATAAAAAAATAACAAAGAATTCACCGCTTTAATTAACCCCTGAAATTACAAAAATTCGAAGGAAAAAAACCGTCGAAGATTTTTGAAGGCTGTCTTTCAATCAAAGGAATTTACGGCAAAGTTCCGCGAGCTTCAAAAATTCGTGTTAAAGCGCTTGATATTTATGGAAATGAAGTTCGAATTAAGGCTGAAGATTTTCTTGCCCGCGTTCTTCAGCATGAAATTGACCACACAAACGGCGTTCTCTTTATCGACCATATTCGCGACAAAAAAAGATGCATTTTATCGCTTAGACAAAGATGGCGAATTGCAACCATTAGACTACGAGAAAGATATTGAAAAACAACTCAGAACTTTGGGAAGATTTATAGATGAAAAAAATCCTATAATTTTTCTTTTGGTACGGAAGATTTTTTTCGGCCGTTTCACTCCAAAAACTTATTGATGAAGGCTTCGAAATTGCTGGAATTATCACTAAAACCAGATTCCAAAAAAAGGTCGCGGTCAAAAAACTTCAATCGCCAAAAGTTAAGAAAATTGGCGAAAAATTTTAAAAATCCCCGTTCTTCAACCAAAAATGAATGAAATTATCGAATTTGTGCAGAATTTCGAAAAATCCAGTAGGTGTTTTAGTTTCGTTTGGGCGAATTATTCCGCAAGAAATTATTGATCTGTTCACACCCGCAATAGTAAATGTTCACCCTTCACTTTTTACCAAAATACCGTGGGCCAAGCCCAATTGAGAGCGCAATTTTAAAATGGCGATACAAAAACTGGCGTTTCACTAATGAAACTCTCAAAAAGAAATGGACGCTGGCGATGTTTATTCGCAAGAAGAAATTAAACTTTCGAAAACAGAAACTGCCAGTGAGCTTTTATGAAATTTGTGGTAAGATTGGTGCTGAAATGTTGGTGCGAGATTTGCCAAAAGATTCTTTCCGGTAAGTTAAAAGGTAAAAAAACAAGATAATTCACAAGCCGAATATTGCCAGCTTCTTAGAAAAAAATAATTCAATTTTAGATCCAGAAAAAAACAAACCGCAAAGCAAGCAGAACAACAAATTCGAGCTTTCGAAATCTTTCCAAAAAGTAAGATTCAAATTGATGACTATCTAGTAGTTGTTAAAAACTGCGAAAGTGGTAAACTCAAACCCTAAAAAAATTCACCTTTAACACTTAAATTTGCGGATGATGATTTTCTAGAAATAAAAACACTTCTTACACCAAACGGCAAAGAAACAACTGCGCAGAGCTTTATAAATGGCTATTTGAAATAATTTTATAAAGGAAAAAAACCGTGTTTAGTTGCACGGTTTTTGAATTTTAGCTAAAAAAATTTTATCAATATTAGCTTTAAGCTCGTCTTGCATTTCTTTTCATTACGATTGTTGTAATTTGATTAAAATCTGGGCGATTGATTTCAAGCCATTTCATTGAAGCAAACTCAGAAATCGTTTGGCGATTTTCTTGCCCACCATTTTGTTGAGTTAGCGCTATAAACGCACGGTCATTTCGAAAATCTGGAACATTAATCATTAGCCAATTATCTACAAATCCTGGAGTGTCGTCGATAATTTTTTCAAACTCTTCAAGCTTTTCATTCGAAAATCCATCTGTTATGTGCTCGCCAACGCGAGTCTCAAGTTCTTCCTGAACATGTTGTTTTAAAAAACTGCTGCTTCTTGCGGAGACATTCGTTCAATGCCAATTCCTTCAAAAAAATTTGTCGTCTAATTGAAACATTCTTTTTTTCCTTGTTTAGTTATTTCTATTTTAGCACAAGCAAAATGTTTTTTCAAATTATTTATTATATTATTTAGTCTTTAAGTTTACGAGCAACAACTTCACGGGCAAAGAATTCAAGTTTATCACCAACTTCAAGCTGGATTTTCTTTTTTTAGTTTTTCAACGAAAGACCACACATTTCACCCTCAATAACATCTTTCGCTTCTTGTTGCTGGCGCTGAACGTGTGAAACTTCAACCTCAGCAATTTGCTCTTTCTTTCGAATTACACGAGCAAGTAATCCAGCGTAAACACGGCCTGATTTAACTTCACCGCCAGCAATAATTTCTTCTTTCATTGTACGGAAAAACACCTTTAACTTCCAGCGATCCAATCTCAGTCTCAACAACTTCTGGTGCAAGAAGTTTTTCCATTTCAGCACGAGCGTCATCAAGAAGCTCATAGATAACTTTATAAATTCGAACTTCGACACGGTCACGAGTAGCAATTTTCTTGATTGCGGGAGGAAGCTCAATATTAAATCCATAAATAATTGTTTTTCACCAGCAGCAGCTAAATGAATGTCATTCTCAGTAATATTTCCAATTCCGCTACTTACAACATTTAGATTAACTTCACCACCAGTTTCAATCAAACGCAAACTATCTGAGACAGACGTAAAGCGAACCTTGAACATCGGCTTTAATTACGATATTGAAATCTTCTGCATCGTGTTTCTGATTCATCATTTTTTTAATAAATCTGCACCAGTAACATTGGCGGTTGCAGCATTTTGAGCAGCTTCAATTTTAGCCTTTTGAGCAAGATTTCGGGCTTCTTTTCTCATTCTTCACCACTTTAAAAAAACATCACCAAATTGCGGTAGTTCTTTGAAGCCAGTTACAGTTACGGGAGTTGAAGGGCCTGCAGATTTAAGAGCCCCCTTATAATCTTGAAGGGTTCGAACTTTTGCGTAAGTTGTTCCAGCAACTAAAAAAATCCACCTTGTTTTAAATCTCCATGTTCAACAAGAAGAGAAACAACTGAACCTTTTCCCAACCTCCATATGTGATTCAATCACCAAGCCTTCAGCGGGGATATCAACATCGGCGCCAACTCCTCTAAATCAGCAGTTAAAATAACCATATCAAGAAGATCATCGATCCCGTCACCATTTTTCGCCGAGATTGGTACCATAGTAACATCACCACCCCACTCCTCTGGCATTAAACCACGTTCAGAAAGCTCTACCATTACGCGATCTCTATTTGCAGTATCTTTATCCATTTTATTGATTGCAACAACAATTTTTTTGCGTTGGCGTTTTGAGCAAACCTAATTGCTTCAACAGTTTGAGGCTTAACACCATCATCTGCCGCAACGACAATAATCACAACGTCAGTCAAAGTAGCTCCGTGTTGGCGAAGTGCCGCAAAAGCCTCATGCCCTGGCGTATCAAGAAGTGTAATTTTTCGGCCTTTTCTTTCAGTTTGATAGGCTGAAATATGCTGGGTAATTCCACCAGCCTCGCCAGAAACAGTTTTTGTACCGAGAATCGTATCAAGAAGTGTAGTTTTTCCATGGTCAACATGACCCATCACCGCTACAATTGGTGGCCGAGGTTTTGCATTTTCAGAAACTTCATGCATTTTTTTGCAATCGAGAAGTTACAACATCAGCTTTTTGCTTTTTTTCTTAAGTTCAACATCTTTTAAACCAAGTTCTTCAACCACAATCACAGCAGTTTCAAAAATCAATTCGTTGATTAATAGTTGCAACAATTCCATTCTTAAAAAAAGCTCACCAATCAAAGTTGTAACAGGGAGATTCAAAGCTCCAGCTAGCTCATCAACAGTAATTGAATCTGTGATATTTACGATTTTCTTCTGACTCATACAACCTCCTCTGGTTTTTTTATTTTTTTCTTAAGCTGAAGTTCGGAAACCGATTTCAAAACCGATTTCCGACTATTCAGCGCAAGAATAATTTTTGAATTATTTTGCAAGGCTAAGAGAGATTTTTCGATTCTCTTTATCGATATCAATAACTACAAATTCTTTACGCTCATTTAGAGTAAAGATATTTTCTGGGTTGATATCATTTCCTTTTCCAAGTTCTGAAACATGAACAAGAGCTTCAATTGCAGGGCTAATTTTTACGAAAGCACCAAATGGCGTAATTCGTGTTACAGTTCCTTCAACACTTGAACCTTTTTTAAATTGTTCAACTTCTGAAAGCCAAGGGTCTTCAGTTAGTTGTTTCATTGAAAGGCTTAGGCGATCTTTATCAATTGCGATAATTTTTGCCTTAATTGTATCACCGATTTTTTTACATAATCTTTTTGGATTATTTACGCGTTCCCAAAGAAATTTCAGAAATGTGCACCAAACCTTCAATTCCTTCAATATTTACAAAAACGCCAAAATCTACAACACCAGTCGCAACGCCTTCAACTTCATCTCCAATCTTCAAGCTGTCGAATCGTTCATTTAAACCATCTTTAATAGCTTCTTTTTCGCTGAAGATAAGTTTATTAGTTTTGCGATCCGCATCAAGAATTCTAACACTGATTGGCTTGTCGATAAGAGCATTCAATCGGCTCAAAATCTCATCTTTATCACTTGCACCAACGCGTGGGTAGTGTTCTGCTGAAAGTTGAGAAACAGGCAAGAATCCGCGGATTCCTTCATATTCAACTAGCAAACCACCTCGGTTAGCATCAAATGGAATAATTTCGATAATTTCGCCTTTTTTTCCATCTTTTTCGATAACCTCTTCCCAACCGCGATCTTTTGCAGCTTTTTCGAAGAGAAAGCAACGACATTCCGTTGTCCATTTCAGTATCAACAACACTTGCTGTTACTGTTTCACCTTCAACAAGGTTTTTGAATGACCAGCTTCTCGGCGAGGAACAAATCCAACACCTTTTGCTCCTAAGTCAATTAAAAATCTCGTGTTTACGAACTGAAAAGAATTGTTCCCTCAACAGTTTCGCCTTGATTTAGTTGGTTTACGCTCTCTGGAGCAGACGCCAACAATTCGTCCATTGTTATTTTTTTGGCTGTTGCCATTAGTCTTTAAGACTCCTTCCTTAATTGTATTTCTTTGAACATAGCTAAAATTAACCTGCCCAATAGATTGTTACCATTTTTAACATTTTGAGCTAAAAAAATCAAGCGTTTTAAAAGGTTGAATTTTTTTATTTTTTTCATCGTAAAATAGAGTTATGATTATTGCAATTGATACGGGTGGAACAAAAACTTTATTGGCGGGATTTTTCAAAAGAAGGTAAACTTTTAAAAATCTTTCGAATTTCAAACGCCAAAAATCTCAGCAAAAAAATATCTTGAAATTATTGAAAAAAAGTTATTAAAAAGAGTTTTCGAAACAACTAAAAAAACGGGTGAAATCCAAACAATTTCTTGTGCCGAACCTGGAATTATTGAAAACGGCGTAATTTTGTGGGCAAAAAAATTTACGCTGGCAGAATTTTAATATAAAAGCTGAACTTTCAAAAAAATATTTCCAAATATTAAAATTTTTAGTTGAAAAACGATGCCAATCTTGCCGGGCTTTTCGAAAGTAAAAAAATTCAAAAAAATAGAGCTCAAAAATATTCTTTTATATTACACTTTCAACGGGAGTTGGTTCAGGCATAATAACAGATGGAAAAATAAACCAAGGCCTAAAAAAATAGCGAAATTGGGCGAATCCCAATTGAATTTGATGGTCGAGTGCGAGAATGGGAAGAATTTGCGAGTGCACGGGCAATTTTTAATGTTTATGGTAAATATGCGAGCGAGATTTCGAAACCACGACAATGGCAAAAAATATTGCCGATAGAATTTCGCGTGGATTTTTAGTGATAATTCCAATAATTCAGCCAGAGTTAATTATTATTGGTGGTAGCCTTGGTGAAAATTTTTAAAAAAATTCGATCTTTTTCTAGAACAAATTGTTCGCGAAAAACCTACCCGAAGGAATTTCTTGCCCAAAAATCGTTCAAGCTCAAAAAAACCGCGCGAAGCAGTGATTTATGGCTGTTTTGAATTTGCAAAAGAGGCATTGAATTTTTGATGAATTTGGAATTTGTCGAAAAATTACGCAAGGACTTTCCTCAATTCATTTTTCGAAGAAAGTGATGATTTCTATTGGTCAAAGAAAAGAAAAATACAATTTTTTTCGAACCAGAATCTTCAAATTTTCATCTGTTAATTTTTGCATGAATTAGCTCACGCACTGCTTGGCCACGAAGATTTTTGGCTTGATATTGAACTACTTAAGATGGAGTCTGAAGCTTGGGAGTTCGTTCAAAATAACCTTGTAAGTCAATATGGATTTTGTTTTTAGTTCAAATTTAGCTGAAAGCAAGCTTGACACTTACCGAGATTGGCTACATAAAAGAAGCCTCTGCCCAAAAATGCAAACTAAATGGTTTTCAACAAAAAGATTTAACATATAAATGTCCCGCTTGCGGAACTATCTGGCAAAATAACGACTCTCGTTTTAAAAGTTTGCGGCGAAAAAAATAAAATAAAAATAAAAATAAAAATCACGCAATATTTCTAAAGCGTGATTTTATTTTTATACCCTTTAAGCTACACGAACTTCAATTTTTCGATTCTTCAGACTCTTCAGTCATTGAAATCTTTGTTGTAGCTGGGCCACGACGGCTAATTCGACCGCCCTTTTGCCCCGCAATTTTTTTGCAAGTTCACGGTTCGCAGCAAATCCGCCAGTTGTTCCATTTTTACCGCTCTTTTGCCCAATTCGTGAATAAAAAATCTTTTTCCATATTTTTGCTTTTATTAGTTGCAGCTGCCTTTGCGCCGCCTGCCTTTGTTCCGGCCATTTAATCTCCTTTTGTTTTATTAAAAATCTAATCTATTTTTTTGATTATGTTTTTAATTATAGCACAACTTATGCTTTTTGTCAATATTTACATAAGAGCTTTTTTTATTTTATTATAATATTTTTTTGTATTTCTAATCTGTTTATGTTATAATTTTCTTATGTTTTTTTCGAATAAATAATAAGTTCTACCGTAAGTTGCCTAAGCAAATTTGTATATTTTTCTTACCAAAATCAATAAAAACCAAAAACACAAAAATAAAGGCGATTTTAGAGCTTCAAAAAAACAACTTTCGAATATTTTACCGAATTTTACCGAAAACGAGCTAGAAGAGTATAAAAAAATAGTATTATAAATGTAAAATTCTGGCACGGAACTGGAGGCTTTGAGTATGATTCCAGTAGAAATATTACACCAATTTTTGATAATATTTTTAAAAAAACGGATTAAAAACCCAGCAAGATGACTACTTAATTATTTATTCTAAAAAAATTGAGTATGAAATCAATATCTCTGGTAAATAAAAGAATTATAGCTAGATGTTATGCGGATAATCATAATTTTAAGAATCCTAAAAACATTTCGTTTTGGTGATAGTATTTTTTTGGATTGTGCGACATTACACAAAAATGTATGTTTTAGCATATACAATACTTGCTCCGCGTTCACTTATGAATATTCTCAATTGGAGAAAGAAAAAAATAAAAATCAATTCAAAAATCTTGGAGCGGAAAAAAATAAATAAATCTTGTAAAAAAATACATGGGAATCTTTTTGAAAAAAATACTCTGATATTAGAGAAAAATTTCCCAGTAATTCTTGGTATTAAAAATCTAAACAAAACTGCAAAATTACCAAAAATATTTAGCGAAACTGAAATTCGTTCTTTAGAAGATATTCCTTTTGAAAAATATTATTCACATAGAAATTCCTCTTGAAAGATATAATGAATTAAGTAATGAAATTCGAAAAATATAACCAAAAAAAGTAAAAATATTCCCTATTGAATTAGGTGAATTATTTGAATACAAAAAAATAGTTCTAAATAAATTATTATATCATACTCTCAATTATTTTTCAACAACTCTCAATACGAAAAAAACTCCACCGATTAGGAGGAGTTTTTATAATTCGGCACCGTGCTATTTTTCCCACTTTCGTAGTATGCTCGCCGCTACTGGGCTTAACTTCTGTGTTCGGAATGAGAACAGGTGTTTCCCCAGCGCCATGGGCACCGAAAAAAAGGTTTTGTGCTTCAACTCGCCACAAATTCCTAAGCGGTGAGCCAAAACCTCATTTCGATGTCCTTGGTATCATTTGGTAATGCCAAGATTTTAGATTGACTAGCGATTATCTTTGATAATCACCAAACACTAGTTAAGTCTACCATATTCACGCCAATAATACAAGATTATTTTAGTGAATATGGACATAAAAAGCGATTGGACTATTAGTACGCTTTGGCTAGCCTGTTACCAGGTTTTACACCTTGCGCCTATCAAACAGATCATCTTTCTGTGTCCTCATGGGATTCCTAATCTTGGAGTCAGTTTCGCGCTTAATATGCTTTCAGCGCTTATCTTAACCGAACATAGCTACTCGACACTGCGGCAGGTGGCCACAATCGATACACCAGAGGTTCGTTCATCTCGGTCCTCTCGTACTAGAGACAAATCTCCTCAAGAATCCTTACGTCCATGCCGGATATAAACCGAACTGTCTCACGACGTTCTGAACCCAGCTCGCGTACCACTTTAATCGGCGAACAGCCGAACCCTTGGAAGGTGCTCCCCTCCAGGATGTGATGAGCCGACATCGAGGGTGCCAAACCGCGCCGTCTATGTGAACTATTGGGCGCGATAAGCCTGTTATCCCCAGGGTAACTTTTTATCCGTGTGCGCTGTCGATCCCACATTCAATGAACAATGTTCTTACAGCGGGTCACTTGCTCCGTGTTTCCACTCTGGTCGAATTGTAATTCTCGCAGTCAAGCTGGCTTTTTAGCATGCACTATCACTTCGATTTCCATCCGAAGCTAGCTAACCTTTGAACGCCTCCGCTACTCTTTTAGGAGGCAACCGCCCCAGTTAAACTACCCACCATACACGGTCCCATTACCGGATAACGGCAATGGTAAGACAAAGACTACATCAAGGGTGGTATTTCACCTGTGGCTCCACAAATACTGGCGTATCTGCTTCAAAAGCCTCCCACCTATGCTACACATGATGTAACCCGTGTCAATGTAAAGCTGTAGTAAAGCTCCATGGGGTCTTCTCGTCCTGGCATGGACAGACGGCATCTTTACCGCCAATGCACTTTCACCGAGTCCTTCGCCGAGACAGTGCCCACATGATTACTCCATTCGTGCGGGTCAGAACTTACCTGACAAGGAATTTCGCTACCTTAGGACGGTTATAGTTACCGCCGCCGTTCACTGGGGCTTCAGTTCGCACCGTAAAGCACTCCCCTTAACCTTCCAGCACTGGGCAGGAGTCAGCCCCTATACATCCACTTTCGTGTTCGCAGAGACCTGTGTTTTTGGTAAACAGTTCCGTGGGCTCTTTTTGCTGCGGCCTCCGCATCGTTTGATACGAGTTTGCCACGTTCCAAGCTAAAGCCATTTGACTTGTTCTATCTCGGTAAAGAAGTTTAAGATACTCATATATACCATTAATCTTAACCTAATTGCTTGAAACACGACTCGCATCGAATGATGCGGAGGCAGACCTTATCCCGAAGTTACGGTCGCTGTTTTGCCGAGTTCCTTAGCGAAGGGTCTCTCGTAAGCCTGAGTCTACTCGACTCGAGCACCTGTGTTGGTTTGCGGTACGGGCGGCTATAACCACGCGTATATCTGCTTTTCTAGCCAGTACTTTCATCAAAATCGTTAATCCGTAGATTAACTTTCACTCCTTTTGCGTTCCCGCTAAGTTGGACGGATATATACCAATAATCCGCTTCGACTAATTTACCGTACACAGTATACAAATTATAACCGGTTCAGGAATATTAACCTGATGTCCATCGCCTACGCTGCTACGCCTCGGCTTAGGCCCGACTAACCCAGGGATTATTACAGTAGCCCTGGAAACCTCGCTCTTACGGCCGAAAGGATTCTCACCTTTCTTATGGTTACTCATTCCAGCATTCTCACTTCCTAACGCTCCACCCAACCTTACGATTGAGCTTCACTGCCGATAGGAACGCTCCTCTACCACTCCGTTAAACCCGTAGGAATAACGAAATCCATATCTTCGGTATAACACTTTAGCCCCGTTACATTTTCCACGCAAAATCTCTTGACGAGTGAGCTGTTACGCACTCTTTAAATGAATGGCTGCTTCTAAGCCAACATCCTCGCTGTTTAAGAAATTTCACCTTGTTTCCCACTTAGTGTTAATTTAGGGACCTTAGATGATGGTCTGGGCTGTTTCCCTTTTGAGCACCGAGCTTAGCCCCGATGTTCTAACTGCCATGGTACCACCAACGGTATTCGTAGTTTGTTAACGGTGGGTACAGTTGCCCGCCCCAGTCGTTTACAGAGCTCTACCCCGTTGGCTATATTACATGACGCTAGCCCTAAAAGCTATTTCGAGGAGAACCAGCTATCTCCGAGTTCGATTGGCATTTCACCGCTAACCACAAGTCATCCAAATGCTTTACTGCGCAAACTGGTTCGGTCCTTCACTGCGTGTTACCGCAGCTTCAACCTGCTCATGGTTAGGTCACCCGGTTTCGGGTCTAATCCCATGCACTTATCGCCCTATTCAGGCTCGCTTTCACTGTGGCTCCGTCACTTGACTTAACCTGGCGCATGAAATTAACTCGCTGGATCGTTCTACAAAAAGCACGCCGTCACAGTATAAATACTGCTCCGACTCCTTGTAGGCACACAATTTCAGGTTCTATTTCACTCCCTCCGGGGTTCTTTTTCACCTTTCCATCGCTGTACTAGTTCACTATCGATCGTATATTATATTTAGCCTTGGCTGGTGGTCCAGCCAGATTCAAACAGGGTTTCTCGTGCCCCGTCCTACTCGAAAAAAACATATATAAGGTCTGCGTCGTTTTTCGCGTACACGGCTTTCACGCTCTTTGGCTAGTCATTCAAACTATTCTGCTAACCACGCAATTTTTCTTACCTTACTAAAAGTTGATAGCTTTTTATCGCAAGTCAGACTACTCAATAAAAATTAAGTATTCTGACTTGGTCTTATGTTATTTCACAACCCCTTATTAAGTATTCGCCTATCAGCTTATCTACAAAAGTAGAAACTTAAAAAGGTTTGGGCTCTTCCAGTTTCGCTCGCCACTACTCCCAGAATCATTATTTATTTTTCTCTTCCTCACCCTACTAAGATGTTTCAGTTCAGGTGGTTCCCACTACACAACCTATGTATTCAGTTGAGAGCAACACGACATGACTCGTGCTGGGTTTCCCCATTCGAAATCTCCGGATCAAAGCTTGTTGACAGCTACCCGAAGCTTATCGCAGTCTTCCACGTCCTTCATCGGTAATATACGTCTAGGCATCCATTGTGTGCCCTTGAGTACCTTTTATGCATTGACTTAACTAGTAATTGGTAACAACCAATACTTGCCGTCAATCTTAAAAATTCTTATCTTCTTTTTACATCACCAAATTGTTAAATTTCTCGCTCCCATTTTAAGAGCAAAATTATAAATTCAATCTTTCAAAGATTCGAACTTATCATCCTGATCTCAAACGCTTTACTATTATATTTTTTTGAATATTTTTTTGTCAATAGTTTTTGCAATTTTATTTATTTTTCTATTAAAATGCATTTTCTACTGATTTAATCAATATTATCTCCGCCAGAGGTTCAGGATGAACGTTTGCTAAGTAAATACTATTATATATTATTTTACATTTGAATGCAAGAGTTATTTTTGAAAAGTTTTTACAAAATAAAAACACTCCCACTTGGGAGTTCTATGGTGGGCGATGAGGGACTTGAACCTCCGACCTCGTCATTATCAGTGACGCGCTCTAACCAGCTGAGCTAATCGCCCATATTCGGCTTTTTGCCAAAGAGAATTTTCGAAAAAAGATTCAAAAACTTTCTTTGGTGGAGATACAGGGACTCGAACCCTGGACCCCCTGCTTGCAAAGCAGGTGCTCTAGCCAACTGAGCTATATCCCCAGATTTTTAACGAATACTATAATATTATATATTATTTATTGATAAAAATGCAAGAGTTTTTTTCTTATTAATAAAAAAATAGCCAATCTCTTCGAAAGGCTATTTAGTTTTAACAATTTAATTGTGCAATTTATCTCAATCTGCGGTAAACTTTAGTCTTGCCTTTACAGGCTAAATTCGAAAGTAAAATTTACAGAAACTTTCGAAAAAGACCGACCCTAGCTTCAAAGGTTGATTTCTCGAACCTTTGGCATAACTCTCCCTAGAAAGGAGGTAATCCATCCGCACCTTCCGGTACGGATACCTTGTTACGACTTAACCCCAATCATCCCTCCCACCTTAGGCCGACGAATCGGACTTCGGGTGTTAGTGACTTTCATGGTTTGACGGGCGGTGTGTACAAGACCCGGGAACGTATTCACCGCAGCATGCTGATCTGCGATTACTAGCGATTCCGACTTCATGCAGGCGAGTTTCAGCCTACAATCCGAACTGGGACTAGCTTTGATGCGATTTGCTTCACCTCGCGGCTTCGCTGCGCATTGTACTAGCCATTGTATCACGTTTCTAGCCCAGGACGTAAGGGAAATACTGACCTGACGTCATCCCCTCCTTCCTCCCCGTTACCGGGGCAGTCTCAGTAGAAAAAAATACAACTACTGACAAGGGTTGCGCTCGTTGATGGACTTAACCAAACATCTCACGACACGAGCTGACGACGGCCATGCATCACCTGTCACTTGGCTCTTAAAAAGCACTCTCTCATTTCTGAAAGATTCCAAGGATGTCAAGACCTGGTAAGGTTTATCGGTTATCATCGAATTAAAGAACATGATCCACCGCTTGTGCGGGTCCCCGTCAATTCCTTTTATGTTTTAATCTTGCGATCGTACTCCACAGGCGGGATACTTAACGCGTTAGCTTCGCTACTCAGGGGTCGATACCCCAAACAGCTAGTATCCATCGTTTACGGCGTGGACTACCCGGGTATCTAATCCGGTTCGCTCCCCACGCTTTCGTGCCTCAGTGTCAGAAACAGCCCAGTAGCCTGCCTACGCCATCGGTGTTCCTTCTAATATCTACGGATTTCACTCCTACACTAGAAATTCCAGCTACCTCTTCTGCTCTCGAGTTCAACAGTTCGAATAATAATCTGAATGGTTGAGCCACCAGCTTTCACTATTCGCTTATTGAACCACCCTACGCAACTCTTTACGCCCAGTCACTCCGGATAACGCTCGGATCCTACGTATGACCGCGGCTGCTGGCACGTAGTTAGCCGATCCTTATTCATAAGTTACTGTCATAATCCTCACTTATAAAAGCAGTTTACAACCCGAAGGCCTTCATCCTGCACGCGGCGTTGCTCCATCAGGCTTTCGCCCATTGTGGAAGATTCCTCACTGCTGCCTCCCGTAGGAGTCTGGACCGTGTCTCAGTTCCAGTCTGACTGATCATCCTCTCAAACCAGTTAAAGATCGTCGACTTGGTAGGCCATTACCCCACCAACTATCTAATCTTACGCAGGCCGTTCCCAAAGCGCCCGAAGGCTTTAATCCGAAGACCATATGCGGTATTAGCACACCTTTCGATGCGTTATCCCTCACTTTGGGGTACGTTCCCACGCGTTACTCAGCCGTCCGCCGCTCGCCGACATTTTTACACAAAAATTCTTGAATAAATCTTCTCTTTCAACCAGAAGCTTCCAGAATTCAGTGTAAAACTCGCTGCCGCTCGACTTGCATGTGTTAGGCACGCCGCCAGCGTTAATCCTGAGCCAGGATCAAACTCTCCATAAAAAAGAATTATCAAATTGATAATCTATAAAATAGACTGACGATAAATTTGCACAATTAAATTGTTAAAGTTCAGTTTTATTCAACCTCGCTTTTTACTCCGCGCGCTGAACTATTAACCATTATACTCAATAGATTTTTTTAAAAAGTCAACACTTTTTTTAAAAAGAAAAATTTAGAAAAAAATTAAATAGGCCTTGAAAGCCTATCTAATTTAGCCTATAACCCAAAGCAAAAATGCCGTATATCCAATAAAAAAATTCCAATAGCTGAGCCAACAGCAACTTCTAGCGGAGTGTGGCCTTTAACAACTCTGACTTTTTTTAATTTTTTTAAATTCTGTTTTTTTCAATGATTTCATTAATTCTTTGTGCTTGAATACCGTTCGAAAAATCGCACTTTCATTGAATCATATATCACTATCATCGCAAATACAAAAAGCTAAACCAAAAATTGAAGAATAAACACCTTCATGCAAACCAACAAGCGTTGCGAGCGCAATCACCACTGAACTATGAGAACTTGGCATCCCACCACTTTCAGTGATGATTCGCTTAAATTTTTGCAGTTTTATCTTTTCGAATTTCTAGAATATATTTAGCACCTTGCGCAATTACCCAAAGCCAACACGAAAACTACTAAATATCTTGGCATTATTCTTCCTCTCGACTTTCTTCCATTAAACCAACACTTGCCACAGTATCATTATCAGAAAGTTTCATAATTCGAACACCCTGCGTAGTTCGACCCTAAAGTTGGAATATCTTTAACAGCAACTCGAATTGTTTGACCACCGCTTGAAATCATTAACGCATCAGAAACAGCCTCTGGCAAAGTTTGAACTGAAACGATTGGACCAGTTTTTGCGGTCACGATTGCAGCTTTAACACCAATTCCGCCACGATGTTTAACTTCAAAATTCGAAACTTTCGTTGCTTTTCCGTAACCATTCGCTGAAATCACAAGAAGTTTTTGTGTGCCATCTTTTGCAACATCCATTCCAACAACGCTATCATTTGGTCGAAGTCGAACGCCACGAACACCACGAGCCGCACGGCCCATTGCTCGGACATCATTTTCATTAAAGCGAACAGCTTGACCAGCTGATGTTGAAACGATAATATCACTCTGACCATCAGTTTTTTTGAATCCAACGGAGCTCATCGCCTTCATCAAGATTAATTGCATTCAAACCATTTGTTCGAATATTCGCAAAATCTTTAAGTGCTGTCTTTTTTACAGTACCCTTTACAGTAGCCATAAAGAGGTAATCTTCTGTACTACTATTTTGTTCAAGCTTAATAATTGATGTAATTTTTTCTTCAGGTTGGAGTTGTAGTAGATTTACCGCAGCCACACCTTTAGCTTGAAGGCTTGCAGCAGGAACCTCGTAAGCTTTTAAGTCTAAATACTCGACCTTTATTTGTGAAGAATAGCAACCAATCATGCGTACTTGCTGGAATTAATTGATCAATAATATCTTGATCTTTTGTTGTCATTCCACGCTTACCTTTTCCGCCACGATTTTGGCGACGATAATCTGCAAGTAGAGTTCGCTTAATATAGTTTTCACTAGTTAGAAGAATCACACTTTCTTCTTCAGGGATAAGCTCTTCATCTGAGAATTTACCAAGTTCATGATTGATAACCTTGGTTTTACGCTCATCGCCATATTTCTCTTTCATTTCGAGAAGTTCTTCTTTAATAATTCGAAGAATTTCATTCTCATCAGCAAGAATTGCCTCAAGCTCGCCAATAAGTTTCAAGAGAGCAGCAAGTTCAGCTTCAATTGCTTCGCGTTCCAATCCAGTCAATCGGCGAAGTTGCATCGCAAGAATTGCTTTTGCTTGAATTTCAGTTAATCCGAATTTTTCACGCAAAGCTTTTTCGGCAATATCTGTAGTTTTCGAAGCTCGAATCGTTGCAATAACTTCATCAATATGATCAAGCGCAATCTTCAAACCTTCTAAAATATGTGCACGAGCTTTTGCTTTTTAAGTTCGAATTCTGTTCGGCGACGCACAACATTTCGGCGATGCTTTACGAACTCATCAAGCATTTCTTTTAAGCCAAGCACTCGTGGCTGAACGCCATCAACCAAAGCAAGCATATTATAATGGAAGTTTGATTGAAGTGGAGTTAATTTATAAAGCTGGTTGAGAACTTTCTTTGGGTATGCATCCTTCTTAAGATCGATCACAATCTTAACCGTTCCATGCGCAGATTCATCTCGAAGGTCGGCAATTGTTGTGATTTTCTTTTTCTTTGACTAGATCTGCAATCTTCTCAATTAATGAAGCTTTATTAACATTGTATGGAATCTCTGAAACAACAATTTGATGACGGCCGCGTTTAGTTTCAACGATTTCAGCAACCGCTCGCATAGTAACACTTCCACGACCAGTTCTATAAGCTTGAATCATTGGTGCCCCACCATAAAACTACCGCACCCGTTGGGAAATCTGGACCCTTAACGTGTTTCATTAAGTCTTCGAGTCTAGCTTCTGGATTATTTATAAAGCTCAACCGTTGCGTCAACGATTTCGCTTAAATTGTGCGTCGGAATACTCGTTGCCATACCAACAGCAATACCCATTTGACCATTCAAAAAGAAGGTTTGGTAATTTTGCTGGAAGAACCGATGGCTCACTTTCAGAACCATCATAGTTCGGTCGAAAAATCAACCGTATCTTTATCAAGATCGTTTAGTAAAAATATCACCAATTCGGCCAAGCCTTGCTTCAGTATAGCGCATAGCGGCTGCAGGATCGCCATCCATTGAGCCGAAGTTTCCTGACCTTCAACGAGAGGATATCGCATTACCCAATCTTGTGCTAAACGAACCATTGAGTCGTAAATTGAGCTATCACCGTGTGGGTGGTATTTACCCATTACGTCACCGACAATACGCGCAGATTTTTTGAATGCTGATCCAGGTCGAACACCCATTTCACCCATCGTGTAAAGCACGACGGTGAACCGGCTTCATTCCGTCACGAACATCTGGTAGCGCGCGATCGATAATCACCGACATCGAATATCGAAGAAATGAGTCTTCCATCACATCTTCGACCGTTCGATATTCTAAAAACTTTCGAATGGTTTTGTTGTTCAACAATTTCACCCTCAAGAGGTTTTTTTATTCTTATCTTCCATAATTAAACATCCAATTCCTCAAGGTTAACATATTTTGCATTTGCCTGAATAAAGCTTTTTCGCATTGAGACTTCACTTCCCATAAGTTTCGTAAAGATCGCATCCGCCTTTTCGGCATCTTCAAGCTTCAACTGAACAAGTACGCGGTTTTCTGGATTCATTGTAGTTTCCCAAAGCTGAGTTGCGTCCATTTCACCAAGACCCTTATAGCGCTGAATTCCTGTAAGACCAGCTTGCTTAATTTCATTATCTTCTGGATTAATGTTTGTTCCGCGAGCTTTTCGCTCTTCGATCAATTCTTTAATCTTTGCGTCACGCTCTTCATCACTATAAACATAATAGTGTTTGTTTCCTGCACCTTTCAACAAGAAAAGCGGAGGTTTTGCAAGATAGATATGGCCACCCTCAACAACTTCTCGCATATAGCGGAAGAAGAATGTCATCAAAAGAGTTGCAATGTGACTTCCGTCAACATCGGCGTCAGTCATAATAATAATTCGATGATATCGCAAGCCAGAAATATCAAATTGTTCTCCAATTCCAACGCCCATTCCTTTAATTAACGAAACGATCTCATTATTTGCAAGCATCTTATCGAGGCGTGCACGCTCTGTATTTAAAACTTTACCTCGAAGCGGCAAAATTGCTTGTGTTCGAGCATCACGGCCATTTTTGGCTGAACCACCCGCTGAATCTCCCTCAACAATATAAAGTTCGCACTCTTCTGGTTTTTCGAAGAACAATCGGCAAGTTTTCCTGGCAGATTCAAGCCATCCAAAAACACCCTTTCGAATCACATTTTCGCGAGCCGCACGCGCAGCTTTTTCGTGCTCGAGCCGCAAGAAGCGCTTTATTAACAATCTTTTTTTGCAACTGCTGGATTTTTCATCAAGATAATAGCCAAAAATATTCATTCATTACTTGTTGAACATATCGGCGAACTTCTGGATTTCCTAACTTATTTTTAGTCTGACCTTCAAATTGTGGGTCTGGCAATTTTACCAAAATAATTGCAGTCAAACCTTCACGAATATCATCGCCCGAAAGGTTGTCTTCTTTTTTTCTTTAAGAAGATTGTTTTTTCGTGCATATTCGTTAATTGTTTGAGTTAATGAACTTCGAAAGCCAACAACATGCGTTCCGCCATCGGGGTTAATAACGTTATTAGCAAAAGCTCGAACATTTTCATTATAGCTGTCATTATATTGAATCGCTACTTCGACAATAGAATCTTCAACCTTCTTTTTCAACATAAAAAGGTTGATCTGAAAGAACCTCTTTACCAACGTTCAAACTTTTTACGTAGCTTTGAATTCCACCTTCAAAATAGAAAGCCTGTCGCTCACCAGTTCGCTCATCATCAACTTGAGTGTAAACACCTTTAGTTAGATATGCTTGATGTCGAAGATAATTTACAACCCATTTATAGTCAAACGTAACCGTTTCTTTAAAAATTGTTGGGTCTGGATAGAACGTAATACTTGTTCCATCTTCGCGGTCAGTTTTGCCAAGTTTCTTAAGTTCAGTAGTTGGAGCACCTCGCTCAAATTCAATCCGATAAAGTTGGCCTTTTTTTAACAACTTCAGCAATCATTTTTGTTGAAAGAGCATTCACGACACTCGAGCCTACACCATGCAAAACCAGATGAAACTTTATATCCACCACCGCCGAATTTTTCCACCAGCGTGAAGAACAGTTAAAACAGTTTCAAGTGTACTTTTTCCAGTTTTTTTGGATGAATATCAACAGGAATACCACGTCCATCATCTGTAATATTAATTCCACCATCGTCTAAAAATTCGCACAATAACTTTTTGTGCCGTAGCCAGCAATTGCTTCGTCAATAGAGTTATCGGCAATTTCTTTAATAAGATGATGAACACCTTCATAGCCAGTTGAACCGATATACATTCCGGGGCGCTTTCGAACAGGTTCAAGACCCTCAAGAACTTGGATCTGAGAACCGTCGTAATTATTTTTCTTTTTGTTTTAGACATTCTTACCTCTCATTCAGAACTTCCATAAATAAAAATTTATATCTGTATTATACCTTATTTCATAAAAAATTCAAATAAAGCTTATTTTTTTATAAAAAAATATGCTAAAAATATAAGCATTAAGTTAAAAGGTGGGATATGTTTAAAGATATTATTTTTAGGTTATTACCGCAGCCCTTCTATGGGCAAAAAATACAAGATTATAAAAAGAAAACTAAAAAAATGATTTAAAAATGGTGGATTTTTTTAATATTTTTTTGCTATTGTTTTTTTGTATTTTTTTCACAATATTTTTAACTAATATCTTACCTTCGAAAAACTATATCTAATAATATAGTAAAAACATCACTTAATCCTAACCTAACTTATACTGTAAAATCAACAGCAAAACGCCCACTCCAGCCTAAAGATATCATTTCTTATACACTGACCGTAACTAATAGTTCAAAAAAATAGTTCAGGATTCAAATTTCGAAGTCAATATATCAGACATACTAGAATATGCCGACCTCCTTGATGGAGGAGATTATAATATCAAAGATAGCATAATCTATTGGAATAATTCTAGTATTGAGCCCGAGAATCAAAAAAAGCAAATTTTTTTGCAATAAAAAAATTAAAGATAGAATCCCAACTTTTAAAAACAGGGAGAATCATTTGATTGTTCTATTAAATTAAATTTTTGGTGAAATTTCGAAAACCCCAATAAAATGTCCTTTTTATAAAAAAATATTGATTACTTATTAAATTCAGTCCCAGTTCTTGAGCAATATATAATTTTACTATTTTTTTAACTGTTCTATTTTTTTCATATCAATGATTATGGCACTTCGTACAAATTTATTATACAAAGAAATATGCTATTTTAGTCAATACTCAGGAGAAATAAAATAATGCAAAATAATCAAACTTACCAAAAAAATATTAGATTTCATACATAAAGATTTGAATTTCAAAAAAATAATCTTTTTCGAAGTATTTTTTTCACTCTAGCATTTTAGATTTTTTTACTAAATATTGTCGAAAAGATAATAAAGCCAAAAGTACTTTTTATATCAATAATATTATCATTAATTATTTATTACTCCGTTCTTTATATTTCAATATTTAACGGATTCTCTGTAAGATCAGAGATTTTGATATACCTAATATCAACGTTATTTATCTTTTTATCTATTATAAGATTAGTCAGAAAATAAAAATTAGGTAGTTACTAACTACCTAATTTTAAATATAATCTCGCCATCATCAACTTTTTTTATAGTCATTCTTAGCGATATTCGAAGATCTATTACTCAAATTATTGGATGTCCTTACATCCTGAATTACAGAATCATTTTGAATTTGTTGCGGCTTAATGTTTTGCTGAACTTGTGGATTATTTAGATTATTTAGATTATTTGAATTATTTGCGCTATAAGAACTTACACTTTGGTTCTGCATAATGTTTTTTTCTGAAAAGTTCTCGCTAAATCACTCTTTAAAGGAACATCTGTTCGATTTTGTTGGGTATTAGTATTTGAATTATTATTCCTTATTTCATCCCTCTTTTTAGCCAATCATTCAAAAATGAATCTTTTTTTAATACTATTGTCAGAATTATTCAGACTAGCATTATTAGCGGTGCCCGAGAATGCCCTTTTCCTGCCAACTAACTTGATTTTTTTGTTGCGTCTGAGTTTGGTGTAACTGCGGCTGAGATAAATTAGCTCCAGGATTAACACTTAAACGTTTTTCGAATTTCATCTTCAACAATAGCTCGAGGACGACCATATTTTTGAAGCTGAATATTTTCGAAGTCCTTCACGAATCTCTGGATTGGATTTACCAAAAAGGAGGCAAAAAGTTTCATTGTGAATGGAGCTGACGGAAATCCATTAACTAAAACAGTTGTGATTGAGTTGTAATTAGGCGTTTTGGTTAAATCTTCAGCGGTAAATGTTGGCGTAAAGGCCTTTTTGAAGAACTTCCGCATCATCAATACCAATCCTACCAACAATCTTGTTAGGAACGTTACCAAAAATAGCACCCTTGATTGAATCTTTCAACTGAGTTGTAAACTGGTTTTGCTAAAAATTAAATTCAGACGATATTTTCGAGCTTCAGACAAAAATAGATTCAAAAGAATCGGTTGCAAAGTTTTGAAACTCATCAACAAATAGACAAAAATCTTTTCGTTGGTCCTCAGGTATATCTGCACGACTCATTGCTGCCGCTTGAAACTTCATCACAAAAACCATACCAAGGAGTTTTTGCTGCTGCCTCTCCAAGTTTACCTTTCGAAAGATTTACGAGCAAAAATCTTATTATTATCCATAACTTCGCGAATACTAAATGCACTCTTTTTGGCCAATAATATTATTAACCAGCCACTTTCAAAGGGCCCCACTTAGAAACAACCCAAGAAACAAGTTCTCCTGCATCATTAGATTTTTTTGCGAAGCTGGCCACTCTTTAGTCCAAAAAGTCGATTGCACGTTGATTTTTGAAGGTACTTAATTTTTTTGCTTTTACGAACTCTGGGTCGACAAGAACTTTTGAATATCCATAAAAGTTCCCCCATCCGGGTCGCTCATTAGTAGCAACGCCGCATTTCGAACAATATTTTCCATTCGAGGGCCAACAACACCAGTATTTCCCGGATCATAGAGGGATTTTAGCATTGAATTAGTCTCGGAAATCACAAAATCCATTTCTTCAGGACTTGAGGCTTCAAAAATGTTAAAACCAAGTGGATTCTCAGTATCACTCGGATCGAAATAAATCACATCGTCCATTCGAGATTGAGGAATCATACCAAGTAATTCTTCAACAGAGTCTCCGTGCGGATCAATAAAACAGAAACCTCGTCCGTCCATTATATCTTGATAAGCCAAATTTTCAAGGAGCTTAGATTTGCCCATACCAGTCTGACCGATGATATATGTATGGCGGCGGCGATCGTTAACTCCAAGACGAATTTGCTTTTTCAACACCGCGGAACTCATTTACTCCAATCAATAGACCTTCTTTCATTGGCTCAGTTGGACCATCAACTTGTCGAATTCTTTTGACGCTCAATTTTGCCCGTTGGAATTGAATTTTTGATTTGGCAAGTGAAAAAAATTGTTGAAAGTTCAACACTATTCAGGATATTCTGATTCGTACTTTGAGGGAAAAAAATCGAAAAAAATATAAGCAGTAACTAATTCATCAATATTATTAGTCATATTAAATTTGAAACCATTATATCGTGGTGAATCAAATAAAGAAAATGCCGAGACGATAGATTGTAAAATTGCTTGGCTTTTCGAAGCCGTTGAAGAAGAAGTTACCACCCGAGTTAAAACTTCATAACCTGGATATTTAGTTTTATCTTCAATCGCTTGGACTTCTTCATTTTCTAAAGCCGTAAGCTGTGGATATTCGGTATTCGAAGCGTTTTAAGCCGTATGTAGGCGGTTTCATAAAAGCTTCCATAATATCAAGTACGGCTGTAGTATTATTATTTTTCTTACCTTTACCCTTTCGAATTGACTCAACCTTTTCATTAGATTTAAGAGTCCAGCTCTCAGGTGCAGGCCTAAACATAATTTGAATAGCCGCTCCATCTCCACGTTCAACACCGCTCAAGGCATCTAATAATGCACGGGCAGCATCACGACGACTTTCTTGATACGTTGCAATTGGATAGAAGTAGTCTTTTTTAAGTTCAAATTCACCGCCGATCACACCTTGCATCTTTCCTTGTTGAGAAAAAAATATTTTCCATTTCAACTTCTTCAAGACGAGCTGCTGGGTATGCAGCAGAGATTGCTTGCTTGATAGTTTCGGTCAAAACCGCAGGAACGACCGCATAATAACGAACAAGACCATCACTTGCAATAATTTCGAAAGAAATATGTCTTTGTCCATAAAGTTTAGTTTTAAACCCTTTCGTTGCAGTGCTTGCAATAATATTATACATTGTTTGAGCCTCAGAAAGAACTTCGTCTACAACATCCCGCTCATCACGACCGCCAACCTCAAGATCATCACTTGGAGGTGGAAGGTGAATTGAATTGGCACCATTTTTAAAACCACGCTCATAATTTTTCGCCTCTTGAACCATTCTTTTATATTGATCAAAAGCAAAATAAGAAGCCACGCAAATAATTACAAAGCTAATAAATAATATTATCCAAATTCCCATCACTTCCCACCATTTATAATTCTATTATATCTTTTTCAAATAGTCTATCTGCATTTCTTTAAATCGAACTTCGCGAGCATATGGATCGCCCTTAGTTTCAACTATCATCTTCTTCAAATCTTTCACCCATTCATCTTCCATGAGGTCGATATCTCTTGCAGTAGCTGGAACTACGGCTACCGGGCTGTTTGATGATGATCCCTGGACCGCTGGCAAAATAGCTTGTGAAATTGGCTGCTGAGAATCTTGATTCGAAAAAGCTTGCATAGCTTCGGCTCTAGCCTTATCACTATCAATTCTGTTTATATTTTTGCTCAAAGCTAAAAATTCCCACTTCGTGAGGATTATTTATTGGTTGCGATTGAGTTTCAAAAACTCGTGGAATTTCAAGATTTTTGCGGTTCCATATGTAACTATTATATCACAAACGTTAGCGTTTTGAAATGTAAATTATTGCGATTGCTTTCAATAATTATCAATAATAATATTTCGAATATTCCGACTCCGCCGGTGGATTGTTTTGCTATAATTCCAATTGGAGCAAAAAGCGAGTGCAGCAGAATATTTCAAAGAAAGCTGGTTTTTTTCTCTTGTTTTTTTAGTGAAGGCTGACCCTTTCTGACTAAAGAATATGCAAGCGAAAAAAACCCGATGTGAAGAATATAAAAAAATATCGCAATAATACCAAGAAAAAACCAAATATATCATTGCAAATAATGCGAGGATCCCAACTGGACCAACTTTATTAGGAGAAGTTTGAGTGAGCATTAAAAAAATACCAACACCCGACAACCCAGACAGACTAAAAAAATAATTTTTTTGAAATCATAATATAATACCATTTTTGTTAGATTCAGCCCAAAGAGTAAGCAAGTATAAATGGTAAGCAAGTAGAATGCCATCATAACAAAATACCTTACTAAAAATATGTGGTCTACGGCCTACTCTTTTGACGCCTACTCTTTTGAGTTAGTTGACCGCTTCTCGCAAGGAGAAGCATATTTCATTGAGGGTTCCTTGAATATTTTCTTTTGAAAAAAATATAAGTACTTATTAGCCTCAGCGCTCTACGCTATTTTTTTTGCGGAGCTTTTTGGCGTTTCGAAAGTAAGTTAAAAAATCCAATGACGATTTCATAAACCTTAATTTCAAATCGCCGTTCAAACTCCGTAAAGAATACCGGACAACTCAAAATTATCAAATTTTAAAAATTTATAATGTGCTTGGTGGAATGTACAATAACTATTTTTTTATTTTTTTGCTTTTTATTTCTTTCAAAGCTATTTAAATTGTATCATAACAATTTCAAAAAGTCAATACCATAAACATAATAAAAATAAGTTTTTGTTGTACTTTTAACACGTTTAAATCTGTTAATTTTAATGAACAAAAAATTATACAAAAATCTAAAAAAAGTATTGACTTTTATGCTTATTTTAGATTATTATAGAGGTAGCTTATGAATAAAAAAAGTTTATACATGAGCCAAAAAAATAAAAATTATTTCAAGTGACTTCCGCAGTTCACACAAAAACTCTAAAATTAAAAATCAAAAACTCCACATTACTATTTATAAAATGAGCGTTCCTCGTAGTCGCTCATTTTTATTTTTTAAAAAATAAAAAAACATCTTGTATAAAAAGATGCTCTTAAAAATATTTTTTTGGTGGAGCTGCTGAGAACTGCCCTCGGGTCCAAAAAGGTAACATTTTTAGCCTTCTACAAGTTTAGTTAATTTTGGTTAAAAATTTAATACTCAAAAAAATCAACAAAAAAATATTAAAAAGTTGCGAAAAATCTCACTTAAAAATTTGTCGCGAAAAATTTTAAGCTATCAGTGAAAAAAATATGACACTTTTTCGAAATACGCACTGCCCCATTTCGAAAAAATGGTTGCTAGTAAAATTAAGCAGCAACTGGTGCTGAAGCTGGAGCAAAGAATGCTGCAACTTTAGCTGCAAAGTTTTTTTGCATTTATTTAATACTTTACGCAGTAAACGACTTGCAAGCCAAACTGTTAAATTCCTCTTGTCTAAAGCTAATTCAGCCCTCAACATACTTACATTATATCATAAAAATTGAGATTTTTTTAAATGCTTATGATAAAAATTATTACATTATGGTGAGTAAACCGCGCCAATTGGCTATGAAGCAGAGATTATTGAGGTGGAAGGAGATTCTTCGAAAGGATTGCCAAGTCTACAAATTGTTGGAATGGGAAATAAAGCGATCGATGAAGCAAAAGAGCGAGTTCGAAGTGCAATAAAAAAACTCAATGTTAGATTTCCCTACTAAGAAAAATTATCATCAATTTGGCACCTGCAGAAATCCCAAAAGATGGAACTTTTTTTCGACCTACCTATTGCAATTTTCAATTTTAACGCTCTCAAACCAACTAAAGCAAAACGAATTAAAAATCCCGCGCATTTGTTGGTGAGTTATCGCTAAATGGAGATCTTAGACCAATTAAAGGTATTATCAATATTGTTGAAAAAAACTTCGAGGCTACGGAATTCAAGAAATTTTCTTACCTATTGAAAAATTTAGAAACGAGCTCAATAATAGACGGCGTAAAATTAATTGGCGCTGAGGAATCTTAAAGAGATTTTTTTCTTCATCTTAAAAATGAAAAAAATAATAAAAAAATGAAGAAAAATATTAACACTCTTAAAGATAATAACGATAGTATTATTCTTGATGATATTATCAGTCAAGAACAAGCAAAAAGAGCTCTGACTATCGCGATAGCTGGAAGACACAATATATTACTAACTGGCCCTCCAGGAACAGGAAAAACAATGCTCGCCCAAGCCGCTTTAAATCTATTGCCACCGCTTTCGAGAAGTGAGTTATTAGAAGTTTTAAAAATTCACGGTTTAGTTGATGAAATTAACTCAAATATTTCAAGGCCTTTTTCGCACGCCACATCATACCGCAAGTAAAGTTTCCATAATTGGAGGTGGTTCGAAAGCTTTACCTGGCGAGATTAGTCTAGCACACAATGGTGTTCTATTTTTAGACGAAATGCCAGAATTCCCCAAATCTGTACTCGAAAGCTTACGGCAGCCGTTAGAAGATAGAAAAAAATAACCATAACTCGCACAAATCGAAAAAGCTCTTATCCTGCAAATTTTATGCTTATTGCAACAATGAATCCCTGCCCTTGCGGTTTTTTTATGGAGATGCAACAAAAGAATGCACTTGTTCATCCACCCAAATTCTTAGTTACCAAAGAAAGCTTTCTGGACCATTAATGGATAGAATTGATATGGTTGTCAATGTCGATAGAATACATAACAAAAAAATCTTCTTTCAAAGAATAGCAACCAAAAATTCTGAACATGCTAATGCTAAAAAAACAGATAGAAATGTCGTTAGAATTACAGCATAAGCGTTATACTTGCAGTAATTTATACAATAGTATGATTAAAACTAATGATGTAAAAAAATAAATTTAATATTTCGAAAGAAGCTGAAGATCTATTGAATTTAGCAACATCAAAAGCTTGACTTATCCGCTCGTGCATTTCTAAAAGATATTAAAAGTTTCACGCACAATCGCAGACCTCGATTCATCAAAAGATATTAAAGCAAATCACATTAGTGAAGCTTTACAATATCGTCATAAAAATGAAAAATTAAGTAAAATACTTGATTTATTTTTAAAAAAATTTGATAAAAATAATATGCGAGTAAATTGCTGAAAAATAGCAATTCGAAAGGAAGGAAAATTATTAGCAAAAAAATTCGAATAAACGAAGAAATTCGCGCTCGCGAAGTTCGCGTTATCGGTCAAAGTGGCGAACAACTTGGAATTATGAGTTCGAAAGAGGCTTTTAATCTTGCTCAAGAAGCAGGACTAGATCTTGTAGAAATCTCACCAAACGCTGAACCGCCTGTTGTTAAAATTATTGATTGGGGTAAATTCCAATATCAAAAAAATGAAAGAACAGCAGAAGAATAAGCGTAAAGCTAAAACAAGTTGAACTTAAACAAATGCGCTTTGGGCTAAAAAAATTGGTTCTGGAGACCTAGATATAAAAACTTCGAAAAGTTAAAAATTCTTGTCTGCAGGAAATAAAGTTAAAATTCAAATCGTTTTCAAGGGTCGAGAAATGGCCCATAAAGAAATTGGATTTGAATTGGCTAATAAAATTGTTTCCCTTCTCGAAGAAGAAGCTATAGTCGAGCAAAAACCCTCAGATGGCTGGCCGCAATCTGAGTTTGGTAGTAAGGAGTAAATAATAATGCCCTAAATTAAAAAAACACATAAGGGCACAGCAAAGCGAATGAAGCTTACTGGAAGCGGCAAAGTAGTACGCCGTCGAGCCTTTAAGAACCACATGCTTTCCAAGAAAAGCAAAAGTCGAAAACGACGAATTAACACCACTGCAACTGTAGAAGGAGCAATGGCTAAAAAAATATTAAACGAGCATTGGGAGTAAAAATAATATGCGAGTAAAAACGAGGTGTAACAGCACGAGCAAAGCATAAGAAAAATCCTAAAAGCAGCTAAAGGTATGCAACATGCGCGAACACGCTCATATCGATTAGCTAAACAAGGCGTAATCCGCTCATTGCAATACGCATATCGTGACCGCCGAAATCGCAAACGAGATCTTCGAGCCCTATGGATTACTCGAATCAATATTGCAGCGCGCGAAAACGGAATCACTTACGGAAAGCTTATCGCTGGCTTGAAAGCTAAAAAAATATTGAACTTGACCGAAAAGTTCTTGCAGAATTAGCAGTTAGCGAACCAAAAAGCTTTTTGCAAAAAAATTGTTGAATCAGTAAAATAATTCTTCAATAAAAAAATAAAAAAATCACACTTTCGAAAGAGGTGTGATTTTTTTATTTTAAAATTAAAAAGCTTGTCTATAAGCCGGGTTCTGTCGTGGATAGTCATCTATCTAGTTTAAGAATTACTCCTTAAATCAAGCGGTTATCGAATTATGGCGAGCAACCATTTTTATAATTCTCCTTGCAGCAGACAGGGTTTACCTCTTGCTTCGCGTCACCGCGAGCAACTGTGAGCTCTTACCTCACTCCTTTCACCCTTACCTTTTTCAGGCGGTATCGTTTCTGTGGCACTTTCCCTAAGGTTTCCCTCGGTTGTCGTTAACAACTGCCTTGCTCTATACTGCCCGGACTTTCCTCTAATTTTAAATTAGCGACCATCTAACAAGCTATCTTCTATTATACCAAATTTTAACAAATATAAAAAAAGCCCCGCCAACTTTGATATTTTTCCCCGCATAAAAATTATACGGTGGATACCTCCTCAACCTACTACCACGATAGTAGATCATCGTTTGGAGTTCCTTTTATAAATGATTATTCAGGAAAAAATCATTCGACAGCAGGGCTTACTTTTAATTATACCAATTTTTTTAAAAATAAAAAAATCCAGTGTTTTAAACTCTACAAACCAAAAAAATCCGTAAAAAAGCTGAGAACCCTTCAAGAATGAGACTCATTGAGAAGTTAATATAATTAGAAATTACGGTAGAAAACAAAAAAACATTAAAGCTAAAAATAAAAAAATTGAACCATAAGATTCCAGCCTGTCAAAAAAATCTTGAACAAACTCTGGTGCAAATGGTTGAAGAATTTTTCGAACCATCTAGCGGCGGAATCGGAATTAAGTTGAAAAATCGCTAAGCTCAAATTAATTAGCGTAAATCTACCAAAAATAGCAGCAATATCACCATGTGATAAGTTCAAAGAGTGCATTATTGTAAAGGATATGAGCGCCATTATAAAAATTAGATAAAGGCCCAGCAAGAGCAACGAGAGCCATACCCCATTTGCCCCATTTAAGCTCCCTAGAATCAACCGGGACAGGTTTTGCACCGCCAATCACAGGAAGATTCGAAAAATACACACAATATCGGTAAAATAATACTAATATAAGGATCTAAATGCGAATTGGATTTAGAGTTAATCTTCCCTCCCTTTTTGCTGTTTCATCACCCAATAAATAGGCGACGAATCCGTGAGAAAATTCATGAACAATCATTGCTACAAATATTGAAATTATAGATATAAATATTATAAAAACCATATATCTATTATACACCACTTGACCTTTTTAAAAAAATACGTTATAATGGAACAGATTGTAAATATTAAAGTAAAGAGAGTTAAAATGGCAGTATGTGATTTAACAGGAAAAAGGAAAGCAACACGGAAACAACGTTAGCTTTTTCATTGCGACGCACAAAAACGAACTTTTAAGCCGAACATCCAAAAAGAAAACTATTATTATTGACGGTAAAAAGTTCGACTAAATTTGAGCACCGCAGCTATCCGAACTTTGAAGAAAAAAAGGTATTCTATAATATTTTTATCTCAAAAGAAAATTCCCACAATTTTGTGGGTTTTTCTTATATAAAAAGAGTCTATCTTCGAAAGATTGACTCTTTTTAAAAATGTTATTTTGTCCGTTCAATTTTTAACTATTGTCATTTTTCTCAGGTAAGCTTGTAGCTGATTTCACTTTATACTTTGTAGTTTTTTTCAACATCAACGCCTAGTTCTTTTTCGAAAAGTGCAAAAATCAGATTGAGTAACTTCGTAGTTAATCCCATCATCAGCATAATGAACAGGAATAATTATTTTTCGCATCAGACCTTCTAGCAATATTTGACGCAGCGGTTGCATCTAGAGTATATCCGCCACCGCCAATCGGTAAAACTAAAATATCCAAAAACACCAAGGTTCTCAAGTTGGTCGTCAGATAAATTTGTATCAATATTTCCCAAAATACCAATCCTAACACCACAAACTTCAACACTATAGATTACAGATTTTTTTACCATCCTTGTCTTCATCAATATGCCGTTTTTTTCTTGATAGCCATTTATAGTAAAAATCTGACACTTCATAACTTCCAGGATAGGATATTGAAAGCTTAAAGTCTTTATTACCAGTTTTAAACCTCTCCTCGGTGGCAAGTTCAACCCCATCTTTAATAACTAAATCTTTGTCACCAAAAATAGAATGCTTAGGGTCAGTTACTAATGAAATCTTTTTTTGTAGAAATTACAATACTGTTTGCGCCCTTTATATTCAATATCAAACATTTTTACTCCCATTATAATTTTTTTCAAGTATATTCTCTTTATCAAAGACTATTTTTATAATTATTTTCGAATAACCCTTTTATAAAGGTATCTTGTGTGGTGTATCGATAGTAAAAAAATCTTCCATAGATAAAATCATATAGTTTAGCTCACGGCCTTCTTTCTTCTCAATATCTGAAGCCCAATTCGAAAGCTTTTTTTATCCTGGTTATTCCCAACTATTAGAATATCAATATCTGAATCTACATCATCAACAAAAAAATGCCAAATAGTACAAGAATATCCATTTGTTTTTGAACGTTTTTCAACTTCAGATTGCCATCTATCTATAGAAGATATTTTTTTATCCATAGAAGTACTCTCATTCATTTTAACTCCAGCAAATATCGCTCTTAGCGGAAGGTAGTATTTAAACCTCTGGTTTGCTTGATAAAAAATCTTCCTATCTTCTGTCGAGTTTTTTACAACCCCAACACTTTCAAGGTTGGTTAGTTCTCTCCGAACAGAGTTAACTTGTTCATCAATAATTCGCGATATTTCACGAACATAAAAACTTCTCTTCTGGACTATTGAAAAAAATAGATTTAAAAGTTTAACCCTCGTTTTTTTGAGCCAAATAATGCATTTATACTCTGTTCCATAAATCTATTTTACCATATTTTTTTCAAAAATCAACTAGACCTTTTTACAACTTTTTTTATACATTTATTAATTTTCGAAATAATAAATTGTTCAGCATCTTTTAAATCAAGCCACACTATATCTTTATTTCTCTTCATAAAAAGTTATCTGTCTTTTAGCTAATCTCCAATCCCGCACAGACATCTTATCGATAAGTTCCTTTTTATCTAAATCTCCACTCAAAAAAACTTTCGAATTAATGGATAAGCATTTGCTGTCATTGCTTCAGAATTTGGTCCATACTTCTGTTCAACTTTTTGTATTCTTCGATTATTCCAGAGTTAAAAATTTCATTTCTTTTTAAAGATTTTTCTCGGAGTTCTTCACGATTAGTTGTTATTCCTACAACAATATTATTATACTTATTGTGTTTTTTTACAACTTTCACCCTTTTTTTACTTATGCTTTTTCTATTGATCGAATTAAATATCGCTTATTCTTATTATTTTTCTGGCATTTCGATTTTATTTTTCAAAAATATACTTTTTTGTAAATCCTCGATGGTTCTCTGGTTCAGATCTTCTCGAAAACCATCATCTAATTCACCACCAAAGTCATAATTATATAAAACCGCATCAATATATAATCCAGTTCCGCCAACTAAAAAAATGGAATTTTTACCACGATCTAAAAATATCTTCAATTTTTTTCGTAAGCATACTCCTTAAAAATCTGCTGCAGTAAAGCGTTCTCCGGGCTTAACCAAATCAAATCCCCAATGAATAACACCTTCTCGCTCCTTAATTGTTGGTTTTGCAGAAGCAATATTAATATCTTTATAAATCGCACGTGAATCAGCAGAAATAATCTCGCCGCCAAAAAGCTTGGCTAATTTTATAGCCAAGCTCGTCTTCCCGCTTGCGGTAGGGCCAGTGATTATAACTAAAGTGTTATTTCTCATACTTTATATTTTTTTCGAATAAATTCCGCTAAATCTTGAAGAGTAACTTTTTTTCTTCAACGAATTCACCATCTTTTTCTAAATCGAATACTCACTTCATTATTTTCTTTATCTTTAGGGCCAATAATTAGCTGAACCGGGATTTTTCATTGCAGTTGCCTCACGAATCTTCTTTTCCTAATGATTCATTGCGTCCATCTACCGAATAGCGAATCTCATTAAATCTAACTGGAGAATCAAGAACAGTAGCTGAAAGAATCTTCGAAACTTCTTCAACATAATCATTTAAAGTATCGTTGATTGTTAAAATTCGAACTTGCTCAGGAGCTGCCCAAAAATCAAACCAGCCAGCCTTATGCTCAATATAAACACTCATAAACCGCTCAATTGAACCAAGTAAAGCACAGTGAATCATCACAGGCTGTTCATCTTGGCCTTCAGAATTTTTTTATATGAAAGTTCAAATCGCTCAGGCTGGACAAAATCAAGCTGAACTGTTGCCACTTGATGTTCACGGCCAATTGCATCAGTTGCCATAAAGTCAATTTTTTTGGCCCGTAAAATGCTGCTTCACCCTCTTCTTCGAAATAATCTAAGTTATTCGAAATAACCGCTTTCTTAAGCTGATTTTGTGCGCTTTCCCAGACTGCCAAATCACCGAGATAGCTATCAGAATTATCACGATAACTCAAACGCACACGAAGTTTCATTCCAATTCCAGAATAAAGCTCATGGGCAGCGGCTAATAGATTCTGAATTTCACCTTCAATTTGATCAGTTCGACAAAAAATATGTGAATCATCTTGTGTTAAAGAGCGAACACGGTTCAAACCGCCAAGCTCACCAGTCTGTTCATCACGGTAATCTGTCGTGGTTTCAAGATAACGGATTGGTAAATCTTTATAGCTTCTTGAGTTCGAAGCAAAAATTTGCGTATGGTGCGGACAGTTCATTGGTTTTAAAGCAAATTGACCGCCAGTAACCTGAGATTTCACCAAGAAAAGCTCTTCACCAAATTTAGCCCAATGTCCAGATTTTTCATACAAATCTTTTTTAGTAATGTGCGGAGTCCAAACTTTTTTTCGAAACCGTATTTTTTTGGCGTAATTGATTTGAGTAGTTAGCTAAAAACATCACGTAAAATTGTTCCACGCGGCGTGAAAAAGTGGTAGACCGATACCAACAAGTGGAGAAACGGTATATAAATCAAGTTCTTTACCAAGTTTGCGATGGTCGCGTTTTTGGCTTCTTCCATTCGTTCAAGATATTCATCAAGTTCCTCTTGAGTTTCGAAAGCTACTCCATAAAGCCGCTGCATCTGTGGTTTTTCTCATCACCACGCCAATAAGCACCCGCCACACGCATCAATTTAAAAGCGCCAACTTCACTAGTACTCGAAAGATGTGGACCTCGGCATAAATCCTTATAGTTTCCGTTAGCATAAAAACTAACAGTTTCAGCACCATCGCCAAGCTCAAAAATCACCTTCAGCAAGGATTTTTGCGTCTGTTGTGCCAGTATTTTTTTCAAATCATTCAAGAGCTCCAATTTATATGGTTGATTAGTTTCTTTTTGCCCAAGAAATTGCATCTTCAATTGAAACTTCGCTTCGCACAAAAATCTTGGCTCTCAGCGATAATTCGACGCATAGCCTTTTTCAATTTTACCAAAAATTATTTTCCGAAATTTTATTATCGCCTAAATCAATATCATAATAAAATCCATCATTAATTGCTGGACCAACACCAAACTTCGCGTCTGGGTAGATTCGCTGAACTGCCGCTGCCATAATATGAGCGAGGCTGTGGCGCATCTTAAAAAGTTTCTCCTCTTTATTCTCCACTTAAATTCCTTTCGAAAAATAATATTTTTTTAACTATCTTTTATTTTATCACCACTTGAATTTTTCTTGCAAGCTTTGCTAAAATAAAACCATGGGCGATTAGCTCAGTTGGCTAGAGCGTCACATTGACGTTGTGAAAGTCAGAGGTTCGAGTCCTCTATCGCCCACCAACTTATAATATATCCTTTATCTATATATAAAGTTAGTGTTTTTGTTTTTATACATTTTCTAAATACCGCACTTATTATGCGGTATTTTTAGTTTTGTAAAAATTATCACTATTTTCATAAAGTATAATAGATTTTTCATATTTTCTTTTTCACTATATATAGCGTTATGGTGTTTTTTTAGTTTTACACATTCCATCAAAAGCTTTTCCACAAGCTAGTTTTTCGGCTTTCAAAAAAATTTTTTTATTCATTTGGTGAGATATTTATTTTAGGTTGTTCGCTTTTTTTGAGTTTGACTTTCGCGTGAAATGTTTTATTTTCGAAAAATCATTTTTGGCAAAAAGCGAACAAAATTTTCAGCTTTCGAAAAAGACACTCAACATCATAATTATGCTTGCTTTTTTTAAATAAAACGCAGTAAAAATAAAAAAACGAGGTTAGACTGCGGAAAAAAAGTTTAATCAGGTTTGGGCAAAAAAATAAAAAATTATTTAAGAAAGTTTTTTTCTAGTAATCCTCTGTTACATTTACATTCATAAAAACTGCCTCTTTTTGTCACCCAAACGACAAACGAACTTTTTGGTAAGGTTTAGATAAACCTTACGAGCGTTAACGCATAAGCGGTCGAAATGGCCGCTTTTAAATTTTATAAATACTCAAATTCCAAGGCCAAAAAAATAAAAACACCATTTCATAGTGCTTATTTTTTGCTTTTTTTAAGAGCTCGTTTTTTTGGCTTTTTTTCAGCCTTAGCGTGTTCAACATCTTCAATTCGCCCCTTTTTCAGTAACATCAAATTTATCAAGATATTTACCGAATGCTAAGCGAGTTTGCGAATATGCTGCTGCTGCTGCGTTATAACATATTGAAGTTACAGGCATATAGACCCACTGCGCAACCATCCATAAAGAACGGCGTTTTCTATAGCGTTCTGGGCGTGGCGGTAGCATTTTTAAGCTAATCAAGATTGTGATAAAAATCCCCACAGTTGCAATTTGCTGAAGCGTGCTAATTACATTCGGTAATTGATGCACAATCACACTACGAGAAGAAGCAGCATAAACAATCAGTGGCACCCAACCGCCAAAGGCAGCCATTGGTGATTGAAAAAAACAGCTGTTACATGCCCATCAATCAAGCGAATAAGTTTCATTAAACCATCAATAATCGGCACATTGCGGTTTTTCGAAAAAAATATAAATTGGCAACATATGGTATATCGCTTGCTCCATACATCCAGCGACGAAGCTGAATAAACTGCGCCTTGAGCGTTTTTGGTAAAGTTTCACTCAAAACAGCATCTTGGTAAATTGGTACACGAATCGGCACTACATAATAATCGCCACCAAAATGAAAATAACTTCTCCAAAAATTGATGACCATCCTCGACAATTGTACGAGTTGACCAAAAATCCATTTCAACTAAAGCATCAAGAGGTTGTGAGTGTGAAGCAAAAATTTCGTAAAAGATGCGGCCGCATTGTTGAAACGATATTCCAGAATGAGTTACCAGTTGCAACCACGCGCATTGGAGCTGGGACATCCCAAATATTATTCAAAAAAATAATGAAACTGGCTGATACGAAAGTTTTTTTACGGTCTTCATGAACAATAAAGCTATAAGTTGCACAAGCAAAATATTCCTTATGTGGCTTATTATCACTATCAAGCGTTGTAACAAGTACATTTTCGAAAGGAATTTTATTGTTTTTCGCAATATTTTTTTGAAGCGCTCGCCCAGCAAAAAGTTATATTTCCGCCCTTTCCAACAACTTCATTTGGTAGATTCTTTGGGTGTTTCACAATTTCAAAAAGTACCAAAGTTTTTTTCGAAAATTCTTTTTTTAAGCCTAATTGCAGTTTTTTTCAATTTCTTCACCGCCCCGTTCTTCATAAGCCAAGAAAATAAGTAAGTTTTTTTGCATCATAATTTGAAGCCAAAAACAGATTGAATAGTTGGCTGAATCACTTCATAAGGCTCATTATAAGCTGCAATAATTACCGCATTTTTCACCTTTGACGGCTTTTGGAAAGCTAGCTAGATTTTTTTATAATATCATTCAAATTTCGAAGGTGGTTTTTAAAACTCGTATTCGTTATTTCTCTGATTTTTGAGAATATCTAAAGATTTTTCAGCATTCTCAAGTTCATTTAGACGTTTATTCCAATCAACTTTTTGAGCTTTTTTTCAATCTGAAGATGACCCGTTATCATTCGATAAGCGATCCCGATAGCCTTAACGAGAAGAGTTGTTATAATCGTCAAAAAGATAAAGAGAGGCCAAAAAAAGGAGAAAAAAAGCCGAAAGTATAAACATTAAAAATAATTGCGCCAAAGCTCAAAAAAGCTGGCAGAATTTCGAAAAAGCGATACTTAAAAGTTCGCTTTCCGAGTGGAATTTCAATATCAACTTTCTTGCTCATTAGTTTGGGATCTCACGAATTGAAGTGCCTATAATTATCATACCAACTAGAACAAGAATAATACTAAAAATTGCAAAAACCGCAGCTACACGCCTGCCAGAAATGCTATAAATTTTTGCGATAATAATATTATGAATAAAATGAAATAATTAGACCAAAAAAATAGCCAAAATAATACGATAAGTCCAGGAATCTTTATAAAACTCACTAGTTCCAAAAACCGTATAACGCATGTTCAAAAGATAGTCATACGATTTTGTGTTTAAAATCATAAAAAAATAAAGAAAAATAATTCCAGATAGAAATACAGAAGCCATCAAAATTAACATTTTGCGGTCTTTTAAAATTGGTTTTGAATAAATTAGCTATTGTTTTTCATAAAAAAATAAATTGGAGCCGATGAGCAGGATTGAACTGCTGACCTACGCGTTACGAGTGCGTTGCTCTACCAACTGAGCTACATCGGCATATACTTAAATTATACCACAAATTTTTGAAAAATAAACCAAAAAAAGTGCTTGATTTTTTTGCTGGGAGTCTGATAAAATTGTATTAGTCTACTGATGCGCTCGTGGTATAGTTGGCCTAGTACGCCTCCCTGTCACGGAGGAGATCGCCGGTTCGAATCCGGTCAGGGCGCGCCAAATTTAGACTTTAAAGAATCGCTTTCAGGCGATTTTTTTATTTTATTTAATCTATTAAGACAAAAAAATAAAAAGCACAACTTTTGCTGTGCAATTTATTTAGTCAACTTTAATATTTTTTTGAATTTTACCGTCTTTTTCAAGCTGCTCAAGTTGTTTGTTAAATTCAGTAAATTTAATTTTTATTGATTCATAACTAACTTCATTGTCAGTTTTTTTCAATCAATTTAACGATATAATAACCGTCACCCGAGTTTGAAATAAACGGTTTCGAAACTTCACCAACTTTCAATCCTGCCGCAATTTTTAGAACGACCACCATCAATGTTAGTTTTTTTCGAACTTTTCCGGGTTTTGCGTATTCAATTTTATCACCAAAATGTTCAACAGCTTTGGAAAAAAATTATTCGTATTTTTCACTTAAATATTTCGAAACATCATTTTTTTAAGGTTTTCAGCTGTTTTATCGATTTGTGCGGTTACTTTTCGACGAAGGAGCGGCAATTCAATGAACATTCGGCGATATTCACTTGGCGAGAGACTATAATTATCAGCCGCAATCTTATATAAAGCGCTTTCAGTAAGCTCGGTATTTTTGTATTTTTCGCTGTGCATCAAAAAGCTTCGCTAATTTCTTTATCTGAAACTGAAATTCCAAGTTCACGAGCTTTTTGGGCATAAGCATTTGCGATTGCATTTTTCATTGCTTTCGATTTATTTAAAGTTGAAAGTGCGCTTATATTATTCGCTCCTTCAATTTCATCTTTTTGGCATTTGCAATTTGCATATTTGCTCGATATTCCATCAAATAATCACGATAAAGTGCTTCCTTGCCATCAACTTTTTGCAATTGGAAACGGCAATATGGTTGTAAAACGATAAACAAACTCACTAGTGTTTTTGAGCCTGGTAAAGCTGGTACCAAAGCAAGCTTACACCCGTAATTAGGGATTACGCCAGCAATAATTAAGGTGTTAATCACTAAACGATTTTTTTGCTATACTGCACAGGATATTTAAATTTTTTTACCCTTTATTTAAAATCTCACGACGTTGTTCTTCAAGTGTCGTATTTGTAATTTTTGCAATCTGGCTTTCGTGAGATTCAGGCTTTTTTTGAGACCTTATCTCTAATTTTTGGCTTTTTCTCTAATATTCTTCATTTTCTCCCTCCATTTCAACTTTTGAAATTGCATCTTGAATTTTTATTATAAATCTCTTCTGGATGTTCAACATTTTTAATTTCTAAATCACCCACAATTGTAAAAATATTGATTGTTCCAAAATGGAAAAATTTCACCAAAAACCTGGGATCTCAAAATTAACACTTTGAATTTTCGAAAGCGGTAAATCCATCATTTTCCGCCCAAAAAGCCTTTTTGCGTAATTTGACGAATTCGCTCATTCGAAACAATATACAGAGAATAATACCAAAGCATAAACTGATAAAGAAATAAAATTAGACCAACGATAAATCCACCTAAAGCAATCCAAAGAGCATCCATTATATTATCTGATGTCAACATGAAAAAAATGTTGGTAAACAAGAAATTGCAAAAATACTCAAAAAGAGGTAAAAAAACCTTTGCGCATCGCAATAATATGCTTTCGAAACATAAAGAGAAATTCTTCACCTTCTCTTTGACCTTTAAAAATTTGTTCTTTCATAAATAAAATCAGTGGTACCCCGGATAGGAATCGAACCTATAACCTTTTCCTTAGGACGGAACTGCTCTATCCAATTGAGCTACCGAGGCTCACTTCTCTATTTTAACAGATTTTTTTACAAAAATAGCGAGAGTTTAACGCGTAAATTTTTTTCTCGAGGTGAATGATAGTCGTAAATTTCATGATCAGCGAACCAATGTTCAATTTCTTGTTTCGCTTCTTCAACACTTCCCGATGCATGAATTAAGTTTGGAATTCCAACATTGTGCTCATCCGCATAACCAAAACTCATATGTGAATAATCACCACGAATCGTGCCAGGAAGTGCAGTTTTTGGTTCAGTCCCGCCAACAAGTTTTTCGAACTAATTCAACCGCTTCAACGCCTTCAAAAACCATTGCAATTACAGGCCCTTGAGTCATGAATTCTAACGCCATATCAAAAGCTTTTTCACCGCGCCGTGTAACCATTTTACCGATTCCTTCATAGTGTTTGTAGTAATGCTCTTTACTTGGGAAAAATCATTTTTTTGTGCCGATGATTTTTTTAAGCCAACTCTTTCGAAACGTGTCAAAAATTTCGCCCACAATTCCACGCTGAACAGCATCTGGCTTGAATAAAATTAACGTTCGTTGAACTAATTCTTTCGACATAAAACTCCTTCTTAGACTTTTTTTATAAATTATACTATTTTTTTCATAAAAATGCTATAATAAGATTATGTATATTTCTGAAGGAATTGAAGATTTTATTGAATCACTCGAAGTTGAAGGCGGCCGTTCGAAAAAGACCGCTGAGAATTATCGGCTTTTATTTAGAGCGATTTGTTGAATTTACTGGCGATATTCCAGCAAAAGAAATTACCTCAGAATTAGTTCGAAAAATATCGTTTATGGCTTAATCGTTACGAAAATGAATTTGGCAAAGATTTAGGGGCGAACTACACAAGCCTATCACTTAATTGCCCTTCGAAGATTTTTAACTTATCTTGCTCGGCGTGACATTAAAAGCTTGGAGCCTTCAAAAATTGAGCTACCAAAAATTGTAAAGCCGCAAGTTAATTTTTTTGCATTACGAAGAAATTGAGCGCTTGATTGCTGAAATTCCAAAATGAAACTGAAAGTGATTTACGGGACCGCGCAATTGTGGAATTACTCTTTTCAAGCGGTTTGCGTGTTTCTGAGCTTGTAAATTTAAACCGTGGAAGCATTAATACAAAGAGGCGTGAATTTACTGTTCGTGGAAAAGGAAATAAAGACCGACCAATTTTTATTTCGAAAAAAGCCGCAGAGCATATCGAAAAATTATTTAGGCGCTCGAAATGACAACTTGCAACCATTATTTTTTTAAATTATTCGCGGCGATATAAAAAAACCTTCAACTGATGGAAATTATCGGCGGATTACACCACGCTCGGTGCAAAGGATGGTTGAGAAATATGCAAAAACTTGCTGGAATTACAAAAACACGTTTCACCCCACACAATGCGACATTCTTTTTGCAACAGATTTACTCGTGAATGGTGCGGATTTGCGCTCAGTGCAAGGGAATGCTTGGCCACGCCAGTATTGCAACAACACAAATCTATACACATATCACTGACCAACATTTAAAAAGAAATTCACGAGAAATTTCACAGCGAAACAGAATAAAAGTGGCTTTCGAAAGCCACTTTTTTTATTTACTAAGAGTTCGAACAGTTAAATCGAATCTATTAACTGCACAATAATTACTTTTTAATATTCCCTTCACAATTGTATGTGCTTACATCTATATCACCGTTGTTTGGTGTTCCTAAAATATAAGAAATATTAATGATCATTTGGTTTGATGCACTATTTTTTTAAATTAGGCGATGTTGAAAAATTAATTCCATGCAGTCGAAGGTCGATTTCACCGCTAGTTAGGATTTCTGTAACGTTGTTGTCTCGAGGTACCCTTCGCCAAATTGTGTTTTCAGCTCCATCCGCACAATAAGATCTAGCAGTATCGCGAACTTTTACTAATTTAACGGCACTAATATCATTGAATATTATCCGTCTTCCATCACCTATATTCCACAAGTAGCTCACGGTTCCAGTACAAAAATCGCCAGCCACACCAGTAGATTTATAAAATTTACCATCAACACCGCCATTCCAATCATCGAGCATTGGTGAAGAATTGAAAGTCTTAGTAAAAATCTGTATTAATTGTGCGAGCAGCAGTGTTTTAAATCTTTATAAGTTGTACCACGAGTAATAGTGTTCGTCATTTGAATAATTAAGCCAGCAACACCAACGAGCAGAAATGCAATCACACCCATTGCCAGCATTAATTCCATAATCGTAAAAACCTTTTTAGTTCCTTGGGTCATATAACCTCACAATCGTTCCGAGAGTTGTTTTTACGTTAGTTCCTGGTGCAGACCAACATGCACGAATATGAAAAATCATAATATTTCGTATTTGGAGCATGAACTTTTTCAACCCAAATACCTTTGCGCACTTCTATAAGGAAGGTCATCACGTAGCCAGTTCGCATTATTATCTTTATCATCACCGTAAGCAATTCGCGGATAAGTTATTGCATTAACTATTTTTTCATTATGATAACCACGATTTGTCACCATATCTCTTGTTGAGATAACAAAAGCACTTGAGCCTCGACTACATTCCCCAAGTGGGGTTGCTGAGCCTTGAGCATCTTTCGTTAAGCTATTTTTTTCCATAATTCTGCCGCAGGGCTTGAAACCTCTGAACTATCTGCACGATATTCAGAAATAAACGCTGCATTAGCAAAACGCAAAGCTTCCGCTTGAGTATCCATAGCATTCAGCGCCATAGTAAGCTGTAAACTTGCTAGCGCACGCGACATTCCATTATTCATTGCAGTAAGCCCAATCATCATTACAGTTGCAAAAAAACAGCAATAGCAAGAAGCACTTCAATTAATGTATCACCTTTTCGAAATTTCATTATAAATTCTTTCCATCAATTATTACATCACCAAATCTTGCATCACCTTTCCTATCGCTGCCGCAAGAAGAGCCCTTAGGACCATCAAGAGGTGCAATCTCAACAGCAGAAGCCGAAGGTCCAATTTTTACAATTTTTATTTCTATCACCGAAGAAATTGAAACCACCAGCATACCATCGCACTCCGTCGTTGGAGGGTCGAATACAAACATTCACTGTTTTTCCATTCTTAATAACAAAATCACTATTCACATTTATATCCCTAAAAGCAGCTATAAGGCCGTCATTATCAAGAGAGCCATGTTCTATCATCGCTGAAGTACCGAAAGAAATTATTGAATTATCAATAGGGGATCTTAATATTAAAACACCAGTTATAGTATCCAAACCGTGACGTTTATTACCACTCGCTATTGAGGTAACTGCACTTTTGTAACTAAATGCTCGCAGACCACTAGCAATAGTTATCCTATTATCTGTAACATTTTTATATGTTCCACGCCATTGTAACTCTATATCTTTTGGGCCTTTTACACTATTCTTACCACCGTCAAGAATAAACTTTGTTGCGCGTAAGGCTTCTATGCTGTTTCTACATTCTCTTAAATCACCGTGCAATTTACCGCTCTCATCTATAGCCCGACAATCCTTTGATATATCTATATCTTTTCCTATAACATCAAAAACCCTGAATCGCTCTTGTCCAAGAGTTGCATTTTCATTCCCAGGAATAACATTTCCATTATATGAGAAATATACTTTCCAAGTATTACACAATTACTTGAACCTGTTAATTTGCCACTATTATCTTTTTAGAATACTTATGTTTACACCAGAAGTGTCACATTTAATTTTTTGTAGAACCCTTATCGTTAGTTTGATTTTTCTACGTCCGAAAAAAACACCTTGAATATCTGATTTAAAAGTATTCACCGAATCATTATAAGCGCTGTTTTTCGATGCTAGCGTTCCAGCCAACAAGCATAGTCGCCAACATTAAGCCAGAGATACCCAAAACAAGTATCACTTCAATAATTGTAAAAGCTTTTTTTATCATAAAGTTTTTCCATATTTACTCCTATTATACCATAAGCTTTTTTTATTTTTTTACATTATCAAATTGATAAAAAAATACCAAAATTTGCTGTTGAAGAGCTAACAAAAATTAAAGCTGCTAAAAATCATTGACGGACCAAAATGGAATCTGTGTTCCACGTTTAACTTTTTCGAAAATGTAAGATAGATTGAAAAACTGCAAAAACCAAACCCACAACATTCGAAAGGAAAAAGTAGAAAAAAATCGCAAAGACTGGGTGGTTTGGTAAAAGAAAAAAATCAAGCCAGCTGCCAGAATCCAGTCGCCACCGCCAACCCATTGCTCTTTCGAAATTTTTGCAAGTACAAAATAGATCAACGGGAAGAACATCATTGAAATTACTAAGTAAAAAAATGGATCTCAAAATTAAATCCACCAGAAACCATCAAAAAAATCCAGTTGCCCAATAAATAAATGCTAAAAATATTGAAAATATATAGAAGTTTGGTTGGTAAAAGTGACCACTTAGCATCATAGATAAGCATAATTGCAAGCGGAACCAGAGAAATTAATAAAACGAAAAAGTCTAATTACTGGCAAAACTAAAACTGTGCCATTCGAAATTGGGTTAAAAAAATCAAGAAAATAATTACAAAAAGTGCAAACATTGAAACTTCAGTTAAAAAAATTCAGTTACACCAATTTTTGAGTGACATTTTTCGACATTTTCCACCAAGTGAAAGCCAAGATATGATCGGAATTAAATCATACCATTTTAATTGATAACCACAGTTCAAACAATGCGAACGATCATTTTTTTGACTAACAGAAACGAGCGAGCGGAGTTTTTTTCCATTCGGCGGCATCGATTTTTTCGCCAGAAGCTTTTTCATCTTGAAGTTGCTTGGCGCGTAACCGCCAAACTTGGGCAACTGAAAAACTACCCAAAACGGCACCAATTACGCCAAAAATTAAACTTAATAGAAAATTCTCCACTCTCTTCCTTTAGAAAAAATTAAACTTTTGTAACTAGCGAATAAATTGGGGAACAAAATTGCACCAATCAAACCACCTGCCATTAATGCCATAACAACCATCAAGATCGGTTCAATCAAAGTTGAAATAGCTTTAATTTGCTCATCAAGCTCATCTTCATAGACTTGTGCAGTTTTACCAAGCATTTCATCAATTTTACCAGATTGCTCACCAATATTAATCATTTGTGGCACCATATCCAAAAAATATAATCTTTTACCCTTTAAAGACTCTGAAAGATTTTTACCACCTTGAACAAGTTTTCCAGCTTCATCAATACTCTTTTTACAATAACATTATTCATTGCGTCACCGCAAATATTAAGCATATCAAGTAGCGCTACACCAGTTGAAAGTAAAAGTTGACCGGTTCACGTAAATCGTGCCATATAAAGCTTTTCGAAAAAAAGTGGGCTAAATAATGGTACATTTAGCTTGAAATTTGCTGCAAATTTAATTCCTGACTCTGTTTTAAGATACTGGCGGAAGAAATAACCAGCAACACCTATTCCAATCAAAAACAACCCACCAGAAGTTAATCATAAAGTCTGATATTCCAATAAGAATTTGTGTTGCAAATGGCAATTCTTGGTGCATATCTTTATAGAGCTGTTTAACTTGAGGAACAACCTGTACCATCATAAACGCCATCACAAGACCAATAACTACAAGCACAATTACTGGGTAAGTTAAAAGCCCCCGGATTTTACTCATCATTGCCGCGTCTTTTTTTCCTGCTGAGTTGCAACACGGCGAAGCGATTCATCAAGCGTTCCCGACATTTCACCAGCAGCAATTAAGGCAAGATAAACTTTATCGAAAAACATCTGAAATTTCGAAAAAAAGCATCTTTCAAGCTTGAACCACTTTCAACTGAAGCTAAAAATGTCATCAACAACTGAACGCATTTTTATTTTCAGTTTGCTCAGAAACTGTTCGAAGAGCTTGCGCAAGGGGTAAACCTGCACCAATCAAAGTTGCAAACTGACGAGTGAATACGATTTTATCCTTAGTTGTGATTCGGTTCATAAACCTCGCCAAGGCGTTTTCTTGGCCAACTTCATAAATATCATCTTGCAAAAATATAGCCTTGATCAATAAGAGCTTTTTCCAGCCAGCGCTGACTATCTGCTGAAATTTCGCCTTTAACGATTTTGCCAGTAACACGGTCCTTTACTTTATAAGAAAATTTTTTCATATTATCCTCTCATTAACCTTTCAAATTCAACTAAATCAACCGCAAATTCACGTGCATCGTCATAAGTTACCACACCAGATTGTACTAATTTAACAAGTGTTCTGTCCATTGTCTGCATCCCTTGGTCGGATCCAGTTTGAATAACAGTATCAAGCTGATGAGTTTTTCCTTCACGAATAATATTTCGAATTGCAGGATTCGCAACCATAACTTCGGCCGCAACAACTCGCCCACCGCCAATTGCAGGAACAAGTCGTTGAGCACAAATTCCTTGCAGAACGTTAGCAAGCTGCGAACGAACTTGAGACTGTTGGTGTGGTGGAAAAACATCAATCATACGGTCGATTGATTGCGCTGCAGAGTTTGTATGAAGTGTTGCAAATACTAAGTGCCCAGTTTCGGCAATCGTAATTGCAGCCGAGATCGTTTCAAGATCACGCATCTCACCAATTAGAACAACATCTGGATCTTGACGAAGTGAGCTTCGAAGAGCCGCAGAAAATGAGTAGGTGTCATAATGAACTTCTCGCTGAACAATCGCTGAACGTTTTGATTTGTGCGTAAACTCAATCGGATCTTCAATTGTAATAATATGCTGAGCTTTTTCGCTGTTAATTTTATCAATCAAAGCAGCAAGAGTTGTAGATTTTCCTGAACCAGTTGGCCCAGTAACTAAAACTAAACCGCGCGGAAAAATCGGCAAAAGACTGAATTACTGGCGGCATTCCAAGCTCAGTAATAGTTTTTGATTTGATTTGGAATTAAACGAAGTGAAGCTGCTAAATTACCGCGTTCATGAAAAGCATTAACACGAAAAACGACCCAAATCACCAAAAGGCAAATGAGAAGTCAAATTCCTTATCTTTAATCAGAATTTTTTGCTGATCATCATCCAGAATCGCAAAAACAAGACGCTCAACTTCTTCTGCATTTAATGGGTTATATCCTGGGAATGGCGCTAAAACACCATCAAGCCGCATCATCGGCGGCAAACCAACTTGCAGGTGAAGATCGCTTGCATTTTTTCGAACGATTTCTTCAAGTAAAATTTCTATTCTTAGATTTTGATTCATATTCCTCCCGTTTTTTTATGCGCTATCAGACGCAACCCTGTTAACTTCTTCTAATGTTGTGATTCCTGTTAAAGCTTTTAAGATATCCATCTTGGCGCATCGTAATCATCCCTTGCGCCATTGCTACTTTTTGGACCTCGTGTGAAGTTGCGTGCTTAATGATAAGCTGTTGAATTTCTTCGGTTACCTCCATAACTTCATATAAACCTGCACGCCCTTTGTATCCTCCTGGTGTTTGTGGTGTATCACGACCTTTCACAAGAGTGTAAGACTTCTGGTTTGCAAGAGGTAGATTTTTATAGCCCAAGTCAGCTGAAACTCTCTCTACTTCATCTGGTGTTTTTGGCAGCAAATGACCTACAGTCTCGATAATACTTTGCGTTTCAAGTGGTGAAGATTGATAAGTATTTCGCTTGGCCGCAACCCTTCGAACAAGACGCTGGCCAATAATCGTATTCACCGTTGAAGCGATCAAGAAAGGTTCAATCCCCATATCAATCAAGCGAGGTAAAATTCCGGCAGCAGAGTTGGTGTGAAGTGTTGAAAATACTAAGTGTCCAGTTAATGCGGCTTGAACGGCAAGGTTGGCTGTTTCACCATCACGGATCTCACCAACCATCACAATATCAGGGTCAAGACGCAAAATAGAGCGTAATCCTGCTGCAAAAGTTAGTCCAACCTCAGCATTAACTTGAATCTGATTTACGCCGTCCATCTTGTATTCAACAGGGTCTTCAAGCGTAATAATATTCACTGAATCATTTTTTTAATCTCTTTTAATCAATGCGTAAAAGCGATGTCGACTTACCAGAACCAGTTGGACCAGATGTTAAAACCATTCCATTTTGGAGCAGCAATTCCCTTTCGAATTGTTCGAAGAGCTCGCCCAGCGTATCCCATTTCTTCAAGATTAAAAGAGTTACCTGTTTTATCGAGCAAACGAATCACAACCTGTTCGCCCCAAACAACTGGCGAAATAGCAATACGAAGGTCGACTTCTTTATCTCCAACAGCAACAGCAAACTGACCATCTTGTGGCACGCGGTGTTCATCAATCTTTAAGCTTGAGAGAATCTTAATACGTGAAATTAAAGCCGGCTCAATGCTCTTTGGTAAATTCATAATTTCCCGAAGAACACCATCTATTCGACAGCGAATTTTTCAAAGATTTTTTTCAAGTGGTTCAATATGGATATCGGATGCCTTTGCACGAACAGCATATTCCAAAAAATTGTATTCAAAGCTTTCGAAATTGGTGAGTCCTGGACAATTGTTTGAACCTGCCGTTTTGATTCTGCTTCCGCCTGAGTTTGTGCATCAACATTTTCAGCCAGAGCATCAACACCAGAAAGGTCAGTTTTATATTGGTCTAAAATATGCCTAATTGATTTTTGGCTCGCCATAAATACTTTTTAGAGGGCGCTGAATTAGACTAGAAAGATAATCAACAGCTTGAATGTTTGTAGCATCGAGCATCGCAACGGCAATTCGCCCCTGAACTTCAGCAATTGGAACCGCCATATTTCGTTCAGCAATATCAACTGAAATTAAATCAAGAGTCTCTTGCGGAATTGTAGTATTTTCAAGATTAACATAAGGAATCCCTGAAACATGAGCTGTCGCGTGAATAAGAATTTCATTATCAAGAAGCTTATGCTCAATCATATACGACATTAGAGACTGATTATTTAAACCAGCCTCTTTTATAGCCAACTCAATTTTTGATTCTTGAATAAGACCCTCTTCAACAAGGATTTTTCGCAAGTCTATCCTGAATATCATTGGTTAATAATGTCATTACATTCCTTTTTGAATTATTTAATATTTATTGTCCAATATTAACTTGAACCGTTGGATTGATAGCATCCTTATTAAAAAATTTTCACTGCTTGGTTTTACATATTCGTTCGAAATTGGTTCAGTAATTTTAACCTCATAAGTTTGCTCAGAAAATCCACCCTGAGCCAAAGAGTTAATAACTAAATATGAAATCAAAACGCTAAAACCCGCAATCAAAAACAATCATCGCAATATCAGTTTTTCATTATTTTTGATCCTCCTGTAGTGCTTGAGTTTTGAGTTTTACCAGTTCCAGTTGTAGAAGTTGCTGGTTTTGCAGTTTCGTCTGCTTTAACTTTCTTGCTCTCAAGCTTCATTGTGTATTTAGGATAATAGTAGGCTTTCGCAGAAAAAGTTAAGACTAAATCGGTTAAGTGAACGCTCGAATTTAAAAACTCGTAATATTTATTGATCGAATTGAACTTTCCATCTTTCTAACAGTACTAATTAGATTATTAAGTGCTTCATCTTGAGATTTAGCGACTCACGCTGAATTTGAGCCTTCACCCTGAAAAACCTGCAGAAATTGTTGCGGAAAAATTGAATATCTTTCACACCTTCTGGGATTTTATTTGAATCTTGACTACCGCTAGTTGCTGATGAACTAGAAGAATTTGACGCTGAGCTTGAACCTGAAAGGCTTTTTGTTTGCAGAATCAGCAGAGTCAATACTAAAAAGAATCAAGAGTCACACCTTCAGAAAAAAATATTCTTTTCAAGGCTAGCTGCAAGAGCGGCGGCATTCTCACTATCGGGCAAGGCATCAGCAATAACGCGCAAAACCGCCATCTTCGGCGTTAGATTTCAATTTTTCGCTCATTAAGATTAGGATCGGTCTCTAATGAGCTTAGTTTACTCTTTAAATCTTCAATATTTTGGATATTTTTGAATTGTTGAGATACTTTTATCTTGTTCACCAAGGACTTTTAGCATTAAATGTAAAAAAATCCTAAAAAGATAAATCATTCCAACAACAGATGCGCCAGCAATTAAAGCAGCATTTCCAGCAACTGCCAAAAACATCGTTTGGTTAGCCTTATTAATGGCATTCCGCTTCAAAAAGCTACTTCTTTATTTTCACCCATTATTTATTCTCCTTTTTCAGAATCTTTTTTTGAATTTTGAGTAAAAATTCCAGCAGGAACCTGAATAGTTGAGTCTGTTACATTCTTTCGACCAAGAGCTTTTTACAGCAAAGTTTTTCGAAGAAAATTTCAAAAGCTGCTTCATTTAATTTAAAGCTAACAGTAAAACGCAAAACATTTTGACCTTGTTCATTAGCTCGAGCGAGCTTTCATTTCGGACAACTGATCCTTCATCAGCAAGCATACAGATATTAGCATCTTTTTCGACTTCACTAGCCTTACATTGAGAGCCTTCGCCATCATAGATAATTTGCGAATATTTAATTGTTTTAATAAAAGCTTCAAGGGCTGGAAAACCATTACTTGCTTGACCTTCAATTGAAACGATTCGAGTTTCGGGGTCGTAATTCACTGCAGAAAACTGAACAGAGTTTTCACCAGTAGTCTGAATTGCTGGTAAAATTGTTCCAATCAATCGTGAGGTATCTGGCGAAGCATTTCTAATTTTTTGAATTGCGTTAAGCTGATTTCGAAGAGTAGCTGCCGTTTCCCCATCTTTAATTTTTTGCATCTCAGCAAATTTGTTTGAGATATCATTGGTTTTTAAACCCATAACAAATTGCTGACCTTGAGTTGTTAAGAACAATAAAACTACTCCAGCAAGCATCACACCGCCAATAATTATAGATACAAAAGTAACTATATTTCGAAGTTGCTGAGCTTTAATAAGATCGCGTTTAACATCTGGCAAAAGGTTAATTTCAATCATTATTTATTACTCCTTTCGGCTAAACCTACAGCGACCGCAAATTCATTTCCAACACTTGCAATCTGCTGTTGATATTTTGCGGGAACATTAATATTTTGGAAAGGATTTGCGGAATAAGACTGAATTCCAGTTTTCGAAGAAACATATTCTGGCATTTGTGGAATAATTCCAGAAAATCCTGAAAGTGAAATTACCCCAACTTGAGCATTTTGGTATTTTGTTCCTAAAAATTTTATTGATTTAGCAATTTCTTGAACGAAATTCTCAAGAGTCATTTCGATAGCTCTAAAAACTTGACCCTCTAGTTTATCTTGAGCTAAACCAAATTTCATAATAAATTGTCGAGCTTGATCTTCTTTAATGTTCAAATTTTGAGTAGCAGATTTAACCAAGCTTGATATTCCAGTAGGGATTGTACGAATAAGCCTTGGAACACCTTGATATACAATAGATAAATCAGTAGAAAGCTCACCCATATCAATAATTAGCTGAGCCTGGCCAGATTGATTAGGCATAAACAAAGCACGAGTCATTGCTAAAGAATCGGGTTCACTTGCGACTACATTTAAGCCTAGCCCTTCAATAAATTCCATTTTCTCTTCACTATAATTTTTGGCTGTACTTGCAAGTAAAATCTCTAATGAATCAGAGTTAGAAGGAGATTCTCCAAGAAGAGCCCAATCGACTTGGGCGTCATCAACCGCTCATTGGAATATACTGATCAACTTGATATTTTATGTTTTTGTAATTCTCTCATATCCTGTTTTGGTACTTCGAAAAATTGTCGTGAATGTCTTCTGGGACGTAAGACTAATCGCTACATTTTTGTTTTAATATCGCTCTGCCCGATCATTGTTGAGATAATTTCTCCCAAACGACGACGGCTTTCATCGGAATTACTCAAAACCAATTGAGGGTCGACTGGTGTATAACCGAGGCCAACCAAATTCCAAGAATTCTCTCCAGCTTTCGAAAGCTGGACAGCACGAATCGCATTTGTTCCAATATCTAACGAGAAGAAATCGCCCACACCTTTAATATTAATCATGCCTATATTTTAACATAAACATAATAAAAATCAAGCTTTTTATTTTTTTATTTTACTAAACTTTTTATGTTAAAATAAAAAGATATTAAAAAGGAGATTTTATGAGTTTATCAATTGGAATTGTTGGGCTACCAAATGTTGGTAAATCAACACTATTTAACGCACTGACTAATAATGATATTTTTAGCAGCAAATTACCCTTTTGCAACAATTGAGCCAAATACTGAATTGTGCCAGTGCCAGATTTGCGCTTAAATAAATTAGCTGAAATTTATGGATCGCAAAAAATTATTCCAGCAACAGTAACTTTTGTTGATATTGCCGGGCTAGTTGCGGGAGCTTCGAAAGGTGAAGGTTTAGGTAATAAATTTCTTGCAAATATTCGCCAATGCGACGCGATTGTTCATATCGTTCGAGCTTTCGTGAATAATGATATTGTTCATGTTTTCGAATGAGGTTAACCCAAAAATGATATTGAGGTTATTAATACTGAGTTGATTTTAGCGGATATTCAAACTATTGAAAAACCGCTTACCTAAGCTCCAAAAAGAGGCGAAGGCAAAACCAGCTCTCCGAAAACGAGCTGAATACTTGAACAAATTAGTTGAACAACTTCAAGCTGGAGTTCTTCTCTCTTCAATAGAAGATTTAGATTATGAAGCAATTCAAGATCTACATTTACTAACCGCAAAACCTGTAATTTATGTGTTTTAATGTTGATGAAAATACTTTAACCGATGAAGCTAAAAAAAGAAGAACTTTCAAAAATGGTTCTCCTGCAAAGTCAATATTCGTATGCGCCAAGTTAGAGGAAGAGTTAAAAGGCTTAAGCGAGGAAGATTCGAAAGACTTACTCGAAAGCTACGGAGTTCAAGAAACTGGTTTTAAACCAGATGATCCATGCCGCCTACGACACACTTGGACTGCAAAGCTATATGACAGCAGGGCCAAAAGAAGTCCATGCCTGGACGATCAAGAAAGGATGGACAGCTCCACAAGCCGCAGGAGTAATCCACTACAGATTTTGAAAGGGGTTTTATTGCTGCACAAGTTATCGACTTTAATGATTTAATTGAAGCTGGCAGCGAAATTGAAGCAAAGAATCGTGGGAAAAATTCGAACTGAAGGCAAAAGAATATATTATATCACCAAATGATGTTATTGAATTCAGATTTAATGTTTAAACCAATAAAAAACCGCATACGATATTGTGCAGTTTTTTTATTTTTGTATAAATTATTTATTCAATACTTTCAGAATATAGAATCTCTCCTGATTACCTTTAGAGCCTTTTTATTCCACTATCTCTTTTATTTTTTTATGTATAAATTATTTATACGACACCAATTTTCGAATTCTTGAAGTATTTTTCTTCGATATGAATTATTTTTAACGATGCCGTTAGTAGTTCCATTTCTGCCTGCTTCAAATTGCGGCTTAACCATTGCAATTATTAGTGTACCTTTATTAGATAATTTTTGTAACGCTTGGCAAAATTTCTTTTATAGATATGAAACTAACATCAATAACAGCTAAATCAATTTTTTTGACTCGTATTAAAAGCTCTTATATCTGTTTTTTCATAAAGTTCAACTTTTTTTATTCACTCTTAACTTTGGATGAAGCTGGTTTGTACCAACATCAACAGCAATAACTTTTTTTGCACCATTTCTCAATGAATAATCCGTAAATCCACCAGTACTTGAACCAACGTCTAAGACAACTTTATCTTTAAAATTAATTTTCATTATTTTTGCAACACTTTCAAGCTTGAGACCCGCTCTTGAAACATATTGAACTTCTTGAAGAAGCTTTTATCTCCGAATCAATATCAGTAAAAAAATCCAGGCTTAGTCCTTTTTTATGCCATCAACAAAAACTTTACCCTAGTTTTAATATAGCTTTCAGCCTGAGAACGACTATCAACTATCTTTCTTTGAGTTAATAAAATATCTAGTCTAGTTTTTCACATTGTATATTATACCACATTTCATCTTAAAAAATATATACAAGCTTTATTGTTCAATTTTTTTATACAATAAAAAAATAAGCTGATTATTAAAATCTCAGCTTATTTCTTAACAATAACCTTAATTATTTTTGGCGTTCTCGATACTCACCAGTTGAAGTGTCGACAGAGATGATGTCATTCTCCTTAATAAAAGGCAGGTACTTTAACTGTAATTCCAGTTTCAAGTTTAGCATCTTTCAAAAACACTTGAAGTTGTATCGCCCTTTACAACATTTTCAGTATAAACAACTTTCAACCAAACATTTTTTTCGGTAACTCAATATTGATAACCTTACCATCAAAAAATTGCAAATTCAATTCTTCTGCTTCTTTTAAATATCCAGCAGCTTCATCAATAATTTCCTTCGAAAGCTGAAATTGTTCAAAAGTCTCTGGATCCATAAAATGAAAATCTTCACCGTCATTATAGAGATATTGAACTTTTTATTCGAAACCTCTGCCGGTTCAACTTTATCTTGGCCCTTAAAAGTTTTTTTGGCAATAAAAGCTCCTGTAATAAGGTTCTTAATTTTTAAACTTACGATGCTTCCACCGCGACCAACAACTTTTTGGTTATATTCAACCACTCGATATGGCTGACCATCAAGCTGAAAAACTACACCTTTTTTTAAATCAGTTGGCTGGTACATTTTCCTCCTTAAATTATTTTAAAAAAATAAATCTTCCCTACCCAGTTTTGAGCAAGGAAGATTCAAAAATCAATTAAGCATTTGTTACGAATGCTAGCAACGCCAAAATGACGAGCTCGTTTGATAGCAACTGTCAATTGTCGTTGTTGTTTAGCGCTCAAACCAGTTTTTGTAGCTGGCTCAATTTGACCATAAATGTTAACAAATTTTTGCAAAGTTTTAACATCTCGGTAATCAAAAATACGCTGGGATTTCTCGTTTAAATCGTTTAGCCATTTTACTCCTTAATTAAATTAGAATGGAATATCGGATAGGTCGATTGGCTCATCCGAAAAAGTCATCACTGATAGTTGGCTCTTCATTTTTGTACTGAAGGCGCGCTTCACTGCGATTTCCATCACTCACAAAGCTAAATTCTTCAACCACAACATCAATCGTACTTCGATTTTTGCCAGTATCTTTATCTTGCCAAGTTCGTTGTTGTAAACGACCGCTCACAAGTAATTGGCGACCTTTCGATACATATTTCGAAATCGTTTCGCCAGTTTTACCCCAAGCAGTACAGTTAATGAAGCTGGTTTCTTCTTGGCGCTCACCGTTAGCACTATTCCAAGTTCGGTTAATAGCAAGAGTGAAACTTGCAAGATTTTTGGCCGTTTGGAGTTGTTCGAAGTTCTGGGTCTGCAGTTAAGTTTCCCATCAAAAATTACTTTGTTAAAAGCCATAACTATCTTCTATCCTATTCTTAAATTATTTTTTTCTTCTGATTCTACAACTGGTCGTGCTTCTGCTTTAACAAGCAAATATCGCAAAAACTTCGTCGGTAATGTTCAAAGTATTACTGATTTTTTTAGAGGTGCAGCAGCTGGAAGTTTAATATCCATTGCAACATAAATTGCAAAAATCCTGACCTTTAATAGCGTAAGCAAGTTTTTTTCTTACCCCAGTTGTCTTCTTTTTGCAATTTCACCGCCGTTAGCAGTAATCAAACTTCGAACCTTATCAAGCACTTTTTTTCAAGATCACTTTCGAAGTCTGGATGAACAAGAACTGTAAGTTCGTAATCCTTCATTTTTACTCCTTTGGTTAAAAGCCTATTCTTTCAAATAAGCTGAGCTAATATTCTTTTAAATTATATCATTTTTTTAGAGAAAAAAATCAACATTCTTTTTATTTTTGCATAATTTCGAAGGGTCAATTTTAAATTGCAACATCTTTGCAGAATCTCGACCGCCGTCGCCGCCCTTTCTTTTGAACGGTAATTTTACCAATTTGAACACTCCCCTTGGTGTTGTTTTTAATTTTACCGCCGCCAAAAAAGTTCATCACAACGCCAATTCCTTTAAGTGCCCAATTCTTAATTTCGTCATTTTCTCGAATAATCACCAGCATCCAATCCGCACTAAATTTGCCTCGTCCTTTCAAAACATCTGAAACAATTAAAATCCGATTCCGCTCAATAAAAATCAAGCAGTAAATCTTGCTCAAATTTTTGAGAATTCATCCATAAACATTCGCCGCGAATCTCTTGGATCATCAATATTTGGCGGCAACTCACCCGAAAAATCTCTTCAAAAATCTCTGCAACATTTTCTGGAATTTGCCACATTTCAACATATTTCGCAACCCAGCGTTTATCAATTTGGTTAAATCCTGAAGAATTCGAAACTAATTTTACCGAAAGATTTTCAACATCAATCGCTCCATTTTTCCAGAAAACCTTAATTTGAACATTCACATCACTTTTCGGCTTTGGATTAATATTCTTCAAGACTACCGCTCGAACACTTTCAATTTCATCGTAAACATAATTCATCTTTGAAAAGCCAAGCTTGTGCTAATTTATTTTCTTGCCAATTGTTGAAAATTTTAGCAACATCTTCTTCATTTCGAAAACCATTTTTTGCTGTTTTTGAGCCAAGTGCAGCTAGATCCATTTTATAACCTCACCAATAATTTCCTTAAGAACAGGGACTGAAACGCTGTCACCGAATTGTTTATGAGCCAAGCTTGTTGAAACTGGAATTTCGAAATCCTCAGGAAAGCCTTGCATTCTTGCTGCCTCAGCGCGAAGAAAGTTTCGAATTTTATCACCTACTAAATATGCACCAGTTTTTACCAGCAATTCCGCCACCATAAGCCGAAAGCGTAATTCCGCTCGCGTCAATTGAATAAATTCGTTCGCCTTGACCACCTTTGCCGAATTTGCCAATTTGCTTTTGGTTTTCGAAAAGTTTGTGATTTTTAATTTCTTGATTTAAAAATTCAGGGCACCGTTCAATAATTTTTGCGTCCGTTGGTTTTTCTTCCAAAATATCTCGCACAACTTTTATATTTTTTAGGGGCTTAGGAAACTCGAAATTAACTTTTTGTTCAAAAATCCCACAATGTAAATCCGCTCACGAGCTTGCGGCACAGCAAAATCACTCGAACGAATCACCTTAAAAATAAACTTTATAACCAAGTTCTTCAAGTGTATTTTTAATAATTTCGAAAGTTCTACCACCATCATGGCGAAAGCAAATTTTTTTAACATTCTCAAGCACAAAAGCTTGAGGCTTTTTTCTCTTTCAAAAATTCGGGCAATGTCGAAAAATAGTGTTCCGCGAGACTCTTCAAAACCTTTTCTTTTTGCCGGAAATACTGAACGCCTGACAAGGAAATCCACCAAACAAAAATATCATGATTAGGAATTTCTTTTTCGTTAATTTTTGTGATATCACCGTATGGTTTTTTTCACCGTGATTTACTTCATAAGTTTTTTTAATGAATTTTTTTATCCCATTCTGAACTAAAAGATACACTCTCCACCATTCATTTCAGCAGCAATTCTAAAACCACCAATCCCAGCAAATAGATCGATAAATGTAAAATTACTAATATCTTTCTGCCAGCTTTTTCTTTTTTTCTTCACAGTTTCGTGACCTTTCTTTTTATTTTACTATAACAAAAATGCTACCCTTCATTAAGTCGTAAAAGCCTACGAATCATTAAATAATAGAAACTAAATAATTAATTGCATTTTACTCATCATAATACATATAATATAGGATTTGCTTAACAATTATATCATATTAAGCGATAAAAACCAGTTTTTCGAAAAATAAAAAAATCGGCAAATTATTCACCGATTTCTTCATAGCTTGAAACCAAAAACCTCGCGAGGGTTTTTGAACCGTTTGACGGACCAACAATTCCTTTGTCTTCCATATCATCGATCAATTTTGCGGCACGGCTATAACCGATTCCGAGCCTACGTTGCAAATAGCTAGTTGAAGCTTTTCGTGCTTCAATTACAATTTTTACAGCTGTTTCGAAAGTTTCATCAACCGAAGAACTACCGCCATTCATCACAAGACCACCCATTGAGCTTGGCGTCTGAACTGGTTGCGAAATAACTTCATCATTATATTGTGGCGGACCTTGCGAACGGATGAAATTAGTTACTCGCAAAACCTCCTCATCAGTTACCCAAGCTCCCTGAACACGCTTTTAAATTAGAAGCTCCATTCATATAGAAAAAGCATATCACCATAACCAAGGAGTTTTTTTCAGCACCACCACGATCAAGAATTGTTCGAGAATCACCATTTGCCGCAACCTTAAAAAGCAATTCGACTCGGAACATTACCTTTAATCAAGCCCGTCACAACGCTAACAACTGGTTTTTGAGTTGCAAGAACAAGATGAATTCCAACTGCGCGCGCTTTTTGAGCAATTCGCACAATCATAGCTTCAACATCTTTTGAGGCCGCCATCATTAAGTCAGCAAGCTCATCAACCACAATTACGATATACGGCAAAGGCTCAAGAAGTTTTGGCTCTTCCCCTTCTAGTGTATTCTTCTTGATTTTTTTCGTTTTTCGAAATTACATGCTTATTATAGCTCTTTATTTCTTTAATTTTTTTCATCAGCTAAAACACGGTAGCGCCGCTCCATTTCATTCACTGCCCAGCGAAGAGCTGAGAGCGCTTTTTCGGAATCATTAATAATTGGCGTTAAAAGGTGTGGAATATCTTCATACGCAGTCATTTCTACAACTTTTTGGATCAACCATAATTAACTTTAATTCACTTGGAGAATGGCGATAAAGTAAACTCGTTAAAAGTGCATTCATCATTACAGATTTTCCTGAACCAGTTTGACCAGCAATCAAAAGATGTGGCATTTTTGCCAAATTTCCAACAACCGGATGGCCAGAAATATCTTTACCTATTGCAAAAAGTTAGTGGGTCGTGAGGTTTTTCCACTCCTTCGAATCTAAAACACTGTAAAGCCGTACATCGGCCGACTTCAAATTTGAATTTCGATACCAACTGCACGCTTTCCTGAATCGGAGCTTCAACACGAATCGCTTCAGCCGCCAAATTTAGAGCGATGTTATCACTAAGATTTTCAATTCTGCTTAACTTAACGCCACTTTTGCGGAACTAAAGTATATTGAGTTACTCTTGGACCAATATTTGCGGCTTCCATTTCAACTTCAATATTAAATTCACTCAAGGTATTCTTAATTGTGCGTGCATTTTGCTCAACATCACCAGCATCAGCAGGAGCTTGTGATTGCTCAAGCAAACTAAAAATCTGGCGCTTTCCATTTCGAATCATCAAAAATATGCCCAGTATTTTCTCCTTTCGAAACCTTCTCCAGCTTCTTTGAAATTCGCATCAAACCTTTTTATCTTTTGACTCATCTTTTTCTTGTGATTTTTATCTAATACTGCAACGCCAGCATTTAGCTTAATTTCTGGTTTTTCTTCAGCAGAATCATTAAATTTTTCAGCAACATCGATTCTTTAGCTTTTTCGAAAAACCTTGGCATTTTTAGATTCATTTTGCAAAAATCGCTAGTTTTAAGCATTTCGCCAATCTTTTTAATCACAACGATTGGCGAAACTCGTAAAATCGAAAGAAGCGTAATTGAAATTAACAAAAAGATAAATAATTGCTGCCACCATTGAATTAACCATTGCTAGCATAATTTTTATTCGAAACTTCTCGCTCCAACCTCCATAATGAACACCAGCTGAAGTTTTTGAATAGACCAAAAAAATCCGCTTAGCCAAATTAAAAATTAGAATTAGCCCAAAAGTATTCAAAACTGGAAAGCGATTCTGCTCATCACGAAAGATTTCAACAGCAATAAAAATTAGAACTGCTGGCAAAAAGAAAGTTGCCCAGCCCATAGCCCAAGAAGCGCTTTTATGAATTGCAACCAATGCTGAACCACCAGCGCTAAACCAGCTTAAAACAAGAAAAAAAGTGAAAAAGCAATCAAAAATAACTGCACCAACCTGCGCCCAAAAAGCCGGCCGGCAAAACACTTTGTTTTTGGAGCTGAAACTTTTTAGATTTACCTTTTTGTTGATTTTACTTGTTTTTTTAGCCATAATCAATTTATATTATATCACAAAAAACGTTTTTTTCGAAAAACTATTTTTAACTCTTTAATTTGCTAGTAATTTCAAGAATTGTTGACTCAACTAAATTCCAAGGATCAACACTTTCAGTTTTAATAATTTCATCTACCTGCGTGAATTTTGAAACAATCTCAGCGAGTTGGCTTTCACTCAGATTTTTGCACAAAATTCTCCATTTTTCCCTAAAGCCCAAGTATTCGCTACCAATCTCTTTTAGCAATTTCTGCCGTGGTTTTCCCAATATTTTTACCAATTTTTAAAAGCTACTAAATTAAAAAAATTTGTGTTGAAATCATTCCTAAAAAGCGAAAAGCTCCATCTTCGCCATCTGTAATTTTTTTAATTTCGAAAAACTCTTCTTGCAATTTCAAAATATCGCCCAAAAAACATCATTTCGATAATTGCAAATGCATTACTCTCAATATTCTGCGGAACAAATTCACGAATATTTTTGTTCATTAGCCTCGCCAATTAACGCGATTTTTTTCGATTGCATCACGTATTCGCCATTCATCAACACCAACCCAAGAAATCAAAAAAATTCGCTGTTTTATTATCAAGCTGACAAACCTTGTTTTTTTGCAAAAAGTCGTGCAAATTCTGCCAAATTTTTCGAATCTCTTGCGGTTAAATTCTTAAATTCATATAATTCAACAATTTTCGAAATCGCCTTTATAAACAACTGATCGCTTATCGATTTTATCTTCAACTAAGCAAAGATGAACATCGGTTGAAATTCTTGGTAAAAATTTCAGCTAAATTCTGCCAAATTTCTGAATTTTTCGCTCAAATTTCGGATATAAACAAAAACGTTTTTTTCAGATAACAAGCTAATGCCACAAATTAAACTCACAAAAATCACTCTTCGAAAGCTCATCGGAATTACTCTTTTGAATTTCAAAACCAGATTTTTCAGCATCAATCTTCATTTTAGCGAGTTGAGCAGTGCGTTCATAAGAGTTATCACCATAAAAGAATTGTTGTTTTTTTCCACCAATCATCAGTTTTCACTACCTTTAATTTTTTTGGCAATTTGTGCAAAAATGTGTTCCTCTACCACCAACACGAATTTTTTTGAGATTTCTGTTCCACAACGTTTACAAGGCTCGCCATCTTTATGATAAACGGCGGCATAATTTAAATAATTTCCGCGTGAGCCATCTGCATTAACATAATTTCGGTCGGTTGAGCCACCTCTTTTAATCGATTCATTCATCACAAAACGAATTGCCTCATGCAGATTCACAAAAATCTTCGTTCGAAAAAAATCTTTAATTCTGGTTTCAGGGTGAATTTTTGCTCGCCATAAAGCCTCGTCAGCATAGATATTTCCAACACCGGCAATAACACTTTGCTCCAAAAATCGCAGGTTTTATCATACTATTTTGTTTTTTTGAAAGACGATTTTTTTAAAATTTCAACCGTAAAATTGTCTTCAAGAGGTTCAGGACCAAGCTTTTTGAAAAATGGTAAATTTTTCAATTTCTGGTATTGGTAATAGTTTCATATAGCCAAATTTTCGCTGGTCATTAAAAAAATAATTTAGTTTTTGTCTTCAAAATCAATCTCAACTCGTGTTGATTTATTTGGAAGATCATTCAAAAAAATCCTCATTTGGATGCCCTGCTGCCCTCAGTTTTTCTTCGCCACGATAAACCATTTGCCCTGTCATTCGAAGGTGCGTTACAAGCGACCAACCATTCTCTAGTTCAATAATTATAGCTTTTTCCGCGGCGGCGAACATTCAAAAATTTCAGCGCCAACCATAAAATCTTGTACATCTCTTTTCGGCATTCGGAAAAACTTTTAGACCAATCGTGTTTAACTTTCGCAATTTTTCTTTTTAAAATTAGTCGATTTAACCCTCTTACGACTGTTTCAACTTCTGGCAATTCTGGCATTACTCCTCCTTAAATTCTTTTCGAAAATTCATTCCAATTTTGATATAAAATGCGTTTATTCCAAGTTTCTTAGCAGCTTCAACATTTTGCCAAGAATCATCAAAAAAATAAATTTCATTTAAACAGGTCTCACTTTTATCAATTGCAATTTCAAAAATCTCTTTCGAAGGCTTCGAAAAGCCAACCTCGCCCGAAAGCACCAAGAAATCAAAGAGTTCCTCTTGCTCCTCTTTCGAAAAAAAGCTGATTAAATTGATATTGTGCGACATTAGATAAAACGCCAATTTTTTTGAACCTTTAACTTTATTTTTCGAATAAAATTCAACAAATTTTTGATCCTTTTGCCAAATATACTCAAAAAAGATGCTCCGAAGAAGGCTGGCGATAAACCAGCACCCCGAAGCAATCAAAAATCAAAAACTTTAGCGTTTAATTTCATTTATCCCAAGATCGCGAACTATTTGCTCATGTCCAGGAACTTGCGCAATGAACAAATTTTGCAATTGTCTTGTATTTGCAATAAGTGAGCCTTTTTGAACCCGAGCAAGTTGAAGTCCAGAGGTGTTTTTTTCGGTTTTTATCATCTTTTAGCATTGAAAAAAATCATAAAAGATGGCCAGTAGCACAAACGCCAGCTAAATCATCTGCCTCACCGCTAAAAGGAGTTCCTTTCATCATATTCGCTTTATTTAAAGCATTTACGAATTGTGTATAAGATTCGGCATTATTATCAAGCTTAACCTCTTTAATTACTTCACCAAGATAACCTTTGTAAGTTGTGAGTTTTCGAAATTTTGGTGAAACCTCAACCGTGTAAGAACGAAAAATTCTCTTGTGCAACAATAGGCCCACGGACCACCATTTTAACGCTACGATTCTGGTCAGCGCTAACAATTCTTTACTTGAAGGCGAATTATCTTCTTTCGAAGCTTCATTGTTCGCTTGTTGGGCCTGGTCTGAACCATTTCCGCCATTCATAAATGCATTAACAATTGTTACAACTGTAATAATTGAAAAGAATTGCAATCGCAATAATTAATAAAATTGGTGCAATTCGTATAATTTTTTTCTTTCATCTTAACCTTTCCCCACCACGTTTAGTCCAAATATTCATGAAGCTTTTTCGAATCTTTATGCTTTTTAAGTTTCATTAAAGCTTTAGCTTCAATCTGGCGAATCCGCTCGCGAGTCACTGCGAATTCAAGACCGACTTCTTCAAGCGTATGGCTTTTTGTACCATTTAAACCAAAACGCATTTCAAGAATTTTCCGCTCACGATCAGAAAGTGTTGAAAAGAATTTCACGAACTTGTTCTTTCAAAAAGTTGAACCGTTGCGGATTCTTCTGGGCTAGCAGTATCTTCATCTTCGATAAAATCACCAAGCGTTGACTCTTCGCCTTCCTCGCCATCACGACCAATTCCAGCATCTAAAGAAGTAATATCTTGCTTAATTTTTTGGATGTATTCAATTTTCTCAACATCCATATCCATTTCTTTAGCGAGTTCTTGGTTGGTTGGCTCACGGTTTAACTCTTGCGTCAATCGGCGAGAAGTTCGCATAAGTTTGTTAATCGTTTCAACCATATGAACAGGAATTCGAATAGTCCGAGCTTGGTCAGCAATTGCGCGTGTAATTGCCTGCCGAATCCACCAAGTTGCATAAGTTGAGAATTTAAAACCTTTACTTGGGTCGAATTTATCGACCGCACGAAGAAGTCCCGTGTTCCCTTCTTGAATTAAGTCAAGTAGCTCCAAACCACGGCCAGAATATCTTTTCGCAATTGAAACAACCAAACGCATGTTTGCTTCAGCCATTTTATCTTTTTGCACGTTGATCGCCCTGCATTGCTTTTTTTCAGCAAGCTCGGTCTCTTTTTCGAGTGAAAGGAGCGGAATCTTACCAATTTCACGAAGATACATTCGAACGCTATCATCTGTTATATCATCGTTATAAGCACCATTTAATAAATCTTCTTCAGTGATATCTTCTTCATCTTCAACCGCAAGGTCATCAAAATCTGGTTCGAAATCATCAAGCGAAAGAGTTGCATCCACAATGCCGTCTTCATTTAGAATTTCTTCTGGTAGTTCTTTTTACTCTTACCTCTTAACACTATTCAGCTCCTTATTTAATTGCATAATTTCTATCAAAAATCTTCATTTTTAAATTTTTCATCACCTTGAATTTCAGCCTCTTCGAGTTGCTCTTGAAGATTCACTTTTCGTTCTTGTAAATTTTGGGTTTTAATTTTATGAATCAAACGCTTCATTTCGTCGGTGGCACTGCCTTTTATATTTCCGAGTCGTTCGTCAGCCTTTAATAGAAGTATTTTTAACACAATCATCGAAGTTTTTCAAGAGATCGAGATTATTTGATTTCAAAATTTGCAGAATTTGATTTCGCTGTTTATCGTGCAAAATATTATCTTGCAACTCACCCAACATTTCGGCGAGCTTCCGTTCTTTAATCGCAAGAGCTAGCAAATCATCTTCATAAATATACTCATCAACAAACTTCTCATCAGTTTTTCAATTTTCATTCGCCTTTTCGGCTTAACCGGCCTAGACTTTTCGTCAAATTTTCCAAGTAATGTTGTTTTTCGAAAATGCCAATTCTTTTTCGAAATTTGTTCAATATAAAAAAATCTTTTTCCACAGGGTCATTCAAGTTTTTCCACAAGTTTTTAATGCTATTGTAGAAAAACTCCTTTTTCCTACGGCGGTTGTAATATTTAGTCGTTTTTCATATTGGTCAAAAATCCATTCTATCGCCGGTTGTGGTTTCGAAATTGAGCCCTTCCAAAGTTCCAAATCTTTTTGAATTAATTCATCTGGATCTTTAGCTTCACCTGCAGATTGGTCTAAGGTGATAATTGAAAAGCTCCACGCCAGCTTGCTGGCCCAATGAAATCGCTCGCTCAGTAGCACTAATTCCAGCCTGATCACTGTCAAAAACATAGGCGAACATCATTCGAAAAATCGACCAAGAGCCTTCAAATGATGAACTGTCATCGCCGTGCCAGCCGTTGCAACTACATTTTTCACACCAGCTTGATGGCTCGAAATTACATCCATATTTCCTTCAACAACAACCACAAAACCAGCTTTTTCGAATTTCATTTTTTTGCTTGCGAAAGGCCAAAAATGTTTGAGGATTTATCATAAAGCAAAGTTTGAGGCGTGTTTTAAATATTTTAGCGATTTGGCTCATCTTTAATAATTCGACCGGTAAAAACCAACTGGTGACCCACCAGAATCCTGCAAAGTAATCACCATTCGATTTCGAAAAAAATATCGCCGCCAAATCGGTTTAGTAACCCAGCATCACGAATATCACTCATTGCAAAAACCTTTTTTTCAACAAAAAAATTCGTGAGCATTTTTTTGAGTATTTGAGCAAAAACCGATTTTGAACTCCTGTACAATTTCTTTCGAAAGTTTGCGATTTTTAAAAACATAATTCAAAAGCTTCTTTATTACGAACCAACATATGCTGATAAAAATTTGCACTGATTTGTAAAAATTTTTTTCGAAGTCGTTCTTTTTCAGAAATTTCTCTTGAACGCTTCGAATCAAAAAGTTTCAATTTCAACGCCAGCTTTTTCGTGCCAGAAATTCCAAGGCCTCGCGAAAAAGTCATTCCTTCAACTTCCATAATAAAACCAAAAATATCGCCACCCTTGCCAGATGAAAAAAATCGTGCCAAATTTGTTTATCGGGGCTAATTATAAAACTTGGGGTTCGCTCATTTGTCCAGGGGCTAAGTGCTTTTAAAAATTACGCCCAGTTCGCTTGAGCTCAAGATATTCGCCAGCCAAATCTTCAATGCTTATTCTTGCTTTAATTTCATCTCTGGCATCATTCATATCTATATTTTAACATAAAAAGCAGCCCTCATCAATCAAAAATTGGACTGCGTTTAAGAAAAATTATTTTGCTTTGTGGTAGTTTTTCAAGCTGTTTTGAAGATTCTGCAAGATTTTTCAATTTTTTTCATACACTGATCTTTTGCGAAGAAGGCGAAGCTTTTTACGTCGTGCAATTAAATCTTTTACACGAATTAACTGATATGCCATTTCACGGGAATAAACTTCATCAATCGTAGCGTTCAAGAAAGCGTCATCTAGCGTCGCAATAAACTTATCAAAAAATCGCATCAGTTTGTTTTATCGCTTGCGAATTCTTTTTGAATCTCCACGAGGAACTTCGATCTTTCGACTCTTCATAAATTCTTTTTCAAATCCTGTTCATTCGAACTAAGTGAAGTGTTAATTCCCGCGTTCACAGCCGCTAAATCTGAACTTTTTAATCTTATTTTTGAAAAGATTTTGCAGTTTCCTTTTAATTTCGAAATATTATAATAAGCACGAACTACCGCCTGAGTATTATCGTCGCCCTTATTGCTAGTTACAATAATAAAAATCGAGAAAAATAACGAAATCAATAATGCTGAAGCGCCTAAAATTTTACCCTTAGTCCAAAACGGAGCGGCTTTTTTAGGTGCAATCTTATTGAGATACTCAACTGTGTAAGGGTTCTCAGTTGCAGTATCTTGCGAATAATTTTGATCTGGCATTAAATTTGGAGCAGCTTGCAGATTTTGAACAGTTTGATTCGGCTGAGCTGGAAATTGTTGTTGATTTTGGTAATTATTTGGATATTGCGGAAAATTCTGTTGCGCACCAAAATTTTGATTTTGGCCGCCAAATTGTTGCTGTGGATTTTGCCCACTCAAAAATTGTTCATTCGGGAATTGATTACTTGGTAATTGACCATTTTGATCAAAAATTATTTGAAAAACCACCGTAATTCTGTTGTGGTGGATAAGGATTTTGAGGATACTATTCGGTGCGCCAAAATTTTTGATTTTGGACGCCCTGATTCCAATCTTCATTCGGTTTCATATTACTTATGATTATATCACAAAAAGTTTTTCGCAAAGAAAAACCCCGCTTTTTGCAAGGTTATTTTCTATCTAAAAAGAGAAACTACAAAAATATATTTTACTCGCAAACCAAGCGATAGCTCAAGCGAAACAAATCTCGCAATTCTTCAGCCGAAACTTGTCCTTGGCCAATAATCAAATTCCACTCACGCTCGCTCATCAACTTTGAAGGAACTACACTCTCCTTTTCACGCAAAAATTCGAGCAAGCTGCACGCCTGTTTTCATTTCAACTTTTTAAAGGTTTTGAACCATCGTGAATGATTGCAAAAATTGCTTTTTGGCTCTTCACTTTCTGCAATTTTCGAAAGAATCTTTTTCACCAGTCTCACGCTCAAAATCGCCAAGCTCGCCAGCCATTTTTTTCTTGCCAAATTTTTTTCTAATTTATCAAAAATTAACTTCAAAAATTTCAAGTTTATTTTTCTTCATCTTTTTCGAACTTCCGCTGCGTAAAAAAATTCAGCAAAAATCTTTAATTTCACTTTGATCCATTACTTTTTTTCACCTTTTTAAATAAAAATTTCAACTCTTCAATCGAACCGCGAATATCATCCAGCGCGCGGTGATTTTCAGGCTTAGCAAACACCCGTTTAAACTTAGCGCTCATCACAACTTTCCACGCTGAAACATCTAACATTCGATAATGCAGCATTTTTCAAGTTTTTCCATTCTTCACGAATAAATCGGCGATCTTGGTGAATTGAATTTCCACCCAAAAATAATTTTCTCGCCTTTCAAAAATTTCTTCGGCAAAATTTTCTTCTACAAATTTAATTAAATCCACTTCAACTTCTTGTGAATTTTTTTGTAGCGCAAGAATTTTGCAATTTTAAAGCATCACGCGTTTCGCTAAAAAGTATCCCAAAAATCACCAACCATTCGGATTTCGAGAATTTTCTCATCAACCTTAACTGCACTTTCGAAAGTGGCAATTTCATTAAAAATCCCAATCTGTCGCAATTGCCGCAACTTCTAAAAATTCGGTCTTTTTCAGGTTCAAGACCGGTCATTTCTAAATCAATCCAAAGAATTTTTTTGCGTTTTTCATTATTTAAATTATATCATTTTTGGCAGTATAAGCAAAAAAACTAATCTAAAAATTCCAAAAATCTTCAAGCTTTTTTTAGCTTTCGAAATATCAAAATCGGCAATTTTTGTGCGCCGAAGTTGCGAACAAAACGCACCGCAACCCAAATTTTTGCCCAAATCTTCTGCCAGCGAACGAATGTAAGTTCCACTTGAAACATGTGTGCGAACTTTTAATTTTGGAAAATCATAGCTTAAAAATTTCGAAATTAAAAAATTTCAACCGTGCGTTTAGGAATTTCAAAATCCTCACCTTTTCGCGCCAAATCATAGGCACGCTTGCCCTCAATTTTTTTATCGCACTAAAAGCTGGCGGCGTTTGTTCAATTTTTGCCTAAAAAGTTAGTTTTAATTTCTTCTTCAATCTGTTCGAAAGTTGGAATTTCAAAATCCTCACATTTCGAAATCTCACCTTCAGGATCGCCCGTGCTGGAAATTTGCCCAAGTGTAAATTCCGCCTCGTAAACTTTATCAAGCTTGGTAAGGCTCATTGCATTTTTAGTTTCCTTGCCGTAAAAGCAAAACTAAAAGCCCAGTAGCAAAAAGGATCGAGCGTGCCAGTATGGCCAACTTTAACTTTTTGCCAAATTCATCTTTAAGAACGCGGCGGATTCTAGCAACCACGCCAAAGCTGGTAATTCCAGCGGGCTTATCAATTAAGATTCGCCCGCTATCGTTTTCGAAAAATGCCATTTTACATTCCCGGAATTCTAAATTGTGAAGGATCGTTAGGGTAAATTTGGTCGGTCATTACTTTATTTTTGCTATTTTCAGTGCCCATTGCAGGTTGCTCCGCTGGATTTGGAATAAAATCAAAAGCTGGAACTTCTGGTGGCATTGGCATCGAGCTAAAATCTGGCATAGCTGGTGGCAATGGCATTGCAAAATCATTCGAATTTTGTGCAGGAGTTTCAGTCGAGTAAGTTTGCTGATTCTCAAAAATTATTTTTGCGGTAAAGTCTGCGCATATTGTTCATTCGAAATCGGATTACTTGATTCAAAAATTTGAAAGCGGCTGGATTGGTGTAGCTTGAGCATAAGGCTGAGTTTCAGGGATAAAAATTCTCATTCGCCCGTGGCTCTTCATAAACCGCATTCTGAACTTTACCATGGCTTAAAACATAGTCATTATTTTGTGGATTTGAAGTTGCTGCAGAGTTTTCTCCACGAGAAATTCCACTTGGCTCATAAGGCTGAGCGCCCATCAAACCACTTGCAATTTGAGCATTTTTCGGTTGGGTGATAATATTCATCGCCCTGATTTTGCACTGGCTGAATATTTTGAGTTTGAATCTCTTGAGTAGCAGAAGTTTCAGCTGAATTTTTGTTGTTCGAAAACTGGCGCAACTTCTGGCTGAGCAATTTGAGGTTCAACAGTTTCGAAAAGTTTGCGGTTGAGTGTTTTCGAGAATTGGGACTGAAATATCAACTTGGCGAGCTGGCTCAAAAACTTGCTCCTGAACTGGAGTTTCCGCAATAAATGCATTTGGATTTTCGAAAGGCACGCTTTGGGGCTGGAATTTCTGGCGCATAATTTTTGAACTGGCGCTTCAACCAAACCTTGCGTATTTTTCAGGCTGATTAAAATCTGAAGGAGTAGAAGTTTCGGCTGAATTTTGTTGTTCGAAAACTGGCGCAACTTCTGGCTGAGCAATTTGAGGTTCAACAGTTTCGAAAGTTTGCGGTTGAGTGTTTTTCGAGAATTGGGACTGAAATATTTTGTTCAGCTAGAGCTTCTTGGCTTTCCGATATATTTTGTGCCGAATTTCCTTCAGCTAAATTTTTCATTTTGAACTTGTGTATTTTCAAGATCCTCGCTTGGATTTTTCGAAAATATCTTCGTTCGAATTTTTCTTGCACAAGTTCTTGATTTTTGTTCAGGAGCTTCAACTTCTTCAAGCTCAGCAAAAAGCATTTTTCTGGTTTATTAATATTTTTAGTTTATTTAAAGATTCTTCAAGTTCGTCTTCAGCCTTTTTCAGCTTCATCTTTTGCTTCTTCATGAGTAATTACGAAAGCACCATCACGTTTTTTTGTTCGGTCTTCGAAACTTGCTTTTTTTATCTTCTTTCTCACCAGAAAGCTCTTCGAATGCTTCTTCCATTTTAGCATTTTTTTGTACGGCAAATTCACCCGCTTTTTTTCTTCAGCTTCACGGATTTTTTTGAAACCACAAGTTGCTGGTCGGCGCCAGATGAAATAAGTTTTGCTGCAAGGCTCATAACTTCAGCCGTAGCTTTTTGTATTCGAAAAAGCGATCAGTTTCAGCAACAATTCCAGTCAAAAGAGCAGTTGCGACTGGTTGAATAAGATTTTTTTCTTTCCAAGGGATTCAATAATTTGGACAGCAAGCTCGCTCAAAGAACTGGCGTTTTCGGAATGCCAGTGGGTTCCGTTAAGATTCGTTTGGTTTTTCACCAATGGTTAAAAATTGCAACTGAAGCATCATGAAAAAAATTCGCCCGTGCGCCGCCAAAGCGCCATCGAGTCGATCTTGACTTTCAACATTTAAAGCTAGCACAAAATCAATGTTGAAATCACCTTGTTCAAATTCGAGGTCTTTTTTTCAGAAATAATTGAGCGATATGGTGTAATGAAAAATTTTCACATGATCGCCAACAAGTTTGTAGCGTAAATGATCGGCTTTTTCTTTTATTTAAAGCAATAATAAAAATCACGCAAAGAATCTACCGAATGTTCGAAAGTTTTTTTCTGGGCGCAAGAAAGTTAGCGCATCTGGCATTTCACCACTCGCAACCGCCGTTGCATGCTTGCCAGAATTATTTATTGCAAGCGTCAACGCCAAAGCTGATGAAAGTTCATCAACACTTGGGTTATCATTTACCGCAATCAAAAATACTTTTCTGATTCTTTCAACTTTTGCGATAATCTGCTCTTGAGCATTATTTTTGACATTTATTGAATCCTATTGTTTATTTTTTTATAATTTATAGCTCTATATTAGCATAATCGCAATGAAATGTCAACAGTTTATTTGAAATACTTGCTTTTTATTTCGAAATAATATATAATTGATGTTGAATTGTAAATAACAACCTAAAAAGAAGGAATTAAATGCCAATTATTAAATCTGCTGTAAAAGCGAATGCGACAAACCGCAAAAACGACGCGAACGCAACGTTGGAATTAAAAAGATATCAAAGGTGCTGTAAAAGCTTTTTGTTGCTGAACCAAGCGCAAAAAGCCTTTCGAAAGCACAAAAGCGAACTTGACAAGGCTGTTAAAAAAAGGTCTTATCAAGAAAAAAATACAGCTGCTCGCCGAAAAAGCTTCTCTTGCTGCTGCTGCAAAAAGCTGGCGTAAAACTTGCTTAATTTGATACATTTTTTTCAAAAAAATCGCTCAATCTCGGGCGGTTTTTTTATTTTCACTTTTTCGAAACTTGACAATTCTACTTAAAAAAATATTATAATTTGAAAGATTTACCTTTTTGGTAAAAAATAGCACTTTTTAGGAGGAAGCAATTATGATTATAACTAATGATTATGTTTTTTTCTTTTTGAATCCGAAGATACTCGAACGCTTTTTCGAAAGTATTTATGGTGAAAATTGGCAAGAAAAAAAGTGCTCGGAAAACAACATTTTTTTGTCTTAAAGATGACACTTTTCTTTCGATCTATACTGACGGATTAAAAACTGAAAAAAACATCCGAGAGCATTTTGCAAGTTTTATGCTTGGTTTTATTTTTCTGGATGAAGTTGATCCAAATCGCAACAACACAATTGAAACTTCTTCAACAATGGTTGGACTACTCACACAAACCTGTCTCGCGATGAGTGAAATCCTGAAACTTCCACTGACACTTTTCTTCGAAGATATCGATGAAATTGAGTTGAGTAATCAGCTTGATGATGAAGATTTTTGAAAAGATTGAAAATCCGAAAGGAATCACTTTAGTGATTCGCGATAATTGGGTTGAAACTGGCCTAAATACTATGGATGAGTTTATTCGAAATGGTTGGGTTTTTCTTGAAAAGTTTGATCCAACTTTGATTGGCGAAGAGCCGATCGAGGAACAAAATGATTTTTATCCTTAAACCGACAAGTCTTTTTCTTCATTCATTAAATCTTTTTTTAAAAATTGAAGAATTTTAGCCCTCCAATAAAAAAACCCGCGATATTGCGGGTTTTCTTTTTACCATTTCGAATCACTCATTGAAAGCGATGGCTTTAACCTCAAGCTCAAGCGGATTTTTGCGATTCGCTCAGCACAGCTTGAAAAGCACCCAAAGTCGCCACCATTGCGGCGTTATCGGTGCAAAGTTCTGGCGGAGTGAAAATTATAGGATTTGGCAGTTTTTCGAAACTCTCTTGATCAATTCTTCTCTAAAGCTGAATTCGCTGCTACACCGCCCGCAATCACAACAGTTGTTGGCGAAAAATCTTCAACCGCAATCTCAAGCTTATCAACCAGAGTTTCGACCGCTGTTTTTTTGAAAACTTGCAGCGAAATCATTTTTTTCTGTTGTTCGTTTAATTTTGCTGCCAACTCAAAAAGATGGAAAGTTAAAATCTACGCCAACCTCTTTTTGAACTGCACGCAAAACTGCTGTTTTTTTAATCCCGAAAAAAACTAAAATCATACTTCCCTTTTTAAGCGAGCTTTTTGGCAATTTATATTTTGAAGAATTGCCACTTAACGCTGCTTTTTGAAATTGCAGGTCCACCAGGATACGGTAAGCCAATAATTTTTTTGCAACTTTATCGAAAGCCTCACCAACCGCATCATCTTGCGTTTCACCCAGAATTTCATAATTTCCGTGAGATTTAAAAAAAGAACGATTTGTGAATGTCCACCCGAAACTACTAAAGCTAAAAACGGAAATTTTGGTGGCTCCTCGTTTAGAAAAATTCGCATAAACATGAGCCTCAACATGATGAACTGGATAAAAAAGGCTTGTTGAAAAATTCGAGCATAAGTTCGCGCAGTAAGTGTTCCTACCAAAAGTGAACCAACCAAACCCGGTGCATAAGAAACAGCAATTCCGTCTAATTCTTCAAAAGAAGTGCCAGCCTGCGAAAGTGCCTTTCGAATGACAGGATTGGCATATTCGATATGTGAACGCGCAGCCACTTCAGGAATCACACCACCAAATTGCGCGTGAATATCAATCTGAGAATGAACTACGCTTGAAAGCAATTTCAACTTTGGCGAACTCTCGCGCGAAATTTTACTCGCGTTAAACTCAACCACAGCCGCCGCGGTTTCGTCGCAAGTGCTTTCAATTCCTAATATTTTCATAATTCTATTTTACTACCTTTTAATATTTTGGTCAATTTTTTTAGATTCTTAACTTTCGAAAAAGAAAAAAATCGCCCAGTAATTTGAGCGATCTTCTTTATTCTACACTTCCCTATTTTTTTGAATTTTTCGAACGATTTTTTGCAGTCGGCAGGGAATGAACTCCAGATAAAAATAACTTTTTCGAAATCGGAAAAATCAAGTGTTCCAACCAGTAAATCTTTATGATTTGCGAAACCTGCTTTAAATTTCGAAATCCCATCGTTTAAAAAGACCGTTAAAATCATATCGCTTAACACCACGATTTTTCATTTCGATTATCGCAATCCACTTTAAAACATAATTCGCTCGCACTTTTTGCCCTGCCTCAGTTATTCCACCATAAAGCTCAAATGCCACACTATCACTTTGCGCAAAACCACAAAAACGCCACCATTTCTTGATTTTTTTAAGTTTTTTTCTGCCACACGCTCTTCAGCAGTCTTATACTCTTCAAAAAGTTTCCGCATTTTCATGTTCTTTTTGTAGGCTCACCTTGCTCCTTCTCGATAAATGCCCCAAAAAAATCGGAGAATTTTCGCCCATTTTTGATAAAGCTTGTGGTAATAATCTTTCGAATGAATCGCAAACCCAGCGCTGTTTGGCAGTTTCGGTATAAATTTCCAGTGCACGGTCGATTTCTTCCTTAGTTTTAAGCTGTCGAACTTCAACTTCCCCGCCACTCTTTCGAATATATTGACGTGTTTTTTTACTCATTTTCGCCAACAATTCATCTTCATTTTGGGTTAAATCAAGCACTAAAGTTCGAGGAATCAAAAATCGTATTTTCACTCCTCCTCCAGCCGTTCGAAAGTTCAAAATCTTCATTATCCCAATCTGGTTCCATCGTTAAACAAACTGGTTTTGGTTTGATATTTTTTTCGAAGCCCAAAGCGCTATTTCACGCGAAATACGAGCACGCTCAATTGGCTTTTTCGAAATTACCAAAGCACCGCGCTGGAATATATGCAAAATTTCGAAGCGGAAACGGCACTTTTCGCACCAAAATTTGCGCCCGCCGCAACGATATCAGAATGGTCTTTTTTTCTTGCGGTCAATATTTTTTTCTTCGCCATTTTTCAAAAAAACTCGCTTAACTTTCCAACTTGGCGATTGCGATTTTAATTCACCCCAGCCCCAAAGTTGTAACGGATGACCACCGTGTTCATTGATAAAATCATCCCACTCTTTTCTATCAGTAATTTCGATAATCTTCAACATATTTATATTATACACCGAATGTGGTATAATTGTAAATGTAAAAAAATTAGCGTGATAAATTTCGCGTGAAATATTGAAAAATGCGATTTAAAGGGAACTATGAAAATTACAAAAGACTTACGAACCAAATAATTACGAACCCGAAATTTATAATCTTTGGGAGCTTTCTGGTGCTTTCGAAAGTTCTGGTGTTGGGCCAAAATATTCGATTGTAATGCCACCGCCAAATGCAAACGGAAATCTTCATATTGGTCACGGATTAATGGCCGCCGTAGAGGATATTTTGGTGCGCTATCACAAAATGAAAGGTTATGATGCAATTTATTTGCCAGGCGCAGATCATGCAGGTTTCGAAACTTGGGTAGTTTATGAGCGCCTTTTGAATGCAGAGGGGAAGAGCCGTTTTCGATTATTCTCGTGATGAGCTTTACAAAAAAATGTTTGGGATTTCGTTGCTAGCCAACGCGGAAACATGGAACTTCAATTACGAGCCCTTGGAGCTGGTGCAGATTGGAAAAATCTCACCTTCACTTTTGGACGAAAAAGTCGTAAATCGCGTTTATAAAACTTTCGAAAAAAATGTGGAATGATGGCTTAATTTACAGAGGTGAGCGCATTGTTAATTATTCAACAAAAATATCAAACTTCTTATGCTGATATTGAAGTAGACTATAAAGAAGAGAAGGGGAAACTCTGGACGATTGCGTATCCAGTTCTTGATGAATTTGGTGGAACAAGCGAATATATGCTTATTTCAACAACTCGCCCTGAAACAATGCTCGGCGATACAGCTCTTGCGGTTAATCCAGAAGATGAAAGATACGAAAAATCTGATTGGTAAAAAAAGTCCGCATACCATTAATAAATCGTGAAATCAAAAATTATCGCTGATGAATATGCCGACCCACAATTTGGAACTGGCGTTGTTAAAATTACACCATTCCACGATCCAAATGATTTTGAAGTTGGTAATCGCCACAAATTGCCAAAAAAATCCAAGTAATTGGGTTTGATGGAAAAAAATGACCGAAAAATGCAGGTAAATATGCTGGCTTGGAAGTTATGGAGGCACGAAAAAGATTCTTGAAGATCTTCGAAAAAAATCAATGCATTGTTTAAAGAAGAAGATATTACTCATGTTGTTGGATATGATTATAAATCTGGAGAGCCAATTCAACCACTCGTAAAAAGAGCAGTGGTTTATTTCCACAAAAACCTTTAGCTAAAAAAAGCCCTTGAAGTTCTTGAGAATAATGAAATTAAATTTACGCCAGAAAAATAAGAAAAAAATGTTTTAGCGGAATACTTGAAAAATATTCGCGACTGGAATATTTCACGTCAAATCCTTTGAGGGAATTCCAATTCCGGCTTTTCAAAAATATTGAAGATCCAACTGATTGGATTTTTGATGAGCGCGTACATGAATCACAAATTGAAGTTAATGGTAAAACATACAAACGCGATGAAGATACGCTTGATACTTGGTTCTCGAGCGGTCAATGGCCGTTCATTACAACCGATTTTTTTGGAAGGCGGTGAGCTTTCAAAATTCTATCCAAATAGTGTAATGGAAACTGGTCATGATTTGATTTTTTTCCTTGGATTTCTCGAATGATTATGTTGGGAATTTACTGCACAGGGCAAATTCCATTCCGCGAGGTTTATTTGCATGGAATGGTTCTTGATGAACATGGCCAAAAAATGAGTAAATCAAAGGGGAATGTAATTAACCCAATGGATGTAATTGCCGAGTTTGGTTCCGACGCTTTTCGCCTTGGAATTATCGCTTCACGTTCAGCAGGGCAGAATCAGGCATTTTCGAAAAATAAAGTTATCGCTGGCCGTAATTTCTGTAATAAATTATGGAATATTTCACGATTTATTTCTGAAAAAAAGTTGGCGAAATTAAGAGCACGAAACAGCCTGAAGCTTTCACACCAGCAGATCACTGGATTGTGAGAGAACTTAATAAGGCAATTGCCGAAATTGAAAACCATATGCAAAATCACCGTTTTGCGGAGGCCTCAGAAACGGTTTATCATACAATTTGGAGCACCGTGGCCGATTGGTATATTGAAGCTTCAAAAACACAAGACAATCCTGAACTTCTTGCCTGGGTTCTTGAAACTTGTCTTAAAAATCACGCATCCTTTTGTACCATTTGTGACTGAAACCATCTGGCAAACTCTGCCTTGGACTGAGGGAATTTTAGCGAACGAAAAACTAGCTGAATCTTTGAAATTTAACGAATTCGAAGCACTTCAATTTGAACGAATTCAAGATTTAGTTGGTGAAATTCGCCTGATTACGGCTGAACTACCTGGCAAAAAACGCTATAATTTGGTTTTTCGAAAAAGATGAACTAATTGCAAAAAAATATTAAAAACTATTCGCCACCTTTCACGCGTGCCAGAAATTATTCAAACAGATGCACCACACGGATTTAGCCTTGCTGCTAGCGGTTTAGGCGCTTATCTCGATGTGCCAACTAATATTTTGGCTGAATATAAAAACCGAGCTCGCTGAACGAATCGATAAAAATTTCGAACGAAATTAATTTGCTTTGAAAAACGCCTTTCGAACGAAAAATTATGTTTCAAAAAGCGCCAGCACATTTGGTTGAAGAAACTCGTGAAGAATTTTTCAAACAAAAAAAGCCGAGCTTGAAAAAAAGTTAAAAAAAGCTTTCGAAATTTTATAAAAAGTATTTCCGCCAGAGAATGGTGGTTACAGATTTAGTATTTTTTTAATATAAAGAGTAGAAGCTTTTGGCAATCAAACAATTAGTAATAATAAATTTTTATTATTTTTTTAGTATAGTCTAAGAAAGGTTTCTATGTCTAAAAAAATATCCAACAAAAATTAACTGGCAGGTAATTTTTTTAATATCATTATCGTTATTAACTTTATAATTAGTATACTCTCTATTTTCTTTATTTTTTTAAAAATAAATGATGGCGTTAATTTTTGCAACATGGAAAGATACGCATAACGCAACTATAACTCAATCTCAAATAGAATGCCTCAAAAAAACCTTCAGCCGAATGCGAAAAAGAGATTGAACGCAAAAAAAGAAGATATGGAAAGATTTATTGAAAATTATTTCAAAAATAAATAAATTATAATTTCGCAGAGCGCTTGACTTCTTTAAAAATTTGTTAAAATATTCAGGATGATTACTAAAGAGAATAAAGAGAAGGCAATCGCTTTGACTCAGGTTTCAAAGAATGACGTTGGTTCGCCACAGGCGCAAGTGTCAATCTTGACGGCTCGTATCAAAGAAGTGACGGAACACCTTAAATCAAACAAGCACGACTTCATGGCTCGACGCGGTTTGATGCAAATGGTTGGTCGCCGTAAAAAAACTTCTAAAAATATCTTGAACGAAAAGATTTTGAAGCCTACAAAGCTGTTGTTTCTAAACTAGGGTTTGCGAAAAATAATTTCAAAACCGTAAAATCGCCACGCTTAATTGCTTGGCGGTTTTATTTTTAGCTAAATTCGCTCAAAAATGTTATAATGAAAAAGTAAAAATTAACGCTGAATGTGTGGTAGAAATTATTTTTCGAAAGCCTTTTTCGAAGAAGATTCCTGCAACTCATTTGGCAGAAGGAGAAAAATATGATTATAAATCCAACAGGGAAAAGTGTGATTTCGGTCAGCACTGATTTTTTTGGGGCGAAAAATTAACGTTAGAAGTTGGTAAAGTTGGTTTTCGTTCAACTGCAAGCGTGATCGCAAAATATGGCGAAACTGTAGTTTTAGGAACAGTTCAGCTGGGCTCAAAACCAGTAGCTTTAGATTATTTTCCACTATCAATTGATTACGAAGAAAAATGGTATGCTAGCGGACGAATTTCTGGCTCACGATTCATTAAGCGAGAAGGGCGACCTTCAGACGATGCAATTTTAATTGGGCGATTGATTGACCGACCAATTCGACCACTCTTTCCAAAAGGTTATCGCGAAGAAGTTCAAGTTGTCGCAACCGTACTTTCGGCTGATCCAGAATTTCGTCCAGATATGATTGCAATGATTGCAGCCTCGAGCGCACTTCATCTAGCTGGCGTGCCGTTTGATGGCCCAGTTGCTGGGCTTCGAATCGGTAAAGTGAATGGCGAATTTAAAGCCTTTCTAAATCCTGAGGAACGCGAAAAATTCCTCGCTTGATTTAGTTGTAGCTGGAATTGAAAGCGGAATCACGATGGTAGAAGCGGGCGCGAATGAAGTTCCTGAAGAAGAAATTATCGCAGGTCTCGCTTGGGCTTTTGAGAATTTTCAGCCAGCAATTAAACTCCAAAATGAACTTCGCGCAAAATATATCGAGGCGGGTTATTTTGAAGAGAGAAAAATTTGAGCTTATTTTGCCAGATGAAGAAATTTCGAAAGAAGTTGAGACTTGGATAGAAGGAAAAATTCGGCTCCGAGATTCGTGAAGCTTACCCAAAATATAACCAAAATATTGCCGAAATTCGTGAGAAATTTCACTCAGAAATGCTCAAAAAAATTTGGCGAAGAAGTTTATGAAGAAATTCGAAAAAGATTATGATGAAGCTTTCACTTTGGCGGTTCATAAAAGCTGTTCGAAAGGGAATTGTGGAGGATGGCGAGCGACCAGATGGGCGAGCTCTAGATGAAATCCGCCCGCTTTCAAGCGAAATCGACTTTTTACCACGCGCCGCACGGTTCGAGTTTATTTACTCGTGGCGTAACTCAAGCAATGAATATCGTAACGCTTGCACCACTTTCGTACTCCCAACTAGTTGATACAATGGAATTTAATGAAATTGAACGCCGTTATATGCATCATTACAACGCGCCTGGATACACTGTCGGTGAGCCACGCCGACTTGGTTCGCCTGGTCGTCGCGAAATTGGTCACGGATATCTTGCTCAGCGCCGCTGAAGCTGTTTTACCAAGTGAAGAAGATTTTCCATATGCAATTCGTAGCGTAACCGAAATTATGAGCCAAAAATGGTTCAACTTCAATGGCAGCAACTTGTTCAGGTTGTATGGCCTTAATGAGTGCTGGTGTGCCTTTGAAAAAAATCCCGTTTCAGGAATCGCAATGGGATTAATGATGGATGGCGAAACACCTTACATTCTAAGCGATATTGCCGATGCCGAAGACTTTGCTGGCGATATGGACTTCAAAATGTACGGGTTCGAAAAAAACGGAATTACAGCACTCCAAATGGATATGAAAGTTCATGGTTTGCCAGTTTCAGTTCTCGAAAAAGCAATTCTAACTTCACGAAAAAGGTCGCGAGCATATTTTTGCGCCATATGCTGAGTGTCATTTCTGAACCAAAAGCCGAGCTTTCGCCATATGCACCTAGAATTGAAAAAAATCAAAAATCAACCCTGAAAAATCGGTGCAATTATTGGCAAAGGTGGTGAAACAATCAATAAAATTACTTCTGAAACTGGAGCCGAAGTTGATATCAAGGAAGACGGATTGATCACAATCGCCAGCCCTAATGCCGAGCAAATCGAAAAAAAGCACTAAACTGGATTAAATCTTTGGTTGAAGAGCCAGAAGTTGGCAAAATCTACCGCGGAAAAGTGGTTTCAATTAAAGATTTTGGCGCTTTCGTAAATATCCTACCAGGAATCGACGGAATGTTACACATTTCACAAAATGTCCGAAAAAAACGAACCGAAAAAAAGTTACAGATGTTTTGAGGCAAGACCAAGAAATTTGGGTAAAACTAGATAAAATCGACGAAAAGGGAAGATTAAATCTCACAATGAAAGGCGTGAAGCAATAATTTTTTTAAAAGGTAGCGTGAAAAAAATCGCTACTTTTTTTATTTTTTTCGAAAAAAATCACTTGAAATCGTGATATTATTGAAGAATGAGAGAGAATATTAGCATATCAAATATAATAGGTTCAATTATTGGCGTAATTATTTTTATTTTACTAAGTTTATTAAGTATGAACCGTTTTGAAGATACATTTTTACACTGTTCCAAACTTTAAAAAAATACTGTAGAAGGGAAAGAGTTATCCTGTAAAAATATCAAGCGAAACAAATGCATCTTTTTACTTATAATAGTGACAAAAAGTTTTAGTATTAATATGCCATACGAAGGTAAGAATATAGCTATTAATGGTACTTATACTATAAGTGAACAAAAAGGTGAGACAAATATCAATAGTCAGATTAAAACTGTATTTGTAAATGGTGTAAAGGCACCCCTTAATTCATTAGATGTTATGGCCGATCCAAATTATAGACAGAAAAATAAAACATAAAAATATAAAGATAAAAAAAGTAGTAGTATTAAATGTAACGAACGAAGGGTCTAAAGATAGTATAAATTTCACTTGTACTCCTTTTAGAAAAATAAAAAAATCTCATCTTGCGATGAGCTTTTTATTTGGCGGAGGATGGGAGATTCGAACTCCCGCTCCAGGTCTCCCCAGACTAACGATTTAGCAAAACCGTCCCCTTCAGCCACTTGGGTAATCCTCCAATATTTCTATTTTATCAAATTTTGTCAAAAAAACACAAGAGCATTGACAAAAATCACTTTTTGCTATAATATAGCCATTATGAAGAATTTTAAACAAGTTTCGAAAAATCTCAATCAGCGGTTTTGTAGCTTCTACATTTCCTGCAACCTTCTTGGCATTAAATACTTTTTGCAACCGGTGGAATATTTAGCGGTGGCGTTCAAGGTGGAGCCGATAAAGGTCGTGGTGAAGGTGTTCCAACTCAACTTTTTGGTGAAGGCAACACTGGAATTTTTTTACCCAGATGGTGAATATGATGCTTTTTGCAGTTGGAATTTTTAAGCGTTATAATGTTAATTTATGGTGGTTTTACGCTATATACTATCAAACGGCGATTCGAAAAAAAGGTTGACGCTGCAAAAAAATACAATTCTTTATGCGATCGTTGGTTTAATTATTGCAATGCTTTCTTATGCAATTATCAACTTCATTATTAGCTTATTCTTAGGAGGAGCTGGAACTGGTTTTTGGCGGTAGCTCAAACGGAGCAAATGGTATTCCTCCAACAAATGTTTAATTTTTCTAAACTAAAAAGTCGCCCTCTAAGCGACTTTTTTTATTTTATCTATTTCTTATAAATATTGGCGTAAACTAATAATTGATCTTTTCGAGCTGCACGGAAAGCAGGGTAAAGGCCAAAGATTACACCAACCAATATCGAAATTCCACAAACCAAAAACGGCAATTTGCCAAGAAATAACTGGACTAAATGGTAGAAATACGCTCACTCCAAAAAGAAAAATGCATAACCAATGAGATAACCAAAAAAATCCACCACTTAATGAAATTATCATTGATTCTGTTAAAAAAATTGAAACAAAATGTGCCGATTATTTGCACCAAGCGCTTTTCGAATACCAATTTCTCTCGTTCGCTCACTTACATTCACGAGCATAATATTCATAATGCCAATTCCACCAACAACCAGTGAGATACTCGCCACAATTGCCAAAATAAATGTTGAAAAGCTCAATAAATTTATCTGATGGATGCGAAAATATTTTTACCAGTCAAAACTTCGAAATCCTTTTTCGCCATTGTGGTTTTTAGCATTCCTTTTTCAATTTCTTGCTGAACTTGATTCAAATTATTAATACTTTTTCACACGAATATTCACTTGCTGAATCTGTAGATTTTCACCAATAATTCGTTTTGCAGTCACATATGGAATAATTGCCGTATTGTTAAAAATCAACATTACTAAAGTTAATTGATGAACTTTGATGAGTTAAAAACACCAATTACAATGAATTTTTTTCACCTTTCATTGTAATTTCTTTTCCTAAAGCCTGAGTTGTACCAAACAAATCAATCGCCATTTGATTACCAATCACAACAGTGTTTGCATTGGCACTTTCTGCAATAAATTGACCTTCACGAACTTTCAAACCTACAGTTTGGTCAAGGTTTGGACTGGTTGCTAGCAAATTTGCATATTTTTTTCATCTCCATCGCCCTTAACTTTTGCTGAAAAATTTGCAAGCGGCGCCCACAGCTAAAAACATCTTTTACTTTCGAAATTAAGCCTAAGTCTTCATTTTTTTGATTGAACTCTGTGTAAAAATTTCGAGAAGTTGCCAAATTTGTAATAACATTTTTTTATTATTTGTGGTCAATTCTTTTGGTCGAACTACCGCCAAGGATTCACCCTCAGCTATAATTTGATTCGAAATCATCGAGCTAACCCCGCCCGAAAGTGAAAAAAATTATCACAACACTAGAAATTCCAATCATTACACCTAGCATTGTAAGAAAAAGTTCGCAAACGGTTGGCATGCAACGATTCGAATGCATTTTCAATATTAGTTTTTAAAAACTCGCAAGCTCATTTAAACTCCCAATTCTTCTTTAATTTCATCAATTTTTTTCTTCAACTTTTTCAATTTTATCGAGCGTATTTAGCTTTTCATCTTTTTCGAAGATTTTTGAGGGTTTTTTCTTAACATCAGTATCAATTTTGCCATCGAACATTGTAATAATTCGTGTTGCATAAGCCATTAAATCTGGATTATGAGTTACCATAATAATTGTGTTGCCTTTTTCATGAACTTCAGCAAGCTCTTCCATAATAATATGCGAACTTTTCGAATCAAGATTTCCTGTTGGCTCATCAGCAAGGATAATTGAAGGCTTATTCACGAGCGCCCAGCGCAATTGCTACGCGCTGAGTTTGCCCACCAGAAAGTTGCCATGGCATATAGAACTCAGCGCTCACCAAGATGAAATTGCTTTTAAAACTTCTGAAGCTTTTTCGAGCCGTTTAACCTTTCCAATTCCTTTATAAACCAGCGGTAAAGCCACATTTTCAATTACAGTTAGGCGGGGAATTAAATTAAAAATTTTGAAAAAATAAAAACCGATTTTTCACTTCGAATTTTAGCTTGGTTACGGCGCGACATTCGTGCAACGTTCTGCCCATCAAGAACATAATCTCCCTCAGTCGCACGATCAAGAAGACCAATTGTGTTTAAAAGTGTGGTCTTTCCACAACCAGAAGGCCCCATAATTATAATGAATTCGCCCTGTTTAATACTTAAATTTACACCATTTAAAGCATAATTCTCAGCATCACCAACGCCAAAACGCTTTTTCAAATTTCGAAGTCTAACAATCTTTTTTTCATTTTTTTCGCCATAGTAATTCTATTATATATTTTTTTCACCATTTTTCGCAAATACTTTCAGGCGAGTTTTTTTCGAATTTTCAAGGAGTTTCCACAGCTTTTTTTCCACAAAAATAATTTATTCGTGGTGATATTTTTCCGCCAGAAGAGATTTCTTGCGCGTGATAAACTTGTTCAACCAAAAATTAAGCGCACAATTTGATGCGGAAAAACCAATTTCGAAAAGACTCCAAAACAAAAATTTGCACGCTGGAGCAATTCATCAGCCACACCAAAAGCTCCACCAATAATAATCACAAAATTCTGCGAATTCACAAATCCATTCGAAAGCATTTTAGCGAGCTCTGGGCTAGAAATATTTTTTTACCGCGTTCATCTAGCAAAAATCACAAAATCACTCGGTTTAATTTTTTGCTAAAATCCGCTGGGTTTCTTCTTCGCGCGCTTTTTCCTCGGCAAAATTCGAATGCGCCAAAATTTCCCACTTTAAATCAAACGGCTTTTTCAAACGCTTTTCGAAAAGCTCAATTCCACTTGAAATCCATTTTTCGTGCTTTTTGCCAATTGCAATAATTCTCATACTTAAATTTTTAACATAACTCTTGACTTTTTTGCAATTTTAGTGATATAATTAAGTTACTTGCGTGGAGCGAGAGGACATTTCAGAAGTGAGAAATTGGCTATTGATCAATTTTTTTCAGTTTCGAAAAATTGAGTTTAAAAATTGAGCTCAACTTTCGAAGCTGAAAGTTTCGAAAATATTCTATAGCCAAGCGGGCTTTTAAGCGCGGAGAAAAAAACAATGGTTAAGGTCTTCAAAAAAATTTGAAAAATCAAGAAAATGGATCAGTTTTGCTCATGCTCAGTTCATGCGACCATAAAGATCCAAAAATCTGTCGAAGGACTCGACTTTAAGAATGCATCAGAAGATGACCGTAAAGCATTCCTCGATCGCGAGGAACGCCACATTGATAATTACCTAATTAAGGGTAAAACAGGTCCTTACTCAATCAACTGCGCTCCAAGCACGACAAATATTTCGAAGCTCATGTTAGAGACACAATTGATTTCTGTGAAAGACACAATATCATTATTCTCTAAAAAGTAGTTTCACTTTCAAAACCCCACAAATTGTGGGGTTATTTTTTTATTTTTCGAAAGCAATTTTTGTGCAATTTTCGTTAATTCTTCAGGAGTAGTTTCGACGGGGTAGCCGTGATGAAGTTGCAAAAACATTTTTTTATCGTAAAGTGGAACAAGGTGAATATGTGCGTGTGGCACACCAAAACCTTCAACCACAACGCCCACGCGAATCGGCTTCATTTCAGCTTGAATTTTCTTGGCAATTTTTTAGCAATTTGCCACAGATAATTATAATCATCTTTCTCTAAATCCCAAAGCAAATCAACTTGCTTTTTGAATAACTAAAACATGGCCGTTCGAAAGCGGCTCAATATCAAGCATTGCAAAAACTTTTTTTCATCTTCATAAACCTTATGGCAGGGATTTCACCCTCAATAATTCGTGTAAAAAAATTGATTTTTTTGCATTAAATTTCACTCCAATCTGTTCCTTTTTATAAAATCGCAAAGTTTCTTCGTTCGAATTTTTGCCAAAAATCCAAAAGCTGGTTGAAGAATTTCCCACGCACGCAAAATTTCATCGCTCTCAGCAAAAAAACGCTTTTTCATTCCGAATCGCTTCAGCCAAAAACTTTTTCATAAGCTTTTCGGCAGGCTGAGCATTTTTCATCATAAGAAAAAGCTCAAATTTCGAATTTCTGTGCGACGATTCAAACCTGGAATTTTTTTGTTGCAAGTTCAATTTTTCACGCTCGCCGAATCATCAAGCGAAATTTGAATTAAATTAGCTTGATTTTCTTCAGTTTTTAGCGCAAATGAATGAGAATTTCACTACTCTTTTTCGCTCAAGTTTTTTTGCCAGAAATTAGTTCAAAAGGAACATTTTTTTCCAATTTTCATCTTTCGAAAATAGTCGAATTTTTAGCAAAAAGTTTCAACACAAGATTTTGGATTTTTCAACTTCTTCACGATAGGTTTGATATTGACCACGAATTGCATTTTCTTCAGGATTTTGTAATTTTTTTCAATCTGTTCTAACGCTTTAAAGCGAGCTTCAGGCAAATCGTTCCAACTCTTTGGAAAAATCCGCCAAAAAAATAATGCCAAAAATCTGAATTAAATGACTTTGAATAAAATCACGTAAAAGCACCACTTTGTTCATAAAAAGTGCCGCGACCTTCGATTCCAATCTGTTCGCTAGCAACAATTTGTACTTTCGAAATAGATTTTTCCATTCCAAATTTGTGAAAAATAATGCGTTTTTATGCCGCAAAATAAGCAAATTCTGCGCCATCTCTTTTGCTAAATAATGGTCGATTCGAAAAAAATCTGCTTTTTCACTAAAAAATTCCGCCGTTCGAGAAATAAATTCTTGTGCTGATTTTTAGATCAATTCCGAAAGGTTTTTCGAAAAGAATTTTTAACATTTTTACCATTTAAACCAGCTTTTTCCAGCTAATGTTGAAATCTGTGCAGCACTTGCTGGCGGAACTGAAAGATACAGCAAAAATTTGCGATTCCTCATTTTCATCTTGAAGGTATTTTTTTAAGCTTTTTGTATTCTGTTTCATCTGCTAAATTCATTTCGAAAAACTTAAAAATTTGTGAAAGTTTAGAATTTTCTCGCGCTGAAAGCCCGAGCGAACTTTCAAGAATTTCGAAAGGCTGAATTTGCCGCCGAGAAACGCCAATAACTTCAAGTTCATCTGGTGAAATCTCATTTTTTTCAAGCAAGGAATCGAGCGCAGGTAAAAGCTTGCGGTGCCCTAAATCGCCAGTTAAGCCAAAGATTACAAGTTTAGTTTTTCATATTTACCTCTTTTCTATTTATATTTTAACACATTCAGCTTAGAAAAATCTTAAAATTTTGAAAAAAATAAAAGAAAAAAACTCCCAAATTCTCGGGAGATTTTTCTAAATAATTTCTGGTACACGAGAAAGGACTTGAACCTTCACGCCAATTGGCACTAGTTCCTAAGACTCAGCGTGTCTACCAATTCCACCACTCGTGCAAAAATTACTTTTACTATTTTTAACTGATATTTTTCGAAAAAGTCAAGGTTTTTTTCAGAAAATAGATTTTTTTGGCGGAGAGAACAGGATTCGAACCTGCGAGAGCTTGCACTCAACACGCGTTCCAGGCGTGCGCCTTTAAACTCACTCGGCCATCTCTCCATAAAATTATTTTTACTTTTATTTTTTTAATTTTTTTCAATTAAATCATGGTATAATTTGAAATATGGAAGTTAAAAAAATATAAGCCAGAAGATATTTATCCAACACCGCAAGAAAAAACCAAAAGAAAACCAAGAAAAAAATCACAAGAAGCCCAAAACAATGAGTTCATTCTTGAGGAATATAAAGTTATTCGAAAAAGGTAAAAGCGAAGATTTTATACCAATTCAAATTGCTGCAATATTGGGATTTTTAAGCTTATTTCCAGCTTCTTCGCCAGCTCCAATTATTAACTATGGTTTTTAGCTTGCTTTTCAGTTATAGCTGTTAGTTATTCACTTAAAGCTGCGAATAAATTCGAAATCGAAACTGGGCGAAAATCAAAGGCGAAAAATCTGGGCAGAAATTCTATTAACACTTCAAATTGGTATTTTTTTATAATGTATTTGATTTCTGGTATATTTTTCCACTGGAGGAATGTTGAACGGAATTAGATTATTTTTAGAATTGATTTAAATACAAATCAATTATAAATGTTTAAAAAAATATCAGAATAATACATAAAAAGAATATAACCGAATAGTTTATATTCAGCGAAATATCGTTTCGAAAGATTTAAAATAATTCTTGAAGATTTCCATACCTAAAAAGGGGCGGTTCTTTCTTTCAAAAAAATTTGCCTGAAAATCTAAAAAGTGATATAATTTAAGAATGAGCATTAAGAATAACTTAACAAAAACGGCTCGCAAAGTTTTGCCAAAATCGGCGCTTGTTGGGCTGGAAAAAACTTATCGAAAATCTCGTGCAAAAGTTATTGCCACACGTTATGGCAACCCCGCGCGCGACTTGCGAGTGATTGCTGTAACAGGTACGAACGGTAAAACCACCACTGTTAATTTTCTTAATGAAATCTTGAAAGAAGCTGGATATAAAACTGCGATGTTTTCAACCGCAAATATTGAGATTGCGGGTATTCAAACAGTGAATGACACCAATTCTACAACCGCAACAGTTTCAAAAATTACAAAAAAATTTTTCTCTGATGCAAAAAGCTGGTGTTGAATTTGCGTTAATTGAGGCAACTTCGCACGCGCTTGATCAATACAAATTTGCTGGAGTTCCTATTGAGATGGCAATTATGACCAATCTTACACAAGATCATCTTGATTATCATAAAACAATGGAAAACTACGCTAACGCTAAAGCAAAGCTTTTTCGAAAATGCAACCACGATTTATTGTTTTAAATACTGATGACGCTTATTTCGAATTTTTTTCAATAAATTTGAGGCTGGCGAGCAAAAAATAACTTATGGTGAAAGTGATTCTGCAGAAGTCAAAATTGAAAAATTTCAAACTTTACAAAAAAAGGAAGCGAAGCTAATTTGCGAATTGATAATAATGTTACACTTGAAATCGCCACAAATCTACCAGGCGAATTTAATGTTTACAACATGACTGAGGGCGGCGGCCGGCGCTTATCTTTTGGGAATTTCGCTCGAAGATATTCAAGAGGGAATCGCTAATCTTGAAGGAGTTTCAGGAAGATTTGAATATGCTGTTTTCGAATTTACCTTTTTGACGTAGTTGTAGATTACGCCCACACACCAGACGCGCTTGAAAAAAACTTCTTAAAAGCTTCAAAAATCACTAAAGAGCGCACGATTTTGGTTTTTGGTGCTTGCGGTGACCGTGATCGTGAAAAAAACGCCCAATTATGGGAAAAAAATTGCTCAAGATTTAGCCAACAGAATTATTATTACAGATGAAGAAAAATTACACTGAAGATGCTAAACAAATTCGTGAAGAAATTATTGCGGGAATTTCGAAAAAAAGGTGAAAAATTGCCAGCAAATATTCAAGAAATTCCAGATCGCGAAGAAGCAATTCGAAAAAGCTTTTTTACAAATTGCAGGAAAGGGAGATATTGTGTTAATTACAGGTTTAGGGACACGAAGTTTACCGTGTAATTGACGGCAAAAACACCTTGGAATGACACAGACATTGTGCAAAAAAATCACAAAAGAAATCTTCAAAAATAACAAAAATCGCTCATTTTTGAGCGATTTTAGTTTTTCAAAAGAATAAAAAAACCGTTCTTTTTGAACGGCTTATTAAACGGTTTGGTTAATTTGTGAGTTTAATTGAATATCTGAAGCCGTAATTTTGCGGATATACCAATTCGCAATTTCACCTCCAAGAAGTGCGTCCTGAGCTTCTTTAAGATTATCTTCATCTAATTCAAAAAAGAAATTCTTCTTACGAAAAAAATTCCAGTAGGTTTATTGACCACAATTTCAAGAGTTAGTTCCTCAAAAATTAAATTTATCTGCAAGAAGTCTAGATTTTTTTCTGGCTCAGTAACTCTTTTAGTGTAAAGAGTAGCAGCAATCCAAAAAAATAAATCAGTTTTACCAAACCTATTTAAAAAGTTCTTTCGATCTCATTATATCACCCCTTTTTCGAAAAAGTATTTAAATTTTAGCACACTATCGATTTTTTTGCAAATATGATTTAAAAATAATCTTAAGTATATTATATAAAAAGGAATAAAAGTGAAAAATAAAAACCATCAAAAATAACACCCTTATACTGGTATTGATCGGTTTAATTGCTATGATTTTTCGCACCAGTAGTTATATTCTTTATTAGAAAAATTAAGAAAAAAATTCAAAAAAATCTAAATTTCAAAAAAATAGAAATAGGGTCTGCATTTGGGGCTTATTTTTGTTATAGTTTGATAAGTTTATTATTCTCAAAAACAAAAAAACTGCAAAAAGTCTAAGCTTTGCAGTTTTTATAATTATTTAGATTTAAAGTAATCAATTTCTTTTAATCACATTGAGAAGTGCATTTGCACGCTTTGCTTCATCTTCAATCATTCGAGCAGCATTATAAGCTGGCTCAATTAAAAGTATTATCATCACTTGAGCGAAGAAGCAAAAGATAAATATCGAACTTTTCTTCATTCGAAACTGTTAACTTATCAACCAATGGACGCAAAGCTTCAAGTGCATAACCTTTAATTGTATCCAAGTCTAAGCCGCCAAAGCTTGGCATTGCAGTCTGCTGAGGTTGCTCAGTAACTGGTCGATCTTCTTCTGTAGCTGGAATCTCAACTTGGTTTAAATCTTCATATTGGAGTTCATCAGTACTTTGATTGTCATCAGAATCATCTGAAGAACCGCTAACACCAGAAAAGAATCTTAGCGAGTTCTGGATCATCGCTAACTGGCATTTTACTTGTTTGATTCATATCAATTTCCATAACCCACCTTTTATATTTAATTGACTTTTACTTTTTTTATTAATTATATTGTATCATAGAATTAAAGCATAATCAAGATTATTTTTTTCGAAAGGGTGGAAAATGTTAGATAATTTTAATTTATTGGTTCAGCGCGACCCGCAAAATGCGCTTTTAGTCGCTAGCGAGCAGTGGAAACAGGCGCTTTTTCAAGTTGAAGTTATTTCACCAGAAAAATGATGGTCGTGAAATCAAAAATATTGTTATTACAGGAATGGGTGGCTCAGCTTTAGCTGGTTTAATTGTGAAAAATGGCTCGAAAAATGAGATAACTTTACCAATCGAAATTATTCGAAATTATAATTTACCAAAAAGCGTTTCGAAAAATACTTTAGTGATCGCTAGCTCATATTCCGGAAATACAGAAGAATCAATTTCAGCATTAAATCAAGCAATTGAAATTGGTGCACAAGTCGCCACAATTTTCTTCGCATGGAAAAAAATGGAAGAAATTGCCCGTGAAAAATCAAATAGCGACGTTAAATTACCAGCCGGGCTTCAACCACGAATGGCAGTGATTTATAATTTTCGCGCTTTTAACAAAAAAATTTTTGGTAAATTTTGGAATTATTTCAAATGAAAAGCACGGAGAAATCGAACATTATGCCGATTTCTTGCGAAAAAGAGAGCGAATCTTGGGTCGCGAGCGTTTCGAACGATCGAAATTATGCCAAACAGCTTGCGTTGTATTCAGCGGGGCGAAGTGCGGTATTTTTTTGAGTTCAAATGAATTTTCACCACTAGCTTACAAATGGAAGATTTCTTGGAATGAAAATGCTAAGAATATTAGCTTCTTTAACGAATATCCGGAATTCAATCATAATGAATTTATCGGTTGGAGCTCACACCCAGTCGAAAAAAACTTTTTCGCAATTTTCAATTTGCGAAGTAATTTAGACCATCCGCGAGTGCAAAAAGCGTTTCGAAATTTCAGATAGGCTTTTTAAGCGGAAAGCGCCCTAGCCGCACGAAATATCGAACTTAAAGGCTCGACTTATCTTGAACAAGTTCTTTGGGGCTCAATTTTAGCAGATTTTGTAAGTATTTATCTTGCAATTTTTGAATAATGTTAACCCAACACCAGTGGAGTTAATTGAAAAATTAAAGATTGAATTAGTAAAATACTTTTTAAAAACCACCATTAAGTTTCAAATAGTGGGAAAAATATGAAAAAGCCCGACTAAATGCAGGACTAGAAGAAATTATTAGTTTATTGAGAGAATATGAATTAACAGAAACAGATAAAAACCTTAAAGGATTTATTACACAAATAAATCAAAAATAATATGGTAGTTGGAGCACAAAGTGAATAATATCCGGGAACAAAAAGCAAGCTAAAGCATTTATTAAACGCTGGGGAAATAGAGGAAACGAAAGGCAAGATAGCCAGTCTTTCTGGTTAGATTTACTTCAATCTGTTTATGGGATTGAAAACCCAAGTGAGTATATAAAAATTTGAAGATAAAGTGATGCTTGACCATACTAGTTTTATAGATGGGTATATAGAAAAAAACAAAAAGTTTTGATTGAGCAAAAAGGGGTGAATAAAGACCTTAATAAAGCTATAAAAACAGTCCGATGATACTTATCTTACGCCTTTCCAACAAGCAAAACGTTATTCTGCAAACTTGCCATATTCTCAACGTCCACGGTGGATTGTGACTTGTAATTTTAAAGAGTTCTATGTTTATGATATGGAGCAACCAAACGGCGAACCTAAAGTCATTAAACTTGCTGATTTAGATAAAGAAGCCTATCGTTTAGAGTTTTTTTAATCGACAAGACAAATGAACACTTAGAGCGTGAAATGAAGGTTTCTATCAAAGCCGGTGAGATTGTCGGTAAGATTTATGAAAGCCTTCTTAAGCAATACATTAATCCAAATAGCCCCGAAAGCCTTCATGCTATTAATCAGCTTATCGTGCGTCTAGTATTTTGTCTATATGCTGAAGATGCTGGTATTTTTGGACACAAAACGATGTTTCATGACTACATGGTTCGTTTTGGAAGCCGTGACTTTCGTCATGGGCTAGTCGATCTTTTTACTGTTTTAGACACGCCAATCGATGCACGTGATCCTTACCTTGATAGTGAATTGAACGCTTTTTCCCTTATGTGAATGGTGGGATGTTTGCAGAGAATAATCTAGAAATCCCTAATTTTACGGACGAACTACGTGAGTTAATTTTGGAACATGCTTCGTCTAGTTTTCGACTGGTCAGAAATCAGCCCAACCATTTTTGGAGCAGTATTTGAATCAACTCTCAACCCCGAAACACGTCGTGGTGGTGGTATGCACTACACCTCTATTGAAAAATATCCATAAAGTTATCGATCCACTCTTCTTAGATGAGTTGAAAGATGAATTGAATGAGATTTGTCAATTTAAGCAACCTAAAAATCGTTGAACGAAAAAGCCAAGCAGTTCCAATCAAAACTAGCGAGCTTAACCTTCTTCGACCCAGCTTGTGGTTCTGGAAATTTCTTAACGGAAACCTATATCTCTTCGACGTTTAGAAAAATGAAGCCATTAGGCTCTATATGGGGGATGCCGTTGCGCTTTGATGTCGGGCAAGAGCTTGTCAAAGTCCAACTGAACCAATTCTATGGCATTGAGATTAATGACTTTGCCGTTTCTGTGGCTAAAACAGCGCTTTGGATTGCAGAAAGTCAAATGCTTGAAGAAACCGCAGATATCGTATATACAAATATCGATTTTCTACCTCTCAAGTCTTATACCAATATTGTTGAAGGTAATGCTTTAGAAATTGATTGGGAAACAGTAGTTTCTAAAGATAAGTTGAGCTATATCATTGGGAATCCTCCATTTTTAGGGTATTCACTCCAATCTCCTAAGCAAAAAAACTGACTTATTGAGTGTCTATGTTGATGAAAAACGGGAAACCATATAAAAACAGCTGGGAAAATTGATTTTGTTTCGGCTTGGTATTTTAAAGCAAGCCAGATTATGCAGAACACATCCATCCGAACTGCTTTAGTATCAACCAACTCAATTACACAAGGAGAGCAAGTAGCCAGTGTCTGGAAACCACTTTATGAACGATTTGGAATCCATATAGACTTCGCATACAGAACATTTAAGTGGAACAGTGAAGCTAAAAATAAAGCAGCAGTTCATTGTGTAATCATTGGATTTTCAGTGTCAGATAATCCCAAAAACAAAGTTATTTATGATGATAAGACAAAAATTATTGCTAAGCAAATTAATCCATATTTAATCGATGGGGACTTAATTTTCATCGATAGTAGAACCAAAGCAATATGTGAAGTTTCTCCGATGGTTTATGGAAGCAAGCCAACTGACGGAGGGTACCTTTTCTTAACATTGCAAGAAAAGGACGAACTTATTAAGACATACCCACAAGCCGAATCGATGATACGACGGGTATATGGAGCTTCGGAATTCATAAACAATAAAGAAAGATACTGTTTATGGTTAGTAGGTCAGAATCCTAGTACTTTACGAAGCATCCCTCCAATTATCAGTAGGATACAATTAGTTAAAGAATTTCGACAAAGTAGTCCTAAAAAACAAACTCAAGATAGTGCTGAAAGAGCTTTTGGAATTTCAAGAAATAAGACATAACGATAATGACTACCTATTAGTTCCTAGTGTATCTTCAGAAAATAGAAGATATATCCCAATTGGATTTATAGAAGGTGAAGTAATCTCTACAAATGCAAATCTTATAATTCCTAATGCCACACTCTATGACTTCGGTATTCTAACTTCCAACGTTCACATGGCTTGGATGCGTACGGTTGCTGGCCGTCTTAAATCTGATTATCGTTATTCCGCCAAAATAGTTTACAACAACTTCCCTTGGCCGGAAGTGACTGAAGCTCAAAAAGAGAAGATTTCTAAAACTGCTCAAGCCATTCTCTATGCACGTGCGCTATATCCAGATAGCTCATTAGCTGATCTCTATGATGAGTTAACCATGCCAGTCGAACTTAGACGAGCTCACCAGGCTAACGATAAAGCAGTTATGGAAGCTTATGACATGACAAAAAAATCGTAGATGGGAAGAAAAACTTGGTTAACTGAAAGTGAAACAGTAGCAAGATTATTTAAGATGTATGAAGAGATAACTAAACAATAGAGAGTCTATTGGTAGCTTTTTGGTAGCTAAATAGACAAATTTTATAATGTTTATTAAAGCGAACATAAAAAGAATGTTGATTTGTCAGCATTCTTTTTATGTTTAGATAAATTCTCGGAATTAGAAAAATGGCGGTTTTTATTTTTCGAAAAATAAAAAGACAGCTTTTTGCTGACTTAGAGGGATTATTATTCTGAATTTTCCGATTTACGAAAAAAAGCCCACAAATGCGAGCTACTTTCGTGGCGGAGAAGGGGGATTCGAACCCCCGATACGGTTGCCCGCATACACGATTTCGAGTCGTGCGCCTTCAACCACTCGGCCACCTCTCCAATATTTATATTTTATCATATATCAGAGATTAAATAAAGATTTATTTTGCTGAATAGTATATACTCCCAGGCTGAAGATTGCCAAGCAACTTATCAACAGTCACAAATTGATAGCCTTGAGAACTTAAATTCTGCAGAATACATGGAACTGCATCAACCGATGTTCGGTGAATATCATGCATTAAAATTATTGCGCCAGGGCGTGCATTTGAGATTGTTCTATTACAAACAATATTCGAATTTCTATCTGCCCAATCGCGAGTGTCAACAGACCATAAAATTGAACTCATTCCAAGACTAGAAACAACTCTTTGCACGGCCGCATTGGTTGCACCATATGGAGGCCTGAGTGTATTAGGCTTTACACCTGTAATACTTTGCAAAATATTATTAGTTGAGGATATTTCATTTTGAACTTGTACAGGAGATAAACCTGGTAGAGAAGGGTGAGACCAGGTGTGATTACCAATTTGATGTCCATTATCAAAAACTCGCTTTACAATAGAAGGATATCTCTGAGCACTTGGGGCCAATCATGAAGAAAGTTGCCCTCGCTTTATAACTTTGAAGATAAGAAAGGAGTTTATCGGTATATATACCTGGTCCATCATCAAAGGTTAAAAGCAATACATTTTGAACAATCTTTATCTAGAAGCGGAGATTTAGAAGTTAATGGTGTTGTCTTTTGAACTTGTTTCGAATTTTGCACATCAGGAACTTCGAATATTTTTTTCTTGAAAAAAATCATTTTGCAAGAAATTAGAAATTTCTGAAACTTTAATTTGAAATTGAACCGAAGAAAAAAATTAGAAGGAATAATTTGACCTTTAGAAAAAAAGGGAAGTCAATCGTTTGTTTATCTAATATTATTATATTTTCGAAACTTTCAAAAATCTAAATCATTCAAAAATTTCGTTCGAAAAATTCTTTTTACTATTTTTTTAAATAGTCTTGAATTTTTATTTTTTTAATAATTTCTAAAATGCTAGATTTATCTTTTTTTCTTTATTGTTTAAAAAAATCACTAAACTTTATAATTTCTCCATTTTTTTAGCATTAAACGTCCAAAATAAATTTTTGATCATTCAAATTAGCTCCATGAGTATCTTGTTTGATTGAAATTAAAATTGAAATAGCATCATCGTTATTATAATAAACTTGATAGCTAATTCTTTTCAGTTGAAATATTTTCGAAAGTTGATTTTTTTCGCATCATCTTTAAAAAAATATCATCAATTTCTTGAATTTTTATTATTTATAAATTCATTGATTTTGTTATTCTTCGTAACGGGTATTTCTAATAAAACATCTTCTTTTCGAATTTTTTTCTTTTCAATAAATTTCGAACCAATTCCATTATATTTCGAATCTTTGAAAATAATACTTTTGTTATATCTTGATTGTGTTTTCTCTTCTACATTATGGCTAATTTTATTAAGAAATATAGCCCCACTCAATAAAAAGTAATAAAAATGATAATTGAAATATATATAATCTTATTATTTTTCTTTTTGTATTTTTTTCTAATCATAAAACAATTATATCACTCAAAAACAGAAAAAAACACCAGATTGATCTGATGCTTTTTCCATGGTACACCTGGCAAGATTCGAACTTACGACCTTTGGCTCCGCAAAGCCAACGCTCTATCCAGCTGAGCTACAGGTGCATATGCTACTTTTCAGTAGCTAACTTTTGAAGTTCTTCTGCACTAAGCAGACATTTAAATTTTAGCACATTTTTAAAAATATTGCAAGATTAAAAGATTTATTTTTTTCGAATAATTTTATCAATTAAATCAAGTTTAACTTCTTCCATTGGCAGGCGAGCACCAATAATATCTGTAATTTTTTTCACCATTTTCCTTTGGGAAGTAAATAATTGTGCTGGGCGAAAAAGCGTTTTTTTAGGCAAAAAGAATAATAGCATAAATATTTGTTTCTTTTTCGAATACCAAAAGCTCGAAATTCACCATAGGAGTGAAAAGTTTTACCCATATAAACTCCGTGCGTCGAAAGACTATAAGATATAATTTGAGTGTGATTTGATTTTCGAAGAGTTAAGATTCCAATAGCTGATACTATAATTAAAAACAAGAAAAAGTCCAAGATTGATTCAAGATTGCAAAAAGACAAAATGCTAGAATAATAATTGAAAATATAATATACCAAGATTTATTTTTTTATCACCAATTATTAAGTCTTGAGCTTGCCAATTAACAATTTCTCGTTCTTCAATATTTTCAGTGGGAGATTGATTATTTTCAACTTCGCGAACTTGTGTATACTCTTCTGGATTAAAGGGTTTAACTTCTTCAAAAAAACCGAATCGTTAGATTCTTTTAGGGTTTTCAGCCATAAAAACTACCCACCTCAGGTGTTCGAAATTGTGATTCAGGCAAACCCGTTACACGAGGAACGCCATTTCGGTTTTTCATTGTCGAAATTCATAATATTTTTAATTATATCATAAGCTATTTAAAAAAATTCAAAAAAATCTCTATTAAAAATAGAAAAATCCTGCCGTTAAGCAGAATTACCTATTTTGGCGGAGAAGGAGGGATTCGAACCCTCGATACGTTTTACCGCATGCCGGTTTTCAAGACCGGTGCCTTCAACCACTCGGCCACCTCTCCAGATGAAAACCATTATAACATACTTTTTTTAAAAAGCTCAAGTTATTTTTTTCTTGTTGAAGTAGATAAAACGCCCAAATTTCTTTTTGCACCATTTTTGTGGAGAATTTTCGCAATCGAATTTAAAGTTGCACCCTGTCGTTCGAATGTCATCAAAAAATTACATAAATTTTTACCTTCCGAAAGCTTTTTCTCCAATAAACTCATAACTACTTTTTCGCCTGAATTTGTCGCGTTTTTAAAAATTTTTGCCACGTTGAGTGGTTTTTGATATTCTTTTAATTAATGTCAATTTTTCAATTTTCAAATTCCTTGCAAGCCGGTGAGCCAAAAGTCCAGTATGATCTAAAACCACGTTCACGAATATGGTTCGAAAGTGTTGGAACTGGAATTAAAACCAATTTTTTTCACGATTACTAATAAATTCGCTATTCGAAAGCAGAAAAATCAGATAAAAGTTTTTGAAAGATAATAAGCATTCTGCCTCTTGCTTTGAAATTTAAATTCATCAACTATTTTTTTGAAGCTCTCCAGACCTTTTTCGAAAGATAAAATTCTTTCGAAATAATATTATTCGAGCGAGAAAGGGAATTACCAAAAATTACACCTTGATTTAAGGCATTTTTTTGCAAATAGGTTCACCCAATTTTTTTGGCAAAAAAATAGCAATCATCTGGTGCAAAAAGAATTTAGAATTATTTCGTATATGCTTTTATTCATAAAAAAATCGTTTCTACCTCTTGATTATATAATAAAAAGTGCGGTATAATAAAGTAAATTAATCTTATTTAGGAAATTTAATGCGGAGGAAAAAAATGGCTAGAAGACAAAAATGATGATAGCTTTTTTTGAATGATGAATTGGAAGCTGCTTTCAATTTTTGGAGATGATTTAATGGAAACTTCAGAAAAACGAAGCTTTCAGTGGATCTGAACAAATTGAAATTGCGGAAGAAGAAAATGAACTTCCTGGTCAATTAGCTGTTGATGTTTATGAAACAGAAGATAAGCTTTTTTGTTAAAAGCACGAACTGCGGGCGTAAATAAAAAAATGACTTGGATGTTTCACTTTCAGATGGAACTTTAACAATTAGTGGAAGTCTGAATCCCGGTGATCAAGAGGGAATTATCGCTCATCATGCACAAGAATGCTACTGGGGAGAATTTAGCCGAACACTGGCTCTTCCAGTTCCAATCAAAGAAGATGAAGTTGAAGCAATGTTGAAAGATGGAATTTTAACAATCAGCTTCACAAAAGTTAAAACTCAAGCAACACGAATTAAAGTTCTGTAGAAAAATAAAAATTCTCGAAGTATAAGACTTCGGGATTTTTTTATTATATTAGTTTATTTTTTTAAAAATTTACATTTTTAAATAAATAAAAAGACCTCCGCAAAAATGAAGTCTCTTTATTTATTATTTTTATTATTCTTTATTAGTAATCGAATGAATAACAAAGTTAACAATTGCGTAAGCAAGGATTGCAATTACAAGACCGATAATAGCATACATAATTGTATTTTTTTAGCATTTTTGAACAGCTCCAGAATCACCGCTCGAAAGAACATATCGGATTCCACCGTAAATAAGCATAATCACGCTAAGAATACCGATTATAAAGAGCATAATATTAATTGCTGTTGTGAAAAATTGGAGAGTCGCCATCAAACAAGCTTGTTGGACCACCATTTTTCTTCTTGAACACCTTTTAGCACAGCTATCAGCAGACTTCAAACCACCAGTAACTTTACAATCAGCGGCGTAAGCTGGAATTGTTGCAAATGTAGTAGCACCAACAGTGAATATTGTTGCAGCAGCCAATAGAGCCATTTTTACAATATTTTTTTCATTTTAAATTACATTTCCTTTCTTAAATTATATATACTTAAATTATATCAAATTTTTTTACTATTTTGCAAGTATTTTAATTATTAGTTATCGTTAAACTTATCAAACTTAAGTCTGAAATATTATGATTACCGATTACCACCCGCAACAGTATTAATAACAAAGTTAACAATTGCGTAAGCAAGGATTGCAATAACTAAACCTATAATAGCGTAGATGATTGTATTTTTGCACTAGTGAGGGCAGCACTATTTCCGGCTGAAAGAACATATCGAATTCCACCCCAAATAATCATAATAACCGCCATAACACCAATAATAAAGAACATTATATTTACAACATCTTTAGCAATATCACCAGCTGAACGAGTATCTTGTTGCCCCGTTGAATCTGCACCTTTTTTTAATTAAATCTGCTGCACTATTTGCATAAGCTTGTTTTTTTCGAAAAAAATCCAGCACTGAAAGCAAAAAGAGCCAGTCACCGCAAGAATTAATCCAAAAAGTTATTAAAAATTTTTCTTCATTTTATTCTCCTTATATTGTTTTAATTATTATTTGAACTGTTCGAACCGCTCGAACTTTATCCTGAATTATTTTCACCATTTCGGTTTTTAATCTGCGATCCAGTATCAGTTGAGCTACTTGAATTATTAGATTAGCCAGAGGTGCCTGAGCTCCCAGATGATCCTCCGCCAACTCCTTTTCCGCTTGAAGTGTTAATAACGAAATTAACAATTGCGTAAGAAGAATTGCAACTGCCAAAACCGATAACAGCATAAATTATCATTGTTTTTAGCTCGAGTAATTGCTGATGGATTGCCAGCTGCTGTTACAAATGTTATTCCCGCGTAAATAATAACAATAACCGCCGCTATACCAACAACCCACAGGAGAATGGAGATTATATTTTTAGCAATATTTGTAGCGTTTTTCGAATCACCAGAGCAAACTGCAGTCTTTCCAGAAACAACATGTTTGCAAGCGTTAAATGTTCCTCCACTACCATTAGTTCCATTCGTTGTACCTTCCGCAAAAGCGATAGGTGATAAAATCATTGAAAATAAAATACTACTTATTAAAAATTATTTTTTTCATTATATTGACCCCGTTAGTAATCCGCCAAGAATTAAGTTAACAATTAGTGCGGCCGATATGATTACTACAATACCCACACAAGCGTAAATTAGTGCAGATTTTGCTTTCGAAATTGTTCCTGGATTTCCGGCAGCCGTTATAAATGTTAATCCCGCCACGATAATTATAATCACACAGATAATTCCAGCCCAGATAAAAGCAGTATTGAAGGCATTCTGCATCGAAGCATCGCTAGCTTTGTTTTTTTATTTGAAGTATCAATCCCGTTTAATACTTTTGATTTATCAAAGGATGCTTCTGCTAAAAAAATCTATATTCTTTCATTATCCTAAAATCCCTAATATAAACGTTACTATTGTTGAAGCAAGAACCGCAATCACTAGTCCGATTATCGCATTGGTTAGTGATTTTTTTAGCACTCCCGCAAGTTTTCCTGGATCACCAACAGCAATCATATATTGATAACCTGCATAAATAATAAATCCTATTGCAGCGACACCAGCGATTCGAAAGGCCATATCAATAACATTCGCAACCACTGTCCAGACAAACTGTTCTAAAGTAACTTCACCCTTTCCAGAGGGTCCAATATTTTTAATTTGACATCCGCCTTCGCCAGATTTAGTTAATCCACGATACCAAGCGGGGAGACCGAAAAAAAGTTTGGTTATCGTTACAACCAGCCGCATAAGCATTATTCGAAAAAAATATAAAAACTGGCATAAAAAGTTATAAAAAAATCGCTATAATAATCTTTTTTTCATTATAAAATTCCTCCTGAATAATCCATTCTAAGAACGCCCACATTAAAATATAAGCTATAATACCGATAATTGTATTCATAATCATTGTTTTAGCTTTCGAAACTTGCGCAGCATTATCGCGAGCGGTAATATACAGAACACCAGCAAAAACAATCGAGCCAACTGCCGCAATTCCAACACCGGTAGTTACTACAACTAAAACCATATTTAAAAATATCTTCAATTTTTCCAGTCTGAGGGAGAATTGCAGTTTTTGCATCAGTAGGAGATTTACTACTTTTACTATTATTGCCATTTGGCGTGGTTATATTTCCATTACCATCCTCCACGATCACTTCAGCAAAAAGCATAGCTAGAGCCATAATTCGAAATAGCAATACTCTGAAAAAGCCGCGAAAAAAGCTTGTCAAAAATCAGCCCAACTATTATTATATTTTTTTATTTTGTTTACCATAATAATTATACTTTAAACCATTTTTAGGGAAAAAGCAAGTGTTTTATTCTAAAAAAACTTAATTTTAAGGTTGACAAAAAGAGGTAAATTATGATAAAAATCGGTTCATATGCAAACTTTGGCGAGGTTCAAAAAAAGCAAAAAAACTCAAGATTTTCGAAATGTGTTTTTCATCGCGATTTTTATATTAGTCGCAATCTTGGGATTTTTTTAATTCGAATATTGCCCTTGCTCTTGACGGAGTAAAATGGACAGATTCTTCAAAAAATGGCATAACATATAACGGAAAAAAACATATTCGAAAGTTTCTGACACTTCAAAATTCCCAGAATCAATTCGTTCAAAAAAACTTTATGTTGAAAATTCTTCATTAAATGCTGGTGAAAACAAAACAACAGTAATCGCTCTTGATAATGAGAATGATACTTCAAGCGGAAAAAAATTTATTCATTTGATGTAAGCGCACTCAGGGAATGTAAAAACAAAAACGGTGAAGCACAAGACGTTAAAGTTGATGGTGTTTCGAAAGATGAAGATAAGTCACTCTGTAGTGTTGAAGGTGGGGGTGGCTGGATGGTTTGTATGGTTGCTAATACAATTTCGAAATGGATGGATGGTATTTACGACTGGCTCCAAGCGTTTTTGCGAGTGCAACCACTTTACACATCAAATCAATCTGGTCTTTTTCAAGTTTGGGATTATATGCGAAATGTTGCAAACGTCTTTTTTTGTGATTGGATTTGTTTTTTTGTGATTTATTCGCAAGTAACAGGTTTTGGAATTAGCAATTATGGAATTAAGAAATTATTACCAAAGCTAATTATTGCAGCAATTTTAATTAATGTTTCTTATTATATTTGTGCAATTCTAGTTGATATTTCGAATATTTTTAGGCGCACAAACTCAAAAATCTTCTGATTGGAATTAGAGATAGTATTTTTTTAATAATGGCGGTGAAAAATAAGATAAAAAAACAGCTAATCTTGATTGGTCAAATATGACTGCTGCAGTTTTGAGCGGAACTGGTGTGGTGGCTTATGGTGCTTACACTGTAACGGTTGCAACTATGGGTAATATTGGCGCAGCAGTAATGATGATTCTTGGAGCACTAGTTGCGGTAATTTATTCGGCGGTTGTAGCTTTAGTAATTTTAGCTGCACGACAGGCAATTATTATTGTTTTAGTTTTTCTTAGCACCACTTGCATTTGCAGCGAATATTCTACCAAATACTGAAAAAAATGGTTCGAAAAAAATGGAAAGATTTATTCACTACAATGCTCGTGATGTATCCGTTAATTTCTCTTCTTTTTGGAGGTTCACAATTAATCGGAACAACAATTATTGCAAGTTCGAACGGTAGTTTTTTTAATTTTTTTCTACTTGGTGCCGTAGTGCAAGTTGTGCCGCTAGCGATTACGCCAACAATTATGCGAATTAGCGGTAGTCTGCTTGGTAAATTTGCTGGAATCATCAATAATCCGAACAAGGGTCCGATTGATCGTGCAAAGAAATTCCTTTCAGAAAACCAAGAAATGTATCGAAATCGTGCAATTGCAGAAAAGCCAAATTCACTACCTGTACGAATTAATCAAATGAACTACAACCGCCGACGTCGAATTGGTGCTTCGAAATCAATTGCAGAATTGTATCAAAATGAACGCTTTACGGAGCTTGAAAATGAAAGACGAGACGCAATTCAAAAATATGCCAGAAGGTTCGAATGCGTTTTCAAACATGTATTATAATGCTCGCAAAAAAAGCATTTAATAAATTCAGATACTCAGTATCAAGAAATGTTAGCCACCGAAGCTCTCAATCGTGCAACCGCAAGCACAAATGCTGGACTTTCGCAAATTAAAAGCAGAGTTATTTAATTCAACGCTCAAAAAAAGATGAGAATGGAAACATTACCGGTGTTGTTGATTTAAGTGAAGCATCACTAAAAAGCTCTACGTGGGAAATTTGGTGAGCAAGCACTTCGATTTGTTGATAATATGAATCAAACAAATGCTCTTAAACTGGCTGAAAAAGAATAATAATCTTTCACTCAATAATGCAATGGCAAATAATATGCGCTATAGCAACGACTTGCTCGAAACCGCATCCGGTGTGCGTGGTGAAGCTGGAAAAGTCTCGGCGCTTGCAAGTTCTTTAGTGGCAGCTTCGAAAGAGAACAAAGAAGAAGTCGAATCACTCACAAACCTTACAAAAATCACTTAATTTTTTTCAGGCAATGATTATAGTGAAATCTTTTCAAAAAAATATGGGTGAAAAAATCCAGAAAGATGGAATTGATTTCGAAATTACTAAAAACTTACGCGCTGCAACAGCCGAAAAGTTTATGGGAACGACCGACTTAAAAGGTGCTATCGATTCACTTGGTAAAAACTGAAATTGGTGGAGAATTGAACGCTAACCGCAACGACTTAGTTGAAGCTTTCAAGAAAACCAAAAAGACGATCTTCAATTTATTGGTGGTGCGGCACTTGAGAATATTGCTGTAAATGGTATGAATTCGAAAGAAGTTTATAATGCCATTCACGACAATTACGCTAAAAATGTTTCAGATGATAAAATCATTAAAGCTTCAAATGATGCAATGAAAATCATTTGGGATAAATCAGCAATTTCAAATATGTCGAATGGAACCATTAAATCCACACTCGAAAGTGTTAAAGCGATTAATGAAAACCCTTCAGAATACGGAAAACTCAATGCTGTACAGGGTGCTGAAATTCGCAAAATGCTTAAAGAGATTGAACGAAATAATAAAGATCTTTATGATAAAGTTTTTGGGTGGAAATTGGAAACCTGAAAAATATTAAAGATAAGAAATAGGCAGAATCTAAATGTTTTTGCCTATTTTATTTTTAAGCTTTATTTTTTCGAAAATATGTTAAAATTAATATTATTGAAATAAGGAGAAGTGGGCAAATAAAGAATGAGCGTTTATAAAGTTCCTCAAGACGTTGAGGCTGATGACAAATTGCTTTGGGCCGTTTAACTTTCGGCAATTCATTTACCTGATTATTGTTGCAGGCTGTATTGCGCTGGATATTTTTCTTTGGGGAATTTTCCCGGGGCTAATTATTTTACCACTACCTATTATTATCTTTTTTGGCGCACTTGCTTTGCCACTTCGAAAAGACCAACCAATGGAAACTTATCTTGCAGCGGTTGTTTCATTTTATTTAAAAACCAAACAAGCGTTTTTGGGCAGCCAGATGGCGTGGAACATTTAATTCAAATTTCCGCACCAGTAAATAGAGAAGAACACCTCACAAAAGAACTCTCACAAAATGAAGCCTCACGAAGACTCAGCTACTTAGCTGATATTGTTGATACTGAAGGGTGGGCTATTAAACACTCTATTGCGCCAGTTAATACAACTGTTCGTGAAGAATATTCGAATGAAGCTCGTGCAGCCGAAGATATGTTTGATAATTCACGAGTTTCTTCGAATGTTGATAATTTATTAAACCAACATGATCAGCGACGAAAAACAGCAAATTATGCAGAATCTCGATATGGCTCGAAACCTAGCTCAATTTACGAATGAAAAATTCTGAGAACATTCAAGACAAAACTTATTATTTCGACCCTAAGAATCGATACGAAGGTTCGGACAATATTAAATTTGAAGATATTCAAGTTTCAGAACCAGCCGAAGCTAATCCAACGGCTTTTTTTCTCAAAAATAAGCAAAATCAGTACCAAATGAATTTTTAACCACAATCAGCCACAAATGCAAAATGGGGCTTTTTCAAATTGGCAAAATTGGAATCAATCGCAAGCGCAAAATTATAATAATTTTCAGCAAAAATAAAAAAATTGGCAAAATCAACCGCAACAAAAATTTTTGATGAAAATATTCATTTAAATTACAATCCTTATCCAGATTCAATTAATCAAACAGTAATTTCACCAAATTGGCAAAAATCAACCGCAACAATTTACGCATCCCTCACCACAGCCACTTTCGAATTTTACACCACCAGCACCACAGCCAGCTCAACAGCCAGAGCCACAAAACAATTTCGAAAAATCCGCCAGATGATTTCAACCAAGATTTAGAAGGAATTAACAACAGTTTTGAACGAATCAGACAAGTTAGTGAGACTGTTAATCGCGAAAAAAACGAGATCCGAAAGTTAGGATTTCTACTAATCCAGAGAATAATCCTTTTTGTGAATAGAAGACATCTCACAGAACGAGAATCCGTAAATAATATTAGCGCAGAAATGAAAAGGTTAGTTTCAGAAGGAAAAAGATCTTTCAGTGGAAACACTTGCGCGACAAGCAAACAAACTAGCAGATAAAGAAAAGAAAACCCAAGAAAAATTCGAACGAGGTCGACTTGGGTGAAAAAAGAAGTAATAATTTCATTGAGGTAATATGAATAATAATCAAGTTAATAATCAACAAAATCAGAGCCAAAAACCAAACAAATATAAATGCTCCAACAAATCCATCTTCAACACAAAAATTCGCTTGAAATTGCTGAACTTCGCGAAGGGATGGTGGTAATGCGCGACGGAAGCTTTCGTGCTGTTATTGCTTGCAAATCAATTAACTTCGATCTTATGAGCTCACAAGAACGCGAGGGTGTAGAATATTCTTATCAAAGTTTCTTGAACGCATTAACTTTTTCCAATTCAAATTTTGGTTCGCTCACAACGAGTTGATATTGAGCCATATTTAAATAAATTGGCTGAAATTCAAGTAGCGCAAGATAATATGTTGCTTGGCGACTTAATGGAAGATTACATTAACTTTATTGATAGCCTTAGCCGAAGTGCGAATATTATGGATAAATCTTTCTTTATTGTGGTTCCTTATTATCCAAGTGGCGATTTAAATAATTTAAAGGGTTCAGCAAAAGGATTTTTGGTAAAATTTTTGCAAAAACCGGGTGGTCAAATTTCGAAAATCGACCGCAACACTTGGGATAAAAGCACGCGAAGAAATTAAAAAAACGCGTTGATTCAATCACTGGCGGTCTTTACCAAATGGGGAATCAAATCAGTTCAATTAAACACCAAAGAACTCGGTGAACTTTATTATAATGTTTATAACCCAGATACGGCAGTTTATGAACCTTTGGGTGATTTTCGTGATACGGCAAGTTTATTCGTTCGAAAAGCCGAAGGCGAGCGACCAGATCAAGGAGGATTTTAATTATGGCGAAGAAAAAAAGACGCGGTTGATATTGCAGCCCAACAGCGAGCACAAGAACAAGCTGAAGTTGAACAAGCGTTTTTTAACTGGTATTAATACTTTGCGAGATTTAATCGCGCCATCAAGTCTTGAATTCCACTCAGGATATTTTTCGACTTGGTACAAAATATGGTCAAACAATTTATGTTTACGGTTATCCCCGCCAGCTTTTATACTGGATGGGCTTCACCAATTTTAAACGCTGATGAAGTTTTTAGATGTTTCAATGTTTATTTATCCTGTTGAAACTGAAATCGTCATGAAAAACCTTCGTCGAAAAAGTTACTCAGCTTGAAGCCGATCTTTCGATTAATAACGAAAAAGGTAGAACCCGAGATCCAGCGCTTGAAGCTGCTTTGAACGATGCCGAAGAACTCCGAGATCAATTACAACTTGGTGCGGAAAAAAATTCTTCCGTTTTGGCTTATATTTAACAATTTATGCCGATAGTCTTGACGAGCTTAATTTTGTTAGAAGTAAAGTTGAAACAATGCTCGGTCAGCAAATGCTGTTCTCTAAAGTTGCATCAAGCCAACAAGAACAAGGCTTAAAATCTACTGTGCCACAACTTTCTGACCAACTTCAAATTCGTCGAAATATGAACACAGGCGCAATTTCAACTTCATTTCCATTCACTTCTGCCGATTTAACTCAGGAAAACGGTGTTCTTTATGGTGTTAATATGCACAACAATGGTCTTGTAATATTTGACCGTTATACGCTCGAAAACGCAAATATGGTGGTTTTCGCGAAATCTGGTGCTGGTAAGTCTTTCACAGTGAAACTTGAAGCTCTTCGAACAATGATGATGGGTGCAGAAGTCTTAATTATTGACCCAGAAAATGAATACCAAAAATTGAGTGACGCTGTTGGCGGAAGTTATATTCGCCTCAGCTTAAATTCAGATGTTCGAATTAATCCTTTCGATTTGCCACACGTTATTGATGCGGAAGAAGCAGATAATGCGCTTCGTGCAAATATTGTAACACTTCATGGTTTGTTTCGTTTAATGCTCGGCGGAACTAGTGCAGGGCAATCAATTGGTCTTTCACCGAATGAAGAAGCCGATCTCGACCAAGCAATTATCGATACTTACGCTCGAGCTGGAATTACTTCTGACCCGCTCACACACAATTCAACACCGCCAACAATTCACAACCTTTATGATACTCTAGTTCATATGGATGGTAGTGGCCCAAGCTTAGCGCAACGCCTTCGAAAATACACAACTGGAACTTTTGCAGGAATTTTCTCGCAACAATCAAAATATCGATATCAATAACTCGATGGTTGTATTTAATATTCGCGACCTTGAAGACGAACTTCGCCCAGTTGCGATGTATATCGTACTTTCTCACATCTGGAATATTGTGCGTTCTGAACAGAAAAAACGAATGCTTATTGTGGATGAAGCTTGGCAGTTAATGAAATACGACGATTCAGCAAACTTCTTGTTCAGTTTAGCAAAACGCGCTCGAAAATATTATCTTGGCCTTACTACAATTTCGCAGGACGTTGAAGACTTTATGGGTTCGAAAAATGGGTCGAGCGATTGTTTCGAACAGCTCTATGCAGCTTCTTCTAAAAGCAATCTTCAAGTGCAGTTGATGTTTTGAGTGATGTCTTTAAATTAACTGAAGAAGAACGAAAGCGCCTTTCGAACTTCCCGGTTGGGCAAGGATTATTCTTTGCGGGCCAAAAATCACGTTCATATTCAAATCATCGCCAGCGACACCGAACATCAGCTTATTTCAACCAGCCCAAATAGTTCAAAAACCGCCAAGGCGATAATATGATGACGAACGGTTACGCTGATCCGAATGAATTATTTTAAGCTTGAAGCACAAGCGTAAATATGGTAAAAATTAATTTATAAATTATAGAGTTTTTAGGAATAAAAATGGGAGCAGCTAGAGATTTCGAAAGAGATGAAAAATCTTGATTTTAGCGACTTGAGTGATTCGAATCAATCTGCGCTCGAACGAGCAAAAAGTAGATGGGGGAAACGCTGAAGTTATTCGTGGAAATGACGGTTACGATCCGTCTGCTTTTAGCGAGCGCTGAAAAACTCTTCAACTTCTACCCTTCAAATTCTGGAATTAGTGATTCCGAAACACTTTCGAAAGATTCAAAACCAGCCCAATCTAGCGGTTGGCAAAACAATGTGAGAGGCGGTGGAACTCATAAATCTCGAAACGCAGCAAATTCATCAGGAGGCGGTTGGAAAAAAACCGTGCAAAATCATTCTTCAAAAAAATAAAGGAGCGATGGCAGCAACTGGCGGCCTTCTTGGTGGTGGTGGTGCATTTATTTTTTTGTAATTTCAACAGGAATTACTTCACTTGCACCAGTTCATATTCAAGAAATTATTACCGAAAAAAACTCAATTCTGCTTCAACAAGTATGAATAATCGCTCTGTTAAAGTGATGAAGCTAAAAATAAAAAGGTACTAATTGTAGTCCAGCAGGATTAGTTTGCCGAATGTCAAAAAGTAACAGACCGAAACATCAAAAAAATCTTGAAAAAGCTGGGTTTAAAGTTGATTTAGATGAGAAGGAAAGCTTATTTGGAAGGAAAAAAATTTCAAAACTAACCTACATTAAAGATGGGAAAAATATTGAAATAAAAAAATTCTTCTAAGGATATTAAAAAAATATTTTAACTAAAAAAACCCGGATGTGCGGCAAGCTTTTTCGCCGTGGTTTTAGCGGTCGTTTTGCATCTTTTTCTTGATAAATCTTGGCAAAAAGCTCAAGGGTTGGTTTAACTTTCGAAAAAGCCAAAAAGACAATAAAGGTAAAAACCGAAGAAGAAATTGATGAGGATATAAAGAAAACAGCAAATGACCACAGCAAAGATGAAGAAACTGATTCTAAAAAAATTACCAGATGATAAAGATGATGTTGATGATAAAGGTAAAAACTAAAACACAAAAAAGGCGATGGGGGAACTAGAAAAAGTTAAAGAAAAAACTAAAAACATACAAAGATAAGCTTAAAAAAAGGTGCAAGAAACGTATCTGAAAAAGCAGCTATGGGGTTGGAGATGCTTGAAGGAGCAAGCAGCGCTTTAAATGGCTTAAATGCGGTGAGACAAAGTTTGTGGAGTTTATGCATTAGTGTCAATGGGGTGGAGTGTTGCTAAGATAGCTAAGGTTGAAGTATTAGCTCAATTTGGTTTATCTTTTCCTCTCAATGGCATCAAAAATTAAAGCTGGAGAAGCAACCCAGCAAGAAGTTACAGCGCAAGGCAATAATTTAATGGGGATTGCTAATAGAAAAGATTCTCAAGAAAATAAAAAAATCCTGACAGCAAAAAATTCTAATACTTCAAGACTAAAAAAATGCTTTTTGCTTTTTTTGCAGATTCTACATCAAATAACGACCGTATTAAAAAGCGCCACTGAGTCGCAAGGTTGGCGAGCAGTAGCTTATGATGATCGCATTTCGAAACTAGATGATTCAGCAAAGGACTACCAAGTTGGAATTACTGGATGGTTCGCAAGTTTAATGAATACATTAACTACAGGAATGGTGGGTTGGTTTATACGACAAAGCTGTAAAGTTGCAGGTATAGCTACTGTAGCAGTAGGTATAGCTCAAATATCATTAACGATACTTAAAATGTATGGGTACTGGTTTTTCTAGGATGCATCGGTGAAGTTGTAAAAGTGGCAGCATGGGGAGTAGCATTAGGATTAGCTCTTTCTGTTGCTACGGAAATATTAAAAAAATCAGGCTATGGGTGCAATTTCGAAATATGTAAGCGAAGGATTAACTGGCACAATCCTAAATAACTCAACAACTGGCGAGAATTTTGGAAATGCTATAATGTCCGGATCTGCAGCATTAATGTCAAAGAATTCAATGGCTGGAAGTGGTGGAGTTTTAACTAAATCTCAAGCAGTTGCATTTCGCCAAGAAACCGACCGTCAAATTGCCGAAAATGCTGAAGACATTCGAAAAAAACTCACAGTCCATTTGATCCAACTACACGGCATACTTTCTTGGGTTCAATTGTGGGTAATATGATGCCCCATGTTGGAACTTTAGGTTCAATTAAAGGTTTATTACCATCTATAATTAGTGGAGCACAGAGATCATTCGCATCAATTACACCAGGAGCAAGTGCAGCTAATAGTGCAAATTTTGCGGCTAATATGGAAACTTGTGAAGATAAATCAATTACAGAAACTGGTGCTGCAACCGATATTTTTTTGTAATGTTTATACCGGTATTGATATGAGTATCGCTGAAAACTGATACTGAAGAAGTTGTTAATAAACTTAAAGAATGGGGGTGATATTGTAGAGAAAGATAATAGTAGCGAAACAAATAATCTACTAGATACCTTCAAAATGAGCGGCGACCTGAAAAAAATATGATAAATATTGTTTCAACCGAAAAATCACCAATTGGAACATCAGAAGATGACGACGATGAAACTCGTGGTGGAATTTGTAATACTGAAAAATCCTAAAAGCAAACTGGTATTCACTATTTTTAACTGATCTTCGAACAGAGATGGGAATGAATGAAGAATTTAAGCCAGACTCAAGCGGAGGAAGTCATGGAAATAATAACTCATCCACTTCAAAAGGAGGAATAGATCCAGAGCTATCAAAATTAAGTGGTGAATTTATTTGGCCACTAAAAAAACACTAAAGTTAAAAATGGACAGATACAGGGAGTATCAGATGGCCAAGGTTTTAATACACCAGTTCGACAAAACCACCCAGCTATCGATTTTGCCAATGAAGAAAAAGGGTGGACACACGGAGCGCAAGTACATGCTGTAGCTGATGGTGAGGTTGTTAATGGCGGTTTTTGATGTAGCCCCATACAATGGTTGCACATATGGAACAGCCGATATGATGGGCGGTCCGCATGCCGTAATTATTAAACATAAAGGAGACGTATATTCTTTCTATTGGCACATGGATTCACACTCAGTTAAAACTGGAGAGAAAGTTAAAAAAAGGTCAGAATATTGGTACTATAGGAAACTATGGCTGTTCATATGGATCACACTTACATTTCGAACTTTCGAAGGGTTCTGCAATACCATCAACATCAGCATCTTTCTATCCACCAGATTTAATTAAACAGGACACATAATGTATAAAAAAATATCATCAATTATCTTAATCTCATTAATTTTAGCTTCCACTCTTTCAAATATTGCGAGAGCTGAATTTGATGAACGTTTTTATAAACTGAATGATATAATCTATTATGATGCAGGCGAGGATTGTGCTCCAGCATCTAGCGGTAATATGGCAGATATAAATCTTGAGGGTAATGATAATGCTGAAAAAGATTTGGAACTTCCTTAAATCTAAGGGGTTTACAGATGAACAGGTTGCTGGAATAATGGGTAGCCTTTGGGGCGAGTCGAATCATTTCAATCCAGATTTAAAATGAAGAAGGTAATGGTATTGGTTATGGTATAGCACAATGGTCTTTTGGTCGTAGGACTAATCTTGAAAATTATGCTAAAGAACAAGGTAAGCCAATTTCAGATCTTGGTGTCCAGCTAAACTTCCTTTGGTACGAATTGGAAACTTCACAATCTGCTGCAAAAAATGCGGTTACCTCTTCAAATTCTGTCCTTGAAGCTACAACTGCTTGGACACTTCAATTCGAAAGGCCTCGCGAAGATTTGCGAGCTGGACGTATCAAGGAAGGTGAAGAAGTTGGAAATAAAATGCTTTCACAATTCGCGGGAAAAGGTTCTAGCGGTAGAGGAAAAGCTTCAGGGCCTATAACTTTCATTGGAGATTCAATTACAGTTGGTGTTCAAGAAAAAAATATCATCAACTTTCAGTGGTTCGAATGTATCTGCAACAGTTGGTGATTCAATTGCTGCTGCAACATCAAAAATTACCAAATACAATTCATGATACGGTCGTTATTAACTTAGGAACTAATGATAATTTTGATGAAAATGCCGCAGAAGCTTTGATCGGCAAGCTTAAAGGTAAGAAAAATTTATTGGGTAAATAACTTTTCGAAAAAAACCAAAATGTTGATTATAATGTAGTGAACCAAAAAAACTTTCAGCTTTCGCATCTAGACACAACGAAGTGAAGATTCTAGATTGGAAGAGCTATGTTGAAAAAGAATGGCGGTAGAGATAAACTCTATGCGGCAGATGGAGTTCATCATAGTGCAGAGGGTCAAGAAGCTTATGTAAAATTCCTTAAGGATGAGATTGGAAACAGTTCTTCAGATTTATCGTCAGGAAGCTGTAGCTCATCTTCGGGAGGAAAACTCGGAAATGCAACAATCGTAGATAGAGCAATGGAGCTTGCCCGGCCAGAATCAGAACAAGCGGCTGCTTATGCTGGAGAAGTGACAGATAAGCAGATGGAAGCCTTGCGTGCAACTGGCTTAATTAATTATGGTGAACCATATGTTCAAAAAAAGGTATGAGTTGTGATGCCTTCGTTTCTATGGTTATGAGTACAACTGTTGATCCAGAATATGCTAAGCATTGTTGTGGTGTTGTAAATCTTGTTCAATATATGCGTAGTAACCCAGATAAATATGAAAAAATCCCTTATAATGGAAGCACGAGTAATATGAAGCCAGGCGATATTATATCATCAGGAACTGGTGGTGGAGCTGCAGCTCACATAGAATTCTATGTTCAGGTTAATGGTGAAGATAAAGTTGCAAATGCTGGACACAGTAGAACAACTGGCGTTATTGAATCAATGAATCTTCAGATTATGGAAAGTCTCGGCGAAGTTGAAGTTTGGCGATGGAAAGGTTAAAATATGCAAAAATATTGATAATTCTACAAAAGTTAAAATTTATTCTGTTTTGGCCATTTTTGGAACAATATCGTTAGTAATTATAGGCTGGTGGATTTGGTCTGATATTTATTGTGGTAAATTATTACTCAGTATTGCGCCAGAAAGTTCAAATATAACAATTAATGGTAAAAAATCCAAAACGGAACTCATACAATAACGCCAGGCAAATATAAAGTTGAGGTATTAAAGGATGGCTTCGAAAGTGCCTCGAAAGAGTTCGAAATTAAATCTGGTCAAAAAAACAAATATTTCATTAGCTTTAGCTCAAAAATGATCCAAACGGAACCTGGTATAACGAGCATGAGAAAGACGATATAATTAGAAGTGGCGCTGGTTATGCAAAAAAATAACAGAAACAATGAAGAGATTGACTGAAAAGCACCCTATAGTTAAACATTTACCATACACAAACGCAACAAAAAAACATCATTACCTACAGGCTTTTTCAATAACTTACAATCTGGATGCGAAAGATAAAACAGAAGTTAAAGATATATCGGTTAGAATATTCAGTAAATGTAATAGTTCAAACTATGATTTTTACAAAGATTTAGCAACAAATTGGCTTGAATCTAAAGAAAAGAATATTTTCAAAAAAATATAAAGTTGATTTTATAGACCCGACTTGCAGTCTTCATTAATACGTTTCATTTAAATAACCTCCACTATTCCAGCGAGGTTATTTTTACAATCTTCAACTTTAATTTCATTTGTTGAAGTAATAATTGTTTGATATTTCGAAAAAATGCTTAGTCAACAATTTCTGTCGATCATCGTCAAGCTCAGAGAAAACATCATCAAAAGAACAATTGGTCTTCTAGAAGTTAAATCAGCCAAAACATCAGTTTCAATAAATTTCAGTGCTAAAACTAAACTTCTATTTTCACCCCGACTCGCCACATTTTTGCGCTGGCTTTTTATTAAAAAAATAAATTGAATATCATGTTTGTGCGGGCCAAAATTAGTGTAACCCAGAATCTTATCACGTTCAATATTATTACTTAAAAATAGCTAAAATTTCATTTTTCGAAACCTTTTCACCTAAATAATCAATTTTAATTTCATCCTTAGCACCCTGAAATCTCAAAAATAAACTTCCTCAATTTTTTTGAGTTCAAAAGCTCTAAAAAAATCTTGTCTTTTAGAAATTATTTCTGCGCCATATTCTGCCAACATCAAATTCCAAGGAAAAAGCTCATCTTTCGAAACATTATCGCGTTTCAAAAGATTGTTTCGTTGCTTTTAAAGCCTTGTTATATCTTGCAAGAGCTAATTGAAAAACTAGGGAAGATTTGTGAAAAGAAAATAATCTAAAAAAATTTCTTCGTCGCGTTGGTGATCCGCTCAAAAAGTTGCAGGTCGTCTGGTTCGAAAAAGTACAACAGGAATACGCAAATTAGCGCTCAAACGTGCTTTTTTTGTTTCCATCAACCAAGAACTGTTTTTTTGATTTTTGAACAGCATTATTAAAAAAATAATCGTTCTTAACGAATCTTTTGAATCTTTTAAATCAATTCGGAACCAGCTCGATCCATCATTTCTTAAAAATTTCTTTATCGCTCGAGCGAAAACTTGTTCCCTGTAGTGCAAAAATAAATTGCCTCAAGAAGAGAAGTTTTTTTCCGCTACCATTAGCGCCAGAAATAAGAGTTGATTTTTTTCGCCAATTTCTAAAAATAAAAATCAGAATGTGTTCGAAAAATTCTGAACCCTCAGAGTTTTTAAAAATCATTTTAAATCCTAACTTTTCAGTGGCATCACGATATGAATATAATCATCACTTTCGGTACTTTTTAAAAAAACTGTTGGCGCAAGTTTTCCAGAAAAATCCAAAAAGAAACTTTGGGTGATTTAATTGCTGATAAAAGCTTGCTTAATATAATTAACATTTAAAGTAACTTCGCCACCGCCAGTAATTTCGGCTTCAGTTTCAGATGTACTTTCGCCAATTTCACTTGCAATTGTATGAATTGATAATTTTGAAGTTTCTTCATCGGCTCGTAAAAGTAATGCTTCCACCAGAATCTCTTGTAAAAACCTCAGCAACTTTAATTGTTTGCATAAAAATCAGCCCGTTTCATTTTTTTAAAACAGTTTCAGTTGATTCTGGGATTAATCGCCGATATTCAACATATTTTCCATCAATCAAATTACTTACAACTAAAAATTTCACCAACCATAAATTGAATTTGATTGTCATTGATCAGGATTTCAATTTCATCAAGTTTTTTTCAGGAATTACGCCTGAAACCTTTTTTTAAAAACATTACTTGGTACGAGCGATTCGAATTCTTGGTCTGTTTCGAAAAAGCTTGCGTTCACTTAAACGATACCCATCCGTTGCCGCCATATAAATATTATTTTTCAAAAGTGTGAAGAAAAACTCCAGTCAAGATTGGTCGGGAAGTGTCATTACTTACCGTATCAACTTGACCGACCGACTCTTTTAAAAAATATCAGAGCCAATAAAGAATCTTGCAGTAGGTTCATCAACAGTAGGTATCTCTGGAAATTCTTCAGCTAAACTACCATTAATTTTTTTGATTTATAATTTCCACTTTCTATTGAAATATTTCCACCATTAACTTTAAAAAGAAACTTCACTATTTGAAGGTAAACTATCAATAAAAACTTTTTGTTAGTTTTTTTCTGGCATTAAAAATAGAACCTGTTTTTTTCAATTCTTGCACTAATTTTTTTGCGAAATTGCAATTTCTAAATTTGTAGCAGCAACTAGAAGTCTCGAACCGTCTGTTTGAAAAAGAATATATTCAGAACTTGGCAAGCTAGTTTTTACTACTTGCAATTCCTGAGATATTATTGAGTGCCTTAGATAAATCATCTTTCTTAACAGTCAGTTCCATAAAAAAATTTAAATCCTTTTTCTTAAAAAGTGGTAATTATAATAATAGGTATTGTGGAAACTGTGGAAAACCAAGCTTTCACTACTTAAAAATTATACCATTTTTTTCGTGTGGAAAATCAAAAGTAAAACTTTCTGAAAAAACTTTGTGGAAAAAAATAATGACTTTTCCATAATTTTAAGCTTTTGAAAATATACACAACCAATCTGTGTAAAAACTTTTGGTGATTTTTTTCGGCAAGATTTAAATAACTTTCACTCAACAAATTAGCTATTTTTTTCCACAGGCTTTCAACATTTTATTGAAATATTATATAAACAATGTCAAACATAATAAAGAAATAAAAAAATAATATTTTGCAAGCTAGGTGAATGGAGTGATATATATTTTTATAACAAATAAATAAAAATATAATTCAAAAAAAGTCAAAAGAGAACAAAAAAATAACTGTTCGCTTTTTTTATGAACTGAACTAAAAAGGATTGTCAAATTAACAGATATAAAAAAATAGAGCATTCATAGCTCTATTCATAAAATTAAATCTCGTAATCCTTCAATTTGTGAACGAATTTCGGCATCTAATTTAATACTTTTTTTCGATTTTCGAAACTCCATTCATAATAGTTGAGTGATCTCGTGAAAATTCTTTACCGATTTGTGGGAAACTCATTTTTTTAGCTCGTACTTCATTAAATAACAGGCTGTTTGACGGGCATGGTTGATATCTTTTGCCGAGATTTACTTAAAATATCTTCTTTCGAAACTCCAAAATACTTAGCAGTTTTATCGATAATTTTTTTGAATTTAAGTGATTTGGCCTTGTTGGCCGGCTGTTTTTGAATTAAAACCTTGTGCAAGCTCAAGACTTGGCTTAATGTTTCTAAGTTCTGCCATTGCGATCAGTTGAGTAACTGCTCCAATAATTTCTCGAATATTTGTGCGATAATTTTCAGCGATAAATTCTGAAACTTCTGGTTCAAGTTTAACTTTTTTTCGTGTTCAGCGCGAGCTTCAACAATACTTTGGCGAGTTTCGAAATCTGGTAGTTGAATATCAACCATCATTCCACTTTCGAAACGACTTTTTAGCCTATCTGTTAAAGTTGGAATACTAGAAGCGCACGATCACTTGAAAGAATTATTTGTTTATTTACGCGATGAAGTTCATTAAAGGTATGAAAAAAATTCCTCTTGAGTTTTATCTTTTTCCATAAATAAACTGAATATCATCAACAATTAGAACATCAACATTTCGATATTTATCAGCGTAGCCTTGCTTTTTTTGAGCGACATTTTCCAAAAAAATCACGATAAAAAAATTCTCGATTGTAATATAAAGAACAGTCATTTCTGGATGTTTTTTTCTTCAATTGCGTTTCCGATCGCTTGCATTAAGTGCGTTTTTACCAAGTCCGGAATCACCATAAAAAAATAAAGTGGATTATATTTTTTTACCAGGATTTTCTGCAACATTTTTGACTAACAAAATATGCTAATTCATTTGAGCCACCAACGATGAAATTTTTCGAAAGTGTAATCTTTATTTAAACCACTAGAATGTTTAGCTTTTTTTCAGTTTTCTTTTTGATTAAATCTTCAATAGAAGGTTTTTAGAGAAGTTGCCGGGATTTCTTCGGCCTGTTTTTTTAAGCTTTTTTTGTAGAGATAACCTCAAAAGAAATAACTTCAGGATTTTTACCATTGTTTCGAAAAGCTTTTTAATATGTTCAATATTTTTTTCTTGATAGTGTTAGTTATGAAAGAATTTTTTTAGCACCAACAACTGCGTGATCATTTTCTAAAGATAGAAGTTGTGTGTCAGCAAACCAAGTCTTAAAAATTGCACCTTTTGAATTTTAGGATCCATTTCGAGTTCAGCTAAGATATTTTTTTCCACAACTCATTCATAATTCTATTCTATAACATTTTTGAGTTTTCCACAACCTAAAAATTTAAAGAAATAAAAAAATATGTTATAATTTTTTTTGAAAAAGTAGAAGAATTTTTTTCCACATTTCTTAGATACTACTGTAATATCTGTGGAAAAAGTCCTTGTTTTTTTGTGGAAAAACTATGATATACTACAAAATGAATTTAGTAAAAATTTCAAGTTTAATTAACAGATTAAAAAGCTTATGAAAAAGTAATCAACTTGATTTTTAAATATTAAATTGTAAAAATAGGATAGATATGCCAAAAAAAGAACACATCAACCACATAAACGACATCGTGCGAAAAACTCACGGTTTTCGAAATAAGATGTCTTCAAAGGCTGGAATTAAAGTTCTAAAACGACGCCGACTAAAAAGGCCGAAAAACGACTTACAGTCTAAAAAAATAATCTCACCCAAGCGAGTGATTTTATTTTTACTTGATTTTTGCATTTTGTTTATGCTAAAATATTTTGTATATTTTAGAAAAGGAGGAGGAGTGAGAAAAAGTTTAATTATTGGTTTTTTTCTTTTTTTATCGCTCTCATTTTTTTCGAAAAATACTTTTGCAGAAGATAAAAAGGATCTATATCTCGCGAGTTTATGCTACTGATTCGAAAGAATTTGTTGAACTTTTTAATAGTGGTGAAGATTATAAATTTAAAGAAATTTCGCTTAAAAATAATCAAAAACAAATTGAAATTGCGAAAGTCCAAGATGGAATTTTTTTAAATCACAAAAATATATGACTTTTTACGCAAAATGCTCAGAATTCCGATGTGAAATTTAAGGAAGAATTTTCGAAATATTGATACTATTGGTCAGAAGCCTATTTTTAGGGCTTTATATTGATGGTAAATTGAAAGATTATATTTGTTCTGATAAAAGAGATGTATTAAAGGACTGGTTAAAAAAATTCAACTGATTTAAAAGCCGAGTGATAATGGTATTGAGAAAAATTGCTATTTCGAAATCTGAGATATTTAAAAATGGTGATAAGATGACCCCCATTGAAGTTCGAAATAATTATAATTTCGGTTTTACGAAATCTTGATAATTATTCACCAAGATTTGGTGGATTAGAGCTCGAAAAACAGAAAATTTAAACGATGAAAAAGATGAATTAGAAAAAAAGCCTGAAGCTCCTAAAAATAGAAGATAAAGCTGAAGATAAAAAAGTTTTAAATCCTGAAGATAAGGACTCTGAAAAAGGGAAAAGAGGAAAAATAAAGCTAATGTAAATGAAGAAAAAAAGTATTTTTAAAGATTCAGAGAATTTAAAAAAATGAGAAAAAAATATAGTTTTTAGTCAAGATAAGCAGCTAGAGCAACTAGAAAAAAATACTAAAAAAATGATATTTTTGTTAAATAATGAATTAGATAATTTAAAAAAATCAGGGGAGAATTTTTAGCGCTAAACACTGGATTTTTTTGAAAACTGAAAAATAATAATTTTGTTTTAAATTTGATGTTTTTAGCTATTTTTGAAGTTGCAATTTTAATAAAAAGAAAGTTTTTAAATGAAGATTTTTAGAATTATTTTTGAGTATTTTGATCACACTTTTTGGGATTTTTTTAAATAAAATTCAAGCTTTAAATACACAAAAATATTTTTAATTTCAAAAGTTTCAAATTCAATGCTGGAAATCTCAAATTTTGGTGAAGATTTCCAGTTTTTCCAAAAATTGAAATTATCCAGAATAATCAAAAATATTGGCGAAATTTTGAACGGAATTTTTAAAAAAATCACAAATATTGTTTAGTGAAAAAGATGGCGACGGAAAAAAATTTTGAGTCAAGATTTATTAAGTGAACAGATTGAGCTTAAAATTGATGGCAAAAAGTTGATTTTTTTATGTGCAGAAAATATGAAGTGCAAAGAAAAAAATGCACCAGAGATAACTGAAGATGATATTTTAACTCGCAATTTCAATAAAGATATTTTTGAAATTTCTCAAAAAAAGTGATTTTTTTGGTTCTAGCGGATTAGCTGAAATTGAAGAAGACTTTTGTGAAAAATCTACAAATTAGTGAAGTTTTTAATTAATTCGAATGAGCAGTTTTTAGAGTTAAGAAATACTAAAAATCAGAAAAATTTCACTTAAAAAAATGCAGGATTGAAATTTATACGGGAAATAATAAAGAGCCACAAAAAAATAGACTTCAAAGATATAGAGATTTTACCGAATGATTTTTAACAATTAATTTTAATAGTGAAAAATAGTTTTAAATTTTCGAAAACTAGCAACAATAAAAATTATTATTTTAAATTCAAAAAAACCAAGAAATTCAAAGTGTTGAATTAAAGGGTTCAAAAGAAGAATTTAAGCTGGATTTTTGATGGAAAAGAATGGAAGCAAAGCTTTAAAATAACAAAAAAATAGTGAAAATATTATTCAAGTTTGTGAAGATGGATTCTTTTTAAACGCCGAAAAATCATTGTGAAAAATAAAAAACTTGCCAAGCAGGATATTTTTTTAAACGAAGAAACTGATCGCTGCAATAAGATTAAGGAAGAAAAATCAAGAAAAAAATGTGAAAATGGTTATTTCTTAAACCTTGAAACAAATCGATGTAATAAAAATTTTTGGCAGAAAAAAAGCTATATTGGAATGCCGTGAAGGTTATGAGCGTAATTTAGAAACTAACAGGTGTCGAAAAAAATTTCAAGCACAATAGTTTCTAAAAAAAGATGTTTTATGTGCCCCAGGTTATACACGAAATCCTGAAACAAATCGTTGTAGAAAAAACAGCAATGAAACTAAAAAAAGAATTAGCGCCTTGTAAAGATGGATATGAGCGAAATGAAGAAACTAATCGTTGCAGAAAAAGTTGTAAAAAAATAGCGGTGCTAGTGATGATGTAAAAAGATGAAGAAAAATCTAAGCAGGCTGAATTTTACAGGTTGGTGGATTATTGCTGTTGTAATTTTAGTATTTTTTTAGTAATTTTATTTTTTTCGAATTTCGAAAAAGATATTTTTATGAAATTTTCAAAAGGTAAAAAAATGAAAAAGCGGCGAATTCTAGGAATTGACCCTGGAACTGGAATTTTGGGGGTTCGGTGTTGTGGACTGTCAGATTGGAAAAACCCTTAAAAAATGGTGACTGGTGGTGTTATCTCGACTCCAGCTCATACACCAATTGAAATTCGGCTTGAAGAAATTTATAATGGCTTGAAAGAGATTATTAAAGAAACTAATCCAGATGAAGTTTCAATTGAGAAACTATTCTTTTCGAAAAAACGTAACAACGGCGATTTCAGTTGCGCAAGCTCGAGGTGTGGCGATTTTGGCGGCCCAACAATCGAAAAAATTCCAATTTCTGAATACACACCGAATCAAATTAAGCAAACTTTAACCGGTTATGGCGGCGCAAATAAGAAACAAATGCAAGAAATGGTACGTTCAACTTTGAACTTAGTGGAGGTGCCAAAACCAGATGATGCGGCCGATGCACTCGCTGCTGCAATTACGCATTTTTACATGACGCGTATTTAAAAACCAAAAATAATTATGGTAAAAATTAAGTAATGATTGCACATATTTCTGGAAAAAAATTGCTGAAAAAAATTTGCTGGGAGCGTGATTGTTGACGTTTCTGGTGTTGGCTATGAAGTTATTGTTCCCGTAGGAGAATTTGAGCGAGCGGTTTTTAAACGAGCAGATTAAATTTTACACATATCATAATATTACAGATAGAAGTCAAGAACTTTTTGGTTTTTCAAGTTTGGCAGCTAAAAAAACTTTTTTTGAACTTTTTAATTACTGTTCAAGGAATTGGCCCAAGGGCCGGAATTGCAATTATGAGTTTAGGTGAAACTGAAGAAGTTCGAAACGCGATTGCTTGCGAAGATGCGAAATTTATTCAAAAAGCCGCTGGTGTTGGTAAAAATCCGCCGAGCGTGTAATTTTAGATTTAAAAGATAAAGTCGGAATGGCGATTTCGAAAACCAGATGGCGTTGGTGCTAACATTAGCTTAGCTTCAGATGAGGCTTTAGAAGCTCTGATTGCTCTTGGGTTTAATTTAAATGATGCAACAAAAGCATTAGAGCAAATCCCTCGTGATTTACCAACTGAAGAACGTATTACTTTGGCATTGAAAGCTGGAATTTAATTTTTGAAAAGAAAAAAGTTGCACATTTTGTGCAACTTTATTTAATAGGATAGATCCTGTTCTATTTTTGGAAAAATTTCATGAATATATTCAAGATCGATACTCTCGAGTTTCTCAAGCTTCTCAATCTTTAATTTTTATATTTATACTTTCCATCGCTTTTTAACCCAAATGAATCCTTCGCGAGAATCGATTACGAAAAGTTTAGCAGCTTCATTAATGTGGTCTGGAGTTTTTCATCTTTAAGGGCTATGACCCATACATTTTCAGGAATTTCTTCATTTCTCACATTAATTTTCTGAACAAAAAAATTCGACCACTCAGTTTACCGTGATAAATTAAATTTGCAATATTTTTTTGCTTTTTGCAAAAAAATATTTTTGTGCTAAAAACTTCTGAAGAGGTAACTGTAGTTACTTGTGTTTCCATAAGAACACCATCCTTTTTTTATGTACTTCTCTTTTTATAAGAGATATACTAATTATATCAATTTTTAAAAAAAGTCAAACTATGGTATAATATAAACAATGGCTATCGAGAGAATTATTGATGCGAATTTACACGAGGATGAACCGCAAGAGCAGCAGGTGGAGATTTCTTTACGCCCAACGAGTTTTGATGAATATATTGGTCAGGAGCGATTAAAAAGAATTTAAAGCTTGCAATTGATGCGGCAAAAAAACGTGGTGAAAGTATTGATCATGTCTTACTTTATGGTCCTCCGGGGCTTGGGAAAAACTACAATGGCGAATGTTATTGCGCGTGAAATGGGTGCAAATATTCGAATTACATCTGGCCCAGCAATTGAAAAAGCTGGAGATTTGGCATCTATTGTAACAAATTTACAAGATGGTGATATTCTTTTTATTGACGAAATTCACCGTATGCCACGTGCCGTTGAAGAAATTCTTTATTCTGCAATGGAAGACTTTAAACTTGATATTGTGATTGGTAAAGGGCCGGCCGCACGCTCGGTTCGGTTAGATTTGCCACATTTTACGGTTATTGGAGCAACCACCAGAACAGGAAGTTTAGCGGCACCACTTCGAGACCGTTTTTGGTCATATTTATAGATTGGAATTTTATACACCAGAAGAGATTTCGAAAAATTATTTTACGTTCAAGCAAAAATTTTTGGGGAGCAAAATTCAAGATGAAGCTTCGAAAAATTCTATCAACGAGAGCAAGGTTAACTCCAAGAATTGCAAAACCGAATTTTTAAAAGCGGGTTCGTGATTACGCTGATGTTAATGGTGATGGAATTATTGATTCGAAAACTGCTCAAAATGCTTTAAAAAAATGCTTGAAATTGATGAACTAGGGCTCGACGCAGCAGATAGAAATCTATTGAATTCGGTGATTAAAAAAATTACGGAACGCGGCCAGTTGGCTTTAAATACAATGGCTGCATTGACGGGCGATGAGGCTGCGACAATTGAAGATTTTTATGAACCGTATTTAATGCAGATTGGTTTTTTTACAAAGAACACCACGAGGAAGAATAATTACGAAAAAGCGTTTGAGCATTTAGGAAAGGAATTCAAAGATGAACGATAAGCAAAGCCTAGCCCAGAAATTTGGGGGAAAAATTGCCCAGAATCAGAACGAAAAATTTAAGTTTCGAAAATAGTCTGAGTGCGCCAATTCGAGTTCAGCCCGTTATGCAGGTTGAAGTTCCTGCTGGCGATCCACGCGTAATTAAAGCACGTCATGATCAATCGGTAAGAATGTATCCCGACATTACGGTTGATGAAGATGAATATGTGGTTCTTTTCGATGCGCCCGTCATTCGCTCGGCTATCTTTTAAATATTATTTTTAGCGCATTTATTGGTGTTTTTGCTAATTAGCGCGTGGATTATTATCTGTTTTATGCCGAATCCGCTATCAATTCCTGCAAACTTTAAGCCACAAATTTCTTTGATTTTTTTGGCTCAATTACGCTACTTTTTAATTATATTAACTTATGTTAATTATATCGTATATCGAGCGAATCGATTTGTAATTACGAATGAACGCGCAGTTCAATGGATTTCGAATACAATTATGAGCCAAAAAAAGCAGGTGATTAACCTTGAATCGATTGAAGATATTTCTTACTCTCGAGATGGAATTTTGCAGCATTTGTTTGATTATGGGACTGTAAAGTTAAGCACTGTTGGCGATGAATCGACTTACACTTTTCCGTTTTCACCAAATCCAGATAAAAAAGCAGAATTTTTGAGTGATATTGTTGAAGCGGCTCGTGAAAATCAAATGCTTTCTGATGAACTTTTTGAAGAAGGCGTAAAAATGAGCGTAAAATAATAAAAAAACGGCTTACAAATTTCGAAAGCCGTTTTTTTATTATTTAATTTCGAGATTTTTAATAAAAATCACCTTCTTTTTCTAATTTTGCTCGAAGTGTGAATTTTTTTACACTTACTGTTTTCACAGTCGGTTGGTTCGTAGTGATATTCACTTTTTTTCTTCATTAATTAAAAATTCCAGAAGGGTCGGTTAGAAGATTTGGTTCAATTCCTTTAACAACATTTTCATTGATTTTTTTCAGGATAATATCCGTTTTTCTTGTAATAAACTTCTTCTAAATTATAATAAATTTCATTAATTGAAAGTTTTCGAATTTGGTCGCGTTGAACTGCGAGAAGTTCAAATCTTTGCATTGTAAAAAAATTACACCAACAACGATTAAAAAAATATAATTACAACACAAATTTCAATAACTGTAAAAACCAGATTTTTTTCTTCATATATTTTTATTATATCACAATTTATTTTTGGTCTAATCAGTTTGAATTTATTAGAAAATTATGATAAAAATTTGTTTATTACTGTTTTAAAAATTGGTAAAAGTAAAATTAGGAGGGTGAAGAAAAATGATTGAAGTTCCTATTGGTATAGATTCTAATGGCGATATGGTTTTATGTTAGTATTATGGAATTAGACCAAAGATTTAGCCCTATTAATAATAAAAAAATAGCTGCAATACAAGCTGAAATTATAAAAAGAAGCTCGTATGAAATTAGCAAAACAAAAGGGTGCGATAGTTTTTTTGATTATTTTTTTAAGGTTCATTATGAGCCTTTTTTTCTTTTTCAAAAAAATAACCTTGAACATTTTGCTAAAAAAATGTTAAAAATAAAGATATTATTTTTAAGGAGAAAAATTTTTATGGCTAAAGCAAAAAACAGATACAGGAATGGCTGAAGATGGTAAAAAGCAAGCGCTAGATTTAGCGATTGCACAAATTTCGAAACAATTTGGCGATGGTTCAATTATGAAACTTGGTGAAAAATCATAAAGTTGATGTTGAGCTTCTACCATCAGGATGTTTAAGTCTAGATATTGCGCTTTGGTGGTGGCTACCCTAAGGGGCGAATTATTGAAATTTATGGACCAGAAAGTTCAGGAAAAACTACTTTAACACTCCATGCAATTGCTGAAATTCAAAAAAACAAGGTGGAACGGCAGCCTTTATTGATGCTGAGCATGCACTTGATCCAGCTTATGCCCGCAAACTTGGTGTTGATACTGAAAACTTGCTTGTTGCACAACCCTGATAATGGCGAACAAGCGCTTGAAATTACTGAGACTTTGGTGCGTTCAAATGCGGTTGATTTGATTGTGGTTGACTCGGTTGCGGCTCTTGTCCCACAGGCTGAAATTGATGGAGATATGGGTGACGCACATATGGGACTTCAAGCTCGTTTAATGTCGCAAGCGCTTCGAAAACTTACTGGAATCATTAATAAATCAAAAGCTACTGTAATTTTCATCAACCAAATTCGAATGAAAATTGGTGTGATGTTTGGAAATCCTGAAACTACAACTGGTGGTAATGCGCTTAAATTCTACGCTTCAGTTCGTGCTGATATTCGCCGAACAGCTCAAATTAAAAAGTGGTGATGATGTAATTGGAAACCGTACGAAAGTTAAAAATTGTGAAAAACAAGATTGCAGCACCGTTTCGAGTTGCCGAATTCGACATTATGTATAACGAGGGGATTTCGAAAACTGGAGATATTATAGATTTAGCAGTTGAACATGAAATTTTTAGGAAAAATCTGGTGCATTTTTATAAATATAATGACCAAAATATTGGTCAAGGTCGTGAAAAACGCTAAACGATATCTGCTTGAAAAATCCAGATGTAATGTCAGAGATTGATGCTAAGGTTCGAGCAAAAAAATTCGTGGTGAAGAATTTGTTAAAGAAACTCAAACGAAGAAAAAAACTGAAGAATAAAATAATTAGCCCGATAAATTTGGGCTAATTTGATTTTAATTTTTATGGCATTAGATATTTTTGATCATAGTGATTTTGAATATAAAAAAGATAAAAAAATAGCTCTCAAGAAGCTACTTTTAAGGATGGTTTTTATAATTACAGATATAAAAACAAGCAGTTAAAAAAATCAAAAATCGGGTAAATATTTTTTTGTGAATGGAAAATATTGTTTTTCACTAGATATTTTTTTCAATTAACTCAATTAAATATTAAAGTTGGATCTAAATTTACAAAAAAACTGAAATCGAAAAATCTTGAACAGCAGGGTGAATTTGGCAAGCTTTTATGCTTTCGCTTTAAATTATTGCTTAATGAGACCACATTCTAAAAAAAGGAAATTAGCGATTATTTATGGAAAAAAACTTTTGAATCGTAAGCTTAAAAATCGTAAAACTGGTGAATTTTATGAAAAAAAGGATTTTTCGAAAATCTCAGTTGAACAAGTTTTTGAACCGATTGATTGAAAAAAATATATTGATGATGAAAAGTTTGCTAAATTCTGGGTTGAAAATCGTAATCAGAGAAAAAGGTAGCTCAATTAAAAAAATAAAAATCTGAATTATTCTCAAAAAGGTGTCTCTTCAGATATTATTGAACAGGTTTTTAAGTGAATCAAATCGAAATGATGAGGATGAGATTCAAAAAAATAATCACTAAAAAAAGCTAAAAAAATATACAGATGAACAAAAAGTTAATTGCTTATTTGGCTCGACAAGGTTTTTTTCTTTTGATGAAATTAAAAAGGCAATTTCGAAAGAATAATTTTTAATCTCGAAAGGGATTTATATAATTTGGCACAAAATTCTCAGTTTTTTTCTGCTCGTTTTTTTGTGGGGCTTCTTCTTTATCGTGGCGAATTGTGATAGTGTCGTCACTTATTGCAACAATTTGAGATCGGTGGATTGTTAAAGCTGGGTCGTTTAATGATTTTAAAAAATGGCCGTTTTACGATTAATTGTTGAACTGAAAAATCAGCTAAACTTAAAGTGTAGTCAATTATTTTACCAATTTTTGAACCTTTTTTTCATCTTCAACTTTAAGATTTAAGATATCAAAAATCAAGGTCAATTATTTCTTTAATTTTAATTACATCTATTGGGAGAATAAAATCTTCACCAGAGTCGATAATAAATCCAATCCTTGAAAGCTCACGAATATCAGCGATTCGGATTAACATTTCTTCGTTCGAAAAAGAATTAGCTTTTAATTGGTAAGCTAAAAATTTGTAAATTTTTCAGGATTAATAATCGCATTGCCGGTTAGGGCAAGTTGTGAGCCAGTTTGTAGCCCCATAATTGGTGTGTTTAGTAATTTTGAAGCTAAAATTAACATAATTATTTATAATTTTAACAAATTATTGTTTTAAAAATCCAGTTTTCCGCATTAATTCTGGTAGAATTGTTTCGTTTTTGTAGAACCTTCGCTAAACCATCTAATTTCATATTTCTAAAAATTATTTGTTGAAAGAATTTCTTCAATTTCAACTGAAGTTGGCTTAATTTGAATTAAATTTTTAATTTCTTTTTGAAATCTCGCCGTTGATTAAACTTAAAAACTTCAAAAAAATTGCAGTATTTCCAGAGAAAGCTAATTCGTAATTTTTCTTTTTTTCGAATAATTGGTAATTCTAAAAATAGCATTTGAAGAAGTTGAGAGTTTATTTTTGGGTGAACTTTATCGCGAAAATCTTTTTCTAATTGATGGATTTTTGCTCCCGTAGTTTTAAATTCCTGTAAAAATCAGCGAAGATTCTTCTTTTGAGATTTTGGTTTTTGAAATTGCTTTTTTTCGAAACTGTACGAATTAAAGTTTGTGATATCATTCCTAGAACATTTGCACTAATTAAAAAAATGGTTCAATTCCAAGATAATTTAAGAATGGGATAATTTCACCTATTTTTTTGAACCGGAAGGCTTGCGATAATAAATTTTCCTCGCATCGAAGCGTCGAAAAATGAGCTCGGCAGTTTTGGAGTCTTTCAGATTATCAATATATAAAAATATCAGGATTTTTGACTCAGAGCTGATTTAGTCATTTCAAAAATAATCTAAACCAATTCTTGGGTTAATTTCAGTCTGGTTAATTCCTGAAATCGTTTTTTTCAATATTTTTTTCAATTGTAACAATATTTTTTTCGCTCGAATTCAATTCATTTAAAAATTGAGAAATTGGTTGTATTTTTTTCCTTCACCAATTGTAAAAAAATAATTCCGCGTGGTTGTCTTAGAATCTGTTGAACTTGTTGTAAGTTTTTCACCCCAAAGTCCAATTTCGTTGAGTTTTCTAACACTTTTTTTCGGGCTCGAATTAACCTTAGAGTAACTTTTTCACCCAAAAAAACTGGAGTTGTGGAAATCCGAATCCGAGCTTCTCCGTGTCGAATTGTAGCGGATTGTGGAAAAGTTTTTTCGCTAAAATTTAAACCGCCAAGGTGTTTGAAGTATTTAGCTAATTTTTGGCAAAAAAATCTTTCGAAAAATCATTAACAGTTTTTTTAGAACACCGTTAATTCGAAAACGGACCAAAGTTGAATCTTCTCTTGGTTCAATATGTACATCAGTCGCATGCAGATTTAGGGCATTTTCAATAATACTTTCGGCTGCAAATTTAACTGAATTTTCGAACTTAATCTCTTTAATTTTCGAAATTTTCCCACCTTCTTTCATTGTCTAAATTTTTAACATAATCGATTTAAAAAACGCAAGTGTGGTAAAATAAATTTATATGAAGAAAAATAGTCGTGGCAGTTTCTGGTGGCGTGGATTCGGTGGTTTTGCTGGATTTTTAGTGCATTTTTTTCGAAATAAAAATGGGCAAAAAAATGGCTTGAAGAAAAACTTAATTGTTGCGCATTTTGAGCATGGAATTCGCGGAAAAGAAAGTCAAGAAGACTGTGAATTTGTTCGAAGATTAGCAGAAAAAAAGATAGATTGAAGTTTGAATTTAAAACATGGAAATTTGGGCGAAAAATTCAAGTGAAGAACGGGCCAGAAATGCTCGATATATTTTTTTGCGAAAAAAATTGCTAAACGCGAAAAATGCTATAATTTTTACGGCACATCATAAGAATGATTTGGCGGAAACTTTTGCACTAAATTTGGCACGTGGTGGTGGTTGGCGCATGGTGGCGTGTTTTGATTCTTCAGATATTGAACGGCCATTTTTACGATTTTCAAAAATCAGAAATTATGAAAAAATAGCAAAAGAAAAAGGTTTAGAATGGCGAGAAGATTCAACTAATTTTAGCCAGAAATATACGCGTAACCGAATCCGTAAAAAATGTAAAAATTCAGCGAAGAGGATCTGGATAGAATCTTTAAAAATTTGGCAAAAAGCAAATTAAAAATCAAATATGAAATTGATGTGCTAGTTAAAGACATTTTTGCCGAAAATTAGTGACGGCCAAAAGTTTGAGCGAGAGTTTTTTTGCACGAATTCAGATGAAGTTTGCTACGAAATTCTGCGCGAAATTATGATTCATCAATCCGGAAAAAAATTCCGCTTTCAAAACAAGTTTGGGATTTTTTTGCATGCGATTCGAACTTTTAAAAATGAATCAAAAACACAAATTTTAGGTGGGCATGAAGTTATGTTTTCTAGAAATTACTGGAGTTTTACACCTACTATAATTAGTAGATAAATATTTTATCTAGCTTAAAAAGCGATCTAAAAAAATTTTGCATTGATGAAATTTTGGCTCGAATTAGGGGTGAATAATTTATGAGGTTCATTAGAGCCTCTTTTTTTCTTTTTCGGTTGAAAAACGCTTTAAAAATTTGTTAAAAATAGTAAGAGTTGAATGACCGGAAAGGAAGATGATGAAAGATAAGAAAAAAACAATAATTTTAAGAAGCTATCTCTGAATATTATTTTTTTGGGTGGTAATTATAGCTATTTTTGGTGGAATTTGGGTGAGCCAAAAATATTTTTTTCAAATAAATTAAAAAGAAGTTGCTATTTCAGATGTGATCTTGCGCTAATAAAGGTGAGATTTCGAAACTAGAAATTCAAGGAAATGATGTAAAAGTCACTAAAAAAGGTGATAAAAAAAGCTACTGAAAAAAATCGGTTAAAGAGAGCGGAACAATTTATGAGCAAGGTCTCGAAAAAAGGTAAAACTACTGTAGAAGTTATACCAGTTGATAATTCTTCAGAAATAATTTGGAATTTAACAGTTATGATTGTACCAATTATTGCGATTGTAGCTCTTTTATGCTAATTATGCGTTCGGCAACTGGTCAAAAATTCGCAAGCGATGAATTTCGGCAAATCTCGAGCAAAAACTTTACGGTGAAGATAAAAAGAAGATTAAATTTGAAGATATTGCTGGAAATGAAAATGCTAAACAAGATTTATATGAAGTTGTTGATTTCTTAAAAGATCCTAAAAAAATACCAAAAAAATGGGTGCAAAAAAATCCCAAGTGGTGTTTTGATGGTTGGAAACCCAGGAACTGGTAAAAACAATGTTAGCTCGTGCTGTTGCGGGTGAGGCAAAAGTTCCATTTTTCTCGATTTCAGGTTCAGAATTTATGGAAATGTTTGTTGGTGTAGGTGCTTCACGTGTGCGAGATTTGTTTTCGAAAGCAAAAAGAATGCTCCAGCGATCATCTTTATTGATGAAATTGATGCTGTTGGTCGAAAGCGTGGATCTGGAATGGGCGGAGGCCATGATGAACGTGAACAAACCTTGAACCAAATTTTTGGTGGAAATGGATGGTTTTCGAAAAAGATACTGGTGTTATTGTTTTAGCTGCAACTAACCGTGCTGATGTGCTCGACCCAGCCCTTCTTCGACCTGGCCGATTTGATCGCCGTGTAGAAATTTCTCTTCCTGAAAGAAAAGATCGTTTAGCAATTTTAGAGGTTCATTTTTAAAAATAAAAAAAGTTGATGAATCTGTTGATTTGAATGCATTAGCAAAGAAGACTGCCGGCTCTGCTGGTGCCGACCTTGCGAATATTGCGAATGAAGCAGCTATTTTTAGCAGCTCGAAATAACCGAGATATCATTACTAATGATGATCTTACGGAAGCTTTCGAAAAAGTGGCGATTGGTCCAGAGCGAAAAATCAAAAGTTATGAGCGATTTAGAACGTGAAACTACCGCTTGGCATGAAGCTGGCCATGCTGTTGTTGGTCATGTTTTACCAGATTCGGACCCGGTTCATAAGGTTACGATTATTCCGCGTGGTGGAACTGGTGGTGTAACATGGTTCTTGCCGCCAGAAGACCGAAGCTATACAAATATTTTCGAATATAAAGATATCTTGGCGCCGCAATGGGTGGTCGTCAAGCGGAAATGTTAATCTATGGTGAAGCTGGAATTTCAACCGGAGCATCAAGCGACCTTCGAAATGCAACTGATATTGCTCGAAATATGGTGATTGAATTTGGTATGGGCGAAGATCTACTTGATCAAGTTTTTCATGAAGAAAATTCTGGAATGTTCTTTGACAAAAATGACTCGCGAGCGACCATATTCTGAAAAAAACAGCTGAAAAAAATTGATGCAGAAATTGCTAAATTAATTAAAGAGGCCGTTGAGCGTGCTGCCGCAATTCTTAAAAGCGAATAAAAAAACCGCTCAAAGAATTAACAGATGCACTTCTTGAAAAAGAAACCCTTGATGAAAAAGAAGTTGCTGAAATTTTTAAAAAATGCTAAATTGCCTAAGGAAGCAAAAACTTCACGATTAATTATGAAATCAAAAGTTAGATCAATTGTTTCGAAAGCTAACTCAAGATTAACAGTAAAATTTGCAGCAATCGTTCTTGCGAGCTCGACGCTTTTGTCGAGCTTGTTAGGCTTTTTGCGAGATAGGCTTTTAAATTCGTATTATTTAGATTCTTATCCAGATGGAATTGATGCTTATACGGTAGCTTTTACGATTCCTGATTTTTATGTTTTTTTCATTTTTGGTTTCGGGCGCTTTAAGTGTAACATTTATTCCAGTTTTTAACCAGCGAATGGCGAATCGAAATAAAAATCTGCTTTGGGAATTAAGCTCGAGTATTTTTAAATCTGTTAGCACTTTTAACTTTAGCGACATCTGTTTTAATTATTATTTTCGCAGAGCCTTTAGTTAAATATATTGTTGGCCCAGGGTTAAGTGAATCTTCTCGTTCTTTAGCTATATCAATGATGCGTGTGATTGCAATTAATCCATTTCTTTTTGCGATTGCAACAGTTTTGACAAGTGTTCAGCAAGCAATTGGAAGATTTACTTTTTTTCGGCTCTTGCGCCTGCAATTTACAATATTGGAATTATTATCGGAACAGTATTTTTTTCACGAATGGAATTAATATTTTTGGTATTCAAATTTTTTTGAAGGCGGAATTATGGGTGTGGCTATCGGAGTTGCCTTTGGATCGGTTTTGCAACTTTTGATTGCAGCGGCTGGTTTGATTGGTGTTGATTTTAAGTATCAATTCCGAATTTTCTGGAAAAAAATAGAGGATTTCAGCAGGTAATGAAGCTCCTACCAACGCGCTCAATGGATCAAGGTTTAGACTATGTAAAATTCGATTGTTGAAACAAATATGGCAAGTCGAATGGGTTCGGGAACAGTTCGTGCTTATTCGCAAAGTTTAACTCTTCAAATGATGCCGGTAAACTTAATTGGCGTGGCGATTTCTACTGCTTTTTCCCAAATTTAACTGAAAGATTAGCAATCGGCCGAAAAGATCTCTTTTCGAAAAGATTTACAATCAGCTCTTCGAATGATTATTTTCTTAGCTTTGCCAGTTTCGGTTTTGTTCTTCTTTTTGCGTGGCTATATCGTTAGTTTTATTAAAAAAACGGTGGTGATGATTTAATTGCCGGACTTTTTGGGGGTTCTTGTTCTTTCAATTTTTGCACGTTCGATTTATCATATTGCAGCAAGGAGTTTTTACGCAATGGAAGATACAAAAAACACCATTTTATATCTCGTTGGTTGCAATTGGTTTGAATATTGTTTTTGGCGATAATTTTTAGCTTAATTTTTTTAAATTTGGTGCTTATGGTTTAGCTTTGAGCGCAAGCGATTGGTGCAGTTCTTGAAATTGTGATTTTACTATTTTTTTGATGCGAAAAAGAATTGATGGGCTTTTTTTGACGCGCAATTTCTTTTTAGGGATTTTTTTCGAATGGTGATTGCTAGTGCTACAGCTGGTTTAATTTGTTATTTAATGGTGGTGAGAATGCCTTTGCTTGGCTCTGATTTACGATTCTTCTCAACTTTTTCCAAAAATTTATATTTATCGGATTAGTGAGTTCAACGACTTATATCTTGGTTGCAAAATTATTAAAACTTGAAGAAGCTGAGCCGATTATTTCGCAAATTAAAAAGATGATTTTCGTGCAAGTTAAGATTAAATAATTTGCCTAAACTTTAAAAAAATCTGTTAAAATATAGAAAGTTTATGAATTTAGAAAAAGATTAGAAATTTTTTTGTATTATTGCTCATATTGATCACGGTAAGTCGACCTTAGCTGACCGAATGATGGAAATTACCGGTACTGTTCAAAAAAACGTGATATGAAGTCGCAGCTTTTAGACTCGATGGATTTGGAGCGCGAAAAAAAGGAATTACAATTAAACTTGCTCCTGTAACAATGAATTGGCAGGGGATAGAATTAAATTTAATTGACACTCCTGGACATGTTGACTTTTCCTATGAAGTTTCGCGTTCTCTTCAAGCTTGTGAAGGTGCAATTTTAGTAGTTGATGCTTCACAAGGGATTCAAGCACAAACTCTGGCTAATGTTTATCTTGCAATGGCGGCCGATTTAAAAAAATTATTCCAGTTTTAAATAAAATTGATTTACCCGCAGCGGATATTCCGCGAGTTTCGAAAAGAAGTTATCAATCTTTTTAGGTTGTGATGAAAGCGAAATTTTACATATTTCAGCTAAAAACAGGAATGGGTGTTGAAGAAGTTTTAAATGCGGTGATTGAGAAGATTCCTGCACCAAAGGAGATTTAATGAAACCACTAAAAAGCTTTAATTTTTTTGATAGTTATTATGATGATTACCGCGGTGTAATTTTGTACGTGCGTATTTTTCGGGTGAGCTAAAAAAAGGGTGAAGAAATTAAAATGATGGCGACAGATTCGAAAAGGTTTGGCGCTAGAAATTGGTAAGCTTCAGCCAAAAAAATGACACCATACGATAAAAATGAGTGCGGGTGAGATTGGCTACATTGTGACTAACTTAAAAACTACCCGTGAGGCAAAAAGTTGGTGATACTGTAACTCTTTCTGAAAAAAATCCTGCTAGCGAGCCTCTACCTGGTTATCAAAACGTTCAGCCGTTTGTTTTATGCTGGGTTTTTTTCCCAGTTTCAAATGAAGATTATCAAGATTTGAAAGATGCGGTTGAAAAAAATTAAGCTTAAGTGATTCTGCACTTCAATTCGAACCGGAAAAATTCGCCAGTTTTAGGTTTTGGTGTGCGAATTGGCTTTCTTGGCCTTCTTCATATGGATATTGTTCGTGAGCGTTTGGAACGTGAATATGACTTAGATTTAGTGGTAACCAACCCTTCAACCGACTATCATGTAATTTTAACAACAGGTGAAGAATTAGATATTAAAAGTGCTGCTGATTTACCTGATCAAACAAAAAAATTTCTGAAATTCGTGAGCCGTGGATTAAAGGCGAAATTGTGGTGCCAAAAGACTATGTTGGTGCTGTAATTCAGCTGATTGTTTCGAAACGTGGCTTACAAAAAGAATTTGAGCTATATTGATGAACGTGTTTTTGGTTTCTTTCGAAGCGCCACTCGCTAACCTTTTAACCGATTTTTATGACCAGCTAAAAAGCGTTACATCTGGTTATGGGTCATTTAATTATGAGCTTTGGGATTATTTGGTAGAAGATTTAGTACGCGTGGATTTTTTTATGTTGCGGGCGAAATGGTTGATGCGCTTTCGGTGATGTGCCATCGTTCAGAAAGTGTGCGGATGGGTCGTGAAATTACAACAAAATTGAAAGAAGTGATTCCGAGACAGAATTTCCAGTGGCGATTCAGGCGGCAATTGGTGGAAAAATTCATTGCACGAGAGAATATTTCGGCTTATCGAAAAGATGTGACGGGTTATCTTTATGGTGGTGATGTTTCTCGAAAGAAGAAATTGCTCGCCAAGCAAAAAAACGTGGTAAAAAGCGAATGAAGAAATTTGGAAATGTTGAAATTCCGAGCGAAGCTTTTACTGTAATGCTAAAACGAGATTAAAAGAGGTTTTTAAAAAGCCTCTTTTTTTATTTTTTTATACTTGACAAAAATATATCGGGGGGTAAAATGATTATGTAATAATTAATATTTTATAAAGGGAGTTTCTAATGAAAGAAGAAAAATCAACTGTAGAATCTAATGACGATAACCAGCTAAATAGAATATCTTCAAAAAACTAAATCTGAGAAGCCGTTCTATAAAAAAAGCTTGGTTTTTGGATTGTTATAGTTGTAATTATTGCTATTGGTAGCCAATATAAACAGCCTGAAAAAGTTGGTGAAAATAAAAATTCTGGACCAAACGGATCATCTCAAACTCAAAACAGTGAGAAGAAGAAAGAAGAAAAAACTGAATTCAATGTTGGTGATATAATTGCGTTTGACGGAAAAAGAATTAACTGTTGAAAAGGTTGAGCGAAACTGGAATTCTGGAAATTCTTATCTAAAGCCAAAAGATGGCAAAGAATATGTAAAAGTTTCAGTAAAGATTGAAAATAAATCTGAAACTGAGATGAACTATAATGTTTTCGAATTTAAGGCTGAAGATTCTAACGGTGCTGCTGAAAAAAATGCTGATATGCAAACTTATAGCCTACCAGATAGTCTTGGCTCTGGTGATTTAGTAAAAAGGTGGTAAAAAGAGCGGTTCGATGATTTTTGAAGTTCCTGCTGGTTCTTCATTAAAACTCCATTATCAACCATCATTTTGGTCTAATAAAAAAAGTTATTGTTAATCTATAATAAATTTTTTTAAAAACGGGCTTACTGTGAGCTCGTTTTAATTTGCTAAATTACTTTAAAAAAATGCTAAAATATAAATAGTTATGTTAGCTTATAAAAAAATAGATTTCATGGTCATGGTAGCTTGCGTTATGTCTATTCAAACGGAACTTCAGTTCGTACACAAAAAATTACCGTGAAATTTATGCAAAAATCCGCACCGTAAAGATTCACGTTTTTGCGGTTGTAGTTTCGAAAAAGGTTTTAAAAGAGTGCGGTTGGTCGAAATCGAATTCGCCGGCGAGTTTATGAAATTATTCGAAATGAATTACCAAAAATTGATGGCACTTTTTGACGTTATAGTTATGATTTTTCATAAAAGCATAAAAGATATTTCGCATGAAGAACTTAAAGAAACTATAATTGATATCTTTAAAGAGGCTGATTTTTTTATTGTAATAAGTAGTAGAAAGTAGTATAATAATAGATATGAACTTGTTTGAATTATTTATTACTCAGCCAATTTTGAACCTATTATTAGTGATTTATAACTTTATTGGCGACTTTGGTTTCACAATTATTATCTTCACTTTAATTGTGCGATTTTTGATGTGGCCGCTTACAAAAAGTCAACTTCATCAATCAAAAGTTATGCGAGAACTTCAGCCAGAATTGCAAAAAAATTCGCAAAAAAATTCGAAAGGTAATAAACAAGCTGAAACTTTACAGATGATGGAGCTTTATCGCCGTCATAATTTCAAGCCATTTCGTTCAATGATGACGTTATTTATTCAGCTGCCAATTCTGTTAACTTTCTTTAGTGTAATGCGAATTGTAGTGAATACGCCTGATCAAATTTCGAAATGGGTGTATCAGCCGGTTGCGCAAAATGAGTCGCGTGAGTGATGTTATTTCAAGCAAAAACTTGAACCAAAAATTCCTTGAGTTATCGACTTAACAGATACGGCTGTACCTTTAAATGACCTTTCAAGTGGTTTTATGATGGTGATTTTTAGTGGGACTAACACTTTCGCAGTGGTATATGGTTCGGGCAGACTCAGCCGAAAAATGGTAATCGGCGGGTTCGTGATATTTTTTTAAGGAAGCAGCAGAAGGAAAAAGAGCCAAATCAGGCAGAACTTAACGCTGCCGTAAATTCTAATATGAATTTAATTCTCCCAGTAATTTTATTCTTTTCTTATGATGGGGCTTTTATGGTGCTTTTGATTTTTCTATTACTTAATTTCGAATATTATTCAAATTATTCAGCAAAAATATATTTTTCTCAATTGATTCAAAAAGAGATGGAAGAAATTGCTCAGGAATCTCCAAAAATAAGCTTAAAAAAATGCGAAAGAAGCAATCATTGTAAAAAAATACAGCATCTAAGCCGATAAAGAAAAAAATTCGAAAGAAAAAAAGGCGGAACGAATATTCGAAGAATTAAAGCGAAAGATGGAAAAACGGAGGTAATATGAATCGAGAAGAATCAATTGTTTTTTTGCACAAAAGTTTTTGGAAGATATTTTGAGCTTTTTTGGAGTCAACTTGGCGGTTCGTTCAACTGCTGATGATGAAATTATCCAGCTTTCAGTTCCTTCAAGCGAACTAAACTCTTTATTTATTGGTCGTGATTCTGGAAATTTGCGTTCATTACAATTTTTTTAATTTCACGAGCGCTTGAGGCTAAAAAATGCTGAAATTCACCGTGTAAATATTGATGTTGCAGATTATAAAAAACAACGAGCTCAAAAAATTACTGAAAAAGCTGAAAAATGGATTGAACAAGTTCGAAAAACTGGCGAGCCTTATCGATTAAATTTGAACCCAACCGACCGCTTCACTGTTCATAAATTAGCTCAAGATTATTCAGATATCGAAACACATTCTGAAGGTGAAGGTCGCGAACGACAATTAATTATTTCGAAAAAAATAAGTCTTTTGAAGGCTTATTTTACTTTTGTTTTTAGTTAAAAATGGCTTACAAATCAGTTATAAATTTCTTCGGTAAATAAATAATATGTTTAATCTTTATTGAAGACAACTTTTTGTAAAGGATAAAGTTCCAGATTAAGCTGAAGACGGTAGCGATAAGCTTTGAAATTAAAAAGCGATATTTTTTTGGATTTTTTTAAAAATACTTTCGAAAAAAATGGTAAAGTTAGAAAAAAATTATCACACCTTGAATAACCCAAAAGTCCAAAAAAAGTGTTACAATAATAAAAAGTGCCATTTCTCGAACAAGTTCTTTTTGCTTTTTGAAACTGATTTAAAAAGTGATTTTCTTATTTAAACTAAAGCTATTTATAAAAGTAATCCCAGTTGAGAAAATGTTTGCAATTAAAGAGCTAATTCCAAGAGAAGTTAGCCCAAAAAGAATTACAAAATCTAGAATTGTATTCAACCCGCCAATTGTTGCAAACCAAAAATTCTTAGCTATTTTTTTAGCTTTTTAGTAGATTTTTCATGGTTGAATTCCTTGATTTCTTGCGCTAGATAAACGGGGGCGATTTTTGCTTTCGATGAAAAATTCGACCAATATATTCGCCTAAAATTCCAATTGAGAGGAGCTGAATCCCACCAAGAAAAAAAGAATTACTGACATAATTGAAGTATAACCGTCACCAGTTGGAACGCCAAAAAGTGGGCGAATTAGCAAAAAAGCAATCCATAAAAATGCAGCAATTGAAATGAAAAATCCTGTAATTGTAGCAATGCGAAGTGGTGCAACAGTAAAGCTGGTGATTCCTTCAATTGCGAGATTGAAAAGTTTTGCATAATTCCATTTTGTTTCGCCAGCTACACGTGCATCGCGTTTATAAGTAATTTCTTTCTTTCGAAAACCAACCCAAGAAAACATTCCTTTGGTATAACGGTTGGTTTCGCGGAGAGTTTTTAGGGCTTCGACTGCACGGCGGTCGAGAAGTCGAAAAATCGCCAGTGTCGCGTTGAATTTCAATTTGTGAAATTTTATCAAGTATGCTGTAGAACCATTTTGAAGTTTGCTTTTTAAGCCAAGTTTCACCATCACGAGATTCACGTTTAGCATAAACATCATCAAAACCTTCTTCCCAGAGGTTGATCATTGCAGGAATTAACTCTGGTGGATCTTGTAAATCTGCATCAATAATTACTAATGCATCTCCTTTTTGCATAATCAAAACCTGCCAACATTGCATTTTCTTTTTCCAAAAATTTCGGCTTAAATTAATGTAGGAAATCCGCGAATCTTTTTGGCCTTCACTTCTAATAATTTCCATTGTTTTATCTTTCGAACCGTCATTAATAAAAAAAGAAATTCAAAAATCATATTTTGAAGTATTTTTGCTAAAAGGTTGAGCCTTTCGAAAAAGTTTTGGTAGAGCTTTTTTTCTTCATTATAAGCTGGAATCATGATTGTAATAAGTTTCTTCATAGTAATTATATTATAGCACAAAATCACCAAAAAATATAACCAAAAATATTGAAATTTTATTTGTCTTATGCTAAAAATTGGTTTAGGAGAAATAAAATGAAAATAAATACACAAAATACCAAAAAAACTAAAACTATTATTTTTGCTGCATTTTGTAATTTTGCTGGTCGCTGGTGCTGGTGGAATTTTCTGGTGGGTAAATTCAAATTCTCAAAAATAATGAGAAAAAAAGAAGAAAAATACTTCAAAAAGTTGAAGAGAAAAAAAGAAGATTCGAAAAATCTGAAGAAACTAAAAACAAGAAGCTGCAAAGGAAATAATTGATTCGAAAAACTAAAAAAATACTAATACTGATCGCGCTGAAGGAACCGTTGAATCCTCAGGCTATACAAATTTTCCAACGTATACAACTGTGCAAGTTGAAGATGGTGCGGTTCGTGTTGCTGGGCAGATTTCAGGGCTTCTTTATGATGATGGAAATGGTAAATGTTCATATACTCTAACGCATTCTGATGGAACTAAAATTGAACTTTCAACCGAAATTTTAGAGAGTCCAAATAATAAATATTGTAAGGCAGTTTCGAAAAAAATTAGTGATAGTGAATTTAAAACTGGAAAAATGGACAGCAGTAACAACTTATAAAAAAATTCAAAAGCAAAAAAGCAAGAAGGAAGGTCGGATGCTCAAAGTTTTACAATCGAGAAGTAGAGAATTTAAAAAGTCGATTTTAATGGGTGTACCAGTTGTGGCAGTTATTGTTTTTAGCGCTCTAGCCATATTTAGAAATCTTTCTAACGCCGTTAAAGCAACTGATTTTTAATCCTGGCCGAATTATCGATGACAGTATCTTTTATAATAAAGATGCAATGAATGTGCAGCAAATCCAAAGCTTTTTAAATAAGCAAGTTGGTAATTGTGATACTTGGGGTACTGGCCCTTCTGGACGAAATGATGGTAGGACTGCTGCTCAATTTGCTGCTGCACAAAATTCGAATTATTGGCATAAGCCTCCATATGTATGTATAAATAATTACCATGAAAACCCGAACACTGGTGAAACTTCTTTCGAAAAAGGTGGCGGTTCTTTCGAAGGTGGAATTTCGGCGGCACAGATTATTTATGATGCGGCTCAGAAATATGGAATTAACCCGCAAGTTTTGTTGGTTTTTACTAAAGAAAAGAATCTCTCAATTTATTAGATGATAATTGGCCAGTAAAAAAACTCAATATAAATATGCGATGGGCTATGCTTGCCCAGATTCTGGACCTGGATTTTCTGCTGCTTGTGCGGATTCGAAAGCTGGTTTTTATAAACAAATGACTTTGGCAGCTTGGCAGCTAAAATATTATAAAGACCATCATAAAGATGGTGGTTATTCGCTAAAGCTTGGATGGAATAATATTCAATATTCACCAAATCCAGCTTGCGGTACAAAACGTGTTAATATTGAAAATATTGCAACTTTAAGTTTATATATTTATACGCCGTATGTTCCGAATGACTCAGCGCTAGCAAATTATCCGGGGACTTCACATTGTGGAGCTTATGGAAATCGTAATTTCTTTATGTTCTTTAACCAGCTATTTGGTTCAACTCTTGAAAGTAAAAAGAATACATAGTGGAATATATGAAAGATATATTGAGCTAGGTGGCGAAAAAGGATATCTTGGTGATGTAGATTCTGAATTTTTCAAGACCGATAAATCAATATTCCAAAGGTTTAAAAATGGTTTCATAATTGGAAGCGATAGTACTGGATATTGGGAAAAACTATGGTAAAATTAGACAAAGATATTCTGAACTAGGGTATGAACATGGTAAGATGGGATTACCGCTATCTGGATATTTTAATATTATCAATAATGGTCGTGCACAAAAAAATATCAGAATGGTTTCATAATTGGAAGCGATAGTACTGGATATTGGGAAAGTATTGAGCTAATTAGGGATAAATATGCTCAATTAGGGTATGAACATGGTAAGATGGGATTACCTATAACACAAGAATTTTTCAACTATTAGCGGTGGGTGGTTCCAAAAAAATATCAGAATGGTTTTATTATAGGTAGTCCAAAAATCTGGATATCATGAAAGTTATGGTAAAAATACGCGAACGCTGGAATAAGATTAGTAATGAAAAAGGTGCTTTAGGATTTCCTATTAGTGATGTTATTGAAGAAAAAGGTTATAAGATACAACACTACGAGAAAGGCGATATTATAGGAAACGATAATTTAGGATATTGGGAAATCCAGGGTGATGTATTTAAATTCTATAATTCATTAAATGATACACAGAAAGATAAACTCGGCTTACCATTAAAGAGTGAAGCATGGAACAACGGTAAATGGACTCAGCATTTCGAAAGAGGATCAATTACTGGCGTTGGTAATAAATATATATTAAAAATAGATAAATAGCAGTTAAAACAGCAGAGATGCTGTTTTAACTTATTAAAAATCTAGAAAGCTAGCTATTTCCAGGTGTTAAAATAGTTTAGTATTGGAGTGTTAGGCGATATATGATATAATTAAAAAGCATAATGATTAAAAATAGGATTTTTGAAAAGAGGAATCGGGTTCTGCTTGCAGAACTCGTTAAAACAGATTTTAAGTTAAGGTATCAAGGCTCAGCTCTGGGAATTTTTATGGTCAGTTCTTAAGCCACTTATGATTTTTGTGGTGATGTATTTTATATTTGTAAAAATTCTTGCGTATTACTGATCCTTCAATTCCAAAACTATGCAATAACCTTACCCTTGGTCTCTCTTTTGGGGATTTTTTTACCGAAGCGGTTACTTTGGGAATGAATTCAATTGTCGCTCGTGGTGATTTGATGCGGAAAATTAATTTTTCCAAAATATATCGTGATTATTTCTTCAATGGTGAGTGCTTTAATTTCACTTTCAATCAATCTTTTAGTGGTTTTAGCTTTTTGCAATTTTTGCTGGTGTAAAATTCCAATGGTCTGTTTTAATTTTGCCATTTAACATTATACTTCTTTTTGCTACAGCTTTTTGGTTTAGCGTTAATTTTATCAACTCTTTATGTTAAATTCCGTGATATTTCACATATCTGGGAAAGTATTTATGCAGATTTTAGTCTATTCAATGCCAATTATGTATCCAATTTCAATGGTTACAAAAGTTTCAATTTTTGGAGTTTCGATTGCGAAAATCATGATGCTTAACCCGATTACGCTTGCAATTCAAGACATTCGTCACAATCTAATCGCTCATGAAACACCAACTTTCTGGACACTTTTCGAAAAATTACTGGTTTGCGTTAATTCCAATTTTGATCACAACTCTATTAGTAACTTTTTGGACTATGGTATTTTAATAAAAAAATTCGAAAAAATTTGCGGAGATTATGTAATGGGAAAAATACGCTTTAGAAGTAAAAATGTTTCGAAAAAGTTTTCATTTACCAACAGAACAGGCGAGTGGTATTAAACAGGCTTTTGTAAACTGGACCAAAGGGAATTAAAGGCTATAAAGAACAAAAAGTTCTTAAAGATATTTCATTCAAGGTTAAAAAAGGTGATTTTTATGGTATTGTTGGGCGAAATGGTTCAGGAAAATCTACATTACTTAAAATTATTTCGCAAATTTATACGCCAGAGAGTGGTACAGTAAAAGTTGACGGAACTTTGGTTCCATTTATTGAACTTGGTGTTGGGTTTAATCCAGAACTTACTGGCCGTGAAAATATTTATTTGAATGGTGCACTTCTTGGTTTTTCGAAAGAAGAAATTTCAGCAATGTATAATGAAATTGTGGAATTTGCTGAGCTTGAAGAATTCATGGATCAGAAATTAAAGAATTATTCTAGCGGAATGCAAGTTCGTTTAGCTTTTTCAATCGCTATTAAAGCTCAAGGTGATATTTTAGTGTTGGATGAAGTTTTAGTGGTTGGTGATGAAGCTTTTCAGCGTAAATGTAATGATTTTTCGAAAAATATTAAGAAAGATAAAACTAAAAACTGTTATCTTAGTTACACATTCAATGGCGGATGTTAAAAAGTATTGCAATAATGCTATCTTTATTGCAGATGGTATGATAAATGAATCTGGTGATGTTGATAAAGTTGCTGAGAAATATATAGCTTCTAACCTAGATACTCTTAATTCACGCAATGCTCATAGTTCTACTACTGATAATAATTCTTCATCAATTAAAAATTGTTGGTAATAAACCAATTATTCATCATGGTGAATATTTTTGAGGCGGATATAGAATATTCGTATGGCGGTGATGCTGAATTGTATATTGCTTATACTCTTCAAGATGAAGGTAGGGGTGGTAGAGTATATGATAGTGGGCATATGAAGGTTTCTTCAGATGATTCAGCGCTTAAGATTAAGATCTCTTTAGATAATTTTAATTCTACTGACTTTTTAGGGTTGTTTGCAGTTCTGTATGAAAAGATTAAGAATCATTCTAAAGCTATCGCTAATACTTTTTGATGGTGGTGATTTTTAGATTTAAATATTTAACTACTAAAACCGATAACGACTATGGTTTAGTGAAAAAGAATATTATTGAATAGAAGTAGAGAGTTTTTAAATAATACCACTACTTGACTTTAAGTAGTGGTATTAAAATAAAATTATTTTAGCTTATTTTTTTCAGTGTATAATATTTTTCATCTAATTTCATATGGGATTTAATATTTTTAATGAGTAATAATAAATGAGCTAAAAATAAATGTTAATAGGTATTTTTAGCATTAAGGTTGCTATAATTAGAAGTATATTTTTATTATCCCTATCTCTGGCGTTTTTAATAAATTTTTGGTGCCAGTATCCTATTGTCAATAATATGCTTTATATTATTTAAAGATTTTTAGATCCTTCTTGCTTGGTTGAATATTGAATAGATGACATTATGAAAGATATTAGCCACCTAGCTTTTAATAAGTTGAACATAAGGATTATCGTGCTGATTTGCTATTTTCGAAAATTTATCTAGCTCTCTTGCATTTTTATTCTATATTCAGTGCTGAGCTTTTGTAGTTTTTACTATACTTGTTTGACTATTAGATATATATGTGTAATAAGGGGTTATATCTAGCATATCAATCCTGCTTGATTTTAATAAGAAATTCAGGTTGAATATTAGATCCTCTCCAAATCTAAGGTTTTCATCTAATTTAATATTATTATCACGGATTATATTTTTCTATAAAGCCTATTCCATAGATTATACATTCGTCCATCTAAACTTAGAGATTTCAATGTTTTTCGTGCTATATCATTTCTACCTGTTATGGATTGTTTTTTTCTAAATTAATGTGTCTATAAGTACTTTTATTATTTTGATCATGCCTTTATGTTCCACCCAAAAACGAGCATATCTGAATTTTTATAATTATTCATTTTTATTGTTTTTACGGTATCTAAAAAGATGCTCGGAATCTATAATGTCGTCTGAATCGCAAAATCCAATCCATTCTCCAGATGCGTTAGATATTCCAATATTTCTAGATGCGCTGGGGCCAGAATTTTTGTCTTATTACTGATATATCATTAAGATTGGATATATTTTTAGAGAATTTAGTGTTTCTTGATCATCTGATCCGTCATCGACAACTATAATTTCTAATATATTGCCCATTTTACTATTTATTTCAAGTATTGAATTAACAATGTTTTTCTATATTAGTACCCGTATTAAATACGGGTACTATAAAACTTATTAAATATTTCGAATTATTGCTCATATATTTAATTATATATCCTTAGAGATCTTATCTATAAAGCTTTCCCATGAATGCTGTGTTTTCAACTTTTTTTGTAAATTCGCTGCAAATTTTTCTGCATGTGTTGGGTTATTTTTAGAATTCTATAGCTTTTTACATATCCATCTATATCTTCCATATCTACTAGCAATCCACTCTCTTTATTGGTTATAAACTCGCTAATTCCGCCAATGTTGCTAGATACTATTGGTATTCCTTTGGATGCTACTTCTAACAATATATTTGGAACTCCATCTGTTTGAGAGGTGTATAAATATATATCGTAATTACTTGTTTTTATAAATTTATACCTTTTAAATCCTCCCATGTAGTTAACTGCGAGAGTCTTTGAAATAATCTTTACTATATTGTCAATGACCCCGTATGCATCTATTTCAAAAATCTTTTGAGAGTTCTTTAGATATTTTTTTAAGGATATCTGGTCTTTTTGGAGCGCCACTCTGCTAGCCCATAGAATTTTTAATTTTTGACCATATTCTATGCTATTCGAATTGGTATCTTCTTCTATAGTTTGTGGTTGATAGTGAACTCTAAACTTAGACTTTTCGAATAAATTATTTTCCAAGGCTTGATCTATTACCGCTTGGTTATCTGTGAAAACTAAATTAACTATATCCCACACTTCTACTAATTGAGGGTCTGCGAATGAAAGTATTCTATCTTTTTGGCTAGTAAATTCACGCATGAATAAAGATATATTTAATTTAATATTTTTCTTTGATTACTGATTTATGTTCTGATACCATCTATACCAGTATTCATCGTTTATTAAGTGTAGATTTTTAATTTTTGCTTGAATTAGGAGACGCGACCATATTATATTCTTTTCATAATCTCCCATTGTTTTTGTTAATCTTCCGAAATCTATTAGATCTACGCCTAAATTACTGAAAAATCAATAGTTGGCTTATTGAATGGCTGTGTTGACAATATTCCTATGTTCCATTTAGGGTGAATCTCTTTTTAATGCTCTAATATAGTTAGAAATTAACTTTTTCTGTTCCGCCCTTCCACTCATAGCAGGTGCTAAGAATAGATAATCTATATTGTTTCCAGACATCTGATCACATAGCTTTTTATACACGATTCCGTACTCATTTTCTAATGGGTTAAAAAGTTAGCGGATGAAATTCTACTTGTGCTATTTTTCTTTTTTGTGGGTAGGGAGTTGATTTTCTATAATATTAATTTCTCTCAGTCTTCAATAAAGAAGGTAGGAGTTTTTCATATTTTTACTTAATATACTTGACGCTACTGGCGACATAGCTTTTCTTATATTCTCTGATTTTTGCGATGTCATATAGCGCTCGATAGTATTTTTAAGGTTAATTCTAGAACTTTTCCTATTTTGGGGCGTTGGAATTTTAATCGACTTAATATATTCTATATCGAATAGATCTGAATAATCTAGGATTGTATTTTATGTTGGGTTGATACAGATACGTTAGGCCGCTGGCGATAGAAGAAAGTAGTTTCAGGAGCAATGAGTATAGGTATATTTTTAGAAATAATTTCACAATTAAATAGATAATCCTCAAATCCAAAACCTCCTTTTTGGGGTTTGAATGGTGTATCTCTTAATAGTTCTGTTTTAGCTATTAGAGTTAATGTCCAAGGGTTCCAATATGACATCTGTATAGAATCTATATTTTTTTCTGTAGAATTTCGCATTTGCCATATAGCCAGAGAACTCATGCGTGTGCCGAACATAGCGTGTATTTGAGGTCTAATAACTGAATTTTCATTTTCTTTTAGTTTTTCTAATCCATTTTTGAACCAATTTTAGACACTAAATCGTCACCATCTACAATCGCGCATATTGATCCTTTTGCTTTTGAAATTGCGAAATTTCTATTGTCTGCAGGGTTCCCGAAAGATGATTCAAATATTCTGATTTGTTTTTTCTTACTCAAAAATTCAGCAACTCTTATAGTTTCATCATCTGGATTGTCTAGACTTATAATTATTTCATAACTTATTTCAGGTAATAGTTCTATAGATTTTTCTATAGATAATATTGTTTTATATAGATACAATCCTTCGTTATGGGCTGTTACTACTATAGATAATTTAGTCTCTTCTATATTTTTCATATATACCATTATAGCATACAGTATGTCGAAATTGAATATTGGATTGGTGTGTGTTATAATGATGATATAGTGATTAAGGCATTAAGATTTTTCTCTTATCAGCTTAATATTTGGCATATTTGGTCTTTCGAAAAATATATTTAGTATATATGATTTTTATAAAGTATTGATTGTAGTAATAGTACTGATTTTGTTTTGTTGTAGCGGTATTATCTAAAAAATTTAGTAAGAAAAACTCTGCTTCTATTCTTTATTTTTCATTGCTCAATCTCTCAAATAATAACTGGTTTTTCTACTGCCTCAATACAACACTCTTGGGATGCTGGTGCTATACAAACCATAGCTAATAATTATATAAAAACTGCAATACCGATCCAGACGATAAAGCTTGGGAATATAATTATTTATTGAGGTATGATAATAATATAACTATAACTTATTTTGTGGTAATAATATATCGTATAGCTAATTTTTGTAGGTATTGATAAAGATATACTTCTAATTTTTATAAATAATATATTAATTCTTCTTTCTTCATTGTTTATAATGGCTATTATTCTATATTAAATTCAATAAATCTGTCTTTTCTATCATATCAACATTTATTATTGCCATAATAAACTTTTTCTCCATATTCTACAGTATTCTATACGGATACTATCGGTCTGTTTTTGTTGCTTCTCAATTATTTATTCTTTACTTATTGAATTATATGCAAAAAGGCAATGGCTACATACTAAAAATCTTAACTATATTATTAGGAATTTTTGCTTACTTAGGGTATGCTATAAAAGCCTACTACTTTTTAATATTAATGATATCAATATTTTTAGCTTCATTATTTTTCATAAATAGATGTCGAAATATTGAAAATAATCGCAAAAATATTTTTGGTTTATTTATATTTGGAGCTATTTCTTCCTTTTTGTATTAAACACTTTAATTGTATCTTCTAACGATTTTGCGAAATATTCCAGTAGTCAAATACGGGAAAAGAGAACTGGATTTTTGCATTATCTAGGTATGGGATCTATGAGAGGGCTTCCACCTTATAATGAATGTAATACTGGATCATATTGCCCAAGATACGCTGATGATACTGCCGCTAAAGGTGCAAGAAGCGGAGAAAGTAAGTTTAAATATATTTATTGATAGTTTGACGAATAATTTTTCCTTTTTGGATGGCTTAAATTTGCTATTTTAAAGATTTCGAATTTCTTTAACGACGGAACATTTGGAGTATGGAGAGAAGGTTCTAGCAGAAATAATTTCATACAGTTTTTGAGTTGAAGGTAATATAGTACATAAATTTAGGCGTTTTCATCTGGAATGGTGATAAATTTTTGGTTATTTAGTGTTTTTATTTCTATTGTGTGGGAGCTATTCTTACTTTTATTTACAATTTTTATCTTTTCATCAGCTAATAAGTTTAAATACTATCATATAGTTTGTATTATTTTTACTCTTTTAGTAGTTGCATATCAGGTTTTATTTGAAAGTAGACAAGATATATTTTTATATATTTACCTATTTTTATAGTAGGCGCTGCGTTTGGTTTTTAAATTTTTATATTGAGATGTATAATGGCCGTAATGAAAAAGATAAAATAACCATATTTAAAGTCAATTTAGTATTATCTGATACGTTAGCAGTTGTTAGTTCGTTTATGTTTGTTTATTTTACTGCTGAACTCATCTTGATTCCCGTGCGTACTATTTTTGCACCAAATATCTGGAATTTTGTGTTTTGGCGGTTTCACTTCTACCACTTTGTGCTGGCCATTAACTATTTTCTTTGGCCTTTTATGACCGTTCTGTATTCTTTATCGACCAAAAAGAGTACGGTAGGGCTTTAGTTGTTTCAATAATTAGTATTATGGCTATGATTTCTTATGAATTTTTCACTGGTGATGAAGTTTTTCCAGTTCGAATAATTGCAGTTTTCCTTTTGTCTAATTAATTTCTTTAATGATGATTCTTGGTCGCGAAATAGTGCGTTTTATTCGCCGTGCTTTTGATTCGAAGTGGTTTTGGCCGCACAAAAAGTTTTAATTATTGGTTCAAACTTCTCGCTCAACAGAATTTAGCTCAATCACGACAATATTGATTTTCGGTTATGACGTAATTGGAATGGTTTCGAAAAGTCAATTTTACCAACAAAACATCAGCTGTTCGACATTTTGCTAGTTTTTAAGGATGCAGCTTTAAAAACAAACCCTGATATCTTAATTCAAACTGATACACTTAGGAGCGAGATATTTATAACTATGGATCGAAAATCACCTTGAGTATATGTTTGTACCACAACAAGATAGGCTTCTTTCGCAGATTAACACAATCGAAGTTATTGGCGGAACTCCAATCATTGATGTAAAAATTACAAAACTATTTGGCATGGGTCGAATATGGAAGCGTTTAATGGATCTAATTTTGTAATCTTTGGTTTAATTTTAGTTTCACCAATAATGTTAATTGTGGCGATCATTATGAAGATTACCAATCTTAAGATTCAATTTTCTTTTAGGCAAGTTCGCCTAACACGTTTTCAATCGGGAGTTTTATATCTATAAATTTCGCTCACAAAAGGCTGAATTTGATGGCTTAACTCCCGAACAGGCTTTTCTCGAAAAAATGGGAAAACCTGAACTTTCAAAGAATATCGTAAAAATGGAGATCAGCTTGACAACGACCCAAGAATTACAAAAATTGGAAAATTCATCCGTGCAACTTCTATTGATGAACTGCCACAGCTTTTAATGTTGTTCGTGGCGATATTTCACTTGTTGGTCCTCGGGCTTTTAATTCCACAAGAGATTAATAAATCAAACCGAAAAATGTTATTTTGGCGGTAAAAGCTGGTGTTACTGGATTAGCTCAGGTTTTTCAGGTAGGCGTGATATTTCTTTTTGAGAACGCCGCAGGCTGGATGTTTATTATGTTCAAAACTGGTCAATTATTTTTGATATTCAAATTTTATTTAAAACTGTTGCAAGTGTAATTTTTCGAAGAGGGGCGAAATAATGCGAAATCCAAAATGGTTAAATGGCAGGAAAGTTGCGATTGTGACAGACTGGCTCACCACTTATGGCGGTGCTGAAAAAGGTTGTTACTACGGTTTCAGAAATTTTCCTGAAGCACCAATTTTTACATCGCAATATTCAGAAAAAGAAGTTGATTGGTTTTCGAAAATGATGTTCAGGTTGGTTGGTTGAATATTTTCCCAGCAAAATTGCGTAAAATATTACCAGTTGGGCGAATACTATATATTTTCGAAATTTGGGCAAAAAGCTAAAAGATTTTGATGTTATTATTTCAATTTGCTGCGGCTGAAAGTAAAGGTTTGAACCTTTCAAATAATCAGCTCCATATTAGTTATTTACAAGGTCCTCCAATTCAATATTATTGGGGAAATGTATAATGATTATATTGAAAATCCTGGTTTTGTAGGTTGAATTTTTGGTGCGATTTTTATTTAAATTATTGGTTAATCCACTTCGAAAATGATTTTGAACTTGCTCAAAACCAGATTTTTGGATTGCAAAATTCAAACTATTCTAAAAAATGAGATTTTAAAGTATTATAAAAGAGAATCAACTGTGGTTTTCCACCAGTAGAAATTAGAGAATTTAAGTTTCAAAATAAAAGAAAAATTATTATATTACAACATCTCGCCAAGTTAATTGGACTTGAGTTAGCAGTTGAAGCTTTTGCTAAAAATGGTAAAAAGTTGATTTTGGTTGGTGGAGGAGCTGAGCATCAAAAGTTGAAAAATCTTAGCACTCACAAAAATATTGAATTTATTCAAAGAATTAATAGCCCGAAAGAGCTTTTCAAAAATTGTTGAGTGAAGCGAAAGGTTTTATTTTTCGAGTTTGGAGCCTTTTGGAATTGGGCGCCGATCGAAGCTCTTGCTACTGGAACGCCAGTTTTAGCATTCAATAAAGGTGGTTCATAAGATTATATTCAAGAGGGTAAAATGGTGTATTTTTGATGAGCAATCAGTTGAATCAATCTTAAGTGCCATTAAAAATCGAAAAATTAAATTTTGATGCTAAAAAGTTTCAGAAAGTGCTAAATCCGAAAGATAATTTTTAAGAAAAATTTCGAAAGAGAAATCAGAAAAGGATTTAATGAAAAATTTTAAAAACTTAGTTTAGCTGAAAAATATTATTTTGCCATTTATGGTTTGGTTTTCATATTACCCAAATTTAATTTTGGTAAAGCGGCAGGTGCAAATTTAGAATTTTCAATTGCTCTAATCTATGCTGTAATTTTAGCACTCTTTAGTATTAAAAATATTTTTTAAAAATAGCAAAACTCTTTTTAAAAATAACGCAGTTTTAGATTACTGGATTTTTGTTTTTGGAATTTTTAACGATTTTAAGTTCGCAAAAATCAATTGAGAAGTTTTTTTAGTTTCTGGCGTTTGGTTAGTTTTGTGGCTTGATAGCAATTTTGAGTTTTTCGAAAAATAAAAAAGTTGTTTGAAAGCCTATATAAAAACTTTATTTTTAGTGCTTTTTAATGTCAATCTTTGCAATATCAGGTTGTTTATGGAACTTGGTCGGACTGGGGTCTTCTGCGCTGGATGTACTGCACAAGGTTTTGGATTTGTGCCTCAAGCGTTTTTGCAATTGAGCCACAATTTTTGCAAGCATACTTCTTACGCCAATTTTAATTTTAATAAGTAGAATTTTTTAATAAAAATCTACAAAAAGAAAAATAGCAGTTTGGATTATGCTTTTTGCTTTTATATTTAACACTTTCACGTGGGGGCAATTTTTGCACTTTTATTGGCAGTTTTAGTTTTGATTTTCGTAAACCAAAAACTTTCGAAAAAAGTAATTTTACGAAATTTTTTAATTTCTGGCTGGTTCATTGTTTCGAGTTTTTTGGGTGGAATGATTTTTCATGCAATTTTTACCAGAGTTAAACCCACGAGTGAGTGATGGTTTTATGATTCAATTTCTAAAGAAAGTGTAAACCAAATAAGTTTGGGAAAAATTAAATTGCCAAAATGAAAAAGCAATTAATCAAGAATTAAAGAGCCAGAAATTGAAAGCAATGGTTTAAATTTAAAAGAGCCGACAGAAAAAGCTATAGAAAAACCTAAAAAGGCAATGTTTGATGGTTATGTTGAAAAATCAACTAATGAACGCACAAAAATGTCGGATTTAGTAATGGAAACTTGGCTTTTCAAACCCTTTTATTGTATTCTTTGGAGTTGGTTCTGGGGCTTCTGGAATGGCGATTCTAAATTCCACACCAGATAGCTAACAGTTCAGAAATTAGTTTCAGAATGAATTTTTATCAATTTTATTAGAATTGGGTATCTTTGGTTTTAATCTATTTGGGGGTTAATAATATTCAGAAATTTTTTCTAAAATCTAGAGAAGAAAGGTGCATTTGAGGCAATTTTAACTGCGTTTTTGGTTCAATGGTTTTTCTTTTCAGGACTACCAAATGCACTACATATTTATTTTGATTTTAGCAGTATCATTTGCTATAATTGAAAAGAGCTTATGATCAGCAATCAATAGATGGGTTCACACCTAAAGCGGCGGGTCGATTCTTTAAGTCGTGATAACAGTTATGAGAAATTAGCTAAAAACCAGTTTCAAATACTCAGGCTAAAACCAAGAATAACGGAAATTGAGCATTCGAAAAAGCTAAAAATCGAGAAGAAAATTTAAATGAAGATATTGAATCTGCTTTACAAAATTTAGAAATTGAAGAAGTTCAGGAAAAATGAACGGAAAGAACGAATAGCTTCGAAAAACAACGAAAAACTTCTTCGAAAACTCGAGAATTTGAGCGCGAGAAAAAGGTAAAGAGCTCTTTCTTTAGAGCAATTTAAGCAGCGTCGAATTTTTGGGGCGAATTTTTGCTATTATTTTATCAATTTTAATTATTGTTGGTGGATATTTTGCATATAAAGCATACAAAGATTTGTATAAAAGTAACGAATGGCAATATTATTGGCGCTGACTTTTTGGAGAGAAAAGAAGTTGAAAGGCCGATTCTAATGGTCGTACAAATATTTTTACTTTTTGGAACTTCGCCAAAAAGGTTGGGACGGCGAGAACTTGACTGATTCCTGTGATGGTCGTGTCTGTCAATCAAGAAACCAAGAAAATTTATATCTATCTCGTTACCGCGAGACCTTTGGAGTTAAACATACTTGTCGTAGCTGGCTTTGGAACAACTGCGGAAAAACTTAATGAAACCTAGTGGTTGTAGTTATTATGATGCTAAAAATAGTGGCTCAAGTGAAGAAGAATCAGAGAGGCTGGTCAAGATTCTTTAGCTAAAAAGCAAAAAGAAATTCTAGGTTTAGATATTCAATATGTTGTTCATGGTAATTGGAAAGTCCTAATTGATGCTATTAATTCTGTCGGTGGAATTGATGTGAAAGTCAGAAGCTTATGATGGCTCTAACAGAGTTTATGATGTAGCTACAAAAATTAACTATAAGAGTGGTGAAACTTATCATATGGATGGTGAAACAGCATTGGCGTTTTCACGCGCTAGAGTTCAGCTGGTGGAGTTGGTTTGAGTGGAGTAATTTTTGACCGTGAACGAAATCAACAGAAGATTTTAAAAGCGGCGTTTTCTAAGATAAATGAACACTAATCCAATAACTTTACTTTCGCTCGCTTCATCTTTGGGTGAAAATATCCATCACTCATTTAGCGGAGATGAACTAAAGACTGCAGCTGAAATTGCTCAAGACTTTAATGGTGGATCTATAACTTCTTTACCACTTGTTAATGAAAAATGATCAGTCTGCAAATTATTTTACAACTGGAGTAATTAATTCGGTTAGTGCAGTTTTTACCAAAAGCTGGAACCTATAATTATAGCCAAATTCAAACTTATATTTCAAAAATACAATTGGTGGTGAGGCTATTGAAAGAAAACGCTAAAAATTAAAATTTTTAAAATGGTACGAATTATTCAGGATTAGCTGCTCAAGAACAGACTTGAGAAGGAAGGCTTTAATATTCAAGATATTGATTCTGCGCCAAGGCGAGACTATGCTAAAACTAAAATTTATTATGTAAAAAGATTCGAGAAAACCGCAACAATTAAAAATCTTGAATCTAAATATTCAACCAAAGCTGAAAAATTACCATCAGAATTATCAAAAATAGGAGAGATTCAGATATAATTATTTTTGTTAGGTGAAGATAATGGCAATTAATTTGACTAAAAACAAGTTGAACTTTTTGAATTTTATAGAGTTTTATTGAAGATCTGGTTATAGCCCAACATATCGCGAAATTGCTCGTGGTATGGGCTATAAATCTGATTGCAACAGTAGCGAAACATGTCGATAATTTGGTTTTAATGGGAAAAATAACTCAAATCGATGGTGGTGAAGCTCGTTCGATTTCTATTAAGAAACAGATATCGGAACTCTCTGGCGATGATATCTCATGATTTTTAGTTAAGAAGCGAGACTCCTATGCTGAAAATAATCAAATTGAACAAAGCAAGAAAAAAATTGATGATGCAATTCTAACTTTGTGGTATTAGAATATTGAAAAATAAAGTGTTTATGTTTTAATTATAACTAGTAATGGATATTTTTAAGAGTTTCGAAAAATTTATAACAGGATTTTTAGATTACGACTGGTTCAGACAATCACGATTATTCTTATTGCAGTTTTTGCGAGTTTTTATCACGCAAAATTATCGATTTCGCTTTCAGTGTTCGTAAGAAAACTATAAAGCGCTCCGAAGAACGTTTAAAAAGAAATGAAACAATTTCGAAAATTGCAAAAAGCTACAATTGATATTGTTATTTGGATGACTGCAGCTATAAATTTTCTTAGTTCAATTGGTGTTAATGTGGCATCTTTAATGACGGGTGCTGGTTTAATTGGTGTCGTGGTTGGTCTTGGTGCTCAAACAACAACTCGTGATATTTTTAGCGGGATTTTTCATTGTAGGTGAGAATCAATATCGAGTTGGAGATACGATTGAAATTATGGTTGCTGGAAGGCTAATTTCGGGGAAAAGTTGAAAAATATTTCTTTACGAATTACTCAGGTTCGTGATGGTGATGGAAAAGTTCACACAATTCGAAATGGTGCAAGCGAGGCGGTGACAAATCTTTCTTTTTAAATATGCTAATGTTAATTTAATGTTTGGTGTATCTTATGATACGGATATTGATGTTTTTGGAAGAAGTGATAAATAATGTTGGGCTAAAAATGGCTTGAAGATCCGGAATTGAAAAAGATATTATTGAGCCAATTGTATTCGTGCGAGTGAATAAATTCTTGGATTCTTCGATGGAAATTAAATGCTTAGGAAGAGTGAGGCAGGCAAGCAATGGAATGTTGCCGGAATTTTTCGGCGGGAAATAAAGAAAGCTTTGATGAAAACGATATTATTTTGCCTTATCCACAAATGGTCATTCATGATGTAAATCGAATTACTAGCTAAAATGAAAGAATTCAAAAGCTCGTACTCGCCATCAAAAAGCATTCATCCATAAAAACAAGTTAAAAATAAAAACCCTTTTCGAAAGGTTTTTATATATAGTGAGTTATTTGGGCATTTTTCGTATTGTCCATTGTTACAAAATAAACAATTTTCCCTTTCATAAGCCGAAAAATTATCTGTTCGGTGTGCAAAAGTTTGCTAAGTTTTTCGATTTCGACTAACTCGCCAGAATTGTATACTTCGGGGCTGAAGCTTACCTCTTTGATAGTTGCACAACTTTAAATAAATTTCGAAAATTCTTCGAATTGCCCAGTCGCAACCATTTTCTGCATGGGTACATATTTTTCCGAAAACATCCATTATGATAGTTTTTCACGGAATTTGTGCGTTACCATAATTTTTACCATATTTTCACCTCCAAGGTACTAATATATCATTATTATATAATATAAAAAGTCAATAAATTAAATTAATTGATAAAACTTAAGCTTTATGGTAAAATTAAAGCATAAACATAAAATATAGGGAGGGAATATGGGTGAAAAACCGATTCAGGTTAATAGTGAAATCGGAAAAACTCAAAACCGTAATTTTACATAGGCCAGAAAAAGAACTCGAAGGATTGACTCCGGATTATTTGGAACAATTGCTTTTTGACGATATTCCATATTTGGAGGTTGCACAAGCTGAACATGCATGCTTTTGCAGAAACTCTTCGAAATCATGGAGTTGAAGTTCTTTATCTCGATCAGTTAGCAGCAGAATCGCTTTATAACGATGAAATTAAGTGGCGATTTATTTCTGATTTTGTGCGAGCTTCAAAGCAAAGAGTGAGCGTCATGTAACACACGCTTTGATGCGTTACTTGGGGGAATTTGAGCCACTTGAGCTTGTTCGAAAAATTATGGCGGGTGTTAAAAAGATGAAATTAAAACTGATGAAGATGAAAAACTCTCATTTGAATTATTATCTTCAAGAGTGATTATCCATTTTGCTCGACCCAATGCCAAATCTCTACTTTACCCGTGACCCAGCAGCTGCAGTTTGGAAATGGCTTAACAATTAATAAAATCGCTATCCAGCTCGCCGACGTGAGAGTTTGTTTATGGAATATATCATGCGCTATCACCCACGTTTTGCTGCTAAAACTCCTGGTGGAGAAGTGCCAGTCTGGTTTTGATCGCTATAATAAATTCAATATGGAAGGTGGTGATGAGCTTGTTCTTTTCGAAGAATGTAATGGCGATTGGCGTTTTCACAACGAACAACTCCTGAAGCAATCGAAAAAGTTGCTTCGAAATTGCTTTTGAATTTTCAGATTTTAATAAAATTTTTAGCAATTCAAATTCCAGTTTCACATGCGTTTATGCATCTTGATACTGTTTTCACAATGATTGATTATGATAAATTTACAGTTCACCCAGAAATTTTAGACAAAGATGGTGAATTAAATATTTATGTTTTGGAAGATTCTGGTATTCCAGGACAACCAAAAATTACTCATCGAACAAATTTGAAAAGAAACTCTAGAGGAAGTTCTTGGTCTCGACCGTGTAACTTTGATTCAATGTGGTGATGGTGGATCCAATTGCGGCGGCCCGCGAACAGTGGAACGACGGCTCAAATACTCTAGCAATCGCTCCAGGTGTAGTTGTAACTTATGATCGAAACTATGAATAACAGAGCTCTGCGTGAAGCTGGTGTTAAGAGTTGTGAAATTCAGGAGCTGAGCTTGGTCGTGGCCGTGGGGGCCCACGCTGTAGTCAATGCCAATTTGGAGAGAGGAGATTTAATAATGGCATTAAATTTAAAAATCGAAATTTTCTAACACTTTTAGATTTTGCACCAGAAGAAATTCGCTTAATGCTTGATGTTTCACATGAGTATAAACGTTTAAAACGAGCTGGAATTGCTCATAAAAATTCACGAAGGTAAGCAGTTGCTTTGCTTTCGACTTCAACCCTGAACTCGAACCCGCTTTCACTGTGGCGGCTCGAGTTTGAGAATTCATCAGAATTTTTAGGTAAAGATGATATTCAAATGGGTAAGAAGGAGTCAATCAAAGATACAGTAATTGTGCTTGGTCGCTCATTTGATGGAATTGAATTTCGCGGTTTCGATCATTCGACTGTTGAAGAGCTTGCAAAAATATGCTGGTGTGCCTGTTTGGAATGGTTTGACTGATATGTATCATCCAACTCAAATTTTTGGCTGATTTTATGACAATTGAAGAACATCTTGGATTTCTAAAAGGTGCTAAATTGGTATTTTGTTGACGACGGACGCAATAATATGGCGAACAGTTTGATGATTGGCTCAGCTAAAAATGGGTGTTGATTTTTCGAATTGCTGCTCCAAATAATCTTCATCCAGACCCTGCCTTGGTTGAAAAATGCCGTAGAAATTGCTCGTAAACGGGTGCAAAAATTACAATTACAGACGACCTATATGGTGCTGCTCACGGTGCAGATTTCATCTATACTGATGTATGGGTATCAATGGGAAGAAGATAAATTCGAAGAACGAATCCACCAACTACGCGGATTCCAAGTAAATACTGCACTTCTTCATACAACTGGAAACCCAAATGTGAAATTTATGCACTGTTTACCAGCATTCCATGATTTAAATACGAAAATTGGAAAAAGAAATTTTCAGAAAAATATGGATTGAAAGAAATGGAAGTTACTGATGAAGTCTTTAACTCAAACGCTTCAATTGTATTCGATGAAGCTGAAAACCGCATGCACACAATTAAAAGCGGTTATGGCTTTAACTTTGTAATTTTAGGAGAAGAAAATGGCTATGAAAAAGATGCAGATAAAACTACTTCAAAAAGGTTGAGAAGATTTCGAGCTAAAAGTGTTTAAATCGCCGTCGGCTTTAGTGTTTTATTCATTATTATTGCAATAATGGCTGGATTAACTTGGCTTATACCAAAGTGGTCGTTATGAACAATTAGAAGACGGAAAAATTAAATCCAACAGTTATTCGCAGACTGAAAAACGCTTGAAAGTTGTTGAAAGTTAAAAATCCAAAAACCGAAATTTCCAATTTCTGAAGCGGAAAGCAAAGGTTATAAAAATGCAGCAAGCGATTTTAAAAAGCTGAAAAAGATAAAAGATTATTACATTAATCTAAAGCAAAGGATTTTGGGATATTTTCTTGTCTCCAATTTATGGAATGGCTAAGAAACTTGATGTAATCATCATTTATTCTAATCCTTGGTGGGTTCTTGGGTGTTGTGATGAAAACCAGCGCGCCAGTTCTACAATTGGTGGTTTACTCAAAAAGATGAAAAGGCAAGAAAAGTGGATTATTCCAGTTTTAATGACACTTTTGCGATTGGCGGAACTACTTATGGTATGCGAAGAAGAAGCGGTGGCGTTTTATGCATTAATCGTACCAATTATGATTGCTGCTGGTTAGAATTCAGTGACTGCCATAATGGTAATTGTTCTTGAGTGCTGGTTCAGGTGTTTTAGCTTCAACAGTAAATCCATTCTCAACTATTATTGCTACCAAATGCTGCTGGTGCAGAATTATCAAAAATATTATTGCCTCAGTTTATAATTCTAGTTGCATCTCTGGCTGCTTCATCATCTTTACGATGCGATATGCTGCTAAAAGCAAAGCTGGTGAGATATGAAGATTCTAAAGGAAAACCAGCAGTTAAAGCAATTGATGCTTCGAAAGTGCCAGAATTTACACTTGAGCGAAAATTTGTAATAGGAATTTTGAGGCTAACTTTCCTTATGATGATTATGTCACTTGTTCCTTGGAAAGATTTGCAGTAACATTCTTTGAAGACTGGCACGAATGGCTCATGCAACCTTTGCCTATTGTTGGTGGAATCTTCGGATTTGAACATTCTGTTCCTTTTGGCTCTGGTATTTTTGAAACGAAATTTCAGCACTGTTCTTAATCTCGACAATAATGATTAAAATTCTTTTATCATGAGGAATTTAAAAAGATGATGTTTCTGTAACAAACACTTTCCTTGCTGGCTCTGCGAGATTTATTGAGTGTTGCTTTAATTATTGCGGTTGCTGCAGCAATTGGTGTTTTGATGCAAGCTGGTGGAATTCAAGATACGATTGTTTATTGGGGCGAAGAACTTCTTCGAAAAGTTCCATCACAGATATTTGGTGTTTTTGGCTTATATTTTCTATATCCCAATGTCATTTATCATTCCATCATCTTCTGGTTTAGCGGAGGCTACAATGCCAATTATTGCTCCTGTTGCAGATTTAGCTGGTTCAACTAAAGAAATTGCTGTCGTTGCATTTGCGAGCTGCATCTGGACTTCTTAATATGACTGCCCCTACGATTGCATCATTAATGGCTGGTTTAGCACTTGCAGGCGTTCCTTATAAAAACTGGGTTAAGAGAACTGCTCCATTAATGGCTATTCTAACTCAAAATTAGCCTTGTTGTAATTGTTGATGGGATTCTTAAAATAAAATGAAACAGATTTTCGGAATATCAAAAGAATCTTTTCATCGAAAATTAACCCTCAATTTTGGTAGTTGCTGTACTGGTAGCTGTAGTTTTGCAGTAGGCTTTGTTGTAAAAGCTTCTTGATTTTACACTGCCAGTTGCTCACCGAAATATTTCGAATAATAAAAATCATAATCAGTCTTCGAAAAATATAACAATTTCAGGAAATGTAGTTTGTCTTTCATTTAAAAAGGGTAAAACTGATAATTCAAATCCAAACAAATGTAAAGTTGGAGTTGTTGATTCTAAAGGTCAAAAATATGCTGTTTCTGGTGGAAAGCAATTTAAATCTTTACGGAGAAGCTAACTCAAAGCGGAGTTGAGGTTTCTGGTGAGTTTATTCCTGCCAGCGAAGATGAAACTTATGATATTGTTGGCACAATCAAGCGTTCGTAGTATAATTTAACCATGAAGTTATTGAGTGATCAGTTGATGAACGCGAGATTAAAGTAATTTTAAAGGAGTTAGAAAAGACTCAGCGCATTTTTGGAGATGTTGTAGAATTCGGCTGTTATGTTGGTACAACTAGTGTGTTTTTAGCAAAAACTCTTGAAAAATGGGGAAGTTCTAAAAACGCTTTGGCTTTATAGATTCGTTTGAAGGCTTACCAGAAAAATCTGTAAAAGATATTAATTCTTTGGGTGAAAGTTTTTCAAAAAGGGGAATTATCTGCAAGTAAAAAGCAGTTAATTTCAAATTTGCGTAAATCACATATTATGCCAAAAATTACAAAGGTTGGTTTAATACACTTTCAGAAAAACACAAATTCCTGAAAAATTAGCTTTGCTTTTTGGATGGAGATTATTATGATTCAATTTAGATCCGCTTAATTTAATCTGGGATAATCTTGAAAGTGGTGCAATTGTTGTTATAGATGACTGTGGAAAATCAAGCCCTACCAGGAGCTTCGAAGGTAGTTAACGAATGGTGTAAAAACACAATATTTCAAAAAGAAGTTAGAGCGACTTTGGCGATTTTCGAAAACCATAAAAATAATAAAGTATTGCACTATGTATAGAAATGATGTATTATATAAGTATAAGCGCTAAGATTATTTTTGGAGGAACCATAAAAATAGCGTGTTTTCTTGACATTTATTATGATAGAATAGTTTATAGGCTCAGCGAAAACGTGCAAAATTTATTAAATAAAGCGAATCGGTCGAGCGTAGGTTGCATGAATAAAAGGAGAACGCATGCCTATCAAAAATCAATTTTTCCTCCTTCAAGGAAGAAAATAATTGCAGTGGATCATGGTGCCTGCTGAATGGCAACGCTACATTGAACAATAAAAAGTGACAAAAGAAAATCTCACTCTTTACTGAGTGAGATTTTTATTATGGGATTATTTCTGATTCTTAATTGCTTCATCTAAGGCTGATTTTAATTTTGCATCATCGCCCCAAATATCAGAAGACAAATCTTTACCGTTAAGCTTGAATGAAGGTGTTCCAGTTACTTTTTGCTTTTTGAACCAACAGCTTGATCAAATTTAATTTTCACCTTCACTTTATCACTCTCAATATCTTTTTGAATTGGTCGATATTTAGATTTAATTCTCTAGCGTATTCTGTGAAATAATCCATTCGCTCACTAGCAGTTGAGCTGTCCATTCATCTTGCTTGTCGTAAAGCAAATCGTGCATTTCCCAATATTTTTCCTTGCAAGCCTGCTGCTTCAGCAACGCTCGCTGCAACAGGGTGCATTGGGGTGAATTGTGACTAATGGGAAGTTTCGAAATATTACATTAACCTTATCTTTATATTCTTCTGCGATTGATTTAACGCGGCTGGCTGCAGTTTTACATCCTGGGCATTGAAAATCACCATATTCAACCAAAGTTACTTTCGAGTTGTTTTATGATAAAACATGCTCAGAAATATCGCCTGAATTTTTACTTGAAGAAATCTCTTTGAAATATCAATATTACTCACAAATCAATTTTTGAAGGTTTGACAGCCAGATCATTCCACCCAAAAAGAACAACTAAAACTATAAAAATATTGCAAATTTATTATCGGCTATAAAATCTTTTTATTTTTGAAGATTTTTGCCTTTATTTACTGATAGTAGACATTTTCCTCCTTTTTCACTAACTATTACTATTTTAACATAAAAATAAGCTTTTCAAAATGCATAAGTGTGATAAAATAAAAATATATTAGTTAGTAAGTGTAATTTGTTTAATTTTAATGCTTATTATTTTTCTTTGAGAGAAAAGGAAGTTGAATTTTTCTGAATTTGAGCTCCAGCGCAGAATTAATTCTGGTGACAAACGAGCTGATGCTTAATAAAAAGAAGTTTGTACCGAGTTTATAATTATTTTTGCAATGTTTGGCTGCACAATCATGATTGTTTCAGTAATTTCACTTTCGAAAGTTTTTGATTTTGGAAGTCGATAGTTATTTGTTTTGTTGTTTTTCTAATTTCAGGAATTTTTAAAAAGTGGTATTTTGAATCAAATTTCAAGCCAGATTAATCGTAAAAATTATCCGATTGCAAATGGAATTTATTTTTGCTCAAAATATAAAAACACAAAATAGGCTTTCGAAGATGGCAAATAAAAACAACCGTGGTCGTTTTATTCAAAAGAAGAACTTTTATGGCTAATCATAAACGAATTTTAACTGAAAAATGAACAAAAATGGATTGAAAAATTTTTGAACTTGAAGAAAAAACAATTTTTAGAAGTTGAGTGTTTCAGTGATGGCAATAATCCACGATAATGATTTTGTTAACACCATTAGTAATTGATGAGACTTTTTCAAAACCAAGCAAAGATTTTTCAGTTATGAACGAGGAAGAAAATAAAGTTAAGGTGCAATTTTTCTGGAAGATATTACTAAAAATTGATTCAAGCGATTCGAAAAAGCTCAAAAGTAATGCATGAAGAATTCCTATCGATAAAACCTAATTTAAGTGCCTTTAGTGGCTTTAGAAAAATACTTTCAAAAGGTGAAAACTATGCAATTTTGCTTGAAAGAAATGGTGATTTGTCTGGAATAGTTAATTCTGTAGATTTTATTCGCAAAAACTAGGAAAATGTGGTAAAATATAAAGAGTTAAATTCAAGAATTAGGAGAAAATATGCGGATATTAGCGAAAAATTCGATTGATAAAATTGGTGAAAAATTACTGTAAAAAGGCTGGGTAAATTCTCGACGAGACCACGGTGGGTTGATTTTTATTGATTTACGTGATCATTCTGGATTGCTCCAACGTGATTTCCTTAGATTTTGCAGAAAGTTTTGAATTAGCTGAAAAATGCCGTGATGAATTTTGTGATTTCGGCAACTGGTGTAATAAAAGAGCGTGCTGAAAATTTAAAAATCCAAATATCTCAACTGGTGAAATTGAGCTTATTGTTGAAAATCTTGAAATATTAAATCGAAGTGAACCTTTACCAGTCGCTGTTTCCGATAATGGTCAAAAATCGAATGAAGAATTGCGCTTGAGGTATCGTTTTTAGATTTACGCCGTGAAAAATGCAAAAATGTTGCGTCGCCGTGCCGAATTTTATCGTGAAATTCGAAAATTTATGGAGAACCACGAATTTATTGAAGTTGCTACACCGATTCTTGCAAATTCTGAGCCCAGAAGGCGCGTGATTTCTTAATCCGAGCCGTGTTCATCCTGGAAAATTCTATGCTCACCGCAAGCTCCACAAGACAGTTTTAAACAGCTTTTTAATGGTTGGTGGAATTGATAAATATTATCAAATTGCCACTTGTTTCCGTGATGAAGATCCGCGAGCGGATGAGGCTTTATGGTGATTTTATCAGCTTGACCCTTTGAAAGGCTTTCGTTGAAAATGGTGAGGAGATTCGCTCAGAAATGGAAGTTCTCATTAAAGATTTAGTAAGATTTTGCTAAAAAGAGCTTTTGAGTGAAGAAATTCCACGTATTCCTTTATGAAGTTGCGATGAAAATACGGTAGTGATAAAGCCTGACTTGCGTTTCGAATGGAACTAGTTGATTTAAATGATGTTTTGGCTGAAAGCTGAATTTGGTGTGTTTAAAAACGCTGGAATGTGTGAAAAGCGATTTGTGTAAAAATGGTGCAAGTTTGAGCCGAAAACAGATTGATAATTTCACTGAAATTGCCAAAAGTGAAGGTGCAGGCGGTTTGGCATACATTACATATAATGAAGGTGAAGTAAAAAGCCCAATTGTTAAATTCTTGAACAAAAATGAACTTTCGAAAATTAAAAGAAAAACCGGCGCTGAAGATGGTGAGTGCGATTTCTTTTGGAGCAGATAAACGTGAAGTTGTTAATAAAGTTCTTGGTCGTCTCGAAATGAATTTGCTGATTTCTTCAATCTTAAGGATGAAAATAAAAGTGGCTCTCGCTTTGGGTTGTGAGATTTTCCATTTATGAATTTGATGAGAAAAACAAAAAAGTTGATTTTGGTCATAATCCATTTCGATGCCGAAGGTGGTGTTGAAGCTCTTCGAAATGCTAAAACTGACGCTGAAAAACTGGCGATTAAAAGCTCGACCAATATGATATGGTGATGAATGGTTTATGAAATCTGCTCGAGCGCTGTTCGAAACCATAATCCAGAAGTGATGTATGAGGCTTTTGGATTGCTTGGATACGATAAAAATATGTTGAAGAGAAATTCGGTGCGATATTAAACGCCTTTAAATTTGGTGCTCCTCCGCATGCAGGTTGTGCATTTGGCTTGGATCGAATTTTTATGATTTTAATGAATGAAGATAATATCCGTGAAGTGGTGGCGTTTCCAAAGAATGGTTCGGGAGTGGATGTAATGATGAGTTCACCTAGCTTTGTGGATGAAGGGACAGCTAAAGGAGTTAAAAGGTGAGCTCTCTGAAGATGAGAGAATAAATTGGCAAATTTCCATTTGGTTTTTAGTGATTCTTATAATTGGTGGATTTTTAGTTCCTGTTTTCATTTTTCGAAAATTGTTTTTGCTGAAGAAGTCGCAAAGAAAAACCAACTGAAATTCAGATTTCGAAAAATTAGTAAAAATGCAACGATTTAAAAATAATTTGAAAAACTTCGCTCTGCAGACGCTCTAAAAAGGGTTAATCTGGGTCAAAAAGCTATGAGAGATTTCGAATGGATTGATGTCGAATTTAATGCAAGATTGCTTTAAACAAGAAAAAATGGTGCTGAATTAATTTTAACTGCTTCTGAATTTGAAGAGAATTTTAAGTATTTTAAAGAGAATTTTTCAGATTTACGAGGCAGGAGCTTTCAGAATTAGTTTCGCAAGATTGTATTAAGAATCCGCGTGATGTTTTAGCTAAAACTTGAAAAACACGTCGTTCTCGCCGAGAGTAAATTACAACACTAAAAATTGAATGAAATTTCTGAAAAATATGGATGTTCAAGTTCATGATTTTGTTGTAAAAATACATCAGGAGTTTTGAATGAATAATTATTTGAATAAAAATTAAAGCAAAAATTAAAAATCAGCCATTGGAATCGCAAAAAGAAATTAATGGTTCTCGCAATTTGATAATTTTCTTGCAGGAAGTTTAGGAATCGCATTAGTTTTGGTGATTGCAAGCAATTCTTTACACTTTCGGATGGAGACTATTTCAGCTTGATTTGAGCAGGCCAGTTTTGCAAGAGGCGCGTGAGGGCTCAGAAAAAGGCAAAAAGAGGAAGAAGAACGCAAGAAAAACGAAAAAAGATGAGGAGTTTTTACCGCAAAGGTGGTCTTTCAAATAAAGATATGGCCGGATTTCGAAAGGCTTTATTCGCAAGCAAGAAAGAAAATTCATACAGATGAGTTTGCGAAAGCTCCTTAAGTGATGAAACTTTAAAAATAACAGACCAATAAAGGAGGAAGAATGGCTTTTTAAATCCGAAAGATTTTATTATTACTCGCAAGCGTAAACTTTATAAATTTGCGCTTTTTCAATAATTCTGCAATTTGTTTTGAATTTAATGAATGGCAAAAAGAAAAATGCTGAAGTTAATAATTTAGAAATTGGGTGCAGGAACAGGGCTTTTTAGCGAAGCTTTGGCAGCAAAAATCCAATGAAGAATTTTGTGGCAGTTGATGTTAAAGCCGACCGACTAGTTAAAGGTGCTATTCAAGCTGAGCAAGATGGCGTTAAAAATATTCGTTTTTGCGGCGCTGAGCCAGACCAGCTTCTTGAAGCTTTTGGTGAAAAATTCGGTAAAAATATCTTTGGGTGACCTTTCCTGACCCTTATCCACGTGAGCGGAATTCGGGCCGCCGCTTAACGCACCCAACTTTTTGCGAATTTATACTAAGCTTTTTGGCTGAAGATGGTAGCCACTACTTTAAAACTGATGCTAAGAATCTTTTCGAATGGAGTCAGAACAGCTTGTAGCAGAAGGTTGGAAAATTGAACGGCTTAGTTTTTGATTTACATGAAAGTAATTTTAACGAAAATGTACAAAGTGATGACAACTTATGAGAAACGTTTTACGGCAGAAGGTCTAAAAATTAACTCTCGTAAAGGCTATACCGCCGAAAAATATGAATAAATAAATTTCGAAAAGAGGTGAAATGGCTGATTTTTAGAAATTAAAGGTGCGCGTGAACATAATTTGAAAAATGTAGATTTAAAATTCCACGTGATAAATTAGTGGTTATAACAGGCCTTTCTGGTAGTGGAAAGTCTAGCTTGGCATTTGATACAATTTATGCGGAAGGTCAGGCGCACGCTATGGAGAGATCTTAATTCTGTATCGCGACAATTTTTAGGCACAATGGATAAGCCAGATGTAGATCAAATTACAGGGCTCAGCCCGGCAATTTCAATTGATCAAAAATCTACTAGTCGCAATCCACGCTCAACCATAGCAACTGTAACTGAAATCTATGATTATTTGCGTCTTCTTTTACGCTGAATCAGTCGCCACATTGTCCAATTTGTGGCCGAGATGATTCAGCGTACTCCCAAAGCATTGTTGATAGTATTATGAATCTTAAAGAAGGTTCACGGTTGAGTATTGCTTGCACCGATCGCAAAAAGCTAAAAAGGTGAATTCGCATATCCCTGAAGAGTTTGCAAAAAGGTTTTTGCTCGTGCATGCGGTTGATGGAGTGATTTATGCTTTGGGACGAGATTCCTGAGACTTGAAAAATATTAAGCATAATATTGAAATTGTAGTTGATCGTTTGGTTCTTTCGAAAGAAATGCGAACACGTTTAGCTCAAAGTGTTGAGCAGGCGCTTGAAATGACTAGCGGAATTTTAGAGATTTTAAATGATGAACACGGCGAGGTGAAGATTTTTCGCAACGTTATGCTTGTGAACTTCACCCAGATGAGCATGTTCTGAGCTTGAACCACGATTATTTTCTATTCAATGCGCCACAAGGAGCTTGTGAAACTTTGTTCAGGGAGCTTGGAACACGAATGGAGATTGATCCAGAATTAGTTCTTTCACCAAATTTAACAATTTCTGAGGGTGCGATTCGGCCTTTATAATCGTGTGATGGAAAAAGGGCTATCGAATTAAATTGCTTGAGGAAGTTGCAAAACGTCATGGATTTTTCAACGAAAGTCCCAACTAAAATCTTTCGAAAGAAGCGATTGATATTATTTTTATACGGCACAAGAACAGATGAAAAATATCCGATCGAAATGAATGGCCGTGTTTATAATATGAATTTTGAAGGTGTAATTCCAAATTTGGAGCGTCGCCATCGAGATACGGATAGTGAATTCCAGCGTAAGGATATCGAAGATTTATGCGCGTTCGAAAATGATCAAACTTGCGGTGGAAAACGTTTGAAGCCGGTTGTTCTTGCTGTTACAGTTGCAGGCTTAAATATTGTTGAAATTTAGCGATCTTGCAATTGATGAAGCTGTTGAACTTTTTCAAAAATCTTAGAACTAAACGAACAGCAAAAAGTTTATTTCAACTCAAATTCTAAAAAGAGATTTCTTCAAGGTTAGGCTTTATGAATAATGTTGGCTTGAATTATTTGGAGCTTTCTGGCGCGGCTAACACTTTGAGCGGCGGTGAGGCGCAGCGAATTCGTTTAGCAACTCAAATTGGCTCTGGCCTCTCAAGCGTGTACTTTGTCCTGACGAGCCTTCAATTGGGCTTCATCAACGAGATAATGATAAACTGATCGCAACGCTAAAAACCTTCGTGATTTAAATAATACCGTTTTAGTGGTGGGCATGATGAAGATACGATTCTGGGCAGCGGATTGGCTGAGTTGATGTTGGTCCTGGCGCTGGTGTGAATGGCGGAATGATTGTGGCTTCTGGTACACCTGATGAGGGTTTCAGAAAAATCCTAAATCTTTAACAGGGCAATTTTTAGCGGAAAAGATAAAATCCAAATACCAAAAAGCGCCGAAAAATCAGAAAAATGAAAAATTGGTGATTAAAAATGCACGAGAAAATAATCTGAAAATATTGACGTTGAGATTCCGCTAGGCGTAATGACGGTAGTTTCTGGCGTTTCAGGGAAGTGGAGAAGTCAACCTTGAGTTAACGAAATTTTAAGTAAAGAATTGCTAGCACGAAAGCACCATGCGCCAAAGAAGTTCCTGGTGCTCATGATGAAATTTTGGGATTAGAAAAACTAGATAAAGCAATTGTGATCGATCAAAGTGCGATTGGCCGTACACCGCGTTCAAATCCCGCAACTTATACTGGTGTCTTTACGCAGATTCGTGAGCTTTTTGCTGGCACGCCAGAAGCAAATATTCGTAGCTATAAAGCTGGTCGATTTAGCTTTAACGTTAAAGGTGGCCGATGTGAAAACTGTCAAAGGTGACGAGTGTAATTAAGATTAGAAATGCATTTTTACCAGATGTTTATGTGGAATGTGACGTTTGCCACGGAAAGCGATATAATCGTGAGGCGTTGGAGATCCTTTATAAAGGTAAAACAATCTCGGATGTTTTAGGAATGACAATTGATGAAAGCAACGAATTCTTTGAAAATATTCCTGCGATCCATCGAAAATTAAAAACGATTCAAAGAAGTTGGTTTGGGTTATATTAAACTTGGTCAGCCCGCAACAACATTCTCTGGCGGTGAGGCACAACGAATTAAAGCTTTTGCAACTGAGCTTGCGCGTGCTTCGACTGGAAGACAATATATATTTTAGACGAGCCTACAACTGGTTTACATAATGCAGATGTTAAAAGATTGCTTTCAATTTTGAACCGTTTGGTTGATGCTGGAAATTCAATGGTAATAATTGACATAATTTAGATATTGTTAAAAGTGCTGACTGGCTAATTGATATGGGCCCAGAAGGTGGAGCAGGTGGTGGAACTGTTGTGGCAACTGGAACTCCAGAGCAAGTTTCGAAAGTCGAAAAAGAGCTGGACAGGAAAGTATCTTAAAAAGTATTCTTTAGGATAAATTGCCATGTCTTTTGAAAAATAGTATAATAATGCTATAAAGTGCGCTTAAGTTTATATCATGAAAGGAAAAAGATGGCGATTTTAGTAACTGGTGGCACAGGATTTTATCGAGTGCTCACACTTCAATTGAACTTCTTAAAAATAATGAAGAGATTATAATAATTGATAATTTTCGAAATTCGAAAACCTAAAAGCTTTAGAGCGAATTCGTGAGATTTCAGGTAAAGATTTTAAGTTTTTACGAAGTTGATATTTTAAAGTAAGGATGGGCTTCGAAAAATTTTTCAAGAAAATAATATCAAGCAAGTGATACATTTTGCGGGTTTAAAAGCAGTTGGCGAAAGCGTTGCAAAACCACTTGAATACTATAAAAATAATATTCAAGGAAACGATTTCTCTTTTAGAAATTATGCGAGAATTTAACATGTTATGATATCGTTTTTCTTCGAGTGCAACAGTTTATGGCGACAAAAATCCAGTTCCTTATCGAGAAGAAATGCCTTGCGAAACGGCAACGAATCCTTACGGATACACTCAAAGTTGTGATCGAACATATTTTGAAAGATTTAGCAAAAGCTGATGCACGCTGGTCGATTACGATTTTTACGATATTTCGAAACCCAATTGGTGCGCATGAAAGCGGTTTAATTGGTGAAGATCCAGCAAGGAATTCCAAACAATTTAATGCCGTATATTTCTCAAGTTGCCATTTGGAAAAACGAGAAAAACTTTCGATTTTTGGTGACGATTACGAAACTCCTGACGGTACGGGTGTGCGTGACTATATTCATGTTGTCGATTTGGCGAAAGGTCATTTTGAAAGCATTAGAAAATAACTGCAAGAATAGTGGTGTTAAAATTTACAATCTTGGTTCGGGGCTCCGGGGTGAGCGTTTTAGAATTGGTTCCGCTTTCGAAAAAGCTTCAGGTAAAAAGATTCCTTTCGAAATTGCCTCGCGTCGTGCAGGTGATATTGCATTTTTGTTATGCTGATGTGGCTAAGGCTGAAAAGGAACTTGGCTGGAAAACTGAAAAACACTCGATGAAATGTGCCGAGATTCATGGAATTAGCAAAAGTAAAAAAATCCGAACGGATTGGTATAAAAATTTTAAAAAGTTTGTTTTCGAGGCAAACTTTTTATTTTTCGAAAAAGTACTTGACTTTTTAAGCTACCTTGTATAACATAGAAGTATGAAAGAACAGAAAGTATTGAAAAATATGCTTCTACAAATTTCAACCCAAATGCGAAAAGGTTTTATGGCGTTTTGTGCTAAAAAGTTTGTGCAAAAAGCCAGTTTATACTAGCGACATTATTAGGAGCTACGTGAAGCTAAAATGGTTGTAGTTGAAGGAACGATTTATCCGCTGCTTTCAAGATTACAAAAAGATGGATTATTAAGTCACGAATGGCAGAGAGTGAGCAAGGGCCGCCAAAGAAAGTATTATTCAATAACCAATTTTGGTACGAAAGTTTTAGCAAATATTAGCAAAGAAATTGAAAAGCTGAATAAAACAATAAATGAGCTTTAAAAGGAGAAATAGAAAGAAATTACAAGAATTCATTTGTCTAAAATTCTGATGAAATTGAAATTCCAGCAAAAATCAACTAGAAAAATACCTAAAAAGATTTGAAAGATTTTATTCAAGTGATAAAGATATTTTTGAAGATGTAGAAATTCGAATTACCGAGATTTTTAGCGGAACTTGGAGTGAAAGAAGGTGGAGTTATCACCGAGAAAGAGTTTCCGAAAATTGAAGCTCAAATTGGTTCACCAGAAGTTTTTCAAGATACAGATTTTACTGAAAATAGTGAAGAGAAATCTTCGGCGAAAATTTCAAAAAGACTTTATCGTGATGAGAAGAATGGAATGATTTCTGGCGTAGCATCTGGGTTGGCTCAATACTTAAATATTGATGTAGTTTGGGTTCGCTTGGTGCTAATTGTGATGTTTTATGACTTTTGGTGGAATAGTTCCAATCTATATTTTTATCGATTTTGGTTATTCCTGCAGCAAAAATGCAAATGACGTTTTGCGACTTCGTGGTGAAAATATTACCGCAAATTCCATCTCGAGAGGTTAATGAAGAAATATAATTTCGAAAAATTCATCTTCGAAATTTAAAGATCGCTAAAAGCTTTTGGTGTAATTTTTGGCATTTTTGCGGTTTTGGCCTTTTTGGAGTGGAGTTACGGCAGTAATTCTTGGAAATCTAGCGCTTTCAGAAATTTATAGGCGCAGCAACTTTCGCAAATGCTAAAGATGCTGGTATAGGTGTAATTATTAGTGCCAACATTTTAGGTTTTGCTTATCTTTGCTGATGGGATTTTGTTGCAAAATGCTTTTCAAGCTTAAAAGATTACAAAAATTGATATTTTGTTTCGATTCTTTCAGTTGTGATTGCGTTTGCAGGGCTTATAGGGATTTATTACTTCAGCATCATTGTTGCGTGATAAAGTAAACAATAGGTTTTTCTCAAAGTTTAATTTCAGAACGAGTTAAAATTGATTCTGCAAAAATGAAAAGTATTAAAAAGCTAGAAGTTGACTCTTCGGCAGCAGTTTTCTATCATATTGCGGATGAGCCAAAAATTGAGTTTACGCATTTCAATTTCGAAAAATAATCTTGAAACGAATTTTGATGGTGAAACTTTGAAAAATAAATTTGAATAAAGTTTCGAATAATGCACGTTATTTCTATGGCAAAGTCAGGAAGAGATTCACTATATTCAGAATTAAGTGAAATTAATCTAAAATCAAGTTTGCATAAGTAAAATATTTTGCAAAAAGAACGCCGAGAAGATCAAGGTAAATATTTCAAAAACGGTTCTGTTAATTTTCGAAAATTCGGCAAAAATTGATAATTTGGAAATTTATGCAGGTGAATTTAGCAATTTTACGCTAATGGAATTGATGTAAAGAATTTAAGTGTAAATAGCGATGGCGGAAGTTTGGAATTGAATAAGGTTGAAAACGCAGAGATTAAAAACAAATAAGTGTAATTCTGTGGTTTTCGAAAACACGCGATTAAAAATGGCTACCGAAAAAGTTAAAGTAAATGAGTTTGCGATTTCAACGAAAATACAAAAGGTCAGTGTTTGTATCTTGAAAATCCAGACGAGGATCAATTTTAATTAAAAGACAATATGATTGAAGTTAGAAATATTTCAAAAATTTATGGCAAAAGAAGAATCGTTTTCAGGCATTAAAAGATGTGAGTTTCAAGATTGAAAAATGGTTCAAGCGTATGGCGATTATTGGAAAATCAGGAAGTGGAAAATCAACACTAATTCATGCAATGAGTGGCCTCAGATGCTCCAGAAAAAGGTGAAGTTTTTAATGGATGGAGCTAAAATATTTTTATCAATGAATCAAAAGAAGATCGATAAATTTCGTTCAGATGGGATTTATTTTTTCAAAGCTTTTTGTGCAGGGAAATGAAACTTGTTTTCGAAAATGTGAGTTTGTCGCTTTGAAATTGCCGAAGAGCCAATTTTTCAGCGAAAGGAGATTATTGAAAATGCCCTAAAGCAGTTGGCTTGGAGGATAAAATCAAAATACCAGCTCGTGACCTTTCGGGTGGGCAAAACAGCGTCTCTTGCGGTCGCTGCGAGCAATTTAAACTCGCCAGAAATAATTTTTGCGGATGAACCAACGGGAAATTTGGACTCCGCAACTAGTAGAAAAATTGAAAAATTACTTTTTGAATATAATACAAAGTCTAAAGTGCAACACTATTTATTATATACTCGCGATGAAGAATTGGCAGAAAAAGTGTGATATTCGAGTTCGAATAAAAGATGGCGAAATAGAGCATATTGAAGGAGCTAAAAATGCGTAGAGTTGATATTATTAAGCGAGCTGGAAAAATATTCGTTTGGCGAAAAGGACGAACAATTTTGATAAGTTTAGCAATTGCGGTTGGCGCGACAACGTCGTACTCCGCAATTGCAGCTGGAAAAGGGTGGTAATGCTTATGTTGAAAGTTTAGCCAATAAATTAGGTGATCAAAATGCTTTAACCATCTCGCGATTAATTAAAAAATAAAAAGATCCTTATGCGCCAAAATAGGGTTGAGATCAACTCGTGAGAGATGCTGTCAGGAAAAAGGCTGAAATTGACGCCGAGGCCATTCATTTAGAAGATTTAGATAAAATTTTAAAAAATAAAGGTGTTCAGAATGCTTTCCCCAGCAGTTCCTGTGAATATTGAAACTGTTCAAGTAGAAAATGGTGTAAAATATGACAGAATATTGCCACTAAAAATGATGAACAGGAGATGGGGGCTTTCGGCCGGAAAAACTTAGCAAAAATAATCAAATTGATAATGGAAAAGTTATCGCACCAAAAGCTTATGTTGAACCATTTGGGGTAAAGAAAATCCCGCCGATATTGTGGGCAAAAAGTAGTTTTCGAGAATGAGAAGACGCGGAAGGTAAAACTTTCGAAAAAGACTTTCGAGATTCAAGCAGTTGATGCTGGAAAAACGGATACCAACTTTAATTATCACGGAAATTTCTGGATGAATAATAGTGATGGTTTGGAAATTGCGAAAAAGCAAAATTCTGGTGAAATGCGGTTTTATAGTGCGAGCGCAACAACCGACGGCACACGAAAAGTTGATGAAATTAAAAAGGAAATTACAGCATTAAACGGTGGTGAATTTTACCAAGTTTCCACTTTCGCAGATGATAAAGCAACGGTTCAAAACAGCAAATTAATGTTATGGCGGCAGGTCTTGCTGGATTTGGATTTTTAACGCTTCTTGCTTCAGCTTTTGGAATTATTAATACGCAATATATTTCAGTTTTAGAGCGGACTTCACAAATTGGTTTGATGAAATCGCTCGGAATGCGAAAAGAGTGATGTTTCGAAGCTTTTTAGATACGAAGTAGGCGCTGATTGGTTTATTTGGTGGAATTATTGGAATTAGTTTGTAGCGTATGGATTACTTTCTTAAACCCTGTAATTAGTAATGTCTTAAAGCTACAAAAACTTCTGGCGTGGATACGAATTTACTTCAACCAGATTTATTCGCTTGGATTTTATTGGTAGTTGGTTTGATGTTACTTTCGGTGATTTCTGGATTCTTGCCAGCGCAAAAAGCAGCAAAAAATGAACCCAATTGAGGCTCTTCGAACTGAATGAGATAATAAAAAGTCGGCTCATTAAAAGAGTGGGCCGATTTTTCTGAAAAAATAGAAAAAAGTCTTGAAATTATTAAAAACACTCGTGTATAATAAGATTATTATTCCGGCATAGCTCAGTGGTAGAGCGTTGGCTGTTAACCAATAGGTCGCTGGTTCGAGCCCAGCTGCCGGAGCCAAGAAAATCTCCCGAATCTCAGGGGGTTTTTCTTTTCTTACAATTTACAAGACTTTTCTAAGTACAAAATATGTTAAAAATTAAAAATAGAAAAGAGGTAAAAATGAAATTTGATAAAATTATAATTGGATTTGGAAAAAGCTGGAAAAACTTTGGCAGTTATGGCTGCTAATAAAAGGTGAAAAAGTTGCATTAATTGAAAAGTCGCCGAAAATGTATGGCGGAACCTGTATTAATATTGCTTGTATTCCAACCAAAGTTCTAGCGGTTGCGGCAAGTGAGAATTTAACTTTCGAAGAAGCGATTGCGCGAAAAATTTGATGTTGTGCAGCGGCTAAATTCAAAAATTATCATATGCTTGCAGATAACGAGTCGATTACAGTTTTTGACGGCTTTGGCTCATTTTAGATGAAAAACACAATTTTAGTTGAATCAGAATGTTGAAAAAACTTGAGCTTTCGGCTGATAAGATTATTATTAATACTGGTGCAGAGAGTTTTATTCCTGAAATTTCAGGAATTGAAGAAGGTTTGAAGAACTCAAAGACTTTTAACCAGTACAGAGCTTCTTGAAAATCAGGAGGCAATTGACAGCCTAGCAATTATTGGTGGTGGATTTATTGGTCTAGAGTTTGCTTCAACTTTTGCGAAGCTGGGCACAGAAAAGTAACAATTTTTGAGCGAGGCGATAAAATTTTTCAGCGCTATGAAGATGATTCGATGCAAAAGCAATTTTTGACTTTTTAGTTTCGCAAGGTGTTAATTTTGAGTTTAATGCAAACATTGAGGCTTTCGAAAAATGTTGAAAATGGAATTTTAGTCCAAAATAATGGTAGAAATTGGCTTTCAATAAAGTAGCTAATTTCAACCGGGCGAAAGACCGGCAACTGCAAAATTAAACCTTGAACGAGCAGAGGATTAAAACACTTGAAAACGAGAATTTGGACTGATGAAAAATCTTCAAACTTCAAATTCAAAAAGTTTGGGCGGTTGGTGACGGAGAGAGGAACAATTTACTTATGCTTCTTTAGATGATTTTTTCAATTTTTAGCCACACAGTTTTATGGTGACGGAAAATATTCTCTAAAAATCATGTTAATTGCCGAATTCGATGCAGGTTCCATTTTCGAAAGTTGGATTAACTGAAAAAACAAGCTTTGGGGAAGGTTTCGAAATTAAGGTAAAGGAAATTCCGGCGGCAGCAGTGCCAAAACTCCAGCTTGAATTTAAAACAACGGGTCTTTTGCGAGCGATTATAGATTCGAAAACTAATAAAATTTTAGGTGCAGCTTTGTTTTTGCTATAATTCGCTTGGAAGTTATAAATATTATAAAAACTGCGATTGACACTAAACTTGATTATACTGTTCTACGAGACCAGATTTTTACCCGCAACCGTGGCTGAAAAGTCTAAATGATTTGTTTAATCTTTAAGTTTGCTTTATTTTTCAAAAATTTGATATAAACTGTTAAGCAAAAGCATAATAATTTTTTTAAAGGTGGGAAATGAAACCGACGATTTTATCGGATTGGAAGTACGACAAAAGATAACTTTTTAGACATTCAAAATCAAAAATTTATAAAGATGAACTCAATGATTTTTCATTATGATCTAACTTTTGATGATTCAACTTTAAAATTATCAAAAACAAGCTAGTGTTTATGGTGGAACAATTTTGAGTGAAAAATCTTTACAGCAGCGCATTTTAAGGCTTTTCAAGTGCGAATCCAAATGGTACTTCTCATTTCGAATATGATGAAATCAACAACAATCTGATTGATCGATTTATAGTTTCGCATAAAGGCAAGAGTTTTATTCTAACCAGTAATCCTCAGTAGCACAAAAATGGGTTTCACCAGCTTTTCCACCAGATTTAATTTATATCGTGGATGCTAATTTTTCATAAAAATTATCTGGCAGATTTTCGAAAAATATTTGTGCGAGAATCCAAAAATTGAGCTTGTATTTAATATTGCTGATTTAGAGCCAGAACTTAGCCATGAGTTTTTATTCGTGCAAATTTAGTTTTTGTAGATTTTCGAAAACAAAATCTAAGCGATCTAATTGATTATTCAAGTTATGAAAATGCGATAGATTCACTAATTAGAACTGGTGTGCGAGGTGTTGTTATTTTTGATGGTTCGAAAAACTAATTACTGGAAATAAAGATTGCCAGTATTGAAACTAATTTTTGAATTAAATTCGTTTTACCAGAATAATATTTTTCAGGCGGCTTTCGTTGCAGAAAATTTTTCGAATTCTTCAAAATTAGAAGAAAATTTGCAGGTTTCAGTTACAATTGCTAATAAATCTGATTTTAATGATATATTGAAGCCTTTTTATGCGATCAAATTTTAAATCGCAGAAAATTATGAATTACCTGTTGATGTTTTGAGTAATACGTGAGATATTGAAACACGATTACGTAAAACTGCTGCAAAATTAGTTACGTGACCAAAAGGAATATTTGCTGCAGATGAGTCTGGTGGGAATATTCATAAAAATTCGGAAACTATTGGGCTTGAAGATACTTTTCGAAAATCGCCGAGCCTATCGTGAGATGTTTTTCAAAACACCAGATATTGAAAAATTATTTTGAGTGGAATTACTCTTTTGAAGAGACGACTGGACAAAACACTTCTGAAGGTATTAATTTTGTTGAGTATTTTGAAAAATCGCGAATTTTTGGTTGGTGTGAAACTTGACGGTGGTTTGCAGCCTTTAACTAGTTTGAAGGCGAGACAGATTTCGTTGAGGGCTTGATTCTTTGGTTGAAAACTCCAAAAATATTCAAAAGCAGGAATTGATTTTTGCGAAATGGCGAGTTGCTTTCGAAATTGATGAGGAACGCCGAGCGAAGCTGCAGATCGCTTCAATTTACGAGTTTTGGCACAATATGCTAAAAGCTTGCCAAATTATGGAATTGTACCAATCGTTGGACCGGAGGTGGTTTATTCTGGAAAACATACTATTAAACAGTGCCGAGAAGTTACTGAAAAGATTCTTACTCTTCGAGGAACTAAAAATATTTAAAGATTGACCTTAAAGGAACAATCTTGAAAACAAATATGGTTCTTGCTGGCTCTGAGAATGAAATTCAATCTTCTTCAAGAGAGGTTGCACGAGAAACCGTTTCTATTTTTAAAGAAAATAGTTCCAAAAGAATTGGCAGGTATCGTATTCCTTTCTGGTGGACAAACTGCAACTCAGGTAACCGATAACCTCAAGAAATAACCAATCTCGGACCTTTTTGACTGAGATTAACCTATAGTTATGCACGAGCTTTACAAATACCAGCGCTTCAAGCTTGGGCTGGAAAACCAGAAAATGTTCAGCAAGCTCAGTTGCTTTTTCTTGGAGCGAGTCGCAGCAAATTCGCACGCTTTGTATAAGAATTAACGAACAAAAATATTAAAAACGCTCAAAATTTTAGTTATTGAGCGTTTTTGTTTCTAATGACTTCTTTTTACGTAAATAGCATAAATTGCAACTGCAATTCCGCCGACCGAGGTAAAATAGTTTAGCCGAGTCCCAATTATTCGTAAGAAAGCTGTAAGTTAAATAGATTGCTGTGATTGAAAGCATGTGATGTATTGCCGCAAAAATCCTATTTTTGAGTCTTTCTCTTCATCTTTATTTTCGATTTCATAAAAGTTATTAATTTTCGAAAAATAGAATTTCCATAGGTTGATGCTGAGATTCCAATTCCTAATAGGGCCATAAATATAGTATTAGCTAAATTAATGCCAAGATCAGAAAAAAATGATAAATTATTTGATGAGTTGCTATAGCTGTAAAAATTGTTGATGCCAGTGCCATAGTGCTGCTATTTTTAATATTTTTGGCTTGTCTAATTTTCATTTTTGAAAAAATTTGTCAATTTTTATAGTATAATCAAGTAGGTTTTCAGTTTCTGAATTATCGAAATTTTTAGCTAAAATTAGTAGGGGAACTGATATTGCTAAGGATAGCATTAAACTAACCCCTGCTAGAAACATTAAAAGCTTGCTGTTGATCCTGAAAAATATGCTGCTATTGCAAGGCCGGCAAAAAGAATAAACATACCAGCGCACGAGATTAGTGCAATTTTTTGATATGATTTCTCATATTCTTTTATTAAAATTAGCTTTTTGGTCGAAATTTCGCCGGTTAGCTCATCTAAACTAATTTCGAAGAGAGTTCGCTTAAGGCAATTAGTTTGTCGAGTTCAGGGAAGATTTGCCACTCTCCCAGGCTGAAACTGATTGTCGCGAAACGCCAATTTTATCAGCAAGCTGCTCTTGTGAGATATTTTTCTCGGCTCGTAATTATGTAAATTCTGATTAAACATTTTTGTCCTTTCATATTAATTATTATACATCAATTATATAAAAAATGCTCATTTGCGACTCTCAAGTTTTTCTTGAAAATTGCTAATTTTGTTGCCAATATTTTTTTAACAAAACAGATTAAAATTATGTTAAATTTGCTTGATTTCGCTAATAACATATAATGAATTTATTAAATTTATGAAAAATATTTAAAGCCACCAAAAATTAGGTGGCTTAAGGTTTTCAGGTATTATTCTTTTTCTGACTGCTTGTTACAGGGTCTAAAGATCACAATTTGTCCAGTGGACAATTTGATATAGCAAGGTTCTTCTTTCACTTTGTTAGTTTCGATTTGTTCCATATTATACACCTCTTTCTAAAGTTCAAGGCTATTCAAGATAGATTTTTATCTTGAACATAATCTATATTCTGAGTATAGCACATTATTAATATAATAAAAATAGTTTTTATAAAAACATAAAATGATATAATAATAAAAGATGAGACAAACAACTTTCGAAAAAGCTAAAAGAACTGCCAAATTCTGCTGGCGTTTATTTTCATAAAAATTCGAAAGGTGAGATTATTTATGTTGGAAAAGCGGCAAAATTTAAAAATCGTGTGCAGCAATATTTTTCAAAAACTCAGCGTGGAAAAAGATCCAAAAACTGAAGCTTTGGTAGCAGAAATTGTGATGACTGACTGGATTGAGGTTGAGACTGAAATTGATGCGCTATTTTTGGAGAGCGAGATGATTAAAGCGCTACAAGCCACAGTACAACTATACTTTTGCGGGATGATAAGTCGTCAACTTACGTGCGAATTGGTTTCGCGACAAAATTCCGCATGTTGGTTTCACTAAAAATCCGCTTGATGATTTTTGCAGAATATTTTTAGCCCATTTTATAATTCTAATGCAGTGAAAAATCGGTGCGATTGCTTCGAAGAGTCTTTCCGTATTATTTGAGTGAAAAATGCCAGCTAGAAATAGTTTAGATTTTTCAGATTGGTTTTAACTCCTGGGTTGGAAAAATTTTTGAACCAAATTCTCCCGAATATCAACAAAAAAATGACAGAATATAAACGTAATTTACGCCAACTCTCGCGATATTTTAAAAGGTGAGCGAAAAATGCTTCAGCTCGAAATTGAGAAAAGAAATGCTTGATTTTGCAGAATGAACAGAATTTGAAATGGCCGCAAAAAGAAACGTAACCAACTGCGAGATTTGAGTGAGCTTGGCAGGCAAGTTATTTTTCAAATGAGGAATTTTTAGATATTTCGAAAGATCACGCATTAGTAAAATTAGCGGAAATTCTCTACTTGAAATTCCACCGCGGCGAATTGAAGCGTTTTGATATCTCGCACACGGGTGGAAAAACAATGTGGCGTCGATGGTGGTTTTTACGAATGGGCTTAGTGACAAGCGAGGTATCGAAAATTTAAAATGACAACTGGCGGAAATGATGATTTTCTTCATATGAAAGAAGTTTTAATACGGAGATTCTCGAAGCGAAACGAAAGAAAAGTGGGGATGGCCTGATTTAGTTTTGATTGATGGTGGAAAAGGTCAATTGAGTGCAGTGCGAGAAGTTTTACCAAGAGATATTTTTAGCGATTGGAATTGCTAAAGCGCGATGAAGAGATTATTTTTGATACGCAAAATCCAAACCTCAAAACTAGTTGGTTAGATAAAAACTTCGAAAAATGATATAGATTTTTCGGTTCGGCGAGAGGGCGATTTTTGATACTAAATTTTGCACCTTTTGCAAAGCCATTCAAACAGCCACGCCCGCAACTTGCTGGGTGAAAGTAACTCAGAATTTAGTGATTTAACCAAGCTTTTCCAACGGATTCGTGATGAAAGCTCACCGATTCGCGATTAACTATCATTCTAATTTGCAGAACTAAAAAGCAAACGCAGAATGCACTGGAAAGATTGACGGCGTAGGAACAAAAACACGGGCAAAATTATTGCGAGAATTTGGTTCGCTAAAGAAAAATTCCGAAGCTCCCTGTGCAAGAGCTTTCGAAAATTGTTGGTGAAAAATTAGCTCAAAAAAATTAAGCAAAATTTGTAATTTTCTTGGAGATTTTTGGTAAAAATATATATAAGTATTATGGTGGGTAAAAGGCAGAATTAAAAACGTCTTAAACAGATACAGTTGCTTAAAAATTGGCAATTGTTTATTTTACTTATACTTATTATTTTTGTAGATTTAACAGCTCTACGTTTGAATAATGTGGGAATGATTCGTAGAAGAGTCTGTTGAGAGCGGCTGATAAATCTGGCGATGTTGAAGCTACCAGAAAAGCAACAATTGAATTGGCTAATTACGTTTATGCTCATATGAATAGTGGTGGAATTTTTATAGCGATGAAACTCACTGGTTTAAAATGAATCGAGAAGTGAAAATTGTATGGGCGAATATTTATGAAAGTGATACGAGAAAGGCCGAGCAGGTTGCTCGTGAAACTGAAAGTAACAATCCGAATGGAAATATTTTTAAAAAGGCGGAAGAAGCTTGCCGGCCAAGGTTCCGTGGCGGATATTCTTTAGCGTATCAACAGTGTATTTTTAGATGAGCAAAATAAATATCCTGCAAGTAGTCAGGGTCAAGTTAAGGCTGAATACCCAAATATTTCAGAATATACTTATAGTTTTTGTTGCGCCAATTTGGTCACCAGATTTGGCTGGATGGACAACTTTAGTAGCAATAATTTTTAATTTTTATGATTATAATAAAAATGATAACAACTATAATTCTTAAGCTTATTTTTGAAAAATATACACCAAAAAGTGTAAAAAGGCTTGACACCACTTTAAAAAACTGATATACAATGAAAAATATATAACAGTAGTAATGAAAGGATAGAAATGGCTTATAGTCAAACAAATTCAAAAAGGAATTACATATTATTTACACAAAAGTGAAGTAACTTTGCGTGGCGGAAAACCACAAACAATTTACTTCTTTGCTAAAAAGAAAGAACGATAAAGGTGAGCCTTGCGACCTTCCAGAAGACCGAATTGTAAAAGAAAATCCACGAAACGGCTTCTTGACAGTTTCTCGCAAGAAATAATCAATTTACAAAAACCGCCTCTCATTCAGATGAGGCGGTTTTGTTAAATTAAAATAAAAAATAAAAACGCCAATCAGGCGATTTTTGGTAGGGGATGCTGGGTTCAGAACCAGCGACCAATCGTGTATGAGACGACTGCTCTAACCGCTGAGCTAATCCCCGACTATTTAATTATATCAGAAAATGTGATAAAAATTAAATAGTGAAATTAAACAAACGATTTAAAAACTAAAAACTCGCCGTGCGAAATATTATTTTTGAACGATATTTTAACTTTGAGCAATATTATTATGGTCAGTGTGATTTTTATCTCGATAATTTGGGTTTGGGGAAATATTGCGGCGATGGAAAAATTATTCAATTCAAAAAGCTAGAACTCAAACAGCGCCAGGCTTTAATTGATGAAATTAGTTATAAAACACTTGAATATGAACAAAAATATCTGAAAAGTTCTGAATATCAAGAGCTTGCAGTACGTGAAAAACTTGGTCTTACAATGCCGGGTGAGCATGTTTTGATTCTTTCAGAAATACCAGAAGATCAAAGAAAAGAACAAACTAATACGCCAAAAACCTTCAAATTTTACGCAATGGATTAACTTTATTTTTGGTGGAAATGCTCAAAAGGTAACAAAATAGCTAAAAACTCTTGACTTTTTAAATATCTGCGTGATAAAATATAAAGCAGATATCGCGGGATGGAGCAGTCTGGTCAGCTCGCTTGGCTCCTATAACCAAGAGGTCGTAGGTTCAAATCCTACTCCCGCAACCAAGAAATTATTTCAAAAATAACTTTTCAAAAATGGAAGGTTATTTTTATTTATAAAATAAAATTTAAAAATCGTTACAGAATTTGCAACGATTTTTATATAATTCTAGTAGTAGCGGCGAGGGATTGAACCTGCGACCTTAAACTTATGGAGTCCTACGCTCTAACCAACTGAGCTACGCTACCATAATGTTTATATTTTAGCACATTGAAAAACTTTTTCAAGAGAAAAAGCTCGCTAATTTTGCGAGCCTTATATTCTTAGATTAAATCTTCGAACTCATCAAATTCATTGAACCGTGAAATTCTTGCATCAATGAAGTTTCGGAGTTCTTTTTAGTTCAGTGTCTATCCCATGAAGACATTCGTTCGTGTTGTGCCATTTATTTTTCCTTTTTTTGTTTTTAAATAATATTACATTATTTATAATAACATATAAAAAAATATAAAAGTCAATACTCTTTTCGAAAAAACTTAAAACATTTTTCTTGATTTTCGCTTGTGCTTATAATATAATTTAAAATGAAGCTTATGGAAATTTGGATGATTTTTATTAGTAGTAATCTTGGCAGCAATGGTGCATGCTAGTTTTCATTTGAGTATTAGTGTTCTAACACTTTTGAGCAGGGCACACTTTAAGCAAGAAAAAGTCGCATTTGCAACTAACAAAGTTATCTATGTCTTTAGTTTTTGGATCAGTTTTTGCAACTATTCTTATTTTTCAACTTTTGCATATTTTGCTGGAATATTTTTATAATATTGCATTTTCGAAAGTAAGCTTAGGCAGTCTTGATCAGTATTTTTAGTTGCTGCTGGGATCTCAACTTGGATTTTTTTATTATCGAAGAGTAAAAACATACAAAATGGTACGGAACTTTGGATTCCTCGTTCGATGTGAAGTTTCTTAACGAGCGAGCAAGTAAAACTATTCACTCTGCTGGAAGCTTTTTCGCTAGGAGTTGTTAGTGTTTTGAGTGAGATCTTGTTTTTATTTTGCATCTTTGGCGATTTCAACAATTTTAGCTTCACGTGTTTCACCAGCCCTTCAATTTGCTATTTTTAGTAATTTATGTTTTAATTTCTAATTTACCAATTTTTAGTATTGCTTGTATGATTTCTGGTGGACATCAATTTCAGAAATTCAAGCTTAGCGGAATAAGAATAAGCGTTTTATGCAATTTTCAGCAGGTTTGGGAATGATAATTTTTAGCATTTATAGCTGGTGTTGTAATTTTTACGCCAGAATTTTTAGGGGTTTCGCTATGAGAATGGTTGTAAAATCTGATGGAGAAGTTGAGAAATTTGATTATAAAAATTACAAAAATCCTTGAGTGAAACTTTCTTAATTGTTAGATCTCAGAAGGGCAAAGTGATGAATTCGTTCGAAAAAACTCTTCTCGAATTTGCAGATTGGCAAAAGAAACAAACCAGAAATTACAAGTGGTGATATTCGAAGACAAATCGGAGTAATTCTACGGGAAGTCCATCCAGAGGCGGCGTATATTTATAAAAAATTTCAAGAGCATAATTTAAGGAGTGAAAAATGGCTAAAAGAAAAATTTGATTTTGATTTAATTGTTCTTGGAAGTGGAGCGGGTGGTTCAGCGGCAGCAAATATTGCAACAAAAGCTGGGTTAAATGTTGCAATTGTTGAAAATGATCTTTTTGGTGGTGAATCGCCAAATTATAGTGATATCCCGCGAGCAGCAATTTTCGAAGGTTAAAAAGCTTTTTGAGGCAAAAAGGCTGAAAAATGGGTCTACGTTCAGCAAATTTAACTTATAATTTTTCCAATAATTTCTGCTTGGAAAAAATTGTGATTAAACGAGACTGGCACTCCGATAACCAAAAAAGTTTTTCGAAAGCATGGGAATTAAAACTTTTTCGTGGTGAAGCCAGATTTTTAACTCGAATGAAGTTTCGATTAATCAAAGCATTATTCAGCAAAAGAATTTCTTGATTGCAACTGGTTCGAAAATCTCAATTCCAGATATTAAAAAAATATTGAAAATGTGCGATACTATACATGAAAACAATTTTTCGATATTGCTCGTCCGCCTAAAAAGTATTTTTATTGTTGGTGGGTGGAGCTGAGGCGGTTGAAATTGCTCAAATTTTTGGCTATTTTTTTGGTACGAAAGTTTACATCAGTGAAGTTTCAGCACGACTTTTGCCAAAAGAAGACAAGAAGTTGGAATTACTATTGAAAATATTTTTAGTTGAAGAAAGTCATGTTTATGTTTTTGCCGCAAACTCAGTGGTAGCAGTGCAAAAAGATGGCTTGATGAAGCGAGTGATCTTTCAACGAGGCGGAACCGAGAAATTTGTGCGAGTTGATGAAATTCTGGTTGTAGGTGAAAAGAATACCTAACACAGACATAGGCTTAGAAAATGCTCATATTGATTTTTCGAAAGATGGAATTGCTGTAAATGAATTTTTCGCAAACTTCTATGAAGCATATTTTTGCGGTTGGTGGTGTGGTTAATCCACAAGCTCAAACAGCAGAGATCCTCCTTGAAAGCCGAACGGTTGCTTATAATATTTTACATTCACGCTCAAAAATTGAGGTTAAGTTTCCGCTTTCGCCTCGTACAATTTCAACTTAGCCAGAAATTGCCACGGTTGGTTTAACTGAGGACGATTGTTTGAGAGAGATTTAAAATATAAAAACTGCGATTCGCCACTTAATTTAATTGCAAAAAGTAATGTTGAGAATTTCAGTAGTGGATTTGCTAAAATTATTTGTAGATAGGAAGGGAAAGGTTATTGGCGGAAGCATTGTATCGCCAGATGCAATAAACTTAATTCCACAAATTTCTTTGGCAATTCGAAATGAAATGACGGCACACGATTTGGCTGAAATTCCACAACCGTTTTTAAGCTGGAGCGAGATTATTCGTGTGGCAGCTCATAAAATTAAATAAAAACTTAAACGTCCAAAAGTTAAAATGGGCGTTTTATTTTTTTGAAATTTGAATTCTTGAGCAAAAAATGGTAAAATTAATAGAGATTTACAGATAAAAATTAAGGAGAATTATGGCTGGTCATAATAAATGGTCAAAAATTAAACGACAGAAAGGTGTAAATGATGCAAAACAGGGGTGCAATTTTTACACGAATTGGAAATCAAATTGCGATTGCAGCTCGTGGCGGTACTGATCAGACATGAACTAAGTTTAGCACTGGCGATTGAAAAAGCTCGTGCGGTGAATATGCCAAACGCGAATATTGAGGCGCGCAATGCTCGCGCGGCAGATAAAAAAACTCGGCAATACTTGAGGGAAATTACTTACGAAGGTTATGGTCCAAATGGAATTGGTTTGATTATTGAAAACCGCAACAGATAATCGCAATCGAACTTTTCCCTGAAGTTAAAACTGCTTTAGTAAAAAAATGGTGCCAGAATTGCTGACGCGGGGAGTGTGATGTTTCAATTTGCTCGCAAAGGTGTAATTTTGGTTGAAGCAACGGGTGAAGATGCGTTACTTGAAATTCTTGATGCCGGTGCTGAGGATGCTATTGAAGAAGATGGCGAAATCGTGGTTTTATACTGAGTCAGAAAAGATTTAATGAAGGTTCGAAAAGAACTAATTGAAAAAGGTTTAACCGTAAAAGAAGCCGAACTTCAATATGTGCCAAATATGGAAGTTGAAATCACTGATGATGAAACTCGTACGAAAGTTGAAAAAATTGATGGACGCACTTGATGATGTTGATGATGTTGTGAATGTGCATACAGACGCTAAGTTTTAGTTATTAAAAGCTCCCATAGGGGGCTTTTAATTTTGTTTAAATAAAAAGGCTTGACTCGTTTTTTTTTTTTTTTGATATTATGGGCCTATGAAAGAAAATAAGAGTTTTGCAGATAAATACGGGTTTGCAATATGCGCCATAGCAATATTTGGTATGTTTGTCGTATTTCCGATAGGTTCAACCATCTATCAAAATAATAAAGTTATTTGTTCTGAAGAAGACACCCCCATACAGAACCGACTATGAAAGAGTCGAAGAAAATACTGGAGATATTTCGCTTTCAGGGAAAAGCAAGGAAGAAAGGCTCCAAAAAGGTGCAAACGGTAAAGACAAAGTTTGTAAAAAAGACCAAGGAAAAACTGAGGTGAGCCGAGAAACTATTTCACACTACATACCAGAAAAGGTTAAGGTTACAAAATACAATTATATTGCTCCATCTGTACCACAGCCGGCTCCTCAGCCTGCACAAGTATGCAATATTAAGGGCAATATCTCATATCGTTCAGGAGCAAAAATCTATCATGTGCCAGGAGGAAAATATTATAATTCAACAACAATAAATCCAGCATATGGTGAAAAGTATTTCTGTTCAGAAGCAGAGGCGCAGAGCAAATGGGTTCAGAAGGTCGAGATATTGATATATGTCAACTAAACCATCCGACCCATTCAAAGATTTAATATTAGGTGTTATTGCTGCAAGTTATTATTTATGGTATATTATGTCTAATATTTTTATAATTATTGAGATTATATCTTTCTTTAATTCAAATAAAAATCAGATACATACTAAGAGCGATAATAGTAATTATAGTAAAGATGAAGATGCTGATTTTATTGATGATCGTGAGTATATTTGCGGTAGGTGTTAAAAATTTTTTTAACCTATTCATAAATATTTTTTCAATCTATTTCAAAAGGAGAATAATTATGGCTATAAAATATAAAGCTGTACAACGCCCAAATCCGTTAAAGAAAGAAGAAGCTAATAAATTTTACCCAACAGCAATTTCTAATGGCAAGGTTGAATTAAAGGAAATGGCAAAAACAAAAAGTACCACTGTTAGTGATATTGATACATGTGCTGTTTTAATGGCTTTAACGCAAGAAATTTCAGAATGCGATTCAGAATGGTGAAACGGTGCACCTGGGTGATTTGGGATATTTTCATATTACACTTCCTGGAAAGGGACGCTAAAGATGCTAAAAAGCGTAACAAGCACAGATATTAAAGAAGCACGATTGCGATTTGTAGCAGAAATGAGATTGAAAAACAGTTTAAGAAGTGCTAAATTTGAGAAGTTTTAGGTTCTTGGCAGTAAGATTAAAACAGCTCAGTAGGGCTGTTTTAGCTTTTGGAAGAAACAAGAAATTTTTGACGAAATCCAAAAATATAGTACAATTTTAAGATGAATAACCTTGAATTTCTTGTAAAAAAATTATCAAACTCCACTGAAGCAATTTCGCTAGTTGAAAATTCTCGAGTTTTATTGCTCGCAGGAATTTCTGGCGCAGGAAAAGACACGACTAAAAAATACCTTTTGAAAAACCCAGAATATCGCGATATCGTGAGCCATACAACGCGTGCTCCTCGTGAAAAATAATGGTAATCTTGAGCAAGATGGCGTTGATTATAATTTTATCTCGAAAGAGAAGGCAGAAGAAAATGCTTAAGAAGCGTGAGTTTATCGAGGCGAAATTTGTTCACGGAAAGATTTATGGTACAAGTGTTACAGAAATTGAAAAAGCAAATCAAAACGGGCAGATTTCTGTAACGGATATTGATATTCAAGGAATTGCAGAATATAAAAAAATGAGCGAGCACGTAGTTGCAGTTTTCATTTTGCCACCAGATTTTGAAACTTGGCGAGCGCGTTTTGCAAACCGATATTCAAGTGCAGAAGAATTCGAAAAGGATTTTGCAAAGCGTTTACCAGAAGCGATTTCTTCCACTAGAACAGGCGCTCGAAGTGCCATATTTTTCACTTTATTTTTAAATGATGATTTTCGAAATACAGGGCGCGAATTATTAACCAAATTATGCACCAAGATATTGAGTTTAATTATAAAGATATTGAATTGCGTGTGCGAGCTAATAATCTATTGAAAGAAATTCAAAAATATGCAATTGAAAAATAAGGACTTTGTATTTTATATTTTTCGTCAGGGGTAACCAAGAGCTAGAATTAAAGATTAACGAGGAGTATTCACAATGGCTCCAAGAAAAAGGTGTTAGTAATATTAGTCAGCCACCTGGATTGGGTTCTTCTATTGCATCCATACCTTTTTATCGCTAAGATTTTTACAAAACTAATCAGGCTTTAAAAATTAATGTGGAATATATACTTAAGGGTGAACAAAAGAAAATTAAAATAATTAGCATTACAGTATAAACCGAAGATAGAAATTTATGTTTGGTCTAACGAGGAAGATGGAAAAAAACTTTAAGTACTAGAATAACATTATCTATTGCACAGAAAATGAAAAACATATATACCGTAAATTTGCTGACATCTATGAAGTTAATATATTATCCGCATCACATACACAAAATAATGAGGGGTTATATAATACTATATGGATAAGGATGTCAAAACACGATTTTCATGCTTCAGACTTGGGAAAAGTAATAAAAAAACTTAATAAAAATAAAATGTTCCAATAAAAACGATTAATATTAGTGCTAGTGAATCACCACTTATTGAAAGTGAGACATTCTAAAAATTAGCACTCTATTGACCTAAGTGCTAATTTATGCTAAAACTGAAAGTATGAATATTACACCACGACAAACGCAAATTTTGGTAGCAATTATTGAGCAATATGCCGAAGTTACTAGCCCAGTTAGTAGTGTTACTTTGGCGAAAGCTTTTTAATGTTTCAAGTGCGACAATTCGTTCTGAAATGGCAAAACTTGAAGATCTTGGTTTAATTACACAACCGCACACTTCTGCCGGGCGAATTCCAACTGATAAAGGTTATCGTTTCTATGTGAACCGTTTAACTGCTCAAAAGCGAGGGCGAAGATGAACAGATTTTACTAAACGCTAATAATTCGAAAGATAGCTTACGCGGATTTAGGGCAATTTCTTCACGAGTTTCAGCTCAGAATGACCGCGCCGACCATGCAATTCGTTCAGCTGTAGATTCTTTAGTTGAACTTACTGGTAATCTTGGTCTTGCTACAATTGGCGATCAACTTTACATTAATGGAATTTATAATCTTTTTCTCAGCCTGAATTTGAAAGTGGTGAAGCGGTTCAATCTGTTGCACAACTTCTTGATAATCTTGAACCATGAGCTTCGTGAAGCTACCCCAAATGAGCCGCTCAATGTTTATATTGGTAGTGAAAATCCAATTGGTAAAAAGTTCAGGCGCGAGTTTGATTATTTTCAAAATTCGAAAGTCCATTTTCAGAAAAATTCTTACATTGGTGTACTTGGACCAACTCGCCAAAAATTACGGAAAAAGTGGTACGATTGGTTCAAAAAGACGGGTGAATTTTTAGAAGAGATATTGTAGTTTAAGGAGGAAAAGATGGAAGAAAAATAATGTATTAAAAATCAAGATAATGCAAAAGATAAGAAGCAATCAGGATTTTTTAAAAAGATTCAAAAATGCGAAAAGCTTCAATCGGAAAATTTGGAATTAAAAAAATGATTTTGCAACGCACGCGTGCTGATTTTGAAAATTATCGCAAAAATGTTGAGAGCCGAATTTCGAGATACACAAAATTTGGGCGAGAAAAAAGGCAATTTTAGCGTTGATTCCGATGATCGATGATATTGGTAGCGCAATTTCACATTTACCAATAGAATTGGCGGAAAAATTCTTGAGGCGCAAAATGTGGTTAAAATGAGTAAAAATTTGGAAAAATCTTTCGAAAAATGGGCGTTGTGAAAATTGACTCTTCGAAAGATGCTACTTTTAATCCTGAACTTCATGAAGCGATTCAGTTTGATGAAGAATCGGAAGGAGAAGAAGAAGTTATTGTTGAAGAGCTTCGAGGCGGGTTATACTTTAAAGGGCGAAGTTTTTGCGAGCAGCAATGGTAAAAGTTGGGCGAAAAGTAGTTTTATTTGTTGATATATTCTTGGTAATGATGATTATTATATACGTTAATTCGTTTCACCTTACTATAGAAGGTTGGGACTCGCGGGTTAGCATAATAATATAAAAAAACTAGAGTCTGTACTTTTTGTTTAGTCACAGTAGGATTCGTCCTCAAAACCGTCTAGTATTAGGCGGTTTTTAATTTCAAAACTTTAAAAATTAAGCATAAATATGATAAAATATAACGTATGAATAGTGGGCAAAAATCTTAAAAATATTAAAAATTTATTCGTGCGGCAAATTATTTAACAGTTTCACAAATTTTTGCAAGACAATTTTTATTAGAGCAAGAGCTGAAATTTGATGATATCAAACCACGTCTTCTTGGTCATTGGGGGAGCTGCCCTGGTGTAAATCATGTTTATGCTCATCTTTTGAATATTCAAAAACAACTTGATTTTTGCTAAAAGTGGTCTAAAAACAGCATTTATGCTTGGGCCTGGTCATGCTTTTTCCAGCGCTTCAAGCAAATCTTTTTCTTGAAGAAACTCTTTCGAAGATCGATAAAAATGCAGCTCGAAACTCACAAGGCATTGCTTATATTTCGAAAAAAACTTTTCTTGGCCAGGTGGTTTTCCGTCGCACGCAAGCCCTTTTTACTCCAGGTGTAATTCTTGAAGGCGGTGAGCTTGGATATTCGCTCTCAACTGCTTTCGAGCGGTCTTGGATAACCTGAATCTTATAATGACCACTTTAATTGGTGATGGCGAGGCTGAGACTGGCCCAATTGCTGCAGCTTAGCATTTAAATAAATTAATAAATCCAGTTGAAAATGGAGTAGTTTTGCCTGTTTTTGCATTTGAATGGTTATAAAAATTTCTGGTCCGACAATCTTTGGTTCGATGAGTGACTTTGAATTGATTCAATTTTTCACGGAGCTGGTTTGGGAACCAAGAATTGTTGATGAATATTCTGCCGAAGATTTCGATTTGGAGCTTTCGAAGGTCTTTTCAGACGCTTTTTCGAGATATTTCGCGAATAAAATTTGGCCGAAAAAATGGTTTTGTGCGGCTGCCGATGATTATTATGCGGAGTAAGAAAGGAAGCTCTGGCGTTGTTGAAAATAATGGTGAAAAAATTGAAGGAAATTCGCTCGCTCATCAAGTTCCGCTTTTAAATGCCAAGAGTGATGAAAAAGAGCTTAAAAAAACTTGAAGAATGGTTGAAATCTTATAAATTTGAAGAGCTTTTTGATTTTGAAAAAGGTGAATTTAAGCCTTGGCTTGATGATTTTTACCGGAAAAAAATCAAGCAGAATTGGGCAAAAATCGTTTTGTTGATGCAAATTTGAATTTTGCAGAATTAAGATTGCCAGAAATTCGTGAAAGAATAAGTGAAAAATCACTTGCAATGAATGCAGTTGGCGATTTTTGAAAGAAGTTTTCATCCAGAGAACTTCCGCTTCTTTAGTCCTGATGAAACTTATTCAAATAAATTAGATGCTATTTTTGAGACAACTTCACGTTCTTGGCAGCGAGAAATTAAATCTTGGGAGAAGGATTTATCAAAAAAACGGCCGCGTGACGGAAATTTTGAGCGAGCATTCTTTGCAGGGGCTTTTTGCAGGGGCTATATTTTAACGGGGCGACACGGAGTTTTGACTTCTATGAAGCCTTTGCACCGATTATTTCTTCAATGATGGATCAATACGCGAAGTTCTTGACTCAATCTAAAGAAGTAAAAATGGCGAGGTGATCTAGCAAGTTTAAACTATATTTTAACTTCAACTGGTTGGCGGCAAGACCATAATGGATTTTTCGCACCAAAATCCAAGTTTTATCGATGAAGTTTTACGCCGTGAAAATGGAATTGGGCAGATTTTTTTGCCGGCAGACGATAATTCAGCAGTTGTAGCGATTTCGAAAAATGCTAAAATCTCGAAACAATATTAACGTTTTGGTTACGGGAAAAACGCCTGAACCAAGATATTTTTCTCTTGAAAGTGCACAAAAACAGCTTGAGAATGGCGGAGTATTTGTTTTTGATTCTTGGAAGAATCAGGAAATTACAGATTGGAATTTAGTTCCAGAAGATGATGAGCCAGATTTAATTTTGGCCGCAAGTGGCGATTATATTTTTAAAAGGAAACAGTTGCGGCGCTTCAGGTCTTACTTCATGACGCGCATACAAATTAAAAATTCGTTTAGTTTATATTCAGACGCTATGTGGTGAAGGAATTGGAACTTTCGAAAAATATACTTTCGAAAAATCGACTTTGTGAAGATTTTTACCAAAGATAAGCCAGTTATATTTGCTTTTCACGGTTATGATAAAACTTTGAAATCAATTTTTATTTGATTATGAGAATCCGTCGAGAATTCAAATTGATGGATACGAAGAAAAAGGTTCAACAACAACACCTTTTTGACATGTTGGCGAGAAATAGGGTATCGCGATATGATATTGTAATGAGAGCCTTAAATTCGGTCGATAAAGGTGATGAAGCTTTTGAAAAAACTTGCAATAGGATATCAAAAAAACGCCAAGATGATGCTTTACGCTGCGCGAGAAAACTCAGTAGATTCACCAGAGATTGGGAATTGGGAGTATTTGAAGTTTTATTAATAATTATTATACCTAAAAAGAAAAATCTCATCATTTAAAGATGAGATTTTAGAGATTAAGTTAAAGATATCTAGAATCTCCGCACTTATAGCAGGTATAGTCATATTTAGTAAAACAAGATGCCGTTAGATCTAATATTTTTGGGCTACACTTTGGATAAGGAACTTATTTTTCCATAATTTTCTTTTTAAAATTGAATTTGATTTATGAAAGAAAAACTACATGAAGGAGATACTAACACCTCTACTTCTAAGCTTTTTAGATAGATAAGCTGCTAACTTAGACAATATAATTATAACTATATTATTTTAAATATGTTAATTTTATACTATTTAATGTTTATTGTAAATAATATAGCATCAACTATAATATTATAAACCTACAGATTTTTTTATAATATTCATGAATCATTTTTGCCATTAGCTTTTGTCGCTCAATTAAGAATTTTATAATTATTAGACTGTCCATCCAGTGCTATTTCAGGAATTGCATTATGTTTGAGATTTTCAAGAAGCTCATCTTTATTTTTAATGTCACTTGAGATAGTTTCACCTTTACCATCAGATACAATTCCTAAATATTCTTTTTGGAGGTTTACTTGACACAGAAATATTAGTATCTCGTTTAAGCGGAGTGAAGTTTGCTATCTTATTCCAATCGTTTTGAGAGAAACCTGTTTTTCTCAAGTATGCTTTAGGGAAGATATGATGTATATCTTCTAGAAGCATTTCTCCTGATGAAATACTCTTGTTTAAGAAGCTTTGCTTTTGAAGCTTTTGTTGAGCAACTAAATAAGTATACCAGTATTGAGTTGATAAGTTAGTTTTATCTAGCTCGGCGACAAGCTGAGTATTCCAAAAGGTATCGCTTAGGAGTGTCTCTTCTAGGTTCTGTACGAATTGGGTAATACCTTGAGCATCAATCTTCTTTATATCTTCTTGTATAATTGTATTAAATGAGCTAGACAATCTTCTCGTAAGGTTTGATATATTTAATAATTTTCGTAAATCTCTGGAGATTTCCGCCGACTTCTTACCTGATTTACGAAGGCGTAAATAAATAGCATAAAGATAGTTAACAGTGTTTTTAGCCCTAATAAAGTCAGGGTCAGTATAGCCACTCACAATTAATACGTCTTGTATAAAAGCTTTCTAACATATATTTGTCGGCAATAAGCGAGACTATATTTTTGTAATTTACTGAAAGCGGCATCCTTAATTTCAATCTTATAGTTTCGTTCTTCGAAATCGCGGCCAGAAAGTAAGGCTACTAAATCGCCTAGATCACCTCGACTAAACTCAGCTAGTGATGATATTAATAGGATATCATTATAATTCAGGGTGTAGATATGTTTAAAAATCTTGATTTGCCAATCCAGGAGATTTTTGAAAAATGATTCAGTTTGAGCAAATACAGGATCGTTATTCTTAATGTTCTTATATAACTCTCCAGTTTTATCAATGCTCATCTCAGCAAAATAATCTATAGTCTTGCGTAGATTCATACCAAACTTATCTCCAGGATCTTTTTCGTACGTAGCTATCCGACTCATAGCAAAAATCTGCACTAGAAAGAGGTACGCCTGAGCTATTTATTCGATTAAAAATCTCATTCACGGTTTCGATATCGACGTTATTTTGTAGTTCAATTCTTCCAATTTGAATATTTAGTAAACCCTTTATTTTCAATATTCGGGAAGCTATTATATCTAAATCATCTTCAGTTAATTGAGGGTTCTTCTTTCCGTATTCACGTATAAACTTTCGATCAGAGAAATCGCTAGCAATAATAGTTTTTATGTCGGCTATCCATTCGGCGCCTCGTTCGGTAGCGTTAGTTTTTGTCTCGAATCTTTCTTCGATAGGATTGAATGAGATGGAAACATTTTCTGGTTGATAATTTTTATTAATAATACTTTTACCAGCCAGAGCTGCACAAAGGGCGGTAATCCTTTGCTGACCATCAATTAAAAATAGCTTTACCATAAGATTGTCCACCACCTTTAAGTATAGCTGAATCGCTTTCCCAGGTTATTATATAGCCAACAGGATAGCCACGATAAAGGGAATCGATTAAGTCACGTATTTTTGATTTTTTCCATACGAAAGGTCTCTGTATTTCAGGAATCGCTATTCTATCTTGTTCTACTAAAGAAAGAATATTTTTAATTGAGATATTTTGTAATGAAAAATATTGTTATCCATAATATTAACTATAACATAAAGGAGAGTAATAATAAATATTGTAAATAATACAACATTAGCACTCTTGACTTGTGAGTGCTAAAAAGCGTATAATCAGAATGTAAGCGTGAAACGAATTGCGAGGCGCGCTTTATAGAATAGTTAATAACTTTCGAGAAGCTTTCTGAAAAATCCGAATAGGTTAAGAAATTCGAAAATTGACTAGGAAGCTATCGAACGGATAAATTTAATAAAGAAAGAAGGAGAAAATGGGAAAAATTATTGGAATTGACCTTGGTACGACTAACAGTGCTTTTTGCATATATGGTTGCAGGAAAAACCTGAGGTTATTACAAACGCAGAAGGAAATCGAACTACGCCATCAGTTGTGGCAATCAATAAAAAGGTGATCGCTTGGTTGGGCAAGTTGCACAACGTCAACGTGTGACAAATCCAAAAAATACAATTTACGGAGTAAAGCGTTTGATTGGCCGAAAATATTCTGATGATGAGATTCAAAAAGATCTTGGAATCATGCCTTATGAGATTGTGAAAAAAAGGTAGTGGCGTTGCTGTAAAAAATGGGTGACAAAGAATATACGCCAGAAGAAGTTTCAGCAATGATTCTTTTTCGAAAATTAAAGCTGATGCTGAAGCTTTCTTAGGTGAAAAAGTTACCGAAGCTGTGATTACTGTTCCAGCTTACTTTGACGATAGTCAACGTCAAGCAACAAAAGATGCTGGTAAAATTGCTGGTCTTGAAGTAAAAACGAATTATTAACGAACCAACTGCAGCCGCACTTGCTTATGGCTTGGATGGTAAAAAAAGATGAAAAATTGCTGTTTTTTCGACCTTGGTGGTGGAACGTTTGATGTCTCGGTTCTTGATATTGCGGATGGAGTTTTTGAAGTTCTTTCAACAAATGGTGATACACACCTTGGTGGTGAAGACTTCGATAACCGAATTGTAAACCATTTCTTGGAAGAATTTAAAAAGAAGAAGGAATTGATCTTAAAAATGATTCTGCTGCAATGCAACGTTTGAAGGATGAAGCTGAAAAAGCCAAGAAAGAGCTTTCTTCAACAACATCTTACGAAGTGAACTTGCCATTCTTGACGGCTGATGAAGATGGTCAAAACACTTCGAATACACTCTAACTCGAGCAAAAACTTGAAGAATTAGTTGCTGATTTAATCGATCGATTAGCCGATCCTGTCGAGAAAGCTTTGAGTGATGCTAACTTAAAAAGCTAGTGATATCGCCGAGGTTGTGATGGTTGGTGGTATGACCCGAATGCCAGCTGTGGTTGAAAAAGTTGAAAAAATCTTTGGCAAAAAACCAACTCAAGGTGTTAACCCTGATGAGGTTGTGGCTGTTGGTGCTGCAATTCAAGGTGGTGTTTTGGCTGGAGACGTTAAAGATGTGCTACTTCTTGATGTTACACCTTTGACACTTTGGAATCGAAACTGCTGGCGGTGTTCGAACTCCAATGATTGATCGAAACACAACTGTTCCAACTTCGAAATCGCAAGTTTTCTCAACTTATGCTGATAATCAGCCACAAGTTGAAATCCATGTTCTTCAAGGTGAGCGTGAAATGGCTGCCGACAATAAATCTCTTGGAATGTTTGTGCTTTCAGGAATTGCTCCAGCTCCACGCGGAGTTCCACAAATTGAAGTTACTTTCAATATTGATGCGAACGGAATTTTGACAGTTACTGCTAAAGATAAAGGAACTGGCAAAGAGAATAATATCACAATTCAAAACTCAGGAAACATGAGCAAAGAAGATATTGAAAAAGCTCAAAAAGAAGCTGAACTTTCACGCTGATGAAGACAAAAGAAACGCGAATTGATCGATGCTAAAAATCAGCTAGAGAATGCTATTTACCAAGCAGAAAAATGCCAAACAGATTCAAAGATAAGATTTCGAAAAGAAGATGAAGAAGCAATTTCGAAAGCTGTTGAAGAGGCCAAAAAACATCAAAATGTCGATAGTAAAGATGAGCTTGAAAAAGCTGCTAAAGATCTTCAAGATGCAATTATGCCAATTGGTGCAAAATTGTATCAGGCTCAAAGCGCAGATAATGCGGGTGAAGCTGGTGAGAAAGCTAAAACTTCTCACAAAAAAGATAATGACGAGCCAGTTGAAGGCGAAGTTATTGATAAGAAATAATTCGAAAATCCACCTTTCGAAAAGTAAAAATGCTCAGGTTGAACTGGGCATTTTTGCGTATTGATTTTTTAAGTTTATCTAGTATAATTAATTTGTGCTCACCCAACGCTCGCACTTTTAGAAAGAGGTATTCCATGGTTAAAAAGATGTTTATTGTTGGGGTGGTTATTTTACTTTTGTTTTTTTACTATACTACTAAAGTTTATACTCGTGATATTATTCTCTATCTTAATGATAGCTTGGCTGGTAATACATTTTTCATTGGTTGATTTTTGATATAGTCCCTTCTTATAATATCCCTCAGCAATGGGGGGCTTCGATAAGGGGATAAAAGGGATAAATAGCTTTTATAAGGGTGAGCTATTTAATTGAGGATATTTATATGAAATTTATTGATAAAAATGACAAAAACTTATTACTATTATTTTGACAGTAATTATATTTGGATGGTTAGCCTATTTAACTTTTGAAATTAATCGGATTGACAATAATTTAAACGGCTATATTGAGAGTGTAATTAAAGAAAATTCTAAGAAAAAAATCGGAATAATTTTTGATGAAAAGCTGGTTTGGTGATATAATATAGTCTATGGAAAATTTTAATCAAAAATAATCAAAAATGGAAACAAAGAAACTGGCTGGGAAATTACAGTGGAAGATCAACGGGCAGCGATTGGGGCGCAAATTCAAAATGCTTGAAGCTCAGAGGCTGAGAGCTTGAAAAACGAATGCGTGAGGAACTTCAATATATCGCTAATGCTAATAGAGATGAAATGGATAATCAAGATATTTACGAATCAATGAGCGGTATTTTTGAAGATAAAAATGCGTGCGTACGATTCAAAAATTTTATGAAATTGACGTTCAGATTTATGAGCTGGAATCTAAGTTAAAAAAATATTGAAAATAATAATTAGCACTCTTGCACTTCAAGTGCTAATTTGCTATAATATAATATATGAGCAAAACAGATTATTATGATATTTTTAGGTGTAAAGAAAGATGCTAGTCTGATGAAATTAAAAAGGCTTTTTCGAAAAAGCAGTTGAACTTCACCCGGATAAAAGGTGGTGATGAGAAAGCTTTTAAAGAAGTAAATGAAGCCTATGAAGTTTTAAAAGATAAAGAAAAAGCGCCAGCGATACGACCAGTTTGGTCATGCAGGAGTTGGTGGAAACTCTGGTGGATTTTCTGGCGGAAATCCTTTTGAAGGTTTTAGCGGATTTTCGGGCCCAGAATGTTAATTTTGATTTTGGCGGTGGATTCAGTGATATTTTTGACGGAATTTTTGGCGGTGGATTTTCAGAATGGCCGCGGTTCGAAAAAAATAAAAAGGCCGCGATGTTGAAGTAGATCTAACTTTGAATTTTTAAAGAGGCAGTTTTTGGGACTGAAACTGAAATTTCATTAAATCTAGATGATGAGTGTGAGCATTGTGATGGTTCAGGCTCAGAGCCTGGTCACGGAATGCAAAAATGTCCAGATTGTAATGGAAGCGGTCAGCAAACTCAGCGCCACTCAAACTCTTTTGGTCCAATTCAACAAACTGTAACTGCCCAACTTGATGATGGTCGTGGTGAGATTCCAAAACAAAATTGTTCAGTTTGCCGTGGTGCTGGAATCTTGCGTAAAAAGCAAACGATAAAGCTTAAAAATTCCAGCAGGAATTGACGATGGCGCAACAATTCGACTTTCTGGCCGCGGTGAAGCAATTAAAAGGTGGCGAAAAAGGTGATTTATATGTAAATATCTATGTTAAGGCTGATAAAAAAATTTACGCGTGAAGGTGATTTAATTTTTGAGCGAAGAGAATTTCAATGATTGATGCCGCACTTGGTGCTGAAATTGAGGTTGAAACGATTGATGGAATGATAACGATGAAGATTCCAGCCGGAACGCAAAGCCATACTGATTTTAAGCTTTCAGGTCACGGCGTGCCCTAACCTTCGAACTGAAAGAAGAGGTGCTCAAATTGTGACGATTATTGTTGAAACTCCTACAAAGCTTTCGACAAAAAAAGAACTTTTTGGCAGAATTTAAGAAATCTAAAAAAATCATTATTTTAAGTAGTTAGCTGAGTTATTTAATAGCTCAGCTATTTTATGAGATAATATATTAGGCGCAATCATTCTATTTTATACAATAATTTGAGCATCCTTAGAGTTTATGCTATAATATTGCTATGACAACAATTATTTTTATTGTAATTCTTTTCGATTTTTCTAACACTCTCTCGGCGTAAAATGGGCTATTTCAATCTTATTATTCTCCTCGGGAATTGTTTTGAATAGATATTGGAATAAAGATATTACTATTTTTAACAACTTCAAATTTAGTAATCCCAGAATCAACTTTGAGCGGAATTATTGGTTTGTTTCTAATTTTAGCACCAGCTTTATTAATTTTAGCAAAAATCCAAAAACAAGAAAAATGGCTTTTTGGTATATTTTTCTTCGATATTTTCAGCGTTTTTACATATTTAGTGTCTCTTTCGTATTTCGAAAAGTTTTTACCAGATTTACTTTCGAAAAGTATTTCGCAAACCGCTTGAAAAATGGGCTAGTTGGGTTATTTTTGGTGGGAGTTATTTTTCTATTTTAAGTATAACCTCATTTAAATTTAAGAAAATTGAGAAAAACTCTTGACTTTTTAAAAAATAATTGATATATACTTTAATATGTATTCAGTGAGTGGGTCTGTAGCTCAGCTGGTTAGAGCACCTGCCTTTTTAAGCAGGGTGTCATGGGTTCAAGCCCCATCAGACCCTCCAATATATTAGAAAAATTCACCAAAAGGTGTTTTTTTATTGTTAAAATATGATAAAATTATATATGTGAAGAAGCAATTGATAGAATTTATAAATCGGTGGTTTTTAAATAGTTTCTTATTATGGATTTTAATTTCTATTTTTGGAAATGTTAGTAACCACAGTGCGGGAACTTTCTTTCTTGCTGGTTTAATTTTTTTCAATTGTAAATAGCACATAAAAACTATTCTTACAATTTTATCACTTCCAATGATTATTTTGACTTTTGGTTTTTACACTGATAGTTAATGGTATGATTGTTTGAGTTTCGATACTTTTAGCACCAAATATTTCAATGGGATTTTGGAATTCTGTAATTGTAGGAGCGGCTATGAGCTTGTTAAATTATAGTTTGAGTCAATTTTTAAGAATTGAAGATGAAAAGGAGATTTTTATAGTGGATATTGATATTATTTTACAGTTTTCAACTGTTATTTCTGGTGTTTTAATGATGATTTTAGTGCTTTTACAACAACGAGGAGCAACTTTAGGGGCAGGATTTGGGGCTTCTGGCGAGCTTTATACTGAGCGACGCGGTGTTGAAAAGAGTATTTTTCGAGCAACAGTTTTTGCATTTATTTTTGTTGCATCAATTCTTGCAACTTTGCTTTTTGCCTAAATAAAAAGGGAGTTTTTTTAATGGACTTTAAAAAATAGCCCTAAAAAAAGGTTAGACGAGTTTCTGCTATTTCTCAAAAATAGAGATCAGGTTTCAAAAAAATAAAAACAATTCAAACTTTTAATAATAAGGTTACTTTTAGCTGAAAGAGCAGATTTAGTTGAAAAGGCTATCACTTCTCACACGAAAAAAATGTTTTTTTAGTCGTTTTGAGAATTTGTCGAATGTTCGAAAAATTGTTATTTCTTGGATCTGTGTTGTATCTATTTTGATTTTTTTCTGTTGGTATTTTTCGCGGGTTAAGTGTTGAAAAACTATAGTGAGAATATTTTTATAGAGGAGGAACTTATTCAGAAGGAATTTTTGGGCGAAGTTAAAACCTTGAATCCTTTATTTACCTCGACTAATACTGAAAGATCTTTCGAACAGATTGCTTTTTCTCGTATTTATGATATTGATGAAACGGGAAATTTGAAGGGTGATTTAGCTGAAAGTGTTTCAACATCTGACAATTATAAGAACTTTAAAAATTAAAAATACGGAACAATGCCGTTTGGTCTGATGGCCAAAAATAACAGCTAATGATGTAATTTTTCACTATAAAAACTATTGAGGAGCAATTAATTAATCCTTCTGGTTTTTAAAAGCCTGGAAAAAAACGTTGAGATTTTCGAAAAAAATAGTGATTATGAATTCAGCGTTAAAGTGCCGTCAAGTTCTTCTTCTGTTTTGTATAGTTTTAATTTTTTTCAATATTACCGGAGCATATTTTAAAAAGATATTCAAATAGAGAAGATCCGCGAAAGCGCTTTTTCGAAGAATCCAATAACTTCTGGTGCATTTAATTTTTAAATCTGTTCAGAATGATGGTGATAAAACTACTATTTCATTAGTTAAAAAACAAAGCGATATTATAAGGGTGAGGCCTATATTGATAACTTTGATATTGTTGCCTTTAAAAGATGAAACTAAACTTAAAAATGCTTTAATCTCTGGTGAGATTGTTGCATCGCCAAGTCTTAAAAATTAGTGAGTTTTTCAGAATCTGAGCGGGATAAATTAAAAATCTCGAGAAACTAATGTCAATCGTGGAATTTATGCTTTTTTTGAATAATTCTGATTCGGTTTTGAAAGATTTAAAGGTTCGAAAAAGCTATTCAAACCGGGGTTGATATTTCGAAAGTTCGAAAAGAAATGGAATTTGTTGATAAACTTGATTTTCCAACTTTGAATCAGTTTTTGAATACTAAAGATTTGAGTGTTCCTAAATATGATTTCGATCAAGCGCAAAAAATATTAGATGAAGCCGGCTGGAAGAAAAAAACTCGAATGGTATTTTAGAAAAAGATGGTAGGGCAGCTATTTTAAATATTGCAACAACTAGTGTATATAACTATAAAAAGCTGCTGAAGAAATTGAGAGTCAGCTTAAAAACTCGGATTTGATGCAAAGTTAACGATAATTGATAAAGATGATAAAACCGGAGCTTTCGTTCAATCAATACTCCAGCCAAGAAATTATAGTATTTTGGTTTATGAGATTGATCTTGGTGCCGATCCTGATATATACGCTTTTTGGCATTCTTCACAATCTGGGCAAAAGGGGTTGAACTTCTCAAATTATAATGATGCTGTTGCTGATGATCTTTTTGCTAAATTCAAGAACCGCTCAAAGCTCGAATGAAAAAAGTTGCAAATAACTAAATTTACTCAACGTTGGTTAGCTAATTCGGTTGCCATTGGTCTTGGTCAGACTAAAAACAAGTTATGTTTTTCGAAAATCAGTTCAGCCATATTCAGCAAATAATACTTTTGTAACAGAACTCAATAGATATGCAGATGTAATATATTGGTCTGCTTCAAAAATCAACTCTTTACAAGACGCCGTAGTTTTTGATATAATTAAAAATGGTTTTTATGGCATGTGGCGGAATTGGTAGACAGCGCTAGCTTGAGGGGCTAGTGAGCTTCGGCTCGTGGAAGTTCAAGTCTTCTCGTGCGCACCATTTTGAATTTTTAAGCGGTTTTTCCGCTTTTTTTATTTTTGTAAAAATTGCACCATATTTTTGGTGCAATCTTATTAAATTATTTGATATTTTTCTAATCCAGCTATCAAGTGAGCCGGCACTCATTGCTAGAATTAATCGGTTTTTTTGCTTTTTAAACTTAAAATTTTCTCTATTAATTCTTTTGGACTATCTGAAAAAAATCTAAAATTGTTGTTTTTCTGATATTTTTTTCTTGAAAAGGAATTCTGGCGAAAGTATTTCAAAAATCTGGGTTTTCACGGCTTAAATACGTTGGTAGCCAAAATAACTTCATTGGCATTTTCAAAGATTTCTGGCGTATATTCATCTTGAACTTCAATTTGTCGAATATTTTGATGTGGTTGATAAATTAATGATACTCCAGAAAATCCTTGCTTCTCAGCTATTTCTTTTTGCCATTTTGAAGCGTTGATTGAATTTCCTTTGGGTGATGACCGTAATCAGAATAAACGTTGTTTATTATTTTTCGAAACGGCGATTTGTGCCAGGGAAATTATTTAGTGCTAAAATTGTTTTTCATAAAAAAATCTTTTTGGAGCTTTAAGATTTTTGGGTTTCAACTAAATAATCAATAGTTTCAAGAACTAGACTGGCATTTTTTTCGATTGTGAATCCCAGGAAGATTAATATTATCTTCTGGTTGAAATAAAATTACCTTGTTCTTTAGATTTTCGAAAATTTCTGGGTGTTGATCTTTCCAAGAAATAATAAAATCGCTTTGTGATCCAAATTCTGCGAAAGCTTTAAAATAATCTTTCTCAGTTTTATAAATATCGGTGTGGTCGTGGTCGATTGAAGTGATTAAGCTAACTGATGGCGTAAAATGCAAGAAGTTTCGGTCAAATTCATCAGCTTCATAGACAAAATATTCACTTTCTGGGTCAGAAGAAACCACTAGGACCGAAGGTTATCGTTGTGCCAATCGACCAACTTATTGGAATTCCTAATTGCTGAAAAAGCCCAAATTGTCATTCCTGTGGTTGTGGTTTTTACCGTGAGTACCGGAAATTGCTATAAGTTTGAGTTTTTTTGAATTGATAATTTCGTTCAAAAGTTCGTCACGTTTACTAATTTTTATTCCTAATTTCTTTGCCGTTAAGAGTTCGGGATGATTTTTAGGTAGGGCTGCAGTATAAACAAACCAATCTATGCCGTTTTCGATGAATTTTTGCTTTAAAAAATCTCCATTTTGTTTGCCGATTTCAATTTCGATATCTTTTTAGAAGTTCTTCGGTCATTAAACTTGAATTTTGGTCGCTACCAAAAACACCGTAGCTAGCGCTATGGGCGATACTTGCAAGGCGCTAATTCCAACGCCGCCAATTCCAGAAAAAAATAAATATTCATTCTTTAATTTTATCACTTATTAATTTAAAAATAAAAGCTTTTTAAACCTTTTTAAGGCTATTAAAAATATGATAAAATATAAATACTTATGCTTAAAAATATTAAAAACCTTTTTTAAAAATTCGAAATTATTGGCAATATATTTCTTTTTGATGAAATGGCTGTTTTGTATGTTTCGAAAAAAATATGCGAGTTTTCGCAACAAAAATTAACAAAGTACTTTTAGTTTAATTTATATCTATAAGTTCACGCATTCAATCTGGATTGTTCCTATTTGTATTTTAATTTATTACATTGCAAAATTTGTAGGCTCGATAATTGCTCTTTTCTATATTTCAAAAATGGCCCAAAAGCACGGAATGTTACTTGCAAATATTCTGTTTATTCCAGCTTTAGTTTTAATGGCTTCAATGGGAATTTTTGGTAAGGAAATGGGTTTAGTTGTAGCCCTTATTAGTGCAGTTTTTAAAGGAATATCGACTTCGGTTGAAAAATATCTCGTATAATGTTAGTTTTTTCGAAAAGCTAAAACTGCCAAAAAAAGTTGGAAAACAACTTGGAATTTCCTATATTTTTAGAACATGTTTCGAGTAGCATAACTCCTGCAGTTGGTGGATTTCTTGCGATATTTTTGGAGTTGAGAAGCTTTTTGTGGTGTCCTCGGTGATTTTAGTTTTGACAACAATTCCACTTTTAACAACAAAAGAGCGAGTGAAGCCTGTTCGAAAAAAATAAGTTTTAGAGGTTTTTCCATGGCAAAACTATAAGCATCTTTTTGGTTATTTGTTATAGTTGTGGAATGGCTTGGAATTCTTTATATATTTGGAGCTTTTTGCGCTCGGTCTTTTTACTAAAAGGTATTAATGCTTATGGTTCAGCTGGAGTTTTGTCTTCAATTTCTTCAATTGCAGCTTTGGTTTCAGCTTTTATTTACGGTAAAGTGATTGACAAAAATAAAGAACGAGGACTTTTAAAAATCAGGGGCTGTTTTTATGGGGCTAGTTTTTTTCGCTTAGAATTTTTTTATTTCATCGAATCCGCTTTTACTTGGAATTTTAGAAATTATTGCTGCAATGGCGATGAATGGCTTTTAATATGGCGAATTTCAAAGGTTTGTATGGTGAAGCTGATGAATCCGGAATGCGTATGCAATATTTGTTTTTGTATGAAATCGGAATGAATACCGTTTCGGTTATTGCTATTTCTTTATTTGTGATTTTATTTTTGTACTTCAGGAGTAGATCCATCAGGTGAATTATCGATGAGAATTATGATTTTGATTTCAAGTTTGTCAATTTTACCAATGGTTTTTACAAGCTATAGGATTTATCGAAATAAAAACGCCAATTCCGAGAATGATGAAGCCTAAAGCTTGTATTCACCGATTTTTATCTTAATTTTGTATTTTTTTGGCGGAATTATTTTTGGCGCTATCTTTTCAGTTTTTCGAAAAAAATACAAGTCTTAAATCAATTATTTGGCTAATTTTAGCAACAATTTTATTCTTATTCTCTTGGATTTTTGCTCAGAAGTTTTGTTTAATTTTAGCCCTAATTGCCGGAATTTTTGCTTTCTTTGTGGCGAGGCTCAGTTTATAATTTCGAAAATTTAAAGATTGCACAAAAATATTAAAAAAGATGGGATCGTTCAAGCTATCGTTCTCGAAGATCCAGACCTCAAGGAAGATGGAAGTTTAAGAATCCGTGCAAAAAATTATAGTAATTTCGGATAAACAATTCAGTGGAAAGGTTTTCATCAGCTTAAAAAAACAAATCAAAAATTCGTAGGAGTGACGAGATTTTAGTAAAGGGAAAAATTTCTGAAGGTTTTTGGTGATTTTGCGATTTCAATTCACAGAGGAAGACTTATAAAAGATTAGCCCAAAGAGTGATTTTTATCCGCGATATGCGAGATTCTTTTGCTGAAGGTATCCGAAAAATTTATTCCTTCACCAGAGGTTGATTTGGGGCTCGGCTATCTGTTAGGTCAGAAAAAATTCTTTTACCAGAGGAGATTTCTAAAGCCTTAACAATCACAGCTTTAACGCACATTGTGGTTGCAAGCGGATATAATTTAACTGTTCTAGTGATGGCAGCCCGGCGAGTTTTTAATAAAATTTCAAGAAAGATAGTTTTATTTACATCAATTTTACTAGTTTTTAGGATTTGTTTTTGTGGTTGGATTTACGCCGTCGATGATTCGTGCAGGGATTGTAGCAATTTTTGGTTTAATTTTATGGTATTTTTGGTAGAAAAACCCAAAGCATATTTTCTTCTAACTTTTGTGGCGGCGATAACTTTAATTTTCGAACCTTCGAACTTGCTTAATCTAGGCTGGCAATTGTCGTTTTCTTCATTTTTTTGGTGTTTTGATTCTTTTCGCCGCTATTACAGAAAGTCTTTTTTTGAAAAAGCCGGAAAAAGCTAAATTCTGCTGTAAAATTATTTTTCGAAACTTTTAGTGCTCAAATCTGTAACACTTCCCGCTGATAATTTTTTTACTTTTAGCGCAGTTAGCGTAATATCAATATTTGCAAATATGCTAATTTTTGCCATTTGTGCCAAGCGCAATGCTTGCAACTTTTTTTAACGGGAGTTTTTGTAGTATTTTCACCAATTGCTCATTTTTGGTTTTTATTGCGGAATTGATTTTTAAAAATATTCAATTTTTATAATTAGTGAATTTTCAAAAATTAAAGGAGCACAGTTAGAAAATCAGCTTTGGCTTTAGTGAAATGCTAATTTGCTATTTTTGCTTAATTTTGGCAGTTATTTTAATTAATTTTAAGCTTCGAAAGGATAAGATACTCAATATTTTTGAATGAATCCTGAAACGTGATATAATTATACTATTATGAATTTCGAAAAAGAAATAAATTCAACAGATGAAATGATTGCTTTCGGTGAAGAAATTGGTAGGCAAATTTCTGAAGGAATGGTTCTGGAACTTATTGGTGATGTTAGGCGCTGGGAAAACTACTTTTTACAAAAAGGTTTGGCAAAAGGTTTGGGCATTTCCGAAACGGTTCAAAGCCCGACTTTTACGATATCACGAGTTTATGAAGGTGAGAAACTAACGCTTTCGCATTATGATTTCTATAGATTGAATGATTATGGAATTATGGAAATGGAGCTTGCTGAAAATTTAAATAATCCAAAAATGTAACAGTGGTTGAATGGGCTGGTGATCTAGCTAAAATTTTACCAAAAAAACATTTTGAAACTGGTTTTTGAAAGTTTAAGTGAAAAATCAAAGAAAAGTTAAAAGTGAGAGAAGTGTAATGATTTTATTTCTAGATACATCAACAGAGAAATGCAAAATTTGGCTTGATGAGAACTTTTTCGAAAAAGAACTGGGCCGAAAACATGGCGCGAGATATTTTGGCTTTTTTTAGAGGAATGCTTGAATTCTGTTAGCAAAAATATGAAGATTTTACTGGAATCGGTTTTTGCGGGGCCGGGGAGTTTTACGGGATTAAGAATCGGAGCTTCAGTTGTAAACACTTTTAGCTGATGGCTTAGAAATTCCGATTGTCGCAGTCAGAAGTGATGAAAAATTGGCGAGAAAAATGCTTTTGAAAGCTTGAAAAAATGGCAAAAATGATAAAATTGCGTTACCTTTTTTTATGGTAGAGATGCAAACATAACAAAAACCGAGGAAGTAATGAAAAAATAGAATTTTGATAATTATTGGAAAAAAATTATTCAGGCGATTTCAAGATTGAAAGGTAGTGGCTCGGCATTGCCTGGGCTTGTTATGGAAAAAAATTAATCCGAATTTTTATTTCGAACATGTTAAAAGGCTTAAAAATATGGTGTTGTAGTAATTAGTGGCACGAATGGAAAAAAACTACAACTACAAAAATGGTTGTTGAACTACTCGAAAGCCAAGGATTAAATGTATTTTTCAAATAAAACTGGTTCAAACTTTGTTCGTGGTGTGGGTGCAGCAATTCTTTCTGAAGCTAATTGGAACGGCAAGCTTGAGGCCGACATTGCCGTTTTTAGAACTTGATGAAGCCCATGCGACTCATTTCGTAAAAGTTAATCCAACCACGATATTCACTTCTTCTAAATGTAATGCGTGATCAGCTTGACCGCTTTGGTGAGATTGATTATACTGCAGAATTATTGTATAAAATTGGTGAAAATACTTCTGGCTCAGTCGTTTTTAAATGCTAACGATAATTTTTGGGTAAAAAGGAATTTTCGAAAGATTTTTCAAAAGTTGTTAAGTTTTGGATTTAACCAAAAATTAGCAGATTTTTCCAAATGATGATGAAATTCATCTAAAAAAATTCTAAAAAATCACGTCGAAAAAATTTCAGCAAATGTTTTGCTTGAGGATTTTTCGAATAATACTGCAAAAATTTCTTGGGGTGGAAAAAAACTGATGAGTTTAAGCTCAAAAATTGGTGGGATTCATAATATTTTTAAATTTAACTGCTGCGATCGCTTTGGTTGAAGAGATTCTGAATGCTGAAAAACTTAAAAATCAATCGACAAAAAGTAATTTGCGCGGCAGAGAAAAATTCAGCCGGCTTTTTGGTAGAGGTGAGAAAATAAAAATGAATGGTAAAGAAGTTGAGATTATATTAGTTAAAAAATCCGGCTGGTTTTTCGAATAAATTTTGCGAAATTTTTGAGCCTGATAAATATGATACAATGATTGCGGTTAATGATAATTATGCAGATGGCCGTGATATGAGCTGGCTTTTGGGATGTAGATTTTTCAGTCTTGAAGCACTCTGGCGTCCAAACAATTTCAGGTAATCGAGCCTATGATATGGCGCTTCGACTTTTTCATGATGATATCGATTTTTGAGGAAGATAGTGTGAATCTTGATATTGCTGAATCTGTTATTGATTTTTATCGAAAAAGGAAAAAAAGATAAGCGGATTTATGCAACTTATACGGCGATGTTGGAAATTCGAAAAGAACTTTCGAAAATTTCAGAAGTGGAGAAAATTTTATGAATTTAAAAAAATTTTTGTGGCTTTATGCTAAAAAAATATGAATATTTACGGTGATTATGGCAATATTTTAGCGTTAAAAACAGATGGAGCTTCGTGGAATAAAATACGAAATTGTTGAATATAATCCTGGAGATGATTTTCCTGATGATGTTGATATTATTATTGGCGGGGTGGTCAGGATTCGGGCCAGAATCAAATTCAAGATGATTTACTGAAAATTGCACCAAAATTACAAAAGCTTGCTAAAAAGGTGTACCAATGCTAATGGTTTGTGGACTGTACCAGCTTTTTGGTGATTCTTTTGAAACTGTAAATGGAGATAAAATCAAAGGGATTTGCTTATTTAAAGGGCGTCAAAACGGTTGGCGGTGAACAGAGAATGATTGGCAATATTGTTGAAGAATCTGATCAATTTGGTGAAATTATTGGTTATGAAAAACCATAGCGGAAAAAAACTTATCTTTCGAAAGAGAATGAGCCATTAGGCGCGCGTTAAAAGTGGTGCAGGAAATACACCCGATGGAAATTTTGAGGGTACGATTTATAAAAAATGTGATTGGAACATATTTACACGGCTCAATTTTTACCAAAAAAATCCAAAAAATTTCGTTATTTTTAATTGAACAAGCTTTGAAAAAAATAAAAGATTATGAAATGCCTAAAGTTCTTTATGAAAATATTCGAAAAAGCAAATTTGCTTGATCAAATCACCAGAAATGCACGCGAAATTGCTAAAAAAATGTCCGCGATAATACTTGATTTTTTTAGATTATAATTTGGTAAAAATGGTTGGGTATTGGGATGTCGCCAAGTGGTAAGGCACCAGGTTTTGGTCCTGGCATTCGGGGGTTCGAATCCTCCATCCCAGCCAAGATAAAAATGTTTATTTTAAACGCTTTATCTTGGCTTTTTGTATTTTTATAATTTATTGACGCAAATTTATTTTTTTACAAAATATATCTTTCCATTTAGAATTTTTAATAAATATTAAGGAATATTTTTTTAAGATTAAGATAAACTAAAAATCACTAATCTTTCGAAAAGTGATTTTTAAATAATTTCTTTTTGGTGATCTTACCGGGAATCGAACCCGGATTGCCAGGATGAAAACCTGGTGTCCTAACCGTTAGACGATAAGACCATTGAGCTGAGCTTTGGGGTGATAAAGCAACAACTCGTTTTAATTATAGCAAACTTTAAAAAAATAATGCAACCCCTTTTTTTAATAAAAAAATAAAAGTGGTATAATATATAAGTATGGAAAAATAATGTTTACAAACGAACAAAAAAATTTTTTGGCTACGATCGGCCCAGCAAGCGACAGCCCTGAAATGATCGAAAAAAACTTATCAACGCAGGAATCAATGGAGCTCGATTGAATTTCTCTCACGGTTCATATGAAGAGCATGCTGCAAAAAAATTAAAGCAGTTCGCGAAATTAGTAAAAAAAGCTAGGTCGTGAAATTGCAATTTTTGCAAGATTTGCAAGGTCCAAAGATTCGTCTTGGAGATATTGTAGATAATCGTTTTGAAGTTGATGAAGGCGATGAATTGGTTCTTGACTATGCAATTCAGCAACATGATGGTTCAGCTAATTTGCCAGTTCAATACAATTTGGCTGAAAAGGTTAAAGTTGGCGAGCCTGTTTATATTTTCGATGGAAAAGTTCGAACAGAAGTTATTGAAGTGCCTTCAAATACTGCAATTAAATTGCGAGTTTTGAATAAAGGAACTTTGATGAGCCGAAAAAGGCCTAAACTTGCCAGATACAGACTTTGGCGGTGATGTTATTACTGAAAAAAGACATGCGGGATCTTGAATTCGGTGCAACTCAAGATATCGATTATGTAGCAATGAGCTTTGTGCAGACTGCTGAAGATATTGAAAATGTTCGTCAGCTTCTTGCAAGCAATAATAGCGAAGCACAAGTTATTGCGAAAATTGAAACCAAAAAAGCCGTTTCTGATGAGGAGCTTGAAAAAATCGTTCTCGCTGCGGATGGTGTAATGATCGCTCGTGGTGACATGGCTTATGAAGTTGCTCCAGAAGTCGTGCCAATTATCCAACGAAAAGCTGTTGCTCTTTGTCGAAAGCATGGAAAAATTTCAATTGTTGCAACTCAAACAATGGGTTCAATGGTTGATAATCCACAACCTTCTCGTGCAGAAGTCTCTGACGTTGCTAACGCTGTAATTCAAGGTGCTGATGTTGTAATGCTTTCAGACGAGTCTGCAACTGGTAAATATCCAGAAGAAACTGTTAAAGCAATGCGTGATGTTATTATGTATACTCAAGAACACGCAGCAGTTTCACCAATTGACGATATTGTTGAGCGCGGTGAAGACGAAGCTTTAAATGCAATTTCTCTTGCTGCAGTTGAGCTTGCAGAGCAAATTAACGCAGATGCTTTAATTGTTGAAACTAAATCTGGACAAACTGCTGCAACTGCTGCTGCAAACCGCCCAGCGCTTCAATTTATGCTGTAACAAGCTCAAATCGTGTTGCTCAACAACTTGGTTTTGAATTATGCAACCCGAAGCTTCATCCGCCCAGATGGTGAATTTGCCGGTCTTGAGCTCGCAAAAGAACTAAAAGCTAATGGAACATTTGGTAATAAAGAGAAAGCAACAGTTGTTATTGTTTCTGGCCGTCAACCTGGATTAGTTGGTGGAACCGATACAATTCGCGTTCGAACAATCTAATTTTATAAAATAAATAAGATAAGCGTTTCAAGTAGGGAGCGCTTATTTTTTTATTTATATTAATTAAATAAAAATAGCCAATCTTTCGAAAGGCTAATTTTAGGTTTTATTGTGTAATTATTGTTCCGAGATTTTTTTCGAAATTGCATCTTGAGCGTTTTTCGAGGCTTGTAATAACTGATTTTTCCGCCAGTTTTTGCGAATTTCAGTGAAGCTTGGATCTTTGGTAGCATTGAACCTGCGCCCGAATTGGTTTTCGCTAATATATTTCTCTGCTTCTTCTGGTGAAATTACACCCAAAGCTTGTTGATTTTTCTTTTCCATAATTAATCATTGCGTTATCAACACCGGTTAAAATTAACAGTGTGTCGGCGTTAATTTTTTTCAGCCAAAAGCTCTGCTGCGAAGTCTTTATCAATCACGGCATCAACTCCTTCGAAAGAATTTTCTCCATTTAAAACTACTGGAATTCCACCACCACCGGCCGCTATAACAATTGCACCAGTTTTCATAAATTCAATAATCGCATCACTTTCAAGAATATGGATTGGTTTTTGGTGAAGGAACAACTCGCCGCCATCCGCGCCCTGGAATCTTCTTTAACGACATAACCTTTTTCGGCTGCAACCTTTTGAGCTTCTTCTTCGGAATAGAATGGACCAATTGGCTTTGTTGGGTTTTTAAAAAGCTTGGTCGTCTTTCGAAACTTCAACTTGAGTAACAATGGTTGTAGCATTTTTTTCGAAATTCCGTTTTTCGAAAGTTCTTCTTTTATGGCTTTTTGGATCCAATAGCCAATCATTCCCTGAGTCATTCCCACGCTAACATGAAGGGGCATTGCAGGGGTTGAAGGTGAATTTCCGGCTTCTTCATGAAGGACTAGATTTCCAACCTGTGGGCCATTACCATGAACAATTACTAACTCATGACCATCTTTAATGAGGGGGATAAGCTTTTGAACTGTTTCTTTTTGCCACTTCTTCTTGAACCTGTGCGGTTAATTCACCATTTTTTTGTAAAAGCATTGCCACCAAGTGCAACAACGATTTTCGACATTTATTTTTCCTTTTTGTTTTTAATTTAATAATATAGATAAATTATAGCATAAGTTTTTTTAGAAAGTCAATATTATTTCATAATAAAAAGACACAACTCGTCAAAGTTATGTCTGCAACAATCTCGTATTGGTCGGGGTGAAAGGACTCGAACCTTCGACCTCACGGTCCCAAAACCGCGCCGCTAGCCAACTGCGCCACACCCCGAGATTAACTCGAAATATACAACTATTATAACGCATATATTTCGAAAAAAATCAAGTAAAAATCTATTTTTGAATATTTTTCGCCATTCTTCGATTTTTAGCGTGATGTCCGCTCAATAAAACTTCTGGAACTTTCATTCCGCGGAAATCTGCCGGTCTTGTAAATTGTGGAAATTCCAGATTATCACCATCTGAATAGCTTTCAATTTCAGCTGATTTTTTTCGCCACCAAGTACGCCGGGAATCAGGCGGACTATGCTATCAATTATTGCCATTGCAGGGATTTCGCCACCAGTTAAAATAAATTTACCAATACTTATTTTTTTCGTCAACAATTTCGAAAAAATTCGTGAATCAAACCCTTCATATCGTCCACATAAAAATAATTAAATCTTCGTCAGAATTAGCTTTTTTTCTGGGCTTTTTCTTGATTCCAAAACATTCTCACTTGGGGTCATTGCAATAATTTTTTTGCATTTGGTGAATTTTTGCAAACTCGACTGCTTCAAAAAAAGAGGCTCTGGTTTCAAGAGCATTCCATCCCCTCCACCATAGGGAATGTCATCAACTTGCTTTGCGTATTCCAATACCAAAAATCACGTAAATTAATAATTTCAAAAAGAAACTGCATTTTGATTTTGTGCCTTCCATATCATTGCATTATTTAAAAACTGGTTCAAACATTTCAGGGAAGAGAGTGATTACTTGAATTTTTCATATTAATTTATTTTACCATTTTTTTAGATTTTTGCAAAATAGACAAACCAAAAAAATCCAGCCAAGATATTATGGCTGGATTTTTACTAAAGTATAAGCTCTCAAACTTTCCTTAGTTTGCTCGCATAGAGCTTTGACTTTTTTTGTTTTTTTCCGCAGTTCTTTCAAAAATCTAAAAACTCCACAACAGATTTCGGACTGAACTATTTATATTATAACGCAATATCGTCTAATTCTGCAAGCTCTTTTCGAGTTTGCTCTGCGAAAAGTGTTTGTGTTTTTCCACAGGTATATCTGTTGAATTTTTCCACAACTTCAGTTTTTTTCTTCACTATCGCTAATTTTTTTAGATTATAGTGAGCATTATTTTTTTAGCGCCAGAGCTCGAAGAAGTGCACGAAGGCTTTGCGCAGTTGCTCCACGGCGACCGATAATTCGGCCTAAGTCTTCTTTATTCACAATCAAAGTTAATAAAACACCTTTTTCGTCAATTGTGCGTTCAACTTTTTACGTCTTCTGGATTTTTCAACTAAATTCTTAACGATATATTCAACAAACTGTTGGTCTATTGTCATTTTTCAGATACTCCTTTTTATTCAGTTTATGCTTTAATTGTATCACTTTTCGAACGTTTTTTTCAACCATTCAATCACAATAAAAATTATGGCAAAAAATTATCATTAGTATTGCGTAAAGTTCGAAAAGCACGCCCCGAAAGCACGCCGATTTCAATCAGTGGCCTAAAGAGAATTGCAGTTACAATAAACGCACTGATTGACCAAATGATAAGAAGGATTCTCCAGAAATTAAGTGGTAGGCAAGCGCGAATTACTGAGAGCATTCCGATTGAACCGAGTAAATAATATGAAACCGTCGAAACTTCTTGAGGAATCCAGTCATTAAACGAGCCCCAAATTCGTACGAAAATAACTGAGAACACCACCATTAACGCACTAGGCAGGGGCCATCAGGAGTGATTTTTTTAATAAAAATCTTTTTTTCAACAGGTTGAATATTCTTTTTCGAAAGTGAGAACAAAAGGTGGGAATCCTTCAACAAACTGGTCGATCAATGTAACTTGAATTGGAATGAACGGGAAAATTAAGAGAAGATTTTTATCAAATAATAGAGCACTTAAAAATACAAATAATCGCCAAAATGAATGAATAAATCGTTTTAATCAAGAAAAATTGGTGCAATTCGAGCAATGTTATTTACAACTCGGCGCCCTTCAAAAAGAATTTCTGGTAAATCATTAAAATCAGAATTAAGCAAGACGAGGTTTGCGATTTGTCTTGTTGCAGGATCACCTTCAGCCATCACAATTGAACAATCCGCCTCGCGCAGGGCTAAAAATATCATTTACGCCATCACCAGTCATCGCAGTTGTTCGGCCAGCTTTTTTTAAGAGTTTGGATAATTAGCTTTTTTTGGTGCGGTGAAACTCGACCAAAAATTGCAGTTTTTACAGCGATTTTTTTAAGCTCGGAATCTTTTTATTTTCGAGCAATCAATATAGCTTTCGAAATTATCAAAACCAGCTTTTTTTGCGATATTTGAAACCGTTATTGGATTATCACCAGAGATAATTTTGAGGTCAATTTTTGTGATCGTAGGTATTCGAGTGTTTTGCGTGCTCCTTCACGAATTGGGTCGGTGATTTCTATTAAAAGCAAGCTTTGATATTTTTTTGCAGGTATTTTGATATTTTTTTATTATCGATTTTTTTCTTTTTGAAAAAAAGCCAAAGCTAAAACGCGTGAGCCACGAGAAAGCGCTTCGTTTGCTTGTTTTAGGGTTTCACCAAAAAAATCATTTCAGGTGCGCCTAGAAAAAGTGTTCCAATTCCTTCAATTTCCATTGAGCCCCATTTTCGGTCACTTGAAAAAGGAATTATATTTGTTGCTTCTAAAGTAGTTTTATTCTTTGAAAAAAATATTTGCGAATTGCTTGTGCGGTTGGGTTATTGTCTTCGCTAAAAATTCATATAAGTTGCAAGAAAAATCATTAATCTCAGCCTCAGAAAAACTTTTTTTCGAAAGATTATGAATTGCTTCAACTTTCATTTTTCCTTCAGTGATTGTACCGGTTTTTATCAAGGCAGAGGGTGTCGACACGAGCGAGTGTTTCAACGGAATACATTTCTTGAACAAGAACTTTTCGAAGGCCAAGTTTAATAACCGCCGTTAAAAGAGAGGTGATTGTGAGAAGAGCGATTCCTTTTGGTAACATTCCAAGAAGTGGGGTTGATGTGTAAATTACGGCGGTTTTAGCAGGAAGAGTCTTGATTAAGAGCGCTTCGAAAAACAAAGCTAAAACCAAATGGGATAATAATTTTACTGGTAAATCCTGCAATTTTATCGAGGGAACTAAGAATTCTTGAATTAATTGGTTTTATGAGTTTTGGCTTCAACCATTAATTTTTGAGACGTAATTATCAGCGCCAACGTGTACAACTTCTGCTAAAACATAGCCACTCGCCAAAAACTACCTGAAAGTAAAACTGCCCCTTTTTCTTTTTAGAACTAGGTCACTTTCACCAGTGAGCATGGCTTCATTAGCTTCGGCAACACCTTTCAAGACAACCGCATCAGATGGAACTTGCTCGCCAGCAGAAAGTTTAAGAATATCGTTTATTACAATTTCTTCTGGCATAATTTTTTTGCTCGCGAGAAGAGCGGATTACGGTGGTTTTTCTTTACTCAAAAAGATTGAGTTTATCAATCATTTTTTAGCGCGAATTTCTGTGGCGATTCCAGAGATTGCATTGAATATAATTACAACGAAGAAAAATCAAATTACTCCAAGCGCCAACTAATGCTAAAAGTACTGCAATTGCAAAAATTTAAAAAAAGTTAAAAAGTGTAAAAAAATATTTCTTTTAACAATTTCCCAAAAAAACTGTTGTTGTTATCAATTTTAAAATCATTCACCAAGCCTTGCGAGATTCTTTTTTTCGCACTTCAGCGGCGGTTAATCCATTTAGTTTTTACTGTTATCCATATATTTTTCTATTATAACATATTTTATTTTTTTATAAAAAAAGTGTTAATATATACTATATGAATAAAGTTGCAGAAATAATTAACCAATTAATTGAAGAAAAATTTAATATTAAGACTGAGGTTTCTTTAACGCGGCCACGGCCAGAGTTTGGTGATTTTGCAACAAATATTGCAATGCAGCTTGCAGGAAAAACTTTCGAAAAAAATCCACGCGAAATTGCTGAAGAGCTAGCAGGTGAACTTTCGAAAAACGAAATTTTTGAAAAATGTTGAAATTGCTGGGCCAGGTTTTTTTGAATTTGCGAGTTTCAGCAAAAAAACTTGAAAAAATATTAAGTCAGGAATTTAGCGATAGATTTGGTTCAAACAATGAAGGTGAAGGAAAACTTGCCTTAATTGATGGGCCAAGTCCAAATATGGCGAAGCCTTACAGTGTTGGACACTTACGACCCGGAAATCAAGGTTGGGCAGCAAAAAAATTACTTGAATTTTCTGGATGGAAAGTTATTACGGACAATCATTTAGGTGATTATGGTACACCTTTTTGGAATTTGGGTTGTTGGATTCAAAAATGTTTTCGAATGAAGAAAGGCTAGCTAAGCACGGAGTTTACGAGCTTGGTGATGTCTATATTAAAACTAAAAGCCGCAATGAAAGAGCAAGGTGAAGGTGGTGAAATTGAGAAAAAAAGGCTGAAGAGTGGCTTTTGAAGCTTGAAAAATGGTGATGAAGAGGCTTTAAATTATTCTAATAAATTTAAAGAAATTAGCCTTAAGCATATTCATGATGTGATGGCGCGCTTAAAAATATCAACAGATTACGAATATGGTGAAGCATTTTTTTGTGCCAAAAAGGAAAAGCAGCGGTTCAAAAAAATTAATTGAAAGCGGCGTTGCGGTTCAAAAATGAAGATGGCTCGGTAATTGTTCCTCTGGAAGAATATGGTTTCGATGTGCCACTTTTGGTGCAGAAGAGTAATGGTGCAGCACTTTATGCTACAAGCGACCTTGCAACAATTTTTATTCCGTGAAGAAGAATTCGCTCCTGATAAAGTTATTTATTCGGTTGGTGCAGAGCAACAGTTCTATTTCTCGCAAATTTTTTTGCAATGGCGAAAAAAACTTGGTATTAAAACTGATCTATATCATCTTTGGTTCGGTGTGATTGATCAGCTTAATGAAGATGGGACTCGTGAGAAAAATGTCTTCAAGAAAAGGTGTCGTTCTGATGGAAGAGCTACTTGATAAGGCTGAAGAGCGTGCCCATGAAATTGTTGCTGGCCGAGATGTTAGTGAAGAAGATGTGAAAAAATTGCACTCGGTGCGATTAAATTCTCAGACTTTACGGCAGATAGGCGAACTAATATTCTTTTGACTGGGAAAATATTTTTTTGCATTAACTGGATTTTCTGGCCCATATGTTCAGTATTCGGCGGTTCGTGTGAACAATATTTTTAAGAAAAGAGCAAAATTTTGAGCTTGTTGATTTCGAAGAATACGATTTTTGAAGCTGAAAAAAATATTATTTTACAACTTTTAGCCTTTCCTGAAACAGTTAAAATGGCGGTTCGAGATTTAGAACCACATAAAATTTCGAAATATCTTTATGATTTAGCGCATGAAATGAATCGATATTACGAAAAAAACACGAGTTTCTGATACTCCAGAAATTGAAAAAAATCTGCACGATTAACTCTTCTTAAAAAAAGTTTCGAAAAACTTTCGAGAACAGCTTAGATTTGTTAGGAATTGAAATTCCAGAAAAAAATGTAAATTAGAATAATAAAAACTCGAGCAAATAAATCTCGAGTTTTTTTAAAAAGTTAATTTCTTTAAGAATTTTTATCGATTTTTAAGGTGAGTTCGAAGATTTGAGCTTTTATTTACGATGAAATAATCAGCAATCGCGATTGGGCCACCTTTTTCAAGAACTTCAATTTCATTAAAAATCACGGTCATTAATTTCGGCTAAAGTCATTTGCTCGCTCAGGGCGAGAGGAAATTCGCTTGTGACGAAGATTTTTGGTGGAACTAATGCTATAACTTTTAGCTCAGTTGGAAAGTATTTTTTTGAGAATTTTTATATTCAGTCCAAGTGTAAAGACCATCAGCAATAATGCGTTTTTTTGGCCAGATTTAATGAGATTTTGAATTTGCTCAACAATTTTTATTTACAATTATATCTTTTGCCAAAATCTTCACGTAGTTTTTGATGCGCATCATTTTTTTCATTTGCTGGTGTAATTTCAAGATTTTCATCTTTTTAGTGCCTTCATCACAACTCCACCAAAAATAAACGCTCGGATAGCCTTTTTCGTTTTAGGTAATTTGTAGCTGTACTCTTGCCACTTCCAGCTAATCCTACTAATGCAATGATTTTTACAGAATCGCTCTTTTTTTGGTTTTTAAGTTTTAGAATTTGTTTATTCATATAATTAGATTATATCATAAAAATACAAAATAATAAATTTAAGCGTTTTTTTAAGAATGGTTCGTTATAATAATAACGTAGCATTGCTACAAAAAGGAGGAATTATGAAAAAAATACCACTAAAATTTATTTGAGCAAACAAGGATTTAAAAGAATTAAAAAAAGAAAGTTGCAAAGCTTGAGCATGAGCAAAAAAATGCTCGAGATGGAGCTTCGTGATGGTGACATTAAAGAGGATCTATTAAGGCAAAATGATATTTTCGCACGAATTGATGCAATTCGAAGTGAAATTAATGAAAAGAATTTTTCAAATTCATAATTCAAAAATTCTACCTAGGAGCAAGAAAAATTAGTTCGAAGGTTTCTATCGGTTCATTTGTGGAGCTTTTCGATCGTGCAACTGGGCGAATTATGAAATTTCGAATTGTTGAAAGCTTAGAAGCAAATCCGCTTATTGGCAAGATTTCTGCCGAGAGCCCTCTAGGTAAAAAGCGTGCTTGGCCGAACAGTGAACGAAAATTATCAGCTGGACGGCAAATTCTCGAATTATGAATATGACTCTTGTGGCGATTCGCTAACTCAAACTTAAAAAAAGGCGTTAAATGCGCCTTTTTATTTTTATTGAAACATGCTATAATTTAGTATGGTTATTTATCGTTCAGCGCATTTTTATTAGGGTATTTTATATTTTAAAAAGGAGGGAATAAATGGAAATTGGACTAATAATTATTATTGTAATTTTAACATCGGTTTTTAATTTTTCAGTCTTTTTCGAATTTCAAAAAAATTGTAGCTTCGAAAAATGAAGACCAAAGTGTAAATTTGCTAAAAAAATGGATGTAATTGAGCTAAATAAAAGTTTAAACAGAATGCGTGAGAATATCGATACTAACCTAACCAATTTTAATGAGAAAGTTTCAGAAAAGCTTGAGAGAAATAATTTTCAAATTCAAAAATTCAATGGCCAAAACAGATTTCTGAGAGTTCGAAAAATTGTTGAAGAGGTTTCGAAAAAGGCTTACAAAGCTCGATGAAACAAATAACCGCGTTGTGAATGTTGCGGACGAGCTAAAAAAACACTTCAAAATGCCTTACAAAAATCCAAAAACAACGTGGCGTTCTAGGCGAGTTTTATCTTGAGCAAGTTCTTGAAAAACGTTTTTGCCACCGAATGCTTTTTGAGATTCAATATAAATTTAAAAAAATGGCGAAATTGTCGATGCAGCTATTTTTTTCTTGATAAAAAAATAAGATTTTTGCCAGTAGATTCAAAAATTTAGCCTCGAAAAATTATAATCGGATGGTTGAATCTGAAGGTGAAGAGCGAAAGATTTTAGCAAAAAGAGTTCGTGACGATTTAAAAAAATGCGGATTGATGAAACTTCGAAATATATTCGCCCGAATGAAAACACCATGGATTTTGCTTTTATGTTTTATTCCTAGTGAGAGTTTGTATTATGATGCTCTAACTGGAGTTGTTGGATCGCAGGGTTCAGAACGAGATTTGATCGAATATGCGTTTCGTGATAAGCGGGTGATTGTGGTTAGCCCAACTAGTTTTTATGGCATATCTTCAAACTGTTTTACAGGGTTTGAAATCGTTAAAAATTGAAGAGCAGAGTAGGGAGATTCAAAAGCGAGTTGGCCAGCTTGGTGTGCATATTTCGAAATACGAAGATCTAATGCAGCGTCTTGGAAAATCACTTGGTACAACTGTTAATCATTTTAATAATGCTCATAAGGAGCTTGGTAAAATTGATAAAGATGTGGTGAAAAATTTCAGGGCGAAGATAATAAAACTGGAGTTGAGCCACAAATACTTGATAAACCTCGCGAATAAGACTAAATTTAAAAGAGCAACTTTCGAAAGCTGCTCTTTTTATTGTTGGTAATTATTTTTCTTCTTCAGTTGACTTTTGGATTAGGTGATTTAGCGCGAAGCCGAGGATTCCACCAATTAATGCTGCACCGATATAGATTGCAATTGCATAAGGAACGTTTTGATTTTTTATAGTGAAGGCTTGAAGTGCAAACGCTACTGCTGGGTTAATTATTGCTGAAGATCCGATTAATGTTGTGAGAGATCCTGCAATTAAAAACCGCCAAGTATAAGCCACCGCTAACTCCAAGTGCTTTTGCCATATTTCCATTCTTTTTTTATTTGAAGTTATGGCTGCGACAGAGAATGCAAAAAAATAAATGAGCCAATAAATTCAGCAGCAAGTGTTAGCATTTCCTTATCTTTTTGGAATAGGGTTTGCAGTGAATAGAGTCGGTTTTTGACCATATGATTGTAGAGTATCTTGTGTGCCGACAAAGGCATTCAAAAGCATAAAAGCAACCATCGCACCTAAAAACTTGAGCTACGATATAAAAAGATAGCTTTAATTGTGTTAACCCTGCGAGTTGCCCAAGCGCCGATTGTAATTAATGGGTTAACATGAGCTCCACTAATTCCTCCAGCAATCAAAACAATTGACATAAGAATAAACATTACACCGATTGGTTGACCTTGACTAATAATAATGCCAGCCGCGAGTAGAAATGTTCCAATAAATTCAAGCACTACTGCTGAGATAAAACTTGGTTTTGAAATTTCCTCAAGAAAGATAGTGTCAGTTTTTTTATCATTCTTAACGATAGCTTTAACCGTTTTTTTCAACTTTCAAAAACTTCTTCAGTTACCTTTGTGTAAGCAGTTTTTGAAGATTTCTTTAAATTGGCTTTTTTTGTTGCCATTTTTCCTCCTTATTTTAACTTATGTTTATATTTTATCATAAACTTTTTCGAAAATGTCAAAAATCTGATACAATATAGTTATGGCTTTATATGTAAAAACAAGACGATAATCGAACTGAATTGCAAGAAAAAGATTGCAGCAGAGCTTCGTGAAAAAGCAGATTAAAAAACTCACTCAAAGAGGGGGTGAAACTCCAAATAGTAAAGGCGAAATTGTTCAGCCTGAAGATAGTGCGTATCTTGAAGGGACAAAAAGAAGCCACAGGGCTAGCTTTTTATATGGCTTTTTAGTTTTTTTGTGGCAGTTTTGGTGGCACTTGGGCTTTTATATTTGGGTGGCATCACAGCGAGTTTAATTTTTTTAAAAAAATCGACAAAAAGATACTGTTATGGTATAATTAAAGATAATTATGGAACAAATTCAACAGATTAGAAATGAACTTTTGGCGGAGCTTCAAGTACTCGAAAACCCGAGCGATATTTTTAAAATCGTCAAAAAATTAAAGAACTTTATAAAAATTATTCCAACTCTACCAAATGAGCAAAAAAAGGTGAATTTGGCGCAAAAAGTGAATGATTTGAAAAAAATGAAATTCAGGCTGAAGTTTCGAAAAAAACTTGAAGAAAAAAAGAAAACGCCGAAGTTGAAGAGATTGATATTTCGGCACCTTTTGCAGAAAGCTCGCGTGATAAGATTTCTCGAAAACCGCAACTTCTGAGTGCGGAAAATGGCTCGAAACATCCACTCCAAAAAGAGCTTGAAAAAAAGTGGTGGATATCTACACACGAATGGGCTTTGAGGCGGTAGAATCTCGACAGATCGATAACGACTGGAATATGTTTGGTGCATTAAATTTCCCTGAAAAATCACCCAGCACGAGATGGCTACGATACTTTTCGAACTGAAGAAAACTTTATTCCACCAGCTCATACCTCAACAATGCAAAACCGTGTTTTGAAACATGGTAAAAAACAGCTTGAAGAGGAGGGACAAATTGCTCATGTTTCTTATGGACGAGTTTTTTTCGAAATGAAGACTTAGATGCGACACACGAGCATACATTTTATCAATGTGAAGGTGTTTTTTTGTGAGTGAAAATGCGAATTTAGCGCAAATGCTTGGCACGCTCCATTCCTTTTTTTGAAGAATATTATGGCCAAAAACTAGAAATTCGCACTCAGCCGGGCTATTTTTCCGTTCACTGAACCAAGCCTTGAGTTTTTAATTGAAAAACCTGAGGCACTTGGTGGCAAAAAAAGGTGAATGGCTTGAAATGCTTGGTTGCGGAATGATTCACCCGAATGTTTTGGAAGCTGCTGGAATTGATAGCAGAAAAATATCGTGGTTTTTGCCTGGGGCGGAGGAATTGAGCGCCTTGTAATGCTTAAATATGGAATTTCGGATATTCGTTATTTCGAAAGCGCAAAGTTAGAATTTCTAAAGGAATTTTTAAATGACCGAGCAAGAATGGAAAGAAATAGATAATAAAGCGATCCTCAACAGGATTGAAGACTGCTTTGATATTTTTTTGCCGTGGCTATTGTATTTTTTTCGCCGGAGTTTCAGCCTTTACAGAAGAAGATACTCATTGTGAGGATTTTAGTAGGGGAAGGCAACGTTTTTTTATTGTAAGATTTTCGAAAAACCCATTGCTGATACGATTAGAAATATTTTTTTGGATTAAGAAGGAGTGATAAATGATAATTTCAGTAAATTGGCTTAAAAAAATTTGTTCCAGATTTACCAGATATTGGTGAGCTTTCGAAATTGATTGGTGCAAGGCTGGTTGAAATTGAAAGTATTGAAAAATTTGGGCGAAAAGTATAAAGATGTGATTATTGCTAAGGTTGTTTCTACGCAGAAAGTTGAAAAATTCAGATCATTTAAACCTATGCAAGATTGATGATGGTGGTGTAAGAAAAAAATATTACTCGCGATGAAGACGGGCTTATTCAGGTGGTTTGTGGTGCGCCAAATGTGCGAGCTGGTATTTTTTTGTAGCTTGGCTTCCACCGGAGTCAATCGTGCCAGAAACTTTTTGGCGGTGATAACTTTAAGCTTGGCGCACGAAAAACTAATGGGTCATATGAGTAACGGAATGATTGCAAGCCTTCGCGAGCTTGGTTTAGGCGAAGAACATGATGGTATTCTTGAAATTTCACCAGAGGTTTTCGAAAACGGCGTTCAGGAGGGTGATTCTTTTGCGGATAAATTTGAATTAAATGATTTTCTGCTTGAAGTTGAAAATAAAAGCTTGACTCATCGCCCAGATTGTTTTGGGATTGTTGGATTTGCTCGTGAAGTTGCAGGAATCTTGGGACAAAAAAATTTGTTGAGCCAGATTTTATAAGAGGCTTGAGTTTTAAAAACTCAAAGTGATAAAACGGTTGAAGTTGAAATTCGAAATCCTGAAATTTGCGAACGTTACACGGCGGCAGTTTTTGATATCTCTGAAATTTTAAAAAATCCAAACTTAACAATTGTAAAAACTTATCTTTTGCGTTCTGGAATGCGGCCGATTGATTCTATAACTGATTTAGCTAATGAGCTCATGCTTGAAACTGGTCAACCGCTCCACACCTTTGATTTTGATAAATTAGCAAAAAATTAACGGTAGTGAAAAACATCAAAATTACCGTTCGAAAAGCTTTTGAAAATGAAGAATTAGAGCTTTTTAGACGGCAAAAAAATCAAAATGAGCAACCAAGATATCGTAATTGCGGTTGGTGAAAATGCTGAAACAGCCGTGGCGCTTGCGGGTGCAATGGGTGGAGCTTCTACCATAATTGATGAAAAATACAACACGAATTTTTAGTAGAAAGTGCTACATTTAATCTTTTATAATTTACGAAATACACAAATGCGTCATGGAATTTTCTCGGAAGCAATTACGCGCTTCACAAAAGGTGTTCCAGAAATGATATCGCGAAAAGTTCTTGATTTGTTTGGTGTGCGAATTTTTGGAGATTAGCGGAAAACCTTTGAGTGAGGTCGTAGATTCAAACGGTGATTTTTATTATAATAAAACTGAAATTTCAGTTTCGAAAGATAAAATCAACCAAGTTTTAGGAACAGATTTTTTTCAAATGAAGAAATTCAGCAAACTCTAGAAAATGTTGGAATTTTAGCAAAAAAATGAAAAATCCTGAAACTTTTATGATTCCATTTTTGGCGAAATGATCTACATATTGAAGAGGACTTAATTGAAGAAGTTGGGCGATTGAATGGTTACGATAACATTAAATTACAGCTGCCAAGTCGAACTTTTAAAAGCGGTAAAGAAAGCAAAAATCGACTTGCTCCAATCTGAAATTCGTGATATTTTAGCGGCAAGCGGTGCAAATGAAGTTTTGACTTATAGTTTTGTTCACGGTGATTTGCTTGAAAAAGGTTGGTCAAGATTCACAAAAACTCTTACAAGATTATTAATTCAATCTCGCCAGATTTACAATATTATCGCCAAACTTTAATACCAAGTTTGCTTTCTAAAATTAGTCAAAATATTCGTGCAGGTTTTGGTGAATTTGCAATTTTCGAAATGAATAAAATTACTGAAAAAAATCACTTGACCTGAATGATGAAAAATGTGCCAGTTGAACAGAAGAAATTGGCGTTCGTTTACGCAAAAAAATAAGGGCGAAAATGCATTTTATGAAGCGAAGAATTATGCAGAATTTCTATTTAAAAAAAGCTTGGTCTAAATGTAGAATTTGTGAAATTTGAAACTGAAAAAAATCACCACTTTCAACTGAATTTGAACCAAAAACGTTCGGCTTTAATGCGAATTTCTAAAAAAATGGCAAAGTAACGATTTTTAGGTGTGATTGGTGAGTTTAGAAAACCAGTTCAAAAAAAGCACTAAAACTGCCAGAATCAACTGCTGGATTTGAGCTTGATTTGCAAATTTTACTTGAAAATATTGAGAATTCGAATGTGAAAATTAGGGATTTTTCGAAGTTCCAGTCTGTTGAGCGCGATATTTCGATTAATGTTGAAGAAAAATCGTAAATTTGCTGAAATTTTTAGTATTTTTGAGAATATTTCTGATGAATTTAGCAAAAATTAATATTGAAACTTTACCGATTGATATTTTTTTAACAATTGTGATGGCTCAAGAAATATTTCAATTCGATTTAAGATTACGCCTTTCGAAAAAAACTTTAAACGGTGAAGAGATTAGAGAAATTATGCAAAAAAATTGAAGAAAAAAAGCTATAAAAAAATGGCGGAAAGATAATTTAGGAGAAAAATATGACAACAAAGAAAAAAATTCATTACAAACTGGCACGCCAGCTTGGCAGAGATATTCAATTTGGGTGATTTTTAATTTTAACGGTTGTTTCAACTGTGGCGCTTTTATGTTTCTTCATTCTTGCAAACTGAGAGCAATTCAGAAGCGCAAAAAAAGCAATCGCAAGTTTTGAAAAAAATACCAAGATTACAGAAAAAAAGTTGAAGAGCAGGCGAAAGAACTTTCAGCTAAATATTACGACAGTTTTAAGGAATATGAAAAAGCCCCAGTTGCATTTAGCGCCGCAAGTATAAAAAGAGCTTACGAAAAAGATTTAAAAGAGGGTGATGGTGAAGAATTTACAGATTCAACAACGAAATTCCAGGCTTATTATATTGGATGGAAACCCGATGGTACAGTTTTTGACGGAAGCTTTGAAAATGGTAGATTAAAATCGCCAGTAGTCTTTCGCAAAGAGGGTAAAAAATGGGGCTTAATTGAAGGCTGGAGTGAAGGTCTAAAAGGAATGAAAGTTGGCGGAATTCGTGAATTATCTATTCCTGCGGATAAGGCTTATGGTGCTCAGGGCTCGGTTAATCAGGAAGATTCTTCAAAAACTATTGGTCCAAATACACCTTTGAAATTTATTGTAATGTTAATTCCTGAATTTCAAGAAATTCCACAACCAAGTCTTGAGGAAAACTAAAATGATTGATTTGGTTATTGTTGGTTCAGGCCCGTCTGCGTTGAGTGCGGCAATTTATGCTGCACGAGATGGCCTGAGCGTGCGAGTTTTTGAAAAAGCTGCTTTTGGTGGAATTGCAACAACTTCAGATTTAATTGAAAAACTATCCAGGTTTTGATGAAGGAATTTCTGGGCTTGAACTTTCAAAAAGATGCGAATTCAGGCTGAAAAAAATTTGGTGCAAAATTTGATTATGGTGAAGTCTTAAGTTTTTGAAAAATCTTGGCAGTTTCTGTACGATTAGATATCGATGGCGAAAAAAATTTGATTCGAAAAATAGTTTTTGATTGCAACAGGAAATTCATATAGAATGCTTGGTTTGCTGCGAGAAGAAGAATTTTTTTCGGGCGAGGTGTCCATACCTGTGCGACTTGTGATGGACCATTCTATGCTGGAAAGGATTTGATTGCAGTTGGTGGTGGTAATTCTGCAGTAACTGAAGCTCTATTTTTTTGAGCCGATTTTTCAAAAAGTTAAGCTTTTAGTTCGGGGTAAAATTTCAGCGCAAGCGGTGTTGCAAAGAGCGACTTTTTGAAGCAGTTAAATCTGGTAAAATTGAGGTATTTTTGAAAAACTGAAATTGAGGAATTCCTTTTCGAAAAAGACTGATTTTGGTGAAAAAAATTATTGGTGCTCGCATAAAACAGCAAACTGAAGAAGGTGAAAAAAACTTTTGAAATTAAAGCTGCGGCAATTTTTTTGAATTTATTGGATTGATTCCGAATTCTGGTTTTGCAAAAAAATCTGGCGTTGAAGTTAATAACTATGGTGAGATTGTTGTAAATAACAATTTTTGAAACAAATATTCCAAGAGTTTATGCTTCTGGCGATATAATTGAAAAATGCACAAAAACAGATTGTGGTGGCTGCAGCAACCGGTGCTCAAGCGGCAATACAAATCTCAGAATTTTTACACAATGAAAAAAATAGGGTTTTATCGCCCTATTTTAGTTTTTGAAAAAGTGAAAAATATCCTCAAGCGTGATATAATAGAATATAATGAAAAAGTTAGTGATTATTGACGGAAAAAGCGTATTTTATAGGGGCTACTACGCTATGGGTAATTTGAGTCTTGAAGACGGAACACCAACAGGCGGTGTTTATGGTTTTGCCAGTTTAGCTTTTTGAGGTTATTCGAAAATTAAAACCAGATTATGTGGTTGTGGCTTTGGGATAAAAAGGAACTTCAACCGCAAAAAGAAGTGCGATTTATCCTGAATATAAAGCTGGGCGAAAAAAAGCGCCAGATGATTTCTATGAACAGATTCCGCTTTTAAAGGATTTTTTGAAGACTTTAGGCTGGCCTCTTTTTGAGATTGATGGTTATGAGGCTGATGATATTTTGGGGACTTTAGCGGTTCAGGCAAATAAGCTTGGAGTTGAAGCAAATTTGATTACTTCTGATCTTGATATGCTGCAATTGATTGATGAAAAATACTAAAAGTTTTTTTGCAATGAAGCGCGGATTTTTCGGATATCGAAGAATTTGATCTTGAATATTTTGAGAACAAATATGGTTTTAAAAACAATCTCAATTTTTTTAGATTTAAAAAGCACTTCAAGGTGATTCTAGCGACAATATTCCAGGTGTGCCAGGGATTGGCCCAAAAAAACCGCTACGCAACTTTTTACAAGAGTTTTTTTACGCTTGAGGGAATTTATGAAAAATCTTGAAAATATCAAACCAGCTTGGCGAAAAAAACTTGAAGACGGCAAAGATTTGGCGTTTATGAGTAAAAAAATTGCTGAAATTTTTTTCTTGATGCACCAGTTGAGCTCAACTTTGAAGACGCTGATATTCATAATTTTAATTATGAAGAAGTTTTTAAAAAAATGCTTCGAAAGCTTGAATTTAATTCTTTAGTGCGAAAAAAATTCCAAAAGAGATGAAAACTGGCTCAGAGGATTTTTGAAACAAAAAAATGAAAACCAAATTGGGTTTTTGAAGAAGTTTTAAAACCTTCTGAGATTAATATTTTGCCAGAAATTTCTGCTGAAAAGTTTTTTTCAAAAAAACCGCAGGATTTGGTTTTCTTTGACTTTGATATTCAAAAAAATTAAAAAAATTTTTAGTTTCGAATTTTGATAATATTGCAGAATTTAATTTTATGGAATTTTCGAAATTTGCTGATTTCTTCAAAAAAATACAAAAAACAGTTTTCTTTAATGCGAAAAGAAACATTTCATAAAAATTTTTTTAATGCTGGCATTGACTTTGAAGATTGGGGTAAAATTTACGATATTGAGCAATTGGAATTTTTACTAAATCCTTTAATCCGCGATAAAAGTTTGAGTGGAATTTACGGCGAAAAAAATAGATGAAGATGATTCGAAAGTTCGAATTTCAGCAATGCGAATTATTTTTTTGAGCGTCAACAAAAAAAGCTTGAAGATTTGCCAAGAATTCGTGAAATTGCTGAAAAGTTAGATTTCCCAATGAGTTTGGTTCTATTTAAAAATGGAAAAAAAGCTGGTGTTGAAATTTGCCCAGATATTTTTTTGCTAAAAATGAGTGTGGAATTTACTAGTGAAATTTCAAAAAAATTGAAAAAGGAAATTTTTTTGAAATTGCTGAGCGAGAATTTAATGTGGCGAGTCCGCTTCAGCTTTCGAAAGTTCTTTTTTTGAAGATTTAGGGTTTACCAACAAAAGGAATTAAAAAAATCAAAAAAATGGATTTTCGACAGGGCAAAAAGAGCTTGATAAATTACGAGAACATAGCCCGATTATTGATAAAATTGAGCAATTCCGTGAGTTTTTCGAAATTGAAAAGCACCTATGTTGATGCTTTGCCAAAACTTGCAGATGAAAAATCGGATTCATAGCAATTTCGCACAAGATGTAACAACAACGGGGCGGCTTTCTTCAAGTAATCCTAATTTGCAAAATATACCGATTCGTTCCGAGCTTGGACGGCGTATTCGTGAGGGGTTCGTGGCAAAAAAAGGAAACCTACTAGTTTCAGCAGATTATTCACAGTTTGAATTGCGATTAGCGGCAGTTTTGGCGAATGACAAGCCTTTGATTGAGACTTTTGAAAAAGATTTAGATATTCACACAAAGACTGCGAGTGAGGTTTTTTTGGCGTTCCAATTGATGAAGTTTCGAAAGATCAACGACGCGTTGCGAAAAATTATTAATTTTTAGTGTTCTTTATGGTGTTGGAGCTCATAATCTTTCTGGCACGATTGGAGTTGGTTTTTATGAGGCGAAAAAAATATCGAAGAGTATTTTTAATGCGCATAAAGCCAATTCAAGAGCTTATGGATGATACATTAAAAAAAGCTCAGGATGAAGGTTTTGTAGAAACATTTTTTTGGGCGAAGGCGACCAATGCCGGATATAAAAATCGAGTAATTTTATGATTCGTGAGATGGCAAAGCGAGCTGCACAGAATATGCCAATTCAAGGCACCGAGGCAGATTTAATGAAGCGAGCAATGCTGGCTGTTGATGAAAAAAATCGTAAAAGCCGGGCTTGGTGAACAAATTTTGCAAATTCATGATTCAATTTTTGGTGGAAGTTCCAGCTGAAAAATGCTAAAAAAAGTGGCAAAAAAATTTTAAAAGCAACAAATGGAGAACGTGGCTCCAGAATTAAGTGTTAAATTAAAGGTTGAAGTTTCTATCGGTAGAGATTGGCTAAATATGTAATAAATATATTGTAAGATATGTTTTTGTGATGCAGTCTTGATTTTTAAAAACGCTTTTGTTTATAATTGTTTTAGGAAATATTTTTTTAAGGTGGAGGGACTTAGATAATGAAACATAAAAATATTATTTTGGCGTAGTTTTTAGCTATTGCTGTTTTAAAGCGCAGGGTTAAACGTAGTGCAAGTAATTAAAAATAAAAATGATATTGCTGCACTGAAAAACCCTGTTGGCTCGGTTTGTGGGGATGATATTATTAATAGATATAATAATATTAAAGGTAGAAAAGAAGAATACACTAAAAACGCAAAAAGCTTTTAGGGTGATGAGATTTCGAAAAAGCAGGAAACGAAAAAGATTCTAACTGCGTAATGATGCGGCTTTTTATTGGAACGGAAAATCAGGAACAAACATTTAAAAATCTTGAAGAAATGATTAATAAGGGTCAAAACCCAAGTTTAAAAATTAATGGTGTTAGCTATATTAAATATCTCAAGCCCTCAAGCTTGAAGTATAGAGATGTTGGAGATTTATTCTAAATGAGAAAGCTTAATATTTTATTTTTTTGCTATTTTGTTGTCTTTTGTATTTAATTCCATATTTTTTTCAAAAAAATACGAAGGCTGCTTCTGTGCCAGAAAAAAGTTAAGGAGAGGCTTCTAACTCTTGTGATTCTAATAATACAATGATTAAAGAGAAAAACCTATGATGGTAAAGAGAGAACTTTTCTGCCTATGTCCCTGGAATTAGAACGGTAACGGGAAACTGGGTATCTTCCGACCCTGGAGGTAATAATGTTATTAGTTCTATTTATGAAAAGAATGAGTTTCAAGCAAGCAAAGAGAATAGAAGCTTTTTATCTCAATATTGCTGCAGTTGCGTGTCAGGACGCATATGAGGGTACTGCTGCAAATGTTAGGATTCAAAAAGGAGATTTAGATGCTAATATGCTCGAGACGAGTGGTCCTGTTGGATTCGGTAGTATAGGCCAGGGTACTGCTTTTAGGTATAGAATGGATGAGGCTAGGGATGTTGGACGTATTGCTCCACCTACTAAAATAACTATAAAAGAGTCTGTAATTGATAAACTTTCCGATGGGGAAATTATAAGTTTTAATGTGTGGCAATGTTGGGCTCCTTATTATCCAGGGAAGAATTGGCCATGGGAAGACGACCATGGAGGCGAACCTGGTAATTGCTATGATCATACTATTAAAAATAAAGATTAAAGCCCCAGTTAAGTTTAACGTTGAAGGAGATACTAAAGCTGCAGTTTTAAATTCTAGCCATAGAATTAGTTCGGATGATTCAACATTCAAAGGTAATGGTCGCTCTAATCCTCAAACTGCTAAAGTTGGACAATGGGTTTCTTTTTAGACACAAAGTTATAGGTAAAGATTTTAATAAAAAAATAGTGTTAGCGGTAGTGGTCATTATCAAACTTTCAGAAATGATGGACGTGGTGATTATTCGGTAAATAGCAACTATAATTTTAGATGGAATAAAGACTCGTGGAATAGTAGGCCCACAATAATTAATCAAGGTAATATTTGGGATACGATTAATGCAGTAGGTACCGATAGGGAAATCTTTAGGGTAACCAGAGATATGGCTGGAAAGACAATATGCTCAAAAATGTCATATGGAGTTTCGGCTGGGGATATTGATAATGTTAATAGACATAATAAAAACTACTAACGAGGCTTGTGTCTATGTTCCTTACGATTTTGAAATAACTCCTTGCGTTAAAAATCGATAAAATTCGAAACTGCTCTGGTGGTGATTTAGATATTCCTACTAATGGCAAGGTGCCAAACGATCCTAATGACGGTGAAGAAATTCTTATTCCAGGAGGTGGGACCGAAACCTCATCGATAAAAATATAAAATTACAACTTGGCGTGTTCCTTCAGATAAAGAGAATTTTGTAACTCAAAATAATAAGAGAGATAATACGAATAGCGATACATGTTCACCTTCAAACTTTTATTATCAAGATTATCAAGGAATCGAGAATTGTCGTGTTGTTAAAGAAGGGGCTGGAAAAATTTAATAAAGATACTCGAGTTGCCGACTTCATACCTTCAATTGAAGATGGTGCCGAGGCGGGAACCCGTTATTGTGTGGCGCTTTCTATCTCGCCATATAAGATGAATTCAAATCAAAGTCAGGCTGAACAAAGCCAAACAAGAACGAGAAAAATTTAGACTGGCGGCATAGTGCGCCAATCTGTATTAAGCTAGTTAAGAAACCAAAAAGTTCAATTTTGGGGAATGGCGTTTATTCAAAAATCAGGTATTCGAACAAGTTTATCTACAACTAAACAAGGGGTTCTTGGTTCTTGGGTTGAATATGAAGCACTCTCGGGTGTGAAAAATTAAAGATTTTTCGAACTGAATCTTCGCAAAGCACGCGAAAGTTGGCAATTGAAGATTATTCTTCAAAAAAAGTAGTTTTGGCCAAGGAAAAATCAAGTATTAATTCATTAATTTCAAACATTTCTTCAAAATTTCCAAAAAAAGAATTTCGAAGATGCGAATACGAAAGTTGAAGTTTATGGCGATTCGAACAAACAACTTGGTTCAATTTCAGCTGATAAGCAAACTCGAGTGATATATGGTAAAAAAATATTCGAATTTCTGGCGATATCGTGAATGCTGATAGAGCCGTAAATAATGATTCAGATTTTCGTCAGATTATAATTATTGCTGACGGAGATATTACTATTGACCAAGGAGTAAAAAGAGTTGATGCATGGTTGATTGCTCAAGGGTAATAAATACTTGTGCGGTTAATGGTGCTCAGAATGCCAATGACGTTAATATGAAAAATTGTAACAATCAATTGCGTGTGCGCGGTGGAACAGCTTCGAAAGGATTGCGATTGTGGCGAACTGCTGGCTCTGATGGGACTGCGAAAGATACGCTAGCTAATCCTGCTGAAATTTTTAACCAATCGGCAGATACCTACTTGTGGGCTCAGTCTCAATCTGGTAGTGTTGGTAAAATTGTTACAACTTATACTAAAGAACTTCCGGTGAGGTATTAAATATGACAAATAGAGAGTTTAAAAAAGGCGGCGTTTCAATCTTTATTGTTATTATGGTTAGTATTTTGGTTTCGATTATGTCTGCAAGCTTTTTTTGCGGATTATGCTCCGAGACCAAGAGCAGGCTAGTAAGCTAGATCTTTCGCAGAGTGCTTATGATAGTGCTCAGGCGGGAGTTGAAGATGCTAAAAAGATTTTTTTACGAATTTATAAAGGTGCTTGCGGTGGCGCAGATGTTGGTAAGAAAGTTTTTTTGAAGGTAAGACATATGATTGCAGTGAAATGACAAAGGCAATTTCGTCTGGTAATTGTTATGTTTTAGCAACTGCCGGAATTGGCACTAATGGTGGTGAAACTATAGTGCAAACCACAACAAGTTCTGGTGGAGGAAATACCGATCGAGATTTGAACCAGGCCTATACTTGTGTTAAAATTAAAACAGATACTTCTGACTTTTTTTAGGCCAAAGTAACGAAGGGATGCCTTCAGTTATTAGCTTAAAAAGGTGTTTCGAGTTTTAACCAGATTCGTGTTAAGTGGCACACCAAAAAAATAATATTGCGAATGGCTCAAAAAATATCGCTAGATTCAATAAATAATCCTAATGCTCGCCCTAATATTTTGAAAGATTGGCAGGCTCAAAAATAGACCAGCCATATTAAAAACCCAATTATATGGTTATGTTCCTGGACATAATAGAAATTCATCAACAAGTATGGATACACCTTATCCAGATGACGGAAATGGTGCTAGTGAAATGCTATTTTATCCTGCTTCAGGCTTAGATTCTCGAGTTGTGAATAGTTCGAATCTACCAACTGTTCGTCGAGACGAAAAATTCTACACAGTCAACCAATGACTATACTTTTACGAAATGTTCAGACGATCTTGGGGCTGGCTCAAATACCTATGCTTGCGAAATGGTAATAAATATTGGGCGAAACGTTTCTCCAACTGATGTTTTGTATGCTCGGTTGACACCTTTAATGAATAATGCTGAATTTAAAATTGAGCTTATGAATAATGGTAATATTGTAGATTTTAAAGGTATTCAGCCAAAAAGTTGATTCAACTGGTCGAGCAAATAGTCAATTTAGAAGAATTGAAAGTCGAATTGGATTCCATGATAGTAATTTCCCAGTTCCTTTATTTTCTGCTCAAACCGAAGGAGATGAGCCGATTTGTAAAGATTTCTCAGCAACTAAAATTAAAAATGGTGGATTAACCTGTAAGATGTAATATAAAAATAGCCTTTATAAAGGCTATTTTATTATATTTTTGAAAATTATTATTTTGCATATTCGATTGCGCGTGTTTCACGAATTATATTAACTTTGATTACGCCTGGATATTGCATTGTGCTTTCAATTTTATCTGCAATATCTCGTGCCATTTTTATTGCGGAAAGATCGTCGATAGATTCTGGTGAAACTATTACACGGATCTCTCTACCAGCCGAAATAGCATAAGCCTTGTTTATTCCCTTAAAGCTAGTTGCAACATTCTCAAGCTCGCGCATTCTCTCTACAAAGTTTTTCAGCAGAAGCGTTTCGAGTTCCTGGTCGAGAGGCACTCATTGCGTCAGTTATTTTAACAATAATTGCCTCAACTGTTGTAGCTTCGACATCTTCATGGTGTGCTGCAATTGCGTTTTACGACTCGGGGATCCATTCCATATTTTTCGGCAAGTTCAGCACCTATTTGAGCGTGTTTTTCCTTCAATCTTATGGGTTACGGCCTTTCCGATGTCGTGGAAGAGCGCAGCAGTTTTTGCAATTTTAACATTTGCACCAATTTCTTCGGCAATTAAGCCTGCAACATTAGCCATTTCTGTTGAATGTTTTAAAAACATTCTGGCCATAACTTGTTCGAAACTTTAATTCGCCAAGTAGTCGCAACATTTCATGTGGTAAACCTGAAAGTCCCACTTCACGAGCAGCATCTTCACCAGCACGATTAATTTCCTTATTTATTTCACGTTCAGCTTTTTTTCAACAACTTCTTCGATTCTTGCCGGATTGATTCGTCCGTCTTTCATTAAAAGCTCGAGCGAAAGTCGTGCAACTTGGCGGCGAACAGGGTCAAAACTTGAAAGAACAACCATTCCAGGAGTATCATCAACCAAGATATCTACACCAGTTTCGCGCTGAAGTGCTTGAATATTTCGACCTTCTTTACCGATAATCCGACCTTTCATTTCATCATCAGGGAGTTTTAAAGCAGTAACTGTTCGTTCAGCCGTTACTTCGCTTGAAATTCGTTCCATTGCTGAAACTAAAAATAGCCTGAGCTCGCTCTTCGGCATCTTCGGTTGCATTTTTTTGGAGCTTTGCAACTAGATTAACCATATCTTGAGCTATATTTCTTTCGGCAATTTTTCATAATTTTTTTCAGCCGCTTCTTTTTTTGAAAGCTTTGCGATTTTTTTCAAGTTTTTCATCTTGCTTTTTGCGAATTTCTTTAATCTCATTTTTGAGTTTTTTTCAACTTCAAGCTCATTGTTTCGAAGTTTCTCGGTTCGTAAATCAATCTGATCGAGCTTTCGGTCGAGAGATTCTTCTCGTTCTGCAAGGCGATTTTCAGTTTTTCGAATTTCTTTTCTCCGTTCTGACTCGTCTTCGTTAGCCTTTTCAGTAATTTTTTTAAGGCTTTTTCATTTGCACGTTCTAAGATCTCAGCTGATTTTTTTCGGGCTTCAGCAATAATTTTATCTGAATTATTTTTTTGCATTTGCGGTTTTTACTTTTTGATATGCAAAAAGCGCTACCACCGCCAAACAAAACGCCAAGCGTAGCTATAATTATTTCCATATTTTTTTCCTTTCATCAATAAATAGTTAAAAAAATCAAAAAGCAATACAATGCCTAAATCCATTTTATCATAAAAAAAGTAAATTTCAAAAATTGCGAAAAAAATATTTTTTTAGTGTATAATTTAATTATGTTTATGTCTTTTTAACTTGGTGGTATGGGAAAGGGCTAGCTTGGCGTGCTGAGAAGATTTTTAGATGGAATCGAACGCTCGATTGATACTTTTTCGCTCGGTCTTTTTAATAAAAAAACTTGGTTTTGCGCCTTTTCGACAAATTGATGCTTTTAGGTGTTTCGAACGCTTCGATTGAAGTTCGAATTAAGAAATCTTTCGATAAGCTCTTTTCTCGGTTTATTGGTGCTTTTTGCGAACAATAATAATGATAATTGGTATATTTTTTTATTAGCTTTAAAAGCAATTTGGGGCTTAGTAATGTTAATTTTATGGTTAATTTCACCGGTTTTACCTATTATCCTTGCTGTAATTTTTTTACAACTGGTTGGACACCAAAAAAATTATTCCAAAAAAATTAAGGATGATTTTAAAAATTGGCAAAAAAATATTCCATCAAAAAGAAGCTAAACCAATTAAAACAAAAAGGAGTTGGTTCTTATGATTTTTTTGATTACAATAATTTTTGCGCATAAAAAATCTCGTTTAATGAATGGGCTTAGGGATTTTTTTATTTCTACTTAAGATTTTTGAAAAATTATTGGAACTTTGAGTGGAATTTGTTTAATTTTAATGGATTCAGCTCTTGGCTGGTTAATTTTAGCATTTTTCATCAATAATTACAATTTTTAGTTCATTGGTGGAATGGAGAGCTTCATAGGTTGGAGCCATTAAAAAGATTTAAATATTGAAGGGCAGTTAGCTAGTAATATTTTTAGGAAAACTTTCGAAAAAAATCCAACAAGCGAGCAGATCACAAAAAGTAGTTTTGGAAAGTTCTGGTGGAAAGTTCATTATTTCACGTTTTGGACTTGGAAAAAAACTACGATTGAGAGTTTAGCTCAGATTCCGCAAAAATTCGCCTGAAAATATTTTTTTCAAACCGCACTGCAAATTCAGCAAAAGTTAAAAAAACTAAAACCGTTTCTGGTTCGGTTCTAACTCTTGCAATAATTCGAAATTTTTCCGAATTATGAAACGCTTCTTGCAGTTTTATCTTGACTTTGAAGATTTAGAACGTGGTGTTTTGTGGCATGATCATATTTTTTCACTAATAAGTCAATCTAAAATTCCAATGAAAACTGGTGGAATTGCCCGCGATTGGTCGTTTGGCTATACGCCAACTTTGAATCGTTTTGGAGTGAATATTACAAATCAGGTTTCGAACAATATTTTTAATGTCTTCAAACTTAGAGCAACATAAAGATTTAGTTTCGAAAAATGGTTGAACAGTTCAGTGGTAATGGAAAACAGAATATTGCCTTAATTGGTGCTGATGGCGTTGGTAAAACTACTGTCGTAAATTCTTTCGCTGTAAAAATTGCAAATGGTAGTGAGAAAATCCCTTCAAATTTAAAATTTAGACAGGTTGTTTCTCTTGATGCTGCATCTTTGATTGCGGCAGCACCAGGGGCGAGGTGAAATAGAAAATTTGTTGAATTATATTTTTGAATGAAGCTTATGCTGCTAAAAAAATATAATTATTTGTCTTGATAATGCCCAGCTTTTTTTTGAAGATGGTGTTGGTTCGGTTGATGTTTCGAATTTACTCCTTCCTATTATTCAGGCTGGTGTCTTAAGGTTAATCTTAACTCTTGACGAACAGAGATTTTTGCAAATTTCAGCAAAGAACCCAGCACTTGCTCAGGCAATGAATAGGCTGCATGTTAAACCAGCTAATTATGATGAAACATTGGCGGTTATGCAAGATAAGTTGTTAATTTTCGAACATCAAAATGGCGTGTTTTTATCAATTTCAAAGCGCTTAAAGAAGCTTTTAAGCTAAGTGAAAGATATTTTTTTGATTTAGAAATGCCAGGACGGGCAGTTCGCTTATTAGAAATGGCGGCAGGGTTTGCTGATAATAAAATTGTAACGGCGAGCTCAGTTGAAAAAGCGATTGAGCAAACAATGAATGTAAAAATCGCCACTGCAAATGTTAATGAAGAGAAAGAAACTTTATTGAACCTTGAAGATTTATTACACGCCAGAATGGTTGGCCAGGAAAAAAGCAGTCTCGGCTGTGGCAAATGCTGCGCCGTGCGAGAACTGGTGTTCGAAAATCAAAACAGACCGATTGGAACATTTCTATTTCTTGGCCCGACTGGAGTTGGTAAAACAGAGCTTTCGAAGGCACTTTCAGAAGTTTATTTTTAATGGTGAAAATAATATTGTTCGTCTTGATCTAAATGAGTTTGTAAATCTTGAAGATGTCTCAAGATTGATTGCGGATGGCGCGCGTGATGCAAGTTCTCTAACTGCTCAAATGATGAAAAAGCCTTTCTCGGTTGTTCTTTTTAGATGAAATTGAAAAAGCTCACCCAAATGTTCTAACTGCTCTTTTTGCAGGTTTTTAGATGAAGGTATTTTTGAGGGATGAAAAAAACCGTGAGGTTTCATTTCGAGATGCGATTATTATTGCAACATCAAATGCTGGTTCTAAGCGAATTCAAGAGTTAATTTCTCGTGGTTACGATTCGATAAGTGCTGAAGAAATCATTGTGAACGACTTAATTGCAAGTCGTGAATTTCGCCCTGAATTTCTGAACCGTTTTGATGAAATTGTCGTTTTCGAACCACTTACAAAAAGAAAAATCTGATGCAAATTATTGATTTGATGATTGTCGGAGTAAATAAAACTCTTGCTGGCCAAAAAAATTACAGTTTCTGTTACGCCAGAAGCTAAAAATATTGCTTGCAAATTTAGGATATGATCCAAAAACTTGGTGCTCGACCAATGAGAAGAGTTATTCAGCGAGTTGTGGAAAATACTATTGCACGAAAAAAATGCTTTCTGGCGAAGCTCAAGCTGGTTCGAATATTGAAATTACTCCAGAGATAGTTCGACAAATCTAATATAAAAATAAAAAAATCAGCAGATAGATATTCTTGCTGATTTATTTTTTTCAAATTTTTGGAGGGCCAGGAGGGGCTCGAACCCTCGACACCCTGCTTAAGAGGCAGGTGCTCTAACCGGCTGAGCTACTGGCCCAATATTCACATTATAGCATATTTAATCGTGAAAAAAAAGACTTTTTGATTATTTTTTTGGCTGAATTTTGTAAATATAATGTGTGCCTGATATTTTAAAAATGTTTTTAAATTTTTAATTTCGAAACCATAGTTAATAAAAAAAGTGGAGGTATTTTTTTTGAAAAATTTGCTTGAATTTGAGCAAGCTTTTAGCATTTTTTTCAATCCTCTCAGCGTAGCCAAAAGTATAGAATACGGTAATGTTTAAAAATCAGGAAGGCTTTCTAAAAATTTTTTTAAGATAAATTTGGCAGTTTTGCTGTTTTTCTAAGTTTAATTTTTGAAATTATAACCAGAAAAGGGTTAATTTCAAAACTAATAGCTTTTTGCATTAAAATTGTGTGCGACTTTTAAGACAGCTCCATCACCAGAACTGATATCTACGAGGGCGTCTTCTTTAGAAAGATTTATTGTTTCGAAGAGTTTGAAAAAGATCTGATTTATGTGTTGGGGCATACGGTGCGCCAAAAAAATATAGTTAAAAGAAAAGCTGTAATAATTATGCTGAGAATAAATAATATTTAGCAAAAAAATAATTTCTATAAAATAAAAATAATTTGGTACCCCCGGTAGAACTCGAACCTACGGCCAGGAGGGTAGAAACCTCTTACTCTAATCCACTGAGCTACAGGGGGCGTACCTAAAACAATTATATCAAGTTTTTTTAAAAAAGTCTATATGATTATTTTTCTAAAAGCAAAAAAACCTCCAGAAAATGGAGGCTTGTGCTAAAACAAAAAAAGATCAAATGGTGCGGGCGGAGAGAATCGAACTCTCATCACTTGCTTGGAAGGCAGGTATATTAGCCGTTATACGACGCCCGCATGAGACTATTATAACAAACATTTTTTTATAAAAAGCAAGACTTTTTGAAAAAAATAATGTGTTTATGTTAATATGGTATTATGAAATTAAATGATTATGTTATAAAATCAAGTCTTGAAGAAGTCTCTCATTCTAGCGGATACGCTAAAAGCTCAGTCTGGCGGAAGAATTGGTGCTGCAAGCTCACAAAGTTTTGCACAGCGCCAAGCGATTGATTATAGAAATTCGAAAGTGCGCTCATATCAAGATTCTCAACTTGGTCAATTAAGAATGGCGCAAAAAAACTAAAAATGGAAAGTTCAAGATCGGCTCTTGATCAGATTAGAGCCAAAAAGAGAAGAAAGGGTTTCAAATTATTTGCAGCAAAAATTTAAATAGGCAAAAAAATACACTTTCGAATGATCAAATTGATCAATCGACAAAAAAATAAGAATGACGAAAAAGTGGTTTTGGCGAGGTTCAGCAAACTGGAATAGCAGGTTTTTTATGGTTCGCAAACTTCAAGCTCTCAAAAATGTTGTGCGAAGTTTTCGCCCGCAAATTAAGCCAAAAATTTTTAAAGCTTGATTTTTCGAGTTTTTTTGTGTTAAAAATGGTTGAAGTTATGGCGGATGTAGCTCAGCTGGTTAGAGCGCTGGTTTGTGGCACCGGAGGCCGTGGGTTCGAACCCCATCATTCGCCCCAAGTAAATTCGAGCTTAAAGGCTCTTTTTATTTGACCAAAAATTTGAAAGTATGATATAGTATTATATAGATTTTTTTACCAAGGAGGTATATAATATGGTAAAGTTGAACCTTACAGAATTTATATCAAAAAAAGATGGATGAGGCTTTTCAAGATACTCTTGATTGTTTTAGAGCTCACCACTCAAGCTTTTGCAGTAGTCTTGATGATCGAAATGAGAATAATCTCTTAGAGGCGATTAAAAGTTCACTAGTTCAGGCTGCCGAAGTTCTGCTCGAAGAGGACTGTGGAGTGGAAAGCTCTGATGTCGATATTGAACTTCTAACAATCTTCGAAATTTTTAAACGGTGAAAAAAACCAAGTGGATTTTTCTTGTACAAAGTTCAACCTTAAATTTACGGGCTATCTTATCAGGAAACTTGAAGATAACATAACATTTAAGTTTCTTGCTGCAAATATTGTTCGAAAAAATGTGATAAAATATCGCACAGAAAATAAAAGGCTATCTCGAATTCAGCTAAAAAAATAACTCCCGATTTCGGGAGTCTTTTTTTAACTATGAAAAATAAAGTTTCGATCTTTGCACCGAGTGAATTTAATCTTTCTGCAAAAATCTTCGTAGCCGCGATTAATATTGTAAACATCTCGCAAGGTTGAAATTCCTGGCGCAGCGAGCATTGCGATTAAAACTACAACACTTGGGCGAAGGGCGCTTAGGCGCAATAACGTCTGCAGGCTTCCATTTTGTTGGGCCAGAAATATAAACACGATGGGGATCAACAAGTTCAATTTTTGGCATTTAGCTTGGAGAGCTCGGTGAAATAAATTGCACGGTTTTCGTAGCTCCAGTCATGAATCAAGGTTCGACCTTCCGCGACAGTTGCAATTAACCCTGAGAAAAGGTAAATTGTCCATATTTATACCAGGAAATGGTAGCGCGTGAATTTTATCTTTTGCGGCATGAAGTTTTGATTTTTTTAACTTTGATATCCACGAGACGCGTTTTTTTATTTTTTTCGAAAGATATTCGGGGCTAATTTCAAAAATTCGCGCCCATTTGTTCGAGGGTTGCAAGTTCAAGTTCGTTGAATTCGATTGGTGCACGTTTGATAGTAATTTCAGAATTTGTAACCAGCGCAACTGCCACGAAAGTTAAAAGATTCAATAGGGTCTTCGCTTACATAATATTCAACATCTTTCTCAATTTTTTTGTTAATCCATGAACTTTTAAGGTTGTTGTTCCAATTCCTTCAATTTTAACGCCAAGCTCTTCAAGAAAGAAACATAAATCTTGCACCATATAATTTGGGCTAGCATTTCGAATTGTAATTTCTTGACCGGAAAGTGCTGCAGCCATAATTATATTTTCGGTTGTTGTGTCTCCACGCTCAGTTAAGAGTATTGGCTTCTCAACTTTTTTTGGTTTGTTCGAAACTTTGTAAAAAAATCAGTTTGTGCTGTAACATTTTGCACCAAAAATACCTTAATCCAGAAAGGTGTGGCTCAACTGTACGTGTTCCTAAATTGCACCCACCAGAAAAAAAGGTATTTCGAAGTCTGAGTATTGGTGAAGAAGTGGACCAAGAAACATTAGAATACTGCGTGTTCTTTTTAGCAGATTCAATATTCATATTTTCGAAAGATAATTCTTTAGGAGGTGTAATTTCGAGATCATTTTCATCATTTAGCCATTTAGTTTTTTTATACCAATCGAATTTAAAAACTTCAATAATTCGATTAACTTCTTCAATTCGAGCAACGCGGCGAAGAATCGTTTTTTTCCTTTATTTAAAAGAGAAGCACAAAGTAGAGCGACGGCGGCATTTTTTTGAGGTTTTAACTTCAATTTCACCAGAAAGTTCGTGACCGCCATGAACACGAAAAATTAGTTTTCTTATTTGAATTAACAGATATAATTTCGCTCGAAAGTTCTTCTGAAATCCTTGCAAGCATTTCAATAGTTATATTTTGCTTACCGCTTTCAATTCGGTTGATTGCGCTTTGTGAGGTACCAACTTTTTTTCAGCAAGCTCAACTTGAGTTAAATTCTTGTGCAGGCGGGATTCTTGAATAAGCTTCCCGATTTTTTTCTAAATAGGCTTGTTCTTCGTTCATAAAAATAATTATATCACTTATGGTATAATAAAAAAACAAGTTTTCCAAGAATTTTTTTTATTTTTTTAAAAAAATATGATATACTTAAAAAAATATGATATAGCGACGGTTTTTTTATATTTTTTTAGTTTCAAAAAGTTTAATTTTTAAGGAGAGTTTTTTTATGTTTGATGAAAAAGATTTTTTTGACGTAATTGAAAATGAAGAAAAATCGTCAGCGAGAAGGCTTGGAATTAATTCCAAGTGAGAATTATGTTTCAAGAGAAGTATTGGCAGCACTTGGTTCAGTTCTAACAAATAAATATTCTGAAGGATATCCTGGCAAAAGATACTATGGTGGTCAGGAGAATACTGATATCATTGAAAGTTTAGCGATTGAACGCGTGAAACAGCTTTTTTTAAGTGTGATCATGCGAATGTCCAACCACATAGTGGTGCAAATGCTAATGAGGGCGGTTTATAATGCTTGGCTAGAAGTTGGCGATACAGTTTTTGGGTATGGATTTATCTCAAGGTGGTCATTTAACACACGGCTCACCAGTAACGCGGAGTGGTAAGATTTATAATTTTGTGCGATATGGTCTTAATGAAAAATGGCGAAATTAATTATAGGCAAATTGAAGAATTAGCTGAAAAAAATATAAGCCAAAAAAATTATTCTTGTGGGATTTTCTGCATATCCTGGTGAAATTGATTATGCTAAAAATTGCTGAAATTGGCAAAAAAATATGGAGCAATGTTGATGGCGGATGTAGCACATATTGCTGGATTGATTGCCGGAGGTGTTTCAAAAAAACCCATTTGACTACGGTTTTAACGTTGTAACAACTACAACTCACAAAACTTTGCGTGGACCTCGTGGTGGAATGATTCTTTCGAATGGAAAAGTGGGGAATCCACTCAAAAAAACCAGAAAAAAACTCTTGAAAAATTTACCAACTTTAATTGATCGCAGTGTTTTTTTCCGGGAACTCAAGGTGGCCCACAAATGCACTCAATTGCGGCAAAAGCAGTTTCTTTTTTTATGAAGCACTTCAACCTGAATTTAAAAATTTATGCTCAACAGGTAGTAAAAAAATGCTCATTTTTTTGGCTGAAGAGCTTTCGAAAAGAGGTTTTCAAACTTGTGACTGGAGGTACAAAGAACCACTTAATTTTTAGTTGATATTTATGCGAGTTTTGGAATTGATGGGAAAAACTGCCGAACACGCGATGGACGCGATTGGCCTAACTTTGAACGCTAATTCGATTCCCTAATGATACTTTTGTCTATGTTCGCACCAAGCGGGATCCGACTTGGAACGCCAGCTGTAACTTCGCGTGGAATGAAGGAAATCGAGATGGCGAAAATTGCTGAATGGATGGATCTTGCGATTAAATACCGTGAAGATTCTAAAAAAACTTACCGAAATTAAAAAGAAGTTGCAGATTTTGCTAGAAATTTTCCGCTACCGAGCGACTTATAGGTAATTTTTGATATTTCGAAAAAGCTAAAAAGCTATGATATAATAGATTTATCATGGGTATGGTTTTTTTCGAGATTTAAAAGAGTACTGCTCTAAAATTGCTTTTTCTGGGAATTATTTCAGGATTTTTTTAACCCTTGTTTTTTTAACAATTTCGAAAGCCTCAATATGGTTCGATGAGGCTTTTTTTCAGCTTATATAATTCGTTTTAATTTTGCTGAAATTTGGCATTACACATCTGTTGACGTTCATCCACCGCTTTACTATTTTTTTATTAAAGATTTGGAGTGTATTTTTTTCGGATCTAGCGACTTTGCATTGAGGAGTCTATCTGTATTTTTTTGGTATTTTAACCATAATTTTGGCATATTTTTTTGGTAAAAAGACTTTATAATAAGAAAAATTTCACTATTGGCAAGCGGTTTTCTTGCAATTTCACCGATGCTAATTAGATATTCGCAGGAAGCTAGAATGTATACTATGGTAGCATTTTTGAGTGTTTTTAACGGTAAGAGCCTTTTATGAAGCTTGGGTTGCTGAAAAATACGATGAAAAAAATAAGAAAAAAATGGCGAATAATTTATATTATTGCTGTTTGTGCTGGAATCTGGACACAGTATCTCTATGCTTTGATTCCAATTTCATTATGGATTTTTTTAGAGCAGTTTATATTTCGAAGAATCAAGAAAAAGAACAATAGATTTCATCTTTTTTTAGCTGTTTGAAATTTAAAAAGCAGAAGAATTACATAAAACAGTTTTTTTGGTAATTTTTTTGCTGAAAAAAATGGCTGTCTTCACATTTGATTATCGCATTTTTATATACCCCTTGGGTTCCATTTTTTTGTTTCGCAAGCTACTTATGTTAAAGCTAAGTTCTGGATTCCTGCACTTGATTTTACAACAATACCAAATATGGTATCGAATTTCTTTTTCTATCTTGATGCTAGCAAAACTAACGGTTGGCTATCTTTGATAGCTATGTTTGTTCTTATGATTATTGTAATTTTTTTACATTCGAAAAAGTGGAGGAATGAAAAAAATAATAGTATTTTTCTGGTTGATTTTTTTCAGTCTCAGTGATTCCTATATTTTTGCTTTACATTGCAAGTTTACCGCCATTTAGTTCAATTTTTTTGTTGACAGATATTTACTTATGGCTGAAGTTTTTTTGTGTCGATTTTAATGGCAATTATTGCGGTTAAACTTTTTGAGAATAAGAAGAGCGTTTCAATTTTATTGATTATTTTTGATCATTTTTTTCGCATATTTTTTTGGAATTTTTCCAGCTTAATTTACAAAAAGGGTATTTCTAAAAAAATGGTGGAGAAATTACTGAAATTCGGCAAGCAATTGAAAAAGGTTCGAAATGAAAAAAATAATGCAGCAATCGTTGTTGGTGGATTTTTTTATATTATTCAGCAGCACAATATTCTAATAATGAAAGTAAAATTTGGTTTTATGGCGAACCACCAATTTATCGTTCTGGCGATATGATTCGAGCTGATTACACGCCAAAGATTGAAAAATGATAGTAGTTTTTTTGAAAAAAATAAAGAGTTTTTTTATAATTTCCCTATATAATAGCGCTGATAAAAAAATCGCCAATTGCTGGTTATAATTTTTTTCAAAAAGAAATGGATTATAACAATTCATTAAACGGTGATCCTTTATACAAAATTTTTAAAAATTTATTAAAAAAATAGTCTTCACAAAAATAAAAAAAGTGTGGTATAATTTATTTATTAAGCACCCGTAGCTCAACTGGATAGAGTACCTGGCTTCGAACCAGGCGGTTGTAGGTTCAAATCCTGCCGGGTGTACCACAGATTTCCCTCGCTTTTGGCGGGTTTTATTTTTTTATGATATAATTGATTTATATGAAGGAAATAATTTTTCGAAAAATCTAAAAAAATTCAGCAAGATATTGATTTTTGGTAAACTTACGACTATGAAAAATTAGTGGAAAAGCTCTTTTTTTACAGTAGTAAAAAAATATTGAAGATTTTAAGAATGCGATTAAGTTTTTCAGAAAAATAATTTGCCGATTTTTTTATTCTTGGCGGCGGAAGCAACACGATTGTGAAGAATCAAAACTTTGCAGGAATAGTGATAAAAAATGAAATTAAAGGTTTTGAAAAAGGTTTTTGAAAAATAATGAAGGTGCCGAATTCTGTATAAAAATCTGGCGAAAAATTGGCATAATTTTGTAAAATTTGCAATTTTGAAAGGTTTTAGCGGCTGTGAGGCTATGGCAATGATTCCTGGAACGGTTGGGGCTCTACCAATTCAAAATGTTGGTGCGTATGGCCAGGAAATTGCTGATATTTTTAAAAAAAGTGTTAAAGTTTTCGAAATCTCAACTGGTAAAAATCAAAACTTTATTAAAAAAAGTGAATGTGAATTTGCTTACCGTGATAGTATTTTTTTAAGAATGATGCTAAAGGAAAAATATTTTATCGTTTCGGTAAATTTGAAACTTTCAAAAATCTCAACCAGAAATGCCTGAATATAAGGTTTTAAAGGAGAAACTTGAGAATATTGGCAAAAAAATAAAGAAAAATCTAACAGTTGAAGATATAATGAACTCGGTAATTGAAATTCGCTCAAAAAAATTACCAGATCCAGAGGAAATTCCAAATTCTGGGAGTTTTTTTCAAGAATGTGATAATTTCTAAAGAGAAAGCTGCAGAGATTCGCAAAAAAATATCAAAAATGTACCACTCTTTGAAGTGGGCGAAAAAAATACAAAATTGCAACTGGCTGGCTTATTGAGCAAGCGGGATTGAAGGGAAAAAGAATTTTTTTGGAATAAAAGTTCATCCAGAGAATGCTTTTAGTTTTAACAAATATTTCAGCTAAAAAAACTATGATGAGCTGGCTAAAAGCAAGAAAAAAATGATTCAGGATAGAGTTTTTGAAAAATTTGGTTTAAAAAAATTGAACAAGAACCGCTGGAGATTTAATAAAAATTAAAAACGACATTCTTGAATCGAATGTCGTTTTAAGATTTAAAAAGAATTATTCTTCTGCTTTTTTTCTTCTTTGGCTTCAGGAGTTTTTTTCTTCTTCTACTTCTTTCTCTTCTTCTACGATTTTATAACCAAGGATAGTTCCTTTTTGCAAGGCTTTCTTTACCGGCTATATCATTCCAGCGAGAACTATCTAGGCCAAGAATTAAGAACCAAATAGGAGCTGCAAATATGAAAAGAACAGACCAGGCAGGTGATTTATCTAGTTTTTTGCTAATCTCAATAACTGCAAGAACTTCGAAAACCAATGAGATTATTAGTCCAACATAAGGAACGAAAGTTAAAAGAGATTTCCAACCTTCTTGTCCACCAAGTTCGAAGAATATCCATCTGTTATAGAAAGGAATCCAAGCTTTTTTTGGTATCGATTCCAGCCTTTTTTTAAAAATTAGCATGTATAGAAGAGAGCTAATAACATATCCTATAACCGCAGCAACTAGCACAAAAAAACCAACAAAAAAATGCGATAGACATTCCAGCGATAGCATCAGCCTCTGCGCTATGGTTGTAATTTCTATACCCATATGTGTGGTAGCTATTATAATTATACATTCAAAAATCCTTTCTTTGATTAACTTCTGTAATGATTATATATTAAAAAAATTGAATTTTTTTCAATATATTTGCGTATAATAAAAAGAATGAGAATTTTAGATGGTGCAGAACTCCGCGATTTTTATTAAGGAGCGTCAAGCTAAGCAAGTGCGGGCTTTGCGGCAAAGTTGGCGGGTTTTTCCAAAAATTAGTAATTTTTTTACTCTTCGAAAAAAATCCTGTAACTGAAACTTATATGCAGCTTAAAAGAAAAAAATATGGTGAAGATATTTTTAATCGAGGTTGAACGGAGAAAAAGTTGCTGTTGAATTTATTAAAAAAAGAAATTCAAAAAAAGCAAATCTTGATGAAAAATATTCATGGAATTATTGTTCAACTTCCACTTGAAGATAAAAAAATGGCGTGAAGATTTCGAAAGAAGAAACTGAGCAAATTTTTATCAGAAATATCTAAAGAAAAAGACGTTGATGGTTTGAATGATGGTGCTTTTGTACCGGCCACAGCCCAGGCGATAAATTGGCTTTTTGGCGGGGTATAATATTTCGTTAGATAATAAAAAAAGTTGCTATTGTTGGTCAAGGTAAACTTGTAGGGTGCACCACTTTCAAAAAAATGCTTGAGACTTCTGGTGTGCCAGTTTCGAAATTTGATGAATTTAATTCGAAAGAAATGAAAGAACAACTTAAAGATTTTTGATGTGGTAATTACAGCTGTTGGAAAAACCTGGGCTGATTACTTCAGAAATGCTAAAAAAATAAAGCTGTGGTTGTTGACGCCGGAACGGCAAGCGAAAAACGGCAAAATTAAAGGCGATGTAGCTGAAGAAGTTCGTGATTTTCGAAAAAGACTTAATAATTACCCCTGTGAAGGGTGGTGTTGGTCCGCTTACGGTGGCTTCATTAATTGATAATGTAATTATAGCAGCAAGAAAAAAATTGCTGATAAAAAGGCCAGCAAGATTTATAAAAATAAAATAGACCTCAAGTGGAAGTCTATTTTTTTAGATTTGAAGCTTGATCGCTCCATTGAGAAGCGGTCAGCTTAGAATCTTGCAGCTTTTCGGCTAGCGAAGTAGTAACCAAAGGCGGTCACCATTGAAGTTAATCCAAGAATTGCAGAAAGTGTATTTGCACCAGTTTGTGGCAACTCTGTTGGAATATTTGGTGTTGGGTTGTTTGGTGTAGGGTGTTGGAGGAGTTTGTTTCTTTGGAACTTCCACTTTTTGCGCTATCACAACCATCATTTTCACCAGGAATTGTCGGTGTATCTACACAAGCTGTATTTATGGCAGTTATTCCTGTTGCTGTTGCTTGTGATTTAATTGTAATAGTTTTTACTTTTCACCAACTTTCAAAGAGTTAATCTTTAGAGTTAAAGTATTATCTTTGATTTCACCGCTATCGGCACTTACAAAAGTTATATTTGCTGGCGCACGGTCGGTTACAACAACATCTTTCAAATCAACATTGCCGTTATTCGAAACTGTAATCTCGTAGTTAAAATCAGTATTCGCTTCAATTTTTAGTATTTTTTTCTGATTATTTACAGTTTTTCTTGATAAGGATTGAAGGTTTCTCTTCACGTTTAACTTCGAAAGATTTTTCACAATTTGAATTTGAGTTTTCGCCATCTTTTGTGATAACTGTTGAAGAAATTGTGAATTTACCAACAACTTCAATTTTGAGCGTCAATTTTGAGCCGTTATTTACAGTTTTCTCAATTACGACTTTACCACTTTGATCTTTTACGATATATTTAACACCAACGAATGTTGTGTTATTTACAGTATAAGAAGTGTTAAATTCGAATTTTTGTTCGAGAAATTTGGTTAATTGTAATATTTCGACACACCAATTCTGGTTTAGCTGGAGCTGGTGTCGGAGCTTTAGTTTCAAAAAGATTTTTCACAGTTAGCATTTGAATTTTCACCGTTTTTTTAGTGATGATCGTTGAAGTAACTGTGTATTTTTTTCGTTCACATTGTTTGGAATAGTAATTTCGAATTTAGTTCCACCATTTACAACTTTTTCGGTAACAACTTCATTTTTTTGAATTTTTTTACTACATATTTTTGTGCCAGTAAATTCTGTATCTTTTACTGAATATTTTGTGTCAGCCGCATAAGTGATTTGCTTTTTCGTCTTTTTCGAATAATGTTTAAACTTAAAAGCTTCACATTTGTAAACTGGATTTTTTTAGGAGTTTCACATTTTTTTGTAACTTTTACGCTTGCAGTATCGTTTTTTTAACGATTTTTGGTCACTTGCTTGAGCGATATTAGTTAAAGTGTTGTCTCCACAAACTGGCAAACTATTTTCAGCTGAAACAGTTGCGTCAAACCGAACATAAGCGTCGCCATTTGGCTGATATGAACCAATATTGATTCCAGAATTTTGAATGACATTGTCGCTAACTTTCAATCCTTTTTGGATTTGATGTGTTGTAGAGTTTTGTTGAGCCTGCAACGTAATTCAAACCTTTTGGTAGAATGTCGCGAATTACAAGATTCTGAATTCCTGCAGAACCTGTATTTTTTTAGCGTGAATTTGGAATTGAACTGTGTCGCTCAGATTTTTGCGCTTACAGTTTCAACCCAAGATTTTTCACCATTTGTTTTATTTCGAACTGTTTTCGCAAGGTCGATATTAGTTTTTTCTTGTGGTTGGCTAACTTGAGCTTTAACTTTAACGGTTACGTAACCTGCATATTGGAAACATCCAGGAATTTTTTTCCGTCAAGTTTATCATATCCAAGTTTTGCACCCGTATTATTTACGATGCTGTCTGGAAGTTTAGTTGTACCCATTCCGTTATTTTCGAAAAAGGGCAGAACCAGCAACATAAGCCAAGTTAAAGTCATTATCACTTGAGAAAGCTGCTTCATCCCAAACTGTGTTGGGCTTTGCATTTGAAGCCGAAATCTGACCTTGAACAGTCACATTTTTTTGCTGTTGTTGTTGGAACGTTAAGTTTTGCTACTACGTTTTTCGGCAACAAGATTTAAGTTCGAAGCTGCGTTGTTGTGAACGTACATTCGAACGTAATATTCTTTACCATTTTGAACTTTCATATTGTTTGTCCATTTTGCGTTTGAGCCAACTTCACGGATTCCAACGAAATCTTTTTCGTCTCCACCAATCACAGGGTTATTTGTGATTGAGTTGAACGTAATATAATCTGCTGGTTTTTCGATAGTGAATGATGGTCGAGCTGGACCCCAAGCCCAAACTAGAGCTGGAGCTACTGCTGCACCAAAAATTGAACCAGAGATTATTGAATGGTTTTTAATAAAATTAATGAGTTTTTTTCATTTGGTCCCTCATTTTCTCCCTTCTAATCTCCACTTATTAGAATTTATTATTAATATCATCATAATTCTGTTTGTCAATATTTTGTTTTTCTTCGCTTTAGCCGAATTGTTAAAACTTAAAAATCGGGTTATTAAGAAGTATCAATGTAAAAGCCGGGCGGCGGAAAAACCGCCCAGCGTGAGTTTCGAAAAGATTGAAATCTTTCGAAAAAAATGTGCTAATCGTTAAAGTCAAAGAAAGCTTAGTCCTCAATTGCAGGCTCGCTCATTGAGCCATTGCCCGCAAAGTTGGCCGAGCTACTTGGAGCTGTAGCTCCATTCGCTCCAGATTCAACCGGTGGAACTGAGCTTGGATTTGTTAATCCACTATAGCTCTTACCGTCTGGGGTGGTTACGGCTCCATTTTTTTCTACTTTCGTAGACCCGTTAGAATCTGTAACTGTTCCAGCTCCACTCCATTGAGATGGCTCGCTAATACGAGCATCTTGTGCTGGAGTAGTGGCTGAGCTTGAAGAACTTTGTGAAGATGGAGCTTTAGGCGCTACATATTTCTCAGGAAGACTCGCTTTTGGAGTTTCTGAACCATTTGAAGATCCATCATTTTGACCTCCGCCAACTGGGGCTTTACCCTGATTAGCTGGGTCCTTACTAGGGTCTTTTTTTCTCCACCTTGCTTTCGCTAGGTTTATCTGGCTTGTCAGGTTTTCCTGGTTTTGTAGGAGGAATCTCGATTTTCTCTGTCGGTACACCCGGAATATCCCCCTTTTTCATTACTGTGTTACCACAGTAAATGAGCACTCTATAAGAGTACTTCTCAGTTGATCCTTTCGGATTTGATACTTCGATATATTCTTGACCTGATAGGTCTTGAATCCCTCTACTAATTACTACATCACCTTTGCTATTAACTCCGGTAGTGTAGTAGTTTGAGCCTTCTTCCATTCTCTTGGAAGAAGTTTGGCTTCTAGAAAGGAACGCTTTCGTTTGATAGAAAACGTCTTTTCCTTTATTGTTATAGTAGACCTTTCCGTCCTTCTTTTCTAGCCAGTCTTTAGCATCTGTTTTTGCGTCAACGATACCGAAGGCCATGGCCTTCTCTTTTAAAGCAGTTGCGTTGTGGCTCATATACTGAATCATTTCACTAACTGCGCTTTCGGCGTCTGCTGAAAGAGTGTTCTTAACTGTGCCATTCGCGAACACTTTATGTTGTGTGTTCGCAATTTCTTGGTTATAAACAATAGCATCGCCATCAACCTTATAGTTGATAACCTGTAAATCTTCTTTTGGAAGATCTACAGATTTTGAAATTGTAGAAGAAGAAACGGTATTCGTACTGCTATTTGCGGCATTGGCTCTTGGACATAGGAAATGACAAAATGTAACGACAATTGCGATAGTCACAATAGCCGATACGAACAACAGCGAAATTGTTGGCCAAGGATTTGACCGAACCTCTTCTAGTTCTTGGGCTTCATTATCACTATCTTGAAGTTTTGTTAAAATATCTTCAAGATATGCGATTTCTTCTTTGTCGGTTTCGAAAGTTGAGGCCTTAGCCCGAACTTCTTGAAACCATTCCATCGATTCTTGGTTATCTCCTATAAGACTTTGAATTTCTTGAAGGAGTTCTTCAATTTTTTTCTACTTGTGTTCATTCTTATTTCACCTTCCTTTCATTAGATTTTTTTATTATTTTGGCCAAAATAATAAACGAACACTGAGGCACACGATTCATACCTCATAATAACCCGATTTTTTTAAGCTTCATTGACAGATCCGCTGATTATGATATGTCAACTGCTAGAATTATAGCACAAAAATTATAAAAAAAGTCAATAAGCATATAATATATATTCAATAAACGCAAAGCGCTTTTAACTTTTTTTAGGGAGAATAAAGAAAAAAATCGCCTTAAATTGAGGCGATTATAGAGCTATACTGGAGGTAATTCCTTCACAGGTTTTGTTCCTGATTTATTTTTTTCGAAACTTTTTTTACTTTTTGAATTGTGCTTGAAGTCTTCGCTTTGAAATCACTTTCTTGATATTCTTCAACCATAACAGCTTTAATCTTCGAAAAATAGGGAAGATTTTTTTACCCTCTTTTGGCTTAATAAAATAAGCTAGAATAATTAGAATCATTCCGATAAGCCATAAATACCATTGAGGCAATGAGTTGAGGAGAACTCAAAAAAATAATATTGTTTTAATGAATTTCCCTGATTTTCGCCAAAAATCACAAATCTGTATTACTGAATTAAGTTTTAAAAATAATAAAAAGTTGAAAAAAACTAAGATTGAGTAAACTGTTGCGAGATTGTCGATAAGGCCAAAAAGTAACAGCGTTAAACATGCGCAAAAACAAATAAAATCAAGTTTACAAGAAGGTTAATCATTTTTAACCCTCACTTTCTTTAAAAATTTCCCAGTATAAAGGTACTAGAATGCTTATATAATAACATAAAAAAAGCTTAAAAAAAGTCAATAAGTAAAGATTTCGAAAAAGAAAAAAAGCTCCAAAAATTGAAGCTTTTCGATATAATTTCGATTGGTGGGTGATTAGGGACTCGAACCCCAGACCCTCTCGGTGTAAACGAGATGCTCTAGCCAACTGAGCTAATCACCCGAACAATTACCATTTTAGCAGACTTTTTCGTAAAGTCAACAACTTTTTTTCATTTTTGAAAAAAATATTAAAGTTATGTTAAGATTATATAGATAAATATGTAAAAATCGAAAGGTGAAATAAAAAAATAATGGACTCAAGAAAACCTAATGGGGTTGGCAAAAAATATGAAAAAAATACGTAAAAAAATAAAAAAATATGAGGGCGAAGACTATAATTTTTACGACAGAGCGATGCACGATAACTCGGTTGTAGAGAGTTTTTAAACATTTTGTACTGGTTGAAAACTTGTTTCCGTATCAGATTTGGGATGGGTTCGAAGTTGAGAAACATTTACTTCTAATTCCAAAGAGATTCACTGAAACGATTAGTAATTTTTCGCAAGTAGAAAGAGAAGAGTATTTTTGAAATTTTATCAAAATATGAAGCTCAGGGTTTTTCAATTTATGCTCGTGCGGCGCAAAAATGTTCGAAAAAAACCGTTAAGCATCAGCATACGCATTTGATAACTTTAAATTATAATCGGCGAGTGAACTGGCTGTTTAATATTGCGAATAAAATTCTTTGGTGGAGCAACTTCTCTAAAATAGTTTGGTTGATTTTTAGTGAAAAAAATGGTAGAATATTTAAAGTTTTTATAATAATTTTTTTAAGAGAAAGAAAATATGAAATCAGAAAAATATTCGAAATGTAGCGATTATTGCTCACGTTGACCATGGAAAAAACCACTTTAGTGGACGGACTTTTTAAAGCAAAAGTAATACATTCCGTGAAAAATCAGGCTGAAATGAGCCAAACACTTTTTGATGGATTCAGGCGATCAAGAATCTGAGCGCTGAATTACTATTACTGCAAAGCAGACGTCAATTTATCATGGTGATTATAAAATCAATATTATTGATACGCCAGGGCATGCAGATTTTTTTCTGGCGAGGTTGAACGCACGCTGAATATGGCGGATGGTGTAATTTTTGGTGGTAGATGCTCAAGAAGGCCCAATGCCACAAACTAAATTCGTTCTTTTCGAAAGCGCTTTGAACTTGGCTTAAAAACCAATTGTAGTGGTAAACAAAATTGATAAACCAGCTCGTCGAATTTCTGAAGTTAATGATGAAGTGTCGGATCTATTCTTAGAGCTAGCAACGAACGATGATCAGCTTCTTTACCCAACTTATTATGCAATTGGGCGCGATGGTAAAGCTTGGCCTGAAGTGCCAGAAAAATCCTGAAGCCGAAGCAAATTTTGAACCTATTTTTGAAGCAATTATTAATGAAATTCCCTGCGCCAAAAAGTTGAGCTTGAGGGTGATTTTCAGCTACTTGTAACTTCTTTGGCTTACGATAATTTCTTAGGAAAAATATGCGATTGGGCGAATTTCTCGCGGAAAAGTAAAATCTGGTGAACAAATTGCGTTAATTAAGAGAGATGGCACAGTTAAAAAGGCTAAAATTGATAAACTCTTTGCATACCGTGGTTTGAACCGTGAGGAGATTCAAGAAGCCTTTGCTGGAGATATCGTGGCAATTACAGGTATCTCTGAAGCTGAGATTGGTGAAACTTTGGCTGATGCAAATAATCCTGAAGCTTTGCCGACAATTGAGGTTGAAAAACCAACACTTTCGATGTATCTTGGCCCAAACACTAGCCCAATGAAAGGTCGTGAAGGCGAGTTCACAACTTCACGTCAAATTGGCGATCGACTAAAGAAAGAGCTCGAAACAAATGTTTCACTGCAAGTTGAAGAAAGTGGAATTGGCTTCATTATTTCAGGCCGTGGTGAACTTCACCTTTCTGTTTTGATTGAAACCCTGCGCCGCGAAGGATTTGAGTTTGAAGTTGGCCGCCCGCAAGTGGTTACAATTCAGGAAGACGGTATCGAAAAAGAGCCAGTTGAAGAACTAATTATTGAAGTTACACCTGAATTTGTTGGTGCGGTGAGTCAAGAGATGGGGGCTCGCCGAGCGGAAATGCGTGCTCAAGAAAGCCTACCGACAGGGGCTACTCGCTTAACTTATATTATTACAACACGTGCAATGATTGGTCTTCGAAATCTAATGCTGACTGCCACAAAAGGCACGATTATTATGAATAGCTTGCCACATGGTTATCAAGAGATGGGAGCAAAAATCCCTTCTAGCCGAAATGGAGTTTTTAATTGCTTTCGAAAAGGGAACTTCAACACCATACGCACTCCAAAGTGCGGAAAGCCGTGGAGAATTGTTTATTGGACCAGGAACTGAAGTTTATGCTGGAATGATCGTGGGACTAAACAACCGCCAAGAAGATCTTGAAATTAATGTTGTGAAAGAGAAACACCTCACAAATATGCGTTCGAAATCTTCTGATGGTGCAGTTCAACTAACCCCGTATACTAATTTAAGCCTTGAGCAATGTATTGATTTTCATCGAAGATGATGAACTTCTTGAAGTTACGCCGCAGAATTTGCGCCTTCGAAAGCGCTATCTCGACTCAAATGAGCGCAAAACGAATGGCAAAAATCTACTAAATAATAACATTTGACAATTTATTAAAATATTTAAAAAAATCGCCCCAAGGACAGCGGGCGATTTTTTTAGATTTTTAAAAAGTCTTAATTATTTTTTTCGCGACTTGTTCGAACGTTCACTGAATAAGATTCTTCAGATTGGTTTACTCGAATAACTTTAAACAAAAATGTTTCCTTTCTATAATCATTTTTTTATTTTTGATACTTTTTATTTTTTTGGATGATTATGTTATCATTATATCACAAAAATTATTTATATGTCAATAGTTTATTATTAAATTGGTGTAACATATTTTTATAGAATTAGATATGACTGGAGCGGAGTTTTTGCTATTTTTTTGGTAATATAAGATATATAGCCTATGAAATAAAAATAGTTGAATAATTAATGAGTTTATGTTAAAAATTGTGTAAAAATATTTTTCAAAAATAAAAAAAGGAATAAAAATGTTTAACAAAAACTATAAATGACGTTGATGTGCAAGGGAAAGTAATTTTACTTCGTGCAGATTATAATGTACCTATTGAATACTCAGAAGACGGCTCGGCGAAGATTTTTGAATAATTATCGAATTCGGTCAAGTTTACCAACAATAAAAAAATCTGATTGAACGAGGGTCTAAAAAAATAATTATTATTTCACATATGGGGCGACCAAAAATCAGTTGAAGGAATTGCCGATTTGGATGAACTTGAACATTTACCTAATGGAACTCGAAAAATATTCTTTGCGACCAGTTTTTAATAATTTTGTGCGAGCTTCTACGAGCTGAAGGCTTGAATTTTTCCGATGAATTTTCACACTACGCCAATCTTTCCGCGAACACGATATTCGGTTTCAATGAAAGATGCGGATGATGACTATAAGATTGAAATGTTAGAGAATTTGCGTTTTTTTCAAAGGCTGAAAAAAATAATTTACCAGAATTTGCGGAAGCGTTAGTACAGGTTACTGGCGCGGACTTATTCGTGCAAGATGGTTTTGGCGTTATTCATCGTGAGCATACCTCAACTAGTGAAATTGCCAAAAAAATGCCAAGCGTAGCAGGTTTGTTACTTAAAAAAGAATACTCGACAATCTTGCAAGCTTTTTAAGAACCCCGAAAGACCATTTGTGGCAGTAATGGGCGGTGCGAAAATATCTGATAAACTGCCGTTAATTGAGAAATTTATTGAGCGAGCTGATAAAATTATCGTAGCTGGAGCTATGGCGAACACTTTTTTAAAATATTTAAATGTTGAAGTTGGAAAAAGTCGAATTGAAGATGGCCAAAATGAGATTATTGAACAGATTTTTAAACTTGCGGAGCGAAAAGTTGGGTTTAATGGTTTGCGGAGTTTCATAATTTTGCCAGAAGATGTTGCTGTGGCGAGTGAGTTTTTCGAAAGATGCTGAGAGAATTGAAAAACCTGTTACGACGGTTTTAGAGAACGAGATTATCCTTGATTTAGGAGAAAAATCGATTCAACAAATTGAAAATGAAATTTTAAATGCAAAAATGATAGTTTGGAATGGAACAATTGGTTATGCTGAATTTGAGAATTTTGCAAAAGGCTCTTCTCGAACTTGTTCTGCAATTTCGAAAGCTACAAAAAAATGGTGCAAAAATCAATAGTTGGTGGTGGCGACACTTCAGCTTTCGTTTTAGATTGGTCGAGTCAAAAATGCGGAAAATGCAGATTTTTCATTAATTTCAACTGGTGGCGGTGCAGCTCTTGAATTGATGAGTGGCGAAATTTTACCAGGATTTGAAGTTCTAGAAAATAAAGCATAAGAATTTACAAAAAAATAAAAATAAAATGATAAAAATAAAAAAGTATTATGGATAAAAAAACTTGTTATCGCCAACTGGAAAATGAACTTGAATATGCAAGAATCGAGTATTTTTTTGCATAAATTGAGTGATAAAATTCAAGCTCATCGTGGAATAGAAATTATTCTTGCGCCATCAACTTTTTACTTTGCAGTCTTTAAGTTTGCAGGTTAATCATAGGCAGTTTAAGCTAGCGGCACAGAATTTTTACTGGCGAGACCACGGAGCTTTTACTGGCGAAATAGCAATTTCACAGCTTCGCGGAATTGTCCAATATGCGTTAGTTGGCCATTCTGAAAGGCGAAATATTTTTTTCACGAAACAGATAAAGATATTCGTGCAAAAAGTAGCTGCAGCAATTCGAAACGATATTCGACCAATTTTATGTATTGGTGAAACATCTGATGAGCGAAACCATAATGAAACTGATTTAGTTCTTAATGATCAGCTAATTGGCGGGCTTGCAAATGTATCGAGTGAAGATATTACGAAAGTGATTATTGCGTATGAACCAGTTTGGGCGATCGGAACTGGCGTGAATGCTAACCCTGATGATATTCGAAAAAGCAGTAAAAGTTATTCGAAATCAAATAAAACAACTTTATGGCGCAAAAACTGCTGAGAATATTCAAGTAGTTTATGGTGGAAGTGTTCAGCCGGAATTCGCAACAGATTATGCAAATATTAAAGGAATAGATGGTTTGCTAATTGGCGGAGCAAGCTTGAGCGTTGAAAAAAATTTGCTAAAATTGCAGAAAAAGTTTTTTTGAAACAATAAAAAAAGTAAAAAGGAAAAAAATATGCGAGATATAGATTTTGAAGAATTAGATAAAAGCAGTTGGAAGCTATCTTGAAAATGGTATTGTGCCAGATTCAAAAAGAGAAAAAATAATGAGGTTTTTTTCGAAAAATTGAAAGCCAGATTGAGCATTCTCGTGAGCAACAAAAAAATGGTTTTTGCACGAAAAAGCTCCGCAGTCGGCAAATCAATTGCATCAAAAATAACGAAAAAAAGTACAAATTCGAAATATTGAAAAAGGTCGCTGAAAAACCAAAAAAATGAGAAAAATCTGTTTATAAAAAAACCAAGAGTTCGAATTTTGGATGATTTTAGTGCGCCCTGTTCCACCAGAACATCACCGCGGCAATTTTGGTGTTCCACTTTTGGTAAGAGAAGAGAAAAATTGCTTTCGAAAGCCCAATTTTTAGAAACATACGGCGGTGAAAAACCAATTCGAAATATCAAAAAAAGCTTGAAAATTCACCGATTCGAAAAAAAGTTGTTTCAAAAAAATGAAAAACTCAAGCAAGAAAAGAAATTGAAGTTCAGCCTCAAAAAAATGAAATTAATATTGCGGAGCAAAAAAATTACCACGCCAAGTCGGGCAGAGTTTTATGCTGGTGTCTATCGGATTGGTGATGATAGCGATAAGCTTCGAGTTTTCCATGGCGAACATACGGTTGAAATTCCAGAGCGAAAAAGTTTCTAGTTCAAATTTTGAAAATCTAAATCTTGAAAAATGAGCCAGAAAAAAAGTTATGCCAGAAATTTCAAGCTTAAAAAGCTGGTGGCGATACGATTACCCTTGATAATTATGAGGAAATTAAAAAGGATATAGATGACAAAGCTGAAACCGAAGCTTCAAAGATTGAAGTTAAGACTGGGCTGAAAAATCAATCAGAGCAAATCGAAGAAAATAATAAAAGAATAGATATTTTTTTGAGGTTGATGAAAAGAATTGAAGAAAATTCAAGACAAAAATGAAGCTTCGGAAAAGGTGATAATTCAGCCTGTTGATGAAATTGAAAAAGCCAAAAAACACCTTTCGTGCAAAAATCCGCAAATTGAAAAAAGACCTTTGGGTACAAATCAAATTCAGGCTAAAAGTTTCGAATTTAAAAAGCCAGTTTCTAACTATGAGCAAAAATCCGCAACGATTACAAAGGAACTTCGGCGAGCGAAAATGTCGGCACCGATTCTTTCGAGTGATGAATATTCTGCACCTATTAAGCATAAAAAAAGAAATCTGGCTGGGGTGTCGTGCTAGCTATAATTATAATTCTAATGCTTGGTGCTGGTGCTGGATTGGTAGCATATCTAGTGGCATTCCAATAGAATTTTGTAGTTAAGATATTAAACCACTTTTTCAAAAAAATTGAAGAGTGGTTTTATTTATTATAAAAAAGGAAAAGCCAGTGTGTACTGACTTTCGAAAAATAATTAAGTGTAGATATGTAGTTGTTATCCCAATTTTTTTAATTCTTTTTTTAATTCTTTTGTTCATTCTTTGGGTTATTGGTCTGTTTGTCGTTATATTCTTTATTCGAAATAGTGAATATAAGTATACCAAAAATAAATCATTATAAAAAATTGAAAGTAAAAAAACAAACTATAAATGCGCGAGAAGTTCTTATTCTACTCATAATGTGCCTCCAATGTATAATAGAATATTGAAATTATATAAAATATAATTTCAAGAATCAACAATTTGCTAAAAAAACGCTAAAAATTTGGTAAAAATGAAAGAATATGAATGCACAAGAAATCCGAAAAAGCTTATCTAGAATTTTGTCAAAAAAATGGCCATGAAGTAATCGAACGCTTCTTTAATTTTTAAAAGATGACCCAACAACTCTTTTTTCACGGGGAGCGGAATGCAACCGCTCTTACCGTATCTTTTGGGTGAAAAAAACATCCAAAGGGCGTGCGATTAACAGATAGCCAGACCTGCTTACGAGCGCAAGATATTGACGATGTTGGTGATAATCGCCATACGACATTTTTTTCGAAATGCTTGGAAATTGGTCTCTTGGCGATTATTTTAAAGAGCAGCAAATTCGGCAATTTTTTTGAATTCTTAACAGATGTAGTAGGTCTTAACCCTTCGAAAAATATATGTTTCTTGTTTTATTGGTAACGAAAAATACAATATTCCACGTGATGATGAATCAGCAGAGATTTGGCGAAAGGTTTTTGCTGAAAAAGGTATTGATGCAAAAATTGTTGAGCTTGACACGGCTGAAAAACGGTGATAAGCTCGGTCTTCAAGGCGGACGAATTTTTCTTTTATAACGATAAAGAAAAAACTGGTGGAGTCGTGGTGGTGGTTTGGATTCAACGCCAATTGGTGATCCTTATGGACCAGATTCAGAAGTTTTTATGACTTTGGTGAAGAAAAATCATGACGCTAGCTTCGGTGAGGCTCATCCAGCGAGTGATAGTGGTCGGTTTATGGAAATCGGCAATCAGGTTTTTATGCAATATCGACGAATGGAAGATGGTTCTTTCGAGCCACTTGAAAAAGAAAAAAACGTCGATTTTGGCGGCGGATTAGAAAGGATTGCTGCGGCTAAAATTAATAATCCAGACGTATTTCAAATTAGCTTGATGAAACCAATTATCGAAAAAAACTTGAAGAAATTAGTGGTAAAAAAATACGATGAGAATAAGGTTTCGATGCGTGTGATTGCCGACCACTTGCGAAGTGCAACATTTTTTTGGCAGTCGATGGATGTATTCCTTCGAATAAAGAGCAAGGCTATGTGATGCGAAAATTTATTCGTCGCGCTGATGGCTAAGGCTTTTGATTTGGGCGTAGAAGATAATTTTGTTGAACAGATTGTACCAGTAATTGTTAGTATCTATGCGCCCAGATTACAAGGAAGTTGCTTTAAAATCTGATGAAATTATTGCAGTTATGGTGAAGGAAGAGAAAAGCTTTCCGTCGAACGCTTCGAAAAAGGCTTGCGAGAGCTTGAAAAAATTTTTCTCAAGATGGTTTAACTGGTGCGGAATTATTCCAGCTTTATGATACTTTTTGGTTTTCCGCTTGAGCTTTCAACGGAAGAAGCTGTTCGACGTAAAAATACCACTTTCGAAAAAAACTGGCGCGAGGAATTCGATGCTAAAATGAAAGAGCAACGCGAACGCTCACAGACGGCTTCAAAAAGGTAAGTTTAAAGGCGGGCTTGAAGGGCAAACCCTTGAACACCGCAAGCTTCATACGGCTACACACTTAATGAATGCAGTACTCCATAATATGTTCAATGGGCAAATTGCGCAAAAAGGTTCAAATATTAATGCTGAGCGACTCCGTTTTGATTTTTACTTTTGATCGAAAAACTAACTGATGAAGAAAAACAGCAGATTGAGGATACGGTTAATGATCAAATTTCGAAAGGGCTGGAGGTTTCTTGGGTGGAATATCCAACAGATTATGCCTTGAATGAGTTGAAAGCGATTGGCGTATTTGGCGATAAATACGGCGAGACCGTTAAAGTTTATACAATGAAAGCCGAAGGTGAAAAACCGTTTAGTGTTGAAATTTGTGGTGGGCCTCATGTTAATAACACGCGAGAGCTCGCTGAGGGTGGCAAGAAATTCAAGATTGTGAAAGAGCAATCTTCAAGTGCTGGCGTGCGAAGAATTAAAAGCAGTTTTACGATAAAAATAGATTAATCAGTCGAGGGGCTGATTTTTTTCTTTCGAAAATTTGCAAAAAAACCTTAAACGGTTTATAATAGTGTTAGTATGTTATTTAAGAATAAACAAAAAGAAGATTTAAGTGACAACCATATTGTTGCCCTTGATATTGGAACTGAATTTGTGAAGGCTCTTGTAGCTGAAATTGATGGTGATGAAATTCGTGTTATTGGTGTTGGGCGTGCACGGCAGAGTGTGGCGGATATGCATTCGGGTGCGATTGCCGATATTGCTAGTGTTGTTCAAAATTGTGAGAATGCTTTGATTGAGGCGGAAGACCAAGCGGAAATCCAAGCCAAAAAAAGCCGTAATCGGAATTGCTGGCGAGTTGGTTAAAGGAGCAACAAATACAATTAAATATCGTCGTCCGCAGCCAAATCGCCCTCTTGATGAAGCTGAAATGGAATTTATTATTGATAAAATTCAAGAAAGAGCTCAGCTTAAAAGCTCAAAGAGAGATTGCTCTTGAGACGGGGAATCAAGAAGCTGAAATTAAGCTTGTTAATTCAGCGATTGTTGGGATTCATATCGATGGTTATAAGGTTTCGAATCCGATTGGTTTTCAGGAAAAAGATGTTTCAATTCAAATTTATACAGCTTTTTGCACCAACTGTTCATATTGGTGCTATTGAGCGCGTTGCGAATGAACTTGCACTTGATTTAATTGCGGTAGCGGCTGAACCTTTTGCGGTTGCTAGAAGTGTTGTTGGTTCAGATTCTTCAAGCAATTTTACTGCAATTTTAGCTGATGTTGGTGGCGGAACAACTGATATTGCTGTTGTGAATGATGGTGGTGTTGAAGGAACTAAAATGTTCGGAATTGGTGGTCGAAGTTTTACAAACCAAATTGCGAACGAACTCTCATTATCCTATAAGAACGCTGAAAAACTAAAGATAAACCTTTCGAATGAAAAACTCAAGTCTACCATTGCAAAGCAAGCAATTGATGCAATTGATAATACTTTGGATGTTTGGATCTCTGGTGTTGAACTAGCTTTAAGCGATTTTGAAAATGTTGATTATTTGCCGAGTAAGATTTTTACTATGCGGTGGTGGCTCAAGCTTGAATTCTCTTGTTGAAAGATTGGAGGATGGCGATTGGTGGCAAGAATTACCATTCAATAAAAAAAGCCTATAGTAAAAGCATATTAAGCCTTCTGAAGTTTCGGGAGTTATTGATGAATCTGGAAAAATTAACGACCATACATTTATTACAGCGATGGGGCTTTTTACGGGTCGGATATGATACCTACAGTACTGATGAAAATGCTAGCGAGGGTTTTTCGTGATAAACTAAACAGGATTTTACGAGCTTAAAAAAGAGGTAAGATATGAGTGAAAAAAAGTTAAAAAAAGATGTAATCTATATTGATGTTGAAGATGATATTACTGATGTTGTTAATAAAATAAAATCTTCGAAAGAAAGAATTATTGCAATTGTCCCACCGAAAAGTTTGGGTATTTTTAGGAGTGCTGTAAATATTCGCTTACTTTTCTCGAGCTGCACAAAAAAATGATAAGAAAAATCGTTTTTATTACTAATAACCCTGCACTAAAGACTATGTCGGCAGCGGCAAAAAAATTCCAGTTTCGAAAAACCCTTCAAAGTAAGCCAGAGATACCAGAAATTGATATTTTTAGAAGTTGAAGGAGATGATGTTATTGATGGTGAAAGCTTGCCAATTTCGGAATTTAGCGGTCCAACTTCCGATGAGAAGGAGGCTGAAATTCTTGAAGGAATTGATATTGACGATAACAAGAATTTTAACAAGATTAATCCAGAGCTTAAAAAGAGAAGACTAATAAATCTAGAAAAGGATCGAAAGTTCCAGATTTTTTTCAAAGTTTCGAAAAAATTCTCATTATCGGTGGTGTATCTTCTGTATTTTTTTATTATTTATAGTTTGGGCAATATTCTTTGCTCCATTTGCGGATATCACGATTGCTGCAAAAACCCTCGACTACCAACGTAAAAGGTGTTTCTTCGATTTCTAATAGCACAAGTGAAAATTCGTTGCTTTCAAAAACTGAAACTATTGAAAAAAATCATGAAATTACTTTTTGAAGCTACTGGAACTCGTGAAGAGGGTGAGGCGGCTTCAGGAACTTTAAATCTTTCTCAAAGTGGTGATAGTGATCCTGTTACCGTGGCGCAAGGCTCTGCATTTTCGGCTGGGCAATGTAATTTTATTACAACCTCATCTGTTACTATTCCAGGAGCAAAGATTAAAAGGCGGTGTGATTTCCAATGGAAAAAGCGAGTGTTAAAATTAAGGCGACGACTATCGGCGAGCAATGTAATCTATCAGCACAAGAATATGTTTCGTCAATTAAAGGTGTTTCTGCAAGTGGCGGTCAGCTTTCAGGTGGTTCGAAAAAAACTTTGAAAGTTGTTTCGCAAAATGACATAAATGCAGCAAAAAGCTAAAATCAACACAGAAAATGCGGATTCTATTAAGAGTTCCCTAAAAGCTAAATTCAGCTCAGACTATACTGTATTAAACGATAGTTTCTCAGTAAAAAGAGGGTGAGATTTCTTCTTCTGTTGCCGTCAATCAAGAGGCTCCAAACGGTAAGGCTACATTAAAGGCAACTTCTCTATATTCAATCGTGGCAATTGAAAATAGAAGTATTGAAAAGAGTTATCTCTTCTCTTGCTAAGAATAAAATGGGTGATGTAAATAATCAAAAAAATTTATGATTATGGCTTGAAAGATGTCTCATTTTCGAAATTTAGTGGTAACAGTGTAGAAATTTCATCAAATGTAAAAAAATTGGCCCAGTTATTAATATAGATAATCTGAAAGATAAAAATTAAGGGTAAAAAAATCTGGTGAAGTTCGAAGTTTAATTGAATCAAATGAAGGTGTAAAAAAATGTTGATGTGAAGTTCTCATTCTTTTTGGGTAAATACTGTGCCGAACGATGATAAAAATTAATATCAAGTTTACGGTTGATAAATAATGAAATCTTTAAAAGTTAATGGCGCTTTGATGTTGGCACTAAGAGGATTGGTATTGCTTTTGGCTGACTCCTTTATTAAAAATAGCAATACCATTTACTACTGTTGAAATTAATAATGATGTAGATTCTGCAATAAAACAAATTATTGAGATAATTTCGAAAGAAGAAATCGACGTTCTTGTGGTTGGGCTGCCACGAAATCAGAGTGGTGAAGAGACTTCGCAAACTGCTTATACTAAAGAATTTGTAAAAAAATTTTTGAATATTCAGTCGATAAAAATTTGTTTTCAAGATGAAAGCTTAACGAGTATTCAGGCTGAGGACAGGCTAAAGAGCTATGGAAAGCCATATTCAAAAAGGTGATATTGATATGAATGCGGCCTCAATTATTTTTACAAGATTATTTGGAGGAGAATTTTTTTAATGGATGGAATTACGAAACCGCCAGTAAATAGAGATGATCGGGAGCTAATAGAAGATCGTGCTGAAAGAGCTATTGAGGAAATATCTAAGCGCTGAAAGAGAAGTTGCTGTTATCTTGGATGTAAAAAAATAATAAAAAAAGAGTTTTTTTCGAAAAAGGATTTTGGTTTTTACAGTTTTATTGTTTTGCTTTTATTTCTTTTTGCGGAATTTTTATTCTTAAGCTATAATAGCGCAATAAATTATAGAACTAACGATTCTAAAAAAAGTTGACTTCAATATTAGTAAGGGCGAATCTTTAGACATAGTTGCTCAGAAATTGGCTGATAAAAAAATAATTATTTCTAAAAACTCATTTATTTTTTTATGCACGAATGAATAATAAGCGAAATATTTTAGCTGGCAGTTATCAATTATCTTCAAGCATGACAATTCCTGAGGTTTTTAGATATTTTTAAATAAAGGTCAAGCTGTTGATAATTTTAACATTACCTTTTTACCTGGTGGAACGGTAAAAATGGCCAAAAAAATGCTCTTTTTGAAAGCTGGTTATTCGAAAAAATGAAATTGATGATGCTTTTTTTCAAAAGATTATTCTGGTGAATTTCCAACTCTTTTTCTCTGGTAAGCCAAAAAAATACGGATCTGGAAGGATTTCTTTATGGCCAAACTCATAATTTTAAGAAAGGCACAAAAAGTTGAAAATATTTTTGCGGAGATATTTTTGCAGACTTTGAAGCGAAAAATTAAAGAGTTAAACCTTGATAATAAATTCAAGCAAAAAGGTTTGAGTTTATATGAGGGAATCACACTATCTTCAATTGTTCAAAAAAAGAAACCTTGAGCGATTTCGAAGATCAACAAAAAAGTTGCAGGTGTTTTTTTATAACAGAATTAAAAGCTGGGATGACGCTTGGCTCAGATGTGACATATCAATATATTGCGGATAAAAATAGGAGTTGAAAAGAACTCCAAATTTAGATAGCCCTTATAATCTTCGAAAAATATAAAGGTTTAACACCTACTCCAATTGCAACACCAGGGCTGTCTGCTCTTAAGGCGACGGCTTCTCCGGCTGATCATAACTATTTATTCTTTTTGAGTGGAGATGATGATAAGACTTATTACGGTACAACAGATATAGAGCATCAAAAATAATATTAAAAAAATATTGTGCAAAAAAAGTGCTTGATTTTTATAATTAAGCTTGACAATTTTATTAATATTTGATAGAATTTTATATGTAAATTAATATAAAAAAATGATGTTTTGTGTATTTTTTTATATTAAGGCACCTACCAGAAAAATACTTTATAGCATTCGTTTAACTCTATAATATTAATTAAAAAAAGGTCGACATTATGCTAATTTTTCGAAAAGAAAGGGTATTATTAAGGTAGTGCATCACAGTAATGTGTTTGCGGGAGAAAAAAATTATTTGTAATCAAAAAAACGAGGAGTTAAATCTCCTAAGATTGAAATCATACAGAATAGAAATAATAAAAGTTTCTGATTCTACTTTTCTAAAGATAATTAATATACTAAGTTTAAAAATCAACTGTTGTTTATGCTTCTATTTTTATTATTGTGGTTATGATTGCCGTATTTGGTGGTAGTCAGCCAGATATTAAAAAATCGACTGAGCTAAACAATCAAATTAATTCAAAATCTGTTGAGAATACTCAAAATAGTAATGAGAAATATTCTGTAGCAGACAAAGTTACGGAGTCTGGTGTTGTTGCTAATCTTGCGGAGTCCGCTGATTTAGCAATCGCATCTTCTGTGGCGAGCCTTTCAACATCTACTGCAATACTTCAGGATTCACCTCAAGCTGCCGCTTCTGTTGAAAAGCCTAAAGTTCTTGAGGTTTCTTCTGAAAAACGTGAAATCATTAAATACACTACAACTTCAGAAGAGGTTATTCAAGCGATTGCTGATAAATATGGCATAACTGCTCAAACTATTAAATGGGTTAATGGATTGAAGGGTGATAAAGTTGAGGCTAATAAAGAACTAAGGATTCTGCCTGTAGATGGAATTGTTTATCGATTTAAACCTGGCGATAGTATTAGATCTGTAGCAGAAAAATACCAAGCTAATTTAGAGAGATTGATTTCTTATAATAAGCTTAAAGATGGCGAAGAGCCTAAAGAAGGTGTTGAAATTGTAATTCCTGGCGGTATCTTACCTGAAGAAGAGCGACCAGATTATAATCCTAAATCTAAGGTTTTCTCAACTTCTACAACTTCAAATTCTCGAAAATCTTCTAGTTCTGTGAGTGTATCGCCAGTATCTCTATCTTCTAATTACAATGTCAAAGCTGGAAATGCTTACGCCTGGGGAAACTGTACTTGGTATGCATATAATCGCCGTCCAGACATCGGAAGTTTTTGGGGTAATGCTTCAACTTGGGCAGTCAGTGCTAGGGCTGCTGGGTATAAGGTTGACCAAAATCCATCTGTAGGTGCAATTGCTCAGTGGAATGCTTACGCAAACTCATACATCTGGGGTTACGGACATGTTGCTATTGTTGAGTCTGTGAATTCTGATGGAACAATCACTGTTTCAGATATGAATTATGCTGGAAAAACTAAATGTTGTAACAACTCGAACAGTACCAGCAAGTAGTGTTTCGAACTATATACACTAAAATATTTAAATGAGCGTTACTGTTTTGAGCGCTCATTTAAAATTGGATTTTTTATATTTTTTGTGTTATTATATATGTATGTTTGTAGATACAGCTAAGATTTTTGTCCAAGCCGGCCGCGGCGGAAATGGTGCGGTCAGTTTTCGAAGAGAACTTTATATCGAAAAAGGTGGCCCAGATGGTGGTGATGGCGGAAAGGGCGGTAATGTTATCTTTCGAGCAACTAAAGATCTAAATACACTTTTTAAATTTTTCGCTATAAGCCAGAAATTAAAGCTAAAAATGGTGAAAATGGTTCGAAAAGAAATAAGACTGGAAAATCTGGCGAAGATTTAATTGTTAAGGTTCCTGTGGGGACTTTAGTTAAACGTAATGGAGAAGCCTTAGCTGACTTAAAGTTTGATGGTGAAGAAGCTATTATTGCTCGTGGTGGTGATGGTGGATTCGGTAATGCTCACTTTAAATCTTCGGTTCGACAAACTCCGCGCGTTGCTGAACTTGGTGAAGCTGGTGAAACTTTCGAAGCTGATCTAGAATTAAAACTACTTGCTGATATCGGGTTGGTCGGTTTTTCCGAACGCTGGAAAAATCTACATTTTTTTGAGTGTTGTTTCTAACGCACGACCAGAAATTGCTAATTATGCTTTTTACTACATTAACTCCAAATCTTGGCGTTGCAGAAATTGATGGCTTTAATCTTTTAATTGCGGATATTCCAGGTTTAATTGAAGGTGCAAGCGAAGGTAAAGGTCTAGGTGATGCATTCTTGCGTCATGTTGAAAAGAACAAGTGTTTTGCTTCATTTGATTGATATTTATGAAGAAAAACCCAGATGAACAATATAGAATTATTCGTGAAGAATTAAAAAAATATCAACCCGAGCTTCTGGATCGACCCGAAATTGTCGCTCTAACTAAAGCGGAAGGAATGGATGCTGAAATGATTGATTTTCAAATTTCGAAACTTCATAAATTGGCTGGTGACTCTCAGATTTTTGCAATTTCTTCGAGCCGCATCAAGGCTTGAAGGAAGTTCTTCGTGCACTTCGAAAACAGGTTGAAGATTTTAGAAACTCACAATCTGAAATTGATACCAATGAAGAAGAAAATGAAGATATCGCCGTAATATCTCTACCTCAAGATGAAATCAATAAGGCTTGGTCGGTTGAATTTAATGAAGAAGAAAAACATCTTTTGAAGTTTATGGTGAAAAAAATTGAAAAATTTGCTCACCGAACTAACTTTATGAATGTTCATGGCGTAAATCGTTTGCGTGATATCTTGCGAAAAATGGGAATTGAACATGAACTCCGCCGAATGGGTGCAGAGAATTCAAGCATAATTTCAATTGCAGACAATCAATTTGAGCTTGTTGATTCGAATTGGGAAGATTAAAATATAAAAAAAGTGGAACCACTTTTACAATCGTATTTTTGCTAGAAATGAAATTTTTTTCACAATACGTGTTAAGTCTTTAATTGATATCTTATCGAGAATACTTAAAGATTCTTGATAATTTCGAACTCTTCCGTAAGTAAAAATTCTTCGCGATAAAAATTCACGATTCTTTTCGGTTGATTCATGAGTTATTTTTTTCGCTATTTTTTTGATATTTTGTTTAATTATTTCAAAAAGTTTTAACGTTAATTTCGCCATTTTTGATTTTTAAAAAACTCCTCATTAATTATTTTTGAGATTATTTTTATTCTCTGATTTAATTTTTTTGAACCAATCACAAAAAGGATGGTTTCGGATTGTGTTAAGATGGGGTTCAAAAATTGATCCCATATAAAAATACCTGCGTTTCTCCCTCGCAAAAAGGCTTTTACCAATTTTTGGGCGAAAAAGATACGACATTAAAAATATAAAAATGAAGCTCGCTCTTTTTTTCAGTTAAGGGTTGATCTGTATGAAAAAAATTTTACAGATTTCATCAATAGTTCTTGAATTACGAAGGGCCGAAAAGCCTTTTTGGTTGATTGCAGGGAGGTTTATAGTCGGCAATTTTCCTGATAGTAAATTTATTTTTATTGATTTCTTCAATAAAAATATTCAAGTTCAGCATCTGAAAAAATCAGCACAAATAATTATTCGAAGATTATTTTTAGTATAATTTTTATGATAAAATTCCTGAATATCTACAAGATTTATAGATTTCAATTCACTAAGATGCTCTTTTTGTGTCTTTTTATGTCAGGAAAAAAACTTCTTTTAAAAGTCTTTTTCGAAAAATTTGAATTGATGGTCTTATGGATTTATTTGTAATTTCAGTTTCAACGATTTTCTTTTGAATTTCAAAAATCTTCTTGAGAGCTTGGTATTTTTTTGAAATTGAATTTACTAAAATTTCAAAAACATTCTTTTGAAAACTCTTTTGGCGATGTGATAAAAAAATCTTGTTCGTTCGTAGAAAGTGTTGGCATTTGAATAGGCGCCAAATTTTAAGAGTTTTTTTCGTTAGTTTCTTTTTGAAAAAGTAGCGATTAAATGTTCTAAAAAATATGTGGAACTTGTGATTTTTTTGTGAATGGTTATAGCCCACATTAAAGTTGAACTCCAGATGAAAAGTATTGGGGTTTTAAATTTTTTTATAGAGTAGTTCTATATTATTGATAATTATTTTTTTGCTTTCATAATATCCTTTTTTTAAATAAAAGATGCCATAAGTGGTACCACACCATTAATCGAGACCATAAGTAGCAGGGTCTACAGGGTCTGTGTCTGCGGTACTTCCACGTCAAGGTCCGCCATCTTCACAGTTGCCAGGTTTCCCATAATTATCAAGGTCTAAAAAAATGAACTAAAGGCATACTTTTTATCCCCTTTATTTTTTTATTTAGTCAATAAAGACTATAACATAATTATAAGATAAAGACCACTAAAAAAAGTAAAGAAAAATTGAAAAAAATGGAGATATAGAGTAAAAATATAACCATGAAGACTTTCTTTTTATGATTTAGAGACCAGTGGATTTAGCCCACAAAATGACCGAATTATGCAATTTGCAGGGCAGCGAACAGATGAAAAACCTTAATCGAATTGGTGAGCCTGTTAATATTTTTGGTTAAACTGAATGATGATGTTTTTGCCAAGTCCGAGTGCGCTTAATGGTGACGAAAAATTAGTCCGCAAAAAAACGGTTGAAGAAGGTTATACCGAGGCGGAATTTGCGAAAATGCTCGTTGAAGAATATTTCACGCCAGATACAGTAATTATCGGATATAACAACGTGCGATTTGACGATGTGCATATTCAGCATCTTTTTGTGGCGAAATTTCTACCCGCCGTATGATTGGCAGTGGAAAGATGGTCGCTCGCGTTGGGATTTATTGGATATTGTTCGAATGATTCGGGCGCTTCGACCAGAAGGGATTAATTGGCCATTTATTATAAATGAAGAAACTGGTGAAAAAAATTTGCGGCTAATAAGCTTGAGCTTTTAACTAAAGAAAACGGAATCTTGCACGAGAATGCCCACGATGCAATGAGTGATGTTGATGGTTTGATAGATGTTGCACGACTCTTGAAAGAAAAAACAGCCACAGATTTTTTTGATTACTTGTTTAAAATGCGTTCGAAAAAAATGAAGTGCAAAAACTAGTTAATCTTGAAAAATCCGAAACCTTTTGTCTATACATCTGGTCGCTTTAAAGTTGAGTTTGAAAAACTACCGTGGCGTTTCCTGTCGCGCCGGCTAAAAAAATCAAAAATGTAATTGTTTGGGATTTTGCGGTTTTCTCCTGAAAAATTTATTGATTGGAGTGAGGAACAAATTCTTGAAAAATATTACGGCAGATTTCGAAACTCGTTCGAGCAATGAATTCGAGCCTATTGCAGCAAAAGATTTTGCAGTATAATAAATGTCCAGCAGTTGCGCCTAATAGGTGTTTTTAACTGAAGAAAATCAGCAAAGGTTGAAGATTGATTTAGATGAAATTCAAAAAAACTTAGATATTTTACGAAAAAAATCCGCACTTTACTGAAAACCTTAGATCTGCTTTCGAAAGGCGAAGCGAAGTTTTTCAAGATAAGAATAATGCAGAAAAACCAGCTCCAGAAGCTCGGCTTTTTTTGAAGGTTTTATTTCAAAAAGTGATGATATTAAAATTGAAGCTGTTCGAAACTCAACTGATCGTGAGCTTGCTGATTTTCATCCAGATTTTGCCGACGAACGATTGACGGATCTACTTCTTCATTATAAAGCAAGGAGTTTTCCGAAAAGTTTAAGTTCTCAAGAGAAAGAGCTTTGGGGAGAGTATCGGGTGAAAAAAATTTACAAAAAAATGATGCCCAATTTTATGAAAGAATTCCAAGAAATTGCAAATAATCAAAAATTTAAATTCACAAGAAGAATATATTTTAGAAGAAATTAAACTTTGGCTTGAAAAATATTTTTACCAGAAACTGACTAATCGATAATCCCGATAAAAAAATTGTAATAGCTCCTAAAAATTGCATGGCTTATGGTTACTCCAGCGAGGTTCTTGGTTTTGAGATATCTCTGATGCCATAATAGGCCAATTAAAAATGTTAATATGCAAGTTATGAAATCTTTTATAGCCTAAATGTGCTAAGCTATATAAAAATCGATGAAGTTAAGATGATTGAAGATTTTTCGAAAATTTATTTGTTGTAAAATACTCGTTAATGTTCCTCTATAAAGAAATTCTTGAATAGGTGAAGATATGAAAACAAAAAAATGGAATAACTATATAAAAAGTGAATATTAAGAGTAATATTGATCTGCTATTTTTTTGTGTGTCATTTTATTAGTTCTTTAATTTCTTTCTGGCGACCATTCACCAGTTAATATTTTTATTCTGTTTGTCTAGCGATATAAGCTCACGAACCTCTTTGGGAAGATTATCTTCTGGGTGTTTGAAACCTGCCGTCCACTGGTATCCCTTATTATAGCCTATCTCCTCGGTAATTTTAGAAGTAGAATTTCTTAAGTGCAAAGGAATGGTCGCGTTTGGGGCTTTCTTTACTAAGTCATAAGATTGAAACATAATTCCAGTAGCTTCACGTGATTTTTAGATTTTGCTAAAAGCTATTGCAGTATGGAATAGATTGTACTTAGCCTCTGGCATTCCTATTTTTCAACCGCATCAAAAGCAGAATTCGCCAAACTAAGAGCACCATTTCCAGCTATCCCAATATCCTCACTTGCAAAAAAATAATCATTCGGCGGGCGATATATTTTGGGTCCTCGCCAGTATTTAACATTTTAGCTAGATAGTAGCCAGTAGCATCAACATCACTGGCTCGCATACTTTTGATGAAAGCCGAGATTGTATCATAATGAGAATCGCCATTTTTATCATAAATTAAGGTTGGATTTTTGATTGAATTTTTAATAACTTCTGGTGCAATGTTGTTTTTCAAAAATTTAAAAATTAGCTCGAGATTTCCAAGCGCATTTCGAGCATCGCCACTACTTATTTTAGCGAGAATTTTGAGTGCTTCTGAATCTATTTTTTTGTTTTTGGCGAAAACTTTTTCAAGCGCATTTTTAATGATTTTTTTGAAATCTCCTCAGTATTTAAAGGCTTGAGCGACAGGACTCGACTTCTTGAAAGTAGCGGCGTAATAATTTCGAATCCTGGATTCTCGGTTGTTGCCCCAATCAAATTTATTAAGCCGCTTTCAATATGCGGCAAAAAAGCATCTTGCTGCGATTTATTGAAACGGTGAATTTCATCAACAAAAAGAATTGTTCGCGTTCCAAGGTTCCAGTTTTGGCGAGCATGTTCAATAACCTTTTTCGATATCTTTTTTTGCCACTAGTGACGGCTGAAATTTCAATAAAGTCTGCATTGACTTCATTTGCCAAAAATTCTTGAAAAGAGTAGTTTTCACCGGTTCCAGCTGGCCCCCAAAAATATTAAGCTAATAGGTTCTTTGTTTTCGATTATTTTTCGTAAAATTCCATTTTTACCAATAAGATGAGATTGACCAATAACTTCATCCAGCTTTTTGGCCTCATTTTTTCAGCAAGGGAATTCTTTGTTGGTAATCCATTTCTATATTTTACCATTTTAATGTAAAAACTGCAAAAATGGCCTTTTTCGAAATTTGAAAAACGCTATTTTATGGTATCATTTAGCTAGATAGTCAATTAAAATGAATTTGAGGAATTATGAAAATTAATACAAAACCATTACCTGGGATGATGGAGTTATTACCAGAAGAACAGCTCGAATTTAATCGAATTATGGCAATTATTCAGAAAAAAATTATGAAAAATTCGGATTTACGCCAATTGACACGTCAGTAATCGAGCGAACGGAGACCCTTCTTGCAAAAAGCTGGTGGTGAGACTGAAAAGCAGATTTATCGTTTTTCGAAAGGCGATAACGATTTAAGTTTACGTTTTGATTTGACTGTGCCGACTGCAAGATTTGTTGCCGAGAATTTTTGGTCAGTTACAATTTCCTTTTTAAACGTTCACAAATTGGTAAAAGTCTATCGTGGCGAAAAGAGCACAGCGAGGTCGTTTTCGTGAATTTTATCAATGTGATATTGATGTGATTGGGCGAGACAAGTTAAGTATTTCTTATGATGCTGAAGTTATTGCAGTAATTTATAATATTTTTTTCGAGAGCTAAGTTTTTGGTGATTTTACTCTTCGAATTAATAACCGAAATATCACGAGTGGTTTAATCGAAGGGCTTGGATTAACTGAAAAAAATCAGCTGAAATTATGGCTTTAATTGATCGTGCTGAGAAGATTTCAACTGAGGAATTTTTCAGAACAACTTACTGATTTAAATTTAGGGGAAAAAATCTCAAATAATTTCTGATTTTATTAAAAATCTCAGGTTCAGCTGAAGATGTTATATGTGAGCTAAAAATCTTTCTCAAAAAAATTAAAAAAATCAACAATTCGAAAAAAAGGAATTAAGGAGCTTTCAGAAGTTTCTAAATTATTAAAAAAATGATGGGTGTTGAAGAAAAAAATATTTCAAACTCGATATGCTAATTGTTCGTGGTCTTGATTATTATACGGGAACAGTTTTTGAAACAAATTTAAACAACTTCAAAGAAATTGGCTCAGTTTCTAGTGGTGGTCGTTATGATAATTTAAGCGAATATTATTCAAAAAGAAGAACTACCAGGAGTCGGTGCTTCAATTGGTTTAACGCGATTGTTCTGGTGTCTACGAGACTTAGGCTTGCTGAAAATTTTCAAAACGCTCAACTGCGGAATTTTTTTAATAGTTCCAATGAGTAAAAACGAGCTTCAAAAGTCTTTCGAAATTGCTGGTGAATTAAGAAAAGAAGGTAAAAAAATACTGAAGTTCTGCTTGAAGATTTTACTATGAAAAAAAGCTTTTAAATTTGCCGATAAGCGAGGCGTTAAATATACTTTTAGTAATTGGTGAAAAGGAGATTTCTGAAAAATTCATTTATTTTTAAAGATATGGAGACTGGCGAAAAAGTTAGAATTGGCTGAAATTCTAAAAATAGTGCTATTGTTTATTTTTTTAAAAAAATATGTGATATAATCATTTCATATCACTTTGGCGCCTTTGGCGGAGTGGTTACGCAGCGGTCTGCAAAACCGTTTACACCGGTTCAAATCCGGTAGGTGCCTCCAAAAATATTTAAGTAAAGGAAAAACTATATGAAAGAAGAAAATCAAAGAGTTGTAGAAATTCGAAAAGGTGAAAATGAGTCAAATGTTCGCCCAGTAGTTGTTGCTCCAGTATCAAAAAAGAAGAAATATAGTCAAACAGTGAAGAGTATTCGACAAATTTGTATTTGGTTTAATATTTTTACGGCTATGGTTTGTGCTTTAATCAGCTTAGTGTATATTTGGTTAGATAATAATCTAGGGCGAATTAATGGGTAAAGCTTGGGCTACATTCTTAGTGCTTGGTGCTTTTCTCTATTTATTATGATTATTGCTCCACTTCTTGATAAAGATGAAGCTTAAGTTTATAACACGCCTTGACTTTTTGCGGTTAAGGCGTGTAAAATATAAATATGCGCGAGTGGCGGAACTGGTAGACGCGAGGGACTTAAAATCCCTTGACCTAAACAGTCGTGCGGGTTCGATTCCCGCCTTGCGCACCAAATTTAACAATAGTAGGAGAGTATAATAAAATGACAATTGCAATTATTGTAATTATTGCTGTTCTTGTCCTTGTTGGGCTTTTTGTTTGGAGCCAATACAACGCACTTGTGCGGCTTAATGAAAAGAGTTGAAGAAGCTTGGAGTGATATTGCTGTTCAGCTAAAAATATCGAGCAGATTTAATCCCAAATCTTGTTGAGACTGTAAAAGGTTATGCAACTCATGAGAAAGAAGTTTTCGAAAATGTAAGTAGTGCACGAGCTGGATTGATAGGTGCTGGAAATAATGTTTCTGATGCTGCTAAAGCTGAAGGTGAACTTTCATGGCAGCTTGGCCGCTTGTTTGCTGTCATCGAAAAACTACCCTGAACTAAAAGGCTAATGAGGGGCTTTATACGTTTTCAACAACAACAGCAAGAAATTGAAGATAAAATTCAAGGTGCACGCCGATTTTTATAATGGTGGCGTTCGAGACCTTAATATTAAGATTAAAGTATTCCCAACTAATATTTTTGCTAAAAAAATTAGGTTTCGAAAAAGAGGGAATTCTTTGAAGTGGAAGACAGAAAAAGTAGTTGAATCTGCACCTCAAGTAAAAATTCTAATTTATTTTTTTAGAGGTTTTATTAAATATGTATAGCTCAATTTCTCAGAATAAGCGTAATACTGTGATTATTTTTTCATTATTTATTGCGATTATTTCTGGAATTGGGCTATATTTTTCTTATATCTATGACGATTTAATAATTTTTTTATTTTTACACTATTTTTGCTTTTTATGCATTATTTCAATATAAGATTTCGACAGCCATTACTTTAAAAAAATGAATGGTGCTGAGTTGATCTCAAAAAGACGCTCCTGAATTTTATTCGATAGTTGAATCATTGTCTATTACTGCCGGTCTGCCCATGCCAAAGCTTTATATTATTAATGATTCTTCGATGAATGCTTTTGCGGCTGGAACTGATCCTGAGAATTCTGTGATCTGTGCAACAACAGGGCTTCTTGAAAATATGGATAAGGTTGAAATTGAAGGTGTGATGGCTCATGAAATTTCACATATTAAGAATTATGATATTCGAGTTTCGATGGCGGCAGTTGCTTTAACCGCTGTTATTGGGATGCTTTCCGATATTGTTTTAAGGTTTATTTTTCTAAATGACGACGATGAGGATTCAAAAATCCAATCACTTTAATCTTGGGATTATTTTTTTGTTTTAATTTCGCCGCTTTTAGCTACAATAACGAGACTTGCAATTTCTCGTCAGCGTGAATTTTTAGCTGACGCAACTGCTGTTTCATTAACTAGGTATCCAGATGGTTTAATCAGTGCTCTTGAAAAGTTGAAAAAATAACAAGCCTCTGAAAAGACAAAACTCAACAACGGCAAAGCTTATTTATTTCCAATCCTATGAAACAGGGCTTTTTTTCAGAGAATATTTTTCAACACATCCACCTTTAGATGACAGAATTAACAGATTGAAAGAAAAACAGCGCGAGGTTTTTAATGTTTAGGAAGAAAAATATTAAGTTCAAATGAAGAACAAATCAGTTTAGTTTATTTTTGGTATATAAGAATTAGAATTTATTTACGAAAAATATATTGGAAAGGTTTCGAAAGTTTAAGGCACGCAGGCCACATAGAAGCTTTAAAAATTTCAAGAAAAAAATAGATTATGCTCGACCCTTAAAAATTGGGGGCTATTGGAATTTGCTGGGTTTTGTTTTTAAAAGCTCATTCGAGATAATAAAAAGATTTTTTTCGAAATCTTGTTTTTGGTCTCGGCTTTAGCTGGAATTATTTTTATTGGGCTAATGGACCAAAATTTTGTTTCGAGCTTGCAAGCTGTTGTTGACACTACTAACGGTGGAAATTTCGAAGGCTTTTTGGTGAAATTGGTAAAGCTGGATTAATAATGGCAGCAACGTTTAATAGTGGCGGCTTGGTGCAATCACCAAGTGAAATTCAACAGATGATGTTTGCTATAATAGTGATATTTATTTGGCTCGCGACAGTTCAGATTTGTAGAAATATTTTAAGTGGAAAAAAAGAACCTAAATTTAAAGAGATGCTTTATATTCTTGCGGAGCTCCTATTATTCAATGACGGTTATTGCTATTGTAATATTAATGCAATTAGTTCCTATATTTATTGCAACGATTGTTGGTGCAGCCGCAAAAAACAACAAGTTTTTTTATCTAGCGGAATAGAACAGGCTGTATTTTTAGTGCAATACTATTGCTATTCTCACTCTCAGCTTTTTTTGGGTTATGGGCTCGATTTTTCGCAATGATTATTGTCACAATTCCAGGAACCTATCCACTGCAGGCTCTAAAAATTGCTGGCGATATGGTTTCTCAGAGAAAGGCTTGCGATATTGAAGAGAATTCTATTTTTTTAATATTCATACTTGCTTTAATTTGGTCGATTATAATAATTCCAATAATCATGTTGATGAATTGGCTGATTTCAATCAATGGATTCTTTGTCAATATTCCGATCGTACCGATCTCGATGCTCCTAATGAGTTGTTTTTCTTGTGTTTTAAGTTCGGTTTATATTTATGTTTTTATATCGAAGGATTGTTGATGGGGATAGATAAAAAAACACTCGATATAAAAGATTTGCTAGAGCTTTTTGAATCGTTATTCTTTCGAATATCACACTCTTGATAATCCAAGCGTTCCAGATTCGGTTTATGATTCACTTTTTTTCTGAGCTTAAGAGGATTGAGGCTGAGAACCCAGAAATAATATCAAAAAAACTCACCAACACAAAGAGTCGGAAATATGGTTAAGGGCGGGTTTACTAAGGTTTCTCACGCTAGTAGAATGTTAAGTTTAAAACGATATTTTTTTAGCAGTAAAGAAATTTTTGATTGGTTTGAGAGAATTAAAAAAACTTGAACCAAATATTAAAGAGGATTTTTGCAGATATTAAAAATGGATGGTTTAGCCTGTTCTCTTATTTTTTGAGAATGGTGAATTTGTGAGAGCTGTTACTCGAGGTGATTCTTTTATTGGCGAAGATGTCTCGAGCAATATCAGAACAATTAAGAATATTCCACTTTTTTTACAGGCGAGTGGTAAATTTGAAAAATTTTAAAAACGGAAGAACTGAGATTCGTGGCGAGATTGTTATTTTGAAAGAAGATTTTGAAAAAGATAAATCTTACTCGAAAAGAGCATGGTGAACCAGAATTTGCTAATCCACGAAATCTGGCCGCAGGTACAATTCGCCAGCTTGACCCTTCAATTGCAGCTTCTCGACCTCTACATTTTTCGAGCTTATGATTTAATTCGTGAAAAATCCACAAGATATCCCTACTAACCAGTTCGCTTATGAAGCATTAAAAAAATCTTGGCTTTACTATAAATGAGCAAGCTTCAAAAAAATTAATAGTTTAAAAAAGTTATTGAATTTATTGATTTTTTTGGAGTGAAAAGAGAAAAAGAATTGCCATTTAATACTGACGGATTGGTTGTGAAAATTGATAATCGTGAGCATTTTTCGAAACTTGGAATTGTTGGAAAAACAGCCTCGTGCGGCGATTGCTTTTAAGTATTCTCCTGAAGAGGTTACAGCGGTAATTTCGGATATAGTAATTTCGATTGGACGAACTGGTATTGCAACTCCTGTTGCAGTTTTTTTCGCCAGTTCAACTTGCTGGAACTACTGTTAGGCATGCAAGTTTACATAATGCTGATGAAATTAAGCGACTCGATGTGCGAATTGGCGATACGGCAGTAGTTTTTAAAGCTGGTGATATTATTCCGAAAAATTTTTACGGATTTTGCCAGAGCTTCGACCAGAAAATGCTAAAGTTTTTCGATTTTTAGAAAAAGAGCTTGAAAAAAACAATTTCCAGATATTGAGTTTTTATCGCTCAAGTGGTGAGGTTGCATATCGTGCAAAAGGTTTTAAATTCGAGCTTAATTTTGAAAAACGGTCACCTTTTTATGCTTCGAAAGCAGGTTTGGATATTGAAAAATCTTGGTGAAAAAAATGTTGATTTATTGGTTGAGAAAAGGGTTAATCCGAGATTTGGCTGATATTTATAATCTTCAAAAAGTGATTTGTTGAACCTTGAACGCTTTGGAGAAACTTCAGTTAATAATCTTTTTGGGAGCTATTGAGTCTTCGAAAAAAATCCAGAGCTCTCAAAATTTATCTCAGCTCTTGGAATTAGGTATGTTGGTGGCGAAACAGCAAAGCTTTTAGCAGAAAAAAATTTAATAAATTCGAAAAATATTTGTAACGCAACGCTTGAAGAGCTTCTTGAAATTGATGGTATTGGTAAGAAAGTTGCGGAAAGTATTTTAGCATATTTTAATGATGATGAAAATTTGCGAGTTTTAACAAAAAAATGTTTAATCTTGGTGTGAAAGTGCAAAAATTTTTGCAAAAAATGAAGGGGTCTTAAGTGGTAAAAATTTTTGTAATTACCGGAACGCTAAAAAAACAATGGCGCGTGAAAAAAAGCTGCAGAAAAAAATTGAAGAGTTGGGTGGAAAAATTCAAAAAAACAATTTCGAAAACTACAGATTTTTTTGGTAATTGGCGAAAAAGTTGGTGCAACAAAAATTTCGAAGGCTGAAAAAAACTAGGCGTAAAAGTTATGGATGAAGATGAATTTTTGAAAGAAATAAATGCAAACTAAAATTATTGCAGCTTATCCTTGTTTGGGTAAAACTACTCTTTCGAAAATATCTAAAAATCGATTTTTTTAGATATGGAATTTAATGAAAGTAGTACAACTAAAAATGATGAATGAAGCTGAAAGATCTAATTTTTTTGATTTTTGTGTACAGAAAATTGAAGAAGAATATTATTCGGGTAATTTCGAAATTATATTTATTAGTGAAGATGATGAGATTTTTAAAGCGACTACTTTCAAAAAAGATTAGTTTTATACTTATTTTGCCAAATGCTCTTAATGAAAGAGTGATGCAAGAGTATAAAAGGCGTGTTGTATATCGTTCTGGTAAAAGTTGGTGGAATAATGTTATTGAGCCGGAAATTAGCAATCTTCAAAACAGAATTGAATTTTTACAAAAAAATAATGAGCTGGTTGAGGTTTACTTAACTGATGAGAGTGAATATATTTGTGATAAGATCGCTTTTATGGTGATTTTTGATTTTTTTATACTATTTTTTTGGTATAATTTAAAATAGTATGAAAAGATATAATCCGATTGAAATTGAAGAAAAAGTGGCAAAAATGGGATGAATCAAAAGCTTTATGAGGTTGAAGCAGATTCTTCGAAACAAAAAAATGTATATCTCAGGGAATGTTTCCGTATCCAAGTGGAGCAGGGCTTCACACAGGCCATGCAAGGAGCTACACGATTGTTGATTCGATCGCGCGTTTTTATCGCCAGCAGGGTAAAAAAATGTTTTAAACCCAATTGGTTTGGGACACTTTTTGGCTTACCGGCAGAAAAATTATGCAATTAAAACTGGAATTTCACCTCAAGAAGCCACAAAAAAACTAATATCGAAAAATTTTTAAAAAAACAGTTTAAACGACTTGGAATTTCAATCGATTGGTCGCGAGAAATTAACACTTCAAATCCAGAATATTACAAATGGACACAGTGGATTTTTTTCGCGAAATGTATAAAAAGGCCTAGCTTACCGTAAAAGAAAGCTATCAGTGGTGGTGTGATAATGATAAAAACAGTTCTCGCAAATGAGCAGGTTGAAAAATGGCCGATGCTGGCGTTGTGGCGAAGAAGTTTCTAAAAAAACAAATGACTCAGTGGTTCTTTAAAAATTACTGCATATGCTGACGAACTTTTGGCTGATATTGACGAATTAGATTGGCCAGAAAAGATTAAAAACGATGCAGCGAAATTGGATTGGAAAAATCTGAGGGTGCTGAGATTGAATTTGAAAATTGCTGACGGAAATGCAAAAAGGTGAAAAAAATTAAAAGTTTTTACAACTCGACCAGATACTATTTTTTTGGCGTGGCATTTTTAACTATTGCGCCAGAACATGAATTGCTCGAAAAAAACTCTCTACTGATTTAACTAGAGAAAAAAACTTGAAGAATATAAGAAAAAAATCACTTAAAAAAATCTGAAATTGAGCGCCAAGAAAATAAAGAAAAGACAGGGAATTTTTACTGGAAGTTATGCAATAAATCCAGCAGAATGGTAAGAAAAATCCCAATTTGGGTGAGTGATTACGTACTTGGGGGTTATGGTGAAGGAGCTGTTATGGCGGTTCCTGCTCATGATGAGAGAGATTTTGAATTTGCTAAAAAAATTTGATTTAGATATTATAAAAAGTTGTTGAGAAGCCTGAGAACATGGCGGATGATGATTCTTGCTATCATGGAGAAGGAGTTATGGTTAACTCTGGTGAATTTAACGGTCAAAAAAATCAGAGGATGTTCGCGAACAGATTTTAGGCTGGCTTGAAGAATCTGGAATTGGTCATTCGAAAACTACATATAAAATGAGAGATTGGTTGATTTCTCGGCAGCGTTATTGGGGCTGCCCCATTCCTATTAGCTTATGACAAAGATGGGAAAAGAGCATTTAATCCCCGAGGGATCAATTGCCTGTGATGCTTCCAACTTTGAGCGATTTTTAAACCTGATGATTCTGGAAAGTCGGCCCTTGCTAAAAGTAGAAATTCATTACAGTTGAAATTAATGGCGAAAAAAATGGCACGTGAAACTGATACGATGGATGGTTACGCTTGTTCGAGCTGGTATCTTTTTGCGATATGCTGACCCTCGAAATTCTAAGCAAGCTTGGGATCCTGAGCTTGTAAATTACTGGGCACCAGTTGATTATTATGTTGGTGGCGACCATGCAGTTGCGCATTTGTTGTATATTCGTTTTTGGACTCATGTTTTTTTAGAGATTTGGGACTAACTAATTTTTGCAGAACCGGTTAAAAAAACTCCTTTATCACGGATATATTAATGCGGAAGATGGTTCGAAAAATGAGTAAATCAAAAGGGAATACTATTGATCCGCTTGAAGTCATTGACCAAGGATATGGTGCAGATTCACTTCGAACTTATGAAATGTTTATTGCTCCATATGAAGTTGATGCTTCTTGGGATTCACGAGGTATAGCTGGAGTTTATCGTTTTTCTGAATCGTGTTTGGGTTTTGGTTCAAGAATTTATTGAATCTGAAAAAAATCTGCTGAAAATCTTTCAAATTTTGCTGAAGTCCAAAAAAATCCAGCATAAAAACCATCAAGAAAGTTACTGAAGATTTTCATCGCGAAAGCCTAAATACTGCAGTTGCTGCTCTGATGGAATTTGTAAATGATCTTTATAAATTGAAACTTGAAGGTTTTTTTCGAACGATTGGCAGTTTATTTTTAGAAGATTTACTTAAAATGCTTGTTCCATTTGCCCCACATATTTCAAAGCGAACTCTGGCAGCAGCTTGAAATGATGACTTTATTGAAAAAAATCTGGCTGGCCAAAATGGAATGAAGAGCTTTTGAAAACTGATAAAATTCAAATTATTGTTCAAGTTAATGGAAAGCTCCATGGGAAAATTAAAGTTTCGGCAAACTCTGAAAAGGATGAAATTCTTGCTATTGCAAGAGCAGAAGATAACGTTTCGAAATTCTTACAAGATAAGGAGGTTTTGAAAGAAATTTTCGTTCCAAATAAATTAATTAATTTTGTTGTTAAATAATAAGATGGAGGTTTAATTCCTCCATCTTATTGATTTTTGAAAATCTCCTCTGTTAGCATCGACTGCAACCCAGCCATCTTTGTCTATATTTACGTCAATTTTAGTATTTTTCGTCAATTGAGGTTTTTCGAAATTCTCAATTCTAGTAACTATTTTTGGATTATCCCCATCTTTTTAGGTAAACATCGCCCTTAGCGACAAAGTTTTTATCCGCATTCATAATACCAATCGCTGAGTGGTTTGATTTACTTAAAGTGTAATTTTCAGGGTTTTTCGTAATATTCGCTAGTTGAGCTTCTTATGGCGTCTCCTTTCTGTAGATGAATTACGCCGCCATTATCTGAAATTTTTTTCAAGTTCCGAAAAATCCATTTTCAGAGTTATCTAGACCATCGATTTGACTTTTTTTGGAAAAATTTCTGGTGGGTGGTTTTCTTGATAATTTTTATAAGTATCGTGACCAAACCAGCCACCAAGTGCTCTGCAGTCATCGCTAAAAGCACCGAACTGTTTTTAGTTTTTTTCTACTAATTTTTACTATTTCTTTTATTTTTGAATTTGATTATTTTTGTTTTCATAATTTCTCATAATGATTTTTATTATAGCATAAAAAAACAATAAAAAGTCAATAATAGATTTATAAAAAGCTTGCTTTTATCTTTAAAAATTAAGGTATAATTGATGTTGAAGGAAAATAATAAACCTAAGGAGAAACTTTAAAATGGCACAGCCAAAAGAAACAGAGTAGTCCTCGAAAGACTGGTTTGCGACGCAGCCACTTGCGATTGGATTTAGCTCGTCGAGTTAATAAAAAATCACCAGTAAAAGTTTACACAACTAAAAAACAATCTGGTAAAGCTCTAAACAAGCAACTCGAAGAAAACAAAACGCTAGCTGCTTAATTTGCTGGCGTTTTTAATTTTTCATTTGACAAAAAAATAATAATATTTTAATATAGGAAAGAACCTTACGTAAAAATGGCATCAAATAGACATTTAGGAAGGATTGTTGTTCTTCAAACACTTTATGAATATGAATTTCGCTCTCAAGCACAAGATAAAACTGTTGACTTGGCTGAGATTATTTTTCGAAATATGAAGCAATATGAAGAAGCGATTGGAGATAAGCAATTCGTTCAAGATTTATTAAACAGGGATTATTGAAAGGCAGGTTGAACTGGATACAAAACTTCAGCCAATGGCACCGGAATGGCCAATTTCACAGATTGCGCGAATTGACCGTAATGTTTTTAAGGATGGGGCTCTATGAATTGCTTTATTCTCGTGAAACGGTTCCGCCAAAAGTGGCTATAAATGAAGCAGTTGAGCTTGCGAAAGCGTTTGGTTCCGATAATTCAAGTAAGTTTATTAACGGCGTATTGGGAACGGCGTATAAGCTTTTTGTGGAGGAACAAAATGGCGAACAAGAAGGTTGAACATTTTCGAAAAATATTTTTCATAGAACGCGTCGATCTTCAATTCAGGAAATTGTTCGTGAACCGACCGCTGGTGGCGTAATTTTTTTCGTCGTAATCAAAAAAATGAAGTTGAAATTTTGCTAATTCAAGATTCGAAAGATCGCTGGACAATTCCGAAAGGTCATATCGAAGAAGGAGAAACGGCTCAAGAAACTGCTAAGCGTGAAATTGGAGAAGAAGCTGGTCTTCATGATGTAGAGATTATTGGCTGGCTTGGTAAAAATAAATTTTTCGATATAGGCGAATCGATAAGCTTGTTTTAATGACAACTCAAGTTTTTAGTTAAAGCACTTGGTAATACTGATGCGATCCAAAAAAGAAGATTGGATGAATGGCATTAGGTGGTTTAGTTTTTCTGATGCATTGGATGAGATTGAATATGAAGATATCGGTAAGCTAATTTTGCTTGCGATGAAAAAAATTAGACAGGAGAACTTATGATGAGTGGAATTTTATTGGCGCCCTATCATGAATGGGCGAAAGAGAAACTTAGCTATGATTTCGAAAAATATTGATTTATTAGTGACTGCATTAACACATCGAAGCTATTTAAATGAACATAAAAAAATCGGCAAGTGAACATAATGAACGACTTGAATTTTTGGGTGATGCAGTTTTAGAGCTCGTTACTACTGATTTTCTATTTTCGAACTATGATAAACCCGAGGGAATTTTAACAGCTTGGCGTTCAGCGTTGGTTAGAACTGAAAGTATTGGTGCAGCCGGCGAAAGGCTCGGTTATGAAAAAAACTAATTCGGATGAGCCGTGGTGAAAAAAACAAGGTTCTGCAAGGGCTCGCCAGCAGATTTTTGGCAAACGCTTTCGAAGCAACTACGGGTGCTATCTATCTTGATAAGGGTTATGAAGCTGCAAAAAAATATATCACAGATAATATTTTTGAGTACTCTACCACAAATTTTAGAAGAAGAATCTTGGCGTGATCCAAAGAGTTATTTACAAGAGATTTCACAAGCAAGAGATGGTTTTACTCCAATTTATAAAGTTCTTAAAGAGGATGGTCCAGATCACGATAAAAAATTTCACTCTTGGTGTTTTTGTTGGTGATAAAAAAATGGGTGAAGGTGAAGGTCCAAGCAAGCAAAACCGCTCAACAAGAAGCAGCTCGAGAGGCGATTCGAAAAATATAAGAATAACGAAAAGAGATAAGTTGTGAATAATTTCGAGAGTAACTTTGGTAGAAATGAACTTATTGATACTAGGGAGGTTCTTAAAGAGTCGGAGCCAAAAAATTATTTCAACATTTACTCCAGAAAATGCAAATGAAGCAAGGCTTGAATTTCTTGAAAACAATAATCTTTCTCACCCGAATAATGAATATGAAAAAAACTAAATAGTGGTGAAATTGAAAAATCTTTACCAAAATATTTCGAATGCAATTTTAGTGGTTGAAAACAATAATTCGCTTGGTGAGATCGAGCGAGAAATGTACAATTCTCAACTTGAAACGAGAATTAAAAACTGTTAAAATGCTCGAAGCGGCTTGTAATTTTTCGAAAAAGCTGAAAGTTTAATAGACAAGCAAAAAGCTCAAGAAGAATTTATGAAAAAAACAATATTGAAGTTTATGGTGAGCCAAACTTTGAAATATTTAATTCTCTACTTTCAGATAAAATTGTAAAAATTGATGCTTTAAAAACTTGATGAAAAAGGTGAAAAAAATCCGTTCAGAGTTTTATGAACTAATTAAAAAGGATGAAATTCTAAATCAAAAACATAGAAAGATTTAAACCGAGTGATGAAGTTTTTCATAATTTTTGGTGAAATTATTAAAGGCCTATATTCAAAGCAATTAGAACTTATTCTGAAAAAAAGATGACGATAGATATCCAGCGGATGAGATTTTTGAGGTTTTCGAAAATATTTTGAAAGATTTTGAAAATGATGGATTTTCGGAATTTAATGTTGAATGGAAAGATTCTGGTGCTATTGCGGTTTCAGCAAAAGACAAGAAAATTTTTATTCCTAAAAATCGAAAGTCAGTTTCAAAAAAGAGCTTGAAGGTTTGGTTGTGCACGAAATTGGAACGCACTATATGCGTGCTCAAATGGGTGAGGCTTATGACAATCAAGCCTTGCGAACTGGGCTTGATGGATATATGAACACTGAAGAAGGAATCGCTCGCGCTATGGAAATGGCTGTAAAAGGTGATTATCAAGAAGCGGGTGTTCAACATTATTTGACGGCAGGTTTTGCTTATTTTAATAATATGAGTTTTTCGTAAAGCTTTCGAAGTTAATTGGAGAATGGGCATTTTAGACGGCAAAAAAACAATTTTTCGGAAGAGAATATCGATAAAAAAACGCCAAATTGCTTACCGAAATACGCAGAGGATTTTTCGCGGAACTGATGAATTGCCTTGGTTTAAAGATTTAAGTTATTTTAATGGTGGTCAAGAAATTTGGAAATATATTGAAGAGAATATTAATTCACCGACATTGATTGATGATTTTTGCTTAGCGGGAAGAATGATCTACATAATTTAGACCAGCAAAAGGCAGATCTATGAACTTAAAGTTGGTAAGAAATAATTTGACAAAAAAATTAGATAACGTGGTAAAAATTTAGGTAGTTTTAAATAATAAATTCAGCGAGGAGTGATTCTTTTTATGGAAGAAAAAAAGTGATTTTTTTGGAACTTTTGAAGATGTGACTTTTACTGATGTTTCAGGAAAAATCTCGGAAGTTAAAACTATCGTCAAAAATTGATACAGGAGCTTTTTCAGGAGTTGTTCATGCTGAAAAAAATTTTCGAAAAAGATGGTATTTTTAGGTTTTGATTTATTTGGTGATGAAAAACTTCATTTTGAAACGCGAGATTTTTAGGTTTCGAAATGTTCGAAACACTCACGGTGGTGTGAAAAAAAGCGTTTTTTTGGTGAAATTTGGAATTTTTGATTGAAGACAAAAAGATTTGAAGCCTTATTTGGGTTAGATAATCGTTCGAAAATGAAATTTGAAATGCTGATTGGTCGTGCATTTTTGATTAAAAAATAATGTTTTAGTTGATTCGTGCCGAAAAAAATTAATCTCGATGAAGAATGGGAACAGATGGGAGAAAAAAACAATAATGAGAATTGCAATTTTATCAAACGGTCCGGGAAATTATTCAACAAAACGCTTGCGAGAAGAGGCGGAAAGTCGCGGGCATGAAGTTGAGGTTATTGCCTATGGAAAATGTTATGTTTCGATTGATGAAAAAAATCCAAAAGTGATGTATGATGGCGAGAATATCGGAAAATTTGATGCATTTATTCCGCGAATTGCAAGCCATATGACCGAATATGGAACGTCTGTTGTTCGTCAACTTGAGGCGGCGTATCCACGAGCATTTTTTTATGAATCGTTCGATTGCAATTATGCGTGCGCGAGATAAGTTGCGTTCAACTCAAATTATGGCAAAATATGGTGTTTCGATCCCTAAAACGGTGTTTTCTCGAAATTCGAATGATATTGACGATTTGTTGGAAGAAATTGGTGGAACGCCCGCAATTATTAAGCTTGCTCGTGGAACTCACGGAAATGGTGTAGTTTTGGCGGAAACTAAAAAAAGCCGCAAAATCGGTGCTTCAAGCTTTCTATTTAACAAACTCAGATGGCACGAACGTTCTTTTGCAAGAATTTATTAAAGAGTCGGCGGGAACAGATATTCGAGCTTTTGTGGTTGGTTCACAAGTGGTGGCAAGTATGAAACGTCAAAGTTTGGATGATGATTTTCGTTCAAATTTACATAAAAGGCGGATTAGGTGAGCCGATTAAACTTACGCCAGAAGAAAAAGCGAATGGCAGTTCGAGCAGCAAAAAGCAATGGGCTTGACTATCGCTGGTGTTGATCTAATGCGTTCAGCGCGTGGTCCGTTGGTCCTGGAGGTTAATGCGAGCCCAGGATTCGGGATTGAAAAAGTTACTTATCGCGATGTTGCAGGTAAAATTATTGATTATATCGAGAGAAATGCAAAAACGTGGCAATAAAAAAGATAAAATTGGAGCATAAAGAAAAAGCGCAATCTATTTTGCGCTTTTTGAAGTTGATTTTGATTTCGAATTTTTCACCTTTTCTTGAAAGTTTAATATCCTTAAAATAAATATTATCCTTTCTTGAAATCTCCTTGAGGTTTAATTCTGCTCTTTTTGCTTCATTCTCGTTCGAGAACTCCAAAGTCGCAGAATTATCTTCAACCTTTCGGAGGATTTTCGGTTTTTAGTGAACTTATTTCATTTTTCATGAAAAATAGTTCACGATAGAGCAGATTGCAAAAAGACCAAACTACCCCAGTGAAAAAGTAGGATGCAGAACATAAGGGCCATATACTCGCCGCCATATCTCTGCCAATCGAGCTTTATCTCTTTCCATCTTTCTTTTCGACACCTTCATTGTTTACCTCCAAATGTACTAAACTTTCAAGATTATACCATGATTTTAATAAAAAAAGTCAATGTTCATAAATAGCTCTTGATTTTTATAAAATTTGTTAAAATGAGAAAGCTATAAAAAGTTAATAAAAGGGAAATAATCTAAATGCTAGCAATCAGATTACAGCGATTAGGGTCGCAAAGGTTATCCTGTTTATCGCGTAGCGGTTCAGGAAGCGCATCGGCATCCGTCGAGTGGGCGCGTAGTTAGCTATGTTGGTTCATACAACCCACATACAAAAAGAAGCTAAAAATCGAAAAAGAATTAGCTGAAAAAAATATCTTTTTATAACGGTGCTCAGCCAACTCCACGAGTTGTAAAACTTTTGGAAGAAGCAGGAATTGAAATGCCAAAATGGGTTAAAAAAACCTGCACAAAAAAACTCGTGCGATCAAAAATGCCGAAAAGCTTCGCCGTAACCAACCAAAAGAAGAAGTTGCCGAAGAAGCTTAAAACTAAAAAATCACTTTTTCATTTCGAAAGGTGATTTTATTTTTGAAAAGAAAAAGTCAGTCATAAGACTGACTTAATTACCTATTTATATTAATATTAGTGTTATCACTACTTTTGTTAAGCGTATAATTTATCTTTAGATCATCAAGAATATCTATGTATTCTTTTTAATTGGTCATTCTTGACGGTAAATGAATCACCCTTTTTTTATAATTTCACCTTTTTATATTACTATCGTTAATTATTCTTGAATCTATTACTAAAAGCTTTATAGATATAGAATATAGAAGAAATAACAAGCAATATAAACAATAGAGATGGTTTACTGCCTTGTTTCTTATTTTTGCATAAAAAGTACCTCCAAAAATAGAATATATAAATAATAACACTTTTTAATTTATATTGTCAATTATTTGATAAAAATTTGAAAAATTTGATAAAAATATAAACATAAGAATAATTTAAAAAGGAAAAAGTGGTGGAAAAATTATTTTGAAAAAAGATCAACCGGCGGCGAGTTGGCCAAAATATTGAAGATGTTAGTGAATTCTATGAGGCGATTGAGCGCATGAATTTAACTAAAAAAAGCTATCTCCTGAACGCCCTTATGTTTATTTTTACGATGGAGGTTTATGATAAAAAGTAATGGTATTAAAAGGCGGCGGTGGGCTTGGCGTTTTGGCGGCAGATACACGGAGGGTGGCTGAAAAAAACTTGAAATTCCATTTGTTTGCGTAACGCCGTTTTACCGAAGAGAGCTTCATCAATCAATTCATAATTTAGACCAAAGAGAAGAGTTTATTTCGGTTAATCCAGAAGATTTCGGCTTTGAGTATCTTGATGATGTTGAAATTTACACTGAAAAATATGCCACCAGCCCGCCTAAATATTTTTTTCAAAAAAATTCTTGGCTCAACACGATTTTTTTGACAATGGGTGAGAGTAATTTTTGGTGAGCTTTATGCTGGAGATGGCTCTGGCGACCACAGACTTTATCAAGAAGTCTCACTCGGTTTTGGTGGTTATAAGGCACTGAAAAATGGTTGGGCTAAAACCTTCAGTTATTCAATTAAATGAGACCGCCACGATTTTTTTGCAGCCGTTGCTCGGCTTGATGAGCTCGTTCGAAATGGAATGAATCTTTATGAGGCGATTGTTTATGTTCGAAAACACACACTTTATACAAATCACACTTTTAGTTCAAGCAGCAGAAAGTGAATTCTCTTTTGACCAATTTAACCGAATTGTAATGCCGAACATCGAATCTTCAGCTTTGAAGACCTGGATTTTTGGGCTTTTTTTCGAAATGATAGGTTGAAGCTTTCAACGCTTACAATCGAACTCGCTGAAGCAAAAAAATGGTGTTTCGCGACTTCACGCAAATGTTGCAGATTATCATGATATCAATGGTGATAAAATTAAATTTAAAGCTGTAACAAATGGAATTGATTTGCCAACTTGGGTTTTGCCTGAGATTTTAGAAGATTTTCGAAATAAAGATATTTTTTTGATAAATTTGACTTGCCGACAGAGAATTATAAAGAAAATTTATCGAAAATTAGTGCAAAAAAATATTCGAGATTTTTCGAAAGATTGGTCGAAGAAAACTAAACCAGATTTTTAGCTCATAGAAAAAGATCAGTATGGTCATGTGGTGCAAATCCCTGAAAATGAGATGCTTTTTGATTTTTAAGCGGCGATTTGTATCTTATAAACGTCCTTGGATGCCTTTCGAAAATATGGAAGAGCTTCGCCGAATTTTTGCGAGAAAAATAACGCTCATTATATTTTTGGCAGGAAAAGTTCATCAAGGCGATACTGAGATGCGAGCCACTTTAAATTCTGTACTTTCGAAAATTGAATCAGATGATTTTTTTGCGTGAAAGAGTTCATTTTATTCAAGATTATGATGAAGAATTAGGCTTAGCCTTGGCTGTTGGTTCAGATGTTTCGATAAATGTGCCAATTGTTGGACTAGAAGCTTGCGGAACTTCGTTCATGAAAGATTTAGCAAATCTTAAAAATATTAATTTCAACGGCCGATGGTGGTGTTGCGGATATTTCGCCGGCACCTTGTTTGGAAGTTAGTGGCGCAAATTATAATGATGAGTTGAAGTCTTTGTATCTTCAAATGAATCGGGCTGGTCAGATTTTTAAAGATGATTATTTGCTTGAAAAACCAAATTCGAAAAACAGCTAAAAGGTTATATTCCTGTGGTCTCTGGCTCTCGAATGATGAAAGATTATTTGCGACTTATTTTTTTGGAAAAATAATAATTTTAAAACCCGCGAATATGCGGGCTGTTCGCCATTTTTAATGTATTTTTTTGGCGATTTTTTTTAAAAATAGTAGTTCTCTCTCGCTACTTTTTAAAAATTCTCTTGAATGGAATTTTTGAGTCTTCCATTACAATTTCTGCTCCTTCTGGGGCTTTAAGCGGGTATTTTCCGCAAAAAGTTTTTACCTGGTGAACTATAACACATCTTTCTTCAGGTAGAACTTCTTTTATCTTAGCAAAAGTTATGCAAGAGTTGCCTCTTGAATCTTTTGCTGAGCAAAACCTGAACAGAGTCATGCTTAAGGAACATAGACATAAGGTGCCTCCAATTTTAAGCCTTTCGGCTATAGGATTTCACTATAATAACATAAAAAAATAAATAAAGTCAAATAAAAAGCCCTCGAAAATTTTCGAGGGTGAATGGGCAGCGGTTTCTATCTCTCTCAGCCGAGTCCCAATGTGGAACTCTACTAGATGTTGAAGATTTTTCTTTCTGCTGAGATTGTCGTGGATAGCCACCTAATGTGCGCACTGTATTTTCTGCCATACAATGTTCCTCCTGATTTTTAAGTCCGTGGACTGGTTTTTATATAATATCACTAAAAAAATAAAAAAAGTCAAGTTCTTTTTTTAAAAAATTGAAAAAAATCGAAAAATATGCTAAAAATATGAGTTAATTATGGCTACAATGAAAGAACTACGCGAAGAGCGATTGAGAAAAATTAGAAGAAATTAAAAATCTTGGACTAAATCCATATCCTGCCGAAACCGAACGAACGGCAATGGCCGGTGAAATTGTGAATAATTTTTGAAGAAATGGAAGGACGAGAAGTGAAAATTGCTGGGCGAATCGCTGGAATTCGCAAATTTGGAAAAACTTGCTTTTTATTGTTTTTGCGGGATTTTTCAGGGAAAAATTCAGCTTTTTATCACGGCTCAAAAATCTAGCTGAAACCTCGAAAGAGCAGAATTTAATTGGTTTGAAAGATCTGAATTTACTTGATGTTGGCGATTTTGTTCAGGCAAATGGAAAAAGTGATTCGTTCGAAAAACTGGTGAAATTTCAGTTGAGACACAAGAGCTGAAGCTTCTTTCTAAATCTCTTCGCCCGATGCCAACTGAGCAAGATGGTTTTACGAATAAGGAAGAACGTTTTCGAAGGCGCTATGTTGATATGAATGTAAATATTGAAGTTCGTGACCGCTTCGTGCGCCGTTCGAAGTTCTGGCAAGCAACACGCGATTTTTTTGAACGCAAGAGGCTTTTTTTGAAGTCAATATTCCCGTTCTCGAACATACAACTGGTGGGGCTGACGCTAATCCATTTTGTAACACATATGGATGCGCTTTGATAATGCTCAATTTTTATCTTCGAATTAGCCATGAGTTGCCGTTAAAGCGTTTGATTGGTGCTGGTTTTGAAAAAGTTTATGATCTTGGACCACGTTTTTCGAAATGAGAATTATTCAGATGAACATTTACCTGAGCATATTGCGATGGAATGGTATGCAGCTTACTGGGATTGGCGAGATGGTTTGAAATTTCAGGAAGAAATGTTTAAATATGTTCTTGAACAAACTTTTGGAACTTTGCAATTTAAACTTGGTAATTTTTGGTGTCGACCTTTCGAAAAAAATGGGAGGAATGGGATTATGCCGAAACTATCGAAAAGCGATATGGTTTGAATCCTTATAATTGTTCGCTTGAAGAGGTTAAAGCGGCTTTGAAAGCTAATAATTTAGAGGTTGAACAGACTGAAAAATAAAGCCCGCGGAATTGATAAATTATGGAAAAAAATATTCGAAAAAGATGTTGTTGGGGCCAATTTGGTTGGTGAATACACCGACTTTCATTTCGCCACTCGCAAAAACTCATACTGATAAACCAGAGATGACGCAGCGAGCACAAGTGGTGATTGCGGGGTCGGAATTATGTAATCTGTTTAGCGAATTGAACGACCCGATTGATCAGTTGAATCGTTTTGTTGAGCAACAAAAAAATGCGAGATGACGGTGATGATGAAGCTATGATGCTTGATATTGATTATGTTGAGATGCTAGAATACGGAATGCCGCCAGCTTGTGGAATGGGATATTCAGAGCGTGTTTTTTGGATTTTTGAAGGAGTTACTGCTCGTGAAGGCGTACCTTTCCCACAATTAAAGCATGAAATCTCAGAAATTACGAAAGATATTTACCCAGAGTTAAATCTCTAGTATATTGACTTTTTTTCAAGAAATATGTTAAAAATAATGTACGAATCGAGCTTTTAAAAAGTTTTAATTCGTACATTTTATTTTTCGAAAGTTAAAAAAACTCTTTTGAAATTTGCTTTTTTTGGCGCTGAGTCTATAAAAAAATTATGGATTCGGTGCTGAAAAAGCAAAAAAATAGAAAAAGAGGAAGAAAAAAATGGCCCTAGATAAATTTATTGAAGTTGGAAATGGAAATGAAAAATGGTGCAGAAATTATAAATTTGACTCCGCACGAAATTATAGTTTTTTTAATGAAGCTGATGAAGTTATTTTGCAAAATTGCTTCATCTGGTGTTGCTCGTGCAGAGTCAAGGATCATTCAAAATGGAGATCTCGCGGGAATTCCAATCAAGAAAATTGATTTTGGCAGACCAACAAATCTACCAGATTTTAAACCTGGGACATGGATTATCGTTAGTCGTGCAACCGCCGAAGCCGCAAAAAGCTGCTGGTCGTGATACCAGCGACTTACTTCTCACAGTTGATACTGTCCGAGATGAAAACGGCCGAATCATCGGCTGTCGTGGATTTTCATTTTTTTGGATAAAATTTTTAGCCTTTCGAAAAAAATCCTTAAACCTCGCAAAAGTCTGACCTGACACCCAGCAGTTTAGTTATTTGGATTAATATTAGCGAGCCAAGTCGTTTGGCTCGCTTTTTTTCGTTGTTTAGTTTTCCGATGAAATTATAGTAAATATCAATCTTAATAATACGATTGCGTTTCGTGCCAGTTGGCTTGTGAATAACAATCTTGTCAATCAGTTCATTCACTATTTCAACGGTTAGTTCTGGTAGCTCTGTATATTTTGAAATTCTCGCCATAAACTTGGAGATATTAAGGCTGTCTTCTTGTTGTTTGGCGAGTTTTTCAGTTAAGTCAGAAATGGAAGTTTGAAGTTGTCTCTGTTCTTCTTCGTAGCTCTGACTTAGCTTCACAAAGCGCTCATCTGAAATTTTACCAAGTAGATTATCTTCATAAAGCTTCTGAATGATGCTGTCAATCTCTTTAGAGCGGTGTTCGTCCTTTTGAAGTTGCTGGCGCTGGCGCTTATTATCTCTAGTGAATTGCGCTTGACTTTGTTGCTCCAACTTTTTCAAAAAAGCTTCTTGGTCAAAGTGGGCTTTCTGAATGGTTTGGCGGAGTTTACTACTTACAATATCAATCAGGGCAGATTTTTGAATGTAGTGAGGATTTTCGCAACCATCAATCGGCTTACGGTAACCAGAACACTTATAGTGGTCGTGGTTAAGTCCGTTTTTCTCTTGTGGGCAAAAATAATGCTTTCGCCCACAAGTTCCACAAAAAACTAATCCAGCAAACAAATTCTCATGACCAGCCCGATTTTTATACCGTTGATTAGACCGCTTATGACTTCTCATCTTCTGAACAATATCGAAAGTTTCTTGGTCAATTATAGCTTCATGAGTATTTTTGAAAACTAACCAATCCTCCTTTGAATTATCCACCTTACGCTTATCTTTATAAGATTTTGTCCGTGTTCGAAGATTGATAGTATGCCCAAGATACTCTTCACGTCCTAAGATAGCGCTTAGGGTTTCTCGCGTCCAAAAATAAGGCAAAGTTTCCACATTTGGGCTGGAAGAAATCGACTTCAAACCAATTTCTATTCGATGGCGGTCTGGTTTAAAAATTTTGTCATTTTCTAACCCTTTCGCAATCTCCGAAAGGCTTTTTTTCCGCTTTTTCACTTCTTGAAAAAAATCCGTTTTACAACTTCGCTGGCAACTGGGTCAATAATCCATTTTTTAGGGTTGTTTGAATCTTTAAGATAGCCGTAAGGTGGGTTAGTAGTCACTCGCTCACCAGCTTTGGCTTTAGCTTGAACCACCGCCCGAATCTTCTTGCTGGTATCTGCCGCATACATTTCATCCATTAGACTCTTGATTGGCAAGAAAATTGAGTTAGTTTCATTAGGTTTATTTGAATCTACTCCATCATTTAAGGCGATGAAGCGGACGTCAAAGCTCGGGAAAAGTAATTTCCGTTAGTTGACCAACCTTGATGTAAGAGCGACCCAAACGGCTTAAATCCTTAACGATAAAGTTTGAAACTTGTCGATTTTCCACCAAACGCAGAGCTTCTGAAATAGCTGGACGGTCGAAGTTTGTTCCACTGAAACCATCATCAACGAAAAGAACTGGATTTGGCAGTTTTTCTCTTGCAACCACATCAAGCAGAATTTTCTTCTGATTGATAATTGAGTTACTATCTCCATCCAGTCCATCGTCTTGACTTAGGCGACAATAAACCACTGTAATATCTGAAAGTTTCGAAGTGTCTACTTGTCTATAATCTGAAATTGTCAAAGTTCTGTTCATGTGTTTTTCTCCTTTTGGAGTTCACACACCTTATACTTCTATTATACCATTTTTGCTACTGTTAAAGTAGTGATTTATCGCTTAAAATCAACCTTTCTAGGACATTTTCAAGATTGCGATTTCCAGTAAAACGGTGACGGATTAAGTAAGTCGTTCGACCAATTCGACAAATTTCATCGGCGGTGCGTGAGGGCTGTTTTGAGTCTCTATCTTGATTCTTCTGGTTCATTCAAAATTCCTCCCTTGATATAATCTGGGTATTCATCAAGTGTTATTACAGTGAACAGTTCCCAAAAAGTTATATAGTTCTTTTTGAATTGCTTTCGAAATCGCCAGCTTTCGCTTGTCATCTGGCACAACCCACAAAACATAGGGGAAAACTTCCTTTTGTCGTTGTTCAATACCTGACCGATAATATTCAATATATTTCTTGCAAGTATTTACGACGCGCGCAAGACTTTCTGTGCTTCGGTCTATTTCCAGAAAAATAATGGTCTTCATAATCGTGATTAACCAGATCCAAATAAGCATCGGGCTTTTAGGGTTCTGCCTATACCAGAGAGTTTTTGGTAGCTGCGCCAAGAGTTCGGCTCGAAAGAAAAGTTTTCTAAAGATAGATTTTTTGAATTTCGAACAGCCTCCAGTGTCTCAACAAAAACTTCCGTAATTGCTAAAAGTATGTTCAACATGATGTTGGGTTGGCTCGTATTTATTTTTTTATAGCGCAAAAACAACTGTTTCATCTTGGTTTTTTTAAGAAATTTTAGTCCCTGAAAAATTAATTTGCCAAACATAAGAAGCAGAGCCACGGCGTGCGCCACCAATTCGCCGTTTTAAGTGTGAAACTAATCCAGCTTTCTTCAGACTTTGAAGCGCAAAATTAGCACGGCGAATGGCGGTTTCAAGTCGAGCACTATCCGCAAAAAAAGAGTCTGGCTAGTTGAGTTGGTGGTCGCAAATCTTGCTTGACTCAAAAAAAGTAAAGAATTTGCGTATCATTATCTATTTTGTAATTCCATTTCATCTGTTTTGTTCTCCATTAAAAATTTAAAGGTGTGCTCCCGTAAAATGTGCTTAGTTACGGAGTAAGTCGTGTGAGTGAAAATCCTGAAAACCTTTATTTGTCAGGGGTGGACGGATTTTCTTCATCAACACGATTCGAAGAGCGATTGGAACGCTTTCTGCGTCCTAAATCTGTTAGTTGTTGTGGTGAATCATCGTCTTTTCGAGACTGGTTTTTCAAAAATGTAGTTTTTCGAATTGGCTTTTCAATTTCTGAAATATCTTGTCCGTATCGGCTCAAGCTATTCAAAAGAGGCGTGCGACTATCTCTAATTTTTTTGGTTTAGGTGGGTATGCTTTACTAATAATCCAACGATAAGTATTTTGTGAAATTTCAGTACTGAATATATGCCCAAAATGGTGGTAAGCTGTAAAAAATCTTCTTTATCAATCTCCAGAGTATATTTTTGCCATTTCACGAGCTTCATCAAGATTTAAGCCAAAAAAACAATTTTATTTGCAACATTGGATTCAATCCCAGCTTTTAGATGAGGCGACATCTGGGCGAGGTGTTGGAAGCCGATATTCCAGCCAACATTAAATTGACGAGATTGAGAAAGTGCTTCATCTAAGTTAGAATTGGGGATTCCTAAGAAACTCGGTGTTTCATCAATATAGATAAAGACCGATTGGCGTTTGCTTGGCTCAACCGAAGACTGGCGCAAAAATTAACATCCAGAGCATAGAAGTAATAAGACTACCTATTAGTTTCGCAGATTCTGAACCGATTACCGATTTATTTAGTGGAATCAATACGATTCTTCGACTTTTGAAGATTTCTGCAAGACTGAAATTTGGATTAGTTTGTCCCAACATTGCCCGAAGTTGCGGACGAAGCAAAAAAACTGTCGGAATTTATTCAAAATGGGGTTTAACATCTGGTGACGTTGAGCTTCACTGAGTAGCTCAAACCAGTTCCAGAAACTTTCCAGCCCGATTGGGTCTTTTAACTCTCTTAATAGTTTATTTCGAAAGGATTGATTAGTGAGTAAACTTGGTAGCATGACTAAAGAAGTGTTTGGAATTCTAGCAAGCGTTAGAAAACTGTGCGATAGAATATCCAGCGAGTAAATTCCAAAATGTTCAGGATAAAGTCCTTTAAATAGCTCCAGTAGATAATCTGCAATAACTTCTGGCTCGATACCGTGTTTAGTGAGCTCAAAAGGATTGATACCAACAACTCGTTTGGCGGTTGGCGAGATGACTACCATATCTTCATCGTGTTCAGTTGACGTGCGCTCTAATAGTTCATGAGTAAGTTGACCTTTGGCATCCACCACAACAACGCTATGATTTTTTTCGACTGTATATCTGATAAAAATCAAGTGACTCATAGTGGTGGTTTTTCCGCAACCAGTTGAGCCGAGAAAAAAACAGTGTGCTTTTTTTGCCAGCTTGTGCTGAAATTTGGATTGGTCTGGATTGACTTTCAACCGTTTGCGCCAAACTTCGCTGATTTTTTTCGGTTAATATTGTAGCCCTAAAAGGTGGCACTACTAATTTAGGGTGAACATTTGGCACACCTGCAATATTTTCTTCCCCAATAGGTAAAAGCATGAAACAAGCTAAGTCTGAGACAGATAAACTATATGGGAAAGCCCAAGAAGGTTGCGCTTGATTAAGTTTTTGGATGGCTAATGGTTTTAATTCAATGGTTGCATTTGATTCCATCATGCGAAAACTACTAAGCAGGCTGTCAAAAAATTCCTTTGTTCGCAAAATACTGCGAGATTGGACACCAAGACGAATTTCACATTTAAAAAGTAGATTGGTTTAATTTTTTTGTTTCATCAGTTTTTTTGGAATTTTTCGGAAAGCTCTGGAACATTATTTGTAATTACTTGATACCATTTAGCGGATAAATTCGGCAGATCTTTTGGTTGTGGGCGAGGTGGTAATCCTGCACCAATTACCAACTGAACAGCTACTGTTTCGTCTGGCTGAAGTATTTTTGAAATTGCAAGGCTTGAACGTATCATGTTTTCTACAGAATCCATTTTTAAAGCATAGTGAGATTCTTTGATGTTCACTAACCGCGCAACTGAAAGTTTTTCACGCTTTGTGGCTCTTGAAAACTGAATAGCTCGGTGCGATTGAATTAGTTGGCTGATATGTCGCTTGTCTCGTTCTTCTGTTCCTAGTAGATAGCGCACGCGATTCTTAGATAATCGAATTTCAAAAATAACCGCTTTGCGCCGACTTAACCCGATAAGTTGACCCAACATAGATTTCACATCATCTATCTCAAACGGGCGCATCCAGTTGAATTCGCTCCAAGATAGCGCTTCGAATTTTCTTTTCATCTCTATCTCCATTCTTTAGATTTAATAATCTGAAAGGCGAACCAGCCAATGAAAACAACTGCAGTCATCAAAACCAAGAACCACCAAACTTCCAGAATTAGTTTCACCGCCCAGTTAATAAGCCAAGCACAAGCAACAAATACAAGAATATATGCTATTAGTTTTTTCATGGCTGGTCTCCTTTCTGCCTCCATTTATACAAGAAAATTGGTAAAAAGTTAAATTTTATTACCTTTAGTTTTTAGAGCGATTGGAATGAATTGTAAGCAATGAAACAGTAGTATATTTCAACATATTTTTTCCTTTTGTCTAGTCCAATCAAGGCTTTTATTTTCTTTCAAATTTTCTCAATTCGGACTTTGCAACCAAGAAAAGTTGATTGATTTCTTGCCGTTTCTCCAGAAATTCTGCCAGGGCAATTTCTTCTTCGCTACAGTGTTTTTCATTTGCTTGTTTTGGTTTTTCAAACCAATCCCAAAGAAATACAGAAACAACGATAATTATAAAAAGCTATAAAGTAGTCCATCATAAAGCTACCTCATTTCATCTTTTCAGTAGCGTAATAAGTGAACGCTTTTTAGAATATAATCTGTATATGCTTTAGCTTCTGGCGTATTTTTTTGAGTATTTCAGACTGAGTAAGTGACAGATTGCCCACTTTATATAAAAATATCGCTAGCGAGAAGCTCCAAGGCTTGATTATCTGCCAACGCTTCACTTAGTGTTTTAGCCACTTCTAACTGATGAGGGATTAACAAGTTGCCAGAGAGACCTGCTTTTGGGGTTGATTTTGAATAATATGGTTTCACAGATTTCTCCTTTATTCTTTGATGAAATATGTTACAGTTATTCGCCTATAAGCAAAGTCCTCATCTCTATCACGCCCGAGCCTCTGGTGTGATATAATAGTTGTTAGCTAACTGATGGCACTAATATATCCTCCACGGAAAGGCTTGCTTTTGGTTCCATTTCACTGCCAGCTAATGCCATTTGCTAGGTTTGCCTATAGTTCACATTCTTCAGCCTTCTCTCTATTATCATCAACCATTCCAAGTGATGAACTGGGCTGTGCCGAAAAAGCTGCCGTAGGTATCACTACACTGTATGAGGGATGCGTTGGGAAACATTACCGATACCAGCTTTTACAAGCTTTACAGCGGGCAAATCAAGGGCGTGAACTCTATATTATTTTCCATTAAAGACGATGAGATGAGGGGACATGTACAGTGTTACTTGTTTACGGTAGAAAAACGCTTTGAAAAACGAAAACTACCGTGAAAGCAAGTTTGAACCCACGACACGATTGAAGAAATTTCTACCAGTTTTCTTTTGGAAACCCTCGCGACTAACTTTCCCAAAAGATATTTACATAGTGGGTCTACGAAAACACTCTTTCGAACAGCATCACCAAACTCGACCTTATCTCTTTTATGGCGGAATGCCCTACTACATGCCCTGCTAACAAGTAAAGATCAATCAGGTCAGCTTACCATTCTCTGGAATTTCAAAAGAGCAAGCAGCCTCAATTTTCTCCTTGTTTGAAGACCTCGTCACACGATCACAGTGACTCACAACCGAACGGTTCAAGCCCTTAATTCTATTGGGGCAAGAAGATATCACACTTTTCGAAAAGAGCGCGTTGATCTTTTATGACAATTCCTTTACGAGTGAACTAATCGGGTGAGGTATGTCGCCGAAGACCCACCAGCCGAAATTTCCTACGTGAAAGATTTCTTTGAGCCAGTGTAGAAACTTTTGAGGTCACGAGCGGTGGAGATTTCAGAAAACTCGCTGGAGGCGGTTTGCTTTTTGGGTGGTGGACGGCACGAGATTTGGTGAAGCAAGACAGCGAACTGGCGGGATTTTCAAACCGATGAGAGGTGCTGGTCTACCACCAGCCGAAGACTATGTAGCCACATCACGCCTTCCCACTCCAACGCAAACGGCGAAAACTGTTGGAATTATTGGAGATTGGATACAACCCAGAATTCTTTTGGTAAAGCTTGGGTCCGGCATGGCCTTCGAAAAGGAATTCGTCGGAAACAGACCTGTACAGGGCTCGGTCAGCTCTATGGCTATGTTGGAGCGATTTGATGAAGCTGGAGAGGCTGAAGAGGGTTCTGTGGAGGCGAAGAATCTCTGTAAATAAAGAAAATCCAGGAAAATTATTGACAAAATAGGAACTTTTGCGTATAATGTAAAAAGTTATTCAGGTAGGAAGACGTAAACACTGCAAAGTACATAGCTCAGGTAAGATGAGATAGGGACTTAAGCAGTTTCATGTAAATACCTGTTATGGCCTCATTGTTTTGGGTTCTTTCTATTGTAGCACACCATCTGAGGTAGTCTTTTATTTTCGCTTTCTTGTTATACTACCTATCTCATGAAAATAATGACAGCATACGTCAGAAATGTAAATCTAGCTGTATTCTGCGTAAGTCATTTTAACTGTTGCTTTTTCCTCCCGTGCAAACACATTACCTAACAGTAACGATAACAATGTCTTGAAGATCGCTCTTTAGGTGATGAGTGTTGATTTTGCTAGTTTGTATTGTTTTTATATTTTCAATCTCAAACCTTTGTCTCCAGACAATTTTAGATGATGCAGCTTAAATCATTGTCATTCCGGTGTAATACCTTTTAAGTTCTCTCAGTCGCTATCTGGGATTTCTCCTGCAAGTAGTATCTCGAAATTCTTTGACTTCTTTGGGAAAGTTTTACTATGGTCTCATGCGCTATCCTAACATTTATACCATCATAAGAATGACATATGGAGAGTTAACTAAATCAAAAGGTAAACAAATTACACTAAGACCGAGAGAGACATTAGGCAAGAATTTGCTTTCTTGTGATTTTCTTGTGATTCCTCCATACGTATGACTGCAACCATTGTGGCGAAATTGGAAAATAGTCAAACAAGAACCCTCGAAAATAGAATAATTTTATATTACAGTACATACATACAGAAGTAGGAGATTTTCAGCGCAGATTTCTTATTTATTTACCGCTTTATCGAGGTGCAATCTATAGTAAAATATTTCTGCTCGGGTCAACATTAGCCTAGGAGATTTTATTCTTTGAAAGGCACACTGCTAGCCATGCGCGAATAGCAATAGGAAGAACAATTTGAGTATTTGACCTGATTGAAGGCCGACGCAACAACAAATGAACACGCTGACTGACTGTGCTCTGCATACATGGCGTGGAACAAAGGAACGACTAAAATTGACCATTCGGTCAGCATTGTCTCAAGTCACCTCGTGGGTCTCATTCGTTAATTTTCTAAAATATCAACTACCTGCTACAATAGTAAAGAAAGGAGAATCTGAAAAATCAATCACAAGAACAAATTAGAAATATCAAAACCATAACTATCGGCTATGCTCGCGTTAGTTCAACAGATAATCGGCAAGAATTAGGTTTATCCGTTCAAAAGAAGCACCTCGGCATTTTTGCGACAAGCTCCATATTGAGAAAAGACTCAGGCGGGAAATCAAGACCGACTCGAAGCTTGATAAGGCATTAAAATTTTGGCATAAAAATTATGCTAAACATAGGGTTAAAACAAATTTTGTCGTGCAGAATTGGATAGCTACGAGAAAGATAGCTTTCAATCTCTCGCATTGTATTGAAGATTTAACCAAGAATGTATCATCTCCCACAGTCTATTCAAGGAAAATATTGAAACAGATTCTTTAACTGGAAAAGTTCTTTTGTTGATGTTGGGCCATGTGGCAGAATGCTTCAAGCGATTTCCGGGAACGCACTAAAGACGGACTCCGTAAAGCTAAAGAAAAAGGGTGTGAAACTTGGCATAAAGGGCTGCCTAAAGACACCGAAAACAAATTATCGAGCAATACCTACAAAAAGAAAATTTGTTCGAAATATAGCCAATCAACTGAAATTTCCACCGCAACTATTTATAATGTAGTAAAGCGCAATGGTATTCAAATAAATAGAAGAAATCACCTATAATTGATTGACAAATCCTTAGATAGTACAATTAAACCTATCAACAGTTTTAGCAAAACGGTCGTCAACTAAAACAATGAAAATAAAAATGCTAATTCAACAAGTTGTAACTAAAACCTTATTAAATCAGCATTTAAATATTTTTATTGATAACTGATTGTTTTAATAAACGACCGTTAACTCAAATGCTCAACCCTCATTGTAGCAGGGATTTTTGAGTGAAAAATAAAAATGGAGGTTCTTATGGGACTTAACGACTTAAAAAGCCGACTCAGTTGAGGTAACAACCAAAACTTTCGGTTTCTGATATTAGCGTGATTCTTCAAGAAATTTGCCGAGTGGAAAAACAACCCCAGAAGCTATTCAGAGAGTAGTTCAGGTGCATAGCTGATTTTGACGATAGAGCTGATATAGAAATCGTCATTAAAGGTAAAGCTGGCTTACTTCTCTCCGCAATTTTATGCAGTTCAGGTTTATGTTTACCAACTTGAGAATGAATGCGGGCTTCAACTCATTGCTTTAGGTGATTCTGGCTTTCGAAGATGTGGTATGGTCTTAATGAAAAGTGCGATAAAATGTCTGAAAGCATTAAACGCCGTGACGCCATTGTAGAACGAATTATGCAATATAGTTCGAGATAGAATAGAAAGAGGTTTAAAATGAGCACTGTTTAAATCAAAAAGTTGTTCGTGGTGAATTGGTTGAGATTATTGAAAAGCTCAGGTGGTTTTCTTTGGCGGAAACTGAATATCAATTAGTCGTTGGTGGAAGATTAAAGAACAATCCAAAGACCTAAGCTATATTCTTAGTGCCTTTGATAGATATTGGTAATTTATTAGAAGAACGCCGATGAAAAGAAAGTTATTTTTCCCATTTATAATTTTACCGTCATGTTTTTACGCTTTAGGTTGCTAGTTCCCCAAGAACTTCACAGGCAAAATGGAAGACCGATATCTCGACCAAGGAAGTGTTAGAGAAGATGGAGCGAAAATCGCAGGTAAAGCAACTGGACAAGCCGACCTTTGCTCTCAATTATCTCTGAATATATTCACTGGAATGCTACTATGAGATAAAAGACGGAACTTTAACAATGGACAACGGCGAAACTTTCTCCGCCAAATGGCATCATAAAAAGGCGACAAATTGTAATTGAAGGAAAAATATTTCCGGAATTGCAACCCTGTCTGACGACCAAAAGACTTTATATTTTGAAAAATAAGCCATTAAAATGATAATTTGATAACCAGAATGGATTTATGATTGGAGAAAATTCGTTAAAGTTTGAATTTAAAAAGGTAGAATAATGATGAAAAATTAGGAATGGTGATTACATGTTTAGTGATGATTCTGTTACTTGTTTCTTGCGCAAATAAGAGAAACGATTTAGTTTTTATCGAATTTTCCAAGTGTTCAGAATGAACTAACCGAAAAAGACTTAGTATAAGCGGTTTGAGCACCACACGAGAAGTCCTCTTCTCTTAGTGATGTTACCCAGCTATATGAAAAATTACTAAAAATGGACTTATCCAGTGGTGAATCAATCCTGTCTCAAAAATCAAATTGGACTGTGGGAATAAATGGTATCATTACAGACTACTACGTTTACAAATTAAAAGACGGTAAATCAGTGATTGTTTTTCTTAGTAAAGGAAAGGTCATTGCAATTACAAGAAAGGTATCGATTATAAGTAACGTAAAAGGTAGAGTAATATGAAAAATAGCATTAAAAATTCGATTGGCAATTATAACAATAGCTATTATTGGGTTTCTATTTTACGGATTCAGAGATAATGGTTCGGTGCTTTATTACGGGCAAAGCTATACAGCAGGTTCCGTATTTAATCCTGATTCTTATATATCGGCTGGGCTATTTAAATCTGCAGGCAAAGAGATAAACGAACTAGTCTCGAAAAAGCGTGAAGGTAGCCTTACAGGCGTGATGGTCTCTGTTGTAGTTGGCGGAATTACTCTTCACACTTTGGCAAGATGACGATTTTGAAAAGATATTTTAGTGGAAGCAAGAAAACAAGGAGAAAAATAATTAAAATGGCTAATTTGGATAATTACTTGATTTTTGGTTTTTATTGCTAGTAACTGGAATTCTTATCGCTATTCAATTCGCAGGCGAGCGTTTTGCGGATTGGCTGACGGATTTAGTCCAGCAATTCTTTTTCGAAAAAGCTTGGATAAGCACGAAGAAAAACGCAGAATGGAAAAGAGAAGAAGATAAATAAGTTAAGAGGTTACAGTCTAGTTATATTACCAGATAAAAACTAAGATTACCTTCTCTTATTCAAATCTATGTATCTAGTCATAAAAAGAACCAATATTTATATTCGACGTAATAGAAAAAGACGGCTCATTTTTGAACCGTCTTTTAATTCACTCATAAGATGTGTGAACTCAGATTACTTTTTAGACTGCTGAACGTCAGACTG